>Ga0307468_100000004_pt1 | contig 449206 bp, 335 predicted proteins | sample atmdna_FD_203085 | JGI IMG/M metagenome (GOLD analysis project Ga0307468, IMG submission 203085) | Hardwood forest soil microbial communities from Morgan-Monroe State Forest, Indiana, United States - atmos_gases AM2C_05 | ecosystem: Environmental > Terrestrial > Soil > Temperate forest >...
GGCGGCTCCGATATTGCGCCCTTTCAGGGCTGGGGTGCTTAACCTGACTTCTCCCCGGCGCGTTGCGCCGGGCTATTGAATTACGCCTTTTCAAGGCTTTCACTGACTTTTCAGAAATGCTCTATAAGAGGCATGGGGTAAGGAGTAGTGAAAATGGAGTAAGAGAGCTACCGTTTTAGAATCTGAAAATAGTAATTGCCTGCATCCTCGTAGTTGCCCTCAGTTGTTGCTCCCTGCACCTTCAGAAGATAGTTTCCACTCGCTAACAGGCTGACAGGGAGAGTCACCGAGAGATCTTGGCGACCGTTGCGGACTTGCGCTTTCACACCATCCTGGGCCCGCAACTCTTCGCCGGTCTCTGTCCGAAGCGATACTTTATAAATGGGGTAGTCAGAATTGCGCAGAACCAGATGAAATAAAACCTGTGCCACCCCCGGTTCAATGATCAGGCGATTGTTGGTGCCTTCGCCTCTCACCCTGATGGGACTTAGCACCACAGCGAGCGTCTTTTTCTGTAACGGCTCAGGCTCTTTTGAAGGTTTTAAGGCGTTGAGTTCCTGCGCCAGTGCGGCACGTTCATCTTGAGCGCGCTTGAGTTGCTCACGCAGTTCTTGAATTTGGGCTTGCTGCTCAGACAACTGCTCGCTGAGGGCTTGATCGCCAGCCACGCCTTGTTGCGCGCGGAGTCCGGCGACCTGACTTTGCAGCCGCGAGATGCTTACCCAGAAGGCCGCTGCGATTATAACTACCCCCAGGGCGATGAGGGCAAATACATATCCAGGCATAGGGATTCTGGACCGCAGACGGTCCAGAATCGAACGTCGTGGCGCTGTAAGATTGACCTCGCGAACCGCCGGCTTCTGCGTAGCCGTCGTGCTCAATGCATATCGCTTCAGCAAGCTGGCAAGCTCTACCTGCTGGACGCCTTCCGCCGTAGATAAAAAATAACGTTCGAATTTCTCATGCTCGGCAGCCAGCAGCGTGCCGCGAACATAGTCATCGACCAGTTCTTCCTCGAAGACCGTCACCTGCTCGACGAAATCTCCGTCGGTCATTATCTGGCGCTCAATCTCCTGCCGCTCGTCCTCTGCGCAGTCCCCAAGCAGATAGCGCCTGATCGCTTTTTCGTCAATATGCTGTTGCATATACGGCAACCTTTATTTGGTTCTCTATACTTAATGAATTAATCAGCGAAAATATAACTTTTCTTACCCTTCCGCGCGCATGAGACAGTCGAGCATGCATTTTTTAAGAGCCGCCTTGATCCGGTGCGCCCGCATTCTCAAGCTGTCCGGCGTAATTCGCAACTGTTCAGCCAATGCTTTTCTGTGATCAATCTTCTCACCTTTCTCTTCCTTGTAGTATTCGACAATGAGCCAGCGGCTTTCGGGGCTGAGCTGTTCGAGACACTTTTCAAGACACTCATAATCATCATCCGCCTCTTTAAGCGGCGCTGCTATAACTGGCGGCAGCGGCAACGACCTTTTCTTGATCCTTTCCATGAAGACGTGATTGGCGACTCCATAAAAATAAAGCGCCGGGTCTCCCTTATAAGTCGAGACTATGGTATCGAGTTTGCTGGCCACCCGGTTGATTGTTTCATCTGCCAGTTCCTCCGCGCAGTTGCAATTGCGACGGACGAGGACCTTGATCAGCCGCGAGCGAATCTCTTCATATTTCAGCCCGGCCATCTCGCGGTCTGGATGAAGCCAGTGAAGCAAACGGTCAAAGGACTCTTGTGATAAGCTCAGTTGTTTCTTCACTGCTTAATTCCACTCGCCTTGAAACATGAACGCGGCCCAGTAATAGGGGGCATGCCATTGTCTGCGATTCCACATTTCGATCTGCGCTGCACGCAGCGCTACCGCCGGCGGTTGATTCTCTCGAAGCATGTGCTGATAAAAATTCTTCATTAGCTCCGCCGTTGCGTCGTCGTCCACCTTCCATAAACTGGCGATCACGCGCGCCGCGCCGGCGTACATGAAACCTCGCGTCATGCCGACAAGCCCCTCGCCTTTGACATCTTTGCCGAGCGCCGTGTTACAGGCGCTCAGCACAACCAGATCGACTGGCAGCACGAGATTATAGATGTCGTGCAATCTCAGGAAGCCGTTTTGCGATTTGCCCTTCTCGTCGACGAGCGATAGAACGATTGCCGATAGCTCTGGATGCTCGCCATCTAATAGCCCGTGCGTGGCAAAATGCAATATTTTATACCGGCTCATGTCGCGGCTTTTCACCGTTGCCAGGTTGGCTTTGAAGTCTAATGCTTTCAAAAAGCTTCCTGCCGGCGCGTTGGCGAGTATGGCCTCCGCCTCGATTCGGGTAGCGGGCAAGCGCGGGAAGATTGCCCGGTCATCGGCAGCGCGGATGCTGCGAATGAGGCGCTTGAGATTGACCGCTGTACGGCGGCTCGCTCGCAGGGCAATGAGTGACGCCGGTGTTTGAGGCGATTGCCTGACACGCGTATCCGTTTTGTCAAATACCGGATCGGCAAACACGGCGACCGAGCCGTTAGCCAGGCGGGGAAGGGCCTGCTGTCTCAGCGCTGCAAACACCGACGCCGATGGAAGAGAGATGATCTCATGGTTGAGCAGCAGAGGGGTAGGCGGTTGGCTCGCTTGCTCATTCTCTTGCGCGTAGGGAAACGGCAATCCGGCAAACGGAATGTATTGCAGCGCTCCCTCTGTAACCAGCAGTAGCCGTTTGTTCTTTAGCTCCGAGGCCGCCGGGCCAAGCACCATCGAACTCAGTTGCGCCGCCTGTTGCCAGTAGCGCGAGTCGAGTTGGTTATCGGGAATGTTCAATTGACGCGCTGCTTGCGGCAAGTAATAAGCGTTTAGAATATTGAGCAGGCCGCGCGCCAGATTCTCAATTTCGGCGCGCTTCGGCAGCGTGTAGGTCTTGATTGAAGCGGGTGTGATGGCCCACAAATAGCTGCGTTCTTCTCCTAGCGAATACTCAAGCAGCGTCGTATCGTCATCGAGGAGGCTCTGGATTTGCGAGACCGTCAGCATCTGCGGCTGCGTCAATGCCGCGTAGCGCGGACTCTCAACTTTTAGCCGCGTCTTGATCTCATTATATTCGCTCGTCAGATTGACGATCTCTTTCTTCAATATAGCGGCTAACTGTTCTTTCTGCCGGTCGCCGAACAATTGCGCCAGGCGGTCGGTTTTGGTGTCAAGCAACTGTTGAAGATCATGTTCGCGCTGCAATAAATCCTTATCCGCTCCTTCGTAAATATCGACGTGTGAGGTGGCGAGCAGGTCTAAGAAGCTACGTGCGCGGGCGCGTTCGCTCGCTTCAAGTGCGTTGATTTGAAATCCCGCCGTCGGGTTTTGCTCGTGCCGGCGCATCAGCACATCAATGTAAAGTTGATAATACTCATGTGTAGAAGCAAAGTAGGAGGTGCGCAGCTCTGGGCTGTCAACCTTAGTGCGCAGCGATTCAATAATGTCGAGCGTCGCCCGACTCTTCTCGGTTGCGCCGGCCAGATCGCCGAGATCGCGCTTCACGCGAGCGATGTTGTAAGACATTAAGGCAATGGCCGGGCGGTCTTCAGACGGCGTGATGAGCGCCATCGCTTCTTCGTAGAGCTTAAGTGCTTTTGGCTTCGCACCAGCCTGCTCATTAGAGTAAGCGATCTGATTGAGCGTATAAGCCTGGCCGCGCGGATCGCCGGCAGCGCGGCTTAGCGAAAGCGCCTGGTTATAGTAATTCAATGCCCGGCGCTTTTGCCCCAACGCTTCATAGACAGCACCTATCTCTTTCAGCGTCAACGCCTCCACTCGGCGATCCGCCAAAGCGCGATTGAGCGCCAACTGGCGTTGATAATAGTTGAGCGCTTGTTGCTTATGGCCCATTGATTCGTGAATTTTGCCGATATAGCCGAGGGTGACGGCTTCGCCGGCCTTCCTATCGAGCGCCTCTTGGAGCTTCAGCGCCTGATTCAAGGAATCAAGTGATTTCTCCATCTCGCCAAGAACGTAATAGACATAACCGGTAGCATTCAAAATGCGCGCCTCGCCGCTGCGGTCAGCAATGGCTTGCAAGATCTGACCAGCCTGGTTGTGGGCGTCCAGCGCCTTCTGCATCTCACCGAGCCCCGTATATTGCAAGCCGAGGGCCGTCAGCGCCATAGCTAGTCCACGGCGATTGTTGGTCTGTCGCCAGAGTTCGCTGGCTTGATTGAAGGAGGCAATCGCCTGATGGACGTTACCCATGTCACTATGTACGTAACCCTGATTGGCGAGGGCTTCGGCCTGACCCTGACGATCATTGATTTGCAGCGAGAGGGTCAGCGATTGGTTGAAAGATTCCAGCGCTCTTTCCATCTCGCTGTGAGAATAGGCGACCAGACCGAGGTTATTCAGCGCCTGAGCTTGCCCGCGAATATCGGTCATCGCGCCGCTGAGCTTGAGCGCTACACGACAATAATCCGCCGTTTTTTGGGCTTCGCCCAGGTCGATATAAATCGAACCGATGGCATTAAGTGTTTCGACTTCCAGAGTCTGCACGCCGGCAGCTCTGCTTAATGAGAGAGCCTGATTGTAATAGGTAAGTGCTTTACGATTCTGGCTCAATATGACGTAGACATCACCGATGGCTTTGAGTGTACTGGCTTCTCTGGGGCGATCTCCGGTGCTGCGCCAATAACCCAGGGCTTCCTGATATTTGCCGATGGCTTGCGCCAAGGCGGCGGCGGTCCACTGACCGCGCAACGCTTCTGCTTCTGCGAGAGCCTGTTCAGCCGCAGACGCATAGCGAATCGGTGCCGTCACCATTTGCGCCTTCAGCCTGCCGGCTATCAGTTGATCGCTCTTGCCCGCTTCAAGCGTCGAGTGCCAAGGATTACTTACCTGGGCGCGGTCGCCTGAAATTTGAGCTTCGACGGAGTTCACATTTACGGTGATTTTTAGGGCGATTATCACCACTATCAGACAATGTTCAAACGTAGAGCGAAGGATGAAAGGGGTCAGAAGGCCAATTTCTCTCTGTGGCATGGACTCCATCATGGCTCAAAATAGATACCGGCAAATTGCTGCCCTGAGAATCGAACACTTACTGCCGTCTGAATATGCCTTTGTCATTTATAATATCTATCATACATCGAAAGGAGGGTTCAATGGCCGCCCTCCAACTTGTTGTTAACCTTCACAAGCCTGCTTGATAACCGTGACCGTTTCGCTGTTATCAAGCTCGGTATAACAACCGAGGCAGACCGATTCACAATTTGTGAATCGGTCTGCCCCTGATCAGCGCTTCTGATTAATGCGGCGACAATATAGCCGCCGCCTCCAGCGCAATACTTGAAGCAGTTAAGCTGCTTGCAACTGCTTCAACTCGCGGCTATTTCTTTTTTGCTGCGCCTCGCGACTTGTCAGGGAGTCCTTCTCTGACTGGGTTAGAAGCGGCGGCTTTCTTTTTTGTTGCACCTCGCGATTTGTCAGGGAGTCCTTCTCTGACTGGGTTGGAAGCGGCGGCTTTCTTTTTTATTGCGCCTCGCGACTTGTCAGGAAGTCCTTCTCTAACCTTTGCTGCGCTACCTGCCTTGGTCTTTTTTGCTGCGACTTTTCCGGCCATATACACACTCCTTTTGCGTAGAATTTATTTACTGCATCAACCAAGAATGCTCACCGCATCATCATCCTGCGTTCTGCGGATACATTCACTGAGGGAGAAGTTACTATATATGCGAAGATTATCGACCTTACATTGTTTTTCCGGTTAGCTTATATGCCAATCACCAAGCGATGTCAACCAATTTGATGTTCATTTTCGGAGAATTTTACAATTGCGAACTGGCAAACGGTCACTGTTTAGAATACCAGACAAGCTTTGGCAAAATTATCCCTGGTCTGGTAAGCAGAATCTTGCCACCGCGATTCTTAGGCAGCGGCATAGTCGGTATGAAAATGAGAAAAAGTGCGATTCCGGTTTAGAAAGATATTGTGCAGATCACATTGCTTCTGTATCATTGCACACCGCAAACAACCTGGCCGCTGTAGTCTTTGCTTGATGTCGATTACTGTGGTTTGCGCCTGTGGACAACCCAGGTTATCGGCATTGAACCGAAGCTGTTGCAGTCGTCAAACCGTAAAAACCCAGACCCAAGGAGTTAAGGACATGACGGATAAGATCAAAATTCTGTTTCTGGCTGCCAACCCTGTGGACGCAGGCTATCGCCTGCGCCTGGACGAAGAGGCCCGTGAGATTGATGAGAAGATCCAAGTCGGCTCAAAGCGAGATGCTTTTGAAGTTGTCGCTCAATGGTCAACAAGGCCATCCGACCTGCAAAAAACGTTGCTGCGGTACAATCCGAACATTGTTCACTTCAGCGGCCACGGCAACAAGAAGCAAGGGATCATCCTTGAGGATCATGACGGTAATATGACACCCGTAAGCAAGTCGGCGCTCATCGGCTTGTTTCGCATTCTCAAAGACAATATCAAAATCGTCTTCCTCAACGCCTGCCACTCGAAACAGCAGATCGCCGGGCTGCGCGAGACGATTGACTTCACGATTGCGATGAACACTTCGATAGGCGATAAAGCTGCCGTCATCTTCGCCTCGTATTTCTATCAAGCGCTGGCCTTCGGACGCTCGGTGCTCGATGCCTTCGAGTTGGCGAAGAATCAGTTGGAGTTGGAGGGGATTGATGAATCGAAGACGCCCGAACTGTTAGTGCGGGATGGGGTGGTTGCTGCAAAGACCTATCTAATGGAGAAGGCCGGTGGCAAAGAGGCGCGTAGACGAGGGGCAAAGGAGTCTGGCGGAAGCAAAGACAGCGCAATGATCACCGCATCCGGCAATCAGAGCGTTGCTGCCCGGAAGATAAGTAACAGCACCATCATTGTCGGTCACAACAACAAGGTTCGCACCAAGAAGAGCAAAGACTAGCGCTGGCGGAGTGAATCTCCATGCCGAGATCCAAAGAAGTGCGGCGGAGGAATGTATGAGTGCAAGGGCATGAGAGCCGCAAGAACTTGATTCTCGGTTGCGGGGAAGCGGCGCTTATTTTCAAGATTATTCTTTTGAATTTTACAACGGAGGCGCGGATTGCTACTTTCTCAATATCACCTGAACAGTCTGATTACCGCGCGCGGGTAGATCAACGCATCATACCCGAACGCTGACGAAAAGGGTCTTTGATGAATATCCTGGCACGCGCTTACAGTTCTTCGCTCGGCAAAAAATATGTCATGGCCATCACCGGCATCGCGCTGTTCATCTTCGTGATCGGCCACATGGCAGGCAATCTGCAAATCTACCTGGGCCGCGAAGCCATCAACAACTACGCCGCCTTCCTGAAATCCAAACCCGGCCTGTTGTGGACGGCGCGTCTCGGTTTGCTGGCAATCGTGATTATGCACATCGTCGCAGCGCTGCAACTGGTATCGGCCAACAGCGACGCGCGGCCAACCCAATATGCGATGGGCAAGCCCGTGGCCGCGAGCTACGCTTCGCGGACGATCTTCATCAGCGGCCTGGTGATCTTCGCCTTCATCATCTATCACCTGATGCATTTTACCTTTGGCGTCACCAACCCGGAGTTTATGAGTTTGAAAGATCCCATCGATCCGCTGCATCACGATGTCTACGGCATGATGGTGCGGGGCTTCTCGAATCCTTACGTATCGGGCTTCTACATCCTGTCGATGGCGCTGCTGTGCCTGCATCTGAGCCACGGAGTTTCAAGCTCGTTGCAGTCGCTCGGCCTTCGCAACCAGAGCAACCTGCCGGCGATTCACCGCACGGCGCGCATCGCGGCGTTGATCGTCTTTTTCGGCAACATCTCGATTCCCATCGCGGTCCTCACTGGATGGGTCAAGTAAACCGTTATGCTAACGACTACCTCGCTCGACTATCGCATCGCCGCCGAAGCGCTCAACGGCCAGTCGCCAACCGAGCCGCTGGCCGACAAATGGCGGCGCTACAAGGATCACATCCGGCTGGTCAATCCGGCCAACAAGCGCAAGTTCGACATCATCGTCGTCGGTTCGGGCCTGGCGGGCGGCTCGGCGGCGGCGACGCTTTCCGAGCTTGGCTATAACGTCAAGTGCTTCTGCTATCAGGACAGCCCGCGCCGCGCGCATTCAATCGCCGCGCAGGGCGGCATCAACGCCGCGAAGAATTATCGCAACGACGGCGATAGCGTCTATCGCCTGTTTTACGACACTATCAAGGGCGGCGACTTCCGTGCGCGCGAGGCGAACGTCCATCGCCTCGCCGAAGTCTCCGTCAACATCATCGATCAATGCGTGGCGCAAGGCGTGCCGTTTGCCCGCGAATACAGCGGCTATCTGGCGAATCGTTCGTTCGGCGGCGCGCAGGTGTCGCGGACGTTTTATGCGCGCGGCCAGACCGGCCAGCAGTTATTGCTCGGCGCTTATCAAGCCTTATCCAAGCAGATCGGCCTGGGCGGCGTACAGATGTTTCCGCGCACAGAGATGCTCGACCTCGTGCTGGTGGGCGGCCATGCCAAGGGCATCGTCGTGCGCGACCTGGTGACCGGCCAGATCAGTTCGCATGCCGGCGATGCTGTAGTATTGGCTACAGGCGGCTATGGCAATGTCTTTTTCCTGTCGACGAACGCCAAAGGCTGCAACGTCACGGCGGCTTATCGCGCTTACAAGCGCGGCGCTTACTACGCCAATCCGTGCTACACGCAGATTCATCCGACCTGCATTCCGGTGAGCGGTGACTATCAATCGAAGCTGACGCTGATGAGCGAGTCCTTGCGCAACGACGGGCGCGTCTGGGTGCCGAAGCGCGCCGGCGACAATCGCTCGCCGCATGAGATCGCCGAGGAAGACCGCGATTATTTCCTGGAGCGCAAGTATCCGAGTTACGGCAACCTCGCGCCGCGCGACATCGCTTCGCGGGCCATCAAACAGGTTTGCGATGAAGGGCGCGGCGTGGGGCCCGGCGGGCGCGGCGTCTATTTAGACTTCCGCGATGCCCTCAACCGGCTCGGCGAAAAGCTCATCCGCGAACGTTACGGCAATCTCTTCGAGATGTACGAGCGCATCACCGGCGAAAACGCTTACAGAGCGCCGATGCGTATCTACCCGGCGGTGCATTACACCATGGGCGGCCTGTGGGTGGATTACAATTTGATGAGCAATATACCGGGCCTGTTTGTCATCGGCGAAGCGAACTTTTCCGATCACGGCGCGAATCGTTTGGGTGCCAGCGCCTTGATGCAGGGACTCGCCGACGGCTACTTCATTCTGCCCTACACCATCGGCAATTACTTTGCGAGCGAGAAGCCGGCCAAGACCAACCCCGGCAGTGCGGAATTTCTCGTCGTCGAAGATGAAGTCGCGGCGCGCACGCGGCGCTTGCTGGCGATTCAAGGGCGGCGCACGGTGACCGATTTTCATCGTCATCTCGGCAAGATCATGTGGGACAAATGCGGTATGGCGCGCCATGCCGCAGGACTCGAAGAAGCACTCGCAGAGATTCCTGCATTGCGTGAAGAGTTCTGGCAAAACGTCACGGTGCTCGGTGACGGCGACGACTTGAATCAATCGCTTGAATATGCCGGGCGCGTCGCTGATTTTTTAGAGTTCGGCGAACTGCTCGCCTTCGACGCACTGCACCGCAATGAATCCTGCGGCGGCCACTTCCGCGAAGAGTATCAGACTGAAGACGGCGAGGCGTTGCGCGACGACATCAACTATTCATACGTCGCCGCCTGGGAATATCAGGGCGTTGAAGAACGCCCCGTGTTGCACAAAGAGCCTCTCAAATACGAGGAGGTTCACTTCGCTCAGCGAAGTTATAAATAAACCGTGACAAGTGACAAGTGACAAGAAACTCCATCTTTATTGTCACAGCGTCACGCATGGCAGTGAAAGCCGCGCCATCGGTTACCTTCTTGTCACTTGTCACGATCTTTGAGGAACGAGATGAATCTAAGCTTGCGAGTATGGCGGCAGAAAAATGCTTCTGATCCCGGCCAGTTCGTCGAATACAAAGCCAATAACGTCTCCGAGCATATGTCTTTCTTAGAAATGCTCGACGTTGTCAACGAAGATTTGATTAAAGAAGGGAAGGAGCCAATCGCCTTCGATCACGACTGCCGCGAAGGCATCTGCGGCATGTGCGGCTTGGTCATCAACGGCGTAGCGCACGGGCCGCTGGCGGCAACCACGACCTGTCAATTGCATATGCGCCATTTCAAAGACGGCGACAATCTGACGATTGAGCCGTGGCGCGCACGCGCTTTCCCGGTGATTAAAGATCTGATCGTCGACCGCTCGGCGCTTGACCGCATCATTCAAGCGAGCGGTTATATTTCGGTAGCCACCGGCGGCACGCCCGACGGCAACGCCATCCCCATACCGAAGCCCGACGCTGATCGTGCAATGGATGCAGCGGCCTGCATCGGCTGTGGTGCTTGCGTTGCCGCATGCAAGAACGCCTCGGCGATGTTGTTCGTCGCCGCGAAGGCGGTGCATTTGAACACCCTGCCACAAGGCAAAGTCGAAAAAGATCGCCGCGTCGTCAACCTGGTGAAAGCGATGGACACCGAAGGCTTCGGCAATTGCACGGTCATGGGCTCGTGCGAGGCCGTCTGCCCGAAAGAGATTTCGCTCGACTTCATTTCACAGTTGAACCGCGAATATCTGCGCGCCTTCCTGCGCACCAAAGCCTGAGCCGCCGCCAGCGAGCCAGCGGAATCGGCGTCGCGCCTGGCAAGAATTAATTGCGGCGCGGGCAACGCCGCGCCCGGCCTTCGGCATCCGCCTGATGGCTGAGTCTGTAGCTTCGACTCACCGTTCACGAACCGCTCATTCAAACTCCGGAGGACAATAATGAAAAAGAAACTGACGAGTTTCTTGCTGCTCCTCTCGTTTCTCACCCTACTGCTTCCCGCAGCAGCTTCGGCGCAGGAGCGATTAGGCAGTATCATCAGGCGCGACAAGAATGGCTACAGAGTCGGCGATAGCCGGATCACCTTCCTTGATGGTCCGGGCATCGTCAATTATGAATATCGCCATCGCTGGATGCCCGGCCCTGGAGGCGCGGCACTGGTCATCGGCACCGGCGCGGGAGCCGGCGCGGTGGTCGGCGGCGTCACCAAGGGCAAGAAGGGCGCGGCGATTGGCGCATTGATCGGCGGCGGTGCCGCAACCGGTCTCTGGCTCTACAAGAACCGTCGCGAAAAACGCCGCATCTTCTAACATGCGTCATTAAGCCATCCTCGCTTTGTCGCAAGGCAAAGCTTGTTGCGCCTGAATACAACAGCCGCTCGTGTGGCTGATTTGCCGGCACTGACCAGACTGCCACAGGTCAGCGCCGGCTTTTTTTCGGATGGTCGCCGGCATCAGCGGGCCATTGCTAATCATTTCAGCAGATTGCGCCGGCCATCTGAATCAAGGATAGTTTGGCCTGCACTTTGCTGTTTTATTTGGTGCGGACCAATCCATGAACCAATATCAAATTTTTGGAGGACAACATGAAACGTATCCTGACCAGCGCCGTTTTATCACTGACTCTGGCGCTCAGCCTTGCCGCGCCGGCGACATTCGCATCGCAGACGGCAATGACCAAGGCAAAACCAGCACAAAAAATGTCGCCGCGTGCCGAAGCTCTCAAGAAATGCAATGACGATTACAGTGCGGCGGTAAAGAAAGCGAACGACGATTACAAGTCAGCCGCAAAAGACGCCGCTACCAAGAAAGGCAAAGACCGCGCCGACGCGATGAAAGCGGCGAGCAAAGCCAAGAGCGATGCGCTGGCCGCCGCGCGCACCGCCAAAGCCGATTGCGTCAAGGCCGCGCCGAAGAAATAAAGAAGACAGATGCGTGAACCTCGCTCAATGCTGATTACCACTCACAGACTCGGCGACTCACTCGGAGCGCCGAGTCATTTTTTTCACTACACAGGAGGACAAATGAAACGAACGCTGATGCACTTGTTGCTATTGATCGTCTTGGTCGGGACTATCCTGGCTCCTTCGGCGCTGGCCCAGCGTCGAGGACGAGATCGGGAAGCGGTTAGGGTTTGTGAAAGAACCTACAGAGATGCGATTCGCGCGGCGCGCGGCCTGCCCTATCGCCAACGCCGCATTCGCATGAATGAAGCCCGCCGCGAGCGCGCCGACTGCGTAGGCCGCGCACGGCACTAAGCATACGAATTGCGGATAAAGAAGAGCGCCCGACGCCCAAAGCGTTGCGCGCAAATAGAACAAGCAGGTTCGTATCAGGTTGTATCTGGCACGCGCCATCGGCCCGCTCGGATGACGGGCCGATGGCCTTATTCGGCAAGCATCCTACGATAAACCGCCCCGTCCACATTGCCGCCGCTGATGACGCAGCAGATGCGCTGGTCGCGGAACATTTCCGGTTGTGTAATCAATGCCCCAATCGCCAGAGCGCCGGTGGGCTCGGCTTTGAGATTGGCCAGCCCGTAAAGCAAGCGCACGGCGTCGCGGATGTTGGCTTCCGGCACTTCGACGATCTGCGCCAGTCCGTCTTTGAGAATCGCCCAGTTGTGCTGGCCGACGCTGACGGTGCGCGCGCCGTCGGCAATGGTTTGCGGCTCGGCGTCGTTGGCAATGATGTGACCGGCGCGCAACGAGCGCGCGGCGTCGTTGGCCAGCAACGGCTCGGCACCGACGACGCGCGCCGAGCTTCCGGCTTCGCGCAAGCCTTTGACGAGCCCTGCCGTCAGCCCGCCGCCGCCGACCGGCGCGATGATCCAATCAAAATCAGAAGCTAGGGCAGCAAGCTCCGCGCCTAAACTGGCATTGCCTTCGATGACCAGCGGATCGTCGTAGGCGCTGGCGACGTAAGCCTGCGGGTTTTCACTGGCGAGCGCCGCAACCCGTGCAGCGCGGCTGATCTTGCGGACATCGATCAGATCCACCGTGCCGCCGAACTCGCGCACCGCATCCACCTTCACTTGCGCCGAGGTATCGGGCATGACAATCGTGCAGGATTTGCCGAGCAAGCCGCAGGCATAGGCTATGGCCTGCCCGAAGTTGCCCGATGAAGCGGTGAGGATCTTCTCCTGGCTGACTTTCGCTACGAGGTTGTAGGCAGCGCGGAACTTGAAGCTGCCGGTAAATTGAAAGGTCTCGCTGGCAATCGTCAAGTTCACCGCCAGGCGCTTGGCCAATCGCGGTGCCTGGATAATCGTCGTTGGCCGGATGACGGCGTTGAGCGGTTTCGCTGAAGTCATATGCACAACTATCCAAAAAACGGCGGCAAGAGACAAGGGAAAAGTGGTCAATGGTCAGTGGTCAGTGGTCAGTTGGTCAGAAAGTGTTCCAATGGTTCTTACATCCAATAGCCGAAGGTAAATGACCCGCTCGACTGGCCACTGACAACTGACCACTGCGCCGTGTACAATCCGTGCGATGTTCGCAGAGGTCGCGGTTCCCGTCCATATCAGGCAAACCTTCACCTATCGGCTGCCGGGCGACATGGCGCAGCGCGCGCACGCCGGTTGCCGCGTCGTCGTGCCCTTCGGCAAAAAACTGGTCACCGGCTTCATCGTCGCATTGCAGCCCGCGCTCGTCGACGGGCTCGTCGAAAGCGACATCAAAGACGTTGAAGAACTGGTTGACGAATCGCCCATCATCGCCCGCGACATCCTGCAACTGACCAAATGGATGAGTGATTATTATCACGCGCCGTGGGGCGAATGCCTGCGCACCGCGCTGCCGGCGGGAGCCACGGTCGCCACCGAACAAGTTCTGACGATCACCGAAGCCGGGCGCGCAGCGCTCGCCCAGGTGTCAGCCGGATTCAGTTGGTCGTCATCAAAATTGCAGGCTCTGGAACTGGTCGCCACGAGCGGCCATCTCGGCTCGCGCGAGCTTGAGCGGCATTTATCTAAATCGCACGCTTCGGCGTTGATTCGCCAGCTTGAGCGCGCCGGCCTGGTGCGCGTTGCCGAGCGCATTGGCGAAAGTCGTTTGAAACCGAAATTACAAAACGCCGTGCGCCTCAGCGAACTCGCCTTCAATGGCGGCGACCGCGAAACCCAACTGACGCCGGCGCAGCAGCGCGTCATCGAGACGCTGGAGGAGACCGACGAACCGCTGGCTTTCAGCGAATTGCTGGAAACCGCCGAGGTCTCGTCATCGGTCGTGCGGACGCTGGAAAAGCGCGGCCTCGTCGAAGTTTTCGCCCGCGAAGTGCGCCGCGATCCGCTGGCTCACATGGAGCAGCAAGAGTTGCAGATGGTGACGCTCAACGACGAGCAACAACACGCCTTCGACCGCATCGTCGCGCGCCTGGACGAGCGTCAGTACGCCACCTTTCTGCTGCACGGGGTCACGGGAAGCGGCAAGACGGAGATCTACATTCGCGCCATGCGCGACGCGACGCGACGCGGCCTGGCCGCCTTGATGCTGGTGCCGGAGATCGCCCTCACGCCGGTCTTCTCGCGCCGCCTGCGCGCCATATTCGGCGACGCCGTGGCGATTCTGCATTCGAGCCTATCGGAAGGCGAGCGCAACGACGAATGGCGGCGCATCAAGGACGGCGAAGCGCGCGTCGTCATCGGCACGCGCTCGGCGGTCTTCGCGCCGCTCGATAATCTCGGCATCATCGTCGTTGACGAAGAGCACGAAACCTCTTACAAACAGGACGAAACGCCGCGCTATCACGGACGCGACACGGCGATTGTGCGAGCCTTGCACGCCGGTGCGGTCGTCGTGCTGGGCTCGGCGACGCCGTCGCTCGAATCATTTCACAACGCGAGCACTGGTAAGTATGAATACATACGCCTGGACACGCGCTATGGCAATCGGGCGCTTGCCAGCGTCGAAACCGTCGATATGCGCGAAGTCTTCAAGCAGTACGGCAAGCAGGTAACCTTTTCCGATGAGATCAAGACGGCCATGGCCGAGACCTTCGAGCGCGGCCAGCAGGTGATGATCTTGCTGAATCGACGCGGCTATTCGTCGTTTGCCATGTGCCGCTCGTGCGGCGACGCGATTCATTGCCCGAATTGCGACGTGACGCTGACCTTTCATCGCTATAATCAGAGCCTGCAATGCCACTATTGCAACTATATACGGCCAGCGCCGCGCGTCTGCCCGGCATGTGATGGACAATACATTCAATACGTCGGCGAAGGCACCGAACAACTCGAAGCCAAGCTGCGCGAATTGTTCCCCGACAAAGCAATCGCGCGCATTGATCGCGACACGACGCGGCGGCGCGGCAGCCTCGAACATCTGCTGATGGAGTTTGCCGCCGGCTCGATTGATCTGGTCGTCGGCACGCAGATGATCGCCAAAGGTCATGACTTTCACAACGTCACGCTGGTCGGCGTGATCTCGGTAGACGCAGGCTTGTGCCTGCCCGACTTTCGCGCCGCCGAGCGCACCTTTCAACTGTTAACCCAGGTGGCGGGGCGCGCCGGTCGCGGCCAGTTGCGCGGGCGCGTCGTCATACAGACCTATCATCCTGAGCACTATTCGCTGGTCTGCGCCAAGGCACAGGATTACGATGAGTTCTACCGGCGCGAGATCGAATTTCGCCGGTCGATGCACTATCCGCCGTTCAACGCGCTGATCAACATCTGCGTGCATGACAAAGAATTCGACCGCGCCAGCCTGACGGCGAGCGATCTGGCGAAAGAGTTGCGCGAGGCGGCGCGCGATTCCATGTTGCGTATACTGGGGCCAGCGCCTGCGCCGATCTCGCGCATCAAAGGCGAGCATCGTTTTCAGATATTGATTAAAGCCCGCAGCCGCGCCCGCGCCCGCCAGGCGCTGGATATCGCCATGACGAAAATGCTTGCGCGCGGCGCGAATCCGCGTTCAATATCTATCGAGGTTGACCCGGTCAGTCTGATGTAGAATCAAGCCATTGATTCTCATTATCGCTTGGGCGGCGGAATTGGCTAGAATCGTCAACGGGAGGTGGAGCATGTCAGTTCAATCACTCGATGCTTTGAAACAGCAATCGGCAACGTTGACGGCGCAGGAGAAAATCGAACTGGCCGAATACCTGTTAGAACAGGCGAAACAAAGCCCGCCGGAAACCGCTTCAGGGAAAGTCGGCGATGAAACCAAACGACACCTGCGGCGAGAATGGCTTTTAGCGCATCGTGAAGCCTACGCCGGGCAGTATGTGGCACTCGATGGTGACCGATTAGTTGGAACAGGCAAACGCTACACCGAAGCCGCCGCCGCCGCCAAGCGCGCCGGGGTGAGTGATGCGTACATTGACTATGTTCATCCGCCAGAAGGGGTCGGCTTCATCGGAGGCTGGTGATGGCTTATCAACTGGACTTCGCCCGGTTGTCGAACTATGATTCGGGAAAACCCGGCATCATGGTTCCTGTCACGCTCAGGTTCACAGATTGTGCGGCGACACTGGAAGCGAAGCTGGATACGGGCGCAACCGAATGTGTGTTTGCGCGGCAGCACGGCGAATCGTTGAGGCTGGACATTGAAAGTGGAGAGCGATTGCGAATCAACACGGCTACAGGAACTTTCACCGCATATAGGCACGAAGTGACGATGACCGTTCTCGACTACGCATTCGATGTACGCGTGTGCTTCGCAGAAGATGAACAGTTCAATCACAACGTGCTTGGGCGGCATGGATTTCTAGACCGTGTGCGAATCGGAGTTGTCGATTACGAAGGCCAGCTTTATCTCAGCAAGTACGACGAAGATTAATCTCTCATTGGATGTTCATTTGATATTTGGAGGCATGAACGATGAGTAGAAAACATACGTTTATGGATGAGCAGTGTAGAACAGATGATGATGATCCAGATGATGAAGGTGAATTTGAGCGCGGGCTTGTGTTTGTCATCATGCTCTTATTTCATTCAACTTGAAACAGATGATAAAAACGATCAGAAAATCTTAGAGAAGGAGCTTGAAGCAATGAACTGTCAACGATGTGGCGCGGAGGTTACGCCTGAGACCAAATTCTGCACCTCTTGCGGCAACGCCATGGGTGCGCCCGATGCGCAGGCGAATTACCCACCGCCACCGCCGCCGGGTTATCCGCAAGCGCCGCCGCCGCCGGGCTACGGCCAGGCACCGCCGGGCTACCAACAAGCGCCGCCGGGTTATCCGCCGCCACCCGGCTATCCGCCGCCGCCACCGCCGCCGGGCTACCAACAAGCGCCGCCGCCGCCCGGTTATGGTCAAGGGCCGCCGCCCAGTTATGGCCAGAGTATGCCGAATTACAATCCCGGCCAGCCGAACTATGGCGCTGGCCAGGGCATTCATATTGACGCCGATGGGCGCGGCGCGGGGCGCGGCTACAATTACGAAATCCTGCACCAGCCGGCCTTCTCACTGGCGGTTGTGCAACTGCAACCTGAGCAATCGATTCAAGCCGAAGCCGGCGCTATGGTTTCAATGTCGGCGAATGTGGAATTGCAATCACAAATGAAAGGCGGCTTGATGGGCGCGCTCAAACGCGCCGTCGGCGGCGAGTCGGCATTCGTCTCGACCTTCACGGCGCGCGGCGGCCCCGGCGAAGTGACCTTTGCGCCCGGCTCGCCCGGCGACATCGCCGCCATAGAGATGAACAACCAGATGTTTTTTGTGCAGGCGAGTTCGTACCTCGCAGGCGACGGCAGCCTGGTCGTCGATACCAAGTGGGGCGGCGCGAAATCGTTCTTCGGCGGCGAAGGCTTGTTTGTTCTTCAGGTGCGCGGCACCGGCTTGCTGCTGGTCTCGTCGTTCGGCGCGATTCATCGCAAGATGCTTCAACCGGGTGAACGCTACGTCGTCGACACCGGCCATCTGGTGGCGTGGGAAGGCTCGACGCAATACACCTTGCGCAAAGCCGCAGCGGGCTGGTTCCGCAGCATGGTCAGCGGCGAAGGCATCGTCGCTGAGTTTATGGGCCCAGGCGAATTGCTGATTCAGACGCGCAACCTTGCGGCCTTTGCCGGACTCATGAAGCCGTTCTTCCCGACGCAATCGAGCGGCGGCGGCGGCGGCTTCAGTTTCGGTTCTTAATTCAAAACTCAATCAGCGCGTATCCCTCTCGCTGGTTATACTCGCATCGAGGAGGCGACCGCGATGGATACGCGCTTTCACCGCGAGCAACTCATAAACATCCTGCAACGGGCGTACTCCGGCGAATGCGCCGCCGCCTACGCTTATCGCGGCCATTGGCGCTCTGTAAAGAAACCTACAGAGCGCCGGCGAATCCAGCAGATCGAGCACGAAGAATGGATGCATCGTGAAGGCGTCGGGCAGATGCTGGAACACCTGGGCGCACAGCCTCTCAAACATCTGGAAGCCAGGCTGTGGCTCATCGGACACGTCATTGGCATAGCCTGTCACTGCATTGGCTGGTTCCTGCCCATGTACTTCGCGGGCCGGCTCGAACACGGCAACGTCGACGAATATAGACGGGCGGCTTCCCATGCCGCTGAGCTAGGTCTGAGCGAACAGGTCGCCGGGTTGCACCGCATGGCAGAAGTCGAGCGCGAGCACGAATTGTTTTTTCTGCGCGTCGTTACCGGGCATCGCCTGCTGCCGTTGATGCAAGCGGTTTTCAAGTGGGGACGCGAAGCTCAAGCGGCGATGCCGGAGCCGCTGGCGAGTGGCCCGACGGCAGTTGACGACAAACGCCCGATCATTTGATTCCGAACTCAGATTGCATGAATGACTTCACGCCTTCGCGCCCGGTGATCCGCAGCCACAACCAGTTGTCCTGGCTTCCCACCGCAAGCTGAAAATCGAAAAATGGACAACACAACCGTTCGAGGGTAACCCACTCGGCGACCAGGGTGATGCGCTCGGTTTCAGCCGCAAAGCGGAAGGCGTAACCATCGCCAAGCTCGCGCACCTCTGTGACAGACTGGCGCAACCTTTCGCTCAACTCCCTGTGGTGTTTTCGCTGGCCGGCATCCATCGCCGCCAGGTTGCAAAAGAACGGCTGCTCGGCTGCCGCCTGGCTTTCCGCCTTCATCTTTGCTCCTTCTTGAGCGGTTATGGGTGGCGTCGCGGTTAATGATTGCGGCGCTGCGAAACCGGCCTGCAACAGCGCGCAGGCCAGCAGCGCCATCTGGAATAAGCGAGATCGTTTTTTCATGTCGGCTTCCTTTCAATCACTGCTCGTATCCGCCTCGCCAAGCCGCGTCAGCAGACAGAGCGGAAACATGTCGCTGCACTGGCAGCAATCCAGGCCGTGCGCGATGGCGCGGCGCTGCGCTTCGAGCCGTTTGATCTGCGCGTCGATTGAATCGAGCTTGGCCTGGGCCAGCCGCCGCGCCTGTTCGGCCTTGCCGCGCTGAACGCCGCGCAGATCGATCAGCGACTTGATTTCATTGAGCGTGAACCCGTGCTGCTGGGCGCGCTTGATGAAGCGAATCAGCGCCACCGTCTCTGGTGAGTAATCGCGGTATCCTGACCGCAATCGCTCGACGCGCTTCAAGATGCCCAGCCGCTCGTACAGGCGCACCGCCTGTACGCTGACGCCGGCGCGAGTCGCCACTTCGCCGATTCGCATCTCTTCTCCTCCGTTCACGCCTCCAGGGATTCTGCACCCTGTACCACAGTATAGAGTCAAGAGGCGATTTTGTGATTGACGCCAGGATGTAGCCGTTCGCTTATGTTATCATTGCGCTACAGGAAACGAACCATGTTCATCGATTCACACGCACACCTTGAAAGCGAAGACTTTGACGGCGACCGCAGCCGGATGATCGAGCGGGCGCTCGACGCCGGCATCGAAATCATTGTCGCTGTCGGCAACGGCGATGTCTCGAAAGATTCGCACGCCGGGGCGTTTCGCATCGCCGAAAAATACGACTTCATCTACACCACCGTCGGCGTACATCCGCACGAAGCGCGCCTGCTTGACGATCCGCTTTACGCGCGGCTTGCGGAGTTTGCCGCGCACCCGAAGGTCATCGCCTGGGGCGAGATCGGCCTGGATTATCATTACGACAGTTCGCCGCGCGATGTGCAATTGAGCGGCTTCAGAAAGCAATTGCAGATGGCCCGCGAGCGCCGCTTGCCCGTGGTGATTCACACGCGCGAAGCCGAAGAAGATACGCTGGGAATTTTGCGAGAGGAATGGTCGAGCGCAGGCTTGCCGGGGATCATTCACTGCTTCACCGGCACGCGCGGGTTTGCCGAAGCGGCGGTCGAGATGGGCTTGCTGATTTCGTTTTCCGGCGTCGTGACCTTCAAGAAGGCCGAAGACCTGCGAGCGACGGCGCGCAGCCTGCCGCTGGATAAAATCCTCATCGAAACCGACGCGCCATTTCTCGCGCCGGTTCCCTATCGCGGTCGCCGCAACGAACCGGCTTATGTAGTCGAGACGGCGCGCTGCCTCGGCGACTTGCGCGGCTTGTCGGTCGAAGAGATTGGCCGCATCACCTCGGCGAATTTCAAACGGCTGTTTCATCTCAACGAAGCTGATTTGTAAGAGCGTGTTTTGAAATTTCAAGCTCCGTAGGAGCGCAATGTTGACATTTCGCCCCGACGGGGCAATGGCATGAAGTTAAGCGATGATCAGTCAGGTTGCTTCAACAAGTTAAGCGATGATCAGTCAGGTTGCTTCAACAAGTTAAGCGATGATCAGTCAGGTTGCTTCAACAAGCTAAGCGATGACCAGTCAGGCTGCTTCAGCAGCCTTTCCCGAAGGGCAAATAGGCCAGCGCTTTTAGCGCTGGTTGGCCATCCGCCAAGGATTCGCTGAGCGCGCTTCAGCGTGCTTCCCCCATCGGGCTTTAGCCATGTGGCTGATGGCGGCTAAAGCCCTGCGCCAGAAGGACGTTGAAACGCCCTGCTGAGAAATCAACCGGACTCGTCTACCAGCCGTCAAACGGCTGGCCTAGTTGCCCTTCGGGAAAGCCCGATTCATCGGGCTGAATCGAAGCCATCTGCTGGATAAGCGTCAGCCGCTTAACTTCATGCCATGTTGAATAAATCAGCCCGTGAATTGTTCGTTTGATCGAATGACAAGCTATTGCCGCGCTGATTTGGCGGTGCGCTCGCTGCGCGCTTTGGTGACCATCTCCTTGATCTCTTTCATCAGCGTCGGGCCGTGATAGGGGATGCCGTCTTTGATCGTCCATTCGACGCCGCCCGTGTGAACTGTTTTGCCGTCGCGGACTTCATCGACGCCCGACGCGTAAAGCACTTTCAGGTTCTCAAGCGGGTTGCCGTTGACGACGATCAGATCGGCCAGAAAGCCTGTGCGAACGCGGCCCAGGCGCTCTTCTTCGCCCAGGATCTTGGCGTTGTTGCCGGTCGCGTGCTGAATCACTTTCAGCGGATGAAAGCCGGCTTCCTGATGCAACTCAAGCTCGCGAATCAAGCCGAAGCCGTACATTTGATAGATGAAGCCGGCGTCTTCGCCTGCGCCAACCAGGCCGCCGCGCAATTCGAACTCGCGCACGGCGCGCATCCATATCTGGTAATTTTCCTTCCAGAAGGTTTCGTCCGTCGACGTCCAGCCGAGAAAGTACGAGCCGTGATTCTTGGGGTTCGGGCGGAAGAACTCTTCGAGCGTCGGGTGCAGGTACTGCTGAAACCACGGCTGATTCTGCGCCCGCACGAGGTCGCGGCTCGCTTCGTAAATATCGAGCGTCGGATCCCAGGCGACGTTTGCCGCAATCATGCCGTCAAACACTTTTATCAAGCGTTCCCAATCGGCCTCGCGCCAGAGATGGCCGGCGTAGCGGAAGCGATCCACTTCGTTGTCATAGTTGTAGCTTGCGGGAAAGTTCTGTCTGCCGCTCGGAATCGCCGCATCAGGAATGCCGTACCAGTGCTCGATGCTCGTCGTGCCGAACTTGATGTCGTCCCAGGCATTCGTCTCGGCGACCGCCGTGTGATGCGCCGTGCGCAAGCCTTGCTTATGGGCTTCGTCGAGCATCGCCGCCATCAGGTCGCGGTCTATGGCGAAGAACTTAATGCCGTCAACGCCCAGGGCTTTCATCTCGCGCACCCGATTGCGAGCGGCTTCTATGGTCGTTGGCACCGGCGGGTAATTATAAACCCCATAGATGAAAAAGCGCGGCGCGGTGATTTCGCCTTTGCGGCTCTGCTCGCGCCAGACGAGCGACTTCTGGGTGTTGCCGCCGACTTCGCGCACGCTGGTGATGCCGCTGGCCAGCCAGAGCTTCCAGCAATACTCGACCGGCTGTGGAGTGCCGCCGCGTTCGTCCTGAATGTGGCCGTGCAGGTTGATCAGTCCGGGCAGAACGTATTTGCCGGTCGCGTCAATCTCCGTGTCGCCCGCCGCCGGACGCCGTGCCGTGCCCTGCATCGCCGAGATCGGATCAAAGGAGACGATCTCGGCGATCCGATTGCCTTCGATGACGATGTCTTTCGGCCCCGATGCCGGCGTGCCATTGCCGTCAACCACCATGGCGTTGCGAATGACCATGCGATTGTAACGTTTGCCACTGACGGGCGGGTTCGTGGCTTGCGCGAATGAAGCGGCAGCGAGCAAGCACAGGTTCAGCAAAAGCATCAGCAGACGAACACGGATGCGGTGAGCCGGATGGTTTGACATGGCGACCTCGAAAAGTGAGATTCGCCACAAAGAGCGCCAATTGGTTTCGCGCTCTTTGTGGCCTGTGGGTTGCTGCCAAGCCTGCTTCAATGGACGCGCTTTTCGTAGCCCGCCCAGTACTTCTCGCGCAGTTCTTTCTTGAGGATTTTGCCGGTGCCGCCTTTCGGCAGGGCCTCGAAGAACTCAATGGATTTAGGAACCTTGAAGCCGGGCAATTGCGTGCGACAATGCGCCACCAATTCATCCTCGGTCAGCGACTGGCCGGGCTTGAGCACCACCAGGGCTTTCGGCACTTCGCCCCATTTCTCATCCGGGATTGCGATCACCGCGCATTCGAGCACCCCAGGGTGCGCGTAGACTGCGGTTTCGATCTCAATCGAAGCGATGTTTTCGCCGCCTGAAATGATGATGTCTTTCTTGCGGTCGACAATCAGTACGTAGCCTTCTTCGTCAATCACCGCCATGTCGCCGGTATGAAACCAGCCGCCGCGCATTACGTTGGCCGTGTCTTCGGGCTGCTTCCAGTAACCGGCCATGACGTTATCGGCGCGCACGACGACTTCGCCGACGCTCACGCCGTCGTGCGCCACCGGCTGATCATTGGCGTCGAATATATCCAGCGTGATGCCGGGCATGGTATAACCGGCCATCGCCTGCCGCTCGAAGCGTTCGTCATCGGGCAGGCCCTTCAGATGCTCTTTGATATGCGAGAAGGTCAGCACAGGCGTCGTCTCCGTGAGGCCGTAACCGCCATAGGCAGGAAAGCCGAGCTTCTCTTCAATGCCGCGCATCAAGCCGGCGTGCGGGGCGGCACCGCCGATGCCGACGAATTCGACGCTTGATAGATCGTATTGGGCCGCCTGCGGATGATTGAGCAGCGCCACGGCCATCGTCGGCACCATCGAGAAATGCGTGATGCGCTCGCGCTGGATGATGTCGAGCACTTCCGTCGGATCGAACTTGCGCAAGACGACGTGGCGTGCGCCGCTGCCGGTGATCGTGTGCGGCGTGCCCCAGCCATTGACGTGAAACAGCGGAATCGTGTGCAACTGCACGTTGGTGTCTTTGATCGCCATGCCTGCCATCACCTGCAAGGCGTGCAGGTAGAGATTGCGATGCGTCATCATCACGCCTTTCGGGTTGGCCGTCGTCCCCGACGTGTAGAACAACTCCGCGAGATCGTCATCTTTGATGTCACCGGGCGGGGCGAACTCGGCGCTCATGTCCCTGAGCAGGTCTTCGTAATATGCATCACTATTGGCTACGGGTTCGAGGGCGACATAATGCTTCACCGCCGGCGCGTGCGGGCGCAGCGCGTCGACCAGCGGCGCGAAGTCGCGGTTGTAGAAGAGCGCCACCGTCTCCGAGTCGTTCAGGATGAAAGCCAGTTCCTGCGGCGTCAGGCGGATGTTGAGCGGCAATAGCACGGCACCCATCTGCACAACGCCGTAGTAGGCTTCGAGCAGTTCATGGCTGTTATAGCCGAGCCACGCGACGCACTGGCCGCGACCGATGCCAAGTCCGCCGAGCGCATTCGACAAACGATTGCAGCGGTCGGCGTATTCGCTATAGGTCAGGCGCACGTCGCCGTCAATGATGCCGACCTTCTTGCCATAGAGCGCGCGGGCGCGTTCGAGAAAACGGATTGGAGTTAACGTCAGGTTCATCAGTCTGGGTCTCCTATGAAATACTCTTCAAAAAGTCTATCACTGCACGGTTGAACTCAGCAGGCTTTTCCATGTTGCTGAGATGGCCTGCGCCTTGAATGGTTAGCTGCCTGGCACCGGCGATGCGCGACTGCAAAAGATCGGCGGCGGCCAACAGGTCAGGTTCGTCCAACTCGCCGGCAATGATCAGGGTTGGCGCGGTGATCTCGGCAAGCCGCTCAACGGCGGGCGGCGCGATGACTTGAATGAGCGCCGGGTTCAACTGAAAAATCCGGCGATTATCCATGAACATGCGCGTCAGCCGCTCGCGCGCCTCTGGCCGCTGCCGCGCGTAGCCGACTTCAGGATCATCGAGCAATAACTGAATGCCGCGATCCGCATCCTCGCGGCCAGCCGTAAAAATCGCCGCCATTCTTTGTTGCAGCGCCTCAGAGTTTTTATAACCGCCCGGCGCTGCCGCCGCGACGACGAGGCCGGCAGTCATTTCCCTGTAGACAATCGCAAAGTCAATGGCGATATAAGCGCCAAGCGATAAGCCGACGACACAGGCGCGCTCGATCTTCAAAGCGCCGAGCAACTCGCGAAGATCTTCGATGAAAGAAAACGGCGTCTCAGGCCAGTCGGATCGACCGAAGCCGCGCAGGTCATAGCGAATGACCTGGCACACGCCGGCAAACGCGCTGAACTGATCGTCCCACATCCGCTGGTCGCAGAAGCTGCTGTGAATCAAGACCAGGGCCGTCCCCGCGCCAGCCGTCTCGTAATAGAGCTTTGCGCCGTTCACTTCAACGATACAGGTCTGCTCCGCCATCCGTGTCTCGCTAGCCGATTCGGCGCTCGCGCCCTTGCCAGTAACGTTCGCGCAGTTGCTTCTTCAAGATCTTGCCGGTGCCGCCTTTCGGCAACTCGCCGGCGATGAATTCAATCGAGCGCGGCACTTTGTAACTCGCCAGTCGCGCGCGGCAAAACTCGATCAACTCTTCAGCGCTTGCCCGTGTGTGATCTTTCAAAGCGATGCAGGCGTGCACGGCTTCGCCCCACTGTGGGTCAGGCACGGGAATCACCGCCGCTTCTTTGATCGCCGGGTGGGCGTAGAGCACGGCTTCGACTTCCGTAGAAAAGACGTTCTCGCCGCCGGTGACGATCATGTCTTTCTTGCGGTCGACGAGGTATAGATACCCTTCCCCGTCAACCGTCGCCAGGTCGCCGGTGTGCAGCCAGCCGTCAACCAGCGCACTCGCCGTATCGTCGTCGCGCCGCCAGTAGCCGCGCATGATGTTGGGGCCGCGAGCGATGATCTCGCCGACTTCGCCCGCTTGCACGTCGCGGCCCGCAACATCGACGACGCGCACCTCGATGCCCGGCACCGCCTTGCCGCACGAGGCGAGCAAGTGTTCGCTCCCTGCCAACGCCCGCCGGTGGTCTTCGGAGTTCAACACCGTCAGCAACGGCGCGGCTTCCGTCAAGCCATACCCCTGGCCGAAATTGCAGCCGAAGACCTGCATCGCTCGTCGCAACACCTCAGGCGCAATCGGCGATGCGCCATAGGTGACGTGGCGCAGCGATGACAGATCATAATCCGCCAGGTTCGGCACTTGCAGCACAAAATTGATCATCGTCGGCACCAGCAAGGCGTGGGTGATGCGCTCGCGCTGGATCGCTTCAAGCGTCGCCACAGGCTCGAAGCGCGGAATGAAGACTTGCGTCGAACCGCGACCACCATTCGTAAAGGTCGCCGCGCCATCGGCCAGATGAAACATCGGCGCGGTGTGCAAGTAGATTTCGTCAGGCAAGTAATTGTAAGAGGCTTCGACGTGCCGGGTGTTTGCTATGAGGTTGTTGTGCGTCAGCATCACGCCCTTGGGCTCGCCGGTCGTCCCCGACGTATAGAACAATCCCAGCAACTCGTCGTCATCAACCGTCGGCGCGCGGTATTCGGGCGAGGCGCTGCTCAATAACGCTTCGTAGCTCAGATAGCCGTCGCGCGGCTCAGGGCTGATCGAGATGAAATGCTCGACGGTCGCAAGCTGCGGGCGTACCTGGTCGACGAGCGGCGCAAGCTCTGCGTCAACCGCCAGGGCGCGCGCCCCCGAATGATCGAGAATGTATTTAATCTCACCGGGCGGGATGCGAAAGTTGATGGGCACAATGCAGGCTCCCATCTGCGGCACGCCGTAATACAGTTCAAAGAAGCGATGGCAATTGAACGCCAGCACGGCGACACGGTCGCCACGAATAAGGCCCAGCCCATCGAGCGCGCTCGATAGGCGGTTGACGCGCTCGATGGTTTGCTGAAACCGCAGGCGCGTGTTGCCGCAAACGGCGGCGATCTTTTGAGGATTTGAGGCCGCAGCCTGGCGCAAGCCTTCGATGATGCTCATCTTCGCACTCTCTGCTAGTTGTCGCCCGTCCGTGCGGCGAACCTTTAATTCGTGCTGTCGGGTGTGACAACCGCTGAACGTCTCTCTCAAGGTGCGGGTACAATCGCACAACCCGCGCAGCGTTGTAAAGGCTGGCGGCGTGTGTAACCATACGGATGACAAGATTTTGCAATTGGCTTCAACTTTTTCGCACCGCGCCTCGTAAGCCCGAATGGCCTGCGCCCGATTGACCAGGACATAGCCGCCGGTTATAACTGCATTAAATGTTATGGCAACGACTTCAGCCCCACGCATGAACGAACGCCAAAGCGCCTTTGATGAGGCTGGTCAGGGCCATGCCGGATTCCTCGATTATGTTGGCGTGGCGCTCGATTCATTGCGCGCCAACAAGCTGCGCTCGTTTCTGACGCTGCTCGGCATCACCATCGGCATTACCTCGATCATCTCCGTCATCTCGCTCATACAGGGCATGGATCGTTACTGGAAGACGAAGGTGTCCAACTTCGGGCCGAATACCTTTGTCGTCACGCAGTATCCCATCATCACGAATTTCGACAAGTTCCTCGAAGCGGTTCGCCGCAACCCGGAAGTGCACGCCGATGACGCCGAACGATTGCGCCGCTTCTGCACGGCTTGCGAAGCGATTGGCGTCGAGACGCATCGCAACGTCCGCGTGCATTACGGCAAACAATCGCTGGATACGATTGATCTCGGCGGCCTGACGCCGAACATCTCGGAGATCGAAGGCAAGAAGATCGATGCGGGCCGCGACTTTCTCGACTGGGAAGAAGATCATTCGCGCTACGTCACGGTCATCGGCTCGGAGATCGCCGACAAGCTCTTTCCCGGCCTCGACCCGATTGGCAAAGAGATACAGATAGAGGATAAATGGTATACGGTCATCGGCGTCGGCGAGAAGCGCGGCTCGGTCTTCGGCTTCTCGCAGGACAATTACGTCAAGGTGCCGCTCTCCACTTATCAGAAAAATTATGGCGCGCGCCGCTCGGTGAACATCTCCATCAAGGCGCGCGAAGGCGAGATGCAGGAAGCCGAAGATCAGGTGCGGCTCGCCATGCGGACGCTGCACAAGCTCAATTATCATGAAGAGGACGACTTCGGGGTAATCACCTCGGAAGGCGTCAACCAGTTGTTCAGCACGCTGACGAGCACGATCTTTTCGGTCTCCTTATTTGTCGTCGGCGTTTCGTTGATCGTCGGCGGCATCGTCATCATGAACATCATGCTGGTTTCTGTAGTCGAACGCACAAAAGAGATCGGCATACGCAAAGCGGTCGGCGCGCGCCAGCAGGACGTGGTTAATCAGTTTCTCGTCGAATCGGTGGTCTTGTGCTGCGCCGGGGGACTTGCGGGCGTGTTGATCGCCGCGCTGATCTCCTGGTTGATGGCAACCTTCACGCCGATGCCGAGTTCATTTCCGCTTTGGGCACCGTTTGTCGCCTTCGGGCTGTGCACGATCATCGGCGTTTTCTTCGGCATCTACCCGGCCCGCCGCGCCGGTCGCCTGGATCCGATTGAAGCGCTACGGTCAGAATGATAAGGCAAAAGGCAAAAGGCAAAAGGTGAGAGCGCGCCGGTTCGCGTTCGCATACTGGCATCGGTATTTTTGCCTTTTGGTTTTTGCCTTTTGCCTTTTGCCTTCACGTTATGAATTTATCGAGTATCAGAGAGAACACGCAGTTGGCGATGGAGACCCTGGTGGCGCACAAGTTTCGCGCCGCTTTGACCATTCTCGGAGTCTTCATCGGCGTGCTGGTGATCGTCGCGATGGCGGCGGTTTTGAACGGTTTTCGTCAATCGGTGCTCGATCAGGCCGAAAGCTTCGGCACGCGCAACGTCTACATCTGGCGCTACCCGTTTATTATGACCAGCCGCCCGCCCGCCGAAGTGCTCAACCGCAAGCCGCTGGCGCTGGAAGACGCGCAGGCGATTCACGATGAAGTGGCGGCGGTCGAGTACGTCTATGCCGGGTTGATCTACGGCATTCCGCTGCCCGGCGAAGTGCCGCCGTTGCCGCCCGAAGCGCACTACAAAGAACACGTCACGCGCCGCACCCGTTTCATCGGCAACTTTCCGGTTGCCGAATTGGTAATGAATGTTCCAGTCGACGAGGGCCGCTATTTCACCGACTCCGAAAATCAGCATCACGCTTATGTTTGCGTGCTGGCCTTCAATATGGTCGAGGCGCTGTTTCCCGGCGAAGATCCCATCGGCAAGACGATCAATGTCGGCGGCCAGGAATTCACCGTCGTCGGCACCGTCAAAAAGCAGAAGTCCGGGCCGTTCGGTTCCGAAAATCAGGAAGACAACGACATCTTCGTGCCCTATAACACCTTTCACAAAATGTATCCCAACGTCAATGATCATTTCATCATCGTCCGTATGCGCGAAGGGCGTATGCAGGAAGGCATGCAGAGCATCGAGCAGGTGCTGCGCCGCCGCCGCAACCTGTCGTTGAATCAGGACAACAACTTCGAGATGGGCACGCCCGAATCCTTCATCTCAACCTTTGACGACATCGTGCGGCTGGTCTTCGTGGTGATGATCATCATGTCTATGGTGGCCTTTATCGTCGGCGGCGTCGGTGTAATGAATATTATGCTGGTCGCGGTCACCGAGCGGACGCGCGAGATCGGCATACGCAAAGCCGTCGGCGCTAAACGCTCCGACATCATCTGGCAATTTTTAACTGAAGCCATCACGCTGACCGGCCTGGGCGGGGTTGCCGGTTTGCTGATCGGCTGGGGCCTGGCCAAACTGGTATCGATACTCGTGCCGGCGCTGTACATGGTGATTCCGCTGTGGGCGGCGGCCTTCGGCTTTTTCGGCTCGGTCACGGTCGGCCTGGTCTTCGGCTTGTGGCCGGCAATGAAAGCCGCGCGCCTCGATCCCATTACCGCCTTGCGGCATGAATAAAGAGTAAACCCATGAGCGACATGATTCAGCTTGAAACCAACGCCGGCATCGCCACGCTGCGGCTCAATCGCCCGCCTGCCAACGCCCTCGACTTGCAGTTCATCGCCGAGCTTGGCGATGCCTTCACGGAATTCGAGAACCGGGCAGAGATAGGCGCGCTGATCATCACCGGCACCGGGCGATTCTTTTCGGCGGGGCTGGATTTGAAAGCCGTGCCGGCCTACAGCGCCGCCGAGCAACGCGCGCTTGCCAATCAGTTGAATCGCATGGTCGGACGGTTATATGGATTGCCGCTGCCGGTGGTTGCGGCAGTCAACGGTCACTGCATCGCCGGCGGCGTGATCGTCGCGCTCTGTTGCGATTACCGCATTGGCGCGGCGGGCGACTACAAGATCGGCTTGACGGAAGCGCGCGTCGGCGTTCCCTTCCCGGTCGCGCCGATGGCCGTCGTCGAAAGCGAACTCTCTGCCCCGGCGGCGCGCATCAGTGTGCTGCTGGCGCGCAATCTTAATCCGCAGATGGCGCTGTCACAGGGGATGCTTGACGAGTTGCAGCCACCAGAACAGTTGTTATCGCGGGCAACCGAGATCGCTGCGGAGATGGCCGCTTTGCCGCGCTCGGCCTACGGGCGCATCAAGCGCCAGTTGCGCAGTGCGGCGCTGGCGCGAATTGACGATGCGGTAAATAAACAGAACGAGCCGGTGCTTGATTCCTGGCTCAATGCGGAAACCGCCTCGGCATCGGCTGAAGTGCTGGCACGCGACAAAGCGAAAGAGTAAGCGATGATGAACCGAGCTTAATCGGTGTTCGGGCCTTTGAGGCTGTGGTCACCGCGCATGGCGGCGACCAGGTTAGAGGCGTGCAGCAAACTGTCGAAGGTGCCGGCGTCTGTCCACCAGCCATCGATCACGTCCCACGTCAGGTTGCCCCATTCGACGTATTGATTATTCACGTCAGTGATTTCAAGCTCGCCGCGCCCGCTCGGCTTCAACGTCTTGATGATCTCAAAGACGCGGTTGTCGTACATATAGACGCCGATGACCGCAAAGGGGGATTTCGGTTCGGCGGGCTTCTCTTCGATACGCACGATGCGTTCGTCTTCGATCACCGGCACGCCGAAGCGGTGCGGATCATGCACTTTGCTGAGCAGTATCTTAGCGCCCGAACCCTGATCGCGGAACTTCTTGACGAACCCGCCGATGCTGTTTTCGAGAATGTTGTCGCCGAGCACGACACAGACCGGCTCTTTGTCGGCGAAGTCTTCGGCAATTCCCAGGGCTGCGGCAATGCCCTCTTCGCCTTCCTGGTAGGCGTAATGTATGCGGCTCAAGCCGAACTCCGTGCCGTTGCGCAAGAGCTTCAAAAAATCGCCGGCGCTTTTGCCGCCGGTGACAACCAGGATGTCGCGAATGTCGGCTTCGACCAGACATCGGATCGGGTAATAGATCATGGGTTGATCGTACACTGGTAATAAATGCTTGTTGGTGATGCGAGTCAATGGCGACAGCCGCGAGCCAAGCCCGCCTGCGAGAACAATACCTTTCATCCGTTATCCTCTTCGCTTGAATTTTAACGACGACAAATGATATTCGAGCGATGAACAATGGGCAATGCTGTGATAGACTCGGCGCGACTATTCATGACCATTATCATGTACGGGGAGGCTTGAAGGTGGAGCGATTGCTTGAAGGAAAAATCGCCATTATCACCGGCGCGGGGCGCGGCATCGGGCGCGCGGCGGCGGAACTGTTTGCCAGTCACGGTGCCCGCGTCGTCCTCAGCGACATCGACCCGGCACCCGCAGAAGAGGCCGTGGAAGCCATTCGCACGGCGGGCGGCGAAGCCATCAGCGTCGTCGGCGATGTCACCGACCGCGCGTTTCCTGATCTCATCGTCAACGACGCGATTGTCAAATTCGGCGGCCTCGACATCATCGTCAACAACGCCGGCTATACCTGGGATGCAGTCATTCACAAGATGACCGACGAGCAGTGGGAAGCGGTCCTGGCCGTCCACTTGACCGCGCCGTTTCGCATCATCCGCGCCAGTGCCGCTTATCTGCGCGAAACCGCCCGGCTTGAAAAAGCTCAGCACGGCGAAGCCCGCGCCCGCAAGATCGTCAACATCAGCTCGACATCGGGGACGCGCGGCAACGCCGGTCAGTCAAACTATGCGTCAGGCAAAGCCGGTGTAATCGGCCTTACAAAAACCCTTGCCAAAGAATGGGGCCAGTTCAACATTCAGGTGAATGCCGTCGCCTTCGGGCGCATTGACACGCGCCTGACGCAGGCGAAAGAGAAAGGCGAAACCATTCGCCGTGGCGGTGCCGAGATTGCCATCGGTATTCCCGGCGAGCGACTGGAGCGCACGACGCCGATGATCCCCATGGGACGCGCCGGCACCGCCCGTGAAGCGGCGGGGGCGATCTTCTTTTTCGCCTCGCCGTTTTCCGATTATGTGTCGGGACAGATCCTCGAAGTCGCCGGCGGCTTATAGAAAGATCATGACGATGGCCATACCGAGAACGCTCAGAGATCGCCCGCCACATTTTGAATTTCATCGCCCGCCGCCCGGTGGCTTAAAATAATCAGTCTATGCCCGCAGACATTCCACCCTCGGCAGAAAAGCAATGGGATGCGTCGCGTTATGATGCCGGCTACTCGTTTGTCTGGAAGCACGGTGCCGGTGTGATTGAATTGCTCGCGCCTGAAGCCGGCGAACGCATTCTCGATCTAGGTTGCGGCACCGGCCACCTGACGGCGCAGATCGCCGCGAGCGGCGCTGAGGTCGTTGGCATTGATCGTTCACCAGAGATGATCGCCACCGCGCGGCGCAATTACCCGCGCCTGCGATTCGAGGTCGAAGACGCCGAGAGCTTTCGTTTCGATGAACCGTTTGATGCAGTCTTTTCAAACGCAGCGATTCACTGGATGACCGATCAACGGGCGGTCGCTGATTCGATCTGGCAGGCGTTAAGGTCAGGGGGCCGCTTCGTCGCCGAGTTCGGCGGCAAAGGCAACATCCGCCGCATCGAGACGGCGCTGCGCCACGCCATCGAGCAAGCCGGTTACGCGGTTAGTGATAAACCTTACTATTACTTTCCGAGCCTTGGCGAGCACGCCCGGCTGCTTGAAGGCATCGGCTTTACTGTAACCTTTGCCACATGGTTCGAGCGTCCGACACGGCTCGAAGGTGACGAGGCCGGGCTGCGCGATTGGCTAACCGTCTTCACGGATCATTTCATGAAGCCGGTTCCTGCCGACCGGCGAGCGGCCATCATCGAAGCGGTCGAAGATGAACTGCGCCCGCAACTGTTCCGCGACCGTGTCTGGTACGCCGATTACTGCCGCCTGCGCATCGCCGCTTCTCGCCTCTGATTCGATCAGTAAACCCACGAAAGACACGAAGGACACAAAAGGAATTTTTTCTGTTCCTTCGTGTCCTTTGTGTCCTTCGTGGATGTTATTATCCCAAAAACTTATAGCCGACGCGGTGGACGGTGATGATGTACTTCGGATCGGCGGGCACGGCTTCGACCTTCTGCCGCAGCTTGGCGATGTGATTGTCCACGGTGCGCGTGAACGGATAATTGTCATAGCCCCAAACGTCATCCAGCAACTGATCGCGGGTGATCGTCTCGCCGCGATGCTGGATGAAATACTTCAACAACTCGAACTCGCGCGGCGATAGCTCCAGACCCTGACCGCTGCGGGTCGCTTCGTAGCGTTTGAAGTTCAAGGCGACTTCGCCGAAGCTGTAGGTCTCGACCTCGGCGACCTGGCGGGTGGCGCGGCGCAACTGCGCGCGCACGCGGGCCAGCAGTTCTTTAATGCTGAACGGCTTGGTGACGTAATCGTCGGCACCCATTTCAAGGCCGATGACTTTGTCGATCTCCTGGCCGCGCGCCGTCAACATAATCACCGGCGTGTCCAGACCGTTGTTGCGCAGTTCGCGGCAAACATCCAGGCCGCTCATCTTCGGCAGCATGATGTCGAGCAGGATGACATCGGGGCGGTCGGCAAGCGCCCGTGTAAGGCCCTCGCGGCCATCGCGCGCCACTAGAACGTCGTAGCCTTCGTATTCGAAATTGTCTTTCAGACCGAGCACCATGTCGGGCTCGTCTTCAATGATTAGCACTCTCTGCAACCTGATACCCTCCGTCAAACTTCACCGGCCTGGAGGCGGTCTCGCCGCCGTTAGCTGGAATCAGTATCGTGAATCGGCTGCCGCGTCCCGGGGCGCTCTCAAGCTGAATCTTGCCTTTATGCGCTTCGACGATGTGCTTGACGAGCGCCAGGCCCAGGCCGCTGCCTTTCGTGTCGTGCACCAGACCTGTGCTGACGCGATAAAACTTCTCAAAGATTTTTTCCTGCTCCGAGCGCGGGATGCCTATCCCGTGGTCGGCGACTTCAATCGCCACGTAGCCGTCGCGCCGGCGCAGGCGCACGCTGATCTTCTTGACCTCGTCAGAATACTTCACGGCGTTGTTGACGAGGTTCAACACCGCCTGCGAAATGGCGTCGCGGTCAATGGGCACCGGCGGCAACTCCGCGTCGATGTCGGTCGTCATCTCAAAGCCGGCGCTGGTGATCTGATATTCATAACTCTTCAAGACGTCTTCGACGACTTCGGTGACATCCGATTCAACGAACTGATATTCCTTGCGGCCCGCTTCGATCTTCGAGAAATCGAGGATGTTGTTGATCAACTGCGTCAGCCGCCGGCTTTCGCTGTTGATGATGCGATGGTATTCGTGGGCTTTCTCAGCATTCTTGACGCGCCCCAGTTCCAGGGTTTCGGCGAACAGGCGAATCAAAGCGAGCGGCGTTTTCAGTTCGTGCGAGACGTTGGAGACGAAGGTGGATTTCGCTTCCGCCAGCTTCATCTCGCGCGACGTGGCGCGCAAGGTAAGAATAATTCCTAAAATTAAAAGCGACAGCAGCAGCAGAGTCAGCAACAGGTTCTTGGTGAAGTTATCTTTCGCCAGTTGCTCGATGGTCGTGTTCTTGTAACCGAGCGCCAGCTTCCATTGCGGAAAGGCCGGCGCGAAGGTCATCTTGATTTCATAATCGCCCTTGCCCGTGCGGTTGGTGTAGAGTTCGTCGCTGGTTTCATCGAAGATGCCGAGCGCCAGCGCCGAATCCTTATCGTCGATGTCACAACTGCGCAGCAGCGCCGGAATCATCTGCGGCAGATAGGTGTTGGCGATGTAATTGGAGTTGAGCGACAAGCCGGAGAAGGCGATGCAGTCTTTCGTCTCGCAGCACAGCAGCGGGCGGAAGATGAACTCCTGAAACTTGCCGCCGTCCTTGTTGGGCGAATCCTGGCAACACGAGGTCTGCCAGAACAGGTAATCGGTTTTTGAATCTGGCGTGCGCGAGGCAAAGGCCCTGTAAAACGCTTTATAGGCCGCTACGGCCTCCGGGTTTGCCATGATGGCCGGCCAATCGAGGCGGCGCAGCGCGCCATCCGCGTAGAAAAGGCCGGAATACTTTTCGGTTTGCTGGCAGAGCGAAAAGGCGAAGAGATTGTCGATCTCAGGATGTTCCTGTTTGATGGCGGCAAAGCGGCGTTCGAGCGCTTGAAAGTTCTGCGGTTCAAGGTCGCCCAGCGTGATGTCGCTCAGGTTCTTGCGCGCCAGCCACTTTAAATTCTCTTCGACCTTGCGCGACACGGTCTGCAAGGTCTGCCGCATATTCTCTTGCACGGCGACTTTGGTTTTGTCTTCAAGGTCGACGAGCGAGCGGAACTGAATCACCGACAGCACCACCGTCGGCAGCAGCAAAGCGATGACGACGATAGCGATCAGCCGGGTCTTCGAAGATAGATTGACTTTCGGCCACTTGCGCATCATCGAGAGTATACACGGAAATCGCAAGAACGAGGACGCGCGTAGTGTAAAAAATTGTCTCGGCAAAAGCTGAACGACGCGGCGACGCCGAAGGCGGTGACCCCGAAAGCGAAGCCGACACAAATGCCTATCGCCAGGTCTCTTTGTCGCCGTGTCGCGCTCTGGCCGCGCCGCCTTTCCTTAAAGCGGCGCGTTGGCTTATCATGCGGCGGGTAACGTTCTCTCAGGGGGAAAGCCATGGAGCAAGCGGGAATCGCCAATATTCAATCGCGGATGATTCAGCCGGGCACCGAAAAAACCGACGCCTATGCGGCGCTATTGCCCGGCCAGACCGTCTGCACCGCCAAGAATGCAAAAGGCGTTCGCTGTCAGGCCCACGTCAAACAGTGGCAGACCGCGCCGCCCGAAGCTCTGAAAAAAGCCGCGCCCGGCAACACGCTGCATCGCTGCCAGCGCTGCTATACCATCTACGAAGGCCCGCTGCAACAATATCTGCATCCGACAACCAAAAAGTAACGCGGGCCGGAAAGCGCAAAGGTGAACCCTATGATTGTCCACAAAACTCGCTGGACGCAGCAACTGATTGCAAGCGGCTTCGTCGTGATCCTTATCTGCTTGTGCGCCGCCGCCCGCACCGCTGACGATAAGAAAGGCCAGCCCATGATCAAGCACGACTATGCGGAAGTGAATGGCGTCCGCCTGCATTACGCGACGGCGGGCAATGGCAAGAAGCTGATCGTCTTCTTGCACGGCTTCCCGGAATTCTGGTACGAGTGGAAGAACCAACTCCTTGAATTCGGCAAAGATTACACCGCCGTCGCGCCCGACATGCGCGGTTACAACCTGTCGGCGAAGCCTGCCGAGGTCGATCAATATCAGGTCAAATATTTGATCGAAGACGTTCGCGCGCTTGCCGAGAAGCTCGGCCACAAGAAGTTCATTCTGGTGGCGCACGACTGGGGCGGCGCGGTCGCCTGGGCGTTTGCCATCGCCCACCCGGCGTACCTGGAAAAGCTCGTCATCATCAACGCGCCGCATCCGGGCGTCTTTGCCCGCGAGTTGAAAGAGAACCCGGCACAGCAGAAGGCATCCAGCTACATGGTGATGTTTCGCAGCCCGCAGGCCGAACAGATTCTCTCGGCCAACAATTACGCGGCGCTGGTCGGGGCCGTGCTCGGCCAGGGCTTGAAGACCGGTGCCTTCACCGAAGAAGACAAGAAAGCTTACATCGATGCGTGGTCGCAGCCGGGGGCGCTGACCGGTGGTCTGAATTACTATCGCGCCGCGCGCATCGGCCCACCTGCCGAAGGCGAGAAGGAAGCGACGAGCCTCGCGACGACGTTTCCGTCGCTCAACGTGAAAGTGCCGACGCTGGTGATCTGGGGCGAGAAGGACATGGCGCTGTTAACCGGCAATCTCGAAGGGCTGGACAAATATGTGCCGAACCTTACCGTCAAGCGCATCGCCGACGGCACTCACTGGGTGATTCACGAAAAGCCTGAGATAGTGAACGGCTACATCCGCGAGTTCATCGCGGGCAAGTAGCGCTACCCGATGACCGAACGGCCAGTCTGATCAAGGGAAATGATGAATGATGAATGATGAACTACAGAGGAAAAGGCAGCGTCGGCGCGTTGCGCCGGATTGTCTAAATCAGACTGCATAAGAAGGGGATAAAAGAAATTGCCACAGAGGCACAAAGACACAAAGAAAATCTTAAAACCTTCCTGGTTTTCTCAATATTTTCCTCTGTGGCTCTGTGCCTCTGTGGCCAATCTCCTGTCCCCATCTTGTGCGCTTCGATTTAGAGATAATCCCACGTCCGTTTCCTTCTCTCATTCATCACTTCATCGTTTCCCCCTCCTGCGGAGTAAAAACTATGAGCGACCCGACGCAGAGTCCGCCGCCCTCTGAAACCGCGAACGCGAAAACGGCAAAGCCCGATGACCAGCCGGAGATGCGCGCCCTGCCGGCGCACGCCGTAGAGTTTGCCAGCGGGCGCGCTTATCTGAATCAATTGCTCTCCGAGAGAAACCAGCACGCGGCGCGCGCCGCTGATATTGATCAGCAGATTGTGCGCACCTTCGAGCAGCGAGTCGCGATACTGGCGATGGACATGTGCGGCTTCACGAGCATTACTATGGCCTACGGCATCATTCACTTTCTCGCCATGATCCGCCAGATGGAAGAAGTCTCGACGCCGGCCATCACAGGCAACGGCGGGCGCGTCATCAAGCAGGAAGCCGACGACCTGTTCGCCGTCTTCAGCGATCCCGTGCAGGCGCTTGAAGCGGCGCTCGACATCATGCGCAGCTTTGCGGCCATCAACAAAGTGCTGCCGCCGGCGCGCCATCTGCACGGCAGCATCGGCATAGGCTTCGGCGACACGCTGGTCATCGGCGATGAAGATTTGTTCGGTTCGGAGATGAATGTGGCATGCAAGCTCGGCGAAGACATCGCCGAACAAGATGAGATATTACTTACTCCCGCCGCTTATACCGCCCTGCCCGCAGGCCGCTATCTCTGCAAGCCTGTGCACTTCGCGCTCGGCGCACTGGATATTCATTGCTACCGCTACGAGCAAACGCTGTTTGCGATATAGCGCCGTGCTTATCACTCAATGGGCGGCTGACGGATTGATGTTTAGGCGAGGCCGACGCGCGCCGCCAGGTCGTGCAATCGCGCGTCGGTGTGCAGGGGATCGAACACCGGGCTGACCTTCATATAAGCGAGAAAGCCGTAACGTTCTGCAAACGCCTTTTCGAGCCAGGCGAATGCCGCATCCGCTTCACCGAGACCGATGTGAATCACGGCAATCAGGTAAGCCGGAACGTAGCGGCACGGCGAGGTCTCCGTCAGTTTGGTGATGATCTCGCGGGCGCGCGCCGACTCACCGCCAGCGCCGTAAGCGTGGCCGAGCGCCGCCAGCGATTCCGCATCATCGGGCGCAAGCTGTAGACATTTTTCATACTCGCGCCGCGCTTCGACGAACATCTGCCTGGCTTCGTACACCTGACCGAGCCGGCGGTGCGCCAGCACGAAATCCCGGTCAAGCTCAAGCGCCTTCATCAAAGCCGCCTGGGCGTCGTCGTTGCGGCGTGCCAGATAAAGTATCCAGCCTTTGTTGGTGATGATCGGCAGCGACAACGGGTCGAGCTGTTCGGCGCGCTGGATTTCTGCAATCGCTTCGTCCATGCGGCGCATCGCCGCCAAATATAATGCATACCACTGATGCGCCACCGCATAGCCGGGATTGAGTTTGAGAGCGCGTTTGAATTCGCGGTCGGCTTGCGCGAACTCCCACGAATAGCCGAACGTCACGAAGGCCAGCGAGGCATGGGCTTCAGGCAAGCGTTCGTCCAACTGAAGCGCCTCGGTGGCCGCCGCACGGGCTTTCGGGAATGCCTCGGTAGGCGGCAGCGCGCTGTAGCTTGCCAGGATGTTGTAAGAGTCGGCCAGCCCCGCATAAGCCAGCGCGTAGTTGGGGTCTGCGGCAATCGCCTGATTGAAATAATCGATGCCGCGCTTGAGGCTGTCGGTCGTACGCTTGTTCCAGAAGGAACGGCCCTTGAGATAGAGTTGATAGGCTTCGCACTTATCGGTATGGCGTTTCGCCAGCCGCTTTTTTTGCGCGCTGTCGAGCTTCAACCGCAGCTTTTCGGAGATGACACTGGAGATGTCGGCTTCGACGGCGAAAATATCGGCCATCGGGCGATTGTAATTTTCACCCCATAGATGCGAGCCGTCGCTGGTGTCCACCAATTCGACTTTGATGATCAGCGAGTCGCCGCGATTATGCATGCGTCCGACAAGGATGGCGCGCACGCCGAGTTCGCGCCCGACCTGCATCGGGTCAAGGTCGCGGCCTTTGTAACGAAAGACGGTCGAGCGCGCCATGACGCGCAGCCTGCCGATCTGCGACAGGTTGTTGATGATCGATTCGGTGATGCCATCGGCGAGATATTCGGTCTCCGGGTCACGGCTCTCGTTCGTGAGCGGCAGGATGGCCAGCGAGTCAATGGCGCGCCGCGAGCGCCCGCGTCGCCCGACGGCGGTGGCGTGACTTTGCGTCATCAGGGCCGAGGTCGAGACAGCGCCGGAATCCAGGTCGCGTTTGAGATTGCGCAAATCGATGGCCAGTTCGCGCGCCGATTGATAACGCCGGTCGCGGTCTTTCTCCAGGCATTTTCTGACGATGCGCTCAATCTCGACAGGCGTATTGCTGCTGAAACGCGATACCGGCAGCGGCTCGGCGTGCAGGATGTGATCGATGATTTCAGTAGCGTTCGCCCCCATAAACGGCAGGCGTCCGGTGAGCATCTCGTAGATCACGACGCCGAGCGAGAAGATGTCTGTGCGCCCGTCAATGGCGCGGCCAAGCGATTGTTCGGGCGACATATAGGTCACCGTGCCCAGGACGATGCCGGCGGCGGTCTGCTGGCCGAGCGGCGTGGTGTAATCGCTGCTGTTCGACTTGCCCTGCACTTCGCTGACTTTCGCCAATCCGAAATCGAGCATCTTGACCAGCCCGCGCGGCGTCCATATCAGGTTGGCGCTCTTGATGTCGCGATGCACGATGCCCAGGCTGTGCGCTTCGTCGAGCGCGTCGGCAATCTGCGCGGCGATCTCAATGGCTTCGCGAGCGACGATGGGGCCGCGCTCGATGCGCGTCGCCAGGAGTTCGCCCTCGATGTATTCCATCACCAGAAACATCTGGCCATTCTGTTCGCCGATGTCGTAGATGGCGGCGATGTAGGGCGAGCGCAAGGCGGAGGCGGCGCGCGCTTCTTTCATAAAGCGGGCGCGCCGATCAGGGTCATATTGATAAGAAGCAGGCAGAAACTTGAGCGCCACTTGCCGGCCCAGGCGCGTGTCTTCAGCGAGATAAACCTCGCCCATGCCGCCGGCACCGAGTTTTCTGTTGAGGCGATAATGGGAAATCGTTTCTGCCATGGCTACCATTAACTTCAGCAGTACGCGGCGCGCATCGTCTGCGGTTTTTGATCAATCCTCGCCGCTGCTCTTCTTGCGGGTTGCCGTCGGCGGCGCGTCGCTTTCGTCGTCGGCGTGGTGCGACGGCAGATGCACATGGGTGATCGCCTTTTGCAGAATCTCTTTGCCCTTTTCGATCATCTCTTTTTCTTCTTCGGTCTCGACGAAGAACTTCTTTTCATCTTCGATCACCTGGCGCTCGAATCGGCTGATAAGGTAGACGGTGGCGATGATGATCAAGGCGATCAGCAGAATGATCTGAATGCGATGTAAATCACCAATCAGTTTTTCAACGCCGGTGGCGAAGGTAAAACCGAGTCCCGCCAGCAAACCGACCCAGACCAGACAACTGGCCAGGGTGAGGGCGGCGAATTTTAAATAGCCGAACTGCGCCAGCCCCCAGAAAATCGCGCTCGCCGTGCGCAGGCCGTAAACATACTTGACGATGAAGACTGACAGCCAGCCGAAGCGGCTCATCAGCTTTTCAATGCGGGCGCGCGCTTTGAGGAAGAGCTTGAGCGTGCGGGCGCGCTGGCGAAAACGCGCGCCGATGAAGTAGCTGAGCGAATCGCCGACAAAACCGCCCGCCATGCCGACCAGCAGCGCTTCACCGAAAGTGAACAGCCCGGCGCGCGCCAATACCCCCGCCAGCAACAGCGTCAGGTCGCCTTCGATCATCGTGCCGAAGAAGACCGCCCACAACCCGTACTCTCTGAGCAGTTCGTACATGCGTTTAGTTTCTAGTTTCTGGTTCCTGATTTCTGGCTTCTGGCATTGGGGCGATTCAAGCGTGAGCCGCAACCCAGGAACCAGGAACCGGAACCCCGAAACTAGAAACCTGCCCCGTCGGGCCTGTGGATTGTAGCCTAGTGAGTCGAAAATTGACATCCCATTCGCGCCTTTGTTATTCTCGAAAGGCTGATTCATTGCGCAGTTTGCGGTTCAATCACAAACCAAGGATGTCACGCCGGGCGCTTGCTCGTTGGCTTTGCCTCGGAGTTGACATCCGCATCTCGAACCGGGCACCTGTTTTATGACAACTACTCCCACGACCGACCCCGTCTTCATCGGCCTCGACCTCGGCGGCACGACGCTGAAAGCCGCGCTGGTTTCCGTAACCGGAGAGATTCTTTACGAAACCCGCTTCAACTCCGAGCAGGAACATGCCGAGCGGCTGTTTGCGCAAATCGTCGAAGCGGCGCTCGCTCTGTGCGATCAGCCGCAGGCCGCCGGGCGGGTTGCCGCCATCGGCGTCGGCGTTCCCGGACTCGTCAATCGCAAGACGAATCGCATAGAGGTGCTTACCAATCTGCCGGAACTGTCGCATGTGGATATTATCGGCGACCTGGCGCGTGCCGTTGGCCTCCCCGTAGTGATGGATAACGACGCCAACGCCGCCGCCTATGCCGAATTGCAGGTCGGCGCGGCGCGCGGCAGGCGGGATGTATTTTTTGTTACACTGGGAACGGGCATCGGTTCGGGCCTGATCATCAATGGCGAGATCTATCGCGGCGCTGCCGGCTTTGCCGGCGAGTTCGGCCACATGACGATTGACCCGGAAGGCATCGAATGCGGCTGCGGCAATGTCGGCTGTCTGGAGACCATCGCTTCGGGGCCGAACATCGTCCGCCGCACGCGCGAACGATTGTACCGCGACCGCACTTCTTCATTATCGAGACTGGCGATTCCGCGCGACCGCGAATTCACTGCCGAAGACATTGCCCGCGCCGCCCGCGAAGGCGACGAGATGGCGCAGGTCATGATGGAGCGCACCGGCATGTTCCTGGGGATCGCCCTGGCCGCAGTGATCAACCTGTTGAATATCGAGATGGTGGTGATGGGCGGCGGCGTCATGGAAGCCGGCGATTTGATTTTGAAGCCGACCATCAAAGAGACGCGCCGACGCGCCTTCCCGCCGTCATTCGGCAGTTGTGAGATCGTCATTGCCAAAGCCGGCCCGTCAGCCGGCATGATCGGCGCTGCACTGCTGGCCCGCGATCAGGCTAAGTAAATCACCTCGCTAGTCTCAGCGTGTTTGAGGACACGAGAGTGGCTTTGAAGCTCTCGTGTCTTTTGCTTTTTCCGGCTTCTAAATCAGACTGCATAAGAAAGGGACAAAAGAAATTGCCACAGAGGCACAAAGACACAGAGAAAAATATTGAGAAAACCAGGAGCGTTTTAAGATTTTCTTTGTGCCTTGGTGTCTCTGTGGCCAATCCCCTGTTCTAATCTCGTAGGTTTCGATTTAGTTTCTCTCTGGTAGTTCGTGTACACTAAAGCCTTGAATTTGGAAGTTAGAATTTCATCATGGTAGATCACTCGAAGGTAAGAAACTTTTCCATCATCGCACATATTGATCACGGCAAGAGCACCTTGGCCGACCGTCTGCTCGAAGTCACCGGGGCGCTCTCGCAGCGCGAGATGTCCGAACAGGTTCTTGACGCGATGGACCTCGAACGCGAGCGCGGCATCACCATCAAAGCCCATGCCGTGCGTTTGAATTACACCGCCAGAGACGGCCAAGAGTATTTGCTCAATCTGATCGACACGCCCGGCCACGTCGATTTTTCTTATGAAGTCTCGCGCTCGCTTTCGGCCTGCGAAGGCGCGCTGCTTGTGGTTGACGCCTCGCAGGGCGTCGAAGCGCAGACCCTGGCCAACACCTATCTGGCGCTCGATCATAACCTGCAACTGATTCCGGTCATCAACAAGATCGATCTGCCGGGCGCTGAGCCTGAGCGCGTGCTCGAAGAGATCGAACAGAGCATCGGCCTTGAAATCGACAACGCCCTGATGATTTCCGCTAAACAAGGCACCGGCATCGAAGACGTGCTCGAAGCCATCGTGCGCATGGTGCCGCCGCCCGCCGGCGACCCCAACGCGCCCTTGAAAGCCTTGATCTTCGATTCGTGGTTCGACAGCTATCGCGGCGTCGTCGTCTTGATGCGCGTCATTGACGGCGTGATTCGCACAGGCATGCGCGTGCGATTGATGAATACGGACAAAGAGTATCAAGTCGACGCGCTCGGTGTGTTGACGCCCAAGCCGCGCGAGATCGACCAACTCGGCACCGGCGAAGTCGGTTTCTTCACGGCGTCGATCAAGACGGTCGCCGACGTTGAAATCGGCGACACGGTCACCGAAGCCGCGCGCCCGACCACGACGCCGTTTCCCGGTTTCAAGCGCATCAAGCCGATGGTCTTTGCCGGCCTCTATCCGGTCGAATCGAATCGTTATGAAGAACTGCGCGACGCGCTCGACAAGTTGCGCTTGAACGATTCGTCGTTCTTCTACGAGCCGGAATCTTCGGCGGCGCTCGGCTTCGGCTTTCGCTGCGGCTTTCTCGGACTGTTGCACATGGAGATCGTCCAGGAACGGCTCGAACGCGAATTCGATCTCGAATTGATCACCACCGCGCCCAACGTGCGTTATCGCGTGACGACGACGGCGGGCGAAACCTTCGAGATCGACAGCCCCTCGCGATTGCCCGATCCCGGCAAGATCGAAACCATCGAAGAGCCGATCATCCGCGCCATGATTATGACCAACGACGAATTCGTCGGGCCGCTGTTTGCGCTGCTCGAAGAGAAGCGCGGCATGCAATTGGGGTTTGAATACATGACGCCGAAGCGCGTGCTGCTGACTTACGAGTTGCCGCTGTCGGAGATCATGATGGATTTTTATGATCGCTTGAAGTCATCGTCGCGCGGCTATGCGTCGTTCGATTACGAGTTGACCGGCTATCGCGAAGGCGAGTTGGTGAAGCTCGACATCATGGTTGCCGGCGAGCATGTGGATGCGCTGTCGAGCATCGTGCATCGCGATCACGCCTACGCGCGAGGCCGCGCGCTGGTCGAGAAGATGCGCCAGTTGATTCCGCGCCAGATGTTCGAGGTGGCGATTCAGGCGGCCATCGGCAGCAAGATCATCGCCCGCGAAAGCGTCAAAGCCATGGGCAAGAACGTCATCGCGAAATGCTACGGCGGCGACATCACGCGCAAACGCAAGCTGCTTGAAAAACAGAAGGAAGGCAAGAAGCGCATGAAGCGCGTCGGCAAAGTCGAGATTCCGCAAGAAGCCTTTCTCGCCGTGCTGAAAGTGAATGAATAAGCAGGCGCAGTTTAATCTGTTTTTAATTGGTTGATTGAAGTGCTATCTTTTTCAAGCTCAGAAATGTGACAACGCGCGCGTTCTCGCTCATGAGAAAAGCAGCCCTTAAAAGAGAAGCCCTTGCCATTGCCTTAACCGCTCTTTTTTGTGGCTTCGGGTTCCTTGCCATCTGGATTGCCAAATCAAAGCTCGGCATAACACAGGAAGTCGTTTACATCGCCTTTCTTTTATTACCGATTCTGATCTATTTGATTGTTGTGGGGCGAGTGCTTGAGTTCAAGGTCTTTGGCACCGAAGCTAAATTCGCTAGTGTGGCTACACAATCTATCGAGCCAGTTTCAGAGACTATAGAACCCTCTGTACAAGATACACAGGTTGTCGCAAAAGAAGGTATTAAGGAGTTACAGAAAAGAGCCCGCCATCTGGATAGATCCAAGCCAATCATTCTAACTCTTGTGCTCGGCAAAGCAGCTTACTATGAGCATCGGGCGTTAGAGCAGTATGTGGAGGTCTTATCACAGTATCCAAGTTTCAGAGGGGTGATGATTGTGAATGAAGAGGGTAAATTCCAGGTGTGCTTCCCTTCAGGAGCCGTGGTTAGAATTCTAAAATCGCCGGATGGAAATGAATTTGTACAGGACATCAATCAAGGCCAAATCGATAAACTCCCCCGCTATCCCGGCGCATTGACCAAGACACTCACAAAGAATTCGACCAACCTTGAAGCTCTCCAAGAAATGACAACGCAAAACTTGGATGCGCTTATCGTCGTTAATGAGGAAGGCAAACTGATAGGCGTAGTAGAACGAAACCAACTGATTAGCAAACTGCTGCTGGCAATGGCACAGTAAAGAGATTCACGAATTCATTCCAGCGGAGGCCACCGAGCAAGTTTTTCCTGCATTCCGAGTGTTTGGCTCGACCTGCTGAACGGTAGCGTTATGCATCTCAAGTCGGAAAACTTCACGGCCAATGCTGAGGCGGCGATTGCCGATGCCGGGCTGCAAAAGCGGCTGCGCGTGCTCGATAACTTCACGCTGCGGCGCGCTGCGGCTTTCGCGCAGTTGCCCGACGGCGAAGCCTTGCGCGACCGCGCCCGCGCGATCAAAGAAGAGACGATTGCCAATCTCGATCATTATCTCGTTCAGCTTGAACAGAGCGTCGCAGGCTTAGGCGGCCAGGTTCACTGGGCGCGCACCGGCAAGGAAGCCTGTAAGATCATTCTCGACATCGCCCGCCGCAACGAGGTGCGCCTCGTCGTCAAGAGCAAATCTATGGCGACCGAAGAGATCGACTTGAACGCGGCGCTCGCAAACGCCGGCATCGAAGCGGTCGAAACCGATCTCGGCGAATACATCGTGCAGCTTGCCGGCGAGCCGCCGTCGCACATTCTCGCGCCCGCCATTCACAAATCGAAAGCCGACATCGCCGATTTGTTCAACGAGAAGCTCGGCGCTGCGAATCTGCGCGAGGCCGAAGAGATGGCTGCCGTCGCCCGCCATATGCTGCGCGAGCGCTTCCGTTCGGCAGACATGGGCGTTACCGGAGCGAACTTCGCCGTCGCCGAAACCGGCACCATCGTGCTCGTCGAAAACGAAGGCAACATCCGTTTGAGCACCAGCCTGCCGCGTCTGCACGTCGCCGTCGTCGGCATCGAAAAACTGCTCCCGCGCTTTGCCGACATCCCCATCTTTCTGAAGATTCTGGCGCGCAGCGCCACCGGGCAGACGATGTCGAGTTATGTATCTTTCATTACAGGCACACGGCGGGCGGGCGAAGTCGATGGCGCTGATGAATTTCATCTCGTGCTGCTCGATAATGGCCGCACGCGGATACTGGCCGACGCCGACAAGCGCGAATCGCTTTACTGTTTGCGTTGCGGCGCGTGCTTGAATGTCTGCCCGGTCTATCAAAAGATCGGCGGCCACGCTTACGGCTCAGTCTATTCTGGGCCGATAGGCTCGATCATCACGCCGCCGCTGATGGGGCTTGAAAAGGCGAAAGACCTGCCGTTCGCCTCATCGCTGTGCGGTGCCTGCCGCGAGGTCTGTCCTGTTCGCATCAACATTCCGCACGTGCTGTTGCGTCTGCGCAGCGAGTGGAGCGAAGGCGATGCGGAACACCGTCCGCACGCGCCGCTGGTCGAACGCATGGCCATCAAAGCATGGGCGTGGGCGATGAAGCATCCGCGCCTGTACAACTGGTCGTTTCGTTTGCCCGCCTGGTTTCAGAGGCCGCTGTTGCAAGACGGCAAGTTCAAACGGCTGCCGTTTGCGGCAAGCAACTGGACGCGCAACCGCGATTTCCCGGCCATCGCCCCGAAGCCGTTCCGCGCCCTGTGGCGCGAGATGAATAAGCCATGACGGCGCGCGACGAGATTCTCTCAAAGATCAAGAGCGCCCTCGGCAGGCGCGACGACGACGCAGGCGCGTCAGCCGCCGACTTGCGCCGCGACCTTAAGCCATCGCCTTCAGCAGATCAGGCGGCGCTTTCACCTCAGCAAATCGCTCTCATAACCGAGCAACAACGACCGGAGTTGATCCAGCAATTCGCGGCGGCGCTCTTGCGCGTCGGCGGGCGCTTCTCGGTTGCCGCAAACGCACAGATGGCTTGCGATCAGATCGCCGACATCGCTGCCGGTGTGAAAGCAACGAAAGCCGTCGGCTGGCATTCGCCCTGGCTTCAGCGACTCGGCCTGGCAAGCCGTTTTGCTGAGACGGGCATCGAGTTCATTACCGACGCCGAATGCGCCGATAAAGCAGCATTCATCAAGGAAGCCGCCGAAGCCGCCATCGGCATTACGCCAGTTGATTATGCGCTGGCCGACAGCGGCACGCTCTGCTTGCTGGCCGGGAAAAACCAGCCGCGCACGGCGTCGCTATTGCCGCCGGTTCACATCGCCGTCTTGCAGCCTCAGCAAATCGTTCGCGGCCTCGACGATCTGTTTGCGCTCTTGCCTGGCGGCGGTCGCGAGATGAGCAGCGCTGTAACCTTGATTACAGGCCCAAGCCGCACCGCCGATATTGAACTCACGCTGGTCGTCGGCGTTCACGGCCCGCAACAGCTTCACGTCATTCTGGCGGACTGGAATTAACATTACAATCACGGGAATTCATCCGGCAAAAGCCTTGCGGCACCTTGCCTCGCGCCGCACTGGTAGTGTAGGAACTCTGTTAGCGCATCAGTGATCATGGAAGACCGCACGGAGGCTCTACGTTGGAAGTCAAACGCTTGCTCAGTCAATTAAGGCGCGCTTATGAAGGCGAAGCCTGGCACGGCCCGGCGCTCATGCATATCCTCGCGGGCGTCATGGCGGCGCAGGCGGCGCGGCGGCCTATCCCCTCATCGCACACCATCTGGGAACTGGTGCTGCACATCTCTGCGTGGGAAAGCGCCGTGATCAGTCGCCTCGAAGGCCGCTATGAAGCCGAACCCGACGAAGGCGATTGGCCTGCGGTTACTGACACTGACGAGGCGGCGTGGCAGGCGACGCTTGCAAAGCTCGATCACACGCATCGAGGGCTGCGGGAAGCGGTCAGCCGCTTTGATGAGGGCCGCTTGCATGAACGGCTGGCCGAAGGCAAAGAGTCGGCCTATTTCGCCATTAACGGCGTCATTCAACACACGCTCTATCACGCAGGCCAGATTGTCTTATTGAAGAAAGCCTGAGGCGCGGCGATCAGGCGGTCTACGAAAGGAATCCTTGATGTCATTGATGCTTGATGAAATTGCCGAGCAGCCATCGGCGCTTGAACGAACTATTCAACAAGAGCGCGATAAGGTTGCGCGGCTCGGCGCGCACCTCAAAGCGCGCGATCTTGATCTGATCGTTTTAGTGGCGCGCGGCAGTTCAGACAATGCGGCGCTGTTCGGGCGCTACTTGTTGGAACTGACCACCGGCATCCCCGTGTCGCTGGCAGCGCCGTCGGTTTACACGCTCTATGGCGCGAAGCTGAAATTGAATCGCGCGCTGGTCATCGGCGTGTCGCAATCGGGCGAAGGCGAAGACATCAATCGCGTGCTCGACATGGCGCGCGGCGGCGGTGCCTACACGGTCGGCATCACCAATGAGCCGGCGTCTTCGATGGTCGGCCTTGTGGATGAAACCTTACTGATGCACGGCGGGCGCGAGCGTTCGGTCGCGGCGACCAAGACCTTCACAGGCCAGATGATGCTGTTCTACATGCTGGCCGCCGCATTAGCCGATTCTAATAGTAATCCACGCTACGAACTGATCCCTGATTATGTCGCCGGCGCGCTCGATCATCGTGAGGCGATTCGCCAGTTGGTCGAGCGTTACGTCTTCATGGAAAACTGTGTCGTCGTCGGGCGCGGCCTGCTTTATGCCAACGCTTATGAACTGGCGCTGAAGTTGATGGAGACCTGCTACGTCGTCGCCGAGCGCTTTTCGTCGGCGGATTTTCTGCACGGCCCGCTGGCGATTGTCGAGCGACACTTTCCGATCATCCTGTTTTCGCAGCCCGGCGCAACCCGGCGCGGCGTCAAAGAGTTGATGCAACGACTCAGCGAATTGCGCGCCGATACGCTGATGATCACCGACAACCGAGAGCTTGCGGCCATGGGCACGCGCAGCATCGCGATGACGCCTGAGATTGACGAATTGCTCGCGCCAATTCCCTACATGGTGCCGGCGCAATTGTTCGCCGCCTTGCTCGCTGACGCCAAAGGCTTGAGCCCCGACACGCCGCGCTCGCTGTCGAAAGTCACGCGCACGCTTTGAAAAGCGATAGTCTGTGCTACTTTGGCATTCGCGGGCGCGGCCCACCCGCCTGTGGGGATTTGCTCTGAGCGGCAAACCTTTGGTTGTGGCGGGCTTCCGCAAGAGGCCGCGACCATGATCACACAACGGCCATCCGCCTGACCGCCTGCCGCTCCTCACAAAGCGTAAACTGGCAAATAAAATGAGCACTTTAGGCGTTCGCGGATGCGCCCTGTGCGGCGTCGTTGAGGAAGTCCGCAATGATGGCACAAAGCTTGCCCCGGCATCCGCAGGCGATTGCTTCGCGGTAGAGCCGGAAGGCGCGCTATCCCTGCGGCGCGCAGATCTGAAAAGCGGCGATTGTTCCTTCCCTAATCAACCGCGCACCCCGCGTGCGTCGTGGTTGAGCAGGCTTAACTCGCGCGCTTGATGTGTGTTTGAAATTACATCCGGCGAAGTCGCCGCTGCCTCTGTGATCGCCCCGCAACCGCGCCAGGGCGACGGCGCGCTCAAGCAGATCGCCAACCGATGCCCGCCTCAAGTGGCGCAGGCGTAGCCGGCTGCTTTATTATCGAAGGTCACCGGGGGCAGGGGACGACGGCAATCTGTTGCCTGGCGGATGGCCGCGCCGGTGATCAGGCTGCGAGGTGAAACGATGAGCAAAGAGAATGCAGAGCCGCTGGCGAAACTGTTGGGCTTGCTCTTCAAAGCGCATCCCTGGCACGGCGTTTCGATTGGCAATGATGCGCCCGAAGTCGTCACCGCCTATATTGAAATCGTGCCGACCGATACAGTGAAATACGAGATGGACAAAACCACCGGCATTCTGAAGATTGATCGCCCGCAGCGTTTCTCGAATGTTTGTCCGTCGCCTTATGGACTGGTGCCGCAGACCTATTGCGGCGAGCGCGTCGCCGATCTGTTCAGCAAGCGGTCGGGCCGCCTGGGGATTGTCGGCGACGGCGACCCGTTGGACATCTGCGTGCTCACGGAAAAGGTGATTTCGCACAGCGACATCCTGCTGAAAGCGGTGCCGATTGGCGGCTTGAGCATGATTGACGGCGACGACGCCGACGATAAGATTATTGCGGTGATGAACGACGACGTGGCTTACGGCGGCTGGCAGGATATTAGCGACTGCCCGCGCGCCGTGATTGATCGCTTGCAGCATTATTTCCTCACCTACAAGAACGCTCCCGGAGCGCTCAAGAGCAAGACGGAGATTACCCAGATTTACGGGCGCGAAGAGGCCCTGAATGTGATTCGCGCCAGCCACGAAGATTACCTGCGGCGATTCCCGGACATCGAAGGCCGCTTGCTTGCGGCCTTGCGCGGATAACTTGACTCGACAGCGGGAGAAGAACGAGCGAATGGATACCATGATCGTCACGGGCGGCGCTGGCTTCATCGGCGCGAACTTTGCACGTTATGTGCTGACGCATACGGAGGCGCGCATCGTTGTGGTCGACAAGCTCACCTATGCGGGCAATCTCTGCACGCTTGCCGAGTTGCTCGACGATACGCGGTTTGTCTTCATCAAAGCCGACATCGCCGACCGCGAAGCGATGGCGATGATCTTTCGCGAACATCGCCCGACGGCGCTGGTGAACTTCGCGGCGGAATCGCATGTCGACCGGTCGATAGACGACCCGCGCCCGTTCATCGATACGAACATCATTGGCACCTTCGTGCTGCTGGAGACAGCGCGCCGTTATGTAGCGACTTTGACGGAAACGGCGCTCGCCGGGTTCCGCTTCCTGCAAGTTTCGACCGATGAAGTCTACGGCACGCTTGGCGAATCGGGGTTGTTTTCAGAAGAGACGCCCTACGCGCCGAACTCGCCTTACGCGGCGTCGAAAGCGTCTGCCGATCATCTGGTGCGGGCTTATCACGAGACCTATCAATTGCCGGCCATCATGACGAACTGCTCGAATAACTACGGCCCCTTTCAGTTTCCTGAAAAGCTGATCCCGCTGGTCACGCTCAACGCCGTCGAAGGCCGGCCACTGCCCATCTACGGCGACGGCGGCAACGTTCGCGACTGGTTGTATGTCGAAGATCACTGTGCAGGCATCCTGCTGGCGCTCAGATGCGGACGCGCCGGCCAAAAGTACAACATCGGCGGTGCCGGCGAGCGCACGAACCTGCAAGTCGTCGATTGCATCTGCGCGGCGCTCGACGAACTATTGCCGGCGGCGGCAAACCCGGCGCTTGCGGCACGCGGGCTACAACATTACAGCGAACTGAAGACCTTCGTCGCCGACCGCCCAGGCCATGATCGCCGTTACGCGATTGATGCGACGAAGATTCGCCGCGAACTGGGCTGGACGCCGGCTGCGGATTTTGACAGCGGCATCGCCCGCACCGTGCGCTGGTACATAGACAATCGCCGCTGGTGCGAAACCGTGCAAGCCGACAAGTATCAGCGCGAACGCCTCGGCACCATGTAAGAATGAGCTTCTGATGTTACGCAGCGATGAAGGAATAGCCGACCTCGTCGGCGATAGATTGTAGCCCAGTGCATCAGCACTGGGTTAGTCGTTTGGCCCCTGCGCGTTCACTGGCTTCTGTTCGCTACCTGAAGATTTTATCGAGCAAGGAGGGTATGGGTATGAGAAAAATCATTCTGGCTTGCTGCTGTTACACGCGAGCCAAGCAGATCACATCGCCTCAGAGATACGTGCTGCGCCCCGCGATGATGATTGCTGAGGAGGTGGAGGCATGACGTTTACGCGCGCCGCAATCTCCGACATCATCATCATCGAGCCAAATAAACCGGACAGCGAGCCCGGCTTGACGGTTCAACCGCACATTGAAAACCCCATCCCGGCGACCTTCGTGCAGGACGAAAACCTGCGCCTGGCGCGCGGCATGTTGCGCGGCTTGCATGCGCAGCGCCGCCAGCCCTTAGGCAAACTGGTGCGCGTCATTGAAGGTGAAATTTTCGACGTGGCAGTCGATATTCGTCGCGGCTCGCCAACCTTCGGGCAGTGGGCCGGCACTCGTGTGTCTGCCGAAAACGCGCGGCAATCTTATATTCCGCCAGGCTTCGCGCATGGCTTCTGCGTCTTGAGCGAGACGGCGCAGGTGGCGTACAAATATACCGATTATTATGATCCATCGGATGAAATCCATTTGCTGTGGAACGACCCGGAGATCGGCATCGCCTGGCCGATTGCCTGTCCGCAGCTTTCCGACCCGGATCGCTCGGCGCTGCTGTTGCGCGAATTGATTCGCTGGGTTCCTGTCTATGCCTGCGCCCTTGAAGTTGCTTAGTGGAAAACCGGATGACCTATTTTGAAGTCTCATTTAACACAGAGGGCGCAGGATTGCCCCTTGAGGTCGGCTCCTGGCGCTGCGCATTGCGAGTAGCGGAAAAAGCCGTCGGCAGGTAAACTGCTCGCTTGCCGTTGGAGGGTAGCGCCCCACGAACCGTCTTGCAGGGCGCTGGAGAAACGGCGACGCGAAGGAGTATCCTGAAACTATCTCAGGTGAAACAGGGTTCAACGAGTGACTAATCTCCTTTGCGTATGGCGACAGCCAGAACCTAATCGTGTATATCTGGAGATGAACCTGTGATGACGTCCGGGGAACGCCGATCTACGATGAACGGAGTACAAACCATTCAAGAGGCCATTCGCCTGCATGCGAAATACACGCTGGCCAAGCGCTGGAATGACATGACGCGGCGCGACGTGTTTCTGGCGACCGCCATGGCCGTGCGCGACTGTTTGATTGACGGCATACTGGAGACAGATGAACGCTATCAGCAGGCCGACGCCAAGAGTCTTTATTACCTGTCGATGGAATTTCTCGTAGGCCGTTCGCTAGGCAACAACCTGCTCAATTTGGGCCTGCTCGATGTCTGCCGCGAAGCCTTGCTTGATCTCGGCGTTGACCTCGAAGAAGTGCGCGAGACGGAACCGGACGCGGCGCTCGGAAACGGCGGTTTGGGGCGACTGGCAGCCTGTTTTTTGGATTCGCTGGCGACCCTCGGCATGCCGGGTTTCGGCTACGGCATCAATTACGAATACGGTTTGTTCAAGCAGGAGATCGAGAACGGCTACCAGAAAGAGAAGCCCGATCACTGGCGCGTGCATGGCAGCCCTTGGCTCGTCGAACGGCCCGACGAAGCCTGCATCATCCCGGTCTACGGTCGCATCGAGCACGTTCCCAACGGCGACAACAAATATCATCCGGCGTGGACTGACTGGAAAATCATGATCGGCGTGCCGGCAGACATGCCGATAGTCGGCTACGGCGGGCGAACGATCAATTATCTGCGGCTCTATTCCGCCGTCTCGGACGAAGAGTTCGACATGCAGATTTTCAATCAGGGCGATTACATCAAAGCCGTCGAGGCCAACGTCGCCGCCGAGCGCGTTTCAAAAGTTTTATATCCGTCGGATTCCATGGAAGCCGGGCGCGAATTGCGCTTGTTGCAGGAATACTTCCTGGTCGCCTGTGCGGTGCAAGACATCATTCGCCGTTACCGACGCAATCACGCAAGCTTTGAGGAATTCTCGCAGAAGGTCGCCATTCAAATGAACGACACCCACCCGGCGCTGACGGTCGCCGAATTGATGCGCGTGCTGATTGACGAAAACGCGCTGGAGTGGGTTGACGCCTGGAAGATCACGACGGCGACGCTCGGCTTTACCAATCACACGCTGCTGCCGGAAGCTTTAGAGAAGTGGCCGGCGACCTTGCTTGAGCGTGTGCTGCCGCGCCATCTACAGATCATTTACGAAATCGATCAACGCTTTTCCGAACTCGTGCTGGCGCACTGGCCGGGCGATTGGGAACGCCTGCGGCGTTTGTCGATTATCGAAGAAGGCGAGCGTAAGCAAGTGCGCATGGGACATCTGGCGATCATCGGCAGCCATTCGGTGAATGGCGTCGCCAAACTGCATTCGGAACTCGTCAAGACACACCTGGTGCCCGACTTCTATCAACTCTGGCCCGAAAAGTTCAACAACAAGACGAACGGCGTGACCCAGCGGCGCTGGTTGTTGAAGGCCAATCCGAAACTTGCGCGGCTCATCAAGCGCACCATCGGCGATGAATGGATCACCGATCTCAATCACCTGCGCGACCTTGAAGGATGGGCTGACGACGCCGGATTTCAGGAAGAGTTCCGCCGCATCAAGCGCGCCAACAAAGAGCGGCTGACGCGCGTCATCCGCGACGCCGCCGAGGTCGAAGTCGATCCCGACACCTTGTTCGATGTCCATGTGAAGCGCATACACGAATACAAGCGCCAACTCTTGAACGTGCTGCACATCATCCACGATTACGTGACGGCGATTGAGGAGGGCCATCTCCCACAGGTGCCGCGCACCTACGTCTTCGCCGGCAAGGCAGCGCCCGGTTACTGGGCCGCCAAGCAGATCATCAAGCTCATCAACAACGTCGGCCAGGTGGTCAACGGCGACGCCCGCGTCAACCAGATGATGAAAGTAGTCTTCATTCCAGATTACAAGGTGTCGCTTGCCGAGCGCATCATTCCGGCGGCGGATTTGAGTGAACAGATTTCGACTGCCGGCAAAGAGGCGTCCGGCACCGGTAACATGAAATTTGCGATGAACGGCGCGCTCACCATCGGCACGCTCGATGGCGCGAACATCGAGATCAAAGAAGAAGTCGGCGACGACAACATCTACATCTTCGGTCTGAAAGCCGAAGAGATCGAGACCATGCACGAACTGCGCAGCTACAATCCGCGCGAATACTATGAGGGCAAACCGGCGATCCGCCGCGTGCTCGATGCGCTGCAATCGAATCTCTTTTGCCCGGATGAGCCGGGATTGTTCACCTGGATCTTCGACAACCTGGTGAGCCACGACCAATACTTCCATCTCGCCGATCTGGCGTCTTACATCGCCACGCAGGAGCGCGTCTCAAGCGAGTTCTTGCAGCCGGAATTATGGGCGCGCAAGGCGATCCTCAACGTCGCGCGCATCGGCAAATTCTCCAGCGACCGGACGATTCTCGAATACGCCCAGGACATCTGGGAAATCGAGAGGGTCTAAGAACGCGGCGGAGAGAGACTCCGCAAGCGGTCAGTTCTCGTGAAGCTGACGGTGCTGGTGTTGTTGTGTCGCCCGGTTTTCCTCGCCGCGTTGCCCTGATCTCGGCGCGGCATTTGTGTTGCTAATTACCGCGATCTGTTGATCGCTGCCTGCCGCAAATCTCCGCAACTGCACCGGCCCTACCCAACCGCCAACCGAACGAACAACCTTAGTCTGTACCACTTTGCTTGCCGGCGAGCCGACAAACCAAGGCGGCATAGAGTTTGCCCATGGTCTGTGGAATATGTGTGCGCGCGTTGCGAATGGTGATCGAAGCTTATGTTGCAAAAATTACAAACAAACGACGACAGCGGGCTCGCGCCAGGGCCGCCAGGCAACCGCGAGCCGTTGTCGTCGCGCTTGATCGACGAACTCAGACGGGCAATTGCGCCAGTCGCCGAGAGCGCCGATGTCGCTGCGGCGCTGATCACCACGGCGCAAGTGACCTGGCTTACAAAGCCGCGTTCCTGTTCTTGTGCGACTCAGGCGGCGGACTTGTCGGCTTGCCCTGAACCGCCTTGCCTTGACGGGCGCGGGCTTCTGACCTCGCAGATGCTTTGTGATGGTGAATACATTGGCGATCTGGCCATCTGCAACCCCATCGAGCAGCCGTATCTCGCCGGCGTCATCGAATACCTGGCGCGCATCGCCGCCGGACGCATCGCTCAGGAGCGCCGCGAGGCCTCTTTGCTTGAGGAATTGCGCGCCAGTTCGGAGAGCCTCGAAGCGGTCTACGAAAGCAGCAGGGATCTGCGCACCCTGCAAAATCCCGGCGAATTACTCGACCGCATCGTCAGCCGCAGCGCTGCGGTTGCCGACGACCTGTGCGCCGCCCTGTGGCTTGAGCAGGACGGCGTGTTACATCCCACCGCCATGAAGAACGCCGCCGGACTGCAACCCAAGACCGGCGGCAATAGCCTGCTGCGTCGCAGCATGGCCGGCGGCAGCCCGCTGGTCATCAATGACCGCGAATGCATCAGCGAAAGCCACCGAGATGACCCGGAACTGCGCCTGGCGCAAAGCGTCGCCCTGGTGCCAATGAAGACGCGACAGGGATTGAGCGGCGCGCTCGCCGTCTGGACCGAAGGCCACCGCGACTTTGATTCGCGGAGCCTGCGCTTGTTACAGACGCTGGCGTTGCAGGCGGCGATGGTCATCGAAAACGAGTGCCTGCATCGCACGGCGATTGCCAGCGAGCGGCTGCGGCAACAGATCGAGATCGGCTCAAAGATTCAGCAGTCGCTGCTGGTCGGCCAGATGCCCGAAGGCGTTCGCGGTTTGAAAGTCTTTGTCTTCACCTTGCCGTCACAGGAGATTGACGGCGACTTTTACGATTTCATCAAGCACAGCAATGAGTGCCTCGATGTGCTCGTGGGCGACGTTATGGGCAAAGGCATCCCGGCGGCGCTGCTCGGCGCGGCGACCAAGAATAGTTTTCTGCGCGCCACCAGCCGTGTGAGTTTGGCGGCGGGCCGCGCCGGTGTGCTGGCAAGCCCGGAAGAGATCGTCAACTTTGTGCATCAGGACATGACGCGGCAGTTGATCGAACTGGATAACTTTGCGACCGCCTGCTACGCGCGCTTTGATGTCGATGCGCAACAGGTTGAGATCGTCGATTGCGGCCATACGCGGACGATTCGTTACTGGCAGCGCACAGGACTGTGCGGCGTGCTCGCCGGCAACAATATGCCGCTCGGCTTCAGCGAGGGGGAAATTTATAAACAGTTCTCCGTGCCGCTGGAGCCGGGCGATGTCTTTCTATTTTATTCCGACGGCGTCACCGAAGCGCGCAACCGCGACGGCGAGATGTTCGGCGAAGAGCGCCTCGTCCGCTGTGTGCACGATTACAGTCACTTGCAGCCGCAACCGTTGATCGACGCCATTCGCCGCGATGTCATGGCGTTTGCCAACGTTGAGCGCTTCTCAGACGATTTCACTTTGCTGGCCGTGAAGGTCGCCGGCGGCCAATCCGAGGTGATCCGCGAAGCCCTGGAGATCACCAGCGAACTGGCGGAACTGAAGCGCGCCCGCGCTTTCATTTGTAGTCTTTGTGACAAAGCTGCGTTTCTGCGGTTGACCGAAGAGACGGTGAGTCATTTGCAACTGGCGGTCACCGAAGCCTTGAGCAACATTATACGCCATGCCTATCGGGGGCGTTCGGGCCAGCCCATTGAAATCGAGGCGACGGCAGATGCGCATCACATTGGACTGCGGCTCTGCCATCGCGGCGAGATATTCGATCCGAAATCGGCCAGCCCGCCGCCGCTCGACGGTTCGCGGGAAGGCGGCCTCGGTCTCTACATCATCGAGCAACTGGTTGACGAGTTGAGCTATAGTCGCGACGAGCACGGCAGGGCTTGTACCTATCTGGTGAAACGGTTTCATTAGAGGGGAGGGTCGAGATGGATGCGAGAGTCGAACAAGTAGGTAATGTTACGGTGATGCAGATTGATGGCAACAGCCTCGATGCCAGCAATGCCAAAGATTTCAAGCGCGCCGTCGCGCCGCTGGTGGCAGAGAGCCGAAAGCTGGTCTTCGACCTGTGCGCCTTGCAGTTCATCGATAGTTCGGGCCTGGGGGCGATTCTATCGTGTCTGCGCCAACTCCATGCGATGGGCGGCGATCTGAAATTATGCGGCGTAAACCGAGCCGTGCATGCGCTGTTTGAACTGGTCCGCATGCACCGACTTATCGATATTCATGAGACGCGCGAAGACGCCGTGCGTGCTTTTCTGAATTAACCGGCGGTTCAGCAGACTGGCTCTGGGAGCTTGATTGAAGTTGTTTGATCAGCAAGTATTGTAGCCAGCGTTACATCGGCTTCACCGGCGCGGCTGTTCGTCGGCGATGCGGAGGCAAGACCACGAAGAAAGCCAAGCACGGCAAGTAGGAGCGTGAGCCGAAAGCGACGAGCAAAGAATGATCCCCGACATACCGCCGTGCCCGGCCTCTAAGCGGCTCGTGATCACTTCCTGCCGTTGCAGCCGTTGGGACATTTCCAGTAGCCTTTCGGAAACCTCAGCCCGCGCTTGACCACTTGCCAAACGGCGCGGCAATTGGCGCATTGCAATTGATGCGGCTGTTGGGCGAGAAGAATGATCCCAACCTTTTGCAATTGACTCTTCGAAAATTCGTACGGATACTGCATGGCCCGGTTCCCCTGCTCGTTGATTGAAACTCCTCGATTGCCAACATCGCGATTGTTCAGCTTTCCGGCCCACAGTGTTTGCCGCTCGCGAGCGAAAGCGCCGCATCTTCCGAACAACCGAGGAGATCCCTGACGGTCCTCAACATGATTATGCGAACCTCATAGATAAAGATGATCTGCATGCGGCAAACGGGATGATTGCAAATTGCTTGCGATCACCCTTAGCCGGCAACAATGAATGATGAATATCAAAGAGCGCCGGTTCTTGGTTCATTCATTATGCCACCTTCATCATTTTCCCTCAGTAGCGCAGCCGAACCGGCTAGTGCTAGGATTACGGATAGGGGACGGGTGGTTGATTCCCACATATTCAACCGAGGAGACATGCATGAAGTTTGAGAGGTTAATGATTGCGGCAGCCGTTTTATCGCTGCTTGTGGCTGCCAGCCTGTTTGCTGCGCCGAAGGTGATTGCAACCGCCAGGGCAAGCGTCTTAGCCGATGACGCCAAACATGAGATCACTGCGCAAGAACTCAAGCAACGGCTGGATAAAGGCGAAAAGGTCGTCATCGTTGACGCGCGCCACGACCTCAACGGTCAAATCATCAAAAGCGCGGTGCACGTGCCGATGGACAAGCTCGAAGATTGGGCCAAAAGCATCGACAAGAAGACGGTCATCGTCACCTATTGCACCTGCCCGCATGACGAGGCTGCCGAAGCCGAAGTGAAATCATTGCAGGGATGGGGTTACCAGAGCGCCTATTCGCTGAAAGGCGGCATGAATGCAGCACGCGAAGCTGGCCTTGAGATTGTCGCGCCGACCGAGTAAGCCGAGCCTCTGGCCTTTGGAAGCGCCTTCTTCAGGGGCAAGACCGGTTTCTGTCGTCAACCGCTTCAGCAAGAGGCCGCTGGGATTCTCAGCGGCCTCTTGACCTATGACTTCGCCCGACGTTGCCCGCCCGTCAATTCTCCGATAATCTCACAATCGGATGACTGCTAATCAAAACACCCTGCCGCGCGCCGTGCTCTGGGATGTCGACGGCACGCTCGTCGATTCGCTCGAATATCATTGGCTAAGCTGGCGCACGGCGCTTAGTAATGAAGGCTACACGCTGACGCGCGAGCAATTTATGTCGACCTTTGGGCGGCGCAATGACGAGATTCTGCGCACTTACTTCGGCCCGCAGATCACCCCGGAACGCATCCTGCGCATCAGCCTCGACAAAGAAGAACAATATCGCGAGATGGTGCGCCGGCGCGGCATCGAGCCGCTGCCCGGCGTGCGCCGCTGGCTCGACCAGTTGAAAGCGGCGGGCTGGCGACAGGCGATTGCCTCATCCGCACCGTCGCTCAACCTTGAGGTCATCCTCGCGGCGCTCGATGTCAAAGATCGCTTCGACGCCATTGTCTCTGCCGAAGAAGTCGAACGCGGCAAGCCCGACCCGCAAATTTTTCTGGCCGCTGCCGCTAAAGTGCAAACGCCGCCGGCGCGCTGCATCGTCGTTGAAGACGCGCCTGCCGGCACTGAAGCTGCACGCCGCGCCGGTATGCGCGCCATCGGCGTGCTGACAACCCACGCGACGCTTGAGGCCGACCTGGTCGTCAAGACGCTCGATGAGTTAGACGAGACGGCCTTCGCGGCGCTGCTGGCCGAGGCCAGGTGAAGCTCAGTTAGGCATGGCAAGCTGAATGGAGTTAAGATTACTGAGGACATTTCAGGCAGTTGCCGATGCCGGCTCGTTTACGCAGGCAGCGGCGCGCATCCATCTAACCCAGGCCGCCGTCAGTGTGCATATACGCCAGCTTGAAGAAGAGATCGGCACGCCGCTTTTCCTGCGGGTCAACAAAAAACTTTATCTCACCGAAGCCGGACGCGCCCTGCTCGGACACGGCGAAACGATCCTGCGCGCCCACGACGAAGCCAAGGCAGCGCTGGCGAGTCTCGGTCAGTCATCGCGCGGGCGCTTGCGCATCGGCGTCACCTCGACGACCTTCACCTTGCAGCCGCTGCCGGAAATTCTCAGCGAGATCAAGCGCCGCTTCGCGCTGCTTGACCTCACGGTCGTCGGCGGCACCAGCGAGCGCATCGTCGAGCAGATTCTTGCAGGCCATCTCGATGTCGGCATCGTCTCGCTGCCCGTCGAAGCCTCAGACCTGACGACCGAGATGTTGCGCAGCGACCGGCTGGTGGCTGTAATGAATCCTACACACCGGCTGGCAGGTGAAAAGAGCGTGACGATGGAAGTGTTGACTGCCGAGCCGCTGATATTGAGTGAGCATGGCGGCAACACGCGGCGCTTGCTCGATCTGTTTTTTGAAAAGCACCACCTGGAGCCGACCATCATCATGGAGTTGCAGCGCACGGAAGCCATCATCAAGATGGTCGAGATGGGCTTCGGCGTGACAATTCTGCCGCAGGGCGCGGTGCGCACAGGTGTAGCGCGCGGCAGCTTGCGCGCCGTGCCGGTGAAAGAGTTGAACCTGCGCTGGCAATTCGGCGTCGCTTACCTGAAGAGCGACTACATCGCGCCGGCGCTCGAAGTCTTCTTGAAACTCTGCCGCGCCTATATCGCCGACGGGCGCGGGCCGCACACCGGCGAATGAAGTCAGATAAAAGTAGGCTGTTTTGCAGCCCCGTAGCGGCCTGCGCTAGAATATCAACAGGATGTTTAACGAGGATTGAGGCAAACCGTGGCGAGTGAATCAATGATGCGCGACCGCAATAGCCGGCGGCTGAAAGACTTGAGAATTTCGGTCACCGACCGGTGTAATTTCCGCTGCACCTATTGCATGCCGGATGACGAATACGTGTGGATTGCGCGGCGCGAGATTCTCAGCTTTGAAGAGATCAGCCGGCTGGCGCGCTTGTTTGTCGGCCTCGGCGTCGATAAGATTCGCCTGACCGGCGGCGAGCCGCTGCTGCGCCGCGACCTCGACAACTTGATACGGCAGCTTGCCTCAATCGAGGGATTGCAAGACCTCTGCCTGACAACCAACGGCTCGCTGCTCGCAGAAAAAGCCGAGGCGCTGGCCAGGGCCGGCTTGCGGCGTCTCAATGTCAGCCTCGATACACTGGACGCAGAAAAGTTCGCGCGCATTCGCCAGCGCGGCGATCTGCGCGCGGTCATCGCCGGAGTTTTTGCCGCAAAAGCAGCGGGCTTCAGTTCGCTCAAGCTCAATGCGGTCATCGAACGCGGCGTGAACGAAGAAGACATTCTGCCGCTCGTCGAGTTTGCCCGCCAACACCATTTCACCATGCGCTTCATCGAGTATATGGATGTCGGCAACGTCAATCACTGGATATCCGAGAAGATGGTCTCTAAGCGCGAGATTTTGGCAACCATCGACGCACGTTATCCGCTGCGCGAGGCCGGGCGCGATTACGGAAGCGCCCCGGCTGTCGATTATGAATTCATCGATGGCGGCGGCCGTGTCGGCGTAATCGCTTCGGTGACCGAGCCCTTTTGCGGCAGTTGCACGCGCTCGCGCCTGACCGCCGACGGCAAGCTCGTCACCTGCCTGTTTGCGGCTCAAGGCCACGACCTGAAAAGCTTATTACGAAGCGGCGCGACCGACGACGAGATCAGCCAGGTCATCACCGGCGTCTGGAGCCGGCGCGATGATCGTTACTCGGACGAGCGCCTGGAAGCCATGAACTCGCCCGACGGCTACCAGGCCAAAGAACACCACAAGCTCGAAATGATCACCCTCGGCGGATAGAATTTTTCTTGAGGAATTGGCGTCTTACCCTCCAGCGCGCCGCTTCAACAAGGCGTTTAAATAAATTTTATGCGCCATCTGAATGACCATTTCCCACCTTTCATTAATGATTTGCAGCATCGCGGAGAGAGATTTCACCGGCAACCTGGCGTGCTGATGGGACGCCGATCCAGGCTCTGCCGTAGCCACTGGAAACGTTTTTGCCGGAACTGCATTAAGAGCCGAAAGACGAGTGAAACTCTGAGCCTGCGCCATACCCGACCGCGACACAACTGCATTAAGGGAGATTAATGATGACCGAGCAAGAGGAAGATTCTCCTATCCATCAGACAGACGCCTTCACCAAACATCTTGGCATGTTCATCGAACTGGAAGGCGCGCATCTGACCGAGCGCACCCAGGTGCTCGGCCAGTGGCTGCAAGAGCGCACGCAGTTCAACACCTGGCCTTATGCCCGCGCTCTCGAACAAGCGCCCGCGCCGATCACCCGCATTCGCAGCCAGAACGACCGCCTCATCTCTGGTTTCAACTTCGGCTCGCAGGATTATCTCGGCCTCGCGCAGCATCCGGCCATCCGCGAAGCCGCCATCCGCGCCCTCATAGAATACGGCCCGCACGCCGCCGCTTCGCCCATGCTGCAAGGCAATACGCAACTATCGCGGCGGCTCGAAGACGAGATCGCCGAACTCGTCAACATGGATCATGTGCTGTTGTTTCCGACGGGCTGGGCCGCCGGCTTTGGCGCTATCGTCGGGCTGGTGCGCAGCAACGATCACATCGTCATTGATCAACTGGCGCATTCCTGCCTGATGCAGGGGGCGCGCGCCGCGACGGCGAATGTGCGTCTCTTTCGTCACAACGACGCGGCGGAGTTGCGCCGCAAGCTGCGCCGCATCCGCGACAAAGATACGCGCAATGCCATACTGGTGGTCTCTGAAGGGCTGTTCTCGATGGACTCCGACAGCCCAGACATCGCCGCCTTGCAGGATGTGTGTAGCGAATACGCCGCCGTGTTGATGATGGACGTAGCCCACGACCTTGGCGCGCAGGGGCCGGGCGGCAGCGGCCAGATCGGCTTGCAGCGCATGCTCGGCAAAGTCGACCTGGTGATGGGCAGCTTCTCGAAGACCTTTTCGAGCAACGGCGGCTTTGTGGCGACGCACGATCTATCGGTAAAGCAATACCTGAGCATCTATGGCGGCTCGCACACCTATTCGAACGCCATCTCGCCCGTGCAGTGCGGCATTGTGCTTGAAGCCATGCGCATCGTCCGTTCCGCCGAAGGCGATCACCTGCGCGTCAAATCGAAGATCAACATCCATCGCCTGCGCGACGGCTTCAATGCCCGTGGCATCGAAACCTTGGGCGACCCTTCAAATGTAGTGCCGGTTACAGTCGGTGACGAATGCCTGGCGAAGTGGACAAGCCGCTTCCTTGAAGAGAACGGCCTGATTGCCAACCTCGTCGAATTCCCGGCAGTGGCGCGCAACCGCGCACGCTTCCGTTTTCAGGTGATGGCCTCGCACACGCCGGAACAGATAGACACCGCTATTGACATCTTCTGCGATTCGATGGCGGCGGCTTACAAAAAGGTCACGGCCTGAATCTGCGTGCCGCGTGCGCAGCACGCAGGCAAAAGGCAATAGGCAAAACCAAAAGGCAAAAGGTGCGGAAGCAGCGCCCGGTGTGAAGTCTCGTCGGCTATGCGGCAGGGCAATTCATTTTTGCCTTCTGCCTGCCCATCAGCGGTGGGCATGGACAGACGCGTCTGCGGCCTTTATAAACATATTTATGAAGACCGGACGTTTGTTGCTCGTTGTCGCCCTCATCAGCACAGGGCTGTTCGCCGCCACCTTCAAGGGCTTAACCGCAAGCCAGACGGATGCCAAAGCCGCGACCCGCGAAGCCGCTTATCGCGCCAACAACCTCGGCGTCGCTCTGCTTGAGCAGTATGACTTTGAACACGCTGCCGCTGAATTTCAGCGCGCGCTGAAGATCTATCCGCAACTCAGCATTGCGCAGATCAATCTTGCCATCGCGCTTTTTTACCAGCCTGATCTTGACGGCGCGTTGCGCGAAGCGAAAAAGGCTGAAACCGTCGCGCCGAACATGCCGCAGGTTTATTACCTTCTCGGCATGATTGCCAAAGTGCAGAATCGTGCGGCGGATCAGATGGCCGCCTTCAAGCGTGTCCTGGAAATGGATCTCCGCGATCCGGGAACCAACATCAATCTCGGTCAGCTCTACAAACAGCAGCGCGACTTTGCCAGCGCCGTCGCCGCCTTTCGCGCCGCGCTCGAAACCGAGCCCTACAACATTTCGGCATTGTATGGTTACGGCCTCGCGCTCGCCCAATCGGGCCAGCGCGAAGAGGGCGCGCGCATCATGCAGCAGTTCAAAAAGGTAAGCGATGCCCACTATGGCACGGAACTCGGCGGCAAATATCTGGAGGGCGGGCGCTATGCCGAAGCCATCGCCTCAACCGGAGCCGAAAGCGACCTGGTTTCACCGGCAACCCCTGAGGTCACCTTCACCGATGCGACGGCAGATGTCATCCCTGCTCTCAAATCCATGGGCGGCCTGCGGCTTCAAGACGCGCCGATTGCGCCTGGGCAGGCTGACGGACAGTCTGTAATCAAACGCACATTCGCTGCCAGCGACCTGACCGACAACGCCCGGCGCGGCCTCGCCGCAACTCGCGGCGGCGTCACGCTATTTGATTATGATGGCGACGGCGATCTCGATCTATTTGAAGCCGCGCCCTTTGCCCAGCGGCTCTATCGCAACGATGGCGGCAAGTTCGTTGATGTCACCGATGCATCAGGATTGGCTAAGTGGCCTGCGAACAGCGTTGGGATCGCGGCTGTTGCAGGCGATTATGATAACGACGGCAAGCCCGACCTGCTGGTGTTGCGCTATGGCGGCCTGACGCTTTATCACAACGACGGCGACGGCAAATTCTCTGATGCGACCGCCGCCGCAGGCATTCCCAATTATCCTTATCTGGCGCTTTCCGTCGCGTTCGTCGACATAGATCATGACGGCGATCTCGACATCTTCATCGCCGGCTTTGTCGATCTGGCGAAAGCCCCGGCGGGCGATGCGACTCGTCAACTGACCTTTCCCGATGATTTCGCCGCCGCGCCGAATCTACTGCTTAGAAATGACGGCAACGGCAAGTTCACAGACTATACTGCGCAAGCTAAACTCACCGGCGGCACGGCGCGCGCCGTCGCCATCGTGCCGACCGATTACGACAATCACCGCGATGTCGATCTGTTGGTTGTCAACTACAACGATCAACCGGCGCTTTACAGCAATCTGCGCGACGGCTCGTTTCGCAACGTCGCTACGGAAGTCGGCTTGAACATCAAGGGAGCGTTCACCTGCGTTGCGGCAGGCGACATCAACAAAGATGGTTACACCGATTTCTTCTTCGGCAAAGCCGACGGCGCAGGCACCCTGGCAATGAGCGACGGGCGCGGGCGCTTTACCACTTCGGCGGCTCCTGCCGGCACGGGCCCGGCGACCGCCGCGCAGTTCTTCGATTATGACAACGACGGCCTGCTCGATCTGGTGATCGCTGCAAACGACGGCCTGCGCGTGTTTCGTAATATAGGTAACAAATGGGAAAACGCCAGCGAGCGCGCCGTCGCCAAAGACCTCTTCGGCAAGGCCGGCGCGATTCGCGCCTTCGCAGCGGCAGACATTGACGGCGACGGCGACACCGACATCATTGCCAGTTCATCGGCAGGCGAAGTGCGAGCGGCGCGCAATGACGGCGGCAACAAGAACCAATCCTTGCGCGTGCGGCTTGAGGGACTGGCGCGCAAAGCCAGCAACTACCTCGGCATCGGTTCAAAGGTCGAAGCGCGCGCCGGCAGCCTGCAACAGAAACTCGAAACCTATTCGGCAAGCCCTGCGCCTGCGCCCGCTGATCTTGTCTTCGGTCTCGGCAAGCGCGCGGCATTTGATGCCGTGCGGATCATCTGGCCTTCGGGCATCGTGCAGTCCGAGACCGGGATCACCCTCCCCGACGCCAAACCCGAAGACAAGAAAGCCCCGCTTTACGGGCGCTTCACCGTCACCGAAGCAGACCGCAAGCCGTCGTCGTGTCCTTTCCTGTATACCTGGGACGGCGAGCGTTTTCAGTTCATCACCGATTTCATGGGCGGCGGCGAGATGGGTTACTGGGAAGCGCCGGGCCGGCGCAACACGCCCGACCCGGATGAGTATGTGCGTATTCGCGGCGATCAACTCAAAGAGCGCAACGGGCGATTTGAGATTCGCATTACAAACGAGCTTGAAGAAGTGCTCTACGTTGACCGCCTGCAACTGATTGCCGTCGCGCACCCGGCAGACACCGAAGTTTATCCCAACGAAGGCATGACAGAGCCGCCGCGCCCTTTCAAGCTATGGCTGACACACGCCGCCCGTCCGCCCATCTCTGCCGTAGATGATCGCGGCAAAGACGTGCGCGACCGCCTCGCGACAGTTGACCGTCAGTACGTTGATGGCTTCACGTTGCAGTCGATTCGCGGTTACGCCGAAACCCACACGCTGACCATGAATCTCGGCGAACCGTCGAAGGGCCGGACGGTGTTATTGCTCACCGGCTGGACGGATTACGCTTTTTCGAGCGACAACCTCGCCGCTTCGCAATCGGGGCTGGCGTTGACGCCGCCGGCTCTGCAAGTCAAAGACGCGCAGGGCCGCTGGCAGACCGTCATCGAAGACATAGGCATCCCCATAGGCCGCCCGCAGACGGTGACGGTTGATCTGACAGGCAAGTTCTTATCCGCAAATCGCGAGGTTCGCATCCTGACGAATATGCGTATCTACTGGGATCAGATTCTCGTCGATACGTCGGCGGATGATTCCAGGGTGCAGATGACGAGGCTTGACCCGCTGGTGGCCGATTTGCGCTGGCGCGGTTTTTCAGCCGAAACGACGCCCGACGGGCGCGAGCCGTTCGGTTATGATTACGCGCGCGTCTCAAAGCAATCGCCCTGGAAGTCGATGCCCGGTCGCTACACGCGCGAAGGCGACGTGCGCCAGTTGCTCGCCAAGACGGATGATCTGTTCGTTGTCTCGCAACCCGGCGATGAGATCGTCTTATCGTTCGACGCCACACGACTGCCGCCGTTGCCTGCGGGGTGGAAGCGAACTTACTTACTTTACGCCGACGGCTTCAGCAAAGAGATGGACATCCACTCCGCGAGTCCCGACGCGGTCGCGCCGCTGCCGTTTCATGGCATGAAGCAGTACCCGTACAGCACACCGGCGAGCTATCCGATAACCGCCGCGCGCCGCCGGGCGATTGAGCGATACAACACGCGGATTGTCGTCGCGCCTCTGCCGCGCATCGAATCGACGTTCGCCGAGCGTGCGACCGCGACCACGCCCGCCGGCGGCAACCGCCGGTAAGGTAAATCACCAAACAGGAAGTGTAAAATGCAGTACATTCGCTATTCCGTGGCGGCGTGTCAGACCGATATGCCGAACCCTGTGGAGCGCCGCGAGATGCGCCGCAACACCGAACGTATGCTGGCGATGATCGATGCGGCGGTGGCGGGTGCCGCGCCGTTTTTGCCTGTGCGCCTGGTGGTCTTTCCCGAATTCGCTCATGCTGCGCCGGTCTTTCCGACCGTCGAAGAGTTGCGGCAAAAGCTCGCCGTCGAAATTCCCAACGAGCACACCGAGCGCCTTGAACAGAAAGCCCGCGAGCACGACATCTATATTCAAAGCGGCTCGATGCTCGAAGTTGACCCGAAGTGGCCGAATGTAGTTTTCAACACAACTTGCCTGATCGGGCCGCAAGGCGTGCTTTACAAGTACCGCAAGGTGAACACCTGGATTCCCTACGAAGTGCATGCGAGCCCGCATGACTTGGAAGGCTATACCGAGCCGCTGTTCCCTGTAGCCGACACCCCTCTGGGACGCATCGGCTGCGCCATCTGTTACGACTGGCTTTTCCCTGAAGCGATGCGGCAACTGGCGGCGAATGGCGCGGAGGTGATGATTCGCGTTTCGGCCTACATGGATCCGTGGGGCGCGACCGAGCCGATGGACTGGTGGACGATAGTGAACCGCTGCCGGGCGCTTGAGAACACGGCGTATGTGGTAGCGGCCAATCAAGGCGCGCAGTTGAAATTTTATCCGCCCTATTCGTGGCCCGGCGGCAGCATGGTGGTTGATTTCGACGGGCGCATTCTGGCGCAGGCATCGCCGGGGCCGGGCGAGCGCATCGTCGTCGCGCCGGTAGACATCACCGCTTTAAGGCACGAGCGCGCCACGCGGCGCGGCCATCACATGCTGGCGCATCTGCGCAGTGAAGCCTATCCGGTTTACAGCACGCATCAATACCCGCCGCGACTTGAAAGCAACGACACCCAACTTTCCTATGAGCGCAACAACGAACTCATCGACGAAGCCAAGCGGCGGCTCGATGAGTTGAAGCCGAGCGACTGTTAGGAAGATCAAGTCAGGCATGTTTTCTTGAAAAATTCGGCGTTGATAATGTAGGTTTCCCCGAACGGGACTCTAATCCTGATTAAGGAGAATTCACATGAAACAGTTGCTCATCGCTTGCTTTTTCGTATTGCTCCTCGGCATAACCGCATGCACCTTTATGCCCGGCAACAACAAGACTAAAGGCAGTGGCGTTACCAAGACTGAAAAGAGAGATGTCCCCCAATTTGCTTCCATCGAAGTGAGTTGCTCCGGCGTAATTAATCTAACATCTCAGGAAAAGAAAAGCCTCGAAATTAGCGGCGATGACAACATCGTTCCTTTAATTACTACGGAAGTGAAGAACAATACGTTGTATATCAAATCAATCAAGGATTACGATCCGCAAAGTAAGTTACAAATTAATGTGTCCAATCCTAATTTTGAGAAGCTCGTCTTTGCAGGAGCGGGCGAGGCGACGCTCTCTAAAATTATGAATGAGCGCCTGGAAGTTATGGTTTCCGGTGCAGGCGAGGTGAAGGCATCCGGGGAAACCAAGGAAGCCGCAATTACCTTAACAGGGGCGGGGATGATAGACGCCAAGGACTTGCATGCAATAAAGACCAAGGTGAGTTCAACTGGAGTAGGCAGTATTGATGTTTACGCAGCCGAACAGCTTGATGCGAATGCCACCGGCGTTGGCGATATTAACTATTACGGTAATCCAAAATACGTAAATAAGCAGGCGACCGGACTGGGCCATATAGCCCCGAAATAACGCCTTATATCAGTTCTCATTTATGGAGTGCGGCGCGGGGTCGCCGCACTCCATAGACTGCCGCGATAAAACAGAGATGACTGGAATCGCTGGGGTCGCTTGCCTGGTCAACCATTGTCAACATTCACCAGCGGCAGGTACTGCTTCCACGGGCCGACCGCTTCGCGGTATTGCCGGCACATCACGCGGAGAATTTGCGCCAGGTGACTCAGATCGTGCGCGACCCAGGTGGCCAGCAACTCGCCGAGCGTGACGCTGCCGAGGTTGGCGTCGGGGTGCCTGCCGCGCCATGCCAATTGCTCAGGTTGCAGATGCAACTCGGCAAGCGCCGCCAGGTTGTCGCGGCGCAAGGCGGCGAATTCATCGAGCAGTTCGTTCAATGATTTGCCCTGCGACTTTTCAAACTGCGCGAAGCGGTCGAAAGCCGTGAAGGCTTGCGCCTCGCCGTGCTCAAGAATGATTCTGGCGCGCGGCACCCAATCGGTCTCTTCGCCGTGAATCAAATGGCCGACGACATCGTAAGGACTCCAGGTGTCCTGCCCCTCATTGCTGGTTGCCCACGCCCCTGGCAGGTCTTTAAGCAAAACCCGCAAGCTCTCCGGTGTGCGGCGCAGAATGTCTATCGCCTCTTCAAGCTGAAACTCCATGTGCTCTCCTGTGGATGAAATAATCGCTTAACGTGACATCGCTTAAACTGGCCACGCAACGTCGCGCTTTAATCGTAGCGCAGCGCCACCATCGGGTCGACGCGCGCGGCGCGGCGCGCCGGCAGATAACTTGCCAGCAAGGCGATCCCGGCGAGCAGCGCGGCGATGCTGGCATAAGTCGCCGGGTCGGTGGCGCTCACTTGAAACAACAGGCTGGCCATCACGCGAGTCAGGGCCAGCGCCGCCCCCAGCCCCACGGCAAGGCCCGCCGCCACGAGCCGTGCGCCGTTTCCCATCACGAGCCGCAGCACGTCCGCAGAACTGGCCCCCAGAGCCATTCTCAAGCCTATCTCATGGGTTCGCTCGGTGACTGAATAAGCCATGACGCCATAGATGCCTACGCCAGCCAACAGCAAGGCAAGCGTGGCGAAGACAACCAACAGCGACATGCTCAGGCGGCGTTGCGCCAGCGATCCGCTGACGATCTCTTCCATCGTTCGCACCTGCGCGATGGGCACGCCGCTGTCCACGGTTTTCAACTCATTGCGAATCGCCGCGACGAGGCTGTGAGTGTCGGCATCTGTGCGCACGGCGAGAAAGCCGCCGCGCATCGCATTGGGGTAGACGTTCTGCGGCAACGGCAGGTAGATCGCCGGGTTGATGTCTGCGTCAAGGCCCTTCAGCTTGACGTTGCCGATGACGCCGACGATCTCGCGCCAGCGCGTCGGGTCTGGATAAATTTGCAGGCGTTTGCCGATGGGATCTTCGTCTGCAAAGAAACGCTCGGCCATCGCTTGATTGATGACCACCGCATCCGGCGCATCTTTCCTGTCGCGCTCCGTCAGGTCGCGCCCCGCCAGCAGCGGGATGCCCAGGGTCTTGAAGCAGTCAGGGCTGACTACACGAAAATCAGCCGCCGGCTCGTTGCCCGATTGCACAGGCTTACCCTGAATCGTGAAGTTGGTCGAAGCGTTGAATCCATAAAGCGGCAGCCGATTGATGCCGGCTGCTGCTTGCACACCCGGCAGGGCGCGCACACGTGCCAGCAATCGCTCGTAGAAGCGCGCCTGCTCTTGTATGTCTGCATAGCCGGTCTGCGAAAGGCTGATCGCCATGGTGACGACGCCCTGCGGATTCAGCCCCGGCGAGACCTTGCTGATCGAAGCGAAGCTGCGAATCATCAACCCCGCCGCGACCAGCAGGACGACGGCGATTGCGACTTCGGCGATGACCAGCAGGTTGCGCAGTCGCTGATGCAGCACACCGCCGGTCGCGCCTTTGCGGCCTTCCTTCAGGCTCTCGGTCAGCCGCTTGCTCGATGATTGCAGGGCCGGCGCAAAACCGAATATAATGCCGGTTACAAACGAAACCAGTAGCGTGAAGCCGAGCACCGTGCCGTCCAGTCTGACGCCCTCGACGCGCGGAATGCTGCTGGCGCTGATGCCCGTGAGCAACGGCACTCCCCACATCGCCAGCAACAGGCCGAACGTGCCGCCCACCATGCTCAATAACAGGCTTTCGGTGAGCAGTTGCCGGACGAGTCGCAGGCGGCTGGCACCGAGCGCCGTGCGAATGGCGAACTCATTGCGCCGCGCCGCTGCCCGCGCCAGCAGCAGGTTGGCGACGTTGGCGCAGGCGATCAGCAAGACGCAGCCGACCGCTCCGCACAGAACTAACAACGCGGGCCGCACCTGTCCGACGATCTGCTCGTGTAGCGGCACAAGCTGTACGCTCCAGTCGGCATTGGTATCTTGATAGGGTTCGGCAAGGCGGCTGGCGATGGTCTCCATCTCGCCGCGCGCTTCGGCAAGCGGCACCGCCGCTTTGCGCCGCCCGATGACGCGCACGAAGCGATTGCCGCGAATCAACTCGCTTTTTGTCGGAATCAACGGTACGTAAACCAGCGTCTCCGGCGTCGGGTAATAAACCCCTTGCGGCAGCACGCCGACGATGGTGTAGTTTCTGCCATCCATCTTCAAGGCACGACCCACCAGACTGGCATCGCCGCCGTAGCGTTGCTGCCACAGGCTGTAGCTCAACAGCGCCACAGGCTCGCCGCCGGGCTGCGCCTCGCGTTCGAGAAAGTCGCGCCCGACGGCGGGCTGCACGCGCAACAGCGAGAACAGATTTGCCGACACCCGCGCGCCACTGACCTGCACAGGCTCATCGCCGTCGTTGAGGTTGAACCCGAGCGTGCGCGTCGCGGCAATCTGCTCGAAGCTCTCGCTCTCGGCGCGCCAGTCGTCAACATCCGCCAGCGACGCCGGCTGCTGTTCAGAGTTCGACGGCGCGTGGCGCGACCAGATGACCGTCAATTCATCGGGCTTGTCGTAAGGCAGCGGTGCCAGCAACACAGCATTGATAACGCTGAAGATCGCCGTGTTTGCGCCGATCCCCAGGGCCAGAGTAATGACGGCTACAATAGTGAATACGGGCCGCTTCAAGAGCATTCTCAGCCCATAGCGCGCATCGGCAAGCAGTCGTTCCATTCGTTCTCTCCGAAAGTGCTGCCGAGTGAAGCACGCACTCGGCCAGGGTTTGTGTCGCCTCTCGTATCATGATACGAACTCGCCATCATTTCAGCCAATTCATTGTTTTCACGATTTTAATGAAATATACTCATACAAGATTAATTGAAAGGATTGGCGCGAATGCCCAGACATCTGGAAGTGCGACATCTGCGGCTCATCGAGACGGTGGCCCGCGAAGGCGGCATCACGAAAGCCGCGCACCGGCTGCACCTGACGCAATCGGCGCTCAGTCATCAACTGCGCGACATCGAAGAGAAGCTCGGCATACGGTTGTTCATACGGTTGAACAAAAGGATGCTGCTGACACAGGCGGGCGAGCGATTGCTGACGGCTGCGCCGCTGGTGCTGGATGAACTGCGCCGCGCCGAAGAAGACATACGCCAGATTGCCCTGCACCGCGAAGGGCTGCTGCGCATCAGCACGGAGTGTTACACCTGCTATCACTGGCTGCCGGCAGTGCTCAAGCCGTTTCAGGAGGTCTTCCCGCGCATCGAGGTGCGCATCGTCGCCGAAGCGACGCGCCGCCCTGTGGAAGCCTTGCTCGATGGCCGGCTGGATCTGGCGGTCATCAGCACCGCGATGCGCAATCGCAACCTGACGTTCAAGCCGCTGTTTCGCGACGAACTGGTGGTCATCGCCAGCCCGGAGCATCGGCTGGCCTCGCGCCCTTATGTGACGGCGAAAGACCTGGCTGAAGAGCATCTGCTGGTTTACGCGCTGCCGAATGAAGAGTTGACGGTTTTTCAGAAGGTGCTGGTGCCCGCCGGCGTGAAGCCCCGCCAGGTCTCGCGCGTCGAGTTGACCGAAGCCATTATCGAGATGGTCAAAGCCGGCTTAGGCGTCAGCGTGATGGCCGGCTGGGCGGTTGCGCCCTCGGTCGAAGCGGGACGGCTGCGAGCCCTGCCGCTGACGGCCAGAGGCTTGCACCGCCAGTGGAGCGCCGCCATGATCCGCCACAAAGCGCCGCCGCCTTACCTGCGGAAATTCGTTGAGCTGATCGCCAGCCATTCGCCGGCACAGCAAAAAGCCTTGGCCTGTGCCTGATCGCCGGGCGCGAAAGCTTTGGTGATCGGATGAGATTTGCCGCTTATCTCATTGACATGAGAATTTTCTGATAGTTTTTTGAAGGCTTTCTAAAGACTTCCAATCGCTTATCCGGCAACATGTCCATGCCGCATTTCATTATCGCCGAGTTTCGGATTATAAGTATTCGTGCGAAGAATTCTCAGGTGAGCAGAACACCCAGGTCTTTAAGAAATAATCTCTGCTGAAAGCCCCTTCGGTGCTGACAGCAGAAGGATTTTTATCAATCTCTTGTAGACGAGGTAGCGAATGGAAACCCTGTGGCATGATCTATGTTTTGGCGCTCGCTGCCTGGCCAAGAAGCCCGGCTTTGCGGCGGTGGCCATCCTGTCGCTGGCCATCGGCATTGGCGCAAACAGCGCCATCTTCAGCGTCACCAACGCGCTCTTGCTGCACCCCTTGCCTTATCCTGATGCGGCCCGCCTGGTCATCCTCTGGAGCCGCTCGCCGGGGCTGAACGTCGCGCAGGATTGGTTCTCGCCCGGTCAATACCTCGATGTCAAGACGCAGAATCATGTCTTTGAGGCGACGGCGATCACCATTGGCCAGAGCTTCAATCTGACGGGGCAGGGCGCTCCTGAACGCGTCGATGGCGCGAAGGTCTCTTCGTCGCTCTTTCCGCTGTTTGGCGTTCAAGCCCAGCTTGGCCGCGTCTTCCTGCCCGAAGAGGATGAGCCGGGCAAACCGGCGACGGTCATTTTAAGTTATGGATTCTGGCAGCGCCGTTTTGGCGCAGACCCCGAAATCGTCGGCAAGACGCTGGCGCTCAATGATAAAAACTTCACGGTCGTTGGTGTCATGCCGGCGCGCTTCACCTTGAATAAAGAGGTCATGCCGACCGTTGATGCCATTCAACAGACCGATGTGCTGCTGCCTTTGCCGATGAGCGAAAGCGCCCAAACGGATCGTAGTCATGAAGATTACAATATCTTTGCCAGACTGAAACCGGGCGTCGCCGCCGCCCAGGCGCAGGCAGAAATGGATCTGGTCGCCGACCGTATGAAGCAGCAGTACCCGGCGAACTATCCGCCGACCGGCGGCCTCACCATCAGCGTCGTGCCATTGCTCGAACAGGTCGTCGGCAACATACGCCTGGCGTTGTATGTGTTGTTTGGCGCGGTCGGCTTTGTGCTGCTGATCGCCTGCGCCAACGTCGCCAACCTGCTGCTGGCCCGCGCCACGGTTCGCCAAAAGGAGATGGCGATACGCGCCGCCGTCGGCGCTACCGCTGGGCGCATCGCGCGACAGTTGCTTACCGAAAGTCTGCTGCTGGCGCTGGCCGGCGGGTTGATGGGGCTGGTGATCGCGCTACTGGCCGTCAGCCTCTTGCGCGTCTTTGGGCCGGAAAACATTCCTCGCTTGAATGAAGTCGGTATAGATAGCCGCGTCCTGGCATTCACCTTCCTGGTGTCGCTTTTGACCGGCCTGATCTTCGGCCTGCTGCCGGCGCTGCGAGCCTCGCGAGTTGACCTGAATGAAGTGCTAAAGGAAGGTGGTCGCAGCGCTGCGAGCGGCGCGGCGGGTCATCATCGCATACGTAAACTGCTGATCATCGCAGAGGTCGCGCTCTCCCTGGTTGTGCTCATCAGCGCGGGCTTGCTGATTCGCAGTTATCAACGCATTGCCGGGGCAAACCCCGGATTCAACGCGCGCCATGTGCTTTCCCTGCGCCTGTCGCTGCCTGCCGCCAGATACACGACGCCGGACGCGGTTGCTGCTTTTTATAAACAACTCGATGAACGAGTGAAGGCGTTGCCAGGTGTAGAAACCGTCGGCATGAGTTATCTGCTGCCGCTCAGTTCGGTATCGCTCGGCTGGGAACCGATTAGTATTGACGGTTACATTCCCAAAGCCGGCGAAGACTTGATCATCTCGCGCACGGGCTTTGTCAGCCCAGACTATTTCCAGACCATGGGCATTGCGTTGCTGAAGGGGCGATACTTCAATGAGCATGATCGCAAGGGCGAGATGGAAGTCGCCATCGTCGATAACAAGCTGGCCGAACGCTTTTGGCCCGGCGAAGAGCCGCTTGGCAAGCGTTTGCGACGCGGCCAGACAGGCCCCTGGCGTGTGATTGTTGGCGTCGTCCGCGATGAGAGAGAATATAGCCAGGAGAGTGAGCCGCCAATTACCGCCTACTTTCCCATCGAGCAGTTTACCATCGGCAGCCGCTTTCTGGTCGCCCGCAGTTCGTCTGACCCTGTCGAGATGACGGCAGCGGTCATCAAAGAGATTCACGCCCTTGACCCTGAACTGCCGGCCTTTGACGTTCACACCATGGAGCAGCGGTTATACGATTCGCTGGCGCAGCGACGCTTCTCCATGCTGCTGTTTGGGGTTTTTGCTGCCGTTGCCTTGATCCTGGCAGCCATCGGCATCTACGGCGTGATGACCTACTGGGTAAATCAGCGGACGCATGAGATCGGCCTGAGAATGGCTCTGGGAGCCCGTCCGGGCAATATCCTGCAACTGGTCATCGGGCAATCCTTGCTCATGGTTTCACTGGGCATAGGCATCGGATTGACCGGCGCATTTCTGTTGACGCGCATCATGGCCAGCCTGCTGTTCGGCATCAGCGCCACCGACCGCTTCACCTTTGTGATGATCTCTCTGCTGCTCGGAGCCATCGCCCTGTTGTCCAGTTATATTCCAGCGCGCCGGGCAGCAAAGCTCGACCCGATGGTGGCGCTTCGGTATGAGTGATTACAAATCGGCGAATCCTTTCAGACCGCCACGCCGAAGCGGCGCTTGAGCAGGTCGGCATATCTGGCGTCGGCGCGCAGGCGGTCAAGTCGCGGATCGAGCCGCAAGCCGAACAACAGTCTTCGCCAATCGCCGTTCTGTCTTTCAAAGTGCGCGAAGGCGCGATCCATATCGCCGAGCGCGGCATAAACCAGGCCGAGGCTGAAATCGGCAGTCGTGTTCTTCTGCGACGAGTTTTTTAATTCGACAATCATCTGCTGCGCGCCGCTGGCTCGACCGGCCATCACGTAAGCATAGGCCAGCGCGTCGGAAAACGTCTGCTTGTTCGCTTCCGCCTCTCTGGCCTTTTCAAGCAAGGCGATGGCTTCTCGGTGCATGCCTTTCTGCGTCAGGATGAGTCCGAGAAAATAATTCGCCGCCGGCAGTCGCGGGGCGACTTCTAACGCCTTGCGACAATACTCTGCGGCGCGGTCATAATCGCGCTTCATATAAAGGATCGCGCCGAGATTGGAATTGATGACCGCCAGCAGCGGGTCAAGTTCCTGGGCGCGTTTGATCTCTTCGTAGGCTTCGTCGAGGCGGGACTCTTCGAGCAGGAAAAGCGCGTAGCGTTGATGGCCCGTAGCGTAGCTCGGATTCAGGGCGATGGATTGTTTATGCTCTCTTTCGGCGGCGGGCCGGTCGCCGTCCATATAGGTTTTGACGAGCGCCAGCGCCGTGTGCGCTTCGGCGATGGCGTTGTCCATCTCAAGCGCTTTCATCGCCGCGCGGCTGGCTTGCTGATAAGCCTCTTCGGTCGTTAAAGAGAGGTAGCCGTAATAGGCGATCAGGCTGTAACAATCGGCCAACCCCGCATATGCCAGCGCGTAGTTCGGGTCTTTGGCGATTGCTTCTTTGAAATACCTGATGCTGCGGTTAAGACTTTCTTCGGTTCGCTGATTCCAGAAATAGAGCGCCCGCGTGTATGCCTGATAGGCTTCCGGGTTTTCCGTGTAACGCTTTGCCAGTTGCGAACGGCCTTCGCTGGTGACGCTGAGGCGCAGGGCATAAGCCACTTGCTCGGAGATGGAATCCTGTACGGCGAAGACGCTGGTGTACTGTTCGTCGAATTTCTCTGCCCACACCGCCTGCCCGTTGCTCGCATTGATCAACTGCACATTGACGCGCACGCGGTCGCCGGCGCGCTGCACTGTGCCTTCAAGAATGGCGTCGACGTTCAGTTCGCGGCCAACCGCTGCCAGATCATAACCGTGATCGGCATACTTGTAGATGGCGCTGGTCGGGCGCACAGAAATTTGCTTGAGGCTGCTGAGCTTGGTGATCATGGCGTCGGTCATTCCGAGGCCGAGATGCTCGTCCGTGCCTTCCGCACCGAGAAATTTGAAGGGCAAGACGGCGATGGATCGGGCGGCGAAGGCTTGCGGCGGGGCTTTCCTGAAGACCAACACAGATGATCCGATAGCCACGCTGATCAGCAGAAGCGATAAGGCCAAAGCGACGAGCGCAGGGCTTCGGCGACCGCCAGGCATGGCGCGCAACGAAATATGATTCGGGCTACTTTCGCCGTTTTTCACGAGCGCCGGCGGCGCGGCGATGAATAACGGGGCTGGCGTTTGTGGCTCGATTGCGCAAGCGACATCGCGGTCGCTTAGCTTTTTGACATCGGCGACAAAGCGATAGCCGCGTCGCGGCACGGTTTCGATGTAGCGCGATTCGCCGTTGCTTTCGGCGAGCGCTTTGCGGAGGACATAGATGTTCTGCGTCAGGCTGCTCTCTTCGACGAAGCTATCGGGCCAGATTTCTTTGAGCAACTCATTCTTATCAACCAGGTGGCCGCTCTGCTGGACGAGAATCGCCAGCAGTTCAAAGGCTTTGGGCGCAAGCGCCAGCGGTTCGCCATTCTTAAAGAACAGCTTCTCTGCGGTGTCGAGACGGAACGGCCCGAACTCGTATAGCGGTGCACCTCGCCGGAGCATGACTGCCATGAGAACTCCTTGAGGCTTTTATGAGCCTTTTTTGAAATCTTTCTCAAGACTTGAATCCCGCTTCTGCCTCATATTGCCTGTGGTGACGAAGCAGTTCGGAATGGGCACAATCGGATATGCCTATTCTAGTGCTTCCATTCCAGCGCGGACAACCAGATTTTGTCGCGGTTATGTAGGGGCAGGACTTGGCCCTGCCCGGACCGTCGCAAGGGCACGCGACGGTGATCCGCTATCAGTAATCCGGGCAGGGCTGGGTTCTGCCCCTATAAGCCAGGCGATAGGTTTCCGGCTTTTGATAAGGAGCAAGTTATGAGGCGCTTTGTGAATTCGAGACTCGCGATTGTTTTGGCGGTCGCCATGCTTTGCGCGCCTGCTATGCAGAGCCGCGCCGCCCGTTCGGGGTGGGGCTTTGACAAGGAGAACATGGATCCGGCGTGCGAGCCTTGCCGGGATTTTTTCCAGTTCGTCAATGGCGGCTGGATCACCAAAAATCCGATACCCGGAGCTTTCGCCGCCTGGACGCGCTTCGGCGCGCTGGCCGAACAGAACAACGACCGGCTGCACGAGATTCTCGAAGCGGCGGCGAAGAACACCAAAGCGCCGAAGGGCAGCATCGAGCAGAAGATCGGCGATTATTACGCCAGCTACATGGACGAAGCGAAGATCGAAGCCGAAGGCATACGTCCGCTGGCACCGGAACTCGCGCTGATTGCCGGGATCAAAGACCTGGCCAGCCTGCAAGAAGTCGTCACGCATCAGCACAACGTCGGCGTCAGTTCGCTCTTTGGCTTTGGCGCGGGGCCTGATTTCAAAGACGCCTCGAAGATGACTGCCGGCGTCGGTCAAGCAGGTCTGGGGTTGCCTGACCGCGAGTACTACTTCAAAGATGACGAACAGATGAAGCGGATTCGCGACGAGTACGTCAAACATATGGCGCGAATCATAATCCAGGTGCGCGGTCGCTGCACGTCGAAGAAAGTCGCTTCTTCTTCCCACCACGATTCATCCTTTTCGCGCAGCGCCGCCAGGCGCTTTTCGCTATCCTCGCTGTAGCGTTTCATGAACTCCAAGCGAGTCTCAGGGGTTGGCAAAGGCGGCGCACCGACGTTGATGCCGAGCATCGTCCGAAACCATAAATCCTCGCTGACACACTGATGCACCATCTGTTCGTGGAAGCTGCGGCCACGCGGATCTATGGGATGGGGACGTACAAAGAGATCTTCATCACTGAACATTCCCCAGGTGCTGACCACCTTGATGCGTTCCGTTTCGTAGGTCTCAACCAGAAAGTCGTATTTCATCAAAGGCGCTCCTTTCGGCAATGGGATAGACACCCAACGCACGCTCAGCGGGGTTGACAAGCAGGCGCGGCGGGCGCTTTATTGGCAGCCGGATCGACCACTTCGATGACGGCCATCATCCCCATCTCTGGCGATCCATCTGATCTTCCGGTTGCTTGCCAGGCGGCTGGCATTTGGTAAGTATAGCCTATGCCACAAAGACACGAAGGCACCAAGAGTCACAAAAAATGGTGATTCTTGGTGTCTTTGTGGCTTGGCGGCTGATTCTCTGGCTAAGCTGATCTACAAACCGCTCTGGGCGAAGCGTCTGGCCATCTGCCGATCTTTTCGTCCCATGGGAAAAGAGCCGGGAGCGTCCCGGCCCTTCCCTCCAAGTTATCTGCTAATCGCCACAAGTCTCGGTCAACTGGAAGACTTGCTCAGCGACCGGCTACTGTCTGGCGGTTCCCGGCGTCGGACTTGTGTCAGAGATCACGATCTCGACACGGCGGTTCATCTGCCTGCCTTCCGGCGTGGCGTTGGTCGCCACCGGCATCGTCTCTCCGTAGCCTTTCACTGCCACGACCCGATCATCGGTTATGCCTTGCGCCATCAGGTAGGACTGCACGCTCGTCGCCCGCTGTTCGGAAAGCCTCTGGTTGAGATCATCGGAGCCAACCGAATCCGTATAACCATTGATCTCCATGTGATAGGCTCCGGGATAGGCCAGCAGGATGCCGACCAGTTTGCTGAGCTTTTCGCGAGCGCCAGGTTTCAAGGTTGCCCGTCCCGTGTCGAATAGCACATCGGAAAGGCTGACGACCAGGCCGCGCGCTTCACGACGGGTTTCCAGGATCACCGATATCTGGTCATACAAATGCTGCTGCATGGCCTCCTTTTCCTGGGTCGCCTGTTGAGCTTGCAAACGAGATTCTTCGGCCTGGGCACGAGCCAGTTCTTCGTTGGCCTTGGCGCGGTCGGCCTCGTCCTGGGCTTGAGAGACTCGCTGTTTGGCGGTCTCTACTTCCTGCTCTGCTTTTGCCATCTGCTGTTTGTAACTCTCAGCTTCTTGCCTGGCGGCTTCGGCACGCCTATCGGCCCGGTGGATGTCTCTGGACGCGGCTTGACGCTCTGCATCAAGCTGCGCCTGATCTGACCGCTGTAGCGCCAACTCGCGAGCGTTTTCAGCTTCGCGCATGATGTCGCGCGCCATGCCGCCGAATCGCTTTTCCTGATTGCGATCCCGTGGCCACATCTCCTCCAGCGCTGCAAGGTGGATTTCGGCCTGACGCAATTCCGATTCGGCATACCTGGAAGCGCCTGCCCGCTTGGCAATTTCTACCGCGCGGCGCGCTCCGAGTACCAGCAGGGGCGTGTCATAATCCGGCGGCATGGCTTCGGCTTCATAGAAGGTTCCTGGATCTCCACGGTATTCGATGCGACTCGATACGATGGCCCCTTCAGTTCCCTTGCGCAAGACGTTTTCAGCCACAATGGCTGGGCCCGGCAGCTTGACCGTTCCATAGGGTTCAGCGGTGATGATCAAGCTGAAGGTTTGCAACGAGGTCGTCACATCGATATCGACATCGCCTTTGAGAAATGGAACTTCAGCCAGGTTATCGGCCTGCCCTTCAGGCGCAATGGCCCACAAAATGTAGGTCGTGTAAATCGAGCCGAATGATTGCGGAGTCGTCAGCCCCTCCATCTTCAACTTTACACGGGTGCGGCCCTCAGTCCGCTTGATTTCCGCCTTTCCCATCAGGTTCGGAGCGCGCCCAGTTCCGATCATACTGATTGACGTTTCCTTGCCCTGAGGATAGCGGACAGCGACTGTATGGCGTCGTCCGGCACCCGCCTCCGGCACTTGTGCAATTCCCAACGTGCTAAGAAAAAGTACGATTACCACAGCCAATAAGCTGGTCTTCATTGCCTTCCCTCCTGATTGCGCTTCGCGGGAAGCGCCGTTTTGAAATACCACACGAAAACGATACGGTTTGATGCAAATCACCGCCTAACCCCCTCGCCGAAGCCTGTGAAAAGCAAGCTCTATGCCTCCGGGCTCCTCATCTCTGCGGATCAACTCAGGCCACTCCCATATGCAGGGACGATCAATTGAAGCTCGGATACGCTGCCTGATTGATGACGCCGTTGCGGCGCGCGCGGCTTGCCGGTTCGTTGAAATATCGTTACTCTAGCAACGCGCTGGCGGCCTGAGGGTTCGCGCCCGCTGTAGTGAAGACGAGGGTTGTCGTCGCCGCCCGAACCCTGGCCGCTCTTCACAGGCAATTCATCCGAAGGAGAAGTCCGTCATGGAATTCGATTACTCCGACAAGGTGCAGGCGCTTCGCCAACAAGTGCTCCAGTTTATGGACGACTACATCTATCCGAATGAACGGCGGTTCTACGACGAGATTAACACGGGCGACCGCTGGCAACCGACGCGCGTCGTCGAAGAACTGAAAGAGAAAGCCCGCGCCGCCGGCCTCTGGAATCTCTTTCTACCGGAGAGCGAATACGGCGCTGGCCTGACGAATCTGGAATACGCGCCGCTGTGCGAAATCATGGGCCGTTCGATCATGGCTCCCGAAGTCTTCAACTGTTCGGCTCCCGACACCGGCAACATGGAAGTGCTGGTTCGCTATGGATCGCCGGAGCAGAAGAAGCAATGGCTTGAGCCGCTGCTGCGCGGCGAGATGCGTTCGTGCTTTGCCATGACCGAACCGGATGTCGCCTCAAGCGACGCCACTAACATTCAATCGAGCATCACGCGCGACGGCGATGATTATCTGATCAACGGGCGCAAGTGGTGGACCTCGGGTGCCGGCGATCCGCGCTGCAAGATCTCCATCTTTATGGGCAAGACCGACCCGACAGCGCCCAAGCATAAGCAGCAATCCATGATCCTGGTGCCGATGGATGCTACGGGCGTGCGAATTGTCAGGATGCTTCCGGTCTTCGGTTACGACGACGCGCCGCATGGTCACGGCGAAGTCATCTTTGAAAACGCCCGCGTGCCGGCGTCGAATATCCTGTTAGGCGAAGGACGCGGATTTGAAATCGCTCAGGGCCGCCTGGGGCCGGGCCGCATTCATCATTGCATGCGCTTGATCGGCGTCGCCGAGCGCGCCCTCGAATCCATGTGCCGCCGCGTCAAAGCGCGCGTCGCCTTCGGCAAGGCGCTTTCGGAGCAGGGGACGATCAAGGCTGACATTGCCGCGTCGCGCATGGAGATTGATCAGACGCGGCTGCTCGTGTTGAAAGCGGCATATATGATGGACAAGGTAGGCAACAAAGAAGCCCGCGCCGAGATTGCCATGATCAAAGTGATCGCGCCGAACATGGCGCTCGCCGTGATTGACCGCGCCATACAAGCGCACGGCGGCGCTGGCGTCAGCGACGATTTCCTGCTGGCGCAGGCGTGGGCGCATTCGCGCACGCTGCGATTGGCCGACGGCCCGGACGAAGTTCACCGCGAAGCCATCGCCAAACTCGAATTGAAGAAATACAGCTAAACCGCCTGGCGCGGCGATCAACCTCGAAGTTAGTTAAACTTACAATTCACCGTGCGGCGGAGCCGCGACCATCAGGCTCAGGCAAGCCTGCCCGCAATCAAAGCGCGCCTGAGCGGTTATCGCAACCGATAAAGGATATATCCCCCTTTATCGGAATAGATCGGTTCGACATATTGACTCGTGAAGAGATCGAGTGTTGCCCAGTTTCTGAGTTGCACATAATAACCCGGTCGTGACTTTACCAGGATTGCCGAGGTCACCAACGAAGCGTTTCCCTCGCGCGCCGCTGTCCAGGGGAAGATGCTATAGCCCACCAGCAAGTGTGTAATCCCCTGTTGTTTGAGATCATTCGCTACGCCCTGCAAGGAATCGTTGCGCAGCAGCAGGCGCTGCCAACCCAGAGTCTTGTGGCTCGGATCGGCAATATAGTCGCGCTGCAAGCCATAAGACATCTGCGCGCCGACCATCATCACGCGGGCGGTTTGAGGAAGCTGGTGATTGATGTAATCAATTGCCGGATAATAAAACATCGCCGACAAAAGGCCGCGCCGCGAGAGTTGCCCGGTAATGTATTCCGGCCCACGCAACTGGGCGAATTGCATGACGCTGGTGAAGGCCAGCGGCCCTAGCGTAACCGCTAAGGCAAACGCCGGCAATGCCTTTGATGCGGCTACTGACAAGCCGGATTTCCGCTTGGCTGCCACCCAATCCGCAAGCCCGGTCAGCACGTAAGCGCTGACCACGGTTAAGGCAGGATACATCGGCAGCAGATAACGGCTGTACCAGACGACCTGTGTGACCAATAGATAATAGGCGACGCTGAGGATTGCCAGCCCGACCACCCATCGCGACTTTCGCAAGAGCAGCAATAGCGGAAAGAAGAGAAAAAGGTAGTTGGGGTCATGATAGCTTTCCGGGGCGTTATAAAGATCCGTCTGCGTGAAATATTCCCAAAAGTGCGGCGGATGTTTAATCGGACTATTGGCCATTGCCTGAGCCAATTCCGCATCCCGCTGGTTTACGAGTTCCGGCATCAGGCGGCGGGCCTGCTCAAAATGCGCGTCTAACTTTAATTCATCGGCGGGTGTGAAATAACTTACTTGGTCGTCAGTCAACTGCGCGACTTCGCCTTTCCCGAAAGGATAGATGGGATTATGAAACCAGATCTGATTTTTTATATAGAAGGGCGAGCCGACGATCAGGGTGATGGCGGTATAGAGCAATCCGCGCTTAATGATCGCCAGCGGCGGCGCAGATTTCCGCAGGAAGCTTTCGAGCAAAAACATGATGCCCAGCAAAAGTATCCAAACGGCTGCCGTATACTTGATCCCCAAAGCGAACCCGGCAAAGATGGCGGAAACATAAAGCCAGGCGCGCTGCTCTGTCTTAAAGCTGACCATCATGGCATAGGTCGCCAGGAACAACATACAGGACAATGACACGTCTATGCGGCAGGTGATTGCAACTTCGATTACAATCCCGGCACCGAAGAAGGCGAACATGGCGACCAGTCCGGTGCGGCGTGAAAGGAAGCGGGCGCAGAAACCATAAATCGCCAGCCCGCAGATCAGCGCCATAGATAAGCTGAAGAGCTTGGCGGCAATATCGGTTTTGGCCATCAGACAGATGACATAGATCATTTGTATCAAGAACGGCATGTTGCCGAGGGAATTATCGACCAGCGGATAAATGCGCTCGTGATCGATGAATGATTTCGTCGCCGGCAAGTGATAAATGACCTCGTCGAAATCGTGTGGCGGCGTCATGGCGCGCAACATAAGAATGGCGACGAAGGCGCAAAACAATAGGCTGAGCGCCAGGCGCAGCCAGGTTGCCGTCGCCGCAGCAATCCCTTGTTTAATCACCGTATAAAGCCTCAAGCCCTCGCGCCAGGATAAAACGACCAATAAACCGATGGCTAAACTGACCGGCAGTGGCGCGAGCATTCCCCCAAGCCCTAAACCAAACGCCACGAGGCCGATGATCCCAACTCCCATCATGACCGAAACGGCTAGTTCTTCGGCGACACTCGCAAACGACAGCGATAGCCACCTGGCGCTTCGGCGTCCGATACAGAAAGCGACCGCGTTGATCGCCAGCACAAAGGTTAAATCAAACAGGCGGTCAACCAGCATCCATGCGCCTTTGTAATCTTCGCCACTTTGAATGGTTTGCAGATGAATATCGAACAACGCCCCGCAAAGCGCCAATATCGTCAACCAGACCAGGTAGCGCGGTCTGAGCACTTCTCTGACGCCGTTTCTGAACAAGCCTATCTCATTCATCAAGGATTCCTTCGCCGCTTTGAATTTGAAGATACGCGAATCTGGAGCCGGGCGCGAGGCAGCGCAGATTGTAACAAGCGAGAATCGTTAATTCTATAGAAACTTCTGTCGCCTCCGCCGGAACCGGTGACCAGTCGTTCCGGCTTGCGCGCCAGGTTGTTTTCAGGCGATGATCCAGACAGCGATTAGACCGGAAGGCGCTAGGATCAAGCAGTTAATCATCGCGTGAAGAACCATCCTCAAGACCTTTCTCCGGCGCAACTCGATCCGCGCCTGCCGCTCAGTCTGGCGCTGGGCGCGGGCGGCGTGCGCGGCATGGCGCATGTCGGCGTGCTCGAAGTCCTCCTGGCACGCGGCTTTCAGATCACCGAAATGGTCGGTGCCAGCGTCGGCGCGCTCATCCTTGCCTTTTACGCAGGGGTTGGCATGGACGTGCCGACCCTCAAGCGTTTTGGAATCAACCTTACATCCCGGCATCTGCTGGCATGGGCCTGGCTGCGGCGCGCCCCCGCATTGGTGCGCCAGCGGTTCCTGCATCGCGCCGGCATCATTCCCGAATCGCTTGAACGTCTGGCCGCAGCCTCAGGCGATCATCTGCATCACGGCGTCCAGCGTATTGGCCTGGTCACTTATGATCTGATCGCCCAAGAGGAAGTCTTCTTTCACAACCTGCAAGCGCCTTTTCCGCTCGCCGACGCGACGCGCGGCGCGGTCGCCATTCCACGGGTTTATCCGCCGCGCGATTGCCTCGTCGGCGAGCGGCGCATGCAATTGATTGACGGCGGCCTCACCAACCTGCTGCCGGTCGATTATCTGTACGCGCCGCCGTTTCGCCCGCAGCAGATTCTCGCCGTCGATGTCTCGAAGAGGGCGCAGCAGCGCCAGATCAATCTCGCGAAAATCCAGGCGCTCTGCCTCGCGCATCCCGGCACGCCGGTCGCCGTGCTGCAACCTGACACCTTCGGACGCGCCACCTTGATCTATCGGCGCGAAGCCTTACAATCGCTGATTGATTCAGGCAGCCGCGCCGCCTCAGCCCAGCTTGGATGAGCGCGCCGGCCAGCCAGTTAAGAGTTATTGTATAGTGAATTACATTATCATCATCTCCCATTTGTGACATTTCTATTGCGCCTCTAAGGAAAGACTGGCGCGCGGCCCACGGCCCGCTTTATAATCTGTGACGCGCAACCAGATTGCGCGCCGTAGCTTGTCCCGACGCCCTGACGGTACAACAAGCATTTACAAATTTACTTCGGATCGCCGACCTGTTGGTCTGAGCCCTGCGCCGGACCAGGACGGGCTGGCGTGTCGGCAAGGTTGGGTTCCTCAGATGTGGACAAAATGGATTCTTACCCTCGCCATGTTGACGCTCATGCCGGTGATGGCTTCATCATCCGGCAGCGCTGGTTTTCACGTCACCGCGCCCGGCCCCGAGCGCTGCCAGTGTGCTAAAGGGCCGCGCGACAGTTTTGAACCGCTGCTGCCATGCGCCTGGAAGCAGGCGCAGTTTGAAATGGCGGGCCATTACCCGCAACTGGCCAGGCGCATCTACGCGCTTGAAAAGTCTAGCGTCAGGTTTCGCCAGGGGCGCTGGTACGACGACGAATTCCATGCGTATATCGTCGGCGACACAGACCTCGAACGCGACCCGCCGGTTTGCATCGGCCTGACCGGCGATACACGCTTCGATTACGACACGGCGGTTCACGAATACAAGCATTTCCTGGTTGATAGCCTGAAGCTCGGCGAAACGGCGCACGCCTGGGTCGACAGCCAAGACGACGAAGAGCGCTGACACGGTACGGCGCACAGTGTCAGCAGGCAAAAGGCAAAAGTAAGGCAGGGGATGAATAGATAGGATTTGCTTATCTATTGATCCGGCTCCTTATTTTTGCCTTTTGCCTTTTGCCTTTTGCCTTTTACTTTTTGCTTTCCTCAGGAACCAGCGCCAGGCGAAAGCCGAGCAGCGTCCAATCCGAGTTCGTGTCGATCTGATGAATGTATGAAAAATCACCCGGAGCGTTTGAACCGACGGCATAGCATTTTGCACTGCCGTGATCGTCGCGGTAAAAGCCAAGCTCCAGGGTTTCGGTCGCGCTCCATTCGCGGTGAAAAACCGCGCCGATGAGATTGAAGACGGCTGGCGGGCAGATCGTCAGCCGGTAACTTTTCGGCATCAATTGGCGGGCCCGCCAATCTGCATTCACCACGTCAAGAAATTCCCGCAGCGAGGCATAATTGTGCGCGTAGCGTGTGCCGGTTTCAAAATGCGCCGGCCCGAAATAAACCGCAAAAGGATCAGCCGTCGAGTCAAAGCCGTACATGGTGCCGTAATGCTGGCGGTTGCCTGGAAGGTAACGCGGCTTCTGCGTGATCTCGATGCCAAGCACTTTGCCCTGATGCCGCGCGTGTCCCGAAATCAATGCTTCACGACAACTCATTGATCGCGCCTGCTGGTTCGCAAAGTTGCGCGCGCACATCGGGTAGAGCTTTTTGCCGTAGGCTTCATCGAATGGTACAGCGTCTGCATCAGGGATCATGTGCCATTCGATGTTGAAGCGCGCTAACTGTTTCTGCACCGGCGCGGCAACCTCTGGCGCGACACCCAGGTTTTTGAGCAGAACCGCAGCGGGCGCGAGATCGAAAAACTGGCGCAACCGCGCTAGACGGTCTTCCATCCATTCGTGCATAGTGACCCTCCGCGAACCTCTATGCACACGGCGTGCTGAACGGATTTGTTGACCGCCCTGCGATCATTCGTTAAAGTGTAAGTAAGTGTGTACTTACTTACAACAAGCAGACGGTAAAAGGTAATCGGTGGCAAGAATCTCATCCAGAACCATGAGGGTATCGCGCCTTGAAGAGGATTCGAGGCGTTTGCGGGGCGGCGAGCGGCGGCGGCAATTGATTCAAGTTGCCATTCGCCTGTTTTCGCAAAAGGGCTTTCGCGGCACGACAACCAAAGAGATTGCTCTGGCGGCAGGCATCACCGAAGGCATTATCTTTCGTCACTTCCCCACGAAAGATGATCTCTATGTGGCGATACTCGATTATAAAGCGAGCCAGTCGCCTGTAGAAAAATGGCTTGATGAGTTACGCCAATTAGCCACAGGACGCGACGATGAAGCCCTGTTCCGCGCCGTCGCCAGCCGCATTCTCACGCATCATCGCAAGGATGAAGATTTCATGCGCCTGATGCTCTATTCGGCGCTCGAAGGTCATGATCTGGCGCGCGCCTTCAGCGAAAAACAGTTCGCGCCATTACACGACTTTCTCTGTGACTATATTGCCTGCCGCCAGCGCGAGGGCGACTTTCGGCAGATGGATGCCAGTCTCGCCGTGCGCGCCTTTCTCGCCATGCCGATTCATCACGGGCTGATGCGGTGGCTGTTGAAATTCAATCCGTTGAAGATCAGCGACGTTGAAGCCGCCGAGCGCTTCACGCAAATTTTCCTTGCGGGCTTGCGCCACAAGGCCCGCAAAGCGCGGCGCGTAAACGGATCGTTTCAAAAAAACAAGGATAGCTGATGATGACCCACGCCTTTCAAATTCGCAGGCTGTACGTTTATATAGCAGCAGGTGTACTGCTCTTCGCTGGTCTGATGTTGTTTGCGGTGCACAGCCGCTCCAACTCCGATGACGCGGCCAGAAAAAACGCCGCGCCGACGGCTGAACCAGCGGGCCCGCAGCCGATTCCGGTTGAAACCGCGCAGGCCATTTCGCAAGCGGTCGCGGCAAACATTCAAGCGACCGGGAGCTTCATTGCCGATGAAACATCGGATGTCGCGCCGCAGGCATCCGGGCAGGTCGCGGCGACGCCGGTTGATGTCGGCGCGTTCGTGACCGCAGGCACGGTGATCGCACGGCTCGACGACCGCGATGCGCGCTTGCGATTGCAGCAGGCGCAGGCTGCCGAGCGACAAGCCGCTGCTGCCGTGCGTCAGGCGCAGGAAAAGATCGGCCTCACCCCGAACGGCCAGTTCAATGCCAGCGCGGTTCCGGAGGTGCGCGCCGCGCAGCAGAACTATGAAGCCGCCGAGGCCCAGGCGCGGCTCGCCGAGACCAACGCCCGGCGCTATGCCAATCTGGTCGAGACCGGCGATGTGCCGCGCGCCACCTACGATCAAGCACGCACACAGGCCGATACGGCGCGTGCCCAGGCGAACGCCGCCCGCCAGCAAATGGAAGTCGCCATTAACGTCGCGCGGCAGAACAACGCCGGCGTTGCGCAAGCTCAAGCGGCGCTCGAAGCGGCACGCTCACAGTCGGCACAGGCGCAAAAGGCGCTTGCGGATACTGTAATCAAAGCTCCATTTCCCGGATATGTCAGCGAACGCCCCGCCGCCATCGGCGAATACGTCACCCCTGCATCGAAGATCGTCACCTTGTTGAAGACCGATCCGATCAAGCTGCGCCTGCAACTGCCGGAGGCCGATGCCGGTCGTGTGCCGATAGGCGCTACAGTCGTGGCGACCGTCACCGCCTACCCTGACCGGCAATTCACCGGGCGGGTGACGGCTCTTGACCCGGCAATCGATCCGGTATCGCGCACGATCACGGTCGAAGCCGTGATGAGCAATCCAGCAAACACGCTGCGCTCGAATATGTTTGCCGCCTCGCGCATACAGTTGCCGGGCGGCGGCCTTGGCGTATTTGTGCCGCGCGCCGCGATCATTAAGGATACGGCTTCGACTGCATCACGCGTCTATGTCATCGACGGCGACGTGGCGCGGTTGCGCATGGTGCAGCTTGGCGAGGAAGCCGGCGACCTGGCGCGCGTCCTCAATGGCATCAACCCAGGCGAAGTCCTGGCGACCAGCAACCTCGATCAACTTTACGACGGCGCGCCCGTCTTGCGGCAATGAGGCTTAGCCGTTTTCAGTTTCCAGTTGCTCATCGAGTTCAATAGATTCGCGCAAAACTAGAAACGAATGAACAGAAACTCGTGCAGAACCAGATGATCTATCGTGCAGTCCTTTTAACGCAGAGGCCGCAGAGTGCGCGCAGAGGAGACAGGCTCTTCTCCGCGTACCCTCTGCGGCCTTTGCGTTGAAGTCCCCTTCGCAAGCCAGATGGATTGGTTTTGTGCGAGGCAGATAAGACTTTGCAGTTGAATCGCTATGCAGAAACTAGCTGAAATTTGTGTGCGCCGTCCGGTCTTCGCAACGGTTTTGATTCTGGCGCTGACGGTCGTCGGTCTCTTCTCTTACAGGTCGCTCGGCGTTGATCTCTTCCCGAAGATCGATCTGCCGACCGTCACCATAACGGTGACCAATCCCGGCGCTTCGCCGCAGGAGATTGAAACCGAAGTCACCGACCGCATCGAGTCTGCGGTCAACACGATCAGCGGCATAGACGAGTTGCGCTCGACCTCTGTCGAAGGCGTTTCGCAAGTCTTCATCACCTTCATCCTTGATAAGGACGCCGACGTTGCGGCGCAAGAAGTCCGCGACCGCGTCAACCTCGTTTTGCCCGATCTGCCGACCACCGCCGAAGCGCCGGTCATTCAAAAACTCGACACCGACGCCGTGCCCGTGCTGCGCATCGCCGTATCGGGGCCGCTTTCATTGCGCGATATCACAGAGATCGCCGACAAGCAGATCAAGCAGCGCATCGAAACCATCAACGGCGTCGGCCAGGTGCAGATCGTCGGCGGCCAACAACGCGAAATTCATGTCTGGGTTGATCCCGACCGCATGCGCGCTTATAACGTCACGATCACCGATGTCGTGGGCGCTGTTCGCCAGCAGAATGTCGAATTGCCCGGCGGGCGCGTCGATGCAGGAGCGCGCGAATTCACCGTGCGCACCATGGGCCGCATCAGTGACCCCGAACAGTTTAATGACATCGCCGTGGTGACGCGCGGCGCTTACGCCGTCAAGCTTCGTGATATAGGTTACGCTGCCGACGAAGCCGAAGAGCCGCGCACCGCCGCTTATCTGGACGGCCAGCCTGCGGTCACGCTGGTCGTCGCCAAACAATCGGGACAGAACACCGTCAGCGTCGCCGATGGCATCAAGGAGCGCCTGGCAGAGATTCAGCCGACCCTCCCAGAGAATTTTCACACACAGATCGTCGGCGACCAGTCGGTCTTCATCCGCGCGGCGGTCAATTCGATCAAGGAACACTTGGTCGAAGGCGGCTTGATGGCGGCCCTCGTGGTCTTTCTCTTCCTCTGGAATTTCCGTTCGACGATCATCGCCGCAATCGCCATTCCGACATCGATCATTGCGACCTTCGGCTTGATGGCGGCAATGGGCTACACGCTGAATCAGATCACGATGCTGGCGCTGACCTTGATGGTCGGCATCGTCATTGACGACGCCATTGTCGTCTTAGAAAACATCTATCGCTTTATCGAAGAGAAAGGTATGTCGCCGTTTCAAGCCGCAATTGAAGGCACGCGCGAAATCGGCCTTGCTGTAATGGCGACTACTTTATCGCTGCTGGCGGTCTTTTTGCCTGTAGGCTTCATGGGTGGCATCGTTGGCCGCTTCATGTCGTCGTTTGGGTTGACGGCATCGTTTGCGATTGCCGTGTCGTTGCTGGTGTCGTTCACGCTGACGCCGATGCTCTCGGCGCGGCTGATTAAGCGCCGCCAGGCGACCGAAGCCACAGCGCCCGGCGTCGAGCCGAACCCTGGCGAAGCGCATAAGGATTCCAAACAGTCACGTTTCTACAGCCGCATTGATCGAACCTATGCGTGGATGCTGCGATGGTCGCTCGGACATCGCTGGATGATTGTCGGGCTGTGCGGCGCGGTGATCCTCAGCATCGTGCCGCTGTTCATGCTGGTTGGCAAAAACTTTCTGCCGGTTGACGACCAGTCGCAGTTTGAAATCAGCCTGCGCACCACTGAAGGCACAACGCTTGCCGCGACCACCACCGTGGCCGAGCGCCTCGCCAGAGACATTCATCAACTACCCGGCGTCACCGACACGCTGACGACCATCGGCGGCGGTCAGCAGGAGGTCGTCAACACCGCGTCAATCTACGTCAAGCTCACCGACATCAAAGAGCGCAAGCTGACGCAGGATCAACTGATGGTGCGGGCCCGCGACCTGTTGGCGAAGTACCCGAAAGAACTGCGCACCAGCGTGCAGCAGGTGGCAGCGATCTCCGGCGGCGGGCAGCGCAACGCCGACGTGCAGTATGTCGTCAGCGGCCCTGATCTGGATAAGCTGGCGAAGTACGCCGATGCGCTGCTGCAAAAGATGAAAGCCATCCCGGATGTCGTCGATGCCGATTCATCGCTGATTGCCGGCAAGCCTGAACTGCGCGTGATGATTGACCGCGCGCGCGCCGCCGATCTGGGCGTTCGCGTGGGTGACATCGCCCAGGCGTTGAACACGCTGGTCGCCGGCCAGAAAGTCTCAACCTTCAACGAAGGACGCGATCAATACGATGTCGTCGTGCGCGCTACGGGTCAGTACCGCATCGGTGCCGAAGGCTTGCAGCGCTTGACGGTGGCCTCATCCAAAGGCGGCTGGGTGAGCCTCGACAATGTCGCGCACATCGATCCAGGTGCCGGGCCATCGAGCATTGACCGATTGAATCGCCAGCGCCAGGTGACGCTATCGGCAAACGTCAAGCCGGGCGGCTCGCAGGCGGCGGTCATCAATCAGATGAACACTTTCGTCAAGCAGATGAAGCTTGATCCCGGCTACACGTCGGGCATTGCCGGTCGCTCGAAAGAACTGGGCCGTTCGGGCTACTACTTCATGCTGGCATTCGCGCTGTCGTTCATCTTTATGTACATGGTGCTGGCGGCGCAGTTCGAATCCTTCATTCATCCGATCACCATTCTGTTGACGCTGCCGCTGGCGATTCCCTTCGGCATCCTGTCGCTGCTCTTAACCGGACAGACCGTAAATATCTTTTCAGGGCTCGGATTGCTGCTGTTGTTCGGCGTCGTCAAGAAGAATGCGATCTTGCAGATTGACCACACGAACGGCTTGCGCGCCGCCGGCATGACGCGCTACGACGCCATCATTCAGGCGAATCGTGACCGCTTGCGCCCGATTCTGATGACGACGATTGCGCTGGTTGCCGGCATGATCCCGCTGGTCATTTCAAGCGGGCCGGGTGCCGGGACGAATCGTTCTATCGGCGTGCTGGTGGTCGGCGGCCAGTCTCTCTGTTTGTTGTTAACATTACTCGCGGTGCCGGTCTTCTACTCGCTCTTTGAAGACCTGCGAGATCTGCCTGCATGGAAGAAGATCGGCGAGCGTTACCGCCGGGCGACGGGTTACGGGCGTCGCCGCCTGGCGCAAACGGTCGCGAGGCTGCGCGGGCGGGCGTCGAGCCGAAGCAAAGGGGAAAGGTATGATCCGAGTTCAGGTGTCTAAGAGATTGGCAGGTTGCCGGCAAGCCCTTGCCATGGTGATATGTGTAGTGTGGATTACCAGCGCGATTGCGCCGGTCGTCAGCGGGCAATCACAACAACCCCAGCAGCAACCGGCGCAGCCGCCGCAACAACCGCCGCCATCTCAACCGCCGCCGGCGCAGCCCGGTCAATCGTCACCGCCGCCATCACCAGCATCGCCACCGACGCAAACCGCGCCGCAGAATCAAACGCAGAATCAAACGCCGCCGGCGCAGCAACCAGCGCAGCCGAACCCGCAGCCGGTGACTCCCAATCAAACGGCGACGCCGCAGAATCCGCAACCGTTAAGCCCTGCCAGCACAGCGCAGCCCGCAACGCCGCAAGCAAGCCCGGCGCAACCCGGCGGTTTGCAAAACGTGCCGGCGACGCCGGGCCAGAGCGTCGGCTCGTCTACTGTAGTTATTCCTCCACAACTGCCTACCGCACCGCCGCCCGTAGCGCCTAACTACATGGCACCGATTCGCCCGCTGCCGCCCGCCGAGCGCGTCGGCGTTGACGTAAACGATCAGGTGCCGCTGGCCTTGAACGCGGCCATCGCCCTGGCGCTCGCCAACAACAAAGACATCAACGCCTCGCGCATTGACGTTGAGATGGCGAACTTCGACGTGCGCGCCGCGCGTGGCGCTTATGATCCGCGCCTGCAAGGTGAAATAGATTACGAACGCAGCACGACGCCGACTGCGTCATTGATTGGCGGCGCTGACGGCACTACGACCTCGACGGGGCTCACCGGCGACGTGCGCGTCACCGGTAGTTCGCCTTTATTGGGCGGCAGCTACTCACTTGATTTCACGGCGGCGCGCTCGACGACCAACAATCAGTTCGTTACCCTCAACCCGCAATATCCGAGTTCGCTCACGGCGACCTACACGCAGCCGCTGTTGCGCGGTCTGCGCTTTGACGATACGCGCCGCCAGATCAGTATCGCCAAGCGCAACGTCACGCTTTCCGACTCGCAGTTTCGCCAGCACGTCATCGATATCATCACACGCGTCCAGCAATCTTACTGGGATCTGGTCTTCGCCTTGCGCAACCTGCAAGTGCAGATTGACGCGGTCAAGCAAGCGCGACTACAGCTTGAAAGCAACCGCCGGCAGGTCGAGCAGGGAACCCTTGCGCCGATTGATGTGGTGGCGGCGCAGACACAGGTAGCGACCTTCGAGCAGAACGTCTACAGCGCCCAGGAAGCGGTGACGCGCGCTGAAAATGCTTTGAAATCGTTGATGCTGCCCGACCGCCGCGCCGCATTATGGTCGCGCGCCATTCTGCCGACCAGCCCTGTGTCGCTTGAGCCGCCGCGCATACCGCTCGATCAAGCAGTGACGACGGCGCTTGCCAATCGCCCGGAAGTCGAGCAGGTGGCGACCAACGCCGAGATCAACCGCATCAACACGCGCTTTTTCCGCGATCAAACGAAGCCGCAACTTGATCTGGTGGCGTCCTACAGCGCCGCCGGGCTTGCCGGCACGCAGATACAGAACGAGGGCAATCCGTTCACCGCCGGCAATGCCTTGATCATCGAACGGTTGAATCAACTATCAAGCAACGCCGGATTGCCGCCGATTGAAATCCCGACGACCAACACCAGTCTGCCCGGCTTTCTGATCGGCGGTGCCGGGCAATCGTTCGCAAATCTATTCGCCTTCAACTTCCCAACGACGCGCGTGGGAATTGTATTTTCGATTCCAGTTGGCAATCGCACGGCAGAAGCCAACCTGGGGCGCTCGCTCGCGCAGGGCCGGCGCATCGACAACCAGCGACAGCAGGTCGAGCAACAGATTGAAGAAGACGTGCGCAATACGCTGCAAGCCATACGCTCTGCCGAAGCGCGCTTGGCCGCCGCTGCCGCCGCGCGCGATTCTGCCGAACAGACTTCTGCGAGCGAGCAGCGCCGCTTCGATTCCGGGCTGTCAACCGTGTTTCTCGTCTTGCAGCGACAAACCGAACTGGTGGCGGCGCGCGGGCGCGAGTTGCAAGCGCAGACCGATTTGAATAAAGCTATTGCCGATTTGCAACGCGCCACGGGTTCGACCTTGCAAGTCAACAACATCACTGTAATCAAAGATACATCCGCGCCACAGGTGCAGCAGACCATGCCGGCAGCAGGCAACGCCCTGCGCCAGCAATGAGCCTTTGCGCCGCGCGCCAGGCAGTTTCAATGTCGCAGGCGCAAACCGGCAGAAGGGCTGACAGGCAGCGCCGACAGCGGCAGCGGTAAACATCATGCAAGGCCGTTTAACAATACCAACCGCGAGCCACCGCAACGCCGTGTGGCTCATGATCTTCGTCGGTTGCGCGCTTTTCGTTGCCTGTAGCTCAGCGATGAATGAGAATGCTCCGAGCCATCTGATTGTAGTCAAGGCTACAACGACGGGAACGGTTGAGCGCGTGCTGGTGAACGAAGGAACAGACGTGAATGCCGGCGCGACGATCCTCGAAATCGCTGTGTCGGCGGGCACGTCAACAATCAATCAGAATCAAGCGCGCGAACCGGCGCAATCCGCCGTCGCCCGGACGCAGCGTGACGCCCGCGACGCCGAGGAGGAGGTCAATCGCGCTGCCGTCGAGGTGCAGCGCGTTGAGCCGCTAGTCGCAAACGGGGCTGCGCCACAGGCACAACTCGACGCCGCGCGGGCACAATATCAACACGCTCAGGAGCGCCTTGAGCGCCTCCGCGAAAGCGCTCAACAGGCGCAGGAGCGCGCCGTCACTGAGCAGGGCAGCCAATCCGCATCAGCGATTCGGCCTGCGCCAACGATTGTTGCCGTCAGCGCGCCAGCCGCCGGCAACCTGCGCGTCATCAGCGTTCGCGCCGGCCAGCAGGTTGCCGCAGGCCAGCCCATCGCGACGATTTCGACCCGTGGACGCTGAGCCACGGATGATCTATCCTGGCTGAAAGCGCATCGCTGCTATTGGCGTGGCGCATATGAATGAGGAGTAAGATTATGCAAAGAGCAACACGCGCTTTCTGTTTTGCGGTCGTCGGTTTTATAGCCCTCGCCCTGGCGATGGCGCACACCGACAAAGCCATCTCTGCCGCCACGGCCATTCCGGCGCAGGATGTGATGAGTCTCGACCGACGCCTCAGCGCCTTCGAACAACGCCTCTACGTCATGGAATCGCATATCAATCAGCTACAGCAGCAGATGCAGTATGCGCAGCGCCAGCCGGCTACTTCCAGCGGGCGCGACCCGGAAGTCGACCGCCTGCGCCTTGAGCTAAATCTTTTGCAGAGCCGTCTCGCCGAAGTCGAATGCGCCCTGCTGAAACTCGACGAGCGCACGCTGCCGGCAGCGGCCCGCGCCGCGCAATCGAAGACGACCGAGCCATGCCGTTTGCAGCCGAACACGCCTGTTCAACTCTCTATCCGTCGGCAGTAGTATGCCGTTGATGGCCCAACATATGACTGTTGCGTCCGGCAACGAGAAAGCCGCAATCGGTTGTGGCTTTCTCGGCCATCGGAGATGCTCTGCCTGACGCGCCTTCTCATCGGGCCCGGCTCAACCGTGCGCCCAAGCCCTCCTGCAAAGATAATTCGCTTGCTGGTTAGAGCCGGTCTTTGACCGCCGATATATCAATCCGGCAAGCCGGGGCGATCAAAGACCGGCTATAAACCAGAAGCCGCTGCAAGCGGTCTATGGTCAGCCGCGAATCCAAATTCTCCAGAAGACGAGCCAGCAAAAGCATCGCCGGTGATACTGTGGCCGATGATTTGATTAGGAGCGATGTGCGCGTTTATCTCAGGATGCAGAGACCGCGCATGGAAGTTGATTGTAATGAATATCATATTATATTTTCAGAGGATGGATTAATGATATTGAAAGTCTGCAAAAGCGGCGAAGCGATACCCCATGCGGGTTGATCATTGCACGGGCAGCCGCCAGCAAGCGACCGCTCGTGCAAGATCAGAACGACTCGCGCCACAATTTTGCCGGCAGCCCAGGTAGCGACAAGGTTTCCCTTTCCGGCAATAATCGTAACGCTACAGTTGAAAACCGCAGGCTTGCGCAATCAACAACCTAAGCTGCTGCCGCCGCAGACAAAAAGAGGAGAGACGGATTCACCCGACGGGCTCTAGGCGATGCCCCCGCATTCGCAATGATCAACCGTGTTCATCCGGCAATGGGATTGAAAAGGAGGCACAACGTGCGCCCAGGTTCTATCTTTCGATTCACTCTATGGCTTCTCTTGGTATCCACCGCGCTGGCCGCAGGCATTCAGGCAGCCGCCCCAGCAGGCGTGACCGTTCGCATCGATCCAGTGAACCTCACACTGGCCGTCGGCAGTTCTCGTCAGTTCACCGTGCAGGTGAGCGGCACAACCAACACCGCCGTCACCTGGACGGTCAACAACATTTTGGGCGGCAATGCCACCGTCGGGACGATTAGCAGTTCGGGCAAATATACCACCCCCGCCGTGCCACCCCCAGGTTATGCGGTCACGGTCAAGGCCACCAGTGTCGCCAATCCGACGGCTTTCGCCGCAGGCACCGTCACCGTGCGCAACCAGACCCCTTCTGTAGCTTCGGTTACACCGGCAACGCTGCCGCTCGGCTCGTTCAACATCACCGTCAATGGCAGCCTCTTCGTCAGCGGCGCGCAGGTCTTGTGGAATAACGCGCCGTTGCAGACGAGCTTCGTTTCGCCGACGAGGCTGACGGCGACCGGCAACGCCACACAGACCGGCAGCGCCGCCATCACCGTCGCCAATCCCGGCCCCGCAGCGGTCTCCGGGCCGTTCACGATCAATGTCGTTTCAAGCATTGTAGTGAACGTTACGCCGAGCGCGGCGGGCCTCGTGCCGGGCGCGACGCAGCAGTTTCAAGCCAGCGTTACCGGCACGCCAAACACCGCTGTCACCTGGAAAGTCAACGGCACGACGGGCGGCGACTCTTCTGTAGGCACGATTACACAGGGCGGATTGTATACCGCGCCGGGCGCGATTCCGACATCGGGGCTAGTGACGGTCTCTGCGGTGAGCCAGGCCAATAACCTCACCCAAGGCAGCGCCACCGTGACCATTCAAGATCCGCTGGCCGTGACCTATGGCCGCTTTCTCGATCAGGCGACCTTCGGTTCGACCGGGCAATCGATGGCGCACGTTCGCCAGGTCGGCATTCCTGCCTTCATTGACGAACAGTTTGCGACGCCCGAATCCCCCTGGCCGCCGCTCAGCACGGCGCAAAGGTCTGACGCTGTCGATGCGTTCTTCTCGAATGCCATGAACGGCCAGGATCAATTGCGCCAGCGCGTCATCTTCGCGCTCAGCGAAGTCATGGTCATCGCCATGAACAAGAACACCAATGGCAACGAGCTTGTGCCGTGGTTGCAGTTGCTCAGCCGCAATGCCTTTGGCAATTATCGAACGCTGCTGCGCGAGATCACGCTCGACGCTTCCATGGGCAAGTACCTCGACATGGTCAACAGCGCGCGGCCCGGCATTGCCGGCGGCGCTAACGAAAACTACGCCCGCGAGGTGATGCAATTGTTCAGCATCGGCCTTTGGAAATTGAACCCGGACGGCTCGCAGCAACTCGACGGGCAAGGCAACCCCATCCCGACTTACGATCAAACCGACGTGCGGCAAATGGCGCTGGCGCTGACCGGCTGGACGTATGGCAACCCGTCGGGCACGCCGCCGGCGAATCAGAATTGGAATTACTATCCTGGCCCTATGCTGCCCATTGCCAGCTACCATGACCGCACGCAGAAGACGATACTTGGGCAGACGCTTGCGGCGAATCAGACGATCACCCAGGATCTCGACGGCGCGATTGACATCATCTTCAATCACCCGAACGTCGGGCCGTTTGTGGCAACGCGTTTGATTCGCGCGCTGATTACGAGCAACCCCAGCCCGGCTTATATTGCGCGCGTCTCGGCGGTCTTCAACGATAACGGTCAGGGCGTGCGCGGCGATATGAAAGCGGTGATTCGCGCCATCCTGATGGATGCGGAAGCGCGCAACGACCAGCCGCCGGCGAACTTTGGCCGTCTGCGCACTCCTGTGCAGCAGACCATCGCTTTCCTGCGCGCCTTGAACATGCCGTCGGGACAGCCTTCGCAGTTCGCTTACATCTTCTACAGCTTCGGCGAAGGCATACTCGATGCGCCGTCGGTCTTCGGTCACTATTCGCCAATGTATCACGTGCCGCGTTCGCCGCTGTTCGGGCCGGAGTTTCAAATCTATTCGCCAACGGAAGCCGTGAACCGCGCGAACTTTTTGTATGGCTGGATGACCAACACCTACCCGATCAATCCGGCCCTGCAACCGTTCGTCAACATCGCCGGCAATGCAACGGCGCTCGTCAATGCCGTCGATAATACGCTGCTCTACGGCAGGATGTCGCCGCAGATGCGCACGGCATTGATGACCGCGCTGCCGGCGATGTACGACAACAACCAGCGCGTCATGACGGTGCTCTACTTGACGGCCACGTCGGGCGATTACCTGATACAGCACTGATGAGGGAGATGATGAAAAATACACCAAAGATTTCACGTCGCAATTTTATGCAGATGGGCGCAGGCTTCGGCATGCTGGCGGCGCTTGGGCGCTTACCGTTAGCCAGCGCCGCGCCCCTACAGGATTACAAGGCGCTCGTCTGCGTCTTCATGTTCGGCGGCAACGACGGCCATAACGCGGTCGTGCCGCTTGGTAATGCACAATACACTGCCTACACAGCGGCGCGCGGCGGGCTGGCGCTGCCGCCCGGTCAACTGCTTGCCATCGGCGACGCGGCGCAGGGCGCTTTCGGTCTGCATTACGGTTTGCCGGAGTTGCAGAACATTTATCAGCAGGCGCGCATGGCGGTGCTTGCCAACGTCGGTATGTTGGTGCGGCCAACTTCTTACGCGGACTTTCAAAGCAACAACCAGTTGCCGACCAATTTGCGCTCGCACTCCGATCAAGTGCAGCAGATGCAGACTGGCTATCCCAACTCTTTCGGGGCCAGCGGCTGGGGCGGGCGCACAGCGGATCTGATGCAGACGGCGAACGCCGGCACCAACTTCCCTGTATCGATTTCGCTGAACGGCGCGGCGCTCTATTGCACCGCCAGCGTCGTGCAGTCGGCGAGCTTGCAACCGGGAAACTATCTCGATCAGAACGCCTTTAGTTTGTGGCCGGCAACGGCGGCGCAGGCCCGTGCGACAGCGCAGCAGCAGATCCTCGCGGCAGGCAGCAGTAATCAGATGATTCAATCTGCGAACAAGGCGATGAGCGATGCGCTGGTGCTCAACCCGCTGCTCAAATCAGCGGCAGGCAATCCGGGATTCACGACGCCGTTCCCGCAGACGCAGATCGGCAACCAGTTGAAAGAGATTGCCCGCATCATCAGCCTGCGCTCGCAACTCGGCGCTGCCCGGCAGGTGTTTTTTGCCGGACTGAGCGGCTTCGACACGCACGGCGGGCAGCCCTATCAGCAATGGAGCTTGCTCTCGCAAATCAGCGCGGCGATGGCCTCGCTTTACAACGCCACCGCCGAGATGGGCATTGCCGACAAAGTAACCAGCTTTACATTGTCGGATTTCGGGCGGACGTTGCAGCCGTCCGGGACGGGTTCGGATCACGGCTGGGGCAATCATCATTTCATCGTCGGCGGCGCGGTCGCTGGCGGGCGGATTTATGGCCGCTTCCCGCTGATGACCAACTACAACAGCTTCAACGCCACCGGTGATGATTATGCCGACACGCGCGGCGTGATGCTGCCCGGAGTTTCGCTCTCGCAATACGGCGCGACCCTGGCGAAGTGGTTCGGCGCAACTGACGCGCAACTCGACACGGTCTTCCCGACGCTTGCAAGTTTCAGTGTCCGCGATCTGGGATTTATGGGATAGCCCACTGGATTCAACTGCTCAAGTCGCAGAGAGGCGCAAGAGTCGAATGACTTCTTGCGCCTCTCTGCGGTTGGCAACGCCGGCGGTTCAAGTGATGGGCGAACCGCGCCGGCTATGAAGATGAGCTGACGTCGATGCCGGCGAATTCTTTGATGGGCACGTTGCCCTTGTATTCCATCTCCTGGTGAATGCCGATCTTCGACGAGTAGTAAGCGTGCGCCGTACGTCTTTTGATCTCGCGGAAGAAATGCTCTTCAGGTTTCTGCGGGTTCATCTCGTTCTTTGAGATCGCCGTGAGCACGGCAATTCGTTGTTCAGGCGCGGCCTGCATGAACGGCTTGCCGTGCATCTCCTGCGAGACCGCATCAATCGCCTTCAAGCCGTCACGCCATTCGGTTTTCGGCGCGTCGGTCCACGATTCGGCCAGCCGCGCGTCAATGTAAGCGGCACAGCCGGCAGCGCGCGCCCCCGGCGAATGTTCGTCTGTCGGGATGATCAATTCGCTGATCTCGTCGACCATGGCGAATTCTTCGCGGGTGAAAAAGAGCGGCGCTTTCCACTGCGCGGCGGTCGCGGCGTCCGCCGTCGCCGTGTTGGCAAGGCCAACCAGAGGAATGCTGATGGCCGCCGTCGCCGCCAGCTTCAACATCTCGCGCCGCGTCACATTGTAATCTTCGCCACTCGCGCTGCTATCACTGCTCGGCTCGCTCGTAGGCTTCAATGCCGCGTCTTCCGAGTTGTCCGGGTTTTCAATCGATGTGTGCGCAGTCCGCATTTTACAGGTTTCCTTTCTTGAACTCGTCGGCCAGGTGATCGCACGAGCGCCAGGCGAGCGCCATGATGGTCCAGGTCGGATTCTGACACGAGGCGCTGACGTGGCTGCTGCCGTCGACGACAAAGAGGTTCTTGACATCGTGCGATTGTTGAAACTGGTTGAGCACAGAGGTCTTCGGATCAGTGCCCATGCGGGCCGTGCCGAGTTCGTGAATCGACCAGCCTTCGGTCAGCACTTCGCGGTTCACGCCGATGATCTCGATGCCGGCAGCTTCGAACATCTCCTGCGCCGTCGTCGCCATGTCTTTGGCCATCTTCTTTTCGTTGTCGCTGAATTTGTAATGAAAACGCATCGCCGGCACGCCCCACTTGTCTTTCACTTCCGGGTCGAGGTCAACGTAATTTTCATAACGCGACAGCACTTCGCCGAAAGCGCCCATCTCGATGAACGCGCCGGCGTATTCGCGCACCGTCTTCTTGTAGCCAGCGCCGAAGCCTGGCGTCTCGAAGGCATTGCCCGGCATCATCTGCGTGCCGCTGCCGCCTTCAAAGCCGTAGCCGCGTATGAACTCGCCTTGCTTGTCCGCAAGGTTGCGGAAGCGCGGAATGTAGAAGCTGCCCGGTCGCCCGTCGTCGAGGGTGCGCGGTTTGGCGACCTGATCTTTGACCAGCCCGGTGACGCCCGGCCCCATGACGTGCTCGCAGAAATTATGGCCAACGTGATTGCTCGAATTGCCTATGCCGTTCGGGTACTTCTCCGATTTCGACAGCAGCAGCAAGCGCGCCGATTCGAGCGTCGAGGCGGCGATGATTACGACTTTGGCTTTCGCTTCGTAAGTCTTGCCGGTCTCGGAATCGATGAAGCTGATGCCGCTCGCCTTGCCGGTCTTTTTATCAACCGTGATTTCGCGGGCAATGGCGTTGGTGCGCAGCGTCAGATGACCGGTCTCCATCGCCGGGTAGATCAACCCGGTTGGCGAATCGAAAGCTGCATGAATGTCACAGCCGCCGGCCCGGCGATTGCACGCGCCGCGACCGTAGCAACGGCTGCGATACTTATTATGCTTGAGCCCGTCCGTCGTCACGCCTGCACGGTAAGGCGTCAACACGCGGCTCATCTTTTTGAGGCCCTGACGCAGTTTCACCTCGGCGGCGGTCAGCCGCACGGGCCGTTGAAAGAGGCTGTCGGGCAAATGCGGCAGGTTCTCTTTGACGCCGGAAATGCCGAGGTAGAGATCGACTTTGTCGTAGTATGGCGCGATGTCTTTGTAACTGATGGGCCAGTCTTCGCCGTAGCCGTCATGGGTTTTGGCTTTGAAGTCGTAATCCGACAACCTGAGCGCCAGCCGTCCCCAGATATTCGTCTTGCCGCCAAGCACGCGCGCCCGCACCCAGGCGTAGCCGGTTCCCGTGTAAGGATGATCGCGCTCTTCAACGACGATGTTCTTGCTGTAATCCGAGCCGCCCCAGCCTTGCACATACGAGTAGACGTGATTGAACTTCAAGCCATTGGCGTAAGGCGGCTGGCGGATGTTGTATTCATTGAACGACAGGGCGTGCGAATCGGGCGGCATCTGGCCGCGTCGCGGGTGGTCGTAAGGCCACTCCATCGATTTCAGTTCTTTTTCGATGTTGAGCTTTTTGCCGGCTTCGAGCAGCAAAACTTTCATGCCGTGCGAAGTCAATACGTGCGCGGCCATGCCGCCCGCCGCGCCGCTGCCAACTACGACGGCATCATAGACGGTCTTCAAATCGGCTTCAGGTTCCGCTTGCCGGATCAGACGAATCAGACTCATTGTACCCTCACAATTCTGTTGGTGGTTCGATTAATCAGCGAGCCGAATGGCTCAAGAAAGCCTATGGTCAAGCGCGGCTGATGTCAATAGCGCGGCGCAGCGATTAAACGATAGCGGCAGCCAGCGCCTATTTCCTTGACCGTCCTGGACGGTGCGATCAACGCGGCATTCAGATAAACGAAGGAGACGGCACATCCATTGCTCAATTCTCCAATAGGTGAGAGCGGCGAAGCTTTATGTATTTGATTCGTGCAGGTGGCGCGGCACTTGTTCTGAAAGGATATGCCGCACCGCCTCTTTGAAGCGCAAAACCCGGCGGATATGCGGCGTAACCGGCAGAAGTCCTTCGTCGTAATCATCTATAGCGCAAATTGATGGCTTCATCGCCGACGCGGCGCAACGGGCGCTGGATTAACCGACCGATGCCGCGCAGCGCAGGTGGGAGTATTTATAATGCAACGTTCCGATTACCAAAAATACCTTCGGCGGCTTGGGCGTCCTGGGCTGATCGCTCTGGGAGGACTCGGCCTGATTATCATCTGTATCATTCTATTTTCAGGCTTATTTACCAGGAAGCCGCAGGCCGCCGGTCAGCCTGCGCAGCCGCCCGCCGTGCCGGTGACTGTAGCCAAAGTTACCTTAGAAACCGTGCCGCTTCAGGTCAGCGCCATCGGCAGGACGGAAGCTTACTCGACGGTTTCGGTGACCTCGCAGGCCGAAGGATTGATGACCAAGGTCTACTTTACCGAAGGCCAGTTCGTGAAAAAAGGCGATCTGCTGTTCAACATCGATCCGCGACCGTCGCAGGCCGGCCTGGCGGGCACGGTGGCCAATCAATCGAAAGCGGTCAGCGATCAGCGGCAGGCCGAAGCAACCCTGGCGAAAGACCTGGCGCAGGCAAAGACCGCTGCGGTGCAGGCCGACCGCTATGAATATTTATACAAGCAAGGGGTTGTCTCAAAAGATCAGTACGACCAGATACGCACAAATGCCGAGGCGCTCGCCGGGGTCGCCAAAGCCGACCAGGCAGCGGTGGCGAGCGCCCGCGATTCGGTGAATGCCGCCAAGGCCGCCGTGCAAGCCTCGCAGGTGCAGGTAAGCTATACCGAGATTCGCGCGCCGATTGATGGGCGCACCGGCAGTCTGATGATTCATCAGGGCAACGTCGTCAAAGCCAACGATACGAATCCGCTCGTGGTCATCAATCAAGTCAACCCGATCTATGTGACTTTCTCTGTGCCGGAGTCGCAGTTGCCAGACATCAAGCGCTACATGGCGGCGGGCCCTGTGCAGGTTTCCGCTACCATTCCCAATGACAGCGGGCCGCCCGAACAGGGGGCGTTGACCTTCGTTGACAACGCCGTCGACCCGGCGACCGGAACCGTGAAGTTGAAGGGGACATTCGAGAATAATCAACAGCGCCTCTGGCCCGGCCAGTTCGTCAACGTCGCGGTAACCTTGACGACGCAGCCGAACGCCATCGTCGTGCCTTCGGCAGCCGTGCAGACCGGCCAGCAGGGCCGCTATGTCTTCGTCGTCAAAGATGACCAGACGGTCGAGATGCGCAGCCTCCAGTTGCAGCGCGCGGCGGGCGAAAAGAGCATCATCGCCAGCGGTCTAGCGCCCGGCGAAACCGTCGTCACCGACGGCCAGTTGCGTTTGCGCCCCGGCAGCAAAGTGAAAATCACCGACGAAGCCACGCAGCCTGGACAGGCTCCGGACAATCCGTGATCTGTGATGCGTGACGAGTGATGCGTGATGCGTGAATGAATGCCCAGCATACCGGTTGCTGGAAAACCTCATGGTCACGTATCACGCATCACGATTAAGGAAGTTATGAATATCGCCAGTCTCTTCATCCGTCGTCCGATCACGACGGGCCTCATCTGGGCAGGCATCCTGATCTTTGGCATCATGGGATACCGTCTGCTGCCGGTGAGCGAGTTGCCTAACGTCGATTATCCGACGATTAATATCAGCGCCAGCCTGCCCGGAGCCAGTCCCGACACCATGGCCTCTTCGGTGGCGACGCCGCTCGAAAAACAACTCTCCACGATTGCCGGCATCGACAACATGACGTCGACCAGCGCCCAAGGCTCGACCTCTATCGTCGTGCAGTTCAACCTGAGCCGCGACATCGATGCGGCGGCGCAAGACGTGCAGGCCGCCATCTCGCGCGCCGCGCGGCAACTGCCGACAGAGATGCCGACGCCGCCGTCGTTTCAAAAGGTCAATCCGGCGGATTCGCCGGTGCTCTACCTGACCTTGAGTTCGCCGACCCTGCCGCTGTCTACGGTAGACGAATACGCCGAAAACCAACTGGCGCAGCGCATCTCGATGATCAGCGGCGTCGCGCAAGTGTCGGTCTTCGGCTCGCAGAAATATGCCGTGCGCATCCAGCTTGACCCGAACCAGTTGGCGGCGCGCGGCATCGGCATGGATCAGGTGGAGCAGGCCATTAGTGATGCAAATGCCAATCTGCCGACCGGCACGCTCGAAGGCGCTAACAAAACCTTGCGCGTCGCCGCCAACGGCCAGCTTGAGGATGCTGATTCATATCGTCCCATCATCGTCGCTTACCAGAACGGCTCGCCTGTGCGGCTCAACGAACTGGGCCGCGTCCTGGATAGCGTGCAAAGCAACAAGGTGGCAAGCTGGTATAACGATACGCGCGCCATCGTTCTGGCCATCCAGCGCCAGCCGGGCACCAACACCGTCGAGGTCGTCAATAATGTCAAGAATATCCTGCCGACCTTCCGCGAGCAGATTCCCGCGTCGGTTGATCTGAACATCCTCTTCGACCGCTCGCAGAGCATTCGCCAATCGATCAGCGATGTGAAGTTCACGCTGGTGCTGACCATCGGTCTGGTCGTGCTGGTGATCTTTCTGTTCTTGCGTAACGTGTCGGCGACGATCATTCCCTCGCTGGCGGTGCCGATGTCGCTGTTCGGCACCTTCGCGGTGATGTATATGTTCGGCTTCACCATGGACAATCTGTCGATGATGGCGCTGACGCTCTCCGTAGGCTTCGTGGTTGACGACGCCATCGTCATGCTTGAAAACATCGTGCGCCACATCGAGATGGGCGTGAAACCTTTTGAAGCCGCGCTCAAGGGGGCGCGCGAGATCGGCTTCACGATCATTTCGATGACCATCAGCCTGGCCGCCGTCTTCATCCCTGTGCTGTTTATGGGCGGCATCCTTGGCCGCCTGTTGAATGAATTTGCCGTGACCATCATGGCGGCGATTATGGTCTCAGGCTTCGTGTCGCTGACGCTGACGCCTATGCTCGGCAGCCGCTTTTTGCGCGAGCATAAGGGAGAAAAACAGAACCGCCTGTTCCGAGCCTCGGAGCGCGTCTTTGACTGGATGCAGGCGGCTTACCGCTGGACGCTTGGGCACGTCATGGCGCATCGCGCGATAACCATGCTGGTTTCAGGCGTGGTTCTGGCGGCGACGATTTATCTCTTCATGGTGATTCCCAAAGGCTTCGTCCCCAGCGAAGACACAGGGCAGATCAACGCCACTACCGAAGCGGCGCAGGACATCTCGTTTGAGTCGATGGTCAAGCACCAGCAGGAGGCTGCGGCCATCGTGCAACAAGATCCGAATGTCGAAGCCTTTATGTCATCGGTCGGCGCGGGCGGCGCGAATTCGACCTCGAACAACGGGCGCTTTTTGATTCGCCTCAAGCCCACCAGCCAGCGCCGCTTGAGCGCCGACGAAGTCATACAGGAGTTGCGCCCGAAACTGGCGCGGATTACCGGCCTGAATGTTTACTTACAAAACCCGCCGGCCATCAACGTCGGCGGCAGAACCAGCAAAGGCCAGTATCAATTCACCCTGCAAGACGCAGACATCCGCGAACTCTATCAGTTCGCGCCGCAGGTCGAAGACAAGCTTCGCCAGTTGACGAGCTTGCAGGATGTCACCACAGATTTGCAGATCACCAGCCCGCAGATCACCGTCGACATGGATCGCGACAAGGCGCAAGCCCTCGGAGTTTCCGCCAATCAACTTGAAAGCGCCCTCTATAGCGCCTACGCACAGCGCCAGGTGTCGACGATCTACACGTCGAGCAATCAATACTTTGTGATTATGGAAGTCGAGCCGGAATATCAGGCCGATCCGGCGGCGCTGTCGCTGCTCTACATCAAGACTCCCGATAACAAACAGATTCCGCTGGGCACGGTGGCGACCCTGAAACCCGGCGTCGGGCCGCTGACGGTCAACCACTCCGGCCAGTTGCCTTCGGTGACGATCTCGTTCAACATCAAGCCGGGCGTGTCTATAGGCGAGGCGGTCAATCAGGTTCAGCAAACCGTCAACACCATGAAGTTGCCGGAAACCCTGAACACCTCGTTTCAGGGAACGGCGCAGGTCTTTCAATCGTCGTTGCAGGGCCTGGGAATGTTGCTGCTGGTCGCCGTGCTGGTCATCTACATCGTGCTCGGCATTTTGTACGAGAGTTTGATTCATCCGCTGACGATTCTTTCAGGCTTGCCGTCGGCAGGTTTCGGGGCGTTGCTGACGCTGATGATCTTCCATGTCGATCTGAACATCTATGCGTTTGTCGGGCTGGTCATGTTGATCGGCATCGTCAAGAAGAACGCCATCATGATGATCGACTTCGCGCTCGAAGCGCAGCGCAACGAAGGCAAAGCGCCGGCTGACGCCATCTTCGAGGGCTGTCTGATGCGTTTCCGCCCGATCATGATGACGACGATGGCGGCCTTGTTGGGGACGCTGCCGATTGCCCTGGGGCTGGGCGCGGGGGCTGAATCGCGGCGGCCTCTGGGTTTGTCGGTGGTCGGCGGCTTGATGGTTTCGCAACTGCTGACGCTCTACATTACGCCGGTAGTCTATGTCTACATGGAATCGTTCAAGGATAAAGTCAGCCACCTGTTCAAGCGCCACCCGCACGCCCCGGTAGCCGAAGTGCCGGCAGGCGATTGAGCGCCATCGTTTCGCATGGTGGGTAATTCAATGAGCCAGCGATTGCGCACGCATCGCTGGCTCATTTTTCATTCAGCAAGGCAGTCGTCAGATAGCGATCATCACTTCATCGAACGAGAATTGTCTCAGCGCTTGTCTGAGGTGGCCGCATTGGCTGCGCCTGCGGCTTTTTTGATGTACTTGTCATACCACGCCAGATAACGCTCCATACGATCCCGGTTATAGCTTGGCCGCTGGATGCTGTGAAACTCGTTGGGATAGATCACCAGTTGCGTATCAACTCCCAGGCTTCTCAATGCCTGGTACATCTGCTGGCTGCCTTGTATGGGCACATTGAAGTCGCGTTCGCCGCCCAGAAACAGCGTCGGCGTCTTGATGCGGTCGGCGTGCAGCAGCGGATAAGAAATCTTCACGTAAGTTTCCCACGCCTTTGGATCCCACGGCGGGCCAATCTCATAGTCATACTGAATGATGTACTGATCCGTGCCGTAGAAGGCGACTGTAAAGGCCGTTCCCGCGCCGCTGGTCGCCGCCTTGAAGCGCGCGTCGCTGGCGATCATGTAATCCGTCAAAATGCCGCCGTAGCTCCAGCCGCCGACCCCCAGGCGCTCCGGGTCGGCGACGCCCATCTGGATGACGTGATCAACTCCGGCTTGCAGGTCGTCGACTTCGTGGTGTCCCCAGTCGGCAAAAATGGCGCGCGAGAATTTCTGTCCGCGACCCGAACTGCCGCGATAATTCACCGCCAGCACCGCGTAACCGTTCGCCGCGAACCATTGGCGCTCAAGGCTGAACGAATGTTGATCCTGGCCGTTCGGGCCGCCGTGTATGCGCAACAACAGCGGCACACGGCTGCCTTTCGCGTAGCCGACCGGGTAGGTCAACAAGCCATGCACTTCGGTGCCGTCTTTGCTCTTGAAGCTGACTTCTTCGGTCGCGGCGATCTCTAGCTGAGCGATCAACGCATCGTTCTGGTGTGTGAGTTGGCGCAGCGCGCCGCCTTCCATCACATAAACCTCAGTCGGCTTGGTGTCCGTGCTCGAAAGCACCGCAGCGTGGTCGCCTGCCATCGTCCAGTTCGAGACGGCAACCGGCGGCGACAGGAGGCGTTCGACGCTGTGGCTGGTTAGATTCACTCGCGCAGGGTAGACCGAGCGGTCATCCGCGACCAGAAAATTGATTGAATTGCTATCGGCGCTGAAGCGCGGCGAAGCGATGCCACGGTCTAAGCCTTCCACTGCCGCCACCCTGATAGGTGCGCCGCCATCAGTTGTGGAGACAATCGCCAAATGATCCATGTTGTAAGCGTCATATTTCTTCTCATCGCCTTCAACCAGCGCAATCCACTTACCGTCGGGACTCCATTCGAGGCGCGAACGTCCGCCTCGGCTGCTGGCCTGCGTCAATTGTTTTTCGGCAACGCCGGCACGCGCCTCCGCCACGAAAATCTGACTGGACGGCTCGCGATCCGGGTCTTGCGAATGATTGCTCATGAAGGCGATGCGGCTGCCATCGGGTGACCACGAAGGCAAAGCCTCGTCCCATTTGCTGGTTGTCAATCGCTCAAGCTTCTTCGTCGCGATGTCGAACAGGTAGATGTAGCTGTGGCGTCCGGAGAGCAGATAACCCTGGATGTCCTGCTTGTACCTGTAGCGGTCGATGACAATAGGCTTCGGCGCTTTCGGCTTGTCCGCCGGTTTGTCTGCCGGCTTGCTGCCTTCAGCCGGAGGCTTGGAGGTCGCGGCTTCTTCGGCTTCTTCAGGATCAGGGTCGCCGACGACTAAGGCCAGCCGCCGGGCATCCGGCGACCACTCGTAACCCTGCAAGCGTCCCTTCAATTCGGTAAGCTGAAAGGCTTCGCCGCCGCTGCGGTCGAGCAGCCACACCTGACTGCCCTTGGTCTTGCCGGGCCGCGATGAGGTGAATGAAAGATATTTGCCGTCGGGGCTCCAGCGCGGCGACGCTTCACTGTCGAGGCTCCAGGTAAATTGGCGATCCGTCTTGCCGTCGAAACTCGCCATCCAGATGTGCGAACTGGCCTTGTCTTCCTTCACATCAATGGTCGAAACCACATAGGCGACCCACTGGCCATCGGGTGAGATTTGCGGGTCGCGCACTTCGCGCATGCTCATGAGATCGTCGAGCTTGAGCGGTCGCCGCGCGGTTTGCGCCGCCAGCGTGGTTGTGCAGGCAAGCAATAATATCAGAACACGGCATAGTCTCTTGGTAGACATAGACGTAGGGTTCCTCCTGAATTTTTTTGATAGTGACGAGATAGGCACCACTGGAAGCGCCATTATACATAATCTATCGGCGATAGATAATCTGTCAGGGGGCGGACTGAGGATTTTCTTGAGACCCAAAGAATCGGGCGATCTACAGGTCATGAGGTCTGTCAGGAGTTACGAAAGATGAGTCAGTCAGCGACGCTTGATAAGTTTAGATCAGTTTGCGAATCAATGTAGGGGAAAGATCGGCATACCGATGAGCCACCAAGGCACAAAGACACCAAGTATCACGAAGGAATGGTGTAGCTTGGTGCCCTTGTGTCTTTGTGGCTCTTCCCGTATACGCAATTGCCAACCGCTCTAATCTTGCTTCAGGCGAATTCTTTCCAATACAACCGCCACCATGCGGTCACAGCGCGCGCCGTTGAACTGAAAGGCTGCCGCCGTTGCCACCTTGGTTTGTGCGGTAAACTCTTTGCGCAAACGGGCGCGCGCGCGATGCAAGCGGACTTTCACCGCTTCTTCACTGATGCCGAGAGATTCAGCGGTTTCCGCAGTGTTCATCTCCTCGATCTCACGGAGCATGAACACCGAGCGATAAGCGACCGGCAACTGGTTGATGGCTGATTCCAGAATCACGCCGAGGGTGCGGATGAGCACCTCTTGTTCAGGACTGGGCAGGTTGGATGCCGGCATCATAAGGTTTCTACTCGATTCGGCAAAGGCGTCGATCTCGACAAATTTGCGGCGATAACGCAGCCGCGCCAACGACTCATGCACGGCAATCTTGGTCAGCCAGGTGGCAAATTGAGAGCGCCCATCGAACTGCTCAAGATGCAGGTAAGCGCGCACATACGCATCCTGCATCACGTCTTCGGCTTCGGCGTCATCTCTGAGAATAGATCGACACACGCGATACAATCGCTGGTTATAGCGCCGCATCAGGATCTCAAACCATGCCGTCTCGCCGGCGCGCACGCGCGCGACCACTTCTTCATCCGAGAGCCTTTCCGTATTTGCAGGCGCACTGCTCACATTAACCATCATCTGCCTCTGTACACAGTATAGAGTAAGCTGAGACCAAAAGGTTACAAACGATTATTTCGCGGCTGCCTGTAACCAATCCGCCGCTCGATACTCTGTAGTAGTGTAAGCCGAATATCAATTACTTTCATTGCGGAGGAAGATGTGACATTAGCAGCCATCTTGTTTGGGATTGCCGCCCTGGGCGGCGTGATTATGGCGATCCTGCGGTTCAGCGGCAAGGAACTGCCGCCGATGGGGCTCGCCATTTTGCATGGTGCGGTCGCCGCCGCTGGACTGGTCGCCTTGATCGTCGCCGTAGCCAGCGGCGGCGCATCCTCGAAGGCCATCATCGCGCTTGTCTTATTCCTGGGCGCAGCCATCGGCGGCTTCGTGTTGTTTTCTTACCACCTGCGCCGCAAAGCGCTGCCCATACCCTATGTAGCTATTCACGGCCTGGTCGCGGTTGTCGCTTTCGTGATTCTGCTGCTCGCAATCTTTGCAGTCAGGGCGTAATGGAGGACGATTTTATGAGTAAAGGATTGCGGGCGCTTGGCCATCCGCTGCATGCCATGTTGAGCGACTTTCCGCTGGCGTTGCTGGGCACGTCGCTGCTCTGGGACGCCCTGGGCTTGTGGCGCGGCGAGGCCGTCTGGTGGGCCATCTCGTTCTGGAACATGGCGCTGGGAGTGACGGCTGCCTTTGTGGCGGCGATGGCCGGCGCAGTTGACTACGCGGCGATCAAGCAGGGAGATCAAGCCGAGAAGCTGGCGACGAGTCATATGATGATCATGCTGCTGGCTGTCAGTATGTATGTGGTCAGTCTCTTGTTGCGTGGCGGGCCGGCGGCACCCATCGGTGCGGGTCGCGTCGGCGCGCTGATTCTTGAAAGCCTGGGGCTGATTCTGTTGATGGTAGGCGGCTGGTGCGGAGGCCATCTGGTCTTTCATCACGGGATCGGGCGCGACCAGACTGAAGAAAGTTGACCTCTGCTGCAAAGTCCTCCTTTAGCAACCGAGGCGGCTGTTCTGCAAAGGTTTCCCCGTTGCGCAGACAGCCGTTTATGGGATTGGAGAGGCGTCCGCCGGCTCTCCAATCCCACTTTTTTTCACCCAACGGCTTTACCTCACGCGCGTCATCATTGAGTCCTTCTTTACTTTGACGCTAACGACTTCCCACGGATCATCAAACGGCACCTTGAAGCCGCGCACCACGGGCAGGCTTTCGCCGCTCGATTCGTCAACGTCCAGCGCCAGGCGCGTACCCTTGCTATGTTCAGTCCAATAACGACCGCGCACGGTATAGATCACCGCCAAAGGCTCGCGCGCCAGATCGTGCTGATAGAGGCGGAAGAAGTTAGGATTCTGGCTGTCCTGCCACAGAATGTAATGGCCCGGCGGCAGGTTGTAACCGCCCATCTCCATGGCGTAGGGAACATTGATGTCAAAGTAAATCTGCATGCGCGTCGGCACCTGCGCCAACGATGTCGCCGCCATCGCAAGCAGCAGCGCGGCGATCATTGCACATTTTCCTATAGCTCTCATCATCAAACCTCCTGGCTAAAACTTCGCTTTTTAGATGTGCAAGCCCCGTGCCTGTAGTGGTCAATGCGCCTCAGAGATGGAAGCGGCAAATGCGCAAAGAGTTGAACGATTCCCACGCATTGAAACGATTCAAGGTGTCTGCCATTGATGAGCCTCAGCCGAGCGAAAGAGGGCGTCAATAACGGCCATATTCTTGACGGCATCTTCGAGCGGAAAGCGCGACGGCGTGCCTTCACGAATGGCGCGCGAAAATCGGTCGCCTTGAATCGTGTATTGATCGACGATGGGGAACTCAAGAGTTTCAATGCCTGCGCCGAACATGCTTGAACCGTCGTCAACAAAGATGCGGCACAGTCGGTCGGTCGGCGCGTTGAAAGGAATCTCTATGTCTATGCGCCCGCGCGTGCCGAAGATTTGCACGCGCTGATAGGCGACCATTTGCGTGCTGCATACAAAAGTCGATTGCCCGGCGGCGAAATCCAGGACGCCCGAAGTCAGCCGATCAATTCGCATCTGCGGATCGCGCTCGATGACGGCGAGGACGCGGCGCGGTTCGTCTTGAAAGATGTAGCGCGACATGGTCACCAGATAACAACCGATGTCCATCAAAGCGCCGCCGCCATACTCAGGCACGCTGCGGATGTTCTGCGGGTCGCGGTTGAAGTAGCTGAAGGTGCCCGTCATGGCGCGCAGGTCGCCGATGCGTCCCTGTTGGATGAGTTCGAGCGTAGCGAGCCATTGCGGATGCATGCGCACCATGAAGGCTTCTTCGATGCGCCGTCCGGTGCGATCTCGCACGGCGATCAGCCGGCGCGCTTCGTCTGCGGATAAAGCGATGGGCTTTTCGCAAAGCACGTGCTTGCCGGCTTCGGCAGCTTGCATAGACAGCGGCGCGTGCAGATGATTGGGCAGCGGAATGTAAACCGCTTCGATGTCAGGATCGGCGAGCAGTTCTTCGTAAGAGCCATAAGCCTTGCGAATACCCAGAGAGCGCGCCGCCGCTTCGGCTCTCGCCAGATCTCTCGACGCGATGGCCTGCACCTCAGACCACTGGCCGCGCTGCATGGCTGGAATGACTTTCTCGGTTGCGATCTTAGCAACGCCGAGCACGCCCCAGGAAACTTTCTTCATCGCCTTATTAAACGGCAGTCAGCTTGCTCGGCGCAAGCACGGAATCCAGGCGGCGGATGCGACCGGCTTTGTCTAATTCGATGTGAACCGTGTAGCGCGTTGCGCGGGTCGCCGTCGAATCCACCTCTTCAAACAGAATCGCCGGTAGGCCGTTCAACACGCGCCACTCGACGCGCGGCTCGCGCTTCAACTTCGGCGTGAGCGCGGCAATCAGACGCAGCAGTTTATCGCGTCCGTAGATGGGCCGCAGCGCCGCCTGCACTTCGCCGCCACCATCCGAGAGGCTGACGAGGTCTGCGGCAAGCAAGCGTTCAAGCCCTTCGGCGTCGCGCGCATTCAGGTAGAGCAGGAACTGTTCGAGCGCGCGCCCGGTCGCCTCGCGTTTCGCGGGGCTGAGATCGGCGCGATCCTGATCGTAATTCTTCATACGTTTGCGCGCCCTGAGCAGGGTCACCTTGACGTTGGCTTCCGTCAGGTCGAGCGCCCGCGCCGTTTCAGCGGTTGAATAATCAAAGACATCGCGCAGCAATAACACGGCGCGCTGTTGCGGCGTCAGGGCTTCGAGCGCCAGCAGGAAGGCAAACGAGATGCTTTCGAGCAGATCGTAACGCGCCGCCGGGGAATCCGTCGCAGGCGCTACAGGCTCGAACGACGGCAGGCTCTCTTCATCAGTCGCCACCGGCGACGGCAGCCACGGCCCTGTGTAATCACGCCGCCGCCGCCGGCGCAGCAGATCGCGGCTCAGGTTCATCGCCACGCGCACCAGCCACGGGCGCATCGGCTCGTCGGTGCGACGGGGCGGATGTTCTATGGCGCGCACGAAAGTCTCCTGCACGAGATCGTCGGCGTCGTCGGCGTTACCGGTCATTCTGTAACATAAGCCCCAAAGCAGACGGCGGTCGGTTTCGAGGGTTTCAGCGTAGGCGGTCATCGATAATCATTTCCCGCTGGCGCGGTTCGCTTACGGTTGATCCAAACGATCAGCCAGCGCGCGCAGCAACTCTGTGCCATTGCCGCGCCAGGCGCTGCCATGCATGCAGGCGAGCGTCAATGGTTCAGTCGCCGCCAGCCGTTCAAGCATGGCGCGCGTGTTGCGGGCGTGGGCAAAGTAATCCAGGCCACGGCGCAGGGCTTCGCTTGGCTCCAAGATGTCAGACTCGGTGAGCGGCGCGTTATCTGCGCCCGGTTGCGTGAACAGGTCGCCGCACAGGAGCGTGCGGGTTTGGTGTTCCATCATCAATCCGCATTCCCAGCCATGCGGCAGGTGCGGCGTGTCGAACCACTCAACCACGTGTGTGCCGAGCGTCAGCCGTTCGCCATCCTGCATAGCGCGCGGTACGCGGTCGGCCATGTCTTCGATTGAGGTCAGCGCGGCGATGCGGCTGCAAACCGGCAAGCCCTGCGGCGCGGCGGCCAGCCACTGATTGAGCGCGCCGCATTCATCGGCTTCGACATGCGAAAAGGCGAAGTAGCGTAACTGCTCGACCGGCAAAACGTGCGCCACCGCTTCGCGCACCAGCGGAAAGAGCTTGCGCATGCCTGTGTGGTAGAGCAACGGCTCGTCGTCGACGATCAGATATTGATTGAAGGAAAACCCTCCTGGAATAGCCGCTCCCGAAATCGGCGTGTTGATGCGATAGATATGGTCGGCAATCTCAGAAACATTGGTTCCTGTTTGGGTGTTAGTGATGGTCATAATCTCTCCTGTAAAGCGAAAGCCTGAAGTTGCGCTCAGGGCACTCTGAGGCAAACATCGTATCAAACGACCGCCCGCATCTGAAAAGTTCGCTCCGCTGCAATCATCTCAGCCGCACGCCGGGCGCTCGCCAGGGTCGCATCAACCAGCATGCCTTCGGTGCCGACCCAATCGCCGACGACGTAGAGGCCGGGCGCGTCGTCAACTTGCGGGCCGGGCCGCCCCTCTGTGCCGCCGTGATCTGCCTGCGCCAGCGCGTTCATCACCGTCATGTCGGGCAGAAAGCGGCGATGCGCGACCGATGCGCGCCATCCGGGTTGCACGAGATCGAGCAAGCCTTCAAGCTCGCCTTCGACTTGCGCAGCCGACTCGCGGCCATCAGGCGCAAGATATTTGGCAACATGAATCAGCGCCCCGCCCTCTGGCGCAAGCCGCGCCGAGGCCGAATGTACCGAAAGATAGAGCGGGCGGTCAATGCCGAACGCATAGAGCGCCCTGGGCTTCGGCAAGCGATTGAGCGCGATGTCTAAACACGCCGCTTTCACCGGGATTGCTTCGTCAGCCCATCGCCTCAGCGAAAACGGCTGGCTCGGCTCGACAAGGCTTGCGGCAACCGCCGGGCTTGCGGCGATGACCACGTTTGTAGCATAAACCACCTGGCCGTCTGCCGTGCGAACGTCGCGCACTGCGCCACCGGTCTGGCGTTCGACGCGCTCGGCTTTCGCGCCGGTTTCGATCTCAACACCGGACTGCAAGGCGGCGTCGAGAAGACCGTCAACCAGCGTTTGCCAGCCGCCATCGAGATAGAGCACGCCACTGGCGAAAGCCAGTTGCAATTGCCTTAGGGCAGCGCCGGCGCTCATCAACTCAGGCGCATTGGTGTAGGTCGCAATTCGCATCGCCGCAATAAAAAAATCTTGCACTTCGCGGTGCGTGATGTGGCCTTCGAGCCATTCGCGAAGGCTGACGCGCATCAAGCTATCGGTATCGAGCCTGGCCAGCGACGCCAGCCAGCGCATGGCTTCGAGCTTTGCCGAAAGTCCGAAGAGGCCAGTCGTCAGCAGTGAGGTGATGCCTGAGGGAAACGTGTGCTTCTGGTTGTCTTTGATGGCGTAAGCGCCGGAGACCGCCGGCACCTGGCCGCTGGGAGTGATGCCAAGCGCGCGCAAAATCTCGATGCCGCGCCCGCCGCGATAGAGCGCGTGCGGCCCGATGTTGAAATAAAATCCGTCCTGGGTTTTGGTGCGCGCCCGCCCGCCGAGCGCCGGCGCTTGTTCGAACAACTTGACGCGCTTACCTTGCCGCGCAATGAAGGTTGCGGCGGTCAGCCCGGCCACGCCGCCGCCGATGATGATGGCGTCGTATGATTGATTCGCTTGCATGCTTTCATCTCCTTTCAAACGATGATCGTGCATTCAACGACAACACGTTTGACAAGGCCGAAAAGTTACACGCCACGCTGATTTCTTGTCGAGTAGTGTAGCCAGGCTGGCATTCGGCGGCGCGCTCACTGAAGTGCATCCCATTGTTTGAGGAACTGGCCGGGCGTGACGATCTGAAATTTGAGCTTGCGTTTGTCTTCGTCGCTAATGTCGAGCAGGTCGCGGTCATTGGTGATAAGGAATTTTGCGTGGGCGGCAATGGCTACAGCAATGAACACATCATCATGGCGATCACGACTGATGTGCGGTTTCTTAGTTGTGCTGATGTTTTCAGTGATTCTCTTATCATCGAATCTTTGTTTCCACCGTATCTTTCTGTTGGAGTCGAAGTCCAGCACTCCGTCGAAGATGCGTAAATACTCCTCCTGTATTTCCCCTGAAATGGCGAGTCTGAAGGCTCGATCAACCACCCATAAGCGAATCACTCGACGATTTGGACTGCGGGAGCTACGAGAAATAAAGTTGCCGATGAATACGTTGGTGTCAATGACGACAACAAGTCGGCGACGTTTCGTCATGATTTGCGTTTCGCTGCGGCGTGGCGACGCCATTCGCGCACGATTTCGACGGCATCCTTTTCACGCAATCCGGTTCGTCGCGCCACGCGCGCAGAGCTTTCCAGTAACTCCTCATCTTCGGCGCGTTGAATAAACTCATCAACTGCTCGTTCAAGCAGCCGGCGCATGGGCACCTTACGCAAACGCGCTACTCGTTCAAGGGCAGTGCGACGTTTTTCGTCAAGTTCAATAGATGTACTCATCTTTCTTTTTTCTCCCTTCACTCTTAAAAGGAGTATACCAGCAGGCAACCAGCGCGCTTCAACGTTTGCCTCACACGCCTGCATGGTTCGTGTGCTGGTCGCGGAAGCGGATGATCTGCTCGTAAGTCCGCTTGATGTTGTCGGCGGTGATGACCACGACATCGCCTTTGATCGCCTGGCTGAGGCCGTGTTCGACGGCTTCAACTTCGTCGGTGACAATTTCGATTTTGTCTTCGGACATACCCGCCTGCATCGCGCCGCGCTTCATCAATGCCGCCGATTCGCCATCCTTGCGCCCGCGCCGGTCGTCATCTTCTTTGATAATCAAGTGATCAAACGCGCGGCCCGCGATCTCGCCCATCGCCAGGATGTCAATCTCGCGGCGGTCACCCGGCGCGGCGACAACGCCCAGTCGACGGTCGACATTCAAAAGCTTCACAAACGCCGCGACGTTGCGGTAAGCCGCCGTGTTGTGCGCGTAATCCAGCAGCACATGAAAATCGCCGACCTGCTCAAGGTTCAAACGACCCGGCGAAAGATAAAAGCCGGTCTCGAATGTTTTCAGGCCAGTACGAATGTCTTCGATGCTCACGCCCGACAGGTGCGCGCACAAGACGGCAACCATCGCGTTGGCGACGTTGAACCTGGCTCGTCCTTTGAAGGTCGCCGGGATCGAATTCAGGTTGAGCATATACATATCGTGGGCAGCGCGCTTGATGACAATGCCGTGATCGCGCAAGGTCACACCTGTGCCGCCCGCTTCCGTATGCTTTACGAGTACCTCGTTATTCGGGTCGAGCGAGAACCAGCAGAGCGTGCCTCTGGCCTTTTCGGCGAGTGGCACCAGATGCGGGTCTTCGGCATTCAAAATCGCGTAGCCGGTGCGCCGCACGCTTTCGACGACGACCGATTTGACATACGCCATGTCGTCGAGGGTTTCGATGCCGCGCATGCCGAGATGATCGTCCGAGACATTGGTGATCACGCCGATGTCGCAATCATCAAAGCCGACGCCGGCGCGCAAGATGCCGCCGCGCGCCGTTTCGAGCACAGCGAAATCGACGGTCGGGTCGCGCAGCACCATGCGTGCAGACCAGGGGCCTGTGAGATCGCCTTCGAGAATCCGCTTGCCGTCAATGTAGAGGCCGTCGGTTGTAGTCAAACCTACTTTTCTACCGGCCAGCTTGAGAATGTGCGCCAGCATCCGTGAAGTCGTCGTCTTGCCGTTGGTGCCGGTGATGGCAACGATGGGAATGCGCGCGGGTGCGCCCGGCGGAAAGAGCATGTCGAGCACGCGGCCTGCGACATCGCGCGGCTGGCCGACGGTTGGATGAACGTGCATGCGAAAGCCTGGCGCGGCATTGATTTCGCAGATGGCTCCGCCGGTCTCTTCCAGCGGCTGGGTGATGTCTGTCGTCAACATGTCGACGCCCGCGACATCCAGGCCGATGATGCGCGCCGCGCGGCGGGCGGTTTCAATGTTTTCGTAATGAATGTCGTCTGTGCGGTCAACCGCCGTGCCGCCTGTGCTGATGTTGGCGGTGTATTTCAACCAGACCCGCTGGCTGAGCGCCGGGATGGCATCGAGCGCCAGTCCCTGTTCCGCGATAAGCCGCAACGATTCTTCGTTGATGAAGATTTTCGTCAGCGCCTTTTCGTGACCTTCGCCACGCATCGGGTTCTTGTTTTCAATGTCGATCAACTCTTGCAAAGTATGTCGGCCATCGCCGATGACGTGCGCCGGGACGCGCTCGGCGACGGCGACGACTTCACCATTGATGACCAGCACGCGATGGTCGCGCCCGTCGATGAAGCGCTCAATGATCACGTCATCCGAGTAATCCTGAGCGCGTTCAAAAGCGCGCTCGACTTCGGCGCGCGCGCTCAAGTTGATCGCCACGCCTTTGCCGTGATTGGCGTTGACCGGTTTGAGCACGATTGGATAGCCGATGGCTTCGGCGGCGGCAATCGCTTCTTCGCTTGAACGGACGATGCGGCCACGCGGCACAGGGATGCCGGCTTCGTCGAGCATACGCTTGGTCAACTCTTTATCGCAGGCGATGTCGGTGGCGATCAGACTGGTAAGCGAAGTTACAGTCGCTTCGATGCGCCGCTGGTATTTGCCGTGACCGAGTTGTACGAGATTGCGGTCGTTCAAGCGTATGAAAGGGATGTCGCGTTCTCTGGCTTTATCAATGATGCTCTGCGTGCTCGGCCCGTAAGCCACGTCATCGAGAATGCGCGACAGCGCCGCGAGTTCTTGCGGGTAATCGAACGGCGCGTCGTAAACCAGATGTTCGATCAGGCGCACGGCGGCGCGGCTGGCTTCGAGCCCGACACGCTCTTCGAGGTAAGCGAAGATGATATTGTAAACCCCTGCGCGGTCGACCGAGCGCGTCTTGCCGTAGCCGACCTCGGTGCCGACCAGGCACTGCAATTCCAGGGCGATGTGTTCGATGATGTGACCGGCCCATGTGCCTTCACGCAAACGCGTGATGAAGCCGCCCGGCACGCCTTCCGAACAACGATGCGTGTAGAGGCTCGGCATCATCTCGACCAGCCGGTCGGTGAAGCCGTCGATCAGGTTCGAGGGTTTTTCTTCCAGTTCTTCGAGGTCAATCTTCATGCGAATGACCGGGCTGAGACTGAAGACATTCGGGCCGCGATAGACCTGCGTCTCTAATACTTTCATGACTTATTCCTCCGCAATCACTGTGCGCTTGTTGAGATCAAACCTGCCGCCATGCACGAGCGTGTGCAGCACCATATTTGAAAACGGGATGGGCGATTTGTCGGAGACGATGGCCAGATTCGGCGAATGCATCGTGCGCGGATCAACAATGGTCACCGTGCCGCGACCGATGACCGAAAGCTTGCCGTCGTCAGTTATCATCGCCGCCGTGTCCTCATCGACACCGACGCCGAGCATGTGCGGGTAAGACATGACGCCGGTGAGCAGGCGGCCCAGGCGATTGCGCTGATGAAAGTGTTGATCGATGAGCAGCGCCGTCGTCAATCCCAGCCCTTCGTTCAGCTTGACCATACGGCTGCGCGCCAGGCTGCCGACCAGTCCGCCGCCGATCATCGGGTCGCTCATGGCAGAGGCCCCGGCGCTCGTGCCGCCGATGGTCGCGCCGCGCGCGTAAGCGCTTTGAATGGCCCGCAGCGCTGCCGTGCCGTGCAGAATGCCGACGATCTTGTTTTGATCGCCGCCGGTCATGAAGATGCCGGTGGCTTTGGCTAATTCTCGCGCCACGTCGGGCAACTCGGCATCATCGCGATTAAACAGCGGCAGGTTCTGCACATTGCGCGCGCCGAATTCCGTGAAGATCTGATAATAGATGCTGCCGCTGTCTTCATATTCGGAGGCGCTTGGCAGAATGCAGATGCGCGAACGCCGCGCCCCGCTGGTATCAAAAAAAACTTTCAACAGATACTTCGTCTCGAACTTGTCTTCAGCGCCGCCGATCAGCATCAGGGTGCCGGGCCGGGCGGCGCTGCCTTTGGTTTTCCGCATATCGTTTCGCTTGCCGCATGTGAGCTTGAAAGCCACTCATTTTACACAATCGCGCCCGCCGCAGTAAGGGTGCAATCGTGGCCGGTGACCCGTGACCCGACCGTGCTGAAACAAAGGTGATAGCGACAAAGCCACCGGCGAACGCCGCCGCCTGCGCGCCAGACGATTCATGTAACATCGATGTGAACGCCAGCGCTTGAATTTTTCCGCAAGGTGACATATAACCGCGTGTGACCACTCAGGCAATCGGGTTTTGATCTGCGCTCTTTTACAACTCAACACGAACAAGGATGCGAGGTATCGGGGTCGAGAGTATCGGAGAGTCGTGTGCCGCTCACAACCCTTTCACACGTCACGGACAAGGAGAGTCTCATGAGAACCAAACCAGCTTTCAGTAAGATTCGCCACAAAGCATTTCCTTTGGCCCTCGCGCTGCTCGCGTTGCTCATCCCGGCACGGGCGGGCGCACAATCGCAAGCGACCACCGGTGTCATCGAAGGTATCGTCTACGATCAAAGCAACGCCGTGGTGATCGGCGCAATCGTCACCGTCAAGAACCGCGACACCGGATTTGAGCGCACGGCGACCACCGACGATAATGGTCGCTTCCGCGCCGTCTTGCTGCCGACCGGCAGCTACACACTGGAAGCGCAAAAACAGGGCTTCGCCAAACTCATACGCGAGGGCATCGAAGTCACCGTCGGCCAGACGCTCAATTTCAGCCTGACGCTGCAACCCGCCGGGGCCACCGAATCGGTCACCGTCACCAGCGACGCGCCCATCGTCGAAACCACCCGCGCCGAACAATCGACGCTCGTCGATAAGCGCTCGGTCGAAAACCTGCCCATCAACGGGCGCGACTTCGTCGGCTTCATCAAGCTCGCGCCGACCGTGTCAATCGTCCAGGGCCCGGACGGTGCCGAGATCACCATCAACGGCCAAAAAGGTATTCAAAATAACATTTCAGTTGACGGCACGGATGCCAACAATCCGTTCTTCGGCGAGCAACGCGGCGGCCAGCGCCCGCAGTTCACCATCTCGCTTGAAGCCGTCAAAGAATTCCAGGTCGTCACCGACGGCGGCTCGGCGGAGTTTGGCCGTTCATCGGGCGGCTTCATCAACGTCATCACCAAGTCGGGCACCAACGAGTTTCACGGCTCAGGCTTTGTGTTTTATCGCGCCGAAGCCCTGACCGCGCAAAACCCCGACGCCGTCAAAGCCCAGTTGCCGACCGACGACTTCCGCCAGTACCAGTTCGGCGGCAGCTTCGGCGGCCCCATCAAACATGACAAGGCGTTCTTCTTCATCGCCTATGATCAGAACGCCGGCAACAGCAAAAAGCCGAATCGCATCGACCCGACCTTGATCAACATCTTCGCCACACGCTTCAACGATCCGGGCGAACAGGGCGTCATCAAGCGCACCAACGACGCCAATGCCCTGCTCGGCAAATTGGACTGGAACGTCAACACCAAGAACCTGCTGACGGTGCGCCACAACTACAGCCGCGCCGAACAGAATAACGGCACCTTCGACGTGCCGACCTGGGGCACGAGCGCCAACGGTCGCGAGACCGACGACTCGAATGCTTTCATCACGCAACTGGTGACCACCTTTTCGCCGACGCTACTAAACGAGTTCCGCTTCCAGTACGCGCGCGAAAATCGCCCGCGCTTTTTCGACGGGCCAGACCTGCCGGATGTGGCCATCGCCGGCAACGACCCGGTGACCGGCGAAGCGACCGCCTTCCGCTTCGGTCGCCCGTTCTTTTTGCCTGTGCCCGAAACCGACACGCGCTTTCAGTTCACTGACAACTTCTCTGTCCTGCGCGGCGCGCATTCGTTGAAGTTCGGCTTCGACTTTAACCGCACGCGCACCAGCCAGACCTTCATCGGCTTCGGTCGCGGGCGCTACATCTTCGGCTCGGTGCAAGGGTTTCAGGATTATCTGAACAACCCGGCGGACGATGCCGGATTGTTACTTTATTTACAATTCGCGCCGCTCGGCGGGCGCACCGTCGAAGAGGCCGGAACGCAGGCGTTCACGCAGATCGAGCCGGAATTCTATGTGCAGGACAAGTGGCAGCCGCGCCCGAATCTATCGATCAGCTACGGCCTGCGTTATTACGCGCAGATTGAAGATCAACCGATTCTGCCGGTTGACCAGCGGCGCTACGGCCAGTTCGTCGGCCAGCCGGGCTTCCCTTCGGATGGTTCGATTCCGTCGGAGAAGAAAGGCTGGCAGCCGCGACTCGGCATCTCCTGGGATCCGAAAGGCGACGCCAAGACGGTGATTCGCGCCAACTTCGGCGTCTTCTATGCGCGCATACCGGGACTGGTGCTTGCGGGCGCGCGCAACACGGACGGCTCGATTGCCGGCAACATCTTCACCTGCTGCGGGCCCTTTCTGCCGACGCCGCCGGCGAACCTCGGCATCTTTGAGGACACGGCGTCCTTCTCGCCGTTCAACCCTGATGTCACCGTCTTTGATAGCAACTTCCGCAATCCGCGCACCGTGCAATGGGGCGGCTCAATCGAGCGCGAAGTGGCCAAAGACCTGACGCTGACGTTCGGCTTCAACTATGCGAATTCGGTGCATCTGACGACCTTCATCAATCGCAACACGCCGTCGTTCATCGGCCACCTCGCGGCGGATGGCCGCAAGCTGTTTGACGGCCCGCAGCCGTTTGCCAAAGCCGATGGTTCGGGCATCGGCGCGCTCAAGGACACCGATTCGTCAGGGCGTTCGCTGTATCGCGGCTTCGTCTTTTCGGCCAACAAGCGCTTCAGCAATCGCTTCCAGTTCCAGGTGAATTATGTGTTGAGCTGGGACTATTCGAATGACGACAACGAGCGCGATCCGTTCACGTTTCGCTATGCAGATGTCACCAATTTCGCGCCGGAGTACGGTTTTTCAGATCGTGACCAGCGGCATCGCTTCAATGCGTTCGGGGTGTTTGATATACCCTATCACTTCATCCTGACGACGATCTTCCAGGCGCGCTCGGCGCAGCCTGATTCCATTCTGCTGCCGAACGATGCCAACCTCGACGGCAACACGCTGGATCGACCGTTCGTCGACGGCAAAGACATCGGACGCAACACGATTCGCAAACACAACCAGTTTTACTCGTTCGACTTTCGCGTCAGCCGCATCTTCAAGCTCGGCGAGCGCGCCCAGCTTGAGCCGATCATCGAAGTTTTCAACCTGTTCAACAACACGAATCTGGTCTCGGTGCCGCGCCCGCTGTTGTTTAACTTTGACGGCACGGTACGGTCGGGCTTCGGCGACCCGCGCCAGGCGCAGCTTGGCCTGAAGTTCCGCTTCTAAACGGCAATGATGAACGATGAATGATGAATGATGAATGACGGAAACGCCTCCGCCAGTGCATCATTCATCATTTCGCGTTCATCATTTCCCGATGTCAGAATACGCTTGACCGTCGCGTCCTGCACGCTCACACTGAGAACGCACCGGAACCGATAAGCCATGACGCTCCCGCGCCGGTGCCGCTCAGAGTGCAAACACCATGCTTCTCATTCTGACCATCCTTGTCATTGCTTTCGCAGGAGCGGCGGCGCTGGCCTTTGCGGTCTATCATCAGAACCGCGCGCTGCCTGACGCCCGCGCGCACCCTGAGTTGCCGCGCCAACCGGTGTCGCTGTTTGACGATGACCGGAGCGAATCGGAGGCCAACGCGAAGCCATCGGCACCGGACAGATCGTCGTTGATCGAGCGGGCTCGGCAAGGCGATTTGACGACGCTCGCCCAGGCGCGCAACGATGCCATGCTTTACCAGGAGAATTTGAATGCGCTGATTGATGCTTGCGAGCGTCAGGGCAACCTTGCCGCGCTCGTCCGTCACATCGCCAAAAGCGACGATCTGCGCGGCAACGTCAGATTGGCCGAGCGGGTCATCGTGGCGTGGCAGGCCGCGCCGGATCGTCGCTCGACGGTTGACTTGCTGCACATCGCGGCGCTCGCCGATGATGCAAACACGTATGGCCGGGCAGTCGATCTGGCCGTCGAGGCATTCAAGAATGGCCGGCTCAAGGGCTTTTCAACCGACGAGCTTCTCGCCCTCCTTGAAAGCCAGTTCTGGGTGCTTGCCCTGGATGCGCAGCGCGGCGGCGACGGCTTCGCCTTGAAACAGCGACTCGCAGAGTTGCGCCGCGAACTCGCAGCGACGGCTTCTGCAAAGTAGCAAAGGCTACGAACGGCTGATCCGGCCATCTGCTTCTCAACGCCGACAACGCCGCCGGCCAGGGAACCGACATGAAACCGATTTTTTTCTTTTATCTAACTTTCGGGGCTATGTTGTTCCTCGTCTTATCCCTGTCGCTCGGCCATGGCCACGCCGGGCACGGCCACAGCTTGCCGCATGGTCATGCGGGCAATGGCGGGCACGCCACAGACCAGGCGGCACCTCATCACACGGGTTCTGACAACATGAGCATCTGGTCTTTTCAGATGTTCTTCCTGTTCATCGGCGGCTTTGGAATCGGCGGCTACTTTGCGGCGCTCGCTCACTGGAGCCTGCTGATGACACTGCTCGGCGGCGCGCTCGGCGGCCTGGTGCTGGCGGCGCTCGGTTATTTCATTATCAACCTCTTTTATCGCCGTCAGAGCAACTCGGCGATTTATTCCGAAGAATACATCGGCTTGACGGGCATCGTCATTACCTCCATCAATGCGGGCAGCGTCGGACAGGTGCGCTGCCAGATCGGCAACAACCGCGAACTGTTTCTTGCCAGATCCGTTGACGGTAACTTGATTCCGATCAACTCAGTAGTTCGCATAACTGACATCGTCGGCTCCATGGCGGTCGTCGAAATCGCCGATGCCGACGGCCAAAACGAACTCCCCTGGAGGAGAGGATCTCTATGAACGGGCTGCTTCTTTTGCAATCGCAGAATACGGGAATCGGATTGAACACCCTGAAGGACAATCTGGGGACGATCCTGATGATCTTTTTCGTCTTGTTGATTCTCGTGCTGGTCATACGGGCCATCGCCAGCCGTTACATACGCATCCCGCCCGAGCAGGCCCTGGTGGTTTACGGCGGCGGCAAATCGGAAGTCGTCACCAGCGGGGCGCGCATCGTCTGGCCGTTTTTGCAGGACTCTTATCCGCTCGACCTGCGCGCCTTTCAGGTGCAACTGCATTTGAAAGACGCGCCGAACATGGATCGCATCCCGATCACCTTGATCGCCATGGCAACTTGCAAGATCAGCAAGAAGCCGGAGCTTCTCTTAAAGGCAGCGGAAAATTTCGGGCGCTCGAAATCCGAAGATGTCGACAGCAAAATCGCCAATGTGCTTGAAGGCCACTTGCGCGTCGTCGTCGGCCAGATAGACATGGATACCATCCTGTCGAAGCGCGACGAATTCAACGCGCGCATATCGAGCGAATCGGCGACCGAACTGCAAAACCTTGGCGTCGAGATCGTCGTCCTCAACATACAGGAAGTCTCTGACCCGAATGGCGTCATCCAGGCGCTGGGCGCGCCGAAGATCGCTCAAATCAAAGCCAACGCCGCGATCAAGGCGGCGGAAGAGACGCGCCGGCAAGTCATCGATACGACCAACGCCGAACGCGAGGGCGCGACGACGCGAGCCCAAAACCAGACGCAGATTGCCGAGGCTGAGCGCAATCGCGATTTGCAAACCTCGAAGTATGACGCAGAGGTCGCCAGGCAAAAAGCCATCACCTCGAAAGCCGGGCCGCTGTCGGACGCCGAATCGCAAAAAGCCGTCGTCGCCGCAGAGGTGGCGGTCGAAGTGGCGCGCGCCCAGGCGGAAACCGGCTTGCAGGAAAAGGTCGGCGAACGAAACGAAGCCGAGTACAAGGCGACGGTTTTGAAAAAGGCCGAGGCCGAGCGCCAGCAGACAATCATCGTCGCCGAAGGCGCTGCCAAAGCGCGCACCACAAAAGCCGAGGCCGAACGCACAGCGCTACAACTGGAAGGCATCGGTCAGGCCGACAAAGAGAAAGCCATCGGTCTTGCCAAAGCCGAGGTCACCAAGCAGACAGGGCTTGCCGAAGCGGAGATCTCGAAACAGACCGGCCTCGCACAAGCGGCGGCGATTGAAGCGCGACTGCTTGCCCAGGCCAAAGGCACCGAGGCCGAAGCGCTCGCCAAAGCTGCCGGCGTGCAGGCCGAGTTGCTGGCGCAGGCCGAAGGCCGGCTGAAGCTCGTACAAGCCTATGCCGACATGGATGAAGAGCAACGGCGGCTCTTTATCACGACGGTTATCCTTGACCGCTTGCCGGAAATCATCAAGGAGTTGGGCGCGGCGGGCCAACAGATCATGCAGCCGATTGCCAACTCGATCACCGCATCGCTGGGACAGATTCAAAACCTCACGGTCTACGATTCGCCGCACGCCGGCAATGGCGATGGCTCGGTTTCGCGGATGATGAAGCTCGGCCCCGATGTGTTATTCCAGTCGTTTCAAGCGCTCAGGAATACCGGGATGCTGCCGCTGCTGGTCGGCATTCTCGAAAAGTCAGGGGTTGATCTGTCCCAGATCCCCGGCCTGGCGGAGACCACCAATGGCAAAGCCGACGGTCAATTGAAATCAACTGAGTCGTCGCGGGCCACCAGCCTTGCCGCCAGCAGCGACGGCGGCGAAGTCAGTAAATCGTGACGCCTGGCGTCACAAGGCCAGTTGACGACATTCTGACGATGTGTAGCATTGCTCACAAAAGAGGATCTGCGGAGGCGCGCTGCAAGCTGGCAACGGCGCGGCTCATCCGCAGCCGTGACCGTCAGCCGATTCATCACTACACCAGCTATTGAGGTTCATCATGAAAATCGATTCAACTACAATTCTGTTCGTGCTCGGATTCATCGGGCTCATCTTCCTGCTGGTCATTTTGCGGCGCATCTTCGTCAACGTCGGAGCGCGCGAGATCGCCATCAAGGAGCGCCGCTACTTCGGCAAGCGGATGCCGCCCGGTCGCGTCGTCGCCACCGAAGGCGAAGTCGGCATTCAAGCCGATGTCCTCAAGCCGGGCCTGCACTTGATCAAGTGGCCGTTTGAGAAAGTCGTGCGCAAAGTGCCGCTCATCGAAATCGGCTCCGACGAGATGGGCATCATCGAAGCCGTCGATGGCGAACCGAATCCGCCGGGCCGCATCTTTGCGCCCGACCGCGCGCAGAACGCGCATAACAACTTCCAGGACCCCATTGCTTTCATCAAGCAGGGCGGCGTCAAAGGCATTCAACTGCGCACTCTGCCGCCGGGCCTGTGGCCGATTCACCCTTATCTGTTCCGCGTCTCGGTTGCCAAAGCGACGATCATTCCACAAGGCAAAGTCGGCCTCGTCACCAACGCCGACGGCGCGCCGCTCGATGCGGGCCGTCTGCTCGGCAAAGCCATCAAGGGGCATCGCAACTTTCAAGACGCCGAACAGTTCATCGCCTCCGGCGGCCACAAAGGCCCGCAGGTCGAAATCCTCACGCCCGGCACCTATCGCATACTGACGGACTCGGTTCCGCTGGAAGGCGGACAGGAGCGCAAGCTGGGGCTGTTTTTCATTCGCCTCTATGACGCGACGGTGATCAGTGAAAACCAGATTGGTCTGGTCGAAGCCCTGGACGGCGCGCCGCTCAACCCGCGCGATTATGTTGCCGCACCGGTCGAAGGCCACGACAATTTCCAGGACGGCAACGAGTTCATCAGCGCCGGCGGTCAGCGCGGCCCGCAGAAAGACATCCTGCTGCCCGGCACCTACTACATCAACCCCATGCTGTTCAAAGTGATCCTTGAAACGGCGAAGGAAGTCAAACCCGGCGAGGTTGCCGTCATCGTCTCGAACGTCGGCAAAGACCCCGGCGAAGACGTGCGCCGCGCCATGGCCGCGAAGATTCGCGAACGGCTCGAACGCGAAGAACAGGAGCATATCGATCAGGCAGCGGCGCGGCTCGACAAACTCGACGATGAAGAGCGCACCGTTGCCGAGATCAAGCAGGAATTGACGACCGTCGACCCTGCGGACCGCCGGCTCGATCAAGGGGCACACGAAGCCTACGTCGTGCCGGACGGTTATCGCGGCATACAGGAATCGGTCGTCGGGCCGGGCCGCTACTACGTCAACACGCTGGCCGTGACGCCAATTATAATCCCGACCACAAATCAAACGGTCGAGTGGACTGCCGGGGAGATGACCAACACCTTCAACCCGTTCGAGGTGATTTCGAAAGACGGCTTCACCATGCAGCTTGAAGTGCGCGTCGTCTTTCGCGTCAAGCCCGAAGACGCGCCTTTCATGGTCGCCAAGATTGGCTCGATTGAGAAGTTGATTCAAAACGTCATGCACCCGCTGATCGATTCGATCTTCCGCAACCAGGCGTCGGAATCTTCGGCGATGGCTTACCTGCAAAACCGTCACGAAGAGCAGGAGCGCGCCGAAGCCCGCGTGCGCGCCCACCTGTTGAAATATCACGTCGATGTGGTGAACGTCTTGATCTGTCACATACGTCTGCCGGAAGAATTGATGAAGACGCAGACCGAGAAGATTCTCGCCGAGCAGAAGCAGAGTATGTTCAATGCGCAGCGCGAGGCCGAAGAGAAGCGCATTCAACTGGAAAGGACGAAGGCGCATGCCGACAATCAAAAGAACTTGATGGAGGCGACCGTCGGCGTCGAGATTTCCGGCAAGCGCGCCGAGCAGCGCAAGGCCGAAGCCGATGGTGAGGCACATTACATTCTGGCGACGGGCCGCGCCGAAGCCGAAAAGGTGCGACTGATGGGCGAAGCGCAGGGCGTCGCTTACGCCGAACAGGTGAACGCCATCGGCCCGCAAGGCGTGGCCCTGGTCGAAGCCTTGAAAATCATCGGCGAAAAAGGCGTGCGTATCACGCCGGACGTTCTGGCGTCGGGCGGCGCAAGCGACGGCGCGGGCAACATCGGCACGCTGCTGCTGCTCAACCTGTTCCGCGAGCGCTTGCAGATCGGCAAGGACGGCGACGCCAGCACCACCAACAATGGCGGCCTGCAAGCCATGGCGAAGCGCTAAACCGCCGGCCACAGTGCGCTCATCCGCTCCTCACACCAGGCGGCCCGTTGACCTCAGCGGGCCGCTGCGCTGCTTGCGCCCGCCGGCCAATTGCTGTGATTTTGTTGCGATCATTGCTTTCGCGTGCCGAGCGATTTTATAATAATCGGCGTCTCCCAATTCTCCTTTGAAATCATTCTCAGGCAGCCTGCCCCCAGGCAGTTGCCGGTAATACAACGCAGCAGTCCAGCCCTGCCGCTATGCATGTGTGTCGAGGTAAGAAATGAAGAAGCTCTCTATCGCTTGTCTGTGTTTGATTCTGGCGTCGTTTATTGTCGTACCCAATAAAGCCGCTTATTCGCAAGTCCGCAATCCACAGTCGCCCGCCCACGTCGAGGACGAAATTCTCGTCAAGCTCAAAGCGGATGTGGCTGACATCAGTGATCAAGACATTCCGGAATTCATCTTTCGCGCGCCGGGCGCTCAAGTTGAGCGTTTAAGCAGGCGCGAGCGCGGCATCAATCTGGTTCGCCTCAACGGGCGTCTTTCGGTGGAGCAGGCGGTCGAGCAAGCGCAGGCCGACCCGCGCGTCGAATACGCCGAGCCGAACTACATCTATGAAACCACCGACACGCAGCCCCATGACCCGTTCTTTTCTGACGAGTGGGGCCTGATGAATACTCTCCCCTTTTCGAGTCCGGGCGGCACGCCTGCCGACATCGGGGCGACGCGCGCCTGGGACATCACCACAGGCAGCGATGATCTGGTGGTTGCCATCATCGATACCGGCGTAGACATTTCGCACGAAGACCTTGCCGCCAACATCTGGACGAATCCCAACGAGATTCCCGGCAACGGCGTTGACGACGATGGCGATGGGTACAAGGATGACGTGCATGGCTGGAACTTCCGCGATGATACGAAAGACGTGTTTGTCGATCCGGGCGAAGATTTGCACGCCACGCATGTCGCCGGCACTATCGGCGCGGTTGGCGACAACCGCATAGGCGTCACCGGCGTCGCTTGGCACGTCAAGCTCATGCCGCTGAAATTTCTCGGCGGCTCGAAAGGCAGCGGCTCGACCGCTAACGCCATAAAGGCCATCGACTACGCGATCTTCCAGAAGAATCATGGCGTCAACGTGCGCGTCATTAACGCCAGTTGGGGCGGGCCCGGCGCGTCACAAGCCTTGCGCGATAAGATTCAGGAGGCCGGCAACAACGGCATCGTCTTCGTCTGTTCGGCAGGCAATGATTCGGCAGATAATGACGGGTCAACGCCAGATTACCCGGCGGCCTTTGCCAGCAGTTTAAGCAACGTCATTTCGGTGGCGGCGATTAATAGCCGTGACCAGCTTGCAGGTTTTTCCAACTATGGCCATACCGGAACCACCATTGCAGCGCCCGGTGACAGTATTTTGAGCACCTTCCCAAATAATCACTACGGCGAATTGAGCGGCACATCGATGGCGTCGCCGCACGTCACGGGGGTCGTGGCGCTGTTGCTCGCCATCAAGCCGGAGTTGAAGCCTGAGCAGGTCAAGCAGATCCTCATCGCCACCGCCGAACCGACCGATGCGCTGGTTTCAAAGATCAACGCTTCGGGCCGCGTCAACGCCTTCAATGCGCTGACCAACAATGTCGTCGCCGCAGAGCGCCCGCGCATCGTGAATGTGAGCTTTGGCAAAAAGTCATTGACCATTGACGGCTTCGGCTTCATCAACGGCTCGGCAGTCATCGAAATCGCCGGCCAGTCGGTCGACGGCACGACTTATGATAGTTCGTATGCGCTGGGCAACGGCACGCTGACACGATTGACCGTGGTGCTCGGCAAAAAGCCTTTGAAAAAGAAGTTCCCCATCGACCAGCCGGTCAATCTGACGATCTTCAATCCAACGACCGGCGAACGCTCCGTGCGGTTTACGATGACGCGCTTCTAAAAGGAATCTTCGTCACAAAAAACCAAAAACCTGAGCCGCAGGCGCTGAAGCCTGCGGCTCAGGTTTTTGCGAGCGCCGCCGGCCAGCGCCAATAGGCCACCCCCGATCAACAAAAGCACCGCTAATCGAACGTAGATCATGTGAGCCTTCATGAGACGGGCTTGACTCGCAGGGCACGCGAGTCCGGGTTTCGGATCTGCGATTGATTTAGACACCCGCCGCAACCTCTTTGTTCTGCCGCCCGCCAGTTGCCTGGCCAGCGCCTTGTCGCCTGGCGGCGCGCTGCCATAATATAGCCTTGAACTCGATTGATTAGGAAACCCCGATGAAACCATACCTCGATTTGATGCGCCACGTGCTAGAACACGGCACGCCCAAGGATGACCGCACAGGCACCGGCACGCTCAGTGTCTTCGGCCACCAGATGCGCTTTGATTTGCGGGAAGGCTTCCCGCTGCTGACGACCAAAAAGTTGCACACCCGCTCGATCATCTACGAGTTGCTGTGGTTCCTGCGCGGCGACACCAACGTGAGTTACCTGCAAGAACACGGCGTCAGGATTTGGAATGAATGGGCTGACGAGAAGGGCGAGCTTGGCCCGGTTTACGGCGCGCAGTGGCGAAGCTGGCAGGCCGCCGATGGCCGCTCAATCGATCAGATCAGCCAGGTCATCGAGCAGATCAAGACCAACCCGGATTCGCGCCGCTTGATCGTCAGCGCCTGGAATGTCGGCGAACTGGGAGCGATGCGGCTCCAACCTTGCCATCTGCTCTTTCAGTTTTATGTTGCTGGTGGCCGCCTCTCGTGCCAGATGTACCAGCGCTCGGCGGACATCTTTCTCGGCGTGCCGTTCAACATCGCCTCTTATGCGCTGCTGACCATGATGATGGCGCAGGTCTGTGATCTTGAGCCAGGCGAATTCATTCACACGCTCGGCGATGCGCATCTGTATGCCAATCACCTTGAACAGGCGCGCTTGCAACTGGCGCGCACGCCGCGCCCATTGCCCCATATGCGCCTCAACCCGGCGATCAAATCCATATTCGCGTTCGATTTTTCGGATTTTCAACTGGTCGGCTACGACCCGCACCCGCACATCAAAGCAGAGGTGGCTGTGTGATCGTATCCTTGCTTGTGGCCATGGACGAACGACGCGGCATCGGCAAACAGGGGCGCTTGCCCTGGCGTCTGTCTACTGACCTGCAACGCTTCCGCCAACTGACGATGGGGCATCATATCGTCGTTGGCCGCAAAACCTTCGAGTCCATCGGCAAGCCGCTCGCCGGTCGCCAGATGATCATCGTCACTCGTGATCCAAACTACAAAATCGCCGACTGCTTCACGGCGCATTCAATCCGGGATGCCATTGAACTGGCGCGGGCGGGCGGCGAAACCGAACTGTTTATCTGCGGCGGCGCTGACGTGTATGCGCAGACGCTCGATCTGGCAGAGCGCCTCTATCTGACCGAGGTTCATGCGGATTGCGATGCCGATACCTTCTTCCCTGAATTCAACCGCGACGACTGGATAGAACAATCAAGCGAGCCGCACGCGGCTGACGAAAAGAACGCCTACCCGTTTACGTTTTTAGTCCTCGTCAAAAAAAGCGCCGGTTGAGGTTCATCATCCAGACAGCAAGCGCGTCAATGGTTCAACCGTGTAGCGTGCTGCCAACGCCGCGCCGGAAGTGCGTGCCGTTTGGTTGTCAATTACGGCGCAGTTCCTCTACAATTTGTGTTTCCCGTCATGCCTGGATTGCTCGCCTAGCCCGGCGAGCGCTGGCAGCAATACTTTCGGAGGCCATGAATCGTTATGTTGAAGTTTCTCAGCGGGCGCAAGCGTTCGCGCAATGTGCTGTTGCTTTTTTTTATCGCCGTCATGACCCTATCGCTGGTCGGCTTGTTCTCGGTCGTAGTTTCAGGCGGCGGTGCCGGGCTGTTCGGCAACAAGGTGGGCGGCAATGAGACCACCATTGCCAAAATTGGCAGCTACGAAGTTACGCTCAAGGATTTCAAAGATCAGTTGACGAGCTTCAGCCAGCGGATTTCGCAAGGCCAGGGGCGTCAGGGCATGCAGAGCCTGACGGCGACCTACGCGCTCTACGGCCAGCAGGTGCTCGACAATCTCATACGCGAGAAACTCGTGCAGTACGAAGCCGACCGTCTCAATCTCAGCGCCACTGACGAAGAGGTCGAAGCGCGGCTCAAGCAGACGTTCACTCCCTGGCCCGGCCCTGAGCAGTATCGCGAACGCCTCATCCAGGCGGGCATGACGCCTATGCAGTTTGAATCGGGCCTGCGCGCCAGCATCTCCGCCGAGCACTTGCGCAGCTATATCACCGCCGCCGTGCAGTTGTCGCCGCAGGAAGTCGAAGAGGAGTATCGCCGCAACAACACCAAGTACAGCATACGATGGGCCGATGTCAGTCCCGATCAGTTGAAGGACAAAGTGACCTTCACCGATACTGACCTGCGCGCCTACTTCGATGCACACAAGGACGATTTCAAGATCACCACCGAACAGCGCCGCGCGCGTTACATCTTCATTGACTCGGCCAAAGCCGGCGAGGCAACGCAGATTTCCGATGACGAGTTGAAGGCCAATTTCGATCCGGAGAGCAACCTCAAGGCCGTGCGCGTCAGCCAGATCGTCCTCGACGTGCCGAAGCCCGTGGAGCAGAAGGCCGACGAGGCTAACAAAAACGCCGCGCCGGCCCAGACCGCCAACCCGGAAGAAGCCATCCGCAAAAAAGCGCAAGAGCTTGCTGACCGCGCCAAAGGCGCGAACGGCAAAGCGGCTGAAGACTTCGCCAAGTTGGCGCGCGAAAACAGCAATGATGCCGCCAGCAAAGCCAACGGCGGCGACATCGGCTGGGTCGACAAGAATGCCAAACGCGAAAGTGACGATCCGCTCAACAACGCCTTCAACCTGAAAACCGGCGATGTCAGCCCGCCGATCAAAAAAGGTGATAAATACTATGTGATGAAAGTCACCGACCGCCGCATGGCCAGCTTTGACGAAGCGAAGCCAGCGCTGCTCAAGGACGCCCGCACGCGCAAGGGCTACAGCGAAGCGGTCAACATCGCCAATCAGGCCGTGCAGCGATTCAAAGAGACCAAAGACGCGCCGGCGGTCGTTGCTGAGATCAACAAACAGCGCGGCGTCGAGGTCGCCAGCCTGCGCGAGACGCCGTTCTTTGCCATGGGCGATTCGCCTGCGGAACTGAGCAGCGCGCCCGAAATAGAATCGGCCATCTTCGAGTTGCAGAATCCGGGCGATGTCGGTGACTCGGTCAACGTCAAAGCAGGGTTTGCCGTGCCGCAGTACGTTGAAAAGCGCGACCCGCACGATCCGACTTTTGAAGAGGCGAGAGCCAAAGTCGAGCAGCGTTATCGTGATGAGCGGGCGAAAGACCTCGCCCGCGAGCGCGCTCGCCAGATCGGCCAGGCCAAATCGCCCGATGAGATGAAGAAGATTGCCGATTCGCTCGGCGTCAAAACGGAAGAGCGCGCCGGCATCGGCGAAACTGATTCCATCGCCACGCTGACGACCGACGAGACCCGCGCGCCGATCTATAAGCTCAACGTCGGCCAGGTAACCAGCGAGCCGCTGAAGAGCGACAACGACCATTATGTTGCCGCCGCGCTCGTTGGACGCAAGGATGCCGATATGGGCGAGGCGTTTCAGAAGGAAAAGAAATCCATCGAGCAACGCCTGCTTGATGAGAAGCGCAATGTCATCTTCACAACCTACCTGGCAGAGCTTCAACTGAAGCTGAAGAACGAAGGCCGAATCAAGATCTATCAGGACCGCATCGATTCGGCGATGGAAGCGCTGGCGACGCAGCCGGGCGCATCGCAGCCGGAAATACCGGGCATGCCGCAGCGCCAGCGCCGCACTCCACAGCGCCTTCCGGGACGTTAAGCCTGTTGCCAGCCGCAAAAGAAAAAGCCGGTCCGCAGTGACCGGCTTTTTCTTTTGACGGAGTTGTTTATTTTAACGCGGCGGGCAGTTTATCGACTTTTCTGAAACCTGAAGGGACGGCGAAGTCATCGGGCGATGCGTCGAGACGTATATCGCGCCGCTCAATGGTTACGCGCGCGCCGCTCGCCGATTCGACTTCGATCAGCAGAGGCAAGCCGCCAAGGTCGCGGGCGCGGCGGCTGCGCGTCACTTCAACGCGCCCGTCAGCCATGGTGGCGCGCTCTTCGATAACCTGGCAGGTGTGGTCTTGCACGGTTTGATCTGCAAGCACCCGCGTTTCGGCTTTAACGGGCGCAGGCGCGTCGCTCAGGGCGCGGTCGACTTCATTAGCATTGATTGCCGGCGGCGCATCGCCTTCGCCGCCAGGCGCGGCACTGGCCGCATCTATCGGCGCATTGCCAGCAGGGCTTGCTCCGTAATCGAATTCAAGGTAGAGGCGATGATTGAGATCGAGCAGATAGCCTTTGCCAAGATCGGGCCGCAGGATCACGGCGCGCTCGCCGCTCGCTTCCGTCCATTGTTCGCGCCGCCAGTCGCCGCGCCGCTCAACCATGCTCGTTATGGTTTCGCGCACAGAGCCGTCGATTGCAAGGCGCGTGAGGGTCGCCGAATAAACTTCCGGCTCGCCCGCCGCAAGGATCGTCGCGCTCTGTTCAGCCGGGCGGCCATGGCAATTTGTAAACCAGATTACCAACAGCGCGAGCGCCGCGAGGCGACGCCAATCTCGTTTTGCAAGCATCCGCATAACAATTGAGATTCTACCATTGCCGCAAAGAGCCGTTGCGCCGATTCGCGCACCGCGCGGCAATACCCGCGCCGTCGAGCCCTCTGCGGCGGCGCTTGCGGCAAAAGGCGCGTCGTTTGTAAACCAGTTCCCGCCCGCCTCGGTGACGCGACTTCGCATCGGCCTCGCTTGATCGTTTAGTAGCCGAACATACTTTTTCTTGCAGCCGGGCGGTGACGAATTCGCCGCCCGGCTGCCGCCGCTTCTCGTCTGGTCAGCGATGGCCAATCTCTTCAATTCCATCTGTGCGAATGGCTGGCGCAGAGATTATGATTGAGTTGGCGCGCCGCTTAATGCTAATCTGCGCGCGGCAGCACGAAGATGGGTTGTGATGCGCGGCTGACCGGATTTCAATCGTTAAAGTTTTCCTGTGGCCATGACGACAGGCACAACACTCGGTCATTACCGCATCGTGTCGAAGATCGGCGCGGGCGGCATGGGCGAAGTCTACCTCGCCGAAGATATACGTCTCGGTCGGCCCGTGGCGCTGAAAATCCTGCCGCCGGATCTGAGCAGCGACGACGAACGCCTGCGCCGCTTTGAACAAGAAGCGCGCGCCGCATCGGCTTTGAACCATCCGAACATTATCACCATTCACGAGGTCGGCACGCACGACGGCGCTCGCTTCATCGCCACAGAGTTCATCGAAGGTAGCACGCTGCGTGATCACTTGCGCGAAACCCCGATGAGTATTCACGATGCGCTCGACGTTGCCATTCAGGTGGCTTCGGCGCTACAGGCGGCGCATCAGGCAGGCATTATTCACCGCGACATCAAGCCGGAAAACCTCATGCTGCGGCCCGACGGTTATGTGAAGGTGCTGGATTTCGGCATCGTCAAGCTGACTGAAAAATTCGTCGAGCATCACGCCGGCACGACCGACGCCTTCACGATAAATGACAGCGTGCAGACCGAAAGCAATATCGTCATGGGTAGTCCAAGTTACATGTCGCCGGAACAGGCGCGCGGCCAGAAGCTCGACGGACGCACCGACATTTTCTCACTCGGCGTGATGCTCTACGAAATGATCGCCGGTCGGCGGCCCTTCGAGGGTGAAACCATGAGCGATGTGATCGTCGCGATTCTTGAGCGTCGCGTGCCGCCGCTCACCGAGATCGTGCCCGAAGCGTCGCCGCGACTTGAGGCCATCCTCTATCGCGCGCTCGCCAAAGACCGCGCCGCGCGTTATCAAACCATCGGCGATTTTCGCAAGGAGTTGCGGCGCGAAAAGCGGCGCATGGATATTGCGGCGGGACTTGATGACTCGTTGATGCCCGAAGATTCCATCGGCCAGACGACCTCGGTCATGCATGCGGAAGACGCCTACGCGACGGCGCGAGCGGCTATGCATAGCGACCAGTTCAATACGGTGCGCGCCACATCGAGCGCTGAGTATCTGATCACCGGAATCCGCCGCCACAAAACTGCAACTTTCATTACTATGGCGCTGATCGCCGTCGCGGTTGCCGTGCTCGCTGTGGCGCTGTGGCGCGGCAGCAGCGCCAGGGCGATTAATTCGCTTGCCGTGCTGCCGTTTGTCAACGAAAGCGCCGACCCGAATGCCGAGTATCTTTCCGACGGCCTCGCCGAATCGCTGATCAACACGCTCTCCAAGTGGCCGACGCTCAAGGTGACATCGCGCAATTCGTCGTTCCGCTACAAAGGCCGCGATGTCGGGGCGCGCGTCATTGGGCGCGAACTCGGCGTGCAGGCAGTCCTGAGCGGCAGAATCAGCGAGCGCGGCGAGACGCTGCAAATCTACATCGAACTGATTGACGCGCGCGACGACACACAGGTCTGGGGCGAGATGTTCACACGCCCGCGCGCCGATCTGGTTGCCTTGCAGGCCGACATCGCGCAACAGGTCGCCGGACATTTGCAACTGCGGCTCACCGGCGAAAGCCGCCGCGCCTCTCGTCAGCAGACCGACAACACGGAAGCCTATCAGCTTTATCTGCGCGGACGTTTCTACTGGAATAAGCGCACCGAAGAGAGCATCAAGAAAAGCACAGACTATTTCAATCAGGCCATCGCGCTTGACCCGACTTACGCGCTGGCTTACGTGGGCCTGGCCGATTGCTACGCGATGCTGACGGAGTATGCTTCAGCGCCGCCGCTCGACACCTACCCGAAAGTCAAAGCGGCGGCGCAGCGGGCGCTTGAGATTGACGATACACTGGCCGAAGCGCACACCTCGCTCGGCGCGGCTTACGAGTATGAATGGAACTGGGTGGAAGCCGAGAAAGAATATCGCCGCGCCATCGAGTTGAATCCGAGTTACGCGACGGCGCATCACTGGTACGCCGTCTTCCTGGGGGCGCGGCGGCGTCACGAAGAAGCCATAGCCGAGATGCGCAAGGCGCTTGAAGTCGATCCGCTGTCGCTAATCATCAACACCTCGATGGGCCGCGAGCTATACGGCGCGCAGCGTTATGATGAAGCCATCGCGCAGCTTCGCCGGACGCTCGACCTGGACGCGAACTTTGCCGAAGCCCACTTTCATCTGGCCATGGTCTACGAAGCCAGGCACATGTACACAGAAGCCCTCGCCGAGTTTCAAAAATCCGCCGAGTTGTTCGCCGATCCGGTGATGAAGATCTGGGAGGCGCGCGTCTATGCCTTGTCGGGCAAGCGCGCCGAAGCCGAACGCCTGCTCGCCGCATTTCTTGAGAGGGCCAAGACGCGCTATGTGTCGCCCTACCCCATCGCCAGCATTTACGCGGCGATGGGCGATAACGAGCGGGCGCTGGCTTATCTCGAAAAAGTCTTCAACGAGCACTCGTATTACGTCGTCTGGCTGAACATCGATCCGGTGTTTGATCGTTTGCGCACGGACGCGCGCTTTCAGGATTTGCTGCGTAGAATCGGCATTGCCCCGATTCAGTAATCTATCCCACAAAGCCGACCGGGACACAACAGCGCACCGGTCATAGCTTTCGCACGGTGATCCCGGCAGCGAAAAGACTAACGCCCTTGTCTCTTTCGTCCTTTCCATTTCTACCCGCGCCTGAGGTTTACTTGTCTTCAAGCTCCAGGGCGATGACCGTATCGAACTCGTCCCGGGCGCGCTCCGGGATGGCTTTGATCAAGACGCCGCCGTTCACCTGTGTGACTTCCGCCGGGCTGCCATCTTTGAGGAACCTGGCTGACCGGACACGCGATTGTAACGGAAGCCACAAAGCATCCGACTGATCCCAGTCAAGCATGTGGACATAAACGCGACCCGCTTTCTGCGTCGTCACGCCCCAGGTGCGCGGGCTGAGGGGGCCGCCGCGCGTGCCGTAAATGGCTTCGCCGTACTGCGCCAGCCACTGGCCGACTTCGCGCAGCCGGGTGACGAACTCCGGCTGAATCTTGCCGTTTGCCATGGGCCCGACGTTCAGCAAGAAATTGGCGTTGTTGCCGGCGGCGCGCACCAGATAACGAACCAGGTCGCGCGTGCTTTTATAATTTCGATCCGTGATATTGAAGCCCCAGGAGTTGTTCATCGTCTCACAGGTTTCAAGCGGCAACTGGCCGACTTCCTGCTCCTGGTTGAAGCCCGTGGTTTTCTGACCGGGAAGGTCTTTCTCGAACATCTGAAAATCTTCGCCCGGATTGGGCCGCCGGTGATGATTGCTGCCGACGAGCGCCGCCGGTTGCAGGTCGTGAATCAGCTTGTAGGTTTCATCCAGCCGCCAGTTGGCGTCGGGGCGATCCCACCAGCCGTCAAACCAGATGCCGCCAATCTCGCCGTAATTCGTCAGCAACTCGCGAAGCTGGCTATTCATGTAATCAATGTACTTTGAAAAATCGCCTTTATCCGGTCGCCCCGCGTCGCGGCCTGTGCCGCCGCGCGGATAGTAATCGGGGTGATGCCAGTCGAGCTGCGAATGATAAAAAAAGAGCTTGATGCCCTGACGATGGCATTCGTCGGCGAGCATGCGTAGGACATCTTTTTTGTATGGCGTGCGGTCGATGATGTCGTAGTCGGAAACTTTCGAGTCGAACATCGCGAAGCCATCGTGATGCTTGCTGGTGATCGTGATGTATTTCATGCCGGCGGCTTTGGCCATCGCCACCCACTCTGCGGCATTGAAGTCAACCGGGTTAAACTCCGGCGGCAGCTTCTCGTAATCGCGTATGGGAATCTTGCGCTGATTCATCACCCACTCGCCGTCGCCGAGCACGCTATAGACGCCCCAGTGAATGAACAGGCCGAACTTGGCATCTTGAAACCAGCGCCGCGCTTCGAGGTTTGCGGGCGCTGGTTGATAGCCGGTCTGCGCCGGGGCTAACGCCGGCAGCAGGCTGAGCAACAGCAAGAGGGTTAAGAGCAAACTGAGAGCCGGGATTTTTTTTTGTAACATATCTCACCTAAGGCCGAAAAACTCGCGCCGTCTACGGCAGCTTGGAATGATTGATCGTTTACGTCTGCGCTTCGTGTTGCAACGCCTGCCGCGACCTGGGCAACGACAAGACCAGGATCGAGGCGACGAAAGCGGATGCCGCCAGATACGCCATGCCGAGAACCTCTGAGTGGGTTTTGTCGAGCAGGTAGCCCACCACATAAGGGCCGACGAAGCCGCCGAGATTGCCGCACGAATTGATCAAACCAATGGCTACGGCTGCCGCCGACTCCGTGAGCAACCGCGTCGGCAATGTCCAGAAGCTCGGCAGATAGCCATATAATCCCACTGCCGCGATGCTGAACATGGCGATTGAGAATGCCAGAGATTGCTGTGTGATGACGGTCGCAAGCAAGCCGATGCTCCCAATGATGAGCGGCAGCGCCGTGTGCCAGTGGCGCTCTTTCGTGCGATCCGACGACCAGCCCAGGATGAGCATTGAGGCAAGCGCAAAGCAATACGGAATCGCTGTGATCAAGGTCACCATGAACTTGGAAAATCCGAAACGGTCGACAATCGTCGGCAGCCAGAAGGTGAAGCCGTAAAAGGAGGTCACTCCAAAGAAATAGATCAGCGTCAACTGGATCACTTCGCGATGCTTGAAGGCTTCGAGCGCATGGTGCGAGCGCGCCGCTTTCTTGATTTGCTTTTCGCTTTCAAGCTCGCGCTCAATCCAGTCGCGCTCGTCATCAGCCAGCCAACGGGCCTGGCGCGGCCAGTCCGTAAGATAAAAGATCGTCGCAATGCCGAAGAGGATTGCCGGCAAGCCTTCGATGATGAAGACCCATCGCCAGCCGCTCAAGCCAAGCCAGTTGACGCCGAGAAGCAGGCCGGAAATCGGCGAGGCGAGGATGCTGGTGATTGGCAGCGCGATCATAAATAAGGCGACGGCTTTAGCGCGATCTTCCTGGCGAAACCAGTGGCTCAGGTAAACGATGATGCCGGGAAAGAACCCGGCTTCGGCAGCACCCAGAAGAAAGCGCGCCCAGTAAAATTGCAGCGGGCTGTGTATGAAGCCGGTGAGGATAGACAGCGCCCCCCACGAGATCATGATGCGGGCGATCCATTTGCGGGCGCTCCAGCGTTCAGCGATCAGGCTGCCGGGAATTTCAAGCAGAAAATAACCGATGAAGAAAATTCCCGCGCCGAAGCCGTAAATTTTCTGCGTGAAGCCGAGTTCATCGATCATGGTGAGTTTCGCATAACTGACGTTCACCCGATCAAGAAACGCAACGACGAATAAAACGAAGAGGAAGGGGATCGTCCGGCGAAAGATGCGCCGCCGTGCTCGCTGTGCAACATTTGTTGTTTGCGCTACTTTGTTCATCAAGCGACAGTCTGATGTTTGGAGTTCCGCCTTCAGGCGGAATCTGTAGTTATCACAACATTCCGCCTGAAGACGGAACGCCATGCCTCATCTGCTACAACTTCGGATATTCCCACGGGGCTCGATAAGGCCGCTGCAACTGTTGCGGCGTATGAAGACGATTAATCGGCGTATCCCGACCGATGCGCCTGCCGCCACTGCCAGGCGCTGCGGATAATCTCGGACAGATCAGCATGAGCCGGCTGCCAGCCCAGCACTTGGCGGGCGCGGTCGGCTTTGGCGATCAGGTGCGCCGGGTCGCCCGGGCGGCGCGGTTCGATGCGCATATTGATTTCGCGGCCCGTCACCTGTCGCGCTGCTTCGATGACTTCGAGCACCGAATAGCCTTTGCCGTTGCCGAGGTTGATGAACTCGGATGGGCCGCCGCCGCGCAGATGTTTCAATGCCTGAATGTGCGCCGTCGCCAGATCCGTAACATGAATATAATCGCGCACCGCCGTGCCGTCACTGGTCGCATAATCGCCGCCGAAAACCGAAACGTAAGGCCGCCGCCCTTCGGCGGTCGCCAGCACAAGCGGTATCAGGTGGGTTTCGGGATCGTGGTTTTCGCCCAGGGTTGCGGTAGCGCCGGCAGCGTTGAAGTAACGCAAAGCGACGAACTTCATACGGTAGGCGCGGTCATAGCTTTCCAGCACGCGCTCGATGAAGAACTTCGACCAGCCGTAAGAATTGACCGGATGTTGGGGATGTTGCTCGTCAATCGGGATGTACTGGGGCTCGCCGTAGGTGGCGCAGGTCGAAGAAAAGATGAACTGCCGGAGGCCGGCTTCGGTGAGCGCTTCGAGCAGCGCGATACCCTGCGCGACGTTGTTTTCGTAATAACGCGCCGGATGCTCGACCGATTCGCCGACGTAAGCGAAGGCCGCGAAGTGGACGCAGGCGTCGATGTCGTGCGCTTGTGTAATCTGTTTTACAAGCGCGCGGTCGCCGACGTTGCCTTCATAAAAGGGCGTATCGCCGGGAACTGTCTGGCGATGCCCGCGCGCCAGGTTGTCGAGTATGACAACCTCTTCCCCCTGTGCCCGCAGCAACTCAACCGTGACGCTGCCGATATAACCCGCGCCGCCCGTGACTAGAACTGCCATATGCGTTTCTCACCCTCAGGCAAACTCACTCGTCACGCCGCTTGATCAATGTGCGGGCGGACGGCGCTCGCGCTCTTCGCCGCTCTCGTGCTCAAGTTCTTCGATCAAGCGGCCCTCGGCGCTTTGTTCTGCCGAGCGCATGGCCGAGGTGCCGCGCCGACCGAGGATGAGCATCACCAGGCCGAAGATAAACATGACAATGCCCCACGTCAGATTGATGTTGACGCCAAGCGAGTGCTTGTCGTACATCGCCTTGTCGCCGACCAGGCCGAAGACCGTGAGCAGTGCGCCTAAGATAGCAAACATCAAGCCGATTGGCAGTCGTATGTCGAGTCCCATGTGAATCGCTCCTTACCAGAAGATGACGTTCAGCACCGCAACCAGCAGCAGCACGAAGATGCCAACGTTGAGAGGTCGCGCGTAAAACGGCAGGTGATGCTCTTTCGGTTTTTCCGTCAGCGAATAGACCAGCCCGACCAGTTCTTCTTCTTTGCGCGCTTTGGTAAAGAGGCTGACAATGATGGTCACCACAAAGCACGTCGTCCACGCATAGATCGCCGTCCAGAAATTCTGCGCCATCTCGCTCGGATAGGTATGCATCAAGCCTAACCAGCCGCCTTTAATGCCCGCCGATGCCAGAAGGTTCGGGCCGGCCATCGGCAGCGTCAGGCCATGATGAATCGCCGCCGCGATGATGCCCGATAGCAATCCGGTGAACGCCCCGTGACCGGTCGCCCGCTTCCAGAACATGCCCAGCAAGAAAGTCGCAAATAGCGGCGCGTTGACGAAAGCGAAGACCAGTTGCAGCATGTCCATGATGTTGTTGAATCGGCTGGCCACATAGGCCGCCGCGACTGAGACGGCAATGCCGAAAATCGTCGCCATGCGGCCCATCCACAAGTAATGTTCATCACTCGCGCCGCGCTTGATGTACGACTGGTAGATGTCGTAAGTCCAGACGGTGTTGAAGGCGGTGACGTTGCCGGCCATGCCCGACATGAAACTGGCCATCAGCGCCGTCAGGCCGACGCCCAGTATGCCTGAAGGAAAGTAATGCGTCAGCATCAACGGAATCGCCAGATCGTAGTTGTAGGTGCCGTCGGGTTTCATCGGCAGCTTGAAGCCGCTTTCGCCCGTCTGGTAAGTCAGCGCGATGGCGATGATCCCCGGCAGGATGACGAGGAACGGGAAGAACATCTTCGGGATGGCGGCAATCAGCGGCGTGCGGCGTGCGGCATCCATCGAGTTGGCTGCCATGGCGCGCTGCACCACCAGAAAGTCCGTACACCAGTAGCCGAACGACAGCACGAAACCCAGACCCATGGCCATGCCGAACCATTCGACGCCCATGGGATTGCTGCTCGGACTGTCCAGATATTTCCACGAATGGCTCCATGCGCCCGGGCCGAACCCATGCTGCGTGGCGACCGTGGCGAGTCGCGTTTGCAAGCCGCTCCAGCCGCCGACATCTTTCAAGCCGATGTAAACGAGCGGCAGAAAGCCGAGCACGATGAGGAAGAATTGCAGCACCTCGTTATAAATTGCCGAAGTCAGGCCGCCGAGGAAGATATAAATCAGCACGATCAGCGCCGACATCAGCACACTGAAATTGAAGTCCCAGCCGAGCAGCGTTTGCAGCAGCAGGCCCATGGCATACATCGAGATGCCTGACGAGAAGATGGTCATCACGGCAAACGAGATGGCGTTCAGGCCGCGCGTCTTCTCATCAAAGCGCAGCTTCAAATATTCAGGCACCGAACGCGCCCGCGAGCCGTAGTAAAAGGGCATCATGAAGACGCCGACAAAGACCATCGCCGGAATCGCCCCGACCCAGTAGAAGTGGCTCGTCATAATGCCGTACTTGGCACCCGAAGCGCCCATGCCGATGACTTCCTGCGCGCCCAGGTTGGCCGAGATGAAGGCCAAACCCGTGATCCACGCCGGAATCGAACGGCCCGCGAGAAAGAAATCCGTGCTCGTCTTCATATAACGCTTCAGCATGAAACCGATGCCGAGCACGAAGACGAAGTAAATGAGCATGATGATCCAGTCAATACTAGTCAGGTTCATGCGGCAGACCTCGATTCAAGATTTGCAGACTGCTCAGGTGAATTGTAGTTTAAGGCACACTATCCGACTCAGCGCGCCTGAATTTAACATGCACAAGGTTGATGCAAGCGAAAGTGCAACGGACGTAAGACAACAGCTTTATGCTTATACTGTCCGGCGCGGCTGCTTGTCAAACGCTAACCGTTCAGATAGAAAAATCCAGCCGCCGCGCGCCAACACGGTCGGAGCGCGACTCATCGGCTCGCCGGGTTATCGGTTCTGAATGGCGAAGCCGGCAGCCCTGCGCCGTTGATGAGGTTGGCTTCGGGGTTGTCGGCCCATGCATAACGCACCGCCAGAGGGCGGGCGACCGCGTCACTCCAGACGACGATCTCGCGGCCTTCAATCGTCGCACTGGCCCACACGAACTTGCCATCCGCGCCGGCGACCGCGAAGCCTTTGAGCGATGCGCCGTCGGCGGTGTGCAATCCCTCGGCATGTGAGAAGCGTAGGCGAACCTTGCTACCCTCGACCGCTGCCGACTCGTAGAGCGGCCCGGAAAATTCGCCGCTTTGCCCGTAGGTCTTTGCCAGCGCCGCAAGCGCCAGGCGGTGGCCAACGTCCTGCTTGTTTTTCGGGTGGATGTCGTTTGCTTCGCCGATATCGATGATGACCGCCATGCCTGTGGCGGGTGCTTTCAGCGTCATGAGTTGCGCCTCGCGCAGTTCCGCCCAGGTGCTCTCGCCCGGCTCTGGCCTTCGCGCCTGAAAATTCGCTAACTGGACGAACAGGAAGGGGAAGTCGCCTTCGCCCCAGGCAGCACGCCAGTTGCGAATCATGGCCGGGAAGAGGCTCTGGTATTGCCGTGCGCGCGCGGTGTTCGCTTCGCCCTGATACCAGATTGCGCCGCGTATGGCGTATGCGGTCAGCGGCGACAGCATCGCATTGTAAAGTACAGTCGGCGTGTTGGGGTTGCCGGCTGCCAGTGGCGCGACCGGCTGTGTCGCAAAGTCGACCTTGAGCGGTTCGACGCTCATCTCGACCTTATAGAGCCAGTCGCCGGCAAGCGCAATCGATGACGCGCCCGCCGGCCCAAGCGACATATCGGCGGCGGTGCCTCCGAAGCCGCCCTCGCCGAAGTGATCGAATACGCGTACAGCGATCAGGTTGCGCCCGGCATGCACGAGCGCGCCCGGTATGGTGTACTTTCTCGGCACCAGATAGAAGTTCGGCGTCTCGTGGCCGATTGCGCCGACCTTCGTGCCGTTGAAATAGGTGACATCAAAATCGTCAATCGGGCCGAGACTGAGCGCCAGGTCTTTGCCCGCCCACTCCACAGGAACGTCGACCGTCTTGCGGAACCAGACCGCGCCATCAATGAGGAGTCCCGCCGCTTCCCAATGTTTGGGCAATCGCATACTCTGCCAGCCCGACTCGACAAACTCTGGCCGCGCGTAGCCGAGATCAAACCCCTGATTGCCGGGATCCTGCAAGAAGTGCTCGGCCTCCCACTTCGCCTCTGCCGCCTGGTAATCGCGCATCGCTGTGGGAAGGTTCAGCGCCGCCCGGTCGAGGGCTTCGATCATTGGCTGCGTCTCGGCGCTCGCCGCAAGACTCTCGCGGCTCGTCCACGCCTCGGCGGGCGTGCCGCCCCAGGATGTATGGATCAAGCCGATAGGCGTTTTGAGCTTCTCCTGCAATTCGCGCCCGAAGAAGTAGGCGACGGCAGAGAAAGCCCCAGCCATCTCCGGCGTGCATACGACCCAGTGGCCCTGTACATCGTCGCGCGGCGCAAGCGCGGTCGCCTTCGTGACGGTGAAGAGGTGTATCTCAGGGTAGTTCGCCCGCGCCACTTCGTCAGCGCCGTGAGCCGCGTTTTGCAGCGGCCACTCCATGTTGGATTGACCTGAAGCGACCCACACCTCGCCGGCAAGAATGTTCTTGAGAACAACGGTGTTCTTGGCGGCGATGGTCATCTCATACGGCCCGCCGGCTTTGAAAGGGCCGATGCGCACCTCCCAGCGGCCCTGCGCGTCGGCCACGGCCATCGCCGACTTGCCCGCCATAGACACCGTCACCCGCGCGTTTGGTTCGGCCCAGCCCCAGACGCGCGCCTTGACGCCTTGCTGAACGACCATGTTATCGCCTATGAGCGCCGGCAGCCTGACTTGCGCGCGGGTCGTCGGCGCGAAAACCAGCGCCATGCTTAAAACCGAAAGTGTCATCATCAGGTGGTTCAGTTTCATCAATCCTTAATCGCGGCGAGTCTGCCAGGCCGCTCTCCTTTCTTTTTTCAGTGCTGAGTGCTGAGTAAAGCGCGAGACGTGAAACATAAGGCATGAGGATAGCGCTGTCCACTAACTATTCTCCGCGTATTCACTCCACACTCACTTTGCCCACTCTGTTAGCGAGGCGTAGAGATGGCCGTTCGCTGTTTAGAAGCCGTGCCGGGCTATGGCAATGGCGGCATCGCTTTCTTGGTAAGCGACCGCCGCGCGATAGCCGACGAAGCGTTCGCGCATCTCGCCAAGCCATGCGGGCCCGATGACCAGCAGCGCCGTTGACAAGACTTCACAGGTTGATGCCGACTGGCCGGCGACTGCTGCGGCCAGGGCGCGATTGACCGGCTCGCCTGTGCGCGGATCGATGACATGGCCATAGGTGCGCCCGTCCGCCGTGAACGCTTTGCCGTGAATGGCTGAGACCGACAGCGCTTCGTCCGCGAGATCGAGATGGATGAACCCCTCGCCGGTTTTCAAGGGCTCGCTCAATTGAATGCGCCAGCTTGGGTGATGCGGCGGCTTGCCGATGACCGCAGAAGAACTGGTGCCGCCGTGCAGCAAAGCGCTCGTGACGCCGTTCTCTTTCAACGAATCAATGGCGCGCTCAATGGCGTAGCCTTTGCCGTATGCGCCCAGATCAAGTTGCACGCCCGGTTGTTTGAAACGAATCGTCAACGCCTCGGCATCAAGCTCGACCTGATGCATGCCTATGAGCTTGCGGGCCGCTTCGAGATCATCACCGGAAGGCACAGCGCCGGTATCGCTGACGAATCGCCAGGCGCGCATCAGCGGGCCGATGGTGATGTCAAAAGCGCCGTCGGTCGCTGCGGTAAATGCAGCGCAATGTTGAAGCAGATGAAACAGGCGCGGCTCAAGGCGCACGGCTTCCGCAGCGGCGCGACTGTTGATCCAACTGATCTCGCTGTCGGTGCGATAAAAACTCAATTGCGCTTCGAGCCGTTCGATCTCGGCGAGGGCTTCTTCGCCGGCAGCGCGCAACCGCATTTCATCGACGCCATAGAGCAGCAACTCAAAGCGCGTCGCCATCGCCTGCGTCGAAAGCGTGACCATTGCCGGAGTGTTCATTGCGGATTTAAGCGCAGAGGGAACCCTATCGGAAGAGACCATCAATCGAAAATATCTTTTACGGCGATCTTGAATCCCGGTACAACATCGTCAAGGTCGAGTGTGGCATCGTCATTTAAAATCACGATGTCGTTTAACGAGCGATAGGCCGTCACTGTGCGCTTGCGCGGGTTGAGCGCCAGCACCAACCGCGTGCCTGCGGCGAGCCAGTCGATGGCTTTCTCCTGGACTTCGGTGTAGGTGTCTCCGGGCGAAACGACTTCAACCGCGAGGTCGGGAGCGCCGGGATAGAAGCCTTGCGAACTTTTTATTTCTTCAAGCCGGTTGCGGCTGACGAACCCTACGTCGGGAGCGCGCACGGTGTCCGGGTTGGCTGCCAGCTTGAAACCTGTCTCTGCGGCATAGACCACGCCCAGGTTGTTTGTTTCAACGTGCTGTGCCAACCGCCAGGTGAAGTTAATGGCGACTCGCCCATGCTCATGTCCGGCAGGGGCCGTCTTTCTCAACTCTCCTTTCACCAACTCATAGCGAAAGCCGTCGTCGGGCATACTGAGCAGTTCGTCGGCAGTCATCAATTGTTCGGTTGTACTCATAAGAACACCTCGCAGCGGATTTTATCACAGGTGGCTTGAATTGCTGTCGTATGGATGCGGCGGGCTCGAACTCCAAAACGAACTGAGGCAGCCCACGCGCGGCTGCCTCGGTTCGTCACGTTGTGTTTTGTCGGCAAGCCGCGTGATTAGCTGCTCATCTTCAACTTGCTCGAATCGAATTGCATGGACTTGCCTTTGCGGTAGGACGCTTCGGCCATCGATACAATCGTCTGCACGCGCACGCCTAATTCAATATCGCAGTTCGGCGCGACATTGTTGCGCATCGCCTGGATGAAATTCTTCTGATGCTTGGCATGAGTTTCGCCCGAATCCGGCGGCGTCTCATCTTTCGCCTCGATCTCTTCGGCATACGGGCGCTCCGGGACGATCTCGACCTTGGTGCCGCCGCACAGCAGGTTGGCCTTGTGGCCGCGAATCACGTCTTCGACGCCGCGCTCGTTGACCGTCGAACCGGCCAGGAAGATCATCACGCCCGACGGAAACTCGACCGTCATCATGGTCGTGTCGGCGACATCGCGCGGGTCGCCGTTGCCTGTGTCGGTGTCGCAGAGAATGCCGCCCATGCAGTTGACCGACTTCGGAAACTCCAGCAGATTCATCGCCAGCATCAACGGGTGCAAACGGTGCGGCCACAGGTCGCCAATGATGCCGTTGCCATAGTCCCAGTATTTGCGCCAGCGATAGTAACGCTCGGCGCTGAACGGGCGCTTCGGGGCTTTGCCGAGCCACTGTTTCCAGTCAATATTCGCCTCGGTCGCTTCCGGCTCGATTGTGTAATTCCATTCACCTTTCGGATTGTTGCGGCAATAGCTGCCCTGCGCCCAAAGCAATCGGCCCAGGCGGTTGGCTTTGGTAATCTCGCGCGCCTTGTGCCATTTCGGATCCGAGCAGCCATGCGAGCCGACCTGCACCAGGCGCTTGGTCTTGAGCGCCACTTCGCGCAGCTTGAAGGCTTCGTCGAGCGTGTGGGTCATCGGCTTTTCGATATAGATGTGCTTGCCGGCTTCCATTGCATCCATGCCGACCTGCGCGTGCCAGTGATCGGGTGTAGCAATAACTACTACATCAATCTCTTTGTTTTCCAGCAGCTTTCGATAGTCTTTGTAGACCTGCGCCTCCGAGACCTTCGCGGTGTCCTGAGCTTTGCGGCGACGCTTCTCGAAGACATCGCAGACGCCGAGGATGGCAACGTCCTCTTCGTTCTTATCAATCCACGTCTTGATGATGTTTAGATGGCCGCTGCCCATGCCGCCGACGCCGATGAAGCCATAGTTGATGCGACCATTCGCGCCGAGTATGCGTGCCGAGGTCGGCAACGAGGGGGCGGCGGCGCGCGCCGTTGACGGCTCGCTGCCGATCAACGAGGCGGCGACCAACCCGGCGGTGGTCACCCCCGTCGTCTTGATGAAATCACGCCGGGTCAGTTCGTTCTCTGTCTGCTTCTTGCTCATAACTGCGCTCCTCCTGAATGTCATTTAAGTTCAAACCATGATTTGTCAAAGGGAATCCGTGTGCCGGCAAGCGCTGCTTCGTTGGCTTTAACCGTGACGACCGTCGCCACGTAGCCGTCCAGCGCACTGCTTGGAGTTGCCGCATCGCTGCGAATGGCGCGGGCGAAATCGTCGAGCGCCAGATAAAGCGCCGTCTGCGTCGGCTCGACCGAACCATCTTTGCCGGGTTCTTTTCCGGCCTCGATAATTTTTGTAGCATCGGCTACCATCGCGATGCCGGTCTCGTTGTGGACTTCTTCCTTGCGGGCATAGACTTCCCAACCTAAGAGCGGCGAATCGGCTTCTTTAATCAGCCAGCTACGCTTCTCGCGCATCATCAGGCTGCTGTTGCTGCCCTGAAAGACGGTGAACGATTCGCTGAACGAACTGACGAGCGTCGACGAGAAGACCAGGCGCACGTTGTTCGGATATTCGATGACACACTGCACGGTGTCGGGCACGTCGCGTCCGTCTTTCCAGTTGACCAGCGCGCTATAGCCGCTCGCAGCGATGGGTTGTGATTTTAAATACCAGTTCGTCAGGTCGAGATGATGAATGCCGATCTCGCCGATGAGTCCCGCCGAGGTCGCTTTCGACAGACGCCAGTTCAAATCTTTCTCGCGTTCAGGCGATGCCGCCATGCGCCGCCAACTCTGTTTTTTGTTCCACTGCGCGGTGACCTGCGCGGGCGTGCCGAGCACGCCGGTCTTGACGAACTTCGAGACGTGCTTGTAGAGCGCATTCGAGCGGCCTTGCAGCCCCGATTGAAACTTGATCTTCGCCGCTGCTTGCGCTGCCAGCGCGATGGCCCGCGCGTCCTCGATAGTAGTTGCCAGCGGCGCTTCGCAATAGACATGCTTACCCGCCTGTAGTGCGGCAACCGCCATCTCTTTATGTTGCGGCGTCGGCGTCGCGATGATCACCGCTTCAACGTCGGGCGATTCTAAAAGCTTGCGATAATCGCCAAAGGTCGCGGCTTTGGGCGCGATCTCTTTGCCTTTGGTGAGGGCCAATTCGTAAGTGTCCGAGATGGCCGTGACCTGCGCCGAGGGCGAACGCGAAAGCGCCGCGAGAATCTCTTTGCCCCACTGGCCGAGGCCGATGACGCCGAATTTGACCGGCGGGCCGACCGGCTTTTCATCTTGGAGGATCGCGCCCTTGATCAATTCCTCTTCGGTAAAGACCACCAGCAGCGAAGCCGCTGCCGTCTTCAGAAAATCGCGCCGGCTGGGTGTGTCGTTACTCATTGCTTGTCCCCCTGGCCCACGGCGGCGGGCCGACCTGATGAAACGATTTAGCGGATGAATCGGTGCGATGCCGCAATCATCCTTTATATACTGCCTTGACCGTTAATGGTTGTGATTGCCAACACGCCGCGCAGTGACGACGATCACGCCCGCTACACGTCGCACAGGGCGATGGCTTCGCCCAGCGATTTCAGCGCGTCGCGCGTCGGCACAAACTCGTGCGCGACGTAGCCGGTGTAGCCCGTGTCGACAATCGCCCGGCAGACCGTCGCCCAGTTCAATTCCTGCGTGTCGTCCAACTCGTGCCGGCCCGGCACACCGCCCGTATGAAAGTGAGCAATGTACGGGTGATTGTCGCGAATCGTGCGGATGACATCGCCTTCCATGATCTGCATGTGATAGATGTCATAAAGCAGCTTAACGCGCGGCGAGTCCACCGCCTTGATCACCCTGACGCCGAACGGTGTGTGGTCGCCTAGATAATCTTTGTGATCGATTTTACTATTCAGCAATTCAACGCAGATGGTCACACCGTTGTCTTCAGCCACTTTCTTGATGCGGTTCAAGCCGGCGACGCAATTATCGAACGCCTCGGCCTCGCTGATCTGGCCGCGATTGCCGAAGAAGGCAATCAGGTTGGGCACCTTCATCTTCGCGGCGACCGGCAAGCTCTTTGTCAAACCGCGAATGATCACTTCATGATTCGCCTTGTCGTTCAATCCTTTGGGAATCTGCGCGCCTTCCGCCGGATAGCCCATCGAGCAGATCAGCCCGTGCTCCTTGACGACCGGCCACTGCTCTTCGGTGAGCAGATCAATCGCCGTCAATCCCATGTCGGCGACGACTTTGGCAAACTCCGGCAACTTGTACTTGCCCTGATAGCACCAGTACGAAACCGATTGTTTGAGGCGGCCACGCTTGACAATCTTTTCAGCGGCGGCGGTGCGCGCGAGTTTCGGCCAGATGAATGCGCCGACCGTCGCCGCACTCAATCCAAGTATCGCTTCACGGCGGTTCATCTTCATGAGCAAGCAATCCTCCTGAGAGCAAGTTACTGCGCGCGCGTGAACTCCACATGATAAAAATGCAGCGCGGCCATCACGCGGGCGCGCTCGGCCATCTCGGCAATCAAGGCGTCGAATGCCGTCACGACATTGGCCGTCGCTTTGTACTCCGCCGCATAAGGCACTTCGATCTGTCGCCAGCGCGTGAAGAACCAGTCGGCGCGCTTGCGAATCAAGGTGGCAACGGCGCGCGAATCATCCTGAGATTTCTTTGACAGTTGATTTAAGGCAATGCCCCGCGTCAGTTCATCCGCCGTGAAGGTGCCGGCATCGCCGTCGTCGACTCTAACTTTGTAAGTCCCCGGCAAGAGGTTGGTGACGTGCAAGGTCACAGCGCCCATCTGACCAATCTGCGGCCACACAGCGCGCAGCTTCTCGCTCGGCAAGGGCTCCGGCCATGCCAGCGGCAGATCAACGGTCACATTGTAGACCGTAGAGGGAACACTCTCTGAGGTTTGGAGTACAAAGGTTTTGGTGATCTCAGTGCCATTTTCCGGTGCGCCCCAGGCGCGCAGGATTTCCGTTGCCATCACCAACTGGCCATCCGCTTCAGGGTGAACCCCGTCTTGCAGGAATGTGTATGTTGGATCACTTTTCTTGACGCGCATTAAGGCTTCGACTGTTGTCGTGTGCAGATCGATCACCGGCAACTGTTCGCGCGCGGCAAGCTGACGGGCGGCTTCGCTGTAGCGGTCAAGCACCTCGTTATAACGCGAAGTGTGCGACCACGGCGTATTGCGCGTGCCGTCGTAAACCGTCGGCGTCATCACGTACATGCGCGCTTTGGTTTTGGCTTTCAACTCATGAATGATCGCCGCGAGGCCCTCCGTATAGACTTTCATCGTCGCTTCATCGAAATCGTAATAGCGGCCATCGTTCATGCCGAACAGCAAGGTGACGACCGTAGGCTTGTGATCGATCACGTCGCGCTTGATGCGCGCCAGGCCGCCGACGCCATTACAGGGCACGCATTCGTTGCGCGTCACCTGGTCGCCGCCCCAGCCGGTGTTGATGAAGGTGATGCGGCGCTCCGGATAATGCGTCAGCACGTAATGTTCAACATAAGTCGTGTAAAGCCGCTGCTCGGTGATGCTGTCGCCGTAAAACAGCACCCGGTCGCCGTCCCTGAGCGCAAAATCGCTTTCTTGCGTTTTCTCTGCACTCGTCGGAGGCGGTGTTGGCGCTGCGAACGCCGAGACGTTCAGGCTGATGAGCAGCAGCGCGATGAGCGTGTGAAGTTTGTAGCGCACAGTCAATGGTCTCCCGGCACACAAAGATTTGTTATTGCTCTTCGCAGAGACATACCCCAATCCGTTCGGTTCGAAATTCAGTCCAGCGTAACAGGATTAAGAGTATTAGAATCGTGTCTCTTTTAATATCGCAATTAGCCGCGCCGCGCAAGCCGGCCCGCCAAACTTGATTTGCAAGCGGCGGCTGTGCTACCGTCTCGACAATCTAGCGAACAATCCAGCGCGAGCAAGCCGAGGTCAGGGTATATCAGACTGTCTTCAAAGGGAGGCGGAATTGGGAACGCAAAAAATTTACGATGCCATCATCATTGGTTCGGGCGCATCAGGCGGCATGGCGGCAAAGCAACTCACCGAGCATGGCTTTGAGGTATTGGTTCTCGAAGCCGGCCCGCCGGTCAATCCCGAACGCGATTTGAATTCGCACAAGAATCCGTGGGATTCCATGTATCGCGGCTTCGGCAAGCCCGGCTGGCGCGATTACGATCAATGGATGCAGGACACGGCTGGCGAATTTTCGCGCCACTTCTACGTCAAAGACACCGAGCATCCCTACACCACCGACCCCGGCAAACCCTTCATGTGGGTGCGCGCCCGCATCGTCGGCGGCAAGAGCCTGCACTGGGGCCGCTTCTCCTGGCGCATGTCGGATCTCGATTTCAAAGCCGCCAGCCACGACGGCTTCGGCGACGACTGGCCGGTCAGCTACAAAGACATCGAGCCGTACTACGACAAGGCCGAAGATTTCGTCGGTGTCAGCGGCAATCAAGACCATATTCCACATCTGCCGGACGGCAAATTCATGCCGGGTATGCCGCTCACCTGCGGCGAGCATATGCTCAGGCGCGGCGCTGAGAAGGTTGGCCGTCGCGGCATCTCGGCGCGCGTCGCCATGCTGACCGCGCCGCCGCGCCCGCATATGAAGGGGCGTAATAAATGTCACTTTTGCGGCAACTGCGGCGACGGCTGCGATGTCAACGCCAGCTTCAGTTCGATTGCTTCGACGCTGCCCATCGCCCAGGCCACGGGCCTGATGACCCTGAGGCCCAACTCTGTCGTGCGCCACCTCATCACTGACACGAACACCGGCAAGGCCAGGGGCGTGGCCTATGTTGACCGGCTCAGCTATCAGGAATACGAAGCCTTTGGGCGCGTCATCGTCGTTGCCGCCTCGACGCTGGAATCAACACGGATCCTGTTCAACTCGAAATCGCGCCAGCACCCCAATGGCATGGGCAATTCATCGGGCGTCCTCGGCCATTATCTGGTCGATCACTTTGGCGGCATCGGTGCGGGCGGCTTCTTTCCTGTACTGGCGGGCCGCACGCCGGTCAACGAAGACGGCAAGTCGGATGGCCTCTACATTCCGCGCTTTCGTAATGTGAGCAAGGATACAAAACATCCGCGCTTCCTGCGCGGCTATGGCTTTGAGTGCGCCTCGCAAATCTGGCGTTATCCAGGCGTCGCGAAAGATCCGGCGCGTGCGCCGGGTTTCGGCAGCGAGTTCAAGGCGGCAGTGCGCCGCTGGTACACCGCGCCGGTTTACATGACGACGCGCGCCGAGATGCTGTCGCGGTTTGAAAATCATGTCGAGATAGACCCGAACGGGGTTGTCGATGCGTGGGGCATTCCGGCGTTGAAGATTCACTGTCAACACTCGGACAACGAGCGCGAGATGGCCAGAGACGCCGCCGAGACGAGCGAAGAAATTCTCCGCGCGGCGGGCGCTGAAGTTACCTGGAAAGGCGGCCAGATCACCGCGCCGGGCCGCATCATTCACGAACTCTGCACGGCCCGCATGGGCAGCGATCCGAAGACCTCTGTGCTCAACCAGTTCAACCAGTGCTGGGACGCCAAGAATGTCTTTGTCACCGATGGCGCGAGCTTCACGTCGAGCGCCTGCCAGAATCCGACGCTGACCATTCTGGCCTTGACCATGCGCGCCTGCGATTACATCGCCGATGAACGCAAGCGGGGAAATCTGTAGGAGCGAATCATGTTTTTCAATCAGGCAAACAAAAAAGCGAACCGACCGGCGGCCAAAACCGCGACGACCGCGAAAGCGCGCGGTAAAAAATCAACCGGCGCGCGCCGGCTCTACTCGGTGCCGGTGTGGATGCATGAGCGAGTCTTCGCGGGCGAGTTTGAACTTGGTAGCAGAAGCTACAAATTGACTTTTGCGCCGGCGCTGGCTGAGCTTGCCGGCAACGCTTTGCAATTGCGCGGGCGTTTGACCGTCAGCGATGGCAAAGCCGGTCTGCCGGAGGTCAAAGACGCGCGCGCCAGGCTTGCAGGCATACAGGGCGGCATCGGCGCGGGGCCGGCGCGATACAAGATGCTGGCTACGGGCGCGACCCCCGGCCCGACTGAATCGCCTACGGAAAAGCAGCAGAAATCGGGCGAAAATCAGAAATCCGCCGGCGAGCCGGCGCAGCCCGAAAAAGCCCAAGCGAGCAGCTTGACGATCACCGAAAACACCGGGCCCACGGCGTTCACGGCAGTGATGTTCTTTCACCTCGACGCGCTCGATGGCCGCGCCCTTGGCGTGCCTGCCGATATGAGCCATGTGCAGCTTAACGCGCGGCTGGCTCCCAAAGACCCAACGGCCCGGTCGCTGCACAGCCTCTATACGGCGCTGACTGGCGCGCTGGCTGGCGAGCAGGCCGATGAACGATTGGCGGCGGCGCTGGTGCGTGAATTGAATCAGGTTCTAGCTGGTTAAAGCGAGCAACATTTCATCATCTCAAGGGAGAAGGAGTTCGTGAGAAGGATCAAAATTGTATTATCAGTCACTTTTCTTGCAGGCATTGTCGCGGCGCTGGCGGCGCAATCGATTGCTTACCCGCCGTTTTTAGCGAAGGCGAAGAAGTTTGGCGCGAAAGACTGCCGCTTCTGCCACGTCAACCCCGAAGGCGGCACGCCGTTCAGCGAGCGCGGCAAGTGGCTCATCGCCCAAAAAGAACGCCGCCACGCTGAGGCGGTTGACCCGGAATGGCTGGCCGCTTACAAGAAGTCGTCGAAGAAGAAAAGATAGCCTCAGCACTCGCTGGAGCAGCAAGCCGACAACCGAGATGCAATGCCTCGCGCGACCTCGAAACCGCGTGCGCCGCGCGAGGCATTCGTCTATCCTTTACGCAGGCCGCTTGAATCCAGTCACCGGAGCGTTGACATGAAAGTTGCACTTGCAGCCGCGCTCTTTCTGCTCACCCAAATCATGTCGTGCAATAAATCGCCCAGCCCGCCACCACCCGTACCGGCCAAGATCGATGGCTGGCAACCGCTCTTCAATGGCCGTGACCTTGAAGGCTGGCAGCACGTTGGGCCAGGCAAATTTGTCATCCAAGACGGCGTGCTGCACAGCGAAGGCGGTATGGGCCTGCTCTGGTATACCGGCGAGGCGTTCGGCAATTGCAAAATTCGCGTCGTCTACAAAACAACGAGCCCGGCAGCAAATTCCGGCATCTTTGTGCGTATCGCCGACCGCCCCCAAGACGAGTGGTTTGCCGTGCATCACGGCTATGAAGTGCAGATCTGCGATAGCCAGGACGAGTATCATCGCACCGGCGCAATCTATTCGCTGTCGAAATCCACGAGCCTTGCAAGTAAGCCGCCGGGCCAGTGGAACGTGATGGAAATTACGTTGGACGGGCCGCGCATACAGGTCATCTTGAACGGCGTTGCGGTCAACGATTTCGATCCTGCCAGTCCTGTGCCGCCGCGCACAAAAGACTTTGAGCCGGAGCGCGGCCCGCGCCCCGAAGCCGGTTATCTCGGCATTCAAAACCACGACGATTACGCCTCAGGCGAGCACGTCTACTTCAAAGAGATCAGCGTGAAATTGTTATGATGCGGCGCGCAAGCAGGCAACTGCAAGTTTCGCTGATTTTCATCATTGAATTGTCAGTTATAAACTTGAATATACTAGTGCAGTAATCTAGTGCTAGCCAATTTATTTAGTAAAATATTTTGCTGGTATTATTAAATCATGCTAGGATGTTCTTCTTCTATGGTTGAACTTAAATTAAGTGAAAAGCTGAAACAGGTCGGCATGACAGCCTACCGTCTAGCACAGTTAACGGAGATTCATGAGACGCAGATCGGCAGGCTGAAAAATGGCAAGGCGAAGGGAATTACTTTTGATACACTCGACAGGCTGTGTGAGGCACTCAACTGTGAGCCGGCGGATCTGTTGGTGCGTAATAAAATCAGGGGGAAGAAGTCAGCGGCGAAGGAGAAGTCATCTACCAAATTAAAAGCACATAGAAGATTGCCCCCAATAGCAAAAGCCGATGAAAAAGAATGATTTTCCATTTTTCAGATCTTCAAACATTACCTTGTACCGTGGCGAGGCTACCCAAGTACTCACGCTCCTGCCAAAAGCATCTATTGACTGTATCGTTACATCCCCACCTTATTATGGTCAACGTGATTACGGAGTAAGAAACCAGATTGGGCTTGAAGAACATCCCCAGGAATATATTGACCGACTTGTTACCGTATTTCGTGCAGCAAAACAAGTGTTGAAGCTGTCTGGGAGTTTGTGGGTCAATATTGGTGATACTTATTGGAGCGGTAAAGGAAAGCCGTGCGGAGAGGATAAAAAGCAGAAAAATCGCCGATTTCTGCGGCCGCAAGACAAATCAGGCCCTCGCCCATTGTGCGCGCCAAAACAATTGCTTCTTATTCCCCATCGATTTGCAATTGCCATGCAGGAAGATGGATGGATTGTCCGTAATGACAATGTCTGGTATAAGGTGAACCCAACGCCCGACCCCGTTGATGATCGCTCCGCATCTGTTCACGAATATGTCTTTCACTTTGTTCTTCAACGACGCTACTACTATAACTACAAAGCTGTTTCGATTCCTTCTAAGGGTGGTAGTACAAAAAAAGCTCCCCCCTCAGTTTGGCATATTCCGACTGCAACAAACTTCAAGAAGCATGTTGCAGTATTTCCAGAAGCACTGATCCGAACTCCTGTTCTAGCTAGTCTCCCCAGAAATGGAGTACTGCTTGATCCATTTTGTGGAAGCGGCACAGCTCTTGAGTACGCAATCAGTCATGTCAAAGGCAGCAAGGGAATAGGAATTGACCTCAGTTTATCCGCGTTGAAAGAAGCTCGGAAGCTCCTTGCTCTGGCAACAAAAAAACAAAGTAAGCCAGTGAAGAGTTGATTCAGTTGTTTTCATCATCATCATTATCAGAGATTTCTTCACCCTCTGTATCTGATGAAGCATCAGTATCTCCAGCCATCGCTGTGGCCTCATCAAAGAAATTCAATGATAATTGTTGAACAAGTATTTCAGCGTCATTGAATGCGGGCAAGTTAAGCGTTAGTGCGCCTCCACGAACTTGCTCGATTTTCTCTCGATTGTTATTGCAAAAGGGATGAGTGTTGCGCGCATTGTCAACGATTGTTTTTCCACCTTTTCGATATTCTTTCTTGTGATCCGCCTGCGTAGGTAGGCCTGGGTAATAGCGACCTTCACATATCTCGCATTTGGGGAACATGGTCAGATAATCTTTTACATTTACGGTTGTTTTCTGTGCTGGCGTGAAGATTCGACTGGCGCTGTCTTGCTTTTGTGGAGAAACTTGGCCGTTTGGCTTACCTAGGTTTTCTATCAAATCTTTGTGGCTCAATTTGAATTCGTCAGATGCGGCTTGGTCACTGTGATTAATGAGAAGTTTGAGCAGCCCATGAAAATATCTTGCTGTCTGATAAGTCACTTCAGACCCTGAGCCGATCCTTCGCGTGATTCTCCCGATAATTTCTTCCTTTCGCTCAATAACGACTTGTTCAAATGCTCGGCGATGAGATGAAAAGAGTATTTTTCGGTTGAAAACATCTTTGTTCTGAGAGCCATAGTTCAACCAGTACAACATTCCGTATAGAAGACTTCTTACATAGCGCCCTTGATCATTGTAGAAATAGACAAGCGGCATCAGCAGCAATGATCTTGGATTATTACCGTAAACACTAAGGATATCATCCTTGGCATGTTTGAGTAGGGTTAGCCCGCTAGCAATTAACACAGAGGGTGGAGCATCTCGGTCTTTCTGAATCAATCGCTCAGTTTCTGCTGGCCGACCTTTCAATCCTTCAGTAATTGTTAAGATTTCAGCAACATAAGCCGGTTTGGTTTCTGGTTTGGTGAAAGGTGTTGCCACGAGCGGCTGTACTGGATTCTTAATTGGGGTTTCATACATTGGCGAGAACAGCAAGTCATTAAGTTCATTAACAATCCGAATAATAGACTGAGCTTTTTCTGAAAGCTCTTTGCTATCTCGTACTTCTTCGTCATTTAAGGGCCAAAAGCGATCAGCTTGTTGGACTTCAGCGATAGACATAACCGCTCTAGCCATACTTGACGTGCGGTTTTCTACCAACTTTGTTTCCCACTTTGATAACTGCCTTCCAGTTTTGTTGATTTTAAGAAAAGACTGTTCTGCCGTTTTATAATCCCCCTTGACCCAGAGAACTGGAAACCCTGTATCTACCGATGACCAACGGCGAGCTTTCTTGGCATATTCGTAGGATACCGATTCCATTTCTACGATTGGGTTTCTTCCTTGCTCATCTAATTCTTTGTAGCGTTTCTCAGCCCGAAAATACTCTTCAAATGTTCCAATGTCTTTTAGACGAAGAAGTTCACGTACCCTTAAAGCAGCATCTTTACTGGCTCGCTCAAGGGAGTCATCCTTGAAATGACCGGCAGGCAGAGTATCACCCCAATTATCTTTGATCCATGCCAGAAGAACCGAAATTCGGTGCCCTCCATCCAGAATAAACTTTGTCCCATCTTCGCTCAACCACATGATGACGCTTGGAACTACTTGTTCATTTAGCACAGCGTATAGTAGATCAACACAGTCTTCCGGTGTCCACGACCAGGTGGCACGTTGAAAGTCTGGCTTTCTCAATAGGTAATCTTCACGGTTCTCCCCATACAATTGCTTAATGCTGAGGAATCCATCACGGCGTGTAGGCTCTGTCACGGCTGTAGTTGGCCGTTTATAGAATAAGTTGTCTCGTTTGATGAGATGATCCAGATAAACCGTGAGCTTGGACTTCGCCATCCTAATCAGTACTCCTCTCGTGATTGGTCATAGCCTTTCTTGGGAAAGAATAAGGCTTCCTGACTTAATCAGCAAATATGCTCGCGGAGATTTTGACAGACGGCGCGCGATGTCTATTATAGAAGCAGTGGAAATTCCAAACCTTGAGGACGCGCTATGAAGACAAAGATTGCTTTGGTCGCTCTTGCGGTTATGGGCGCTGCCGTGGTGTCCATCGCCGCGTTGAGCCGCGCCAATGATAAAATGGAGGCTGCAACTGTGGCAAATTCGATATACGACTTTACGCTCAAAGACATTGACGGCAAGGATGCCGCCCTGGCGCAGTATCGCGGCAAGGTGCTGTTGCTCGTCAACGTTGCCAGCCGCTGCGGCTTCACGCCGCAATACGAGGGCCTGGAGAAGGTCTATCTCAAGTACAAAGATCGCGGCCTGGTCGTTCTCGGCTTCCCCGCCAACAACTTTATGAGCCAGGAGCCGGGCACCAACGAAGAGATCAAAACCTTCTGCTCGCTCAAATACAACGTCACGTTTCCCATGTTCGCCAAGATCTCGGTCAAGGGCGCGGACACCCATCCGCTCTACAAGTATCTGATCGATAAGCAGACCGATCCGGATTTCGCCGGCGACATCAAATGGAACTTCAACAAATTCCTCGTCGGGCGCGACGGACGTATCATCGGCAGGTTCGAGCCGCCGGTGAAACCTGAGAGTCCTGAAGTGGCGCAGGCCATCGAGAAAGCGCTGGAATAAACCGGCACCGAGCACGCATTCAAACTCAGGCGACTGCTCTCGTCACCGAGACGCGGCGCGACCGAAGGATTCTTGCAGTCGCGCCGCGACTTTTGCGTCAGCAATGGATTGTGAGATTTAATTTACAAAAAGCGAAGCGCGCGTTTCGCTGAAGGGATGATTATGGAAGTGCAGCACAGCAAAGAAATCGCCACGCTCGCCGGCGGCTGCTTCTGGTGCCTGGAAGCCGTCTTCAAAGACCTGCGCGGCGTCGATAGCGTCGTTTCCGGCTACGCCGGCGGCAACGTAGTGAATCCTACTTATAATCAAGTCTGTTCCGGCACCACCGGCCATGCAGAAGTCGTGCAGGTGAGCTTTGATCCGCGAGTGGTGACCTTTCGCGAAATCCTCGAAGTCTTCTTCACCATTCACGACCCGACGACGCTGAACCGCCAGGGCGCGGACGCCGGCACGCAATACCGCTCGGCCATCTTTTATCATTCGCCCGAACAGCGCGAAGTCGCCGTCCAGGTAATTGCTGAACTGACGGCAGAGCACCTCTGGCGCGACCCTGTGGTAACGGAAGTGACGCCGCTCACCGAGTTCTATGCGGCAGAGGATTATCATCAGGATTACTTCGAGCGCAATCCGTACCAGCCATATTGCACGGCGGTCGTCGCCCCAAAGGTTGCCAAGTTCCGCAAGAAATTCCTTGATAAACTCAAGAAGCCATAGCCCCGATGGCAGGCTCCTAATGGAGGCGGATGAAAATACGATTCATGCTTTTGCTCATCCTGATGGCGAGCTTCGAACTGAACGGCTTTTCGATGGCGGCGCAGAATCAAAACGCCCTGCACACGCCCGCCAAAGGCAGTCCCGAACGCAAAGCCATCATGGATGTGTTGCGCGACGATTTCTTCAAGCAGAGCGGCCAGCACGTCGTCTATCAGGTCAATCATCTCAAGGTGCATCAGGGATGGGCGTGGGCCGACGTGACGCCGCTCGACGACAAAGGCCAGGCCATCGCCGAAGGCGGCCCGGCGCTGCTGCATTACGAAAAAGGCGCATGGACGATTGTTGACCTCTCGGTGGTTGCTGATGATCCTGACGACCCGCTCGGCCCGATGGATCCCAGCCCGCTTTACATCAAGAACCTGCAAAAGAAGTATCCAGGTGTTCCAGCCGACATCTTTCCTGCGAGACACAAATAACGCGCGGCATCACGGACGCCAACTGGCAGAATGCGGCGCGGCTGGCGGCGCTGGGTTTAGAGATGATGATTACAGAGCTTGACGCGCGCGCTCGTGCGCCGATGAAAGCTCAGGATCTGGCGGACGCGCGCTCCGAGCGAAAGTGACCGAGGCCACCAAACCGCAGCGACTTGATCTCAAATCTGCGCGGACGGCCTGCGATGCAACATTGCATAAACCGTCGGCGTCACGATAAGCGATAACAGCAAGGCGATCATCAAGCCGCCGATCACGGCAATCGCCAGCGGCTGCAACATCTCTGCGCCAGCGCCGAGCGCTAAAGCCAGCGGCAGCATGCCGAACATCGCCGCCAGCGATGTCATCAGCACAGGGCGAAAACGCCGCCGCCCACTGCGCAGCAACGCCTCGCGCAAGGTGTCGCCTGCCGCCAAATGGTCTTCGACGGCGTCCAGCATGAGGATGCCGTTCTTGGCGACGATGCCGATCACCATGATCATTCCCATCAACGACACCACATTCAGGGTCGTCTTGGTGATGAACAGCGCCGCCAGCACGCCGCTCAAGGCCAGCACCGCGCCTGTAAGTATAGCTACAGGATGCGAGAACGAGCGGAACTCGACGAGCAGGGTGACGAAGACCAGGGCGACCGCCAGCGCCAGCGCCAGCATCAACTCGCGGAAGCTCGACTGCTGTTCGCGATACAGGCCGCCGTATTCCACAGTCATCCCCGGCGGCAGCTTCACGGCTCTGGCGAGCGTCGCCTGGATCGCCTTGATCGCGCTGCCGAGATCGGTGCCCTCCAACCGCGCCGTCACCGCTACCGTGGTGCGCAGCCCGTCGCGGGCAATCTCCGTTTGCCCTTTGTCGTAGTCGACATCGGCGACCTGATCTAATCGAAACAGCGTGTTTTTGGCGGTAGAGCGAATCTGCAACGCCTTGAGCGTATCGAGCGAGGCTTTGGCGGTCGGCGGCAACACCACACGCACCGCAATCAGGCGGCCTTGTTGCAAGATCGAAGAACTCGCATCGCCGGTCATCGCGGTGGCCACCGTGTTGGCAATGTCGGTCGCCGTGACGCCGAGTTGCGCGGCGCGCTGCGGATCAACCTTGAAGATAATCGCCGGGCCGCTCACCGTCACGCCATTGAAGACATCGACAACGCCGGGTATCTTTTCAATCGCCGTCGCGACCTCTTCAGCCTTCTGCTGCAATGCGGCGGTGTCTTCGCTGAACAATTTGATTTCGATGGGTTCCGGCGAACTGGTCAGATCGCCGACCAGGTCGCTGAGAATGCCGGGAAATTCGACGCGGCTCATGCTCGGCTCTTTCTCGGCAATCTCTTTGCGCAGATCGTCTATGACTTCTTCGGTCTTGTGCTTGCGGTCGTCCCTCAGCTTCACCAGAAAATCGCCGGTGTTCGGCTCTGTAATTGATAATCCAAGTTGTAGGCCGGTGCGCCGCGAGTAGCTTTCGACATCATCCTTCTTATCCTGCAACATCTGCTCGACGTGCTTCAGGATGCGGTCGGTTTCCGTAAGCGAAGTGCCCGGCGGCGTGAAGTAATCGAGCACGAAAGCGCCTTCATCGAATTCCGGCAAGAACTCCGATCCCAGGCCGCGATACAGTAGATAAGAGAAGACCATCACCACCAGACAAACCACAACGACGAGCAGGCGATTGTCTAGCGCCCTGCCGAGCAGCCACTCGTAACGCCCGACGACGGCGCGCAGAATGCGTCCCTGCTGGGCCTCTTCCTCGCGCTCATTGGCGAGCAGTTCGCGCTGCCGCTCGCTCACCGCCGGCTCGCCCGCTTGAGGCACGCCCTCTGGCGGGACGTGCGCTGCGGCGTCGCGCGGCTCTTCATCCGGCTGGGCGTCGCGCGGTCGTACTTTAACGAAGAACTCGGCGAGCACAGGCGTGAACGATAGCGCCAGCACCAGCGAAGTCAACAGCGCCACGGCCATCGTCAGCGCCAGCGAACGAAAGAATACGCCGGTCACTCCCGTCAGCAGCGCCAGCGGCAGGAAGACCACTACCGGCGTGATCGTCGAGCCGATGATCGGCACAGTAATTTCAGAGACCGCCGCCTGCACCGCTTCGCGGCGCGAGCCGCCGCGCGCCAGGTGCGTGAAGATGTTTTCGACGACGACAATCGCATCATCGATCACCAGGCCGATGGCCGCCGCTACTCCGCCCAGGGTCATCAGGTCGAAGCTCAAGCCGGCGAGCCACATCGCCACGAAGGTCGCCATCACAGTAACCGGAATTACTAAAATAGCGACGAGCGTCGTGCCCCAGTTGCGTAGGAAGCCGTAAAGGATTGCTACCGACAGCAGCAGGCCGATGAGAATCGAATCGCGCACCGATTTGATGGCTTCGCGCACCAGCAAGGACTGATCATAAAACGGCGCGACCTTCACATCTTTGGGCAGCAGGGCGCGCATGCTGTCAAGTTCGGCGCGCACTTCGTCAACCACGGCGACCGTGTTGGCGTTGGGTTGCCGCGTGACGTTGAGCAGCACCGCCGCGTGGCCGTCGGCAGTGACGATGGTGTAGTTGGGGGCGCTGCCTTCGCCAATCGTCGCGACATCGGCAACCGTGACCGGCGCATTATTAACCGTGGCGACGACGATAGCGCCTAATTCTTCGGGCTTGCGCGCCTGACCACTGACCAGCGTGAGTTCGAGTTGATGATTCTCTTCGAGCAGGCCCGGTGAATCGATGACGTTGGCGTTGCGTACGGCGTCGACGACTTGCTGCAAAGCGACGCCGCGCGCGTTGAGCCGTTCAGGGTCAACCGCGATGTGATACTCGCGGGTTTGGCCGCCGGCGACGGCAACCTCGGCAATCCCTGGAAGCCGCGCCAGGCGCGGGCGAATCGTAAAGCTCGCCAGTTCGCGCAAGCTCTGCGGGTCGCGCGCATCGGAGGTGAGGCTATAACCGGCGACCGGGAAGACGGCAAAGGTCAAACGGTCGACGCGGCGTATGGCGGCGGTCGGCGGCAGACTGGCAGTCAGTTGCGACAGCCGCGCTTGAACAAGTTGCAGCGACTGTAGGATGTCGACATTCCAGTTGAAGAATAGGTTGATGTCGGCACCGCCGCGCTGCGTTGTCGAACGAATGCGCTGAATGCCCGGTATGCCGTTCATCGCTTCTTCAATGGGGCGGGTCACCGAGACGAGCATCTGCGACGCCGGCACGACGCCGTTATCGACGATGATGACGATGCGCGGGAAATCGGTCTGCGGAAAGATGGCGATGGGCAATTGAAAAGCGGCGTAGACGCCAGCAGCACAGAGCAGCGCGACGAAGACAATGATGGCTCTCGATTGATTCGCGATCAGCCGCGCCAGGTTCAAGGCTTCACCCCCGGTTGTGCTGGCGGTTTAGCGCCCGTTCCGGATTTGCTGTTGGGCGTCGCCTTGGTATCAGCGCCGCTCTTCGTTCCCGCCCCCTGTGGTGTCTTGCCGTTGCCCGATGGCGATTGCGGGTTTGTAGCGGCGGGGTTGTTTGGTGTTGTCTCTGTATTCGGCGCGGGCGCAGCCGCTTTGCCGCCACCATTCGGCGCTGAATTATCGCCGGTTCCTTGACCGGACTTTGCGCCGCCGCCAGGGGTCGGCGACGCGCCGTTATCGGCGGGAGCGCCTTGTTGTGGCGTGCCGCCGCCGGGCGCTGCGCCGCCGCCGGCTCCTTCATCCTTATCTCCCTGATCCTCTTCATCGCCGCCGCTGTTGACTTCAATCTTGGCACCATCAGGCAGCGCGTAGTTGCCTTCGATCACCACGGTCTCGCCGCCTTGCAGTCCTGAGGTAATCTCCATTTGATCGGCAGTGCGTATGCCAACGGTTACCTTGGTTTCATGGGCAACGGAGTTTTCATCGACGACCATCACCGTGCCTTCGTCGGCGTTGGTCGCTTTGAGGGTGACCGCCGGTGTCGGGACGATGATCGCATCGGTTGCCGTATTAGTAGCGACGGTTACTTTGGCGGCGCTGTTGGCGCGCAGCCGCCCGCCTTCGTTCTTCAGGTTGACCCAGATTTCCACCGTGCGATTTTGCGGATCGCTGGCGCGGCTGATGAGCGAAATCTTGCCTTCGATTTTTTCGTCCGGCAACTCCTGCGGCAGCACCGTCGCCGGGTCGCCGACTTTAAGATCGGTGGCAACCGTGTCGGAGACCGGCGCTTTGACGATCACTTCGCTGACATCGGCAATGTTGAATAACTTGGCACCGGCGGCGGCGAACTCACCCTGGTATTGAAACTGGTCGGTGATGACGCCCGCAAACGGCGCGCGAATCACTGCATAACTCAGTTGCGTGTCGAGGTTGGCCAGACGATCCTGCGCTTGTTTGGCGCGCGCGGCGGCGGCGGCGCGATTGTTGGGATTGGTTGCCGTCTGGTGCAACCGCGCGGCGGCTTCGGCGGCGCGCAGATCGTTTTCAGCCGTGGTCAATGCAAGCTGCGAGGCTTCGAGATCTTTCTTGGAAATGCCGCCGTGCTCGAACAGCCCCAGGCGGCGCTCATAAGTGGCCCGCGCGTTGGCGACGTTGGCGCGCGCATCGCGCAACGCTTTGTCATCCTGCACGTTGGCTTCAGGGATCGTGCCGCCGCTCAACAATCGCAGGTTAGCCTGAGCTTCGTCTAAAGCAGAGGCGGCCTCGGCGCGTTGCGCCTGGAGGTCGCGGGCTTCGAGCGTCGCCAGAACATCGCCGGCTTTAACGGGTTTGTTTTTGAGCAGCGGCATGTTCTTGATCTGCGCGTTGATCTTCGGGCTGACCGTCGCCTGCTCGCGCGGGAAGATCGTGCCGAGCGCCGTGACCTCCGCTGCGATTGAGCCGCGCTCGGCCTGGGCGACGCGCACGCTGACGACGATATCGACGGTTTCTTCTTCGGCAGCGGCTTTCTTCGACGGCCATAGCCAGTAGATTAAAAGCGCAAAGGCGAAGAGCGCGGCTATCGTAATCAGCCACGTGCGCTTGCTAAGCCGTGAAAGGCGCTCTGCAAGCCAGTTTCGCGCCGTGCGAGGTTCATCGCCGGGTGGCCCATCAACGTGCAAAATCTTCTCTTCTTCGCGTGTCATTATTGTCCTGCTGCCTGTGCCAGGCGCGTCCGCGCGATTTGATAATCGAAGAGCGCTTGAAACAACGCCGCGCGCTGGGTTGCCAGTGTGGTCTGCGCGTCGGTCACTTCTAAGATCGGCGCTTCGCCGGCGCGGTAACGGGCAACCGAAGTTTGCAGGTTGCGCTCGGCGTCGGTCAGGGCGGCCTGCAAAATCTGCACGCGCCGGGCTGCCGACAGCGCCTGTTGGCGCGCTGAATAAAATTGCTGGTTGAAGGTACGCACTGCCAGGGCGCGTTGTGAGTCGACGGATTGCGCACGCAATTGCGCCTGCTGCTCGCGGCTACGGCTTACGCCCCAATCGAAGATCGGAATGGTGATGCTGACCGAGGCGAGAACGCCGCTGTGTTCTTTGAGCGGCGAAGGTTTTAGCGAGTCCGTGTCGAAGCCGCCATTAAGATTATAAGAGACTTGTGGACGGCGTTCGGCGCGAGCCGCGCTGACTTCCTGCTCGGCGGCGCGGCGCTGTGCATCCAGTTGCCTGAGCTCAGGTCGCTCGGCAATGGTTGTCGCAGTAAAGCGATTAAGCTCGTTGACATCAGGCGGCGTGATAGTCAAATCCGTAGTGGCAATCGGGCGATTGAAATCGTAGCCGACAAAAACCCGCAGGCTGTCGGCGGCAACCAGTTCAGCGCCGCGCGCCTGCTCCAACTCGTCGCGCCGCGTGGCGGTCTGCAAGCGCGCCCGCGTGAAATCGACCTCGGCGACTTCGCCGCCGTTAAACATCAACTCGGTGACGTGTTCAAATTCCAGCGCCGCAGCGAGACTCAATTCTGCCGAGCGGCGGCGAGCGGCGGCGAGCGCGAGTCCGTAATAGGCTTCATTGACTGCCTGCACCAGAGCGCGGCGGGCGACTTCGGTGCCGGCGCGCGCCGCTTCAAGCAAGGCGGCGCTGCGGCGTAGCGCGGCGCGCAAGCGGCCTGAAAGATCAATGTCGCCGGTCACCGCGACGAGCGCTTCGTACTCACGGATGGCGTTGGCGGCGATGAAGCTTTGGACGCCCGGTTGGGCATTGGGGCCGAGCGCCGGCGAGTTGTAGATGAACGACAGCGGGCTCGTGAGGCGCGGCAGGAAAGCCAGCCGCGCTTGCCGCACGTCTTCGGCGGCGATGAGTTCTTCAATGCGCGCCTGCTGAAAATTGGACGCCTGGGTGATGGCCTGCTGCACGACATCGTTAAGCGCCAAAGGGCTGCTCGTTTGTGCAGGTGATTGCGCCGGCGGCACAGCCGATGGCGCGGCGGGCGCGTTCGGCTGCGCCGGTTGATTCTGCTGGCCAGGATTGGGCGCAGGCGGTTGCGGATTCGGTTGCGGATTTTGATTCGGCGACGACGCTGGCGGGTTCTGCTGTGGCGCAGGCTGTGGTGGATTCGGAGTCTGCTGCGGCGATTGCGCCGGCTGCTGGCCGCGCCCTATTGTAATCAAACTAACAGACAGCAGCGCCGTGACAAGAGCAAGCGCGAGACGTGAAAGGCGAGTCTGGTGGATGATGCGAGCAGTTCGATTCGTAGGTTTCATCAGCCTCGTTGCAGGTCAAGCGGCGCGTCGCCAGTTTCCTGGTCGGAAATCAATACGCGGCTATAATCCAGCATCTTGAACGAGTTTTAAAGATCATCCACAATAGCATCATAGCATCGGTACGGCGGCGCGCGCATCCTATTCGGCGATTGTTCCTCAGGTTGATATGGCCAATTGGTCGAGCGCTGCGCCGTTAGAATCGGACATCAAATTGAGGCGCTTGCCGGGTGCTCGAATCCCTTATCACAGCACAGGCAAGCGCCTCTTTGGACTGACTGTCGCAGGCGAAGTGGAGGGCAAGGCGAAAGCAATCGCCAATAAAAAAAGCAATCGCAACGGCCCTGACCCTGAGCAATCATTGCAGGTTACCCCTTCAACTGCGTTCGTCAGTCTCACTGAAAAGATCAAGGTCTGCTCTCCGACACAGGCGGTTAACGCAATCATGTCGATTATACGGATCGAAGATGAACATACGATTAATCGGCAGAAGCGCTTGTCAGCAGGGCAAAATGACCGTGAAAGTGCTGCCCTGGGCGACCCGGCTGGTGACACTGATAGACCCTTTGTGAGCTTCGGCAGCCCACTTGGTTATGGAAAGGCCGAGACCGCTGCCGCCGTCGGCGCGCGAGCGCGCTTTACTGATTCTGTAAAACCGCTCGAAGATTTGCGGGGCGACCTCTGCCGGTATGCCAATCCCTGTATCTGAGACGCTGATTTTTACAGCGCCGCTCTCTTGCTTGAGGCTCACAATCACCGACCCGCCCGCCGGCGTGTACTTAATGGCGTTGTCGAGCAGGTTCAGCAACATTCGCCTGAGAATGTCTTCGTCGCCCTGAAAGGCAATGTCCGGCGCAGGCTCCATCTTCAACGAAAGACCCTTTTGCGTCGCCAACACCTGCGCCGCCCGGCAACACTCGTCCACCAGATCGTTGAGGTAGAAGGCGGTAATGCGCAGCGGGCGCTGACCGGCATCGGCGCGCGCCAACTCCAGCATATCGTCAACCAGGCGCGACAATCGCTTTGCCTCATCCTGTATGATGGCTAGCGCCGCCTGGTATTCGGCGGAATCTCTCGTCTGCGACAAGGCGACATCGGCCTCGCCTCTGATGATTGAAAGCGGCGTTCGCAATTCATGCGAAGCGTCGGCCATAAACGCCCGCATGCTTTCAAATGATCGGTCGAGTCTCGATAATAGTTCATTGAAGACGTTGGCCAGGTGGCCAAGCTCGTCATCGTCATTCCTGACGCGCAGTCGTTCGTGAAGGTTGCGGACGCTGATATGCTCTGCCTGGTTCGACATTGCCACAACCGGCGCTAGGCTCTTGCGGGCCAGCAGGAAGCCGCCCAGACCTGCGGCCAGCAATGCGGCAGGCAGGCCGAAGTAAAAGATTCGCCGGATGGATTCGAGTTGCTCGACCGGGTCATGAAGCGGCTCAGTTATAAAGATTACATATTCGCCGCCGCTGGTTTTTAAGGGCAACACGACCTGACGCGCGCCTTCTTCGCCAAAGCCATCAACGGTTCGGAAGCGGAACTGCTCATCGGCGGTTGATGATGTAGCGGAAGCCACAGGCGGCGCAGGCGGCTGTGGGTCGGGATAGTTTGAAGCAAGCAAGCGGTCGCCTTGATAGATCGCCAGGTAAACATCCGGCAGTTGCAAGGTGCTCAAGGTGTCGTGCGCGCCGGCCTCGGCGTCTCCGCCTCTTTCATTCGTTTCGATCTGAAATGAGTTGGCGACGGTCCTAGCGGCATTGGCAAGCGAGAGATCGAGCCGCGAATAAAGGCTCTTTGAAAGCGCCAGATAAATGGCCAGGCTGAAGCCCGATAACAAGACGCCGAAGACCAGCACATACCACATGGTCAGCCGCACGCGAACGCTGCTAAACATGGTCTTCCTCCAGGTCGGCAGCTAAAATGTAACCTTCACCACGCCGTGTCTGAATCAACGGCGGGCTGAAGCCCTCATCAATCTTTTTGCGCAGCCGCCGGACGTAGACATCGATGATGTTTGAAAAGGGATCGAAGTTTTCATCCCAGACGTGCTCGGCGATTTCATTTCTGCCGACGAGTTTGCCGGCTCGCAAAATGAAGAACTCCAACAACGAATACTCTTTCGCCGTCAGACTGATTGGCCGCCCGGCGCGCGTGATCGTGTGGCTAGACGTATTGACGATCAGGTCGGCCATCTGAATGATCTCTGGCCGAAATTCTTTCGTCCGGCGCAGCAAAGCGCGAATGCGCGCCAGCAGTTCTTTGAAGTCGAAGGGCTTGCCCAGATAATCATCCGCGCCGCAATCAAGCCCAGTGACACGATCATCAACGCCGTCTCTCGCGGTCAGCATCAACACGGGCTGCTTGAGGCCCTGCGAGCGCATCTGTTTGCAGACTTGAAAGCCGTCCTTCAGCGGCAGCATGACATCGAGGATGATTAACTCATATTCATTGGTGCTCGCTTGATACAGCGCCGCTTCGCCATCCGTGGCGATGTCTACGGCATAGCTCTGCTCGCGCAGTCCTCTGGCGATAAAGTGTGCGACGCGCGGCTCATCCTCGACAAGCAAAATCCTCATAGGCTTTTCGGATGCAAGGGTCTATTCGGTCTGGCAATGAAAAGTATATCAAGCGAAGATGAACCGGCGATTAACTTTCGCGGAGGCCGCAGGCAGCGTGCGACGCACAAGGGCAAAAGGCAAAAGGCAAAACGCAAAAGTTAGAGATGAAACAGATGATTCACACCTCGCCGCAAGGCTGGCGAGATGAATCATTTTTGCCTTTTGCCTTTTGCCTTCCCACCGCAGATGGGTGTTTATTTTCCGAAGGCCAGGATTACGAAAGAGCCAGGGACGATGCTGGGCCGGGGGTGCGGGCGCTCCGCCGTCGGGGCAGGCGGCGGCCCGAACTGCGCCGTTGCCACATAGACCATGTGCGTCTTCGGATCCAAGGCCATAGTCCGCGCCCCTCTTTGCGTCGATGCGTTTTCGATGACGCTGTACTTATCAGCGGAATCTTCATGCACAACCGTCAACGTGCCCTCGCCGTTTGAACTGAATGCCAGTTTCGTATCGGGGTCGAAGGCGGTTGCGTCGACTCCCTGACCAATCGGCAGGTCGGCGACGACGCGCCCGTTGTCGGCATTCATCACAATCATCTTCTTGTTACCGCAACCGACGAACAAGCGCCGCGTGTTGCGATCCATCGCCATGCCGCTGGGTTCTTCACCGGGGGCAAGCGACCAGTGCGCTTTGGCCGTCAGGTTCTGGGAATCTATCGCCACCACTTCACTCTTGTCTTCAATGTTGACGTAGACCATGCCATGGCCATCGGCAGCGGCGAACTCTGGCTTGCCGCCAAGCGCAATTGTGCCGGCGACCGCGCCGCTGGTCGCATCAATGGCGGTTGCGTCGGCGCTGGCACCGTTAAAGGTGAAGACGCGCCGCGACGCCGGGTCGTAGATAATCGCGTCAGGATTCTTGCCGGTTTTGACCTGGCTCAGCACTTTCAAAGTTTGCAGGTCAAAGATGGTCGCGGTGTTGTCGCGCCCGTTGCTCGTAAAGCCGCGACCCAACTCCGGCGCTAGCGCAATGCCATGCACGCCATTCGTATCCGGTATTTCGCCGACCACTGCTCCCTTGTCTAAGTCGATCACCACGACGCGCGTGGCATGCGAGACGTAGAGGCGGCGCGCCGCGCTATCCAGCGTGAGATAGTCCCATCCCCCTTCGCCGCCGACCTCTATGCGCTTTAACAGATGATAACCGGTCGCTGGCTTCGCGCTCGTCGCGTGCCGCGTTTGTACCTTCGCGCTTGCGACTGCCGCAAGCAGGAGCGCCGATAACAGGATGTAGATCGTTTGGTTTTTTGGATGATGCATTACAGAAGGCTCCTTCCACGAGATGCTTCTGAAGCCATCTTCTATCGAGATGAGTTCAGCCACTGGCATAGATGGTTCTAAATTGCTGACAAGCGGTTGTCAAGGAGGCCGGTGATTGCCTGCCGGGCGATAAAAGCGATTCGCAAAGGCCGGCATGTATTAGGAGACGCTTTTCAGATGACTATTTTCCATGATGCGTCAGATGACGTTTGATCGTCTTGCGGTGTTTGATGACTTGATAACCAACACTGCCAGCCGGCCCCAAGGTCACGCCGATGGCAATGGGCGCGGCAATCGAGGCGATCTTTTTCACTTTCGTGTGGTGATGATGTCGTTTGTGATGGTGCCCTTCATGAATCCGCACGTGATGCACACGATGATGACGATGTGTGCGAGCCAGAGATGCAGGGGCAAGACTCATGAGCATTAAGCCTGCCGTAAGTATTAAAGATAACAATCCTCTACGGTTCATCAGTAACTCCTTTGCCCTATGCGCCCGCCACTATTCATTCAGGCAATATGGATGCCAAGTAGACTCGGTCGACCGGCAGAGGAAGCTCTGAATTCGTCTAGTTTATAAGCTCGCCGAAGAGGATTGAGCAACAATGTTCGGATAGGGTTCATCTTGAGAAAACAATCGTACAGATGTTTGCATCTTCAAGCATTGTGAGAGTTGTTATGACTCCGGCGCAAGAAAATCGTAAGAATCTGCTTTACAACGATTCACCGTGTGGCGCATCATAAGCAGTGAATCCCAATAAGCAGTGAATCCCACAAAGTACGAACATTTTGGGTTAAGTTTTTCAAGGAGTATGTGTAATGCGTGTCAATCGAAGACTCTCTCGCGCTGTGAGTGCGGTCACGGCGGCGGTTCTCTCCCTGGCCATCCTGGCGGTTGCGCAAACCAGTTCGGATAGCCGCGTTGCAAACATCAGGATCAAAAACTTCGGCAAGGTTGATCAGACTCTCTATCGCGGCGCGCAGCCGAAGCGTCGCGACATCGCGGACCTTGCGGCGCTCGGCGTCAAGACTGTCATTGATCTTCAGCAGGATGGCGAAGCTGGCGAACAGCAGGATGTCGAAGCCACCGGCATGAAGTTCTATCGCATCGGCCTGAGCGACAAGTCATGGCCTTCACCTGAAAAGGTCGAGCAGTTCTTAAAGCTGGTCAATGACCCGGCCAATCAGCCGGTCTTCATTCACTGTCATGGCGGCAGGCACCGCGCCGGCACGATGACCGCTATCTACCGCATCACCCACGACAAGTGGTCAGCCGATCAAGCCTATGCCGAGATGAAGCAGTATGATTTCGAGAGCGGCCTTGGCCATGGCGCGCTCAAGGATTACGTCTACGATTATGCGCAGAAGACGCAAAAGAGCATTGTTGTAGAGACGAGCAAGTAACCACCGGCAAGACCTTCTAATCTCCGGGTGCAGGCTCAGGCGCATCCGGCGCGGCTTCTATTGCGCGCCGCTTGCTGCCTGACAATTTCTCGACGACATAGAATGCCGCTGGGATGAGGAAGATGGCAATCGTCGTTGCTGCCAGCATACCGACGATGACCACCGTGCCGAGGATGCGCCGGCCAGATGCGCCCGACCCGGAGGCGATCCATAAGGGCACGCATCCCAGGATGAAGGCGAACGAGGTCATCAGGATAGGCCGCAGACGCAGCTTAGCGCCTTCAAGCGCCGCCGCGACCAGATCGCTGCCCTTCTCGAATTCGGCCTTGGCGAACTCGACGATCAGGATGGCGTTTTTTGCCGACAGGCCGATCAACACGATCAAGCCGATCTGCGCGTACACATCCAGATCGTAGCCGCGCAGCAGCAAGCCGACGAAGGCTCCGAAAACCGCTATCGGCACGGTCAGCAAAACCGAGAACGGCAGTGACCAACTCTCATACAACGCCGCCAGGATCAGGAAGACGAAGACCAGCGACAGCGCAAAGCCGGTGATCGCGGCTCCTGAAGCTTGCCTTTCCTGGTATGAAAGATCGGCCCAGTCATAGCCCATCTCCGGCGGCAGCACTTCTTTCGCCACTTCTTCAAGAGCGCTCATCGCCTGACCTGAACTATAGCCCGGCGCGGCGTTGCCGTTGATCTGCGCGGCGCGATAGACGTTGAAGCGGTTGGTGTACTCAGGCCCGTTGATCCGGCGCGTCGTCATCAACGAGGTCAGCGGCACCATGTTGTTGTCGTTGTTGCGCACGTAATATTGCTTGATGTCTTCGTCGCTCAATCGTTCAGCGCCCTCGGCCTGTAGAAACACGCGCCATTGCCGGCCAAAGCGATTGAACTGGTTGAGAAACAGGCCGCCCAGATAAGCCTGTAATGTTTGATACACATCGTTGACCGCCACCCCCTGCTTCAAAACTTTATCGCGGTCGACGTCGGCGAAGATTTGCGGAACTGTAGCCGAAAAGCCGGAGAAGACCGCGCCGATCTCCGGGCGCTTGTGGCAGGCTTCGAGAAACTTCTGCAAATTCTGATCGAGAAAATCGACCGTGCCGCCGCTGCGATCCTGAAGCCAGAACGAGAAGCCGCCGGCGGCTCCGAGTCCGGGAATCGACGGCGGCAGCAGCACTTTGGGGTCCGCTTCGGGGATAGCGTCGGCCATCGCGCCGTTCAATTTCTGGACGATGGCTTGCGCCTCCAGTTCACTGGAATGACGCTCGCCCCACGGTTTCAAGATGACAAAGAAAAAGCCGTTGTAACTGGCCGAGACGCGAGTCAACAGGCTGAAGCCGCCAATTGTGTTGTATGCCTGAATGCCTTCGGTGTGATCGAGTATCGCCTCGACTTTCTTGCAAACCTGATCGGTTCGTTCAAGCGACGCGGCGGGCGGAAGCTGTACGTTCAGCAGCAGGTAGCCATAATCTTCATCAGGCAGAAAGCTCGTCGGCAGTCGCCGGCTGACCAGGCCGTCAAGCGCCACAAACACGCCGATGATCAGCATGGCAATGAGCCCCTTGCGAATCAGCGTATGGCTGAAGTTGACGTAGCCCTGTGTGCCCTTTTCAAACCAGCGATTGAACAGGCCGAAGAAACGACCGAGCGGCCCGCGCTTCGGCTTTCGCGGTTTGAGCAGCATTGCCGCAAGCGCCGGCGAAAGCGTCAACGCGTTGAAGGCCGAGATCAGCACGGAGATGGCAATCGTCACCGCGAATTGATTGTTCAAGCGGCCCTGAATGCCTGGCAGAAAGGCGACCGGCAGAAAGACCGACGAGAGAATCAAGGCAATTGCGATCACCGGCCCCGATACTTCCTTCATTGCCTGCAATGTCGCCTCGCGCGGTGACATGCCTTCTTCGATGTGATGCTCGACTGCTTCGACGACGACGATGGCGTCGTCAACCACGAGGCCGATAGCCAGCACCAGTCCGAACAGCGACAGCGTATTGATCGAGAAACCGAGCAGCGGGAAGAAGGCAAACGTGCCGATCAGCGACACCGGCACGGCGATCATCGGGATCAACGTCGCCCGCCAGTTTTGTAAGAAAATAAAGACCACCAGCAGGACGAGGATCATGGCGATGCCCAGCGTCTTGATGATGTCGCGGATGCCTTCGGTGACCGGCAGCGTCGTGTCGAGCGTGATGACGTAGTCAAGATCGGTAGGGAAGCGCGACTTCAAATCGGCGATGGTCTTCTTGACGCCGTCAGCGACGGCAATGGCGTTTGATCCCGGCGCTTGAAAGATGGCGACGATGCAACCTGGCTGGCCATTGACGCGAGCGATCTGCTGATAGTTTTGCGCGCCCAGTTCGATGCGTGCGATGTCCTGCAAGCGCACGACCGAGCCGTCAGGGTTCGAGCGCACCACGACCTGGCCGAACTCTTCAGGCGTCTGCAATCGGCCCTGGGCGCGCACCACATAAGTCTTCTCCTTGCCAGGGGGCGCAGGTTCAGCGCCGACCTGTCCCGCAGGGTTGACCGTGCTCTGTTGTTGCACGGCGCGCGTGATGTCAGGAACCGTCAATCCGAGCTTGGCCAGCAAATCGGGCTTGACCCAGATTCGCATGGCATAATCGCTCGCCCCGAAGAGGCGGACTTCGCCGACCCCCGGCACGCGGTAGAGCGCGTCGTTGATATTGATGTTGGCGTAGTTCGCCAGAAAGAGCGAATTGTAAGTGTTATTCGGCGAAAATAGCGAGATCACCAGCATCGGCAGACCCGTAGACTTGCGCAGGCTGGTGCCGAATTGAATGACATCCGCCGGCAGATTGGGCTGCGCCTGCGCCAGACGGTTTTGCACGTTGACCTGATCGGTGTTGGGGTCGGTCGAAATGTCGAAGGTCACGGTCAACTGCATGGTGCCGTCGTTGGCGTTGGTCGATTGCATGTAGAGCATGTTGTCGACGCCGTTCATCTGCTGTTCGATGGGCGTGGCGACCGATTGCTCGATGGTGACGGCATCAGCGCCCGTGTAGGTCGTCGAGGCAATGATCTGCGGCGGCACAATCGACGGGAACTGCGCCAGCGGCAATCCGCGCATGGCGACGAGGCCGAGGATGATCGTGATGATGGCGATCACCATCGCCACAATCGGACGATTGACAAAGAATCTGGAAATCATGAATTAATCCCTGCTTGCAGACCGTATGCTCTAAACCGGCGAGCGACGGTCAGTCCACTTGCTTGACCGCGCCGATTGAAGTTGTAAGCTATGCTACAACAGCTATTGTCCGGGTTTCGATTCGGCTGTAGAGGCGGTGAAGGGTTTTGGAGTCACCGCCATGTCGGGTTTGACTTTTTGCGTGCCCTCAGCAACAACGCTTTCACCGGCTTTCAACCCGTCCTCGATGATCCACATCGTGCCGACGCGCGCGCCGACCTTGACGGGTCGTATGCTGACTTTGTTGTCAGGGCCGACAACGGCGACGCGGTAACCGCCCTGCAACTCGCTGACGGCGCGTTGCGGAACAAGCAGCGCCCCGGGCTTCGTGCTGACGATGGCACGTACACGCCCGTACTCGCCCGGCCTGAGGACATTTCCCGGATTCGGGAAGAGACCGGCCAGCTTGATCGAGCCGGTCTTCTGATCGACGCTGCGGTCGGCCATATAGAACTGGCCCTTTTGCGAATAGGTCGTGCCATCGGAAAGCACCAGTTCGAGTTCGACTTTTTTGGCCATCGGTCTGCGCCCGCCTTCGGTCAGGCTGCTGCGGATAGTGTTGAGGTACTCCTGTTCACCCGCCGTGAACCAGACCTTTATCGGATCGACCGTTGAAATAGTGGTGAGCGCCGGGCTATTCGGATTTATCGGATTGACCAGATTGCCAACCTGCCCGGTCGCTACCCCGGCAATGCCGTCAATCGGTGCGGTGATCCTGGTGAAATTAAGATTGAGTTCCGCCGTTCTCACGCTAGCCTGGGAAGCTTTGACCTGTGCCCGCGCCGACTCAATCCCGGCGTTGGCGGTCCTGACGCTGGCCTCAGCCGCTCTGACATTCGCCTTGGCGGCGAGATTGGCCTGCACGGCATTATCGTAATCCTGTTTGGTGATCACTCCCGTCTTCACGAGCGAGGTATAGCGGTCGACATCCATCTGGGTCTTGCCCTGATTAGCTCTGGCCTGCGCGAGTTGTGCCTGGGCTTGCTCCTTCTGCGCCTCGGCCTGTCCCAGTTCCCCTTGAGACTTTGCGAGTTCGCCTCTGGTCTGATCGAGCGTCGCCTGGAAGGGTCGCGGGTCAATCATAAACAGCAACTGTCCCTTCTTCACAAAAGACCCTTCCGTGTAGTTCTGGGACAATAGGTAGCCGGTCACCTGCGACTTGATTTCGGCGTTCACCATGCCGTCGAGCGTGCCGATCCATTCGTTGTAAATCGGCACATCCCTCTGCTCGACCTGCGCCACTTCGACTTCGGGCGCTGCCGGCGGCGGCGCGATGGCTCTGGCCTTCGAACAAGCGGCGGCGGCAAGCAACGCCACCAGCATGCAAGAGAGCATCAGGGCGCTTATCAGTTTTTGTTTCATCTTCGTGTTGCAAACGACTCTGAAAACCCTGCCCGTCCCATCTGTTTTTGATTCCTTGTTCATCACCACTTCTCTCTTCTTCATCAGCAACCATCTGTAGCGCCGCCACAAACAGGCGACTATAGAAATATGAGTAACCGGTGGCGTATGCTCTGTCAAATGAGCAATCGCTCAGGCTAAATTTCCACTGAACCCTTTCAGGACGCGCGCGCGCGCTTAAAGGTAACTGGATGGATGTCGCAACACCTCCTGCTTTACCTATAATCGTAGCTTTCTGCATTCGTGAGATCAACCCAGAGCAAGCGCTTTCAGTCATTGGCCATCGAGCAGGGGCCTTCAGTAAGAACCAAAAAGATCGGCGCAAGCAAATTGATATGGCGAATCAGGGTTGGCATTGCTCTCGACGATCACGCGGGTCGTCCAGCCTGTCTTTGCCGTTTTACTTTTCCTCTTCTTCCTTTTTGCTTCGCCCCCAGGATTCCTTTATGGCCTCCAGGCCCGGAATGAACTTCTCCAGGAGATGCGGGGCGGAAGCGCCCATTTCCAACAAGCCGCGAAACCGCTGGTCGAACTCTTCCTTGGTTTTCAGATAAGCCGCAAAACTGCTCGCCAGATAATTCTTGAAAAAATCCTGCACCGCTTCTTCCTGCGAACGGATCAGTTGAAATAAGAAGGGCACCGGCAAAAGGTTCTTGTGATTCTTTTCTTCTTCTAGTATGACCTGCATCAGCACGGCCTTCGTGACATCATGCTTAGTCCTTGAATCAATCACCTGTATGTCGTTGCCATCGCGAATCAGCTTGAGGATATCTTGATAATTGACATAGCTGCTGGTCTCCGTGTTGTAAAGCCGGCGGTTGCCGTAACGTTTGATCGTGACCCCATCAAAATCTGCTTTTCTCTTTGCCATGAGTTACCTCGCAATCTATCACAAATGCGCTCTAGCTATCCAAGATCCACAACTATCTTCAACCAAAACAACATTATAGCCAATGCCGCACCTGCGAAAGATAATTCGGTTCAATTTCTCCAAGAAACAGCGAAAATTAATATCAATCCAATCTGTTTCTTGCTATATAATAATCTTTGTTATCAGCAATTGCAAGCATTATTTCGCAATTGCGAAAAATTCCTTGACTTGAACTGATTTTATGATATTCTTCTGCGTGTAAGAAGACTCTTTTTCAGAAAGAGCCTTCCCGATAGCAGAGGCGTATGAGCATCAAAAGATCAAAGCTGCGAGATGCATCTGCCTACGGCCAGAAGCCCTGGCTCAAGTCCTATGATTTCCGGGTGCCTGCCGAGATCAATTTACGGCGTGGCAGCCCTTGATTCGGCTTCACTTATGAAAGGAATAACACCATGACTACTAAATCCAAAACGACCAACAAGCACGACAGCCACGCCACCGCGAAGGCCAAAGCGCCTGAACAGACCAATCCAGGTGACTGGGCCAAACGCATGATTGAGAGCCTGACCGAGGCGCAGACCAAATGGCTTGAGATCGCCTCCGAGCAGAATGCTCTGGTCATGAAAGCGATGACTGAAGGTCTGAACTTTTACAAGACCGCGCCGACTCCGGCGCTCGCCGACTGGGCAAAGCAGGGCGTCGAAGGCTTCGTCGAAGCACAGAAGCGCTGGGCCGACATCGTCTCCGAACAGAGCAAGCAATTCGTTGAGGCGATGCGCGAAGGTGCCGGGTTTGATGCCAATGACGTGACCCGTGCGATGTCAGATTTCGCCGGGCAGGGAGTTGAAGCGTTCGTCAAGGCGCGCACCCAGTGGCTCGATTTCGCCGCCCAGCAGAACGCGCAAGTGCTCAAGACGGTGAAGGAAGGCTTCGGCCTGGATGAGAATTCGCCGGCGACAGCACTGGCGGATTTCGCCCAGCAAGCGGTCAGCAACTATGTGGAAGTGCAGAAGCGATGGCTCGACCTCGCCACGCAGCTTCCTTTCATGCGACCGCCGACTGCAAAGCGCTAGCTGATCTGTCGCCAGCCATCGTCGCCAGCGTCGGGCCGAAGATGGACGGTTTGAGAGTTGAGAGTTGAGATGTTTGTATCTCAACTCTCAACTCGACGATTCAGCGAATTCTTTGCCCTAAAGCCAAAGGCGACAGGCATCCGTCAGAGATCATAGGAGATTACCATGACCCGCGAGTCAGTCTCGAAACGTACCTTTCCGTGGACCACCAGCGTCAAAGACAAACTCATAACCATCCGACTGATGCAGCCTGAAGACAGCGGCGCTTTGCTTGCCTTCGCGCGCTCGTTGCCCGAAGACGATCTGCTCTTCCTTTCTGTGGACATCACCAAGCCCGAAGTGATTGAACAATGGACGCACAATGTTCAATCTGGCCGCACCAGTACGGTGCTTGCGGAAACCGACGGCAAGTTGATCGGTCACGGCACTTTATATATCAGCGAGTTGACCTGGACTCGTCATCTGGGTGAAATCCAGTTATTGATCAGCCCTGAGCAGCGCGGCTCCGGGCTGGGAAGCCTGCTGGCAAACGAGGTCTTTGCTGTAGCTCAAGAACTGGGATTGCAAAAAATCGTCGCTCGAATGGCGTCCGAGCAAAGAGGAGCCATGCAGGTCTTCGAGCGTCTGGGCTTCAAGGCCGAAGCGTTGCTGGCCGATTACGTGATGGATCGCCAGGGCCGCACGCACGACTTGATTGTGATGTCTTACGACGTGACCGGCTTGACTGAATAAAGCCAGGCCGGAAGGAGCGATCTGAAAATGTTCGGGCAACAGATGGCGGGTATGGAAAGCAACTTTTATCGCGGCTTGAACCGTGTCGTCGAACCGCTCATACGGGCCGGCGTCGGTTCTCCTCTGTTGTGGCCGACCGGCGTTATTGTGGTGGAAACTACAGGGCGCAGCACGGGGCGGACTTACAAGGTGCCGCTGCTGGCGACGCGCATCGGCGAGTTGTTGCTGGTGAGCAGCGTGCGCCGTCGCTCGCAGTGGCTGAAGAACCTTGCCGCCAAACCGGAGACGCATTACTGGATGGCGGGCCGCTCGCATGCAGCGACTACTTTGGTGATTGCTGCCGGCCTGGCCGCGCCGCCGCTTGAGCATATGCCGCCGCTGATAAGTTGTCTGGTTAACGCGCTCATCCCGCAGAGTCACTTGTTCGGAGTCGGCTTCGCGATTCTGATTCCTCGCCCCTCTCAAACCAAAGGGATCTGATATGGCAAGCGCCGCCAACCCAACAACTGTTTATCTTGCGTCCCAAACACGGCATGCGAATGACGATTGAAAGCAGATAATCACCGATCACTGGCCCTTGGTTGTCTGTCGGGCGGTTGGCTATGATGGCCAGCGACCCATGACCCCTGACCAATACAGAAGGACAAGAATATGGCCCAATCCAGTCTCAGCACGCGGCTCACCTCGATGGACGCGACCTTCTTATATTTCGAGAAGAAGGAAGCGCCCATGCATATCGGCAGCGTCAGCGTCTTTGAAGGTGAAATCCCCTTCGATAAATTCCTCGCCAATCTCAAGTCAAAGATGCACCTGCTGCCGCGCTACCAGCAGAAGGTCGTTCCAGACCCGTTCAATCTCAGCCATCCGACATGGGAGTTCGATGCGGATTTTGACATCAAGCATCATGTCTTCCGCCTCAAGACTGACCCGCCCGGCTCGGACGAAGAGTTGAGTAAGCTGGCGGGGCGCATCTTCACACCGGTGATGGATCGCAACAAACCGCTGTGGGATATCTACCTAGTCTACGGGCTGGCGGGCAAGCGCACGGCGATGATCGCGCGGGTGCATCACTGCATGGTTGATGGCGTCTCAGGCGTGGATCTGCTCAAAATCGTTCTCGACATTTCTCCGCAGGTGCAACCTGCGCCAAAGCCGCAAGCGATGCCGCCGCCGCCGCCGCGCCCCGACGCCACGCGGCGCTTCTTCGACTCGCTGCTTGGCAGCATGCAGGAAGGCATGAATCGCTGGATGGAATTTCAAACCGGCTTGTTGAATCTCGCGCAATCGCTGACTGTCGAACAGACGCGCGGGGCGATGCCGGGGTTGAGCCAGTTGCTTCCCTCGCTTGCCGCACCAGCGCCTCTGTTGCCGTTCAATCGCGCTTGCTCAGGCGAGCGCAAGCTGGTGTGGAGCACTTTCTCCTTTGCCGAAGCGCGCGCCATTCGCGCGGCTCTCGAAGGCACCGTCAATGACGTGGTCTTGACGGTGCTCGCGGGTGCCGTATCGCGTTATGTCGAAATGCATGGCCAGCAAACCGCAGGGCGCAACTTGCGTGTGATGGTGCCTGTGAGCCTGCGACGCGAAGAGCAGCGCGGCGCTCTCGGCAATCTCGTTTCGCTGCTGCCTGTAGAAATACCGCTAGACCTCAGCGACCCGCTTGAACGATTCCGGCACATCAATAAGAAGACCGTGGCAATGAAGAACGCCCGCGTCGCCGAAGGCTTGAACCTGTTCTCGGCCTTGATGGGCATCTTGCCGGCCTCTGTGCAAGCGCTGGTCGGAGCGATTGCGGCGACGCCGCTTCCGGCTTTCAACATGGTTTCGACAAACGTGCCCGGCCCGCAGGTGCCGCTCTACAGCCTGGGCAAACGCATGATCGCTTATTACCCATACGTGCCGGTCGGCTATGCGGTCGGTTGCGGCTGTGCTATTATGAGCTACGATCAGAAGCTCTACTTCGGGTTGACCTCGGACGCGCAAGCAATGCCAGATGTCGAAAGCCTCAAAGAATTACTGGAAGAGTCTTTCGTCGAATTGCGGAAGGCAGCCGGAGTGGAGGAGATCAAACCGCAAATCATGAAAGCAGCAAAAGGCAGGAAGCGGTGACGATCCCCCCTTAGCAAGGGGGAAATTTATTCTGGATCACGCTGAAATCTCCTTGGCTATGTCAACATCCTCATACGCATTTCACAAAGACCAACAGTCGGCCTCAAGGCCCATCTGGCGCGAGTCATTTGTCGGACTTGACTGGCTAACGCTGCGTGCGTCGCCGGTCTTCTACGGCCTTGGCATTCCGCGCGGCGATCATTCGGCGGTCATCACGGTTCCCGGATTTATGGGGACAGACCTCTACCTGCAAGAACTGCACTGGTGGCTGAAGCGCATCGGCTACCGCTCTTATCTCTCTGACATCGGTCGCAACGCCGACTGTCTGGATCTGCTGGTTGATCGCCTCTTGAGTACGATTCAAAAGGCTTACGACGAGACGCACGGCATGGTGCATTTAATCGGCCATAGCCTCGGCGGGGTGCTGGTCTTATCGGCGGCATCGCTGCGCCCCGACATCGTCGCTTCGGTGATTACTCTAGGCGCGCCGTTTCGCGGCATCCGCTCGCACCCGATGGTTTTAGAGATGTCGAAAATCGTCCGCCAGCGAATCCGCAGTGCGCGGCGTGATCAAACCAAGCCTGCCTGTTTCACAGGCTATTGCGACTGTGAGGCGGTCAACGCATTGCAGTCGCCCTGCCCGCCTAAGATTCCGCATACGGCGGTGTATACCAAGGCAGACGGCATCGTCGATTGGCGCGTCTGCATCAATGATGACCCGGCAACCAACGTTGAAGTCCAGAGCACACACCTCGGCATGGTCTTTAATCCCTGGGTCTATGAATTGATTGCGCGCCGCCTGGCGCAAAAGTGATGGCGAGACCCGCGCCAGTCATCGCCGAACGTTGGCGCGGCGGGTCATCCTGTCTGAGATCGAACATGAGACCGAAGGCGGCACGCCAAAGCGAAAGGCAAGAGGCGCGCCCCTTGCCTTTCGTGAATCAATTTGTAAAGTGGATAACAATTCTGCGGCGCAGCATGCACGGCCACAGTTGCCGCAGCTTTTGCAGATCACACGACCGCCTGTCGGTTAGCGGCGCAACCTGCATGGCCGCAATTGCAGGCCAGTTCCACCGCATCCACATCGCTGGCGGTTTCGCAATAAGGGCTGCAATAGTTGCTGTCATCTAGGACGGCGCAGCTACAGAGGCTGTGCTTGCACGTCTTCCCATCGTCTGCCATAGCGCTTTCCTCCTCTAAAGATCAAGCGCCACTTCTTTATTCTTGCAAATCTGAAGGGCCGAAACCAGCGCATCTGGCGTGCTGGCTCATGGCTTGATGCTGGCTTCGATCAACTCGATGCGCTCGGTCGGCACTTCGCCGCGCCGCGCCACGGCTTCGATGCGTTCCAACACATCGAAGCCGTCGACGACTTTGCCAAACACCGTGTATTTGTTATCCAGATGCGGAGCCGCGCCAAGGACGATGAAAAACGATGTCGTCGCCGAGTTCGGATCGTCCGTGCGCGCCATCGACAGCGTGCCGCGAATATGTTTCACCGCAGAGAATTCGCCTTTGAGCGGATGCACCCACTTGTCTGCATAGTGTCCAACGCCGCCGGCGCGCGTCGGCCCGACGCCGCCCTGCACGACGAAGCCCGGCACTAGGCGATGAAACGCCGTGTGGTCGTACCAGCCCGACGAGACGAGCTTCAAAAAATTCCTGACGTGTTCCGGCGCTAGATCGGGCTCCATCTCCAGGGTGATGTCGCCGAAATTCGTGTGCAGCAGCACGTCCTTGCGCATCTGCTCGACGGTCGCATCTTTGAACGGCTCGCCGCGCTTCGGCGCGATGCGTATGCTGGTGATCTTGACCGGCGTGAGGGCGCGCTGCTCAGCATCAACCGGGACGAGCGAAATCTTTTCGACGACCTCGATGCCTTCGGTGACCTGTCCGAAAGCCGAGAACTGGCCGTCAAGTTGCGATTGCGGCGAAGCGCAGATGAAGAACTGTGCGCCATCGCTGTTGGCCTTGCCCGGTATGCGCGCCGACGACACCGTGCCTTGAACGTGCTTTACATCACTAATCTCATCGGGCAGCAGATTGAGCGCCCCTGTGCCCCAGAGGTTGCGTGGCTTCGCCGGCTCTTTCAGATTCGGGTCGCCACCTTGAATGAGGCCGCGTGCGAAAAAGCGAAAGAAAGCCGAGCCGTCGTAAAAGCCTTCGCGTGCCCACTTGATGAACTGTTGCGCGTGACGCGGCGCTTTATCCGTCAAGAACTCGAAACGGATCACGCCCATGTCTGTGGTGATGACGGCTTCAAGGTTGGCGGCTTCAGCGAGCGTTACCGCCGCTTCCGGCTTCGTCGCTTGAGCGGCGCGTTTCTTCTCCTGGGCAAAGGGGCGCGGCGCGGTTATCGTCACTAGCGCGACGATGACAAAAAACATCCTGATCGGGCGACGCCGCCCGTGCCCTTGATGCGCGCGCCTGGCCGAGGTGATTTTCGTAAAGGAACCCATGGAATCAATCTCCCGATGTTTGCTGGTGAATCAAGCTCTGGCAAACTCCGCCGTGCCGTAGCGGAAGCGCGCAATCTCGATGCCTGAGCCGTCCGTCACCGAGGCGACGCCGTGATGTTTGGATAGCGATTCGGCTTCGGCCATCGCCAGCGGCTCGCTGTCGGTTTCGATGCGCATGACTTCGTGGCCGATGATTGGATTGCGAATGATGATCGTATAAGCCATCGCTTCTTTGCCTCACTGCTTGATCAGTTCTATCTCAATCATTTCACATCACCGCGCCAGATGAAAAGCGCGAGCCGCTATCGGGAACCAGTCGCTGACCTGTAGAATTGAATCAGCCACTATGTCAACCACAGCAATCACCATTTACAGCATCGGTCACGGTCGCCACACGTTCGCCTATTTTCTCGAACTGCTCAGGCGGCATGAGATCAACTTCGTCTGCGACGTACGCAGTTCGGCGCGCTCGCGCTGGCCGCAATTCAATGGCGCGGCGCTCAGCGACGCATTGCGACAAAACGGCATCGGCTACGAGCACCTGCCGGAATGCGGCGGCAAAGTGATTGCGCCGCCGGCGGAACTGGCGCGCGGCCTGGATCGCATCATCGAACTGGCGGCGGAGACGCGCGTCGTCATCATGTGCTCGGAGTCGCGCCCGCTCACCGAGCACCGGCCCGAACCGCGAGCCAATTGCCATCGCGTCGGGCTATTGGCCGTGCCGTTGCGGGGGCGCGGCGCTCACTTGCTGCACATCCTCCCTGACGGCGAGTTGCTGGACATAGACGAGTCGCAGATCCCGTCAATCTGGTAGCGCCCGGCGGATCAGCCCTTAATAATATAAATCACTTTTGCCGAGATTCGCGGCGCACGGCTCAGGCTGGCGCAGGAATGGAATCGAAGCGGTCGACGGGCGGCCCTTGATCAATCAATCAAGGCGTGGATGCGAGCCGTATGAGGTGAGTCAGCTTTTGAGTTTTTCTGTAAAGAACGTTACTAAGCGCGTGGCATAATCATTCTTGGCATAGCGTGCGCCGCGCGCGTGGCGTGCGCCATCGATGAACCAGAGGTGCTTTTCGCCGCCGAGCGCATCGTGAATGTTCTGCGAATGCGCGGTGGCAATCAACTGGTCAGCCGTGCCGTGAACGAGATAGACCGGGCAGGTGATTTTGGCGGCCAGCGCCAGCGGATCGACGGCCAGAGCATCGAATTTACCGCGATAATTCGCCACTCGCATCGTCGTCCAGACCACCGGATTGAGCAAGCTGCCGGGCAGGCGCGTGACGCGCTCAAGAAACTCTGCGCTGACGCGGCGCAGGCTGGCGAACGGGCTGTCGGCCCAGACGGCGCGAATCCACTGGTGATGCGCGGCGACCTGAAGCGCAATGGCCGCGCCCATGCTCTCGCCCGCAAGCCCCAGCCGGTTGCGGTCAATCTGCTTGTGCTCAACCAGCCAGTCAATTGCCGACTCGACATCGCGCCGCTCAAAAAAGCCGTAGGTGACAAAGCGGCCTTCGCTGCTGCCGTGCGCCCGCCCATCGAAGACCAGCACGTTGAATCCCGCCTCGCACAGCACAATCGCCGCGCGCAGCACATCTGTGCGATTTTTCTTGACGCCGTGAAGCATGACCACGGTTGGCGCTTGCGGGCCCGCCGGCATCCACCAGCCGTAGAGCCGCGTGCCGTCGAATGAGGCGAAGGTTACATCTTCAAACTGGATGTTGCGACGCTTGAGCAGATGGCGCAGGTGCGGGCTCTTGAGTTGCGACAGCCGTTTGAGGCGCGGGCGAATCAATACCTGTGAAAGTTGAAAGCAGGTCGCGCCGAGCGCCAGAGTGACCGAGCCGGCGGTGCCGAGCGCGATCAGGCCGGCGAGTCGCAGCCAACCGGTGCGCTGCGCGAGGGTCGCGGCGCTGGCATTAACAGTGGCGGCGTTCATCTCTGGCGTCTGGTCGTTATCAATCTCGCCTTGTCTCATATCCTCTCCTTTTGCGGAGCGATAAGCCATTATAAGATGGTACGCAATGGTTCGTAGGTTGTTTCGTTTCTATCCATCATTGCCGCCCGCCAATCGGCATCAATCGCTTGCGCCGATAGGCTGGCAAAACTACTTTGGGAGTTCATCGCGCCACTCGATGATCGAGAATTGCCGATTTCATTGCGGTCAAAATTGCAATCCGCCGGCCACGTCCGCTAATTCCTGAATGTTGAGCAAGCAAGCCGCATTCACCTGCGTGTAAGGCGGTGGTTATCGCTGCTTCGTAGAGATTGCCGGCTTGTGCTAGAATTTTATTTGCGACGCCATCAGGCGGATTGCCGGAGGTCGGCGGATTCGCTGAGATGGCATGAGATAAGCGGCCCTGAACATCAGAGGGATAGATGGAGACTATATATTGCAATCAATGCGGTCAGCCGCTCCCCCCGACGAGCCGCTTCTGCAACTCTTGCGGCGCGGCAGTCGTCGCCAGCAGCAAGGTGAATGCTGTACGCGAAGGCTTTGCGCCGCAGGGTGCCGTGAGCGCCCCGGCAGCCGCCGTGCGCCGCGACGATCTTGCGCCGAATGAAACGGTCATCTTCACGCTGCGCCCGACGCTGATCTTCGTCTTCGTGCGTTACCTCGTCGCCGCGCTCATACTGATGGCGACGGCAGCGCTGATGGGCTTGATGCATAGCGCAAAGCCGGAGTGGTTTACCAACCTTGTGTCGTTTGTGGTTAGCCTGATCGTCGGCATCATTGCGTTTGCGCCGCCGGTTTACAAGCACATACTGAGACGGCGCGAAGTCTATACGCTGACCAATCACAAGCTGGAGATGCGTTACGGCTTGCTCTCAAAAACCGTGCGCAACATCCCGCTCAGCAAGATTCAGGACGTTACCGTGACCGCATCGTTCTGGCAGCGTTTGATTCACATCGGCGATATTGAGATCGACAGCGCTTCGGAGATGGGCAAGATCATCCTCGATGACATCCATCACCCGGAGCGTTATGCGAACATGATTTTGGATGAACTGCGCCGCCGGAACTAAACCGCCGGATGCGGGGTCTAATCGATATTGATAGAGATCGCGGTGAACAATTCATCCGAGAATTCAACCAACAGGGATTCACACGAATGCAGCATCGAAAATGGTTTCTCTCGCTTGCGGCGATTGCTTGTTTGATCGCCTCGCCGTTTTCCATAGGCGCGCAACAACCCGCAACTGCCGGCAGTCCGCAAGTCGTCGCCGTCACGACCGAGCGACCGCTTATCGAGTTATTGCCTGACAAGCTGGCGGGCCTTAAAGCCACAGGCAACGCCAAGCAAGTCACAGCCGATACGCTCGCGGAACTGGTCGGCGATCAGGCGACGGTTTACCGCGAATACTACGTGACGCGCGCCGCCTCGCGGCAATATGGCGCGTCGCGCGTCGACGTCTTTGCTTCGACGCACCCCTTCGGCGCGTTTGGCTTGCTGAGCTTTTACGGCAGCACAGGCCACACTCCTGCCGACAGCCTCGGCGCGGGCAGCGCGCGCACCCCTGCGGCGCTGGTCTTCTGGAAGAACAATTACTTTGTGCGAGTGAGCGCGGCAAACGGCCAGGCGCGTGCGCCGATGAGCGGCGACACGGCGCTTGCCCGCGCGGTCGCTGACGAGATTCCGGCGCAGAGGCGCGACGAGCGCCCGGTGATCTTCCGCAGCCTGCCCGTTGCGGCACGCCCGGCGACCGGACTGCGTTACTTTCTCGGCCCTGAGTCGCTCAACACAGCGGTCGCCGGCAGCCGTGATCTGTACGCCTTCAACGGCGATGCCGAGGCGGTCGTCGCGCAATATGAACTGGGGCCTGACATAGTGCCGGGCAAACGCGTCCCCGTGTCTCCACAAGGGCCGATGCGCCTGATCATCATCGAGTACCACACGCCGCAGTTCGCTTACGACGCCATCGCCCGCGCTGACCAGTTTGTAAGTTCGCTTCCAGAAGCCGAGCAGCAGCGCCTCATCATCAAACGTGAAGGAAATTACATTGTCGAAGCGGTGAACTTCGACGACCGTAACGCTGCACAGGCGATTGTCGACGCCGTCGAGTACCCTTACGGTGTACAGTGGCTGCATCATCCGAGCATTCCCAGCCCTGACCCGTTTCGCGCCCAGAAAGCCGCGCAGATGCTGCTTTCGACCTTTGGCCTGCTCGGCGTCCTGCTCGGCTCGGTGCTGGTCTGCGGCAGCATCTTCGGCACGACGATGTTCTTGAAGCGCCGCAAACAGATGCAGGCGGCCTTCTCAGACGCCGGCCAGATGCTGCGGCTTGAGCTTAACCCAATCGAAGGGGCGATTCTCGGCCTGCCACCAAAGAGAGACTAGAGGCTAGGGACTAGAGACCTTAGGCTAGAGAGAGCATGTGCCCGCTCTAGCCTCTAGCCTCTAGCCTCTAGCCCCTGACCCCTGATCATGCCTAACTCAGTTCTGGTTGTAGACGACGAAGAAGGAATACGGCTCACGCTCGCCGGCGTGCTCGAAGACGAGGGCTTGTCGGTCGACACTGCCGCTTCGGGCGAGGATTGCTTGCGCGCTTTTGAGCGGCGCATCTTTAGTTGCGTCTTGCTTGACGTATGGCTGCCAGGGATAGACGGCATCGAAACGCTTGGACGATTGAAAGCCGCCTACCCTGAAACGGCGGTGATCATGATCAGCGGCCATGGCAACATCGAAACCGCTGTGCGCGCCACACGTCTGGGCGCTCACGACTTCATCGAAAAGCCTTTGCAGATTGATCGCACGATTCTCGCCGTGCGCAATGCGCTGCGCCAGCGCCAGCTTGAAGCCGATAACCGCCGTCTACGTGAACAGCTCGACGATTACGTGATGATCGGCGAAAGCGTGCCGATGCGCGCCCTGCGCCAGCAGATTGCCGTGGCCGCGCCGACCAACGGGCGCATTTTGATTTATGGAGAATCGGGCACCGGCAAAGAACTGGTGGCGCGCGCCCTGCATCAGAATTCGCCACGCGCGGCGCTGCCGTTTGTCGAGTTGAACTGCGCGGCGATCCCTGAAGAGTTGATCGAATCGGAATTGTTCGGCCACACGAAAGGAGCGTTCACCGGCGCGACGCAAGCCAAACGCGGCAAGTTCGAGCAAGCCGACGGCGGCACCTTGCTGCTTGATGAAGTCAGCGACATGAGCTTGAAAGTCCAGGCGAAAGTTTTGCGCGTGCTCGAAGAACAACGATTCGAACCCGTCGGCTCGAACACCTCGGTGAAGGTCGATGTGCGTATCATCGCGGCAACCAACAAGCGTCTGGATGAAGAGATCGAGCGCGGCGGGTTTCGCGCCGACCTGTTTTATCGCCTCAACGTCATCCCCTTCGAGGTGCCGCCGCTCAGAGACCGCCACGAAGATATTCCTTTGCTGGTCGCTCATTTCAATCGCAAATACTCCGCCGACTACAACCGCGCGCCGAAGACCTTTGGCGATGAGGCGCTCGACCGCTTGAGCGTTTATGAATGGCCGGGCAACGTTCGCGAATTGCGCAATACCATCGAGCGCGTCGTCATCATGTCGGCAAATGAACAGATTTCTGCCGACGACCTGCCGCCCCTCGGCACGGCTGAAGGCGTGCGCCCGCCGACGAGTTATAACTTCACTTCTTATCGCGAAGGCCGCGATGTTTATGAGCGAAATTACATTTTGCGCAAGTTGGCCGAGTGCGACGGCAACGTGACGCGCGCCGCCGAAGCCTTAGGCATCGACCGCTCGCACCTGTATCGCCGCATGAAAGCCCTGGGCATCAGCGACAAGCGGCCCGGCGCGACCAGTTGATCGAGATCTTCATAGCCGCTAAGGCGCAAGCGAATCGCCGTGTAATCGGCTCCGGGAGCCACATTGAAGTCGTATTCAAGTAGGCTGGCAGGCTCATCCGCCATCGCTGCGAGTCGTCGCCGATGAATTGATTTGTTGGTCTTGCGAGCGCGGCATCACTCGTCATCTGCGTAGACGGGTTCAGCAGACCTAGGGCTGGCTTTAGTGATTCATTGGCTGCCGAGCGGCGCGGGCGCGGAGCCGCTCGGTCGCGGCGCGGTCCAGGAAGCTGCTCGTTCGCATGAAGCGATCCCGCATTCCGTGGTAATCCCAAATCCGCGCTGCGACCAAGCCGCCCCACGCCGGCACTCATTCGCCATACCAGCGCCGCTTCGGTCGCTGTGAGGTGAATATTACAATTGCTCGTTCGGCCATAAATTGCCCTGGCGCTTCACTGTCGCAGACCTCAAACCCCAATGTCGCCCGCCGACGAGTTGTACCGCACTGACGATTGCCAGAATCGGCGACGCTTCGCCTGCAACCGTAGAACGGGCATCTGCTCGGTGATGCGAGGCCGCCTCGCCGGGACCGGCAAGCACTTGCTGAGGACGAGCGCGATGGTCGTCAGGGCTGCCCAGGTGAGGTGGGCAGCGCCAGACCCTGAGCGTCTTGCAAATCTTCCAATGGCCTTCATAACGCGCTCCTTGCTGCCCGACCATTGCTCGTAAACCTGGAAGTGATGCCGAACGCCTGATTTCACCTGTGCATTCACTATGCCAGGAGTTAGAAATATTGTGTGATAATACACACAATATTTCTAACTGGCGTCGCCACATCATTTCACCTGGAAAAGCGCAAACGTCTGCTGGCGTAACCCGCTTGATGTGGTAACAGTGTGCCGGGAAGTAAGTATCAGTGGTGGGAAATCTCTATACAATCAATAGGCAGTAAGCATTTCAGATATGGCAGCATAGCTCAGACAGATCCGTGGTTTGGTTGTTTAGCTACTTGATTGGCAATAAAGCTATATGCTTGCTCTGAACTGCCTACCGCCTACTGCTTACTAATTGAGATCGCTGTGACGCGCAGGTTGTCGATATAAAAACCTTCAAGCCGCTTGCGATTGATGTCAGCCGTCGAGGCGTTGAAGCCAAAGCTCAGATAGGCTTGATTCTTGCCGAGAAAATGCAGGTCGATCTTCGCGCTTTGAAAAGCCGGTTCTGTATCCGGGCGCAGATCATAAGCAAGCAATAGCGGCGGCTCGTCCGCGATGGTCGTGCCGCTGCCGATAAACGGGAAGTTGCGCGCCGTCAGCGTCAACATATCGGCTGGCGGTTGAACGGTGCCGCTGAAGTAATAATCGAACTCAAGCTGCGGACGGGCGAGCGTCGCGAAATCCACGCCGGGCGTGTAGGCGGTTCCTGAACTGCCTGACGGCGTGAACGAACGGTGGTCGTTTGCGCCTTTGCGCTTGGCGAAATAGAGCGACTGCGAGGCGCTCGCCGCCCGCCGCGTCGTGAGATGCCAATTGCCGGTCAGCGTCCAGCCTGGCGCGTCCTGCTCGAAATCAATCGCATAAAGCGTCACGCGCCGGCCTGCCAGGGCACGCCTCTCAACCGTTTCAGGCTGCCCTGTGTCGTTGCGAGCATTCGCATAGCTGAAGATGAGTTCATCGCCCGCTTCTGCGGTAATTCTTACGCTAGGCCCGCCGTCCGCCTGCGGCGGCAGCAGCGGCAGGGTGGCCGAAAAATGGCCTGGGCCGTCGGCGCGCAGCGTCGCTGCCGCATCGCTGCCGAGGCGCGCATTCTTGATGTGAATCTCAACCGCCTCGGCGTTCAGCAAATCGCGGTCGCTGAGGATGAGGTCGACTGTCTCGCCGATGACGACGGGCGCGTCTGGCCGGTCGTTAATCACCAGTGCGCCGGCAGTTGCTTCAGCCGGCACGTCATAGCCTTCGACGGCTGCCATGCGATAACCGGAGCCGCTGGGCGCAAGCTGCGTCGTCGCTGATTGGCCGAGGCCGCGCCCGGCGAATGCGCGCCAGATCAACTCCTGATTGGCGCTCCGATTGGTGGTTTTGTCGGCCATCAGAATCGCGTCGCGAGCGTCAATGAAAGAGGGGATGAGCGGCGTCAGTTTCAAGCCGTTGATGATCAGGCGTTCGACAGCCGTGCGCCCGACGTCAAAGCCGTAGCGGTTGATGAACAACTGCCGCATGTCCCAGAGTATCGAACACCAGACGGTGCCCTGCGCATGAACTTCTGTGTTGAAGCGAATATCGCCGAACGTCAGCGGGTCGATGTCCATGCGTGTGCAGAACGGATAGGCGCGCACGCCGCGCGGGCGCTGTGTAATATAGCTTCCAATCGGAGTTGCGGCATCGAGGGCTTTGTCGCCCGGCGTCAAAAACGACATGGCAAAGAAATCCGACCAGCCTTCACCCATGCCGCTCGCCTGGTTGGAGCGCAGGCCGAGGGTGTTGTCTGTGCCTGCGAGTCTGGTTGAAACGCCATGGGTGTATTCGTGAAGGATGACGCCGGCATCATAAGAGGCGTCGAGGTCGCGGGGCGAGCCATTGATCGTGCTGTTCCACATCAGCATGGCAAGCAGCGGCGGCGTGCCTTCGAGCGTCGGGCTAAAGTAAGCATTATTACGAACCATCTGGCCGCTGGCGGGGTCGAGTTTCGCGCCGCGCAACGTGTCGGCGCGCACAGGGTCGCCCGGCACGCCGCCTTTGCCGAAATTATCACTTTGAAAATTGCGCGCCGCTTCGTTGAAGCCGAGCGCATAGAAGCGGTCATGCGCGAGGTTCACCCAGTAAAAGAGATTGGTTGCCGAAGCCTCGCTCGATTCCAGCGGCGAACGCTCCAGGTCGAGCGGAAAATCGAACGCCCCGCCAGCGGCCTGCACCGTATTGCCGCCGGTCAACACCGGGTTGAAGTAGACGCGGGCGTTGTTGCCTTCAGTGCGGTCGGCGCTGACCCAGCCTTGCGGCGAAGCCGTCTGGTCACCCGTCATTGACACTATCTCACGCTCCGCTAGCATCGGGCTTTCTTTCGTAAAGACGCGCGCAGGTGGCGCGGCAAAGCTCAAGGTGAGCGCCTCGCGGCGCAAGGCTTCGCCGGTCTTCGCGTCAATCAGAATCAGGTAAGCGTCAAGCGGCGACGGCACGCCGTAGAGCAGAACTTGATAAGCCAGCCGCACCTCATCGCGCGTGATGGGATAATAGACGAGGCTGGCTTCCGAACGACTATCGATTTCGTCTGAGGCAAAGACGACGCGCTCGCGGGCGGCGAGCTTTTCTGTAGTAGAGGTTACCGAAGCGCCAAGCCGCGCGCCGCAGATGAGGGCGGCACGGTTGAGGGCGTCTTCGGCGGAAAGCCAGGGCTGCGCGTCCGGCGCGCGGCGCGCAAGCTGCGGCACGAAACTCCCTGAAGCGGCGACCATGCGACGAGCGCCATCGAGAATGAAAAGCATTTCCGAATCGACGACGCGCAGGCCGTTGAGTCGCTGTTCGAGCGCCAGCCGCGTGAATGTTTGATCGCTTTCCAGCGCGGCGATGCGTGACTGATCAAGCTCGGCTTTCTCGATGCCGTAGAGCGCGCGATTCGCTTCAACGAAGCGCCGGGCAATGGTCGCGGCATCGTCGCTGGCGGGCGCGGTCAGCGGCGCGCCGAGCGAAAACAGATGATGCGGCGCATCCAGCCAATCGTTCCAGCGCAAGGTTGCCCGATTAATCGCGGCGCGGCTGGCGACAAGCAATCGCTTTTTCTGTTCGACTTGGCCGGTGGCGACGGGTCGCTGGCGCAAGGCGCGCACATCGAAATCGGCCAGCGGTTCGTAAACCGTGGCTTCGACCTGATTGGCGGCAGTCCGCATGGCAATGCTTGCCGACGCCGGCCATTGTGCCGTTATCAAGACAATACTATAAAAAAGAAAAGCGGCTCTGCCCGGGGGCGATGCGTTGAGGCGCACGGCAAAACTCCTTCTCAATCATGCTCGTTGCTGTTGCAGAGGTTTTGAGGAAGCGAAATCGCAGTAAGAATTATAACAGAACTGCGCCGCGTAGAAAGGAAAAAGACAGGCCCGGCGGCGGCGGCCTGGCTTGGCGCTTCGCCGTCGCGTTGCTCTATCCGCAGAGCGCCGGAAAAGTGATGGCCTGCTTATGAACCGTGGTATCATAGAGTCAGCGGAATGGGGTGCTAAGTGAAGTATGAAGGAGGAAGCCATGAAAACGATGGCCCTGTTATTTCTGCTCTCCGTTTCGGCGCTAGTTGTTTCAGCGCAAAGCTCGAATATCAATCAATCCACATCGCCCGTCACCATTCGCTATGCCAGGGTGGTTGAATTCGAAATCAGCTATACAGGCAGCGGCGTGGGCGGCGTTCCTCCCTGGAGTGATCGCTTCAACGGGCCCGACCCGTTGATCAATTTGAGTGTGAGCGGTATTTCTTCGACGCCCGAAGAGTTTACCTCGAATGAAGCGACGTTCTTGAGTCGAATGGAAAATTCAAAGGCATCTACCAGGGTGTCTTCTAAGGCGCTGTTTTCCATTGCCATCAAAAACGCCGGCACGAAGCTGATTAAGGGCCTTACTTTTCAATTCCGGTTCTCCAATCTCGATAGCGGGACTCAATATGCGCCTTATGAGAAACGCATGAGAGTCAAAATTAAACCTGGGGAAGAGACGTGGCTGAATTCAAATGTCGCTATGCGGAAGGCCCCGGATGATCTCTTGAAAGCGATAAATTCCGGGCGAAATAAAAATGACATAGATCTCTTGCGTATAGAGTACGCCGATGGCTCGGTCTGGAATCGCCCCTGATCGATTTCGCCATGCTTATCCGATGCAGACAAGGGCCGCGTGATGATGATTTCAGCCATCCTGCTTGCGGCAGGCGAATCGCGACGCATGGGCGAGTTCAAACAACTGCTCATGTTCGCAGGTCGAACCTTCGTCGAATGCTGTGCAGACCACCTGCTCGACTCTCGCATTGACGAACTGATTGTCGTCACTGGCCATCGCGAAGCGGACGTGCGCCGTGCGCTTGGCGGGCGCGCTGTGCGCCTGGCGCACAATGCCGATTATCGTGACGGCATGAGTTCATCGGTCAAGTGCGGCATCGCCGCCGTCTCGCCCGCCGCCACCGCCGTGCTTGTGGCGCTCGTCGATCAGCCGCAGATCGAGCCAGCAGCTATCAATCGGGTCATCGCCGAATATGAAAGACAACGGTCGCTCATCGTCATACCAACTTGCAATGGACGCAACGGCCATCCGGTCTTGATCGATTTGCGACTGCGCGATGAATTGCTGGCCTTCGACGGGTCACAGGGCTTGCGGCAAGTCATCCAGGCACACGCTGCCGATGTCTTGCATATCGATGTGGCGACCGAGACGGTGCTGACGGATTTCGATTATCCCGAAGATTATCAGCGGATGAAAAAACCTTAACTGGCTACGGACTGCTCATCACTTGTTACTCAGCGGCTACTCTGTGCCCAACAAAAAGCGAAGGCCGGAAATCACTCCGACCTTCGCGCTGAAATGGACTGGTTAAGTGCTCGCTAAACAGCGATCTTTTCTGAGCGCGCCGCACGGGCGGCTGCGTCAAACGGAAGCACACGGCGACTGGTGGCCGCTGCCGTCTGCTCTGCGACACGCTGGGCGCGCAGTTGCAGAACTTGCATCGCCAGCGTTGAGGCGAGAATATAGCTGTGGCCGCCGCATGCGTGGCAATTGCCGTTATAGTCGAGATAAGTCTTGTGGGCGATTACATCGTTGCCTGAACAATCGCCGCAGATGATCTGCACGCCCATGGTTGGAATCTGCGAGCGCGACATGCGCAATTGCGCCGGGTCTTCCTGGCGGCCCTTCACCAGAAACAGGGCCGTTAAACTCAAAGCCAATATGGTTGCCGCGATGATAATCATCATAATCTTCTCCTCGCCTTTGCTAATCCCATCTCTACACGGCCCAAACTTCTCGCCGCACCACTTTTAGATACGAACGTACCCCGCTTGAAGATTTGCTACGCCAATTCTAGAGCAATGTCTATGCCAACGGCATTAAGCACATTGCATCTGGCGCGAGGCGCAAGATTTTCAATTTGCAGATGCCTGGCCTGTGCTTATCTACAACCTCATCAGGCGAAATGAGGTACAATTGCACCGCCATTGCGCATTTCTGCACTACGATATTTCAATTGGATGTTTCTGCTTGGGTAGCGAAGGAAGTCACTGTGAATGGAAATGAGGCGCACAGAGTTGTAGATCGTTACATGTGCGCCTCATCCGTCTGCGGCGAACGTTGTGTCAGCGTCGCGCGTTGATCAATTCAGGAGCGACGGGTGGCGCGAAAAATCCACAGCAGCAACATTGCGCCAATAAGCGATAGAATCCAGCTACGGCTCGGTACGAAGTAGCCTGTGCCGCGCGGCGCTCCCCAGATCAGCCGGCCAATCAGGCCGCCGACAACGCTACCGGCAATGCCGAGCAGCGCCGTCATTAAACAACCCATCGGATCGCGGCCCGGCATCAACAAGCGCGCCAGCGCGCCGATAATCAATCCGACGATCAACCAGCCGATAATTTCACCTATCCCTATCATGGGTTTCTCTCCTTGCTCTCAGGTTGGGATTCACTGCCTGGCATGATAAACGTTCAAGCAGGCGCGATTTGCCGAACTCACTGAAGCGTGGGTCGATCTTAGTCGGCGCGCGAACTGCCTGTCAACGCGATTAACTGCCGCTGCGTTTGATGTAAAGCCGGTTGGAAGTTTGGCGAATCACATCGGGGATATTCTTGTTCAGCGCCAGGGCGCGCAGGTCGCGCGTTTGAATGCGATTGAGAAAGCCGAGACTGATGCCAATGGGCGTGCGCGGGTTGCGCACGAGATTGTGGATGACTGCGTAACTTTTCACCCATGCGCGATTCATGCCGACCTGTCGCAACACATCTTCATGAATCGACTTGACCGAGGCGATGTATTCAATCTCGTTATCGGTGAGGCGCGGGTTGCGCATGACGGCAGAGGCGACCAGGCGATTCGGGTCGCGCACCAGAATCAAGCGCGCCTCGCGCGTGCCTTTGATGGCGAGCATCACGCGATCCTTGATGCTCATCAAGGCGATCTGCTGAAAGACCGGCAGGCGCTCAGTGGTGATCTGAGTCATCTCCGCCGCATGAATGTCTTCAACGATCTGTTCGACATTCATCTGTTCGTGCGGCTCCGGCAGGCTTTCGGCAAACGGCCCGAATTCGCTTTCGTATTCGACAATCAGCGAATCGTCGACGCCTTCTTCGATGAGGCCCAGACGGATGAGGTCTTCGATGCCTTCGACCGATAGCAGTTGCTGGCGTTTCTCTTCTTCAGCGCGCGTCGCGGCTTCGGCTTCGGCGCGGGCGCGGCGCTCGTCGGCGACCAGTTGCGCGCCGAACTGCTTCTCGAAAAACTCCTGGCGAACTTCGCTGGCGCGGCGCTCGGCTTCAAAGGTACGCGCCGGGTTGGCCAGTATGGCTTCGATAATACCTGGGGCGCGAATCAGGCTCTGCTGCTTGAGCGAGACGGCTTCGAGGATGGCCGGATCTTTCGTGCGTTGCGCGAGAATGACGAGCGCCGAGTCGGGGGTCGCGCGGTTGAAAATGGCGGTCTCGATCACCTCGCGCGAGGCGCGCGGCCACAGGCACATGAATCCGAGCACGTCGGGCGGCGCGTTCGGGTCGGCAGCCAGCGCCGCGAACGATTCGGGCTTGAGCGCATCAAGCGACGCCGAAGCGGTGGTGCGCACGCCGAGATCCGCGTCACGGCTCAAGGCGACGAGCGATTCCAATAACTCCTCGTTGCTGAATGGCAACAGACCGCGCGCCGCCGCCATCTTGACGGTTGGCGGCGCATTGCCCGAACGGATAACGTCGAGAATCTGATTTGAAATGGTAATGACTCCGAAGCTGCTTAACAGCCAAGGCGCGGGAGCTGCGATTGCAGGGGCTGGCGATGAGAGCAATGTACTACAGGTTCAAGCGCGGTTCAATTCTTTCCTTGGGCAGAGACCAGAGGGTAGAGGCTAGTAAAGCACATCGTGTCTTCTTCTCTAGCCTCTAGCCTCTAGCCGCTGCTCAAGCTCCGCAGCACTTCTTGTACTTCTTGCCGCTGCCGCAGGTGCAAAGATCGTTGCGACCGACGCGCGGGCCTTTGTGGCGCAGCGGCTTGGCGGCCTCTTCTTCGCCGCCCGCGAAGGCGGTTTCGTTGGCCTTCGTAAAAGCGATGCGCCCGCGACGCTGACGCCGGCGGCGCTCCAACAACTGTTGCTCGACCGGTGCCGTCACCTGGACTTGAAAGTTGAACAGGTAACGCACCGTGTCGGTATCTATGCGGTCAAGCATCGCCTTGAACAGGCCATAGGACTCGCGCTTGTATTCAACCAGCGGGTCTTTCTGAGCATAGCCGCGCAAGTGTATGCCTTCTTTCAAATGATCAAGCGCCAGCAGGTGATCTTTCCACTGCGAGTCCACGATGTTGAGCATGATGTAGCGCTCAAGATTGCGCATCGCCTCGACGCCGACCTGCACTTCTTTTTCGGCGTATTTCGCTTCAATCTTCGACCAAAGCGTTTCCTGTGCATCCTCAGCGCCTAACTCTTCAAGCTTGATGCGTTCCTGATCGACGTCGAAGCTGAAGATCAAGCGTAGTTGTTCTTTGAGGCTGGTGAGATCCCATTCCTGCGGGGCTTGATCTTTCAGCATATACTGCTCAATGAAATCGCCGAGCAGATCCTCGGCCCTGCCCAGTATGTCTTCGCGTTGCGTTTCGCTCTGTTTTTCCGGCGTCTCGCCGAAGTAGCCCATCAGCAACTGGCGGCGTATGGTGTAGATCGCCTCGCGCTGCTTGTTCATCACGTCGTCATATTCGAGCAGCCGTTTGCGCATCGAGAAGTTATGCGCTTCAACCGATTTTTGCGCGCCCTCGATGCGTTTTGAAACCAGCCCGGATTCAATGGGCACGCCTTCGTCCATGCCGAGACGCAGCATGAGATTCTTGATGCGCTCGCCGCCGAAGATGCGCATCAGGTCGTCTTCGAGCGACAGGTAAAAGCGCGATGAGCCGGGATCGCCCTGGCGGCCCGACCGCCCGCGAAGCTGATTGTCAATGCGCCGCGATTCGTGCCGCTCGGTGCCGAGGATGTGCAAGCCGCCGGCCTGGACGACTTCCAGATGCTCGGCGTCAGTTACCTGTTTGGCGCGTTCCAGCGCCCGCTCCAGTTGTTCGGTCGTCGCTTCGTCAGGATTGATCTGTTTTTTCTTCAGCTCTTCTTTCGCCAGAAACTCAGGATTGCCGCCGAGCAGGATGTCGGTGCCGCGTCCGGCCATGTTGGTCGCAATGGTTACCTGACCACGGCGTCCCGCCTGCGCGACGATGTCGGCTTCGCGCGCCGCGTGCTCTGGCTTGGCGTTCAAGACGTTGTGCGGCACATGCAGTTTTTTCAAGCGCGCTGCCAGTGTCTCGGAGCTTTCGACCGACACGGTGCCGACCAGCACCGGCTGGCCTTTCTCGTGGAGCGCCTTGATCTCGTTGACCACCGCATCCCACTTCTCGCGTTCTGTACGGTAAATTACATCCGGGAAATCCTTGCGCACCATATCGCGATTGGTCGGAATGACGGCGACATCGAGCTTGTAGATGTTGGCAAACTCGCTCGCTTCGGTCTCCGCCGTGCCCGTCATGCCGGCGAGCTTGGCGTACATGCGAAAGTAATTTTGCAGGGTGACCGTCGCCAGCGTCTGATTTTCGGCTTCGATCTTGACGCCCTCTTTGGCTTCGACGGCTTGATGCAGGCCATCGCTCCAGCGGCGGCCCGGCATCACGCGCCCGGTGAACTCGTCAACGATGATGACTTCGCCCTCCTTGACGATGTATTGCTTGTCGAGATTATAAAGCGAGTGGGCGTTCAGCGATTGCTCGATGCAATGCAGCAACTCCATGTTGGTCGGATCATAAAGATTGCCGACGCCGGTGAAGCGCTCGGCCATCTCGACGCCTTCTTCGGTCAGCGTCGCCGAGTGCTGCTTCTCGTCAACGTGATACAGCAGGCGCGCGTCTTCCTTCAAGTTCACGTCACCTTCGGCCTTCTTGAGTTCAGCAACCCGCTTCTGCTGCTCGCCCTTCATCTTCATCAGGCACTCGTTGGCGACGTAGTATTTTTCGGTGGAGTCTTCCGAAGCGCCGGAAATGATCAGCGGCGTGCGCGCTTCGTCAATCAGGATCGAATCGACCTCGTCGACGATGGCATACCAGTGGCTGCGTTGCACCATCGCCGATGGATCGAACTTCATGTTGTCGCGCAAGTAATCGAAGCCAAATTCGTTGTTCGTGCCATAGGTGATGTCGGCGCGATAAGCCGCCTGGCGCTCGCTGTCGTCCATGTCGTGTTGAATGCAACCGACCGTGAGCCCTAGGAAGCTATAGATCTTGCCCATCCATTCGGTGTCGCGTTTGGCCAGATAATCGTTGACCGTGACGATGTGGACGCCGCGCCCGGCAAGCGCATTCAAGTAAGCCGGCAGGGTCGCCATCAAGGTCTTGCCTTCGCCGGTCTTCATCTCGGCGATCATGCCGCGATGCAGCACCATGCCGCCGATCAACTGAACGTCGAAGTGACGCATGAGGGTCGTGCGGCGCGAGGCTTCGCGCACCACTGCAAAGGCTTCGGGCAAGATTTCGTCGAGCGCCTCGTCGGCGACCAGGCGCAGCGCCTTCTTTTCTTCATCAGGCGTGTCGGCAGTGATCTCGGCATCGGCAATACGCTTTTCAATCTGCTCGCGGAAGCGCGCCGTGTAATCGCGCAACTCATCATCCGAGAGCCGCTGCATCTTCGGTTCAAATTCATTGATTTCGTGAACAATCGGCCATAAGCGTTTCAGCAATCGCTCGTTGGCGCTGCCGAATATCTTGGTTGCCACTTTATTGAATATTGCTGTCATAGGTCTCTCTAAGTTTCCGGTTCCGGATTTCTGGTTCCTGGTTTGACCGAATAGTGCTCGCCGCACCCAGAAACCCGGAACCAGAAACCAAAAATCAATCAGCCTGCTGATCAGAGATTCGCCGATTTGCGTCCCCGTCAACAGGCTTATGTCGCGTCATCTCTTGTGATGCGGGCGATGCTCATCATTTGCCTTCGCATGGCGCAATCACACCAACATAAATTGTATTGAAGCCATGGCCGCGCGTCAATTCATAGCGCTTCATGCAATGATCTGCGAACGCCGGACAGCCGCAGGCTCTGGCCTGCCCGTGCCGCCATAAACGAATACTGTTGAACCGTAAAAAGAATGTGCTAGATTGGCTCAGATGCAAAGCACCCTGGATTTCGCCGCGTCAATTACTGTCGAGCCGGCAAGCGCCACGGCACGCCGCCACGTCGGGCTTGCCGCTGCCGCCATTGTCTTCATAGGGGCGCTGGCTTACAGCAACAGCTTTGCAGGCCGCTTCATTTTCGACGACCGCAACATCCTCGAAGACCCATCGATTCGCCATCTCTGGCCGCCCTGGACGGCGATGTTTTCGCCCAACAACGTCGCCCGCCCGGTCGTCGGTTTGACCTTCGCCATCAACTACCAGATCAGCGGGTTGGAGGTCTGGAGCTATCACCTAGTCAATCTCTTCATCCATCTGCTTGCGGCGCTGGCGTTGTTTGGCATTGTGCGGCGTGCCCTGCTCAGCGAACCAATGCGCGAGCGCTTCGGCGCGGCGGCGACCACCCTGGCTGCAAGCGTCGCCACGGTCTGGGCCGTCCATCCGCTCGAAACGCAATCGGTGACTTATATCGTTCAACGCGGCGAATCGCTGATGGGGCTGATGTACCTGGCGACGATCTACGCGGTGATTCGCGCCGCGCCGTCTGCAAGCAAACGTTGGATGGCCGTCGCCGTCGCCGCCTGCGCCATCGGCATGGCTACGAAGCCTGTGATGGCCACTGCTCCTATCGTCGCGCTGCTGTTCGATGTAATCTTCATTACCGGTTCATTGAAAGCCTCACTGCGCCGTCGCTGGCCGTTATATGCGGCGCTTGGGTCAACGTGGATCATCTTAGCGGCGACGGTTGCCGCGCCGACGCCGGCAGATTGGTCTGCGGGCTTCAAGATGAAAAGTCTGACGCCGTTGGAATACCTGCAAAGCCAGTTCGGCGTCATCCTGCATTACCTGCGGCTCGCAATCTGGCCCGACCGGCTGGTGTTGGATTACGCCTGGCCGGTGGCGCACACGGCGTCGGCGATCATCCCGTTCGCGGCGTTCATCTGTGGCCTGATTGCTGCAACCCTGTGGGCGCTGGCACGTCGCCCGGCACTCGGTTTTTTGGGAGCCTGGTTCTTTCTCATTCTTGCGCCGACCTCAAGCGTGATGCCCATCGCCGATCTCGCGGTCGAGCATCGCATGTACCTGCCGCTGGCTGCCGTCGTCAGCCTCTTCATCATCGGCGGTTATCAAATGGGCCAGGCGTTGATGGCGCGCTTTGCCCGCAGCCGTGCGCCGCGCAAACCGCTCGGACAATTCATTGGCGCTGGCCTGCTCGCGGTCATCGTCGCAGCGCTGGCGTCGCTGACTTTTTTGCGTAACACCTATTATCAGAGCGACATCCTCATGTGGGCCGACATCGTCAGTAAGCGGCCCGCGAACGCCCGCGCCCATAACAATCTCGGCATGTTTCTGGCCGAGCGCGGCCAGTACACTGAAGCTCTGGCGCACTTTGACGAGGCTTGCCGCCTGAATCCCGAAGACGCGCTTGCCAAAAATAATCTCGCTCTGACGCTGGCCAATCAAGGCCGCGTCAGTGAAGCCATCCCGCTTTACCTGAGCGCGCTCCAACGTAAGCCTGATTACACTGACGCGCATTTCAATCTTGGCCGTGCGCTTACCGCGCAAGGCGACTTCGAAGCCGCCAAAGCGCACTTCATGGCGACCGTGAAGCTCGACCCGGCGTATGCAGAAGCCTATTTCGGCTGGGCCCTGGTGCTCAAGCAAGAGGGCCGCGCGGCGGAAGCCGTCGACCCTTTGCGCAGGGTTATTGAACTGCGCCCGGACTGGGTGGAAGCCTTGGACGAACTGGCGTTGATTCTGGCGACCAATGCCGACCATCAACTGCGCGATGCCGGGCAAGCGATTGCGCTTGCCGAGCGCGCCGTACGTTTGACTCGCGCCGGGCGTGCCGTGCCGCTCGATGTGCTGGCTGCCGCGTATGCCGAAGCGCAACGTTTCGAAGAAGCCATTGAAACGGCGCAGCAAGCCGCCCGGCTCGCCTCGGCGGCGGGCGATGCGCGACTGGCCGACGACATCAGTGCGCGGCTGCTGGATTATCAAGCGCGGCGGGCGCGCAGGCCATCGCCGACCGCCAGCAAGCCCTCGGCAGGCAGATGATTTGTACTACTATATACCCAATATACAGGCCAATATTGGTGATTGAGTGTCGTGGGCGGTTGGCGCTGTGCTGCCCGAACGGGGTATGGCAAATGCTAAAAAATGCATCAAAAAAAATAGTGTTGACACCTTATAGAGCGGATGGTAAAACGTGACTGCCTTTCAAAGGCACTCAGGATTTTTGATTGGCTGTGAAGCGTAGTTAGTCTACTACGTCAATCGCTTCTATTGAGGCTGCCGAGGCCCTGGTTGCAGCTTGATAGGTTCGATAGACTCACAGACCCGATAGACTTCCCGTCCCCCCTGACGCGCGCCCCTTTTGCAGTTCTCGTATCCTTCTCGCTTCGTCCCCCTGTGTTGCGGCCCCTACAGTTGGATTTTAGATTTTGGATTTTGGAAAGCGGCGGTTGATGCCGCAGTCTATATTCGAGTAATCCAAAATCGGCAATCTAAAATCTAAAATCCAAAATTGAGAATCCTTCCGGGGGCTGTCATGTTCGGATCAAAGAAGAAGAGCATCGTCGGGCTGGACATCGGCTCAAGCGCGCTCAAAGCCATCGAGCTCAGAGCCGTGCGCAACGGCTTCGAGTTGTTGCACATTGCGCATCATAACTTGCAATCCGACACCATCGTTGATGGGCATATCATCGATCTCAATCATGTCGCCGATTCGATCAACCGCGTCTGGTCGGACAACGGCATCAAGACCAATCAGGTCGCCACGTCGCTGTCGGGCCACGCCGTCATTGTAAAAAAGATATTGTTGCCGCAGATGTCCAGCGAGGAACTGGATGAACAGATTCACTGGGAAGCCGAGCAGTACATTCCGTTCGACATCAACGACGTGAACCTCTATCACGAAGTCATCGGCCATGACCCGACGAGCCAGAACATGGATGTGCTGCTGGTGGCTTGCAAGCGTGACAAGATCGCCCAGTTCACGCAGGTCATCTCGCAGGCCGGCAAGCAGCCGGTGATCGTTGACGTTGACGCCTTCGCGCTACAAAACGCCTACGAAATTAATTATGCGCCGTCGCCGGCGCAGACCGTGGCGCTCTTAGACATCGGCGCTTCGGTGATGTCTATCAACGTCGTGCGCGGCGTGACTTCGATCTTCACGCGCGACATCTCGGTGGGCGGCAACCAGTACACCGATCTGCTGCAAAAAGAATTGAATCTTACATTCGAGCAGGCCGAGGCGCTCAAGCGCGGCGCTGGCTTCGAGAATCAGGGCGAATACGAAGCGGCGCAAGGGGCGATGCGTTCGGTATCCGAGATGCTGGCGCTGGAAGTTCAGCGCACCCTGGATTTCTTCCGCGCCACCGCCGTCGATTCGCCGACCATTGATCGCATGCTGATCGCCGGCGGCTCGTCGAAAGTCGAGCACTTGTGCGATTACCTCGCCGAAAAATTCCAGATGCCGGTCGAACGCTTCGACGCTTTCCGCGCCATTCGTTACGACCGCAAGCGCTTCGATGACGAATACCTGAGAGAACTGTCGCCGAACATGGCGGTTGCCGTCGGCCTGGCGGTTCGCGTCGCGGAGGTAGTCAAATGATCCGAGTCAATCTACTTGAAGGCACCGCCGAACATCGCGTCGCCGTGCAGAAGACGAAGGTCGCGGCGCGGCGCGGCCAGCAGCTTTTCATGGTGGCGGCGGCGCTGACCATCTTCATGATCGCCCTGGCCGTCGATCACCTGTGGACGACCAACGCCCGCACAGAGGCGCAGGCGCAACTGGATCACGAGCAGGAAGTCGCCAAGAAACTCGAAGCCGACGTGCTGAAGAAAAATGAGCTTGAAGCCGAGTTGAAACAGGTCGAAGAACGCATCAAGGTGATCAAGCAACTGCGCGCCGAGCAGAAAGGCCCTGTGGCGATGATGAGCGCCATTAACGAGCGCATGCCTGGCGGCCCGGCGGACTTTCGCCTCGACCAGATCACCCAGAAAGGCACGCACCTGCAAATCGTCGGCACCTCGGTCAATCAGCAGGTGATTGCTGATTTCGCGCGCCAGTTAGAATTCTCCAACGGTCTGTTCAGCAACCTCGTGCCGACCATCGAAAGCTCGGAAGTCAAGAGCGACGATGTCGCCGAGCGCAAGGAAGCCGATAAATCCGATAAAGCCGACAAGAAGGACGCGAAGGACGCCAAAAAGGACGCCAAGAAAGACAACGAAACCAAAGCCGCGAGCGAAACCGCGCGCATCTTCCGCTTTACGATTGATTGCGATTACAACAAACCGCGCGCCGAAGATGCGAAAGACGCGAAGCCGTCGCAACCATCGGCTCCGAGCAAGTGAAGGAGAGGGAAATCATGTCAGCTTCAGCACAAACCATAGTCAAACCGGCAGACGAGCCAGGCAATTTCTTCACGCGCCTGGCCTGGTATTACCAGATGGGCGTGCTGCTGGTGTTGGCCGCACTGTTGTACTTTGCCGCCGATTATCTGCTCTACAGCGACAAGCGCGCCGAGACGGTGAAGATCAAAGAGCAGGTCGAGACGCTCAAGGCGAAGAATCAACAGGCCAGCATCATTCAGCAGAACCTCAAGGCCGCCGAAGCCACGCTCGCCGAGAAGCGCGAAGAGATTGACCGCCTGCGCGATCTGCTGCCGGACGCCGTCGAAATCTCGCGCATCTACGATAACCTCAAGGATCTGCTGCGCAGCCAGCGGCTGGAGCTCAAGCGCTTCTCGCCGCAAAAGGCGCAGTCCATGGAGTTCTACACGGCGCAGCCGATTTTGATCGAAGTGACCGGCTCGTATGACGCGCTCGGTCAGTATTTTTCGGAACTGGGCTTCTATAAACGCATACTGAGCGTCAGCGAGGTCGATATCAAACAAGCTGAGGACAATGCTCAGGAAGCGGGCCGTTCGATCAACAGTGCCTTCGTCGTGACGGCGTATTACATCTCGCCGGATAACCTGGAGAAGTTGACGGCGAAGAAGCCTGCCGCGCCGCCAGCGCCCGGCAGCCAGCCTAATCAGAAAAAGTAGCGGAGTAGCGCAATGAAATCGACATTACTCAACGCCGCCATGCCATACAAACGCCGGCTCCTCGAAGCCGCCGCCGCGCTCTGCCTCTTCTGTGCCGTTGTCATCAACGCCACCGCACAGCAGAATCCGCCAGCGCCGCCGGCCTCCACCTCGCCGTCATCGCAAGCGCAACCAGCGCCGGGCGGCAAAGAGAATCTTGGGCCGACCGCCGATTCGATTCGCCCGTACAGGCCGTACAATCGCGACCCGTTCAAGAAAGCCATCAAGCCGAAGACGCCGAAGGACAAGGCCAAGCAAGTGGCCATGCAACTCGGCTATCCGGTGATTGAGACGCGCCGCGCCGAGTTTCGCCAGAAGGTTGCAGAGGCGCGCGACCGGGGGCTGAGCGAGCCGGAGCCGGTGATGCAATATCTGGTCAACGAACTCGATGTGACCGGCGTCTTCCGCGACGAGCGCGGCTATGGCGCTTTCGTCAAAGCGCAGCCCACCGGCACCATGCTCTTCCTGCGCGCCGGCACGCGCTGCTACAACGGCGAGGTCGTGCGCATCGAGGGCGACGAAGCCGGCGCATCGCGCGTCATGTTCCGCGAGTTTTACAACACCGAGCAGAACGGCAAAGCGGTCAAGCAGGAACGCATGGTCGCCAAAACCCCGGCGGCGTCGCCAGGAAAATAATATTTGTAGCGCCGGCTACAGACCGTGCGCTCACAGGCAACAGGCAGAAAGCAAATGTGTGAAGAGTTCAAAACACCAGTGACAGGCGGCACCAGTGGCGTTACCATGCGCCCGACGGTCAGCCGTCAGTCGCCGTCACCCTTCGCCGGATGGCCATCTTCAATGCAACGAATTCAGCGCGGTGGAGCGAGCGCGGGCAGACGCCATCGAAGCCCTCTTGATCGCGTTCGTTTCAGTTTCAACATCAGAGAGAGGGAGATAAAAAGTTATGTTCGCTAGGAGGCTCGTCGTAATCATCATGCTGGCGGCGCTCATGGGTAACCTCAGTGTGCTCGTGGCCGCGCACCCGGCTAATTTTGCCTCAGAGGGTCAGGCGTTCACTTTGACGTCGCTCAAACATGAGACGGTCGGCGCCGAAACGCGCATACTGATCGAATCGAGCGCGCCTCCCCTCTACACGGTCTTTCGCCCGTCGGAGCGGCTGATCATCATCGATATGCCGGGCGGCGAAAGCACGCCGCTCCAGCCGCAATACGCCGTCAAGAGCCCGCTCGTCGATATGGTCTTCGTGCGCCAATCGCGCTCTGCCGCTTCTGGCCGCGCCGTCACCCGCATTGAGATTAACATCAACGGTGAGGTTCATGACCGCTCGACGGTCGACGGCAACACGCTGGTCATTGAACTGGCACCTGAGCGGCAAGCGGTCAACGCCAAATACGCGCCCGAAAAATCGGCGGGCTCCGGCGTCTACGTCTACCCGACGCCAACTGTCAAAGGCAGCGCCGCCAGATCGGCGGAACCCGCCGAAGCCAAGCCGGTAGCCAATCACGTCGAATCGAAGACGGAGCTTCGGGCCGAGCCAAAGGCTGAGCCGAAGCCGGAGCGGGCTGCGCCCAAACCAGTAGCGACGCGCGCTGCGACGTTGATTCAAAACGTCCGCTCAGAGATGCGCGGCAGCGCCTTGCGCATCGTCGTTGACACCAACGGCGCGGTACAGTTCAAAGATTTCGTGCTGACCAACCCCTGGCGAATTGTGGTCGACATTACCGGCGTGCGCTCAAGCGTTGGCAACAAAACCGAGGCCGTCAGCAATAGCGTGGTCGAGCGTTTGCGCATCGGCCAGCCCGGCCCGAACGTCGTGCGTATCGTGCTCGATGCGAAGACCAAGGTCAATTACCGCGTCGAGCGCGACGGCGAATCGCTGGTCATCACGGTCGGCGACGATAGCTCGTCGCGCCAGGAAACCGCACGGCCTGACCTGAAAGCGCAGAGCCCCGCCAGACCCGCTGAGACCCTCGCCCAAAATCAGCCAGTCGACCCCAAACCGGTCGAGACGAAAGCGGTAACCGATACCAAGGCTGCTGATGCGAAAGCTGCTGATGCGAAACCGGAAGCTAAAGCGGTCGCGCCGAGCGCCGCAGCCGTCGCGCCGCATAAAGAAGTCAAGGTCGCCGGCCAGCGCGTCGAGAACAAAGCAGCGCCCAACGCCGCCAGTGGCGTGCCATCGAATTTAATTGCGCAAAACCCGTCCGCGCCGCAACAAGGGACTCGCACGGCGATCACTCGTGGGCTGTCGGCTCAGCCCGGATCAGCCAATCCGGTGAAGGAAACCATCACCAACAGCGGCCCTGCGCAGCCCAGCTATGTTCGCAGCGCCACGGACGTGCCGCGCAATCCCGCGCCGGCAGTTTCCGGCCAGGCGGCGCGGCAGCGCAACGACGCGATGGCTATTTGTGACTCGAACTACGTTGGCGGTTTGATCAGCTTCGACCTGCGCGCCGGCGTTGACATACGCGATATGCTGCGGTTCATCTCGCAGCAGTATGGCGTCAACTTCATCGTCGATAAATCAGTCGCCCAGGTGCCTGTAGACATACGCGTCAGCGACATGCCGTGGAATCACGTGATGGATGAAGTGCTGCGCGCCAACCGGCTCGGCGCAGTCTGCGGCAGCAACGGTCGCATCATTCGCATCGCCACGCTTGAAGCCATCAAGCAGGAAGAAGTGCAGCAGCAAGAGATTGCTGAAGCACAGGCTCTGAAAATACCGCTGGTCACCGAGATCATTCACCTCAAGTATGCGCGCGCCTTTGGCGCATTGGGCGCTGGCGGCGGCGGACGGTCAGGGGGCAGCGGCGGCGGCAGCAGCATCGGTGGCGGCGGTGCCGGTGCCGGCCAGGGACAGGGCACGCTGTTGTCGATCATCAACACGCGACTGAGCAAGCGCGGACGCATCGAGATGGACGCCCGTACCAACAGCGTCATCGTCACCGATCTGCCGGAGAATATGCAGATCATCAAAGATATGGTCAGCAAGCTCGACAAGCCCGAACCGCAGGTTGAAATCGAAGCGCGCATCGTCATCGCCAGCCGCAATTTCCTGCGCGACCTCGGCGTCGAACTGGCAGCCGGCGTGCTCGGCAGTCATGGCCGGACAGGCGTATTTGAAACATCACCGATGCAACTGTCGAATGGCAGCCTGACGCCCGGCGGCGCTGGCAACGGCGGCAGTTCAGGCGGCACAGGTGGCACGGGCGGCACAGGTGGCACAGGTGGCACGGGCGGCACAGGCAGCACAGGCAGCACCACCAACGCGCTTGGCCCGAACCTGCCGAATCTCTTTCCTGGCTCGGCGCTGCGTGCCGGTGCGCCAAACAGCGTCCTGGGTCTGACGACGCTGCTCGGCACGGGCGTGCTGACCACGGCTTTGTCGGCTTCGGAAACCAAGGGGCAGATTCGCACAATCGCCAGCCCGCGAATCACGACGACCGACAACAAGACCGCAGAGATCGTCAACGGCGTGCAGATCCCCGTGCAGACCAGTTCGAACAACACGATCACGACGACCTTTGTGACAGCGGCGCTGCGGCTGGAGATTACGCCGCAGATCGTCGAAGAAACCGGCGAAGTGCAGATGCACATCGTCGCTGAAAACAACACCGTGAATACGGCGCTGGCCAACCAGTTCAACGGCGGCACGCCCGGCATCAACACACAGTCGGCAGAATCGACCGTGCTCGTGCAGGACGGCGGCACTGCCGTGATGGGCGGCATCAACATTGATAGCGAAGGCCACACGATCAACCGCACGCCGGGCCTGTCGCGCCTGCCGGTGCTCGGCGAGTTGTTCAAGCGCCGCACCGTGAGCCGGAATACAGATGAGATTCTGTTTTTCATCACGCCGCGCATCGTTCACGAAAACGGCTTGATCGGCCCACGCGCGCCGCAACGCAGTTCGGTCGAAGGGCTGCCGAACCCGAACGTGCCTGTGCGGGCTACTGCGCCGAACGTCAACAAATCCGCGCCGCCGGCGACTGCTGCTGCGGTCAACGGCAAGAGCGGACAGTAACGACAATGCAAAATGATGAATGATGAATGATGAATCAAGCGGCGTTCTTACCGTTCATCATTCATCATTCATCACTGATCATTCAGGCAAGTTATGGGATTTGCAGAGACGCTCAGCAACATCACGGAACGCATTGAAGGCTGCGCGGCGGCCATCATTTTAGGCATCGACGGCATCGCCATCGAGCGCCAACTCAAGGATATAGATCCGCTGCTTGACATCGATCTGATCGCTACGGAATTCACGACGCTGGTGCGGCGCAATATGCGCACGGCGGCGGATGCCGAGATGGGCGAGGTGCGCGAGATGGTCTTTGTCACAGACCTGCTGACGCTGGTACTGCGTCCGATCACGCCGGAATACTTTTTGATGCTGGCGCTCAATCCCGGCGGCAACGTCGGGCGCGCCCGCTTCGAGTTGCGAAAAGCCCAACTGGCAATGGAAACCGAATTCGCTATTTGACCCTTCGACGATCAAGCTGCAAGAGGCGCAAAGATGAGGAAAGACAGATCGCAAATCGTCGCCATCACGCGATAATCGATGCGTGATCTTTGCGCTTCTTTGCGGCTGCATTCCGTCCCTTCACTCACCGAAATCCGCCCGGTCGCCCTGCGTTTGTCTTTTGCCTTTTCGCCGCCATTCGTCTATGATGCCACACGACCCGCCTTGCGCTTGAGCAACGGAGATGTCACTGCCTTATCGCTTAATGGTCGCGCGACACGGCGACGCTGCTCGTGACACTTTCACGAGATCAGCCAGCGCCCGTGCCGCAAACCATTCACGGCGAAGGGTCTGTCAGATAGCGGGTCGGCGCGCTGACCACCGATCATCCAAATTGTAATCAATATCTCTTTACCGCGCGCCGTCGTCAGATCAGGGAGTCGGTATGGGAAAAGAAGAAGTTTATGACGCCATTGTTGTCGGCTCGGGCGCTACCGGCGGCTGGGCTGCGAAAGAATTGACGGAACAAGGCATGCGCGTGCTGGTTTTGGAAGCTGGCCGCCAACTTGACCCGCTAAAGGATTACACCGAGCACGTCTGGCCATATGAAGTGGCGCATCGCGGCACTGTTCCGAGCACGCAGCTTTACGCCAAGCGCCAATCGGTGCAGGCGAAATGTTATGCCTGCGACGAGTACGGCAATCAATTCTTCGTCGACGACGTCGATAATCCTTACACCACACCCGCAGGCAAGCCGTTTGACTGGATTCGTGGCCGCCAGGTCGGCGGGCGGACGATCATGTGGGGCCGGCAGAGTTATCGCCTCTCGGATTATGATCTCAAAGCCGCGAGCCACGATGGCTATGGCGACGACTGGCCCATCAGCTACAGCGAGCTAGCGCCGTACTACGATAAAGTCGAAGAGTTCATCGGCGTCAGCGGCACGCACGAAAACCTGGCGCAACTGCCTGACGGCAAATTTCTGCCCGGCATGAAGATGGTCTGCGGCGAACGCTTGCTGAAGCGCGCCATCGAAAAGCGCTGGCCGGAGCGCCGCGTCACCATCGGGCGGACGGCGATTCTCACTGAAAAACATAATGGGCGAGCGGCGTGTCATTACTGCGGCCATTGCGAGCGCGGCTGCACGACGCATTCTTACTTCAGCAGTCCCGGCTCGACCTTGCCCGCCGCGGCGAAGACGGGCCGGCTGACCTTGCAACCGAACGCTATCGCCAGCCACATCATCATAGACACGGATACAGGCCGCGCCAAAGGCGTTGCGGTCATCGATCAGAACACTCGAAGGGCCTACGAAGTCTTCGGCAAAGTCGTCGTGTTATGCGCTTCGACGATTGAATCGACGCGTTTGTTGTTCAACAGCGCGACGCGCCAGCACGCCAACGGACTCGGCAATTCGTCGGGCGTGCTGGGATCTTACTTGATGGATCATTTCTATCGCGTGTTCGTCAGCGGCTTCGCGCCGCAAACGGTGAATTATCCTTATAACCATGACGACGGGCGGGCTAATGGAATCTACATTCCAAGATTCCGTAACCTCAAAGAGAAGCAGCCTGGCTTTATTCGCGGCTACGGCATACAGGGCACCGCCGCGCGCCAGATGCTGCCCGCCACCATCCGGGCGATTCCCGGTTTCGGCTCGGAGTTCAAACAACAGGTGCGCGATGGCCGCGCGCCCGCGCCCTTCCGCCTGGCCGCCTTCGGCGAGATGCTGCCGCGCAAAGAAAACCGCGTGACCATCAACAACGAGGTGAAAGACGCCTGGGGCATCCCCGTGGCGCACATCGATTGCACGCACGGCGATAACGAACACGCCATGGCGCGCGACGCTTACGAGCAGTTGCAAGAGATGGCGCACGAAGCCGGGTTTGAAGTGGTCGCCAAAAACAACGGGCTGGCCAATCCCGGCCTCTGCATACACGAAGTCGGCACGGCGCGCATGGGCAACGATCCGAAGACCTCGGTGTTGAATCGCTTCAATCAAAGCTGGGACGTGAAGAATCTGTTCGTCACCGACGGCGCATGTTTTGTGTCGACCGGCTGCCAGAATCCGACGCTGACTATGATGGCCATCACGGCGCGCGCCTGCGATTACATTGTTGACCAACACAAGAAAGGCAATCTCTAACGGAGGAGCGAATGGATACGAAAACCTATCTACGACTGAGCCTGATGATGTTTCTGGAGTTCTTCGTCTGGGGCGCGTGGTTTGTGACATTAGGAACCTACCTGGGACAGATCGGTTTCTCTGGCAGTGAGATCGGCTATGCGTTTTTGATGAACAACATTGCTGCTATCATCTCCCCGTTTTTCGTCGGCATGATCGCCGACCGCTTTTTCGCGTCGCAAAAAGTCATGGGCATACTGCACCTGTTGGGCGGCGTCATTCTTTATCTATGCGCTGGTGTGACATCGATAGGTTTGCTGATCTTCGGCCTGTTGCTTTACAACCTCACCTATATGCCGACACTGGCTCTGGTCAACAATATTTCGTTTCATAAAATGGAAAGCCCGGACAAGCAATTTCCCAAAGTTCGCGTCTGGGGAACCATCGGCTGGATCGTTGCCGGCGTGAGCATCTCGTTCGTGCTATCCAGATTTTTCTCTGGCGTCGACGCGCACGGCGCACCCGTGCAGGTCGACGCGACGGCCATTCCCATGAAGATGGCAGCAATCGCCTCGCTGGTGATGGGTATCTATTCGTTCACCCTGCCGAACACACCGCCGCAGAACATTGGCAAGAAGGTCAACGTCGGCGAAATCCTTGGCGTCAAAGCGCTCCGCCTGCTGAAGGAGAGAGCCTTCTTTGTTTTCGTGCTCTGCTCATTACTTATCTCTATCCCACTGGCTTTCTATTACAATTTCACGAATCCGTTCCTGAACGATTTGCAGATGAAGAACGCCACCGCCACACAAGCTCTGGGGCAGGCGTCGGAAGTCATCTTCATGGTTCTCATGCCGTTTTTCTTCGTCCGCCTCGGCGTCAAGAAGATGCTGCTGGTCGGTATGCTTGCATGGGCAGCGCGGTATGCACTGTTTGCCAGCGGCAATATGGGTTCAGCGGCGTGGATGCTATACGCAGGCATCCTGCTGCACGGCGTCTGTTATGACTTCTTCTTCGTCACCGGGCAGATTTACGTGGATAAGAAAGCGCCGCGCGAGATTCGCGCCAGCGCGCAAGGGTTCATCGCCTTGATTACCTACGGCGTCGGCATCGGTCTCGGCTCGTTGGTTTCCGGCTGGGTTGTAGATGCCTTCACCGTCCATGGGGTGAAGGCATGGAAGACGATCTGGTGGATCCCCGCCATTTTCGCCGCCGCCATCGCCTTGTTCTTCGCCTTGACCTTCAAAGATCGTGAGGCCGACAAAACGGCGCAACCCGTGCTTGAAGCGCAGCCAGCGCAGGGCGATTAAAAGTAGTTCATTATACATAGCCAAGGCGGGATGGAGACCGTATGCGACTGGGACTCAATTTCGGTTACTGGGGCGCTGGCCCTTCGGACAATATTCAGCTTGCGCAGGAAGCCGAGCGGCTCGGCTACGATTCGTTGTGGACGGCAGAGGCTTACGGCTCGGACGCCGTGACGCCGCTCGTCTGGTTGGCGTCGAAGACCGAGCGCATACGCGTCGGTACGGCCATCATGCAGATGCCCGCGCGCACGCCGGCGATGACTGCAATGACCGCCGCGACGATTGATTTGTTGACCGGCGGTCGCTTCCTATTAGGGCTTGGCGCATCGGGGCCGCAGGTGGTCGAAGGCTGGCACGGGGTTGTGTATGGAAAATTACTGACGCGCACGCGCGAATATGTCGACATCATTCGCAAGATTCTGCGGCGCGAGCAGCCACTCGAACATCACGGCGAATATTATGACATCCCTGTCCGTGGCGGCACGGGCCTTGGTAAGCCGCTCAAGCTGATCGTTCATCCGTTGCGCGCCAATATTCCCATCTACCTGGCGGCGATTGGCCCGCGAAATGTCGCGCTGGCGGCAGAGCTCACCGACGGCTGGCTGCCAGTCTTCTTTTCGCCGAAGCGACTGAATGTCTTTCGCGCATCGCTTGACGAAGGGTTGGCGCGGCGCGTCGACGGCAAAACGCTGGACGATTTCGACATCGCGCCGACCGTGTCGGTGGTGCTCGGCGATGACGTTGACGCCTGCCGGCAACAGATCAAACCGCATCTGGCGCTTTACGTCGGCGGCATGGGGGCGCGCGGCAAGAATTTCTATAACGACCTGGCGCGGCGTTATGGCTACGAAGAGGCCGCCACACGAATTCAGGATTTATATTTAAGCGGCAAGAAGAACGAAGCCGTCGCCGCCGTGCCCGATGAACTGGTTGACGAAATCGCCCTGTGCGGGCCGCGCGAGCGTATCAAAGATCAACTCGCCATGTGGCGCGAGGCTGGCGTCAAGACGCTGATCTGCGGCGCTTCAAGCCTTGACGCCGTGCGCGTCATCGCCGAATTGGCCCTGTGATTCAGCGCCCGCAAGATCGCCAGGCAAGCAGCCCACGAAAAGGGCATTCGGCGCTTTACGTCCCTGTTGGCTGGCGGATTATGCGAGAGAGGGACTTTTGCAGAGGCCCACTTATACCCCTCCTAGAATTGTAGGTTGCCGCCTGCCTTGTGTATGAGAAAAGACCAATGCTTTCCTGGCCCTTATTCTTGAATTGTTTATCGAGCATTACAAGTGATCCCCAATCCCCGCCAGTTAAGGCCAAATCAACATACTTTTGAGCATGCATCAGAGAGGAATGATGGTAAGCCTAGCTTTTACTGAGCTTACAGCCTTACATTTGCTGGAAGGCAACGTCGATTTGGGAGATGCATCTAAATAATTAGAAGTAGAAGGAGGTAAATGGCCATGAAATCCAATAAAGTTAAAGCTTTGATTATAGGGTTGTCCCTTGTGGCTATGCTTCTGGTTGGTGTTGGCTCAACAACGGCTCAAGCCCAGCACAGAGGCTTTCACAGACCGGGGCCAATCATTATTCAAAGATACAGGCCGTTCTGGGGGCCAGGCTGGGGCTGGGGCTGGAATGACCCGTACTGGAATCGAACCTATACCGTGGTAAACCCGATAGCCCAGGCAAGAGAATCGGGCTACAGCGATGGACACCACCGAGGAAAGGACGACGCCAAGGACGGTAAACCGAATGCGCCAGAAAGTCACAAACATTACAGTAAATCGGACAGCCAAACCTATCGTCAGGCATTCCTTCAAGGTTATGCCGACGGATACCGCGAGCAGATAGATAGGCGTGGATAATTAGGTAAGTCCGAGGGATGAAGCGTGCGAGCAGGGACGAAAAGCGTCCTTGCTCGCTTTTCTTTTATGTAGCGACGGAGAGGAGGTCTGCCGTCGAGCTTAAAGATGCTGCCGCATGGAGATTCGAGAGGTAGGGTCTCCTTCAGAAAAGTTTTAAACAGGTCATCCATTAACTCCTCCTTGAAAAACTCCCTCGGCCTGCGCTATTGTTTAATGTTTGCAGGCGGATAGCAGTTGAAAATCAGGAAATCAAAACGTCACCTTGTTTTGCTATTCCTTCCCCAACTGTTGGCCTGCCAGGATTTAAATGCTGCCGTAGCTCAGTTGGCTAGAGCGCCTGACTGTGGATCAGGAGGTCGATGGTTCAAGTCCATCCGGCAGTACCATTTTTTGCGCGCCTTTCAAACACTCTCCTGGTTTTACAATTTACATGCCCACGTAAGGGCCTGGGGGGCAATTTGAGTGATCGCCAGGCGCAGCCGTTGTTAGAGAAGATAATGAGTAATTCTAACCCACAAGGCCCACCCATTGCGCAGCGCCCCAAAGGCTTCAGGGACACCCCGCCGGAGCGCGTTCTGGCAAGACGGCAAATGATCGATAAGATTCGCCGGGTTTATGAGCTGTATGGCTTCGCTCCCTGGGAAACCGCCGCCGTCGAGTACCTTGAATCACTGGGCAAATATCTCCCCGATACAGACATTCCCGAAGGCGGCATTTTTGCCTTCAGAGATGAAGATAACAATTGGCTGGCACTGCGTTATGATCTGACTGCGCCGCTGTCGCGCATCTTCTCGGAGCGCATGGACAGACTGCCTTATCCCTTCCGCCGCTACCAGGTCGGGCCCGTGTGGCGCAATGAAAAGCCGGGGCCGGGCCGCTTTCGCGAGTTTTACCAATTCGATATTGACACGGTGGGCTCAGAATCGATGGCTGCCGACGCAGAGATTTGCTGTGTGCTGGCCGATGCCCTGGAGGCTCTTGATATTCCGACAGGCAATTATGTCATTCGCGTCAATAACCGCAAAACCCTCAACGGCGTGCTCGAAGTTATCGGCGTGCCGCCCGATGAACAGACCTCTTTAGAAGTGCTGCGCGCCATTGATAAGCTCGACCGCTTAGGCATCGACGGCGTCAGGCAATTGCTTGGCAAAGGCCGCATCGATGAATCAGGAGATTTTAAGGAAGGAGCGCACCTGCGCCTGGATCAAGTGCAGCACATCATTGATCTACTCTCCATTAAGGAAGACCGCCGCTCGAAAGTCTGCGACCGTATCGAAGCGATTGTCAGGGGCTCTGAAGTAGGCGAGCGCGGCGTTGCCGAATTGCGCGACATGGATGGCTGCCTGACGGCGGTGGGCTACGCTGAGAACAAGGTCATCTTCGATCCGACGGTCGTCAGGGGCCTGGCCTACTACACCGGGCCGGTCTTTGAAGCGGCGCTGACCTTTGAGATAACCGATGAGACCGGACAGCGTCGAGAGTTTGGCGCAGTGGCTGGCGGGGGCCGCTATGACGATCTGGTCGAACGCTTCATCGGTAAGCGAGTCCCGGCAACCGGCGCTTCCATAGGCGTCGACCGGCTGGCGGCAGCGCTTGAACAGTTGGGCAAGTTAAGCCCGGCAAATACCTCAGCCCCTGTCGTCGTCACCGTCATGGATCGCGAGCATCTGCTCGATTATGAACGGATGACTTTTGATCTGCGCCGCGCCGGGATTGCCGCCGAGATGTATCTCGGCGAGGGCGGCTTAAATAAACAATTGAAGTACGCCGATCTGCGCCGCTCGATTGTCGCGGTCATCGCCGGGTCGCGGGAATTTGAAGCCGGCGTCGTCTCGCTCAAAGATTTGCGGCTCGGACAGAAACTCTCAAAAGCCATCACCCAACGCGAGGACTGGATCAAAGATCAGCCTGCACAGCTAACCGTGCCCAGAGACCATCTGGCGCATGCGGTGCAAGAGATCTTGGACAGATACAGCGATAAGCAGGACACGTAACCAGGCTTGCGAGTTTCAACCAAGCGCTTTGATGTAAGCTGTCTCACTCAATTCTGGCCTGATCAATTGCCTGGCAATTAACCCCCGCCGGAGTTTTCATGAAACACCCTGAGCACATCGCCGGGACGAAAGACTATCTTGGAAGCGACGCCAGGCGGCTGGTTCAGATCGCCGATCTTTGCACAGCGATCTTTGATCTTTATGGTTATGCGCGGGTCGTCCTGCCTATACTCGAACGCTCGGACATCTTCTTGCAACGTTCGGGAGAAGAGATTCGCAGCCGTATGTATATCTTTGGCGATCCGAAAGGCCGGACGGAAATCTGCCTGCGCCCGGAAATGACCATCTCCGTAGCACGCGCTTTTCTGGAAAGGATGTCGGCGCGGCGACTGCCTGTCCGCTTGAATTATCAGGGCGATGTCTTTCGTTACGATAAGATCAGAGAGGGGCGTTACCGGCAGTTTCTACAAGCCGGCGTTGAATTCATCGGCAGCGAAAACCGTTTGGCCGCCGATGTCGAAGTGACCACGCTGGCTCTCGAAGCCGTAGACAAAGTTGGCATTGCCGATTATCGCTTGCTGCTCGGAGACCTGGAACTGGCGGCAGAATTCATCCACTCGCTGCCGGTCTCTGCGGCGGTGCGGGCTCGCCTGTTGGAGAATTTCTGGCGGCGCGAAGCTTTTCACCTGTTGCTTAACCGGCTCTCTGAATCAGCCCCGCAGAGTAAATTGAGCAACGACTCGGCGGCGCTCGAACTGGAAAAAATCTTGTCATCTCTGGGCGATGACGCCGGTCGTTTATTGGTGCGCCAGATCCTCTCGCTGTTTGTCGAAAAAGAGATTGGCTATCGCGACCTGGACGAAATTGCCGAGCGCTTTCTACAGCGATTTACCGCTGGCCAGGAGATGACCCTGCCCAGGGATTGCGCCGAAGCCATGCAGGAATACTTGACCATCGCCGGGCCGCCCGACCGGGCGCTCCAACAGTTAGAGAAACTTCTCGAACGCATCGGCGCTTCGCCTGGCCCCGCCTTTGAAGCAGCGCAGGCCCGTCTTGAGCTTTTGCAGAAACGCGGTGTACTGCCTGCGAATACCGAGATCGATCTGGGCTTCAGGCGAGGGATAGAGTATTACACAGGATTTATCTTCGAGATACACTGCGATTATCTTGGGCCGGTCAGCCAGGTCTGCGGCGGCGGCAGATATGACCGCCTGCTTGCCGCACTGGGCGCGCCGCAGCCGATTCCGGCGGTCGGCTTTGCCATGGGCGTAGACCGTTTGCTTTTGGCCATTGACAAAGCCGGCGCTTTGCTTCCTGCTCGGCCTGCGGATTCGGTAGATGCGTTGGCCATCAGCATAGGACAAGTCGAAGCCGAGACCACTTGGAGAATCGCTCAAATCTGTCGTCAGGCGGGATGGCGTGTGCGCGCGGAATTCGATTATCGCCGGTTGAAGGATCTGCTCAGTCATGCCTCGGAAGAAGCGGTTCCTTACGTCATCATTGCCGGCGAAGATGAATTGCGCGATCAATGCGTTAAGGTGAAGAACATGGCCGAGCGCCGGGAAGAGATCGTCTCGATAGACCATCTCGACGCTTATGTTCGAGCGGCAATTGCCGGAGCAGGCCGCACAAAAGCAACCGGCCTTGAGTCTGAGAACAACTGACATGGCGGCAAACATGGCGGCAAAGCAGAATAACGATATTGTTTTTGCGATACCCAGCAAAGGCAGCCTCTATGAAGGCACCATGACGTTCCTGAGAATGGCTGGCCTACCCATCGCTTATGGAAATGAACGCCGCTACACCGCCCGTCTGGGCGGCATCGAAGGCATCTCCGTACTTTTCCAGCGCGCCGAAGAGATCCCTTTGAAAGTTGCCAGCGGCACGGCTGATCTGGGGTTGACGGGCGAAGACCTGTTTCGCGAACAGGCCACGCATTCGGACAAACTGCTGCTGATCCTGCGTGATCTGGGTTACGGTCACGCCAGATTGGTAGTCGCGGTGCCTAACCCTTGGATTGATGTCGCTTCGATGGAAGACCTGGCCGAGCTTGCCTTTTCATTCCGCTTAAAGCATCAGCGGACTTTGCGTATCGCCACCAAATTCCCTAATCTGGCTCGCGAGTTTTTGGCCAAACACGGCGTAATCAACTATGCGCTGGTTGAATCTCTGGGGGCCACCGAGAGCGCTCCCGCTTCAGGCGTGGCCGATCTGGTGATCGATTTGACCTCATCGGGAAAGACGCTCTCAGACAATCATCTGAAAATGCTTAAAGATGGCACGGTGATTTCCTCGCAAGCCTGTTTGATTGCCAATCGGCGAATTGCCAACTGGGACGATGCGCGGCTTGAGCGTTTGGAAACTTTTCTCGATATGATCGAGAGCCATCTGCGCGGCAGAGATACCTATAACCTGCAAGCCGCCGTCTTGCGGGCGAAGTTAGCCGAGCTTTCGCGCCTGACTCACAAATGGCGGCTGGCTTATTCTCTAACGATGGACACGCTTGCCCCGCCCGGCGCTAAGGACGAGCCTTTCGTGGTGATCCGCATGACCTGTCCGCGAAATAATTTGCATCAGGTCATCCGTCGTTTGCGTGAGAGCGGTGCCGAAGAAGTTGTGGTGACGCAACCCGAATACGTCTTCCTTGAACAATCCGAAGCCTTTCAGCGGCTCAAGCTTTTGCTTAAAAAACAGGACAATCTGGAACCGCCCGACGCTTAAACGCACCGTTTAAGCGGCTAACTCAGTGAGTTTAGGCGCTAACCCGATGAGTTTAGCGGCTAAACCGGTGAGTTTAGTGACTAAACCAGTAAGTTTAACGACTGAACCAGTGAGTTTAGCGACTAAACCGATAGGTTTTATGGCTAAACCGATGGGTTTTATGGCTAAACCGATAGGTTTTATGATTAAACCGATAGGTTTTATGATTAAACCGATAGGTTTTATGATTAAACCGATGGGTTTGATGACTAAACCGATAGGTTTTATGGCTAAACCAATAGGTTTTACGATTAAACCAATAGGTTTTATGACTAAACCAATAGGTTTTATGGCTAAACCGATGGGTTTAGCGACCAAACCCGTGGGCATGAAGGCGGAATCCGTGGGCATGACCGTCATCCCCAAGGGATTGACGGCCATGCCGGTTGATTTAGAGACTGTGCCCTTTGACCTTGAACTCGGCCCATGCGCACAGTTGAGTTTAGCCTTTGCCACCAAGTCACAAAGGCACCAAGGAACACAAAAAATGGTGATTCTTGGTGTCTTTGTGTCTTCGTGGCTGATTCTCTGGCCAAGCTGATCTGCAAACCGCTCTAGTCCAGCGCGTCGCCTGCAAGCGCGAGGTTGACTGCACGCAGGCATTCGCCGCTGCTCACCAGGTCGATGGCTTTTTCGATGTCCAGATGAATCGCTCCGTCTTTATCACTTTGTCTTTGCTCTATATGCTGGCGAATCAGCTTGTAAGCCGCCGCCGTTCCCGCGCCCGGCGCTTGTCCCATTCGTCGCCGAAAACCAATGGCTTGCGCCGCGCATAGTAATTCGATAGCTACGATGCGCTGAACGTTTTCGAGCACTTCGCGGGCTTGCCGTGCGGCGATTGACCCCATGCTGTTATGGTCTTCCTGATTTGACGAGGTCGGTATGGAATCGCCGCTGGCCGGATGAATTAAGACTTTGTTCTCAGACACCAGCGCCGCAGCGGTGTACTGCGCCAGCATCATTCCTGTGTTCAGTCCGCTGTCGTCGATTAAATAAGCCGGCAGGCCGAAGTTGTGATTCTTATCGACTAACCTGGCAATGCGCCGTTCCGCTATGTTGCCAAGTTCAGCCAGCGCCAGCGCCAGAAAGTCCATCGCCAGAGCAATGGGCTGGCCGTGAAAATTGCCCGCTGAATAAGATTTTTCCAGATCGGCGCGGATCAGCGGGTTGTCGGTAGCCGAGTTAATTTCGACTTCAAGTATATGGCGCACAAACGCCATCGCCTCGCGCGACGCGCCGTGTACTTGCGGCATGCAGCGCAACGAGTAAGCGTCCTGAATCTTGCTCTCTTCGTGACCCCGGTCGTCAGTCTCGCCGGCTTTACGACGGCTCAGCCATTCGCTACGGTCAATCAATTCACTATCTTTAATCAGTCGGCTGATATTGCCGGCACATTTAATTTGCCCCGTAAAAGGTCTGAGTTCATTGACCTCTTTTAAAAAAGGGTCACTCCTGCCTTTCACTGCCTCTAGACTCATGGCTCCCGATATATCAGCGGTTTTCGCCAGCGCCTCAGCGTCCAGGAGGGCCAACAGGCCAATGGCGGACATGAATTGTGTGCCGTTGGTGAGCGCCAATCCTTCTTTGGCTTTCAATTTCACCGGTTCAATGCCGGCACGCTGCATGGCTTCGCCGCCAGCCAATCGCTTGCCTTCGTACATGGCTTCGCCTTTGCCGAGCAAGACCAGGGTCATATGGGCAAGCGGTGCCAGGTCGCCGCTCGATCCCACAGAACCTTTCGCCGGAACGATGGGACAGACTCGCCGGTTGAGCATTTCCAACAGGGCTTCGACCACTTCAACGCGAATCCCCGAACAGCCTTTGGCCAGCGCATTGGCCCGCAGCGCCATCATTGCCCGCACGATGTCTTCAGGCAACGGGTCGCCTACCCCTGCGGCGTGGCTGAGAATAATGTTCTCCTGTAATTGCTCCATCTGCTCTGGAGGAATGGCTACGTGCTGAAGCGAGCCGAAGCCTGTGGTAATGCCATACATGACCTTCCCCTCTTGGAGCCACTGCTCAACTAATCTGCGCGACTGAAGCATTCGCTCTTTGGCTGGCAAAGCGAGTTCGGCTTTGCGGAAGTTTCGCGCAATCGCGCTGACCTGCTCCAGTCGCAAATTCTCTCCGTCCAGTAAAACCGCTTCTGCGGAAGTTGTAATATTGCTGGGCATCATAACCTCTCTATTAGATCAGTTTTCAATTGAATGTATGGGGTTGTGAGAATTCACCGCAGAGACGCAGAGAACGCAGAGAAGGCGCAGAGCCTGGCGCATCTAGACGATCTCTGCGCCGCCTCTGTGTCCTGCGGCGTCTCTGCGGTGAATCATTGCGTTTACCTTACACTCAATTGCAAACCGATTAGGTGGTTCGAATCGAGACCAGATGATTTAAAGAAAGCTGAAATGAGCACGCCGCTTTCTAGATTTAGTGTATGTCTGGGACTCGCTTCGCCGGTTTAGTCCAGCAGTATAGCAAACTTCTTCACCGGTCAGGGAGAACCGGCGCAGGCCCGGCCACGAGGCGCGACGCGCGAATCACTGACCCGCACCGATTCGTCCCGCGCGGCTGCGTCTCATCAATAAACAATTGACAAAAACCCGCCGCGAAGCGTATTGTCCGGCCCATCCCGTGTGGAATCCATTCGTCGTGGAGGGTCTATGAGACGATTGCGAATGCTCCTTTCGATTCTGCTGACGCTGATCTTTTCAGTCAGCGGCTTTGCGCAAACTTATCAAGGCCGCATGCTCGGCACCGTAACGGACGAAAGCGGCGCGGTCGTGCGCGGCGCACACGTCACTATCACCAACGTCGAGACAGGTCTTGTGCGCCCTCTCGACACGAATGAATCAGGCGATTATGTCGCGCCCAATCTGCCGCCCGGTCTCTACAGCATCAGCGTTGAAGCCGCCGGCTTCAAGCGCGTCGAGCGCACACAGATTCGCGTCGAAGTCGCCAAAGATGCACACATTGACATCACTTTGCTCGCCGGTGCGCCCTCCGAATCGGTCACCGTCACACAGGAGACGCCGACCATTGATGTGACGACGACGACGCTTGGCGGCACCTTCTCGAATAAAGCCATCAACGATCTGCCGCTCAATGGGCGCGACTTTCAAAACCTCGTCGTCCTGCGTCCGGGCGTGCAGCGCAGTCCCGGCGGCGGCTTTCTGTCGGTTAGCTCGAATGGCAATCGCCCCGAAAATAATAACTTCATCGTCGACGGCACAGACAACAACGATCCTTACTATGGCACTACGGTCATCAATGCCGAAGGCGTGCAGGGAACGCCCGGCACGATTCTGCCGGTTGATGCGATTCAGGAGTTCAATACGGCGGAGCATCCTTCGGCAGAGTATGGCTGGAAGCCCGGCGCGATCATCAATCTCGGCTTGAAGTCGGGCACCAATGAAATTCACGGCACGGCTTATGGCTTTGAGCGCAATAACGTCTTCGATGCGCGCAACTTTTTCAACACCAAAGATCAGCCGCAGCGCGCCCTGCGCCAGCACCAGTTCGGCGGCTCGGTCGGCGGCCCGATCATTCACAACCGGACGTTTTTTTTCGGCGCTTATGAAGGCATACGCGCCTTTGTGAGCAACTCGAATCTGGCCTCCAGCCCGGCGACCAGTTCGCTGGGCGGCGACCCTGACAACAGCATCCCCGACGCCATTGCGGCGCTACAGGGGCGCGGCATCGCGGTCAACCCGTTGAGCGCCAACCTGATCGGCACCGGCGCATTCACCGGCAACGGCCCCTTCCCAGGGCTCTTTCCAGCGAACAACGGCACCAACCCGGCAGGGCCGACGCAAGTCAACAGCGGCTTTCCGAACACCAACCGCATGGACAATTTCATCGTCAAGATTGACCACCAGATCAATCAGAAGAACAACCTGTCGGCGCGCTACTTCTTCGGCGACAGCCTGCAAACCGAGCAGGACATCGTCGTGCTCCGACCTGAATGGCGCTCGACCTCAGACCTCAACGCCCAGGTCTTCGGCATCAACTGGATCTGGGCGGCGAACGCGCATTGGGTGAACGAAGCGAAGTTCGGCTACAACCGCTTCTGGCAAGCGATTCTCACGGCGGATTCCAACCTTGACCCGGTGAAGACCTACGGCATCAACCCAGGCATCGTTGACCCGGTGAACTTCGGCATGCCGACGATCATCATCGGCGGCTTTACGCAACTGGGCGGCAATCGCGGCTGGCCGCTGTTGACGACGCCAAATCAAACCTATCAGGTTGTTGACAATGTCTCCTGGACTGTAGGCAACCATACATTTCGGTTCGGCGGCGAATTTCGTCACGGCTCGACTGACAACCTACGCAACCGCAGCGGCAAAGGGCGCGTGCGTTTCCTGGGCGACGAAGCCTTTGCCGGCAGCACGCCGCTCGAAGACTTTCTCGCCGGCACGCCGGCGCGCGGCGACATCTTCGTCGGCAGTTCGCGCCGCCTGGTCAGCATGAATTCATTCGGCGCGTTCGTTCAAGACGACTGGCGCATCACCAAGAACGTGACGATCAACGCCGGCGTGCGCTACGACCTGAACGGCGTCATCAAAGAAAAGCATGACTTGCTGGGCAACTTCGACCCGGCGGTCGGCTTGCAACAGGTCGGCGTCAATATCGACCAGCCTTACAATCGCGACAACAACAACATCGCGCCGCGACTCGGCATCGCCTGGGACGTTAACGGCAAAGGCACGACCGTCGTTCGCGCTTCGGGCGGCATCATCTACGAGATACCGATTCTCGCCGTTTTCCTGGGACAGAACGGCGTCAACAACGCCACGACGCCGGGCATCAACGTCATCCCGACCGGGGCGATAGGCTCAAACATTCAGGGCACGATTGTCGGCGCGGCGACGACCCAGAACAACAGCTTGAACTGGTCGGCGGCGGGGCCGATCTTCAACGTGCAATTGAACTGCGATCCCAGTCAAGGCGGCTCGCCGTGCGACCTCCTCGGCGTGCGCCACAACCTGCGCACGCCATACGTCGAGAATTGGAGCTTGAACATTCAACAGGCGCTATGGCGGAGCGCGTCGATTCAGGTAGGCTATGTCGGCAATCACGGGGTTAAGCTCTATAGCATTCGCGACATCAATCAGGTCGACCCGCAATCGCCCGCCGAGATCGCCTGCGATCATTGCGAGCAGGACGGACGCCCGTTCAATCAAAAGTTTCCGTTTCTGGGATTCGTCAACTTCCTGGAGAATGGCTACGGCTCGAACTATCACGGCTTGCAGGTGACCTTGACGCAGCGAAGCTGGCACGGCCTCAATTTTGTGATGGGCTACACCTGGGCGCACGCGATTGACTTCGTATCGTTGCAGCGCGCCTCGCAGCCGCAAGACAGCCGGCGGCCCGACCTTGAGCGGTCGTCGAGCGATTTAGATATTCGCCATCGCTTCACCTGGGCGCTGACCTATGATCTGCCGTCGCGCAAGACGTTTGCGCAATTGTTGGAAGGCTGGCAACTGAATTCCATCGTCACGCTACAGACCGGCACGCCTTATAGCGCCATTGACTTTGAAAACGACGTGAGCCTGACCGGCGAGTTCAGCGACCGCTGGAACTTGATTGGTGATCCAGGCTCGATTCCGAACTTCTCGACTTCGGGGCCCATCCCAGTGGACAAGGTTTTGCAGATGCCGGAGTTCGGCACCTTCGGCAATTCCGGGAGAAATATCTTTCGCGGCCCGCATTTTCGCAACTGGGATCTGTCGCTAGTGAAGACCTGGCGCGTGACCGAGCGCATCAATGTGCAGTTGCGCTCCGAATTTTTCAATGTGCTGAATCATCCGAACTTCGCTAACCCGGCCATCCTGTTCAACAACGACCTGGGATTTCCGGATACCTTCGGCTTGTCGAGCGCGACGCCTGACGTTGCCGGCGCTAACCCGGTCATCGGCACGGGCGGCCCGCGCAACATTCAATTCGGTCTGAAGGTGCGCTTCTGAAGAGGAATAGCCACAGAGGCACTGAGACACAGAGAAGCACTGAAGATTCATAATCAATAATGAATTTTTTCTCTGTGTCTCAGTGCCTCTGTGGCAAAGTTTCTTCTACTTGTGCACGCCGTCATTCTCTATCCCAGTGAAGCTGTCTTCGGGAAACAAGCCGAGCCATTTGTCCGACGACGGCGTCAAAAACAACTCCGCATAAACCCGCTCATTCAATGCCGCGAGATCGTCTGTCGCGCCGGCCTTCGCCAGCCATTCGTGCAGCGTGCGGCGAAAGAGGTATTCATTACGCACTGTGTCTATGGCAATGGCCCGCTCAAGGGTTGCCAGCGTTCGCTGCCACTCATCGGCGGCGGCGAAGCGTGAAAGATTCTTGCTGCGCACCAGCGCCTGACTTGCCGCATCAAGCCTCGCTTCGTCGGCGTGCAAAGCGGCGATGCGCGCCCATCCCAGGTCTTCAGGCTGTGCGTCGAGCAGGCGCGGCTCTGTCGAGATGCCGCGCAAAACCGGCCTTTCCGCAACTACCATCTTGGTGATGGCCGCGCGTGCCGCAACTTCGGCGCGCGGCGGCCTGGGGCTGTCCGTGCTCGTCGGCATTGTAAGACTGGCTACGTTCGCTTTGACGCCGGCCCGCGCCAAATCGTTTGTCCAGGCAATGGCAAGCTCCTTTAAGCGCGCCGTGTGATAATCGCGCAACAAGGCCGCGCCTGCCTCATCAGTCGCCGCCTGCTCAACTTGACCGGCAAGACTGGCAGCGCGAATCAATTCATTCAGGAAAGCCTGTGGGCCGTACAAGCCCGGCAGTGCGTCGATCACATGACCGCGATGGTCGAGCACATAATGAATGCTGTTGCCGGTCAAGGTGCGTTCAAGTCGTCGGCCATCGCCAAAATCAATTGTCACCTTCGGCGCAGGCCGCACCGATTGCCAGTGTAAGATAAACTTCTCTTTTAACAGTTGAGCGATTTCTTGATTTGCATAAAGCGTCAGGCGGAAGAAGCGGCTGTTGGCACAACTGAGTTCTTCATCGAGATGGCCCAACAAGCGCACAGACAAGATCGGCTTGCCGCTCAACTGTGCGGCGGCGCGAGCCTGATTGAAATCGGTGTACCAGTAAAGTGCCGCCGCGAAACTGTCTTTCTGTCCGGCAATCGCGTCCATCGCCTGGCTCAGGCGCAGCCAGAAGGAACTGGCGGCAGGCGGGTTGGCTGAAGCGATCTCCAAACGCCGCGCGTTGATCGCCTCGGCGTGTGCCTTCACGAAGGCTTCGAGTCCGGCAGGCCCCTGCGCTCGCAAGGCACGGATAGCGGTTGCCGCTTCATTCGGATCTTTCGATACGGCTTGACGTGCGAGCGACGGCCCATCCGCCGGGTTGATGTTGGCGAATGCGGAACCAGCAAGTGTGAACACGAGCATAAACGCCAGGAGCCTGGTATGCATAACGACCTCCGCTGTGGTTGGTGAGATAAGGCGCAGCGAGTGGCTGCCGACACGACGCTTTCCAGGCTACGAAACGCGCGCCGTCGTCATGGGTTCCGTTTTTTAGTCGCGGGCTTCTGGGGATTTGGCTGTGAAAAGGAGAGTTTAAAAAAGGGGGTGTGGAAGCCGCCCGCCGGCGGGCGGCCTCCGTGCGGGGAATATCTACTTAGCTTCGGCCTTCTTGATCGACGTGACGTTGAGCCACTTCTTGCCGTCTTTTTCTGTGACCGTGCCCTTGACTTCGACGGTCTCGGCGACGAACGGAATCAGCTTCTCGTTCTTGTTCGCTGCGTAATCGCCGGTGATCGAATAAACGGTATTGCTGCCGTCTTCGAGAATCGCCAGTTGATTGCCGCGCTTGGCGCACGAGAGCGCGCAGGCTTTGTGATCTTCGCCCTTTTTGCCGCCTTTGTCGTAGCATGGCTGGTCGATCACTTCGCCTTTAAGGGTGACTTCGCTGTCACGCGCTGCGGCGCTTGCCGCAACCGTTGCGCCGATTATCATCAGCGTCATGGTCATGTAAATCAAAACTCGTTTCATAGTCATGAACTCCTTCCTGGTTACTGTGATTTGATTCCCACCGTTGCTCAACTCATGCTGCGCCGGTTGGCTGCTTCATCGCAAGGCGCGGGCCAGGCGGCGCAGTCATCAATCTATCGTGACCCACATGAGCCTGCGCCGATTTCATCAGAACGTCAGCTTGAATGCAAGCTGAATATTGCGCGGCCCGCCGCCGCCCAAAAACGGATTGCCGATGCCGACATCAGGCGTCACCGTAATCGGCAGAAAACCTATGCCGCGACCGGTCACCGGGTCTATGCCGTTGAAGCTGGCGTCCGCCGAAAAGCCCGGCAGCAACGGCGACGAGAAGTTCGGATGGTTGAAGATGTTGAAGATTTCGGCGCGCAACTGCACCTTGATGTGCTCGGTAATCGGCGTCGTTTTGAAGATCGAAAAATCGAAATTGCTATAGCCCGGCCCTTTGAGCGAATTGCGGCCCAGGCTGCCAAAGTGCTGCGTGCCCGGCAGACACGAAGCGGCGCTGCCGTCGCCCGTCGGGTCGAGCGTGCAGGGGACTTTGAACGCCGACAGGTTCAAGAAATTATCCGGCGCTTGCGTGCCGGCATACGGGTCGCCGACGATGTCGGGTCGCGGGAAGAATTCGCCTGTGCCGTTGTAGTCGTCAAACAGGTTCACATGAAACGGCGCGCCGGTGCGTAGCGTGACGATACCGTTCAGTTGCCAGCCGTCGCCGATGCGCGGGTGACGCTTCCACCAGTTCGGCACCGCGTATGTCCACGTCCAGGTGAAGCGATGACGCACGTCGAAGTTTGAATTGCCGCGCTCCAGGTCTGTGCGAAAGCTGTTATCCGGTTGCGTAGCATTGGCTACATAATCCTGGCCGTCCGAAGCATTGTCAATCGAATGCGACCACGTATAGATCACCTGCGTTGAAAAGCCGTGACGGTCGCGCAGGCTGAGGCTGGTTTGCAGCGCGTTGTAGTTCGAGTTCGCCGTCGTCTCTAGGAAGTTGACGTAAAAGAAGGTGCCGCCAGACGGCGCGAACGGCCCATTGTCGAAAGGCCGCGCCGTTGATACGCCGGGATTCACCGGCTGATTAATGTCACGATAACGGAAGAGCTTCGCGCCCGTCGAGCCGACATAGCCGATCTCCCAGACGAGATTCTTCAACAGTTCATGTTGGATGTTCAGGTTGTAGTTCTGCACGTAAGGCGTGCGAATGTGACGATCAACGGCGAACACATCCGAATCCGAAAAGCCGGTGAAGACCGGCACGCCCGGCTGGATCTGCGGCACAGTCGAGAATGAGAAGAGAATCGGCGACGGGCCGACAGGGTTATAAGCCGGGCCGGGATTGAAGGTGTTGAACGGCAACTGGCCGACGAAGAAATCCTGTGAATAGGCATCGTAGAAAAATCCCCAGCCGGCGCGCACGACAGTCTTGCCTTTGCCGGTCACGTCCCACGCCAGGCCGATGCGCGGCGAAAAATTATTCAGGTCGCGGTCGTACAACCGGTCGAGTCCGCCCTTGCCGACTTGCACCAATCCGTTTTGGAGATCGAAATTACTTAACAGATCGTTCTTCTCGCCGATGACGCCGAAGTAGTCATAACGCAGGCCGAGATTCAGCGTCAGCTTCTTGCTCCAGCGGAAGGTATCTTGAAGGTAGGCGGCGTGTGAGTTTTGAAATGTCTTGCGCCGCGAATCACCGCGCGCCGCCCGCCCGCCGCTCAATGTGCCCGATAGAAAATCTTCGAGCGAGGCGAAGTCCAGCCGCCCGCGATAGCCGGCATCGAAGAACGCGTCGACGAAGGTGCGGCGGAACTCATAGCCCATCTTCAGGTCGTGCCGCGTCAGCTTCCACGACAGGTTGTCGATGAAGTGCCAGTTCGTATCGACGCGTGCGCGCGGCACCGACAGCGTTGCGCCGAGCGAGGCCAGCGACGAGCCGAAGTTCGGGTCATTGCGAATGCGTATGAAGGGCAGGCCGAAATCCTGCTGGCCGCTGATGCCGGTGTTCAGGCCAATCGAGTTCGGATCGAAGTCGCGGTCTTCGGGAAAAAAGCCTTCATCGAAACGATTGTAGCCGAAGCGCGCCTCATTGACTTTCTGCGGCGACAGAATTTTCAGATACGACAGCGACACCAGATGAACTGTAGTCGGCGTTACTGTGTTGAACCCCGGCAATACGTTACCCGCAAGGATCGCCAGCGGGAACGACTGGTCGCTGGTGCCGAAGTAATAACGCCCGGTGATCTGGTTCTTTTCGTTGAACGAATGATCGATCTTGGCGATCAGGCTGTCGACATTGTTGGTCGCCGGCGTGGTGACGAAAAGATTCGGCGACGGGTCGAACAACGGCACGGGATTGTTGGGCACAGGCCAGGGGTTGCGCGCCAGCAGCCCTGCGATCACCGGATTGCTGGCCCCGCCGAGCGCCGAGATCTCGCGCGGGTCGGGGACGCGGGCTATCGAGTTCAAGCCGACATCTTCGCGCTGGCCTTCGTAGCTCGTAAACCAGAAGGTGCGATTGTGAATGATGGGGCCGCCGGCGGCAAAGCCGAACTGGTGATTGGTAAATTCGGTCTGCGGGTTCGGTCTGCCGCTTGGGTCGGCTTTGACGTTGAAGAAGTTGCGCGCATCAAGCACGTTGTCGCGCAGAAATTCAAACACCGAGCCATGAAACTGATTGGTGCCCGATTTAGTAACCAGATTTACAATTGCCCCGGAGTTGCGTCCGTATTCGGCCTCGAAGTTCGACAGCACCGCCGCTTCGGCGATGGCTTCGACGGGCAGAATGGTTGCGGGCGTGCCGAACACACCGGCTTCGTTGATGGCCGGCAGGTTGCGATAGCCGTCGTTCATGTCTGTGCCGTCGAGCAGATAATTATTCGAGCGCCCGCGATTGCCGTTGGCGCTGAACAATCCAAAGGAACCGGGCGAGTCGGTCGCCCCCGACGGGTCGCCGGTTGCTCCGGGGACGAGCACCAGGAACTTTGTGAAGTCGCGCCCGTTGATGGGCAGGTCGGTAACGGCAGTGCCGGAGATCGTGCCGCCGAGCGTGTTGCTGGTGGTTTCGACCTGCACCGCGTTTGCTGTAATCGTCACCACATTAGCATTTCCTACCGTGAGTTGCGCATCAACGCGGCGCTCGCTGGCAACTTCAACCCTTACATCCGTGATCGAAGAATTGACGAAGCCGCTGGCCTGCACCTTGACTTCATAGCGGCCAATCGGCAATTCGGGCAGCGAGTAATTGCCTGCGTCGTCAGTCACAGTGGATCGCTCGATACCGGTATCAAGATTTCTTGCCGTGACGGTCGCGCCCACGACGACGGCCCCCGCCGGGTCGGTCACGGTGCCGAGAATGGTGCCGCGAAAGGTCTGCGCCGAGGCGCGCGGCGCGGTGGCCAGTAGCAGCAAGCAGATCAACATTAATGTCGAAGCGGTTCGCACATAGCGCCAGAATATTTCCAACCTGTGGACTGAAGCCCGCGAGCGAAATGGTAATTGTGACATCAAATCTTCTCCTGATCGGTTTTGATTTGGGAATGGAGGCAATCAAGCCTTTTGCGAGCCACCTTGCAAACGATTTTCTGTAGCCAACGTTACGCAGATGAATACAAGAAGCCCGCGCCAGTTCAGGGAGACCACTCCCCGTCGCTTGATGCGCCTATTCTAATCAGCAAGCAGATGAAGAACAAGAGGTCGTGACCGGTAATGAGTGATGAGTGACAAGACAAAGTGAACCAGGATTCCAGCCGGCGCTTATGAGGCGCGATTGCTTGTCACTCGTCACTCGTCACTTGTCACCTCCTGTTGTCACTTGTCACTTGTTACTCCTCGTTGGGATAATCAGCGTCCGGTTCGATGATGAATAGAGCGCTCGACATCGCCACGCCCGACGAACTGATTGCGGAGGTGCTTAATGAATTCCGCGCGACGGGCAATTACCAGCGCCAATGGGTCGCGCGGCTGGCGGCGCTTGCCACAAACGACGATCCGGAAGTAGCCGTTTCGGCTACCGCGACCTTTTTTGCGGCGCTCGTCGAACGGCTGGCCGATTCGTTTTCGCCCGCCGACGTGTCGCTCTACAACCGCGTCTTTGCGCAAACCATCGAGCACTGCCGGCGGCTTGATAAAGGCCAGGCGATAGAGGCGGCATTGAACCGTTTCGGACTGCGCGACGAAGCCGCTCTGCTAGGCCGCGCTCAATCGCTGCGACATAAAAAAGCTGCCGCCGGCGCGCACGCTCTCAGCGTGCGGCGCATCATCGTGCTATCGCGCGTGACGCTCGGCGCGGATGTCGCCATCACGAGCGTTATCATGCAGCGGCTGAAGCGCGAGTTCGCCAACGCTGAAATCACCCTCGTCGGCGGGCGCAAAGCCGTCGAACTTTTCGGCGGCGATGCGCGCATCGCCTTCAAAGAAATTGATTATCGCCGCAGCGGGACGACGCTCGAACGCTTGCTCAGTTGGTTAGCTGTGCTTGAGGCAACGAAAGAATTAATCGCCGACTTGTCGCCCGTCGAGTGGTTGATTGTTGATCCCGATTCGCGGCTTACGCAACTGGGCTTGCTGCCGCTCACCGAATATGAGGAAAATTACTTTTTCTTCCCAAGCCGCGAATACGGCGCGATGACCTCGAACGCGCTGGGACAATTGACTGCCGCCTGGCTCGATGAGATGTTCGCTGCGCCTTCACCAACTGCACCGAGCTTGAGCCTGCGGCGCGAAGACATCGCCGCCGCCGGCGGATTAACGAAGCGACTGCGGCAGACCAGCGCACGGCCCCTCATCACGGTCAACTTCGGCGTCGGCGAAAACCCGGCAAAGCGCGTCAATGATGAGTTCGAGCAATCGCTCGTCGTGCAACTGATTCAGCAGGGCGCAACCGTCATACTCGACAAAGGCGCAGGCACGGACGAAACCCGCCGCGCCGACGCCGTGATCGCCTGTGCCCGGCGTATGACGGTCGCAAATGTAGCCGAGCTTACGGAAAAACATCTTGCCGAAGTGTCGAATGACCAGGCGCTAAACGCCGAATTGCTGGTCTGGGATGGGCGCATCGGCGTGCTTGCGGCGCTCATTGCGCAAAGCGATCTGTATATCGGCTACGATTCGGCAGGTCAGCACATCGCCGCCGCCGTCGGCACGCCATGCATTGACGTGTTCGCGGGCTACAGTTCGCTGCGCATGCTCGACCGCTGGCGGCCAGCGGCCAGCGCTGCCTCGCACCTCATCGCCGTTGACCCATCGCGTGCCGTTGATCCGAACGAGATTCTTTCGGCGACGCTCGCCGCCATCCGGCAGAGGCTAGAGACTGTAGGCTAGAGACCAGTTTCTCGCCGCTAAACGACTATGCGAATCACGATTCTCGAATTCACGCCGTGCGCCGATTCAATCTTTCACGTCCGTCGCGATAGTGAGGAAGGCTACATTGAAAGCGACGGGCGCGCGGTGCGGATCAAGGCCGGCGCGAAGCTGCGCCCGCAGGCCATCTCGACTTATGCCGGCGGCAAAGCGACGAACGTGGCGCGCGTCATGGAAAAGCTGCTCAGGGAGACGGATGCGGTCGACATCGAATTGATCGTCTTTCGCCCCGATTCGCCCGAAGGCCGCTACCTCCACGATCTGCAAACCAGCGCTCTCAACCGCGTGCGCGTTCGGCCTGTCATCATCGAAGGCCGGGCACGGTTTTGCATTGACCTGACCGACCCGACGACCTCAGAGAACAATCGCGTCGAGTTCAATATCAGCCCGCGTGCCGTGTGGGCCGAGAGCGCGACGGCAGTGGCCTTGCGCTTTGCTTCGCAGATCACCAGTGATCTGCTGTTGATCGCCGGCAATCCGCCGTTTATTGAAAACCGTGCGGCGATGGCCGTTGATCTTTATGCGCAGGTGATCGCCGAAGTGCGTTCGCGCGTCGCCGTCATTTCGTTGGACGCGGAGAAGACGGCGCTGGCGAATTGTCTTGGCCGGGCGGCGCGGCCCGATGTGATTAAAATTAATGAAGCCGAATACGCCTCGGTAGACGCCGCGTTGTGGGATGATTTCAGCGGCGCGCTGCTCGTCACCGATGCGCGCGGCTGCGGCGTGTGGCAAGACCGCGCCCGCGACGCAATGGTGCGCGTAGAGGGCCTGCAAACCCGCGCGCAGTATTCGACCATCGGCGCGGGCGATGCCATGCACGCAGGCTTTGCCATCGCCAGGTGGGTGCGCGGTTTTGATCTCGCACAGGCGGCGCGCTATGGCCAGGCGACGGCTGCCGCATCGGTCAATGCGCCTGAAGGCACACGCGGCGTTAGCGCGGCGATGGTCGAGCGTTTCTTCGTCGAGCTTGCAAGCCAATGAAAGCCAGCCTTCAACCGGCCATCGTCTGTGGCGGCGTCATCCGGCTTATGGTTATCATCCCTTGATTTCTCAGCTTGCCGGCGGGATTTGTGCAAAGTAGACAAAGGTTGTAACATAACGCTGTTCAATTGACACCTTTGCTACGTGACCCAGGTATCTGAAGGTTAAGAACCGGCAACCCCGGCTGCGAAAGCTTATAACGCTTTCGATCCAAGCAACTGAAGCGAAGATGCATCGCGGCGGATGCAGTTGATAACAGCAACTGCGCTACCGATCCATCACTATCACGGTATCGCTAAGCAAAGCTCATGACACCTGGGATGTGGGTGCGGTTTCGCCGTTCGCCGCCTCCTGATGTTCGAGCTTTAGACTGATCGTGGAGGGTTTGATGATGCAGGCACAAGCTGAGACCCCATCGCCATCATTTTACGTTACAGGCGGGACTCTCGAAGGAGATGCTCCGAGCTATGTATCGCGCAGCGCTGACGAAGAACTCTTCGCCAGTCTGCGGCGCGGCGAATTCAGCTACATTCTAACCTCGCGGCAGATGGGTAAATCGTCGCTGATGGTGAGAACGAGCGAGAGATTACGCAAGAACGGAATTGTCGCAGTTACCATTGACCTGACGAGCATCGGTCAAAATCTGACGGTCGATCAATGGTATAACGACATGCTCGAGAAACTTGGCGAACGCCTCAAACTCGAAAAAGAGATGGAGGACTATTGGCTGAATAAGCAGCACCTCAGTCCATTACAGAAATGGCGAAGCGCGCTGACCGATGTCATGTTGAAACGCATCAACGAGCCAGTAGTGATTTTCATAGACGAGATCGATGTCGTGCGCCGGCTGCCGTTTTCAACCGACGAGTTTTTTGCCTGTATTCGTGAACTCTACAATCGTCGCACCGAAGACGCCACGTTAAAGCGCCTGACGTTCTGTCTGTTGGGAGTGGCGTCGCCGTCGGATCTAATTCGAGATACCCGCCTGACGCCGTTTAACATCGGCAATCGCATCGAACTCAGAGACTTTGAAGTATCGCAAGCCCTCGTCCTGGCCAAAGGACTGAAGCAAGATGCAGAGCAGAACCGCATTCTGATCGACCGGGTGACTCATTGGACGGGAGGACATCCCTATTTGACGCAGCGGCTCTGCAAGGCGGTCGCCAAAGCCAAAGAAGGAACCATAACCAAAGCCGGCGACGTTGACCGGTTGTGCGATGACCTCTTCTTTTCGAGTCGTGCCAAAGAAGGCGATGACAATCTGGCGTTTGTCAGAGAGCGCATCCTCGCCAGCGAAGTAGATCGATCCAGCCTGCTGGATCTGTACGAAAAAGTGCGGCAGGGCAAGCGCGTGCGCGACAACGACAGCAGTCGACGAATCAACGTACTGCGGCTGTCGGGCATCACGCGCGTGCGGGACGGTTATCTGGAAGTGCGTAATCGCATCTACCACCGGGTCTTCGACAAAATGTGGATTGACGCGAATATGCCTGACGCCGAACTCCGGGAGCGCCGCGCGGCATTGATCAAAGGCCGTATCCAAACGGCAGCGATTGCCTCGGTCATCCTCGTCTTGATGCTCGCTCTGTACTCTTATGCCATTACGCAACGCAACATAGCAACGGCAAGTTTAAAAGCTCTTGAAGAGGAACGCCTCAAACTTCAAGAGACGAACCAGAGGTTGCGAGAGCAAACGGCGATGCTCGAACAAAGCGCCCTGAAGCTTAAACAGCAATCATGGGATTTAAAAGAAGCACTGACGGATAAGGAAAGCCAACGACAATTAGCCAAAGCGGCGCAAGCCAAAGCAGAAGCCAAGGCGGCGGAAGCTCAACAAGCGGAAGCGGAAAGCAATCGCCTGGCCTATGCGGCACAAATAAGTCTGGCGCAGAAGGAGTGGGAGGATAATAACATCGATACCGCAGTCAATTACCTCGATAGCATCCGCTCGAAGCAAGCGAAAGAAGAGTTCGAGTGGAGCTATCTCTGGGGGCTTACTCATCGAGAGCCTGTTGAGCTAAAGTATGCGGACGATGTGCGTGCCGCGACCTACTCGCCCGATGGGAGATTCATCGCTACGGTGACCAGTTCGGAATTGACGGTCATCGCCCCGAAAACCGGGCAGAAATGGCAAATGCAATTAAACAGTCATGACCCCGCGAAGTGTCTCATCCTTCTCAATAAAGATGAACCGACGGCGATTGTCGCAGATAGAGAAAAGATTTGGACTTACGACACGAAACATGCGGCGAAGACGGAAAAGCTGCCGCAAGGCGGAAGCAAAATCGCGCCCGCCATCAGTCCTGATGGAACCCTAGTAGCGTTTTCAAATGAAGAGGGACTTGTGAAGACATGGCAAATTGGCGGCGGCCCCCTGCTCAGATTAGGCGGACACAGCCAGGAGATAAACAGACTCCTGTTCTCGCCCAATGGCCAATTTCTCGCTTCGACAGATGTACGCGACAAGATCAAACTCTGGGATGTCAAAAACAACCAGGAACTCAAGCTCAAACAACCCGGTGTAGCGATCTTAGATATCACCTTTTCGCCGAATTCTGGAATGCTGCTTATCAATACGCATGACTTTCTTTTGGGTTATACGATATCGTCTGCGAAGCCGCCGGCAGGAAGGCGAAAGCCGCCGAATCAGGAGAGCACGGCGCTAACACAGGAAAGCGCCGGTACTCTAGCCCCGAAACCCGGCCAGCCTCCCAACCCCAATGAAGAAGGAAACAATCTGACCAGCCAGATTGGCGACCCAAAAGTAATTAGTTACCAATATCTGGACGAGAAATTAACCGACTTCACCCTCATGAAATTTTCGCCTAAGGAGGATTATTTTGCGACTGCCGAAAAAGACGGAACGATTCGTGTTTGGAATGTCGCGGATTTCGGCTTCCATTTTAAGATAGGAAACGGCCAACCGAAGGAACTGGCGGAAAGTGAAGACTTTGGAACCGCTTTAAAGGCGAAGACTCCGGTTGCGATTTTTGTCCAAAGCCCCCCCAGCCCAATTACCAGTCTCTCTTTTTCGGGTAATGGCAAACTGCTTTCGAGCAGTCTGGATAAGACGACAAGGATATGGGATCTGAAAGACAAACAACGCGATGATATCAATCTCGAAGGCGAGATTTACGCTCTCGCCTTTACGCAAAAAAGAAATCTACTGGCCGTGGGTGGAGGCATGAAAGAGGTTGCAGACGAGATCGGGGAAACCTCAAAGCCTAAGCCACGAGGGTTCGTAAGACTCTTTGATATGACGACGAACGAGGAGTTGCTCCGCCCGTTTCCTCAAGCAAAGGCTTTCGTCAACGCCCTAGCCTTTTCGCCTGATGCCTCGAAGCTGGTCTACGGCAGCGGCGATAAAATGGTCAGGATATATGATTTTGATCATCCTGATAAGACCAAAACGCTCAGAGGACATCTTGCATCTATCTGGGCGGTGGCGTTTTCACCTGACGGCAAGATTGTAGCTTCTGCGAGTGCGGATCACACGGTGAGACTCTGGGATGTAAAAAGCGGCACGTTGCAGGCGACCCTTAGAGGACACACCAACTGCGTGGAGGCTCTAGCTTTTTCAAAGGACGGGCACCTCCTCGCCTCGGGCGGCTGGGATAACCAGATAATCATCTGGGATATCAGCAAAGAGCAGCCGAAGCGCCTGCGTGAAATCTATATCGGGGCCTCGGTCATTACGACGCTAGCGTTTGTGCCCGAAACCATGATGCTGGGGCGCGTCCGTGGGCCGGGAAGACTGATTGCCGGCTTCGCTAACGGCAAGCTGGAAATCTTCGACGCCAATACGCGGAAACAGGAAAGCATCATTTTCCCTACCCAGCATCGCGCTGCCGTCCGAAGTATCGCTTTTGCGCCAAACCAGCAAACCCTGGCCACCGTGAGCGCCGATGGAAAAGTGAAACTGTGGGACGCCACTTTACCTCAACAGACGGTCACCTTGAGCGATCACGAAGATCAGGTTTGGGCGGTGGCCTTTGTTGCCACCATCTCAGGCAAACAAATGATTGCCACAGCCGGTAAGGACGGCAAAGTGAAACTGTGGACGCTGAGCAATCCAGGACAGTTGGTGGATAAAAACGATCAAAAACCGGTGGCGCAAAAAGCGGCGCATTAACCGGATTCATCCTGATCCTTTGCGTCTGCAATCGTTCATCGACCGCCGTTGGTCATTGGAGTCACTGCGATGAGATTTAAGGCCAGCTTCATTCTGCTCCTCTTGATTCTGCTTTTTTCTTGCGCTGCACAAGCGCAAAGCAAAGCGTCGCCGGGATCGCTTTACGACGATGAGCATCTGAAATCGTGGGCGACAGATTTTCTTGCTGGCAACCACGATAAGGTAATTAAAGCTGTCGAAGAAAACCTCACATCGCCCTCTCCGCACCCTTTTGCGGCGCATGTATGGACGGTTACACAGGACAGCCTGGGACGGCTCGAACAGGCATATGCTGAAATAAAGGACGAAAAGCTGAAAAAGGCTCTCGACCCCCTGCCCGACGTTTATCTGCACTATCAGAAACGTAGCCGATACTTGGAGGCGTTGAACAAATATCCTGCGGCGCGCGCCGCCGAGATCAAAGATTACTGGGCCTTGAGTTGTCTTACCGTCATGGCCGCAGACATGGACAGGACGCTTGACGGTCTGGCCTATGCCCTGGCTGCCGTGCGATTGTTGCCGAACAGTTATCAGATGGCGTGGCTCATCGGAACCAATCTGTTGAAAGACCAACGGGTGTGGGATCAAGTTGCGCGGATGATCAACCCCGGAGGCGAATTGGCAGGCACGGATGTCGGCATGTATCTGGCGAAATCGTTCCGCTATCGCCCCGTCCCCTCGTCAGATCAGGAGGCGAAAGACCAGATTAGCGAATGGCTGGACAAACATCCAGACGACGCAAGAGCTTGGTTTCGGCGAGGGCTTGTCGCCGCAGCCTTGGGAAAAAGCAGCGAGACGGCTAATAAATCTGATGAAGCAAGTAAGCGATACAAAGAGGCGGCTGATTACTTTAAGCGGGCGCTAAACCTGTATCCATTCAAAACCAGAACCCTTATCTATTGGAATGAACTGGTCGCCGCATACATAAAAACCAATCAGTTGACGAAGGTAGAAGAGACTCTCGCCGATCTCGGAAAGATCGAAAAGGCTGCCAGCCCGGATGTTGTCCCCGTCCCTTTACAGGTAAAGATGACGGCGCTCAGAAAGGCGGGCAACTTAAAAGAGGCGAAAGATCTGGCAACCTTAATGCAGCACACTTACCCAAAGGATGGAGGGCCCTCGTTCGAGTTAGCCGAACTGGCAAAGGTCGAAAAAAAGGACGATGAAGTGATCAAATTCTCTAGGGAAGCGATTGAGAAATCACCTGACGAATTGGATTACAGAAATGAATTGATGGGCGGGCTAACGAACGCAGGAAAATGGCAGGAAGCAATCGACCTGGTGAACGACACCGAGAAACGCGAAATAAAACCTGATGCGAGTCTATATGGAAATGCAACCTGGGCATATAGAGTTCTGATATACCGAGCGCAGCATCCGGAAACTGGGACAGCGGCTTCCAAAGAAGAAGAATTTCTGACCGAGAAAGCCTTTCAGATGATGCGGCGCGCGGTGGCTACTTACCCTGAGTCATCTTCCGTTTTACGCGAACAGGCAGCCTTGCTGATATCGGCTGATAAGCCTGAGGCGGCTTTGGCAAGTCTCAACCATGCATTCGAAATTACCGCACCGGCGCAGTGGTCAATCGACCGGCTCGGAGAAATTCTGTCCGCTACCAATAGTTCGCACACCGATGCGGTTGGCAGCGTGATCTTCTCACCCGATGGGAAAAAGGTTCTGACCCGAAGCGACGATCTCACACTGCGTTTGTGGGATGTCGCCAGCGGAAAGGCGTTATGGAAAGTTAAAGGCGCAAAATACTTTGGCGCTTTCTCGACTGATGGGCAGGCATTAATAATCAATAGCGGCAGTACAAATATTAAATTATTGGATGCCGCAACCGGAAAAGAGATCAAGCAGTTTGGCGTCAACGTAAAGGATTATCCTATAGGCATTTCGCCAGATAGAAAGAAGGTGCTGGTGCAAGGCTCCAACGGGATCACGGTATGGGATTTAGAGTCGGCGGGAAAATTATTTACGATTGACAGTACATCGAATTACACAAATACGGCAATTTTTTCACCTGATGGAAAGCTCATTGGGACAGGTGATAAAGAAGGAATGGTGGCGTGCTGGGACGCTGAGACCGGAAAGGAGTTGAAAAAGTTTGACGGCGCGTCGGAAGAGATCTCGGATCTGGCTTTCTCGCCAGATGGAAAGCTGCTTCTGGCGGGGAGCGCAGATGAGACGGCAAGGCTTTGGGACATCGAAACCACTACCGAGATAGGCCGCTTTGAAGGACATTCAGGCATTGTTTACACGGTGGCCTTTTCGCCTGACGGGAAAACCATTGCGACCGGCGGTGAAGACCAGACCGTCCGACTCTGGAGCCTGGCGACCCAAGAACAGTTATCTCAGTTCAACGACCACGCCGACGCTGTCTATGCAGTGGCCTTTTCGCCTGATGGGAAAACCCTCGCGACCGCAAGTAAGGATAAAACGGCACGAATCTTGGATGCCGCCACATTGAAACCGATATTGACGCTTGGCGGGCAGACCGCAGATCCTATCATCGCTTCTTTGCTCAAACGATTTCCCTATGCGCGAGACCTCATGAAAGAAGTGGAGAAAACCGAAAAAAACTATAGTGAGTTTGCCAAACAACAGCAGCCCGATTTACCCGACCTGCGTGAGTACGAAAAGCGCGGGGCGGTCCGGAATCTTCGCTTTACTCCCGGCTCATTTGATGCGCTACAATTCGAGTTAAAGAACAATTATCCTGACGGCTCGGCGGTTCTCTATTATGCCTATAAAAATGAGAAGCTGTATATCTGGCTATTCGACGCAACCGGGCCACGGGCTTATTGGCAGCAGCCGCTGTCCGAGACGAAGTTGAAAGCGGTTCTGCAAACCTATGAAAATGTGATAGGCAGATCATCTCAACCAGGAAATTCTGCAAGGCACGTCCCAACCGACGCGACGAAATCAAGTGATGCAGACGCCAGGGAGGCTTTGCAGAGATCGCTCCTCGAATTATCGGACATCTTCCTGCCGCGTGAGATTTCACAATCTACCGGCCAGGTGAAACACTTAATCGTCGTCCCCTTGCCCGAAGCGAGAAGCATCCCTTACGCTGCCTTACAACCTTTCAAAGATGATCAATATTTGATTGATCGAATGAGCGTCTCGCTCGCGCTGAACCTCGCCGACGTTGGCAATTACGTTGAGCCGTGGCAGAGCAATTTTGCAAAGCCACTGGTCGTCGATCTCAACTCGTCGTCAACTGTGGCCGCTCAATATAACCGTGACGAGGCTCAAGCCTTTGCCGCCATCAGTAAGGCTGAACGGATCGGTGCCGCGAATAAAGAAGCTCTAATAGACAAAGTGGCTGATGCTGATTTGCTCTACATCTCGGCTGACGAATTCGCCGGCCCGCGAAATGCGAACGGCGAGTATAACTTTATGCTCTCCCTGCCTAATCAACTGAAAGAGTCGTGGAGCCCAACACAAGACTGGCTCACGGCCAGATTGGCGTTCCTCAGCATCGGCCAACCGACGCAAGAAAAGACAGGTGCAGAAAGGAGGCTGGACTTTGCCCGAGAGTTTCAGCGCGCCGGAGTGCCGCGTGTCATCACCGTGCTCTGGGGCATACCCCATGATGCTCGGCGCTCCCTAATGTGCGACATCGCTAATAATTTGCAGAAGCAGGAACCGTGGGAAGCGGTTCGCACTACCATTTTAAAATTCAAATTACAAAACCGGGATCCCAGAGCCTGGAGCAGCCTGGTTTTGCTCGGCACGCCGCGCCTCCGAAACATCGTCAGGCCAGAGGACGATGCCGAAGAGATTCGATAAAGCAGGTAACTGAATGAGGATTCTGTGCCGAGCGGCTTCCGGCTATAGATGCTTTGCGAAATAGCTGGTGTAGAGTTGGCACCGCACCTCTGCCGTTTGCGCCGAACCTCCCTTGAGAATGCCGGCGCTCCGCAAACGATAGAAAATATCATTCGACGGGTGAGCCCCCTTGTGAATCGTATCGCGCATGGCAGTACTCAACGCCGCATCCTGTGCCAGCAAGACCAGCAAGCGGCGCAGGTGATCACCGAAGGCACCATCATCCCGGTCGGCGGATTGTTCAAATCTATCGAATTTGATTTTATGCGCGGCCAACTCCTGTAGGCCGCGCCGCACAAGAAAAGGCTGTCCGCTCAGGAGTTGATAAAAACGCGCGATTTCGTCTTTGTTCCTGAGCGGCGAACCATAGTGCCGATTGAGTTCGACAACCTGCTCAATGGTAAAATCGCTGAGGGCCAGCCGCGTGCCGACATTGAATGGTGATTGATCCAAATTGGTAATAAACAGATGCGCTTCCGTAGCGTAGACAATCGCCAGCGTCAGCCGTTTCCAGGGCCCCTGAGGGTCAAGCTGTCGCTCATTGTGCCAGGAACGGAACAGGCCGAAGACTTCGCTTGCGAAATCGCAGGTGAACAAGCGATCCGCTTCATCCATACCCCAGACCAGTGATTGCGAAAACTTGCTTAAGACTTCGCGTTTGATGTAGCGCTCGAAATTAATGCTGGCACCTCGGCGCTCGTTCCAAATCTCTTCGGGCAGAACCGTCAAGTCGAGTTGATCGGCAATCATCTCACCGAGCGCTTTGAACAAGGTCTCCGGCGATTTCAGGTGCGTCGCGTTGAGCTTTTGCAGATCGGTAAGCACAACCTTGGAACCGGCGGCACGAGCCTCTTCCAAGCCACGCGCCAACAAGGAGGTTTTGCCCATCTGCCGACCTCCTTTGATCAGCACAATGCTATCGTGTTGCGCCACAGCCGCCATAAATTCACGGTCAGTCGGTCGGACGATGTAGAACTGCGAATCGAGTGGCACGGCACCGACGACCGTTTCACTGATTTTCGGCAGCTTCGACGGTTTGTACTCAAACGGGGTCTGTAGGGATTCGATCAGTTCTTCGACGATCCGCTGATCGTCATCGGGGTTTTGCCAGAGCGTGTATTGCAGCGGCTCAAGAATGATTCCCAGGGTATCGGTCAATGGCTCTTCATAGTTGAGACGGACGGGCAGAATACGCGGTCGGCCCGCTTGTTCTTGCGCCGCTTGATGGGCAATTTCAACTTCGTAAGCCAACATCTCGCTGGCCACCGAGGCCGCAGAGATCAGCGCAATCACCGCGTCGGAAGCGCGAATCTGTCGTTCAATCTCTTTCGCCCACTCCATGCCGACCGCCAGATGGCGATCAACGAACACCCGACAACCATGCGCCTTCAGTCCCGCCTCAAGCATCATTAACACCCGGTTGTCGGGTTCGGCGTCACATTTATAGAGCAAGGCCACACGCCTGAGCGCTGTAGGTTTCGGTGCGCTGTCATCGCGAAGGACGCGGGTCAGTTCGCTGCCGAAATCGCGCGCCTCCGCGTAGCGATCTTCCGGCTTGCGCGCAATGGCTTTTAAGATCACCTCTCTGGCTCGCTCGGAAAAGTCAGAACGCATATGGGCCAGATGGCTCTCGGCAATCTGTAATCGCACATCATAATCCTTAAAGATCAGCGAGCCTGAATTGATCGGCGGCAGCCCGGTTGCCATTTGATAAGCAATGACTCCGAGAGCATAGATGTCGCTGGCTTTGTAAACTCTTCCTTCAAACTGTTCGGGTGCCATATACCCGTAAGTGCCGGCCAGCTTCGTCGGGTCATCGGTGCGCGTGAATTGCGAGTCGGTGATTTTGGCAATGCCGAAGTCAATCACCTTTACGTGTTCTTCGCCACCGCCCAAACTTTGCAGCATGATATTCGCCGGTTTGAGGTCACAATGCAGCACCCCCTTATCGTGCGCGGCACTGACGGCTTTGCAGGCTTGCGCCATGATGGCAACCATGCGTTTGACATCCAGCTTGCCGCTGGTAAGAACCTTTTGCAGGCTCTTTCCGTGAACATACTCCATGACGAAGAAGGGCTTACCGTTGGGGGCCTGACCCATTTCAGTTACTTCAACGACATTGGGATGTTTGATGCGGACAAGCGCTTCTTGCTCCATGTTGAATTTCTTTTCGAACCAGGCATAGTTCTTCCCCTGCTGGAATTTTTCGAGCGGGCACTTAATGACCACGAGTTTGTTCATCACTTTTTGGTCTTCGGCTAAGTAGACCACGCCGAAACCACCGCTTCCGAGTTCCTCTTTGATCAAGTATCGTCCGTTTAGCAGCGTGCCCAGACTGATGCCTTGAGGGGCCATCTGACTCTCCACGGGCGGCTCAGAAGCGGTATCTTGAATCTCTGTGGGCTTGGTCTTAAACGGGTCGGTGGTCTCTTTCCAAGACTCTGGCTGGAGCCGCCTTTGAAAAAAGCCTTTCAACCAACCGATGGAGAGAAGCGCGAAGCTGATTGCGGTAAGCAAGAGGGCGGAGTGCGGGCTTTCCATACTCATAACAGAAACACCTCCCGATACATACTGCAAAGACGGTGGAACAACAACTCAAGTCTGGTTTCAAACAAAGATCAAACAACCCGGTAAGCAAATTCGCATCGCTCCAAGCGCAATTAAAAAGACCAGAAACAACCATAGAATAATACGGAAGATAGTAGAGGGAATCAGCCAATAATGCAAAGCGCAGGATCTATTCATTCTCTAAAAGAAAGAGGCGTTCCCCGGAGAATGAGGCGGCTACACCATCTTCTTAAGGAGGAACGCCAGTGAGCACCAAGGCCGCTCTGAATGGGCCATCGCCGATTGGGAGCCTGAATTACGGATTCATCCGGCTGCCAGGCTCGACTTCAAGCGCCATCGCGGGCCGAGCCAATGGTCGTTTAATTGAGCCGCCGCCGGCACACCAGTTGTTAAGCGTTGCCTGCCGCATTAAACTGTAAGATTGCGATGGAAAGGAAATTTGACATGACGACGACCAGGCAAATGACTGAGGCCGAACTCGATGAATTGATCGCCGAAGAGTTCGGCGTCAACGCGGATTATGTCAGCGAGTTGTTACTCCAATATGCACGCAATCCTCATTCAGTTGATGAAGAATGGCGCGGCTACTTCGCCGAGCTTTTAAGCAATGGCCAATTGCCGGGCGATAATGCGGGCAATGGGGTTACCAGGCAACCAGCGCCGACGCCAGCCCAGACGCCAACCGAGCCGGCAAGCTCAAGCGTCCTGCACGCGGATTACAACTGGAGCGCGCAACCTGCGGCGCAAACCGCTACCACGCCAGCGCCACAGGCGACACCGGCGCTGCCGCCCGCCGCGCCGACGCCGCCACAGACTCCCTTGGCGACTGCCGCGCCGCCGACTGAAACGGGCGAACGCTTGCCGATTCGCGGCCCGGCCTTGCGCATCGCTGAGAACATGGAAGCCAGCCTCGCGGTGCCGACGGCGACTTCGCAGCGGCAGATTCCCATCAAGTTGCTTGAAGAAAATCGCCGCGTCATCAATCAACACCTCGCAGCGCAAAAACGTAAGGTTTCTTACACACACATCATTGCTTATGCCATCATTAGGGGGCTGAAAATATTTCCGCAGCTTAACGATGCCTTCGAGACGGCAGACGGCGCGTCCTACCGCATTCGTCACGCGGATGTGAATTTTGGCGTCGCCGTTGATGTGACCAAAAAAGACGGCTCGCGCACGTTGCTGGTGCCGAACATCAAGGGCGCAGACAAGATGACGTTTCGCCAATTGCTCGACGCTTACGATGATGTCGTCAAGCGGGCGCGCGGCAGCAAGTTGCAGATCGAAGATTTTCGCGGCACGACCATCAGCCTGACCAATCCCGGCACCATCGGCACGACGGCCTCAAACCCGCGATTGATGCAGGGGCAAGGTGTCATTGTCGCCACCGGCGCTATCGAATATCCGCCCGAATACCAGGCAATGTCGCCCGAAAGCCTGTCGCGCATCGGCATCAGTAAGATCATCACGCTGACCTCGACCTACGATCATCGCATCGTACAGGGGGCAGAATCGGGTGCCTTTCTCGCCCGCATTGACGAGATGCTGCGCGGCCAGCACGAGTTTTACGACGACATCTTCGGCGACCTCGCCATTCCCTATCGTCCTTATCGCTGGGCGATAGACATCAATCCGGCGATACTCGGCGAAGAGCGCCGCCGTGATGTAGTTCACAAACAGGCGCGCGTCTTTGAACTGATCAACGCCTTTCGCGTGCGCGGCCACCTGATCGCCAACATCGATCCGATTGGCTGGGGCGAGGTGCAATATCATCCGGAACTCGATATTGAAACCTACGGCCTGACCATCTGGGATCTTGACCGCGAGTTCATCACGCAGGGACTCGGCGGCACCGTGAGCGCGCCGTTGCGCGCGATTATCGATTACCTGCACCGCTACTACTGCGGCACGGTCGGCATCGAATACCGCAACATCCAGAGCCCCGAAGAAAAAGAGTTCATCCGCTCGCGCGTCGAAGCCGACCCGCCGCCTGTGGCGGTCGAAGTCAAGAAGCAGTTGCTGTGGAAGCTGATCTCCGCCGAGTTGTTCGAGAAATTTCTGGGCACGAAATATCTCGGCCAGAAACGCTTCTCCATCGAAGGCAACGAGACGGTGATTGCCGTGGTCGATCAATTGATCGACAGCGCCGCGCGCCGCGAGATCCGCGACATCACTATCGGCATGGCGCATCGCGGACGTTTGAACGTCATCGCCAATGTCATCGGCAAATTCTGCGAGCGCATCTTCACGAGCTTTGAAGGCTCGATTCATCCGAACTTCCCGCACGATCAGGGCGACGTGAAATATCATCAGGGTGCCGCAGGCATGCGCGAGACGGCAGACGGCCATCAGGTGCAGTTGACCGTCGCGCCGAATCCGAGCCATCTGGAATTCGTTGACCCTGTGGTCGAAGGCATCGTCCGCGCCAAACAAGACAGCGACGGCAATCGCAACAGCCACCTGGCCCTGCTCCTGCATGGCGACGCGGCGTTTGCCGGCGAAGGCGTCGTCGCCGAGACGCTCAACCTGTCGCAGCTTCCCGGCTACCGTACGCGCGGCACGATTCACCTGATCACCAACAATCAGGTGGGATTTACGACGCCGCCCGAAGAAGGGCGCTCGTCAACCTACAGCACAGACATTGCCAAGATGATTCAGGTGCCGATCTTCCACGTTAACAGCGACGATGTCGAATCGGCCTATAACGTGCTGCAAATCGCTTTGGATTACCGGCAGACGTTTAATAAAGATGTAGTACTCGACATCATCGGTTATCGTAAGCTAGGTCACAATGAAGGCGACGAACCGACCTACACGCAGCCGCTGATGTATCAGCGCATCAAGGAGCATCCGGGGGCGCGCGAACTCTACGCCCGCCGCCTGATCGCTGAAGGCGTGATGACGCGCGCGGAAGTCGATTCGCTGATGGAAGAACGTATGCGGCGCTATGAAAACGCCCAGCTTGGCGCGAAAGCGATTGTCGCTAAGAAAGGCAAAGAGATTACTTTGCCGGCACCGGTGGCGGAAATCGAATCGGTCGAAACCCTTGAGACCGGCGTTGAACGCGACACGCTGCGCCAGATCGCTCATACGATCACGACCGTGCCGAGCGGCTTTAACTTGAATCCGAAGATCGTCAGCCTGCTCAGTCGGCGGGCGCGCATGGTCGAGGGCGCGGCGGCAGTCGACTGGGGCACGGCGGAAGCCCTGGCGTTTGGATCCCTGCTCGTCGAAGGCACGAGCGTACGCCTTGCCGGACAGGACACCGTGCGCGGCACTTTCAGCCATCGCCACGCATCGTTCATCGACACCAAGAATGGCGAAGAATGGATACCGCTGACGAAGCTCGCGCCCGACAAGGCGCGCTTTCAGATTTACGACAGCCCGCTGTCGGAAGCCGGCGCGCTGGGCTTTGAATACGGTTACAGCGTCGCGTCGGTCGGCACGCTGGTCTTGTGGGAAGCGCAGTTCGGCGACTTCGTGAACGCCGCGCAAGTAATCATCGATCAGTTCATCGCCTCCGGGGAGGAGAAGTGGAATCAGACGACGCGGCTGGCGTTGCTGTTACCGCATGGCTACGAAGGCCAGGGGCCTGAGCATTCGAGCGCGCGCTTTGAAAGGTTTTTGCAGTTGTGCGCCGAAAACAATATGCAGGTCGTCAACGCCACCAGCGCGGCGCAGTATTTTCATCTGTTGCGGCGGCAGGCGCGGCAACAGATGAGCAAGCCGCTCGTGGTCATCTCGCCGAAGAGTTTACTCAGATTGCCGGAAGCGGCGTCTTCGATAGAAGAGTTCACGCGCGGCGGCTTCCAGGCGGTCATCAGCGATGCGGAAGTCAAACCCGAAGGCGTCAAGCGCGTGCTGCTGTCGAGTGGTAAGGTATATTACGATCTCGCGACGGAGCGCAGAAATCGCAATGATCAGAGCACGGCGATCCTTCGCCTGGAGCAGTTCTACCCGTTCCCGAAGAAACAACTCATAGACCAGTTGAACCGCTACGCCAGCGTCACAGACGTTTGCTGGGTGCAGGAAGAGCCGCAGAATTACGGCGGCTGGTTCTTCATCGAGCCGCGCTTGCGGCAATTGTTGAAGGCGAATCAGCGATTGCGTTACGCGGGCCGCGCCGCCAGCGCCAGCACGGCGACCGGCTCGCACACGCTGCACATGCTTGAACAGCAGCAACTGGTCAAAGAAGCGTTCGCCGGTTAAGCTTGCTCGGCAGTATTGCAACGGTTAAAACGGAGAGCTTATGCGAAGCGTGACGATAGACTTGCCGGAGACAGTGTTTGCCGCGTTGCGCAAATCACCCGATGAATTCGTCCGCGAGATGCGCATCGCGGCGGCGGCAAAGTGGTACGAGTTGGGCGAATTGTCGCAAGGCAAGGCCGCAGAAATCGCTGGCCTGTCGCGCGCCGAATTCATCAACGCGCTGTCGCGTTTCAGGGTCTCGCCTTTCCAGTACACCGCCGAAGAATTAGCGGAGGAGTTGGCAGGTGAAGATTGACCGCATTGTCGTCAATGCCTCGCCGCTAATCGTACTCTTCAAAGCTGGCCTGTCAGATTTGTTGCCGCAGCTTTTCACGGACATCATGGTTCCAGGTGCTGTCTGGAGCGAAGTACTGGCGGGCGGCGCGGCAGATGCCGCCGCTCGCGCCGTGCCAACGGCAGCGTGGCTGAAGCAGGTTGATGCCCCTGCCGTTCCGCCAATCGTTACTGCATGGGATTTGGGAGCGGGCGAGTCTGAAGTGTTGAGCCTTGCGCTCGACAATCCCGGTGCTCGCGCCGTGATTGATGACGCTGCGGCTCGCAGTTGTGCTGCTACGTTACGAGTGCCGGTACTCGGCACTGGCGGTATTCTGGTGCTTGCCAAAAGGCGCGGGCTAATTGATTCGGTAACTGCATCTATAGACGAATTGCGAAAGGCCGGTTTGTGGCTGTCGGAACATATCACAGATATGTTGATCAAGCTGGCGGACGAATAAGACGGGATGCCATTCGCAGCGCCGCTGATCCTCATCACAGAGTATAAGTGGGCAGAGCTTACTGTGTTAGAAATATTTCGGTGAAGTAGACCGTGCCATTGGCGCTGATCCATGCGCCGATGGCCGTCTGTCGCCAGACGCGGTCGAGCAGGTTGTGACGATGCGGCGGGCTGTCCATCCAGCCGGTCATGCTGACGGCCACAGGGCTGATGTAGCCGTTCGAGTATGAGAGATTTTCGCCAAGAATGCGCCAGCGAATGTTCGCCTCGGAAACCCGCTCGCGCACCGTATGGCCATCGGGATCGTTGTGCGAAAAGAAATTCTCTTCGGCCATGCGGCGGCTGTAGTCGCGGGCGACACGCAGCAGCGATTCGTTGAATGCCAGCGGCGTAAGCCCGTGCCCGACGCGCACGCGGTTCACTTCGTTGAAGCATTGCATTTCAAGCGATTCGACTTCGCTCAGACGCGAATCGCGCGGCTCGCGCCGGAGCACGTCTTCATCTGTGTAAACGTTGCGCCCCTCTTCTTCATCATCAGGCGCAGGCCGCGCCGCCGGGCGCTCGACGCGCGTGCTGTCAACCTGCGACGGCGGCTTGTGCGGTTCCTGGCGGCGTCCGCCTGATACATCACTGCTCTGCTGCGGGTAGACTGCCGCCCCGAGCGCCAGTACGGTGATAAGCAGAGAGAGGCTGAACCTACGCTTCATATTCACCAGAGGAGTCAGAAATCTGCATGATGAATGATGAACTGTAGGAGCCGCGTCAGACAAATTCATCATTCATCATTCATCATTCATCGTTCATCATTTTTTGCCTAGCTTCTCTTTGATGCGCCGGGTCTCGTCCGGCTCGGTGGCCAGCTTCAGGGCATCTTCCCACTTGGCGCGGGCTTTGTCCGTCTGGCCGATCTTCTTGTAGAGATCGCCGAGATGGTCGTGAATCGTCGCCGAGCGTGCTTGATAGATCACCGCCAGTTCAAGGTACTTCTGGGCTTCCGGCAGTTTGCTCTGGCGGTAGAGCAGCCAGCCGAGCGAATCCAGAAAAGAGCCGTTCGTCGGCTCAATGTTCACGGCACGGCGAATCAACGCTTCGGCTTCTGCCAGCCGTTCGTTGCGGTCGGCGAGAAAGTAACCGAGATTATTCAACACCGTAGCGTTATCCGGATCAATTTCGAGCGCCCGGCGCAGCGTCGCTTCGGAATCTTTATAGCGCTTCTGGCGTTCCTGAATACTCGACAAGGTAATCAGCGGCCCGATGTCTTTCGTGTCAATCTCCATGGCTTTGCGGGCGCTGTCTTCGGCTTCCTTCAACTGGTTGGCGTCGAGTTGCACGCTCGACCAGTAAAGGTAAACGTCAACATCTTCCGCCGATTGTTTGAGCAGGCCGCGCAGTGTCGCATCGGCGGTTTGCATGTCGCCCAGCTTACCAGCGGCCTGGGCACGCTGAAACTTCAGACCGCGCTCATCAGGAAAGTGCGCCGCCGCCGTCGTCGCCTGGTCGAGGGCTTCTTTGTACTTGCCTTCGTTGATCAGCGTATCGATGATCAACTGATCGGCTACCGGGGAGTCGGGGCCGAGCACCTTCTTCATCTTCTCGAAGGTCTCCATGGCCTTGTCGCGCTTGCCCGCCAGCCGGTAGGCCAGGCCGATGCGTTGCAGGATGATGCGCGCCGAGTTCTTGCTCTGCTCGTTGTCGCTCACCGTGCCGTCGGGATTGACGATGGAGTTCAGGGCCTCTTCATAAATCGACACCGCCTTATCGAATTGCAGATTCCCTTCGTAGGTTTCGGCGAGCGAATAGACCAGCGGCAAACTATCGGATACGTCCTGCCCCTTGAGCGCTTCTTCGAGGGTTCGCACGGCCTCATCACGTTTGCCTGCACGCTTGAGCGCATCCGTCTTGATGCGAATCGCCTGCAAGTAAGGCGACGAATCTTTGCGCAAAAGCTTCAACAGCGGATCAAGCTTGCTGATGGCCTCGTCGTAGCGGCCCGCGTAGACCAGCGCTTCGGCGTATTCAAAGATCAGCGGCGACAGCGGCAAGTTGCCATGAATAACATCGTCATCGTCATCGCCGGACGGGTCTTTGGGGTCTTTCGCGTCCTTGGCATCCTTGGCGTCCTTGCCGGTTTTCGCCGGCGTATCCTTAACGCCGATAGCTTTTTTGTAAATGTCGAGGGCTTCCTGCGTGCGGCCTATGTAGAGCAGCGACCTGGCCAGGAGGCTGGCGTATTGCGGCGACTTGGGATTGATGTCGTAAGCTTTGCGGGCAATCTGCGCGGCATCGCGGTATTTGCGCTTTTGAAAATAGAGCGACGCCAGTTGGAAGTGCGCTTCGTCGGACGTGGCATTGCCTTCCGATACTTTCTTGAAGGCGTCGAGCGCTTTGTCCTGCTCTTCGACCGTCCAGTAGAGTTCGCCGACAATCGTCATGGCCGGCATCTCGTGATCGCCGACTTCGACCTTTGCCGCCGGATCGAGCTTGACGACCTGCTCCAGCTCGGCGATGGCGGCGCGCGCTTTATCTTTGACGACCGTGGTGCCGACGAAGGTTTGCGCCAGATAGACGCGCGCCAACAGCTTGTGAACCTGGGCGTTGTCAGCGGCAATCTTCATAGCCTCGCGCGCCTGCGCTTCGGCGTCAATCGTGTTGCGGTTCTTGAGATAAAGCGAGCCGAGCGTGATGCGCAGATCGACGGATGCCGGATCAAGCGTGACCGCTTCTTTGTAAGCCGCGACGGCCGCCGGAATGTTGCCAGAATCTTCGAGGCGCTTGGCTTCGAGATATTTCTTGGCCGCCTGCGTGCGCTTATCGGCCTGTGCATCCTTGTTATCCTGCGCCGCGAAACCGGCTGCGGGAGCCGCTTTCAGGTCAGCGCTCAAGGGCGCGACCGCGAGCGCCAGCGCAAAGACGGCGCTTCTCACCATAATGTTCTTCGTCAAAGCTATACTTCCTTTCTCTTCCGTGAATGCGGCACAAGCCCTCGGCTTGCGCTGATTTTCTTGCATGAGTCGCCGCCTGCAAGCGGCAGCCCATGGGGTTACTGCTCAATGCCGGGCATGGTTTCGGCAAAATAAAGGGCCGCCTGCTGCCACGAGCGACGGCTCGGATAGGTGTAGAGCGCGACGGCAATCGCCACGACGCCAAAGCGCACGATGTCATTTTGATCGCCGCCTAAAAGACTCACGAGCAACGCCATGAGGCCAATCGCCTCCGCCATCGCCACACTGACGACGGTCACCTGAAAAAAGTGTTTCAACAACCCTTTGATGCCGCGCAAGCCGGTTACGACTTCAAGCCGTATGCGCCGCATCTGCGCGCGGCGATAGAAAATTGCTCCGAACGCCAGAAAGGTCGCGGCGATATAGAATCCATAACGCATCTGCTCGGTCAAACCGCGCGGCTGGTGCAGGCTGACGACATAGAGCGCGATGGCGACGTAAAGCACGATGCTGGCGGCCATCGCCATCACCAGCAGGCTGGCGCGGCGCTGCGCTTCGGCAACCGTTGCTTCAAGCGCAGCGGTCTGGTTCTCTCCTGTACGGGTGCTCACTCGCTCGCTCCCTTGACCAACTGGCCGTTCTCGAAAACGATCTCGTCGCCGCTTTCAGGCTTGCCGTCCGGGCCGAGGCTCGCCAGCCGATAGCCGCTCTCGCTGCCTTTGTATTGAAACTCATGCGACCAGGCATCGAGACGAATGACGGCATTCAGGTAGCGCGGCGCGAGGTTATCAATCAAGGCCGAGTTCGTCTCGGCGGCGACGTAATAGCCGCGCTCGCGCCGGAATGCTTCGAGCGCCGTGGCGATGGTGCGCAGGTCGGCGGTCGTGCGCAAGGCTTTTTCTTTGCGCACGGCGGTCTGAATCAACTCAATAGATTCCCAGTTGCGGTCGCCTGTACGCACTTCGACGGCTTGCCAATGGCCTTGCTTGTCGGTGGTAAAATGAAAAACCGCATTGAAGCGCGCTTCAACAATCGCTTCATTGCCGGTGCCGGCGTTGATCGTCTCGATGTGAACGCGGTCGGCATTCTCTATGCCGAGGGCGGCGGCAATCTTCTCGCGCGCCTCGCGCGCCCCAAGCTCGCGCGCCAGCGCTACAACCGCCAGCAAAGCAAGTAGAGTAATCATCGCTATAAAGGCGCGGGGCGTGGCTGTCATTGAGAAGATTCCTCCGGCTGATCACGGGAGCTGTCGCTGTGGGAACAGCTTGATGGGATAGTAACAAACGGCTCTTTCGCTTGGCAATAGAATCGTCCGCGCGCGCCGGCAGGCAAACCGAACACCGGCCCCGCCAGATCATGGCGCGGTAATCATGGCGCGCGATTGCCTGGCGAATGACGGCTTACTTGCGCGCCACCAGATTCGAGTGGATGACCCACTTGCCATCAACGAAGCCGCCGACCAGCGTGTAAATTTCCATCGCCGAATCTGACTTGTAGCGCCAGTTACGAAACAGCTTGTCGGGCGGCTTCTGCTCGACTTCGACGCGACTGTAAGGCAGGCTGGAAACCATGTGCGCAAAGGCGGCGGTGTCGGCTTCGCTGGCCGACGAACGCAGCACGGCGGGAAGCAGCGTGCCCAATCGCGACTGCGCCTCGGCGCGCGCCTGGGTCTCGCGTTCCTGCGCCACGGTCGCGGCTTTGAGTTGTTGCTGGCACTGATCGCCAGCCGTCTTCAGCGCGGCGTTTTCGTCGCTCAGTCGGCGCTTGTCCGATTCGCTCTTCGAATAGAGCGCGTAGCTGGACGACACCAGGATGATCACGCCGATGAGTGCCCCGACCGCAATCATCAAGGCGAGGAACAACCAGCGCCGCTTGGCCGCTTCGTTCTGCTCGATCTGCTCGCGAATCGTGTCAACGTCGCTTTGCGTATAAGAGACTACCCACTGGTTGCGGGGCGACGGGTGCGGAGGATTTGTTGTGACCATAATCCCTCCTTAGAGGGTTGAGGATTAGGTGAACGGCTTGGGAGCAAGTCCACGATTCTCATGTTACACCACTGCGCAAGGGCTATGCACCAGTAGAGTTTTAGAGCACCTGTAATCCGGTAAGGCCGAGCCTGCGGTGGCTGCCTCAGAATACAATCTACAAACTTTCAAATCGCGCCAGCCTTCGAGCCAGCCGCAACCCGTCGAGGCCCGCCTTTAGATCAATTTCTTGTCATGTGAAATGGATGTGAAATAGATGCGCTCGCCTGTGCGCGCCGCTCTGTAGCAGGCATCAACCAGTTCGACCGCTTTGAAGCCGTCGACGACGGTAACGGCGGCGGGCCGCTGGTCGCTGATCGCATCCACGAAGGCGCGGTCTTCCGGCGCATAGCCCCACTTCTCTTCTGTCGATAACCGCTGCATGGTTTGTGTCGTGCGCCGTCCATCAATAGCGCTGCTCGACGTGAGACTTTCCACTTCACGAGTCGCCATGGTTGCATGATGGCAGAAAACTTCGATGCGCTCGTAAGGAAACATCCAACTCGCGTCCGCCGATGAAGCGAGCGTCGCATGCATACCGCTGGCGAACCGCAGCAGACACGAGAAGTCGTCCATCTCCGTGTACTCGTGCATTGACCCGGCTACGTCGAGAGCGATGATCTCGCCGAATAGAAAGCGCAGCAGGTCGAACATATGAATCGTCGTCTCGTAGAGAAAGCCGCCCGTAAGTCGCGATTCGCCGACCCACACGGGGTTGAGCAGTTCGCCGCGATTCATCTTGACGTGCGCCGAATGCGGCGGCGTCTCGGCGAGCCGCTCTTTGAGCAGACGGTAAACCGGCGCGAAGCGGCGATTGAAGCCGATCTGAAAGACCTGCTCCGATTGTGATGCAGCTTCCAAAATTAACCGGGCCTCATCGATGGTTGTCGCCAGCGGCTTTTCGCAGAAGATGTGCTTGCGGGCGCGAATGCCGGCGAGCGCCAACTCGGTGTGCTCGGTGTTCGGCGTGGCAATGTAAATGGCGTCGCTTGCGTCAACGAGTTCGTCGGCGCTCCGATACGCGGTCGCACCCGTGGCGCGCGCCAGCTTTTCGGCATACTGGCTGATCACGTCATGCACAGCGATCAACTCAACGCGCTCGTCGCGCGCCAGCACCATTGCATGCAGGCTGCCGATGTAGCCCGCGCCGATGATGCCTATCTTCAGCTTGCTCATGAATTGCATCCTCTCAGTGAGACTTGCTCAGGCCACAGAGGCACCGCCGCCACAGAGGATTTTATAATTCGTCTTTGTGCCTCTGTGCTTCTGTGGCCAATCTTCATCGCAATGCTTCGCCGGATTCTGCGTCGAAGAAATCGGCCTTGTCCAGATCGAGCCGCGCCCAGACAGGCATCTCCATTTCGGCGCGAAAATCGGCAGCCGCACGAGCGATGATCTTCTCGTCGCCGAGCCGCAAAAAGCAGAGCGTTTCGTTGCCCATCAGTTCAGTAACATAGACCACAGCACGCCGCCAGCCGTCGCGCTCTGCCACGGCGACCTGAACATCTTCGGGCCGTATGCCGAGCGTCGCGCGCTCGCGCCCCTTGAGCCGTTCCAGTTGATGGCCTGCGAGCGGCAGCACAAGGCCGCGCCCGTTGAACGTTCCCGTACCTGGATCAAAGCGGCCTTCAATGAAGTTCATGCCCGGCGTGCCGACGAATTCGGCGACGAATCGATTAGCCGGGCGATGGTAGATGTTCATCGGCGTGTCAAACTGTTGAAGCAGTCCGCCGCGCATCACGGCAACGCGGTGCGCCAGCGTCATCGCTTCCGCTTGATCATGCGTGACGTAGACGGTCGTCGTGCCGAGTTCGTGCTGCAAGCGCTTCAACTCGCCGCGCATCTGCACGCGCAGCCGCGCGTCGAGATTCGAGAGCGGTTCATCCATCAAATAAACGCGCGGCTCGCGCACGATAGCCCGTGCCAGCGCCACCCGCTGCCGCTCGCCTCCGGATAACTCGCGCGGGCGACTGGCCAGATACGAATCAATCTCCAGCATCTCGGCGACTCGGCGGACGCGCCGTTGAATTTCTGGTTTTGTAACTTTTCTCACGCGCAACGGATAAGCGATGTTCTCGGCGACGGTCATATGCGGATAGAGCGCGTAGCTTTGAAAGACCATCGCGATGTCGCGGTGCTGCGGCGGCACGTCATTGACCCGCTCATCGCCGATGAGGATGTCGCCCGATGTGGCGTCTTCGAGCCCGGCAAGCATTCTGAGCGTCGTCGTCTTGCCGCACCCGGACGGGCCGAGCAGGACGACGAATTCGCCCTCATCAATTTCCAGCGACAACTGATCAACCACCGCGCGGTTGCCGAATCGCTTGGTCACGTTGTCGAACTTTACCATCATCCTTTCACCGCGCCGAGCGACAGGCCGCGCACCAGGTAACGCTGTACGGCCATCGCAAAGATCAATATCGGCAGCATGGCGACGACGCCCGCCGCGCTCATCACGCCCCACTTGATTTCGTACTGCGTCACGCGCCCGGCGATGCCTACGGGTAAGGTCATTGCCGCGTCGGTTTGCGTCAGCACCAGCGCCAGCAGGAATTCGTTCCACGACATGATCAAACAGAAGACCGCCGTCGCCGCCAGACCCGGCACTACCAGCGGCAAGATGATGCGAAACAACGCGCCGAGCCGCGAGTCGCCGTCAACCATTGCGGCTTCTTCCAATTCGCGCGGCAATTCCTGAAAGAAGCCGCGCATCATCCAGACGACGAATGGCAGGTTGAATGCCGTATAGACGATGACCAGCGCCGCCATCGTATTGAGCAAGCGCAGGTCGCGCATCATCAGAAACAGCGGCACCGCGCTGACGATGGGCGGAAACATTCGCGTTGAAAGAATCCACAACGACAGCCGCTGGCCGAGCTTTGCAGGCAAGCGGAAACGCGCCAGGCCGTATGCAGCAAATGTGCCCAGAGTTACAGAACCGAGAGTCGACAGCCCGGCGACCGTGGCGCTGGTTGCGAGATACTGGCCGAACGAGCGCGACAGGAATGCGTCTCGGTAATGCGCCAGCGTCGGGCTGAAGACCAGCCAGCGCGGCGGCGAGGCGAATTGATCGACTTCCGATTTGAGCGAAATCGTCAGCATCCAGTAGACCGGCGCGAGCGCCGCAATGACCGCGCAAACCAGCGCCACGTAGGTCGCCAGCCGCGTCAGCCGTGACCGCTGCGCCAGAGATGCGCCGTCACCGCCGAATGATTTCGCTTGTCGTCTCTGAGCCGTCATAGGCTTTCAGGTGCAAACGGGTGCGAGCAAGTTACGAAATTCAGAAGAAACCTGGCTGAGTTTAGCGGCGCTGGGTTGACCCCGCTAAACCAACAATCCAAAACCATAACCGCCGGCTTTACGCCGCTTCTTGTCGTTGCAGCAGGCGGATGTAGCCGGCGCTGATGAGATTCGTGATAATCAGTAATATAAATGACATTGCCGCCGCGTAGCCGAAATCGAAGAAGCGAAACGCCGCGCGGTAGATGTAGAGGCTCACGGTCTCGGTCGCAAATCCCGGCCCGCCTTCCGTCAGAATGAATATTTGATCAAAGACGCGCAGCAGATCCATGGTGCGCAGCAGCAGTGCAATCAGCATCGCTGGTTTCAGCAGCGGCAGCGTGATGAAACGAAACGTCTGCCAGGCGCTCGAACCGTCAAGCCGCGCCGCTTCGTAAGGCTCCTGCGGAATGGCTTGCAGCCCGGCGAGCAGAACCAGGAAGATAAACGGCGTCCACTGCCACACATCCACGGCGATGACCGAGAGCATCGCCAGTGCCGGCGACGCCGTCCACGTCAGCGCATCTGTAGTGAATCCTACACTGCGAAGCGTGCCGTTGATAGCGCCGAAATCCGGGTTCAACATCAAGCGCCAGACAACGCCGACGACTACCGGCGGCAGCATCATCGGCACGAGCAGCAGCGCGCGAAACAATCCGCGCCCGCGCAACGGGCGATCAACCAGCAACGCCAGTCCGAGCCCCAGCAGAAACTCGAACGTCAAGGCTACCGTCGCATACAGGAGCGTGTGCCAGAGCGCCGCCAGAAAAAAGCGGTCTGAAACCAGCCGCGTGAAATGCTCAAGCGTCCAGTGGGCGCTTTCCCCATTGCCGCTTTGAAAAGCGACTTTAATCGCATAAATCAGCGGATAAACCGAAAGCGCCAGCAGCACCGCGACGGTCGGCGCGATCAGCACATAGGCAAGCGACGAGCCGCGCCATCGCCGGCGGCTTCGCTTCTTCTGTGATGTGGTCAGTGGTTGAGAACTCATCGGTTGATGTTCATCAATGCCCGCGCTCGACGATCTTACTGATTTCAGCATTGGCCTGATTCATGGCGTCTTCCGCCGATAACTCGCCGCTGTTGGCGCGCGACAGGTAAATGCCGAAGACGTTTTCGATCTCGTTCCACATCGGCGTGCGCGGGCGCGGCTTCGAGGTTTCAAGCGATTTCAGTTGCGCCGGGTACGACGGAAAGCGGGCAACGAGTTCTGTATCGCTAAATACAGAGCGGCGCGTCGGCGGATTGCCGGCCATCGCCGACTTCTTCATCTGCTCCGGCGCGGTCGCCCACAATAGAAAATCGAAAGCCGCTTCCTGATTGTGCGAGCCTTTCGGTATCGCCACCAGCCAGTTGCCGATCTCGGCGCGGCCCGTGCCTTGTGCGCCGGGCAATGTCGTGAACGCCATACGGCCAGCCACTTTTGATTTCGCCGGGTCGCTGAAGGCACTGATCCATGCAGGCCAGTTGATCGACATCGCCGCCGTGCCTTGCAGCAAGTGCGCCGACACTTCCGTGGCGTTGAAGCTCGCATAACCCGGCGGCGCATATTTGCCGAGTTCAAGCATGAACTTCAATGCGCTAATTCCCATTGGACTATTGACCGTTGGTTTGCCGTTGTCATCGAACATCTCCGCACCGAAGGCCCAGAAGATCGGCAGGAAATCGGCAACCACCGAGTTGCCGCGCGCCGCGCGCATCACATAACCATGAACGCGCGAACCGTCAGGCGCTCCTGTGCGCTCGCGCTCGTCAATCACTTTCGCCGCCGCCAGCACTTCATCCCAGGTCTGTGGTTCTTTGAGACTGTATTTGTCAAACAGGTCTTTGCGATAAAAGAACAACTGCGAGTTGCCGACGTAAGGCAGCGCGTAGAGCTTGCCGGTTTCGTAAGGATGCTTACAAAGCGCCAGCGACGCCGTCACGAAATCCGCATCCGCTCCCGTTTGATTGCGCTTCTGATAAAGCGGCGCGAGTTCCGCGAGCAAGTCTGGCGTTGCGAAGCGCGCAAACCAGGGGTCGTCGAGCATGATGACATCATATGCGCCGGTCTGTGCGTTCGAATCTACGAACTCTTTGGCAAGCAGATCATCGTAAGGAAATTCGGCAATCGTGACGCGCACGCCGGTCTGTGCTTCATACTCGCGCGCCGCCTGCTTGAGCGCGTCGCCTTCGACGCCGGAAGCGAGCGCGAGGCTCAAGGTCTTTGCGTCGGGCGAATAGTTATTTGCATTACGGCAGGCGGCAGAAAGCAGAAGACCGCAGAGTGTGATCGACAGAATGACAAGGCGAGTCCGGTTTTGCATAGGCGCAACTATAAGCCAAGGGCGTCGCCGCGACAAACCTTCATCAGGAGAAAGCCATTCGCGGCGCGAGCGTCGTGAGTCTAACCGTGCGCATTGCAAATGATGTCGGCCATACGCGGGTCTGCCTGCTCACATTAAAGCGCGGCGAGACGGTCAGCGACGCGAGTGAGAGAAGCGGGCGGGCTTCCCTCACTCACGCCGAATGCCTGCCCACTGCCCGTGTCGGCAGTTGCTATGGCCGGTTTGCGTTGGCGTTAGTTGCCGCGCGGTTGGCATTGGTTGCCGCCGCCGGAGGAGGTGGCGGTGGAGCCGCCGGCTGGCCGAAATACGGCGCGATGGCGCGAACCAAACTGATGAAGCCCTGCACCTGTTGTTTTAGCTGTTCCGCCGTGACTTTCTGATAACCCGTTGGCACATCAAACTGCGTGGGATCGGGATTCAGGTGGATGTCGCGCGTTTCGATCAATCCGCGCGCCGTCGCGCCGCTCGTCGTCGTCGCCGTCAAATCGATACGCAGCGGCAGATTCGTCTCCTGATCAACATAAATGAAGCTCTCTGCCTGCGCGGTGCCCGCCGAGGTGCCGGTGTTGGCCGCGCCCGTGAAGCGATACTTCATCGCGACGCGCCCGTTGACCGTCTCGGTGCCGAGACTTTCGTGCGGCTTCGATTGCAACCGCTCCATCATTGCCGACGGCGTCAGCAGGCTGCCGAGCGGAAAGCTGACGGCATCCGGCGTCACTTCGACATACTGGTTACGCGAGGGAATGATCAGATATTTCAAGCCAGGCTTTTCAAGATAGGTAATCTCCTGATTAATGCTCGGAACCCTGAGCGTCCAGCGGCGGTTGGCGTCCAGGCGCGCAAAATCGATCTCGACCTGCGTGCTGCCCTGCCGGTTGTTAGCGCTGCCTTCGAGATTGACATTCATCTTCATGGTGTAGCGATCCGGCTCGCGGGTTGAAAACGTCGAGGCCGGCGCTGTGCCGGCAGCCGGCGTGCCGGCATTGGTATTCGCCATCGCTACAAGGTTGCTGTTTTCATTTGTATTGATGCTTACATTTGCATTCGTATTCGTATTGCTGTTGGTGGGCGAGGTGCTGCACCCGAACGCCGCGAGCGCCATCGTCAGCACGATTAGCGCCGCAATCGATTGTAAAAACTTGTGTGACATTGATCCTCCATCAGAGTAAAGACTAGAGGCCAGGGTCTAGAGGCTAGTGATTGGCGGGAACAGATAATCCCTCTATACCAATCTCTAGCCTCTAGTCTCTACTCTCTAGTCTCTGTTTCATCTTTGCACTCCAAGCGCCCTCATGATGTCTACCTGAACCTGCGGATTGCGCACGTCGCCTGTGATGTTCAAAGGCACCTCCAGGCCGTTGCTGTCGGCGAGCACGGCGACTGCCGCACCGATCAAAGGATTCGCCGAGGTTTTCAACTGCGCCGTTGCCTCCCGCGATAGCCGTATGGTCGCCGCGTAGTTCAGCGTTAATTCGGGTTTCATCTTGAACCAGCCGGCAGCGGCGGTCGCATCACCTAGATCATCGAGCGCCATCAATTGCAGGTTCATTGTGTTCACCACATCTTCGGCAAAGTTGAAATCAGTTTCGAGCTGGCTGATCTCGGTGCCGGGCTTCATGTCGCCAATCTGCGTGACCCGCGCCGCACCCGCCACACGCTCGCTTAGGTTGAGGGTGGGAATCTGGATGGCGCTTGCCGAGATGTGGCCTTTGCCGCTGGTGTTTGAAGCGCGCCCGGACAGAAATTCGCCCTCAACTTTGAACAGCACAGCGCTGAAATTTTTGGTTTCAAGCGCGCCGGGGCCGAAGCTGCCGTTGACGGTCGTGCCGGGGCCCGCGCTCGGCGCAATCGTCAGATCGAACGGCATTTCGGTCTTCAGCGTCTCCGCGCCGTCGGTCTCGCTGGAATCAATGCGCAAAGTGCCGGTGGCGAGACGATTCGACGAATTGCCTTGATCTGCGGCGATGTCCGTGGTCAGCGCGACGTTTTTGTAAAGCGATTCAGGCGGCACGGCACCGGTCTTATCGACGAGCCGAACGCTCGCCGCATCAATCGTGACGTGACGCAGCCGCGCTTCGCCCGCATCCGCGAGCAGCGCCAACCCTGAATCGATTGGCGAAAGCCGCTTTGTAGCTTCGGCCACATTTACCGAATTGCCGAGCGTTGTCCAACTCCATGCGCCGTTCGGATTTTTGATGAAAGTGAATTCGGGCGAGCGAATGGTCATCGACGTGATGACCAACTGGCGATGCAGGGCATAGTTGGCGAGAGAAAAATCGGCGCGCACCTCGTCGGCCTTGAGAAAATTGCCGTCGCCGAATGCCGGGTCTTCTTTCGCAGTCAGGCCGCGAATCGTCAGGTAAGTCCCGCCAAAGATGTTCATCCGTAGCGAATCAATCGTCACCTGGCGTCCGAGCGTAGCCGATAATCGCGACTCGACGCGCGGCTTGAGCCAGCCGAGCGGCACAATCGGCGCAAGCAGGAGCGCCGCCGCAATCAGAATTGCAATAAAGAACAAACCAGCAAGGCAACCTTTTCGTCTTGCCATCACACCTCGCGATCAAACAAGCGCCTAATAGACATGCTACGCACCGTGCAAGCTCACGCGCAAGCCAACGCGATTGCAGATTGCAGGGAAGAGGACGGATCAAGGGAAATAATGAATGCGGAATGATGAATGCCGGAATGATGGCTGCTGCTCATTCATCATTCATCATTCTGCATGTCCTATTAATCCTTCTGATGAACGATCTGGCCGCCGATGACCGTCATTACGCAGCGCGTCTTCAAGATGTCGGCTTCAGGGATCTGCATGATGTCGGCTGACAACACCGTCAAGTCGGCGAGTTTGCCGACTTCAATCGAGCCTTTGAGGCTCTCTTCAAAGGCTGCGTAAGCCGGCCACATGGTAAACACCTTTAGCGCCTGCTCGCGCGACATGGCCTGCTCCGGGTGCCAGCCTTCGCCCGTGAAACCTTTCTGATCTTTGCGTGCGACCGCCGCGTAAAACTCGATCATCGGCTCGCCGCGCTCGACCGGAGCGTCAGAGCCGCCGGCGATGATCGAGCCGTTCTTTAAAAAACTCTGCCACGCATAGGCACCTTCCAGGCGCTTCATTCCTAAGCGGCTCGGCGCGAAATGCAGATCGCCGATGGCGTGCGACGGTTGCATCGAAGGAATGATGCCGAGCCGCGCGAATCGCGGAATGTCTGCGGGGTTGACGATCTGCGCGTGCTCAACGCGCCAGCGCGGGTCGCGGATTTTGCGCTCGCCGGGCGGCACAGCGTTTAGTGCTTTTTCATACAAATTCAGAATCTCGCGATTGGCGCGGTCGCCGATGGCATGGGTTTCAACCTGTATGCCTTTGCGCAAAGCGTCGATGAGCATCGGCAGCAAAGCATCTTCTTTGACGGTTGCAAAGCCCGATGAGTCGTAGTCGGAATAGTTCTCAAGCAGCCACGCGCCGCGCGAGCCGAGCGCGCCGTCCATCACCACTTTGATCGTCCGCAGTGTGAAGCGATGATCGAACTCGCTGCTGCCCGCACCGTCGCTCAGAAGTTTGGTCGCCGCCGGGCCGGGGCCGTAAACCGCTTTGTAAATGCGCAGTTTCACTTTGCCCTCCTGGTAAAGCTTGCGCATGAGGCCGACATCTGTGTAAGGGCCGCCGGCATCCTGAATCTCGCACCAGCCGAGTTCCGTGCTGCGCTTTGCGCCAAGGATGACAGCCTGTTCAGAGTCGGCAACGGTTGGCGGCGGGATATGTTGCGAAACCAGCCCCTGCGCGTGATCGAGCAACATGCCGTGGAGTTCGCCGGTCGCTTTATCTTTCATGATTTCGCCGCCATCGGGGCTGGGCGTCGAAGGGTCAATGCCGGCAATCTTCAATGCGGCGCTGTTGGCGACCGAAGCGTGACCGTCGGCGCGCGTCAAATAAACCGGATTGTTGGGCGCGACTTTGTCGAGGTCTTGCCGGGTCGGAAAGATGGGCGGCTTCCAGAAGGTTTCAATCCAGCCGCGCCCGGTCACCCACTCGCCGGGTTTGGCGCGGGCGACGCGCTCTTTGAGGCGAGCGAGTAATTCGTTGAGGCTCGCCACGCCTTCGAGGTTGAAGGTCATCTCGCGCTGGCCGATGCCCATCAAGTGACAATGTGCGTCGGTGAGGCCGGGCACAACCGTGCGGCCCTTGAGGTCAATCACTCGCGTCCGTGAGCCAATGTAATTTTTCACACCATCGTTCGAGCCGACGAAGATGATCCGGTCGCCTTTGACGGCGATGGCTTCGGCGCGCGGCGCGCTGTCGTTCGCGGTGTAGACGTTGCCATTTCTGAAGACAACATCCGCGCCATCGGCCTGCGAATAGGCTGTCGGCAGACAAAGCGATAATATGATCAGCAAGAGGGCGATAGTTCTCATGGCATCCTCAGAGAGAATTACAGGTTATATTTCCCCGCTGCGATAACCGCGTCAGCGATGCGGCGGCGCGCGGCGGCCATCTTGATGGGCGCGCGGTGAATCAAGTCTTCCATCAACGCCGTGCTGTCGGTTTCTTCATCAGCGGTTTCCGTAGCAATCAAACGTGCACAGCGCTCGATGCGCATCATGGCTTCGCGTATGAAGACGCGCGTGATGTCGTCCTGGACTGCCGTGGCTGCCGCGCCGCGACTGAGCAACAGCTTCTGCGTGCGCAGCAGGGCGCTCTCCATCGCGTACACGTCCATCACCATGTCGCTTGCGAGCGCGAGCACCTCCTGCTCGTTGCGGGCGTTATCGCCGTAAGCGTGAGCTAGATTACCAATCGCCGCCAGGGTCATGGCTTTGGCACCGCGCGCCATCATCATCTCATCGGAGAAGGCAATATTGGCGATGGATAGCTTAATCGTGTCGTGCGATTGATCTGCGCCGTTGAGCACGCACTCGGCGGCTTCGAGCAGCGGCAACTCGCCCGATTTCGCGCGGCGCAACAACTGCGTCGCGATGACGATGCGGTTGATCTCGTTGGTGCCTTCGTAGATGCGCGCAATCCGCGCGTCACGATAGGCGCGCTCCGCCGGATAGTCTTTCGAGTAACCGTAGCCGCCGTAAACCTGCACCTGTTCGTCGACAACATAGCCGAGCGCTTCGCTCTCCCAGACTTTAATGATCGAGCATTCAATGGCGTATTGTTCGAGCACGCTGAGGACTTGCTGCGGGTCGTCTTTATCGGCACGCTCCAGCGCGTCGTCAATCATGCCGAGTGTGCGATAGAGAATCGCTTCGCCGACGTAAGCACGGATGGTCATCTCGGCGAGCTTCTGTTTGATCAGGCCGAAGTTCGCTATGGCCTGGCCAAATTGATGCCGCTCTTTGGCGTACTGCGTGGATTGGCCGAGCGCCAGTTTCATTGCGCCGACCGAACGCGCGCCCAGCTTCAAGCGCCCGATGTTCAGCACGTTGAAAGCGATCTTGTGGCCGCGCCCGATTTCGCCGAGAAGGTTTTCGACCGGCACACGGCAATCTTCGAGCATCAAGGCAGTCGTCGAAGAACCGTCAATGCCGAGCTTCTTTTCTTCGTGGCCGCTTACCAGGCCCGGCCCGCGCTCGACTAAGAAAGCGGTGAATTTTTCGCCGTCAACTTTGGCAAAGACCGTGAACAGGTCAGCAAAGCCGCCGTTGGTGATCCACATCTTCTGGCCATTGAGAATGTAATGAAGACCATCTTCGGAAAGTACGGCTTTGGTTTTTGCCGCCAGCGCATCCGAGCCCGAATGCGGCTCGGTGAGCGCATAAGCGCCGATCATCTCGCCGGTCGCCAGGCGCGGCAGATATTTCTGCTTCTGTTCTTCGGTGCCAAAAAAGACGATTGGCAGGGTGCCGATGTTAACGTGCGACGACTGTGTGCCGGCGAACGAGGCTTGCAGCGCGAACTGTTCGCCGACGATGGCCGAACTGACTTTGTGCAGCCCAAGTCCGCCATAGGCTTCAGGAATGTCAATGGCAAGCAGTCCAAGGTCGCCCGCCTTGCGCATCAGTTCGCGGTGCGTGGCGTAGTTCTTGGCGTAGATTTCGTCTTCGCGCGGGATGACCTCTTTGCGCAGAAACTCTTCAGCAGTGCGCGCAAACATGCGCTGCTCGTCGTCGATCTCTTCGGGTGTAAAAATCTCGGCGGGCGCGCGGTCAGCGATGAGAAATTCGCCGCCTTTGATGGTGATAGGCTCTTCGGCTTTGCGTGTCATGGTTGCCTCCGTCTCGGAGGCTAGAAGATAACACCCTGCCAGTCTGCGGGTCTACCCGCCGGTTGAGCGATGGCCTCGGACATTCACCGACGACGCGAGCCATTCGGCCAGTTCATTCCTGACTAAAGTTCAAACAGCTTGCCTTCAAACTCGGCGATGCGCGAGCGCAGCGCGTCGGGCACACGGCTGGGGCGCAGCGTCTGCGGGTCAATGCAGACGTAAAGCGACGAAGCAGCGCCGATCAGTCTTTCGTCGCCTTGCAGGTAGATTTCAAATTCAAAGGTGATGCTGGTGTTGCCCATGCGTGAGACGCGTGTGTAGACTTCGAGCAACTCGTCATACCGCGCAGGCGCTTTGAAATCCATCTGGGTGCGCGCCAGCACAGTATCTACGCCGATGGCGATCATGTCTTTCCACTGAATGCCCAGGGCGCGGAAGTACTCTGTCCAGGCGACATCGTAATAGGTCAGGTAGTTGCCGTTGAAGACGATGCCTTGCATATCGGTCTCGGCGAAGCGCACGCGCAGTTGGTGATAAAAGTGGAAATCGCTTTTCACGGGGCGAGAGTATGCCTGAACGCAACGACGGAAGCAACATCCACGAAGGACACGAAGGAACACGAAGGAACACGAAAAGAAAAACATTGAACCACGCCCGGCGCATCATCGCCTAGCGCATCATCCTTCCCTTTTGCATTCGTGTTCCTTCGTGTCCTTCGTGGATGCGTTTTTCGATTTGTGCTATGCTCAGCCGCATTCATCAACAGCAAGCATTCCCTGCGGGAGGTGTGATCGTGATTGTGCCGCTTAATGAATACGACTTTCTCAAGCGGGCGATTGTCGCGCACGGCGCGAAAGAAGCCATCGTCTGCGGCGATGTGCGCCTGACTTATGCGCAGTTCGGCGAGCGCGTCCGCCGTTGGGCCAATGCGATGCGGGCGCTCGGCGTTGAAAAAGGCGACCGCGTGGCGCTGCTCTCGCAGAACTGTCATCGCGTGCTCGAAGCCTTCTTCGGCACGCCGCTCGTCGGCGCGATTCTCATGCCGCTGAACTTCCGCCTGGTACCCGACGATTTCCAATACATCCTCAATCACGGCGGCGCTCGCGCGGTGATCGTCGAAGAAGGGCTAACGCATCTGCTCGATCCAATTCGTGACAAACTGGAGACCATCGAGCATTACATCCTGGCACGCGACCATCCATCATCAGACGATGTAATGACGAGCGGCGCGTGGCTCGATTATGAGACGTTGATTACAAACGCGGCAACCGCCCTGCCGCCGCCCGTCGACATCGATGAGAACGAACCGTCGGCTTTGCTTTATACGTCGGGAACCACAGGCCGCCCGAAAGGCGTGATGCTGACACATCGCAATCTCTACCTCAACGCCATCAATTCGATCTGCGAATTCGGGGTTCACGAACGCGATGTTTACCTGCACACCCTGGCGCAGTTTCACTGCAACGGCTGGGGCCTGCCGTATGCGGTGACCGGCATGGGCGGCACCCACGTCATCATCAAAAAGTTTGAACCGGCGGCCTTCTTCGACCTCGTCAGCCGCGAACAGGTGACCTTCGCCTGCATGCCGCCGACGATGATCAACATGGCGCTGAATCATTCGTTGAGTGAAGCTGAGTTGCGCCGGCTGCCGCGCGGCATCAGGGTCGGCACTGCCGGGTCAGCACCGCCGCTGGCGTCGATTCAGGGCGTGCAGGAGCGCTTCGGCTGGCGGGTGATACAGATTTACGGGCTGACGGAAACCGCGCCGTTTTTGACGGTCTCGAAGGTTAAGCCGACTATGGACGACTGGCCCGAAGATCGCCAGTTGCGCGTGCAGGCGAAGACCGGCTATCCGATGATCGGCGTCGATGTGCGCGTCATCGATGACGCGGGCCGCGATGTCGAGGCGGATAGCGGCGAAGTCGGCGAAGTCATCGCCCGCGCCAACGTCGTGATGAAAGGCTACTGGCGGCAGCCCGAAGCCACTGACGCGGTGATCCTGGACGGCTGGTTTCACACCGGCGACATGGCCTTGATCGATAGCGAAGGCTTCATCGAAGTCGTCGACCGCAAGAAAGACCTGATCATCTCAGGCGGCGAAAACATCTCTTCAATCGAGGTCGAAGGCTTTCTCTATAAGCACCCTGCGGTGCTTGAAGCGGCGGTTGTGGCGGCACCTGATGAGCGCTGGGGCGAAGCGCCTTACGCGGTGGTCGTGCTGAAGCCCGAAGCGACGGCAAGCGAAGCCGATTTGATTGCCTTTTGCCGCCAGCATCTGGCGCATTACAAATGTCCGAAGCGCGTCGACTTCATCGCCGCCCTGCCGCGCACGGCAACCGGCAAAATTCAAAAGAACCTCCTGCGCGAGCGCTTCTGGAAGGACAAAAGCAAACGCGTCGGCTGACATCAAGCGGGCAAACGAGCTAGTTGTAAAACTCCACAAGCGCCTGTGGAAAACTACCTGTGAACGCCTATGCTGTTGAAAGAACAGGTCTGGGCTTACCCTCAGTTCATACAAACGCCTGTGGAAAAACCTGTGAATAACTGCTAATCCTGTGGAAAAGTCTTAACTCCTGGCATCAAGGCGCTCTTCATGCTCCGTCTGAATGCCTTCGGCTTCCGGCTTATTCGTTTTGGATGAGGGAACCCGCGAGAGGCTCATTTCATCCCGCCGCGCGCCATATCTTGCAGCTTTGCCTGATGCTGCAAGATATAAGCGTGAAAAGCGCGCATCGGCGACGGTTGAAAGCGGCCAAGCGAAACCATGGCCACAGACCGGCGCAGGTGATGGCCGCTGATGTGCAGCCGCGCCAGCTTGCCCTGCGACACTTCGTCAAGCACGGCCCAGGCCGGCAGCAGCGAAATCCCCATGCCATGCTCGACCATCAGCTTGATGAAATAGGTGTCGTTTGATTCAAGCGCCAGATCTGGCCGTATGCCGACGCGCTTGAAAAAATCATCCGTTGCGTGCCGAATCGACGCGCCACGCTCGAATAAAATCATGCGCTCCTGGCCGATCTCTTCAATCGTCGCCAGGCGTTTGGATGCCAGCCGATGGCCGCGCCCGACGATGACGATCAACTCATCCTCGAACAACTCGGTCACCTGCAAGTTCGGCGAATAGACCGGCAGCGACGCAAACCCGACATCGGCGACGCCATTAAGAATATCGTTGATCGTCTGCTCGGTGCTCACGGTCGTGCGAAACGATACTTCGATGCCGCGATGCGCCCGCATGAAGGATTCAAACAGTGGTGCGAACAGATGCACAAATGCCTGCGTCGCGGCGGCAGCGCGCACACGCCCGGAAGGCGAACTGTCGCGGCCACCGAAACGCTCGCGTAGGGCGTTGACTTCTTCCGAGATGCGCCCGGCATGTTCCAGAGCGATCTTGCCGGCCTGCGACAGCTTGACGCCGCGCTTGGCGCGAATGAACAACGGCTCGCCCAACTCTTCTTCCAGCGCTTTGATCTGATGGCTGACGGCAGACTGCGTCAGGTGCAGGCGTTCGGCGGCGCGCGTGAAGTTCAACGTCTCGGCGACGACGCGGAAGGTTTCTAACTGTGTCAACTCCATACCCGACTTTCCTTTTAACGATTAGTTAATCATTAAGAACATTAATGACTCGGATTATAACAATGAATTAGACGCATTGCACAAGGTATCTTATAATTTTCTTGTGTTGGTTTTTGAACAGCCCGCTGATGCCGAAGGCGCTTCGGCGGCGGCCCTTGTGGCCAAAGGAGGTTAAGAGATGCCAATACCGTACAAATTGGATTACGTGATCGAAGGAACCCTGAAGACTCCGGGCGTGCGCGAACAGCGAGCACTGAAAGTGCTTACAGGTCTGGAGTTGGGAACGGACGAAGCGAGCTTTTTCTGGCCGCGCATTCTCGATCACAAATGGTATATGAGCGAGCGGCTCGGTCGTGACGTCGGTCTGCGCGTCGCGGCAGTCGATTACTTTGAAAACGTCTGGTCCGAAAATCTCTGGACACCGCGCCGCCGGACGAGCGGCTTGCGGGCTTTGTTCCACATGATCTTTGGCGAACAGGCGGTCGGCGAAACGTCGGTCGCGGCTTTCGAGAGCGCGTTGCAGGGGACGCGGTCGCTGGCGCGCTGAAGCGGCAAAGGGGATCTGCCGCCCTCAATATTTGAAGTTGTAGCTGACCTGAACATACGGCGACAGCGGTCGCCGACAACAATCACAAACCTGCTTCCACTGAAAGCCCGCTGAGTTCGTGCGAATAACGTATAACCGGGGCAGGACGCTCAATTCTCGAAGCGTTCCTCGCCCCGGTCGTTATTTAGTCGTTATTTATATGAGACGATAGAAAAGATAGTCTAGATTACTAATCTGATTTAGAGATTGTGCTTCTTCTTGAGGTTATGAACATGAACCTTGGAGACGCCGAGTTTGCGGGCGGCGCGCGTCAAACTGTTGTTGGTTTGCCGCAATGCGTTGCGCAGCAAGAAACCTTCGAGCGTGCGCTTGGCCTCTTGCCAGCGCGGTAACTGATTGCCGTCAAACACCAGCCGGTTGTCGTCCGTAAAAACGATCTGCTCTTCGTATTTCGTTGAGACGCGATTGAATTCGTCGCCAAGCCAGGAATCTTCGAGGTGGTTAAGCAGTTCGCTGGCGCGCGTCAGTTCGGTGCGACCGGCGCGCGTGTCCGTGTTGTGATAGGCTTCGGCCAGATAGATGACCGCTTCAAGCTCAAGCCGGCGATTGGCTGACGAGCCGTTTGAGTTGCGCGCCAACTCGGCGGCCTCCTGCAAGACATCGGCTGCCTGTTTGAATTCGCGTTCGGCGAGGGCCACCTGTCCGTGCGCGATGCGGGCGCGGGCGCGGGCCTGTGCACGGTCGCTGCGGTCAGCCGCTTCCACGGCTCGCAGAATGTGGGTCGAGGCTTTCTCCGTTTCACCCTGTTGCAGCGCGATGATGGCGAGCACGGCGAGCGCGGCGCTTTCAATTTCGGCGTCGTCGCGTTGTAAAGCCTGGCTTTCTTCAGCAAGTTTTTCGGCGCGTTCGTAACGTTTCAAGCGGATCAGCGCCGTCGCCAGTTTCAACTGTGATTCGGCCAGGTCGCGGCGAATGTCGTGGCGCTCGAAGGTCGTATTCGCTTCTTTGTAAATCTCCAGTGAATCCAGAAAATCGCCGAGCCCGCAACGCAGATCGGCCATGCCGACGAGCGAGCGCCCATAAAAACGACCTTTTTCGGTGCTTTTGAGCAAGCGGCAGGCTTCCGCAAAAAACTCTTTTGCCAGTTCAATCTCACCGCTATCGGCAGCCACCGCTGCCTGTTCTGAAGCGATCAAGCCGCGCAGGTACTCGGTGCGGCGGCTCGTCCGCCCTGTGAGGTGGTTGTTAGCACCGGTGAGTTTTGCTGCCGCATCAACCAATTCGCCACGCTCGCGCGCCAACCGCGACAGATTCAGCAAGGCGTGGCTGAGACCGAACATGTCATTTTGAAATGCATAAAAATGAAAAGCCGTCTGGAGTTGCATCTCGGCTTCCGAAAGATCGGCTTGCCAGAGCGCCACGCGGCCTTTGGTGAGTGAGAAGCGTGCGGCGACGCTGATGTCGGCAATGCGCGGCGCTACCTGTGCGAGCAGCGTGGCGGCTTCGTCGAGGCGGGCGAAATACAGCGCGACTTCGGCGCGCACGACCATCTCCTTGGGATCATCCGTCCGGCGCTCGGAAAACATCTCTTCCGCCGTTAAAAACTGGCCGCTGTCAACCAGATCAACCGCCGTGTCCTGGGCCGCTCGCCTCTCCATTTTGTCAACCCTCCATAAGGTCAGTAGAACGCACTTGAAATAGCCCTGTACGCGGGCACACGCAACCGCCCCCTAATCCATAGGGCACGATACTACGTGTTTACCACTTCATCTAACCCTATTCCCGATTGTGATGCATATCAGCTAACGGCGACCAACTGCCTTCCCCTTGTCGCCTGCGTGTCGACATTCTAACAGTAAATTCAATGAGTGCAAGCCTCTAATCGTAAAACCTGAGCAAAGATTCATTTATATTTAATTGTCTAGGACAGATCAGGAGTCACCCAACTGCATTGCGGCTGCACCTTACTTCTGTACGGCGCTGACGATTTGCAAAGATTTCATAACCGAAAGCTTTCAGGCGCGCATCCTGGCGGTGGGCGTTGTCGGCGGCGTTTTTGCGAGCAGCCAGAAGATCAATTGATGTTAAAAGGATGACCGCACGCCCCCGACAATCAGTGAACGGGCGGGCGAGATGGATGAGGATGTAGTGCCGAAGGTGAGAGGTTCAGATCAGCAGGCTTGGGAGGATAGGCAAATGCCTAATCAGGGAAGACCGCATCAAGCCACCAGAGCGGCAATGAACGACAGGATAACAGTTCAGGCGAAGCCGCTGGCCGCAGCGGCAAAGCAGGCGGCAGCATGGCTGGTCAGCAGGCCGGCGACATTAAAAGCGGTGGCAAACGCCGCACACACGTCGGCGATAAAAAAGGTAATTCCGGCGGCTTGACCTCGGATTGAAAACGGGTCGGTGCGGCGCGCGGCAATCCCTACGGTTGCCCCCAATCAGACGGATCAGGGGCAACCGCTCTACTCACCAGATACCGCATAGCGGTGACCTTCAGCATCGCTGATGCCGCTACCGGTCTCAGAATGAAATCGATGACCCAACGGGCAGGTGAACCACACGGCGTCTTCAGTGGAGGCCACCCGTCGGAGGGGGTTAAAGCACTTTGGGCATTTCATAGTCTCATTCTAGCACAGCTTTTTTCTCTTGTGGGCATTTTTTCTTGGCTTTTGCTAGGAATTCAAGCCGATTCTTTTGAATTCATATTAACCCGTATCTGCTCGCGGCTAAAGAAAATTTACTCGTAATCAGTGAAATTCAACTGAGGATCTGAGAAATTAGCTGACTGGCCGAGAGTAATCAGCCGATAGCCAATGACAATCAGGTAAATTGTCGCAAGCGAGGCGCGCTTCCTTAACAGAAACTAAAAGGGTTTTCGTGCCGGTCGCAACCTCTTTGAGTAAGCTGATTCACAAGTCTCTTGACTTTCCAGGCGAGTTGTTTTACAGTCGCGCTGCTCCAGCGACACAGTATGCGGAGGGGATTGAACCATACCGCCACCGCTGGAGTGGCCTCACATCTCTTGCTTGATTCCCCGGGTAGTATAGCAGTCTCAACTAGCGATAGCTCTGGCCCAAATGCAGGCCGGAGAGAGCGAGCCATTTCGGGTCTCCGGGTTCCAAGAGGGAAAACTAACGTCAATTGTATCTAAGGTGTCTACCCAAGGACTGGCTCGGAGCGGTGTGTCTTCGAGCTGTTAAAGGAGGAATCGCAAATGAAACACCTGAAGGTAATGGTGCTATTGGTCTTTGTCGCAGCAGTCGTTTCGCCCTGGATGTTTACCCGCTCGGTCGAAGGCCAGGGGCCGACCGAAGCTCCGACCACCGACATGGATGCGAGAACCGATGATTTGAACAACGGTCTCAGCACGCCTGCCGACTTCGTCGCTAACAAAACGACTTTCGAGGAGGTTGAAGATCTTGGGGACGGGCTTGGGCCGCTTTACAACGCGACGTCCTGTGTTTCGTGCCATCAGAGTCCCGACACCGGCGCTGGAAGCCAAATCAACGAATTCCGCGCCGGCCATCTCGACGGGGCTGGCAACTTCGTTGATGCGCCGGGGGGCTCGCTGATCAATGATCGCGCCATCGCTTCCGTCATTCAGGAGCGTGTGTCGACTGCCGATCCGATTCACGCCTTCCGCATGTCGCTCAGCACGCTCGGTGACGGCTTCGTCGAATGCATCGACAGCAATGCCTTAATCGCCAACGTCAATGCCCAGCCAGCGGGACAACGTGGCACGCTCATCTCGGTGCCCGTCAACGAAGCCAGTAATGTCGCGCGCACCGGGCGCTTTGGCTGGAAGGATCAGCACGCCAGCCTTATCTCCTTCTCCGCCGACGCTTATCTGAATGAGATGGGCATTACCAGTCCATTGCAGCCAACCGAGAACACCTCGAACGGCAACTCGGTCGCCGCCTTTGATGGGGTGGCCGACCCCGAAGACCACGTCGGACCCGGCGCGCCCAACGGCGTGGACGTCCTAGCCTTCGCGACCTTCATGCGGGCGACGCGCGCTCCCGGTCGCGGTGCCATCACGGCACAGGTCAATACGGGTGATTCGCTGTTCACGCAGATTGGCTGCGCCGTCTGCCATACGCGCACGTTTACGACCGCGCCTGCCGGCACGGTCATCAACAATGGTGCCTTCACAGTGCCGGCGGCGCTCGGCAATAAAAACATTCACCCGTTTAGCGACTTCGCGCTGCACGATGTCGGCACTGGCGACGGCATCGTACAGAACGGCGGTCAAGCGACGGCTAACAAACTGCGCACAGCGCCGCTGTGGGGCATACGGGCGCGCATACGCCTCCTGCACGATGGTAGCGCCTTCACGGTCAATGATGCAATTCTGGCGCATTTCGGTCAGGCGAATCCCTCGGTCAATAACTATATCAACCTGAGCACAGCGAATAAGCAGGCATTGATTGCCTTCGTTTTGTCGCTGTGACCCTCAACCGATGAACCTTGTGAAGTGAGCAAAGCAAGGCTTATCAGCAGTAACTCATCAGCGGCTCGTTGCGCATTTAATAACGAGCCGCTGATGAGTGCTTTCACGGCAGACATTCAGCGACGCGATAGCCACCCCTCGGTCAGCAACAAGGAAGGAGCGACGACCAATGAAATGGCAAGCCATGATAAAAACGCATGATGTGCGCCTGTGTCTGGGCGTCGTCCTTGCGGCGATGCTGTCAGCTTGCGCGCATCCGCCGCCACCGCAGCCGGAAACGCCGCCGAAAGCTGCCGAAAGCCAGTCCATAACGCCACTGCCGCCGTCGCCGCCGCCACCCGCCTCGCCCGCCTCGCTACCGGCACCGACGCCAGCCGAGGTTCGTGCCGCCGTCGCGCGCATTTATAAAGACACGGTGAAGATGAATGCCGCCGTCGCGCCCGGCTTTGTCGTCGGCGACTTCAACGGCGATCAAGCACAGGACATTGCCGTCATTGTCGAGCCGGTCAAAGAAAAGCTCGACGATCTGAACAGCGAGGTCGCCGCATGGATCATTCGCGATCCGCTATCGACAAGTCTGCCGCCGCCGGTCATGGCCGTGAAGCGCAACGACCCGCCGACGCGACCCGTCATCACCGAAAGCGACACGGTGTTGCTTGTTGTCATTCACGGCTACGGCCCGCAAGGCTGGCGCGATGCGGAAGCGCGGCAAACCTATTTACTCAAGAACGCTGTCGGCAGCGCTCTGAGCGTGCAAACGCGCCGCGCTGCGCTCGCCGCCCTCAAAAGCACACCGCCGCCGCCTGTGCGTGGCGATGTAATCAAAATGACAATGGCAGGCACGGCAGCGGGCTTTTTGTTCTATAGCAACACGTCTTATGCATGGTACGACCCGCGCACCTATCGCGGCGAAGTCGCCAGCAGCATGGCGCATTGACTGGGAATTTCCATTTGGCAATCGCCGATTGGCATTCGAGCACAACCGAGAGGGTTCAAAAGCCGGCGGATTTCACGGGCGTTCAACATAGCGCCTGGAGATTCGATAGAGCGAATACGGGTTGTTCGACCTTTGCCGCTGCGTCAATCCGCTGTCGTACTGCCGGCGTCGTCCGGCTGAAAATCGACGATGTCCTTGAACGGCATCTGTGAGTCGCCGAAGTCCGGGCGGTAGTATTCCGCCGCCGAATCGAAATCCTGCATCCAGCCTTCTTCCATGCCGAGCGATTCCATCTGTTCAATCGCCGTCAGCCACTCGTTGTAGCGAATCTTGCGCGACATGAGCGGGTAACGATCCAGCGCCACTTTATTGGTCGGGAAGTATTGCGCCATCAGGCTGATGGTGACGCGCGGCGACAATTCATCACGTATCCAGCCGAGCGATTCGCGGATGCCGGCGATGTCATTGGGCAGCACGAGCAGGCGAATGATCAGGCCGCGTTTGAGCAAGCCGTCTTCGCCGTACTCTAGCGTGTCGCCGACCTGCCGGTACATCTCCTTGATTGCGGCGCGCGAATGTCGGACGTACTCGGTGACTTTCGAATACTCGCGGCCCGCCTCGTCGTCGCTATATTTCAGATCCGGCAGATAAACATCGACGACGCCGTCGAGCAGGCGCAGCGCTTCGACCGCATCATAAGCATTTGTATTGTAAACTACTGGCAGCCGCAGGCCGCGCTCGGCGGCAAGGTAGAGGGACTTCACCAGTTGCGATGCGAAATGCGTCGGCGATACCCAGTTGATGTTGTGACAGCCTTGCGATTGGAGTTCGAGAAAGATGTCGGCGAGCCGTTCGAAGGTAATTTCGTTGGCGCGCTGTGCTTTGAAGGTCTGGCTGATCTGATAATTCTGGCAGTAGACGCAGCGCAGGTTGCAAAGCCCCAAAAAGACATTGCCCGCACCACCTGTGCCGACCAGCGCCGGCTCTTCGCCAAAGTGCGGCGTGTAGGTCGAGACAATCGGCAGCAGACCGGAGTAGCAGGCGGCGACTTCATTTTCCAGACGATTGACATCGCAATCGCGCGGGCAGATGCGACAGACGCGCAGCATCTCCATCAGCGCCTCGACGCGCCGCGCCAGTTCGCCGGTCTTTAACAGCTTGAGATAAGACGGCTCGTGCATACGATCAAGTCTACTGGCTATACGCCGTCCCAGCAATCCTCATTGCTGAACGGCACCTTTCCAGATCAACACATCCGCCGGTTTCAGGGGATTGCTGCCGAGCAAAATCTCAGCGGCGCGCGGCAGCGATAACTGTGCAGGGCGCGATGAATAATTCACTGCCACCCAGAAGCCGTCGCGCCAGTCGACGTAAACGCCTTCGGGGTAATTCTCCGTCGCAATCCCGGCACGCCGGTAAACTTCGCGCAATGCTTCTTTTTCCAAACGGCCATCCTGCGTATGTACGCCTATGTAAGTCACGCTACCTTTGCCGAGGCGATGATAAGTCACTGCCGACTGGCCGGCGTAGTATTGATTCGCGTACTTCGCCAGCGTCTCGGTCGCGGCCATCGGCTTCAAGACATCAGCCCAGGTGTTCCACGAATAAGCCGCACCGTTCATCTCGACCTGGCCTTTGCCATCGTCAAGCAAGAGATCGAAGAACGGAATCTCAGCGCCGATCAGTGAATAGATGGGCTCGGCCCAGCGCGCTTCCCACAATTGCCCGTTGCGCTTCTTCTGCCCCGTGCGGCAGGTCAATATGAGATGCCCGCCCTGCTCGACGTAGCGCGTCCACTTGCGCACCAGTTCCGCATCAATCAGTTGATAAGCCGGAGCGATCAACACAGGGTAAGCCGAGAAGTCGTCCGTCTCGCTGATGAACTCAAGCGGCGCGCCGAAAGATTTGGCGATTTCCATATAACGAAACGCGTGGCCCCAGGTGTCCCACAGCGCCGTCTGCTTCTGCTGGTCGATGTTCCAGAGGTTTTCGTGATTCCAGAGGATGCCCGTCTTGCGCGCCAGGTAATCGGCGGGCGCTGTCGCCTTTGAATCGAACTTGTCGCGCAGCCTACGCATCTCGCTTGCGACCCGGCTGTACTCTAAGCCGCCAGGCGATGGGGTTACGCCGTCCGGGCCGACGATGCCGTAATGGTATTGTTCGCTGCCATACAGCGGCTGGCGGAAGCGATAGGTGCAGGCGAACGAACAGCCGCTCGCAAACGCATGCCAGAGCCACATGCGCACGACGCCTGGCAGCGGCTGCGGATTGATGCGCGCCCAGTTCACCTGGCCGGGCTGCAATTCCATGATGCCGGTGATGCCTTTAATGGGTTTGTAATAAGCACCACCAAACGCCATGCCGTCCTGCCAGCCTAAGCGAAACCCGTCTTCGCCGAGGTTATGGCCGCCGCTCACCGGATAGAGCGTGAACGAGGTGAAATCCAGATCGGTCGAGCGGCGCGGGTCAGCACTGCCGATGTTGACGATGTAGTTGGTCGTGATCCATTGCGTCGCGGCGATCTGCCGGCGCAGCCAGGCGGCTTGCTGGTTGAGGAACCGCCCGGTCTGATCAGCCGTGAAGCGGTGAAAATCCAGCAGCGCATGCGGGCTTGGGCCATAAAGATAAGCCGGATTGGGAATGCGTATCTGCTCGAAGCTATTGTATTGTAAACTCCAGAACGCCGCGCCCCACTCGCGGTTCAGCGTCTCTATGGTTTTGTAGCGCGCCTTCAGCCACTCGCGGAATGCGGCTTGCGCCGAAGGGCTGTAATCCGGCTGTGCTATCGGCTCGTTATCGAGTTGCCAGCCCCAGATTGCCGGGTGCCTGCGGTAGTGCCGCGCCATCTCTGTGATGATGCGCTCGCTCAATCTGAGGTAGGTCGGATCATTCAGCGCATTGTTGCCGCGCGAGCCGTGCTCGCGCTCGCGCCCGTCGCCGCCGACCAGAAAGGTCTGCGGATAGGTTTCCCCCATCCAGACGGGCGGGCACGGCGTCGGCGTGCAGAGGATCACTCGCAGATGATGCCGCGCCGCCAACTCGACGGCGCGGTCGAGCCAGGCAAAATCGAAACGGCCTTCGACGGGTTCGAGAAACGCCCAGGCAAATTCGCCCATGTGGACGAACTCGAAGCCCATCGCTTCCATCCTGGCAAAGTCGCGCTCCCACTGCTGCTGCGGCCAGTGTTCGGGATAGTAATAAACCCCCAGCGGCATCAGGTCTTTCGCCGGAAAGAAGCGCGCCGGCGAGTCCGCCGCCCGCAGCGGCCAGGCCAGCAGCGAGAGAATCAAACTGGCCAGCAGAGCAATCCTGAACGGCATCCAACAGTGAGGTCTCTTCATCGCTGAGTCTCGTTTGTAGTCGAGGTTACTTCGGGCTGAACCGCAGGACACAACCGCCGCCCGACGCGAGGTTGAATTTCAGCATGCTTTCGCGCGGGCTGCTGAACGGGAAGCTGCTGTTTATCGTCCGGACATCGGTCGGCGCAGCGCCATCGGCGAAGCCGGTTATCAGGTAACTTTTGCCGCCGAGAAAATCGGGCAGCACCTGGATGTCGCGCGCCTGTTCGTTGGTCATCGCGCCGACGTACCACTGCTCGCCGTGACGCCGGGCGATGACGATATACTGGCCGATCTCGCCTGCCAGCACACGCGTTTCATCCCAGCTTGTCGGCACGACTTTGAGGAACTCTGAACCCGCCTGATTGCGATAAGCGGCGGGGCCATCCGAGACGCAAGCGAACGGGCTGTCATAAACCACATACATGGCCAACTGCTGGGCGCGCGTCGTCATCACCTGCGGGCCGGTGTTCTGAATCTTAAAGTCCTGGCGCGTCGCGTTGCGAAAGCCGCCCGGCGTGTAATCCATCGGCCCCAGCAGCATCCGCGTGAACGGCAGCGTCAGGTTATGCGTCGCAGTCACGCGCGCCGACCACTTGTTGTACTCCGCACCCATCACGCCTTCCTGTGTAATGTAATTCGGATAGGTGCGCGCCAGCCCCGTCGGTTTATAAGCGCCATGCAGATCAACCATCAAGTGATATTTGGCGGCGGTCTTCACAATGCGATGAAAGAAAGCCACCATCTCCTGATCGTCGCGATCCATGAAGTCGACCTTCACGCCTTTGATGCCGAGCTTTTCATAATAAGGAAACGCCACGTCCATTTGATTGTTGGTCGGCACCCAGTTCAGCCATACCCAGATGCCGACCTTGCGCGAGCGCCCGTAGTCGACCAACTCCGGCAGGTTGATAGCCGCAACCGTCTTGGTAATGTCGGCCTTCAGGTCAGCGTGCTCGCCCCAGGCGATGGGCGTATACCAGCCGGCGTCGATCAGCATGTATTCCAGGCCAAACTCCGAAGCGAAGTCGATGTAATACTTCATGGTCTCGTCGTTCATTCCAACTTGCTTGATGCCTTCAGCGATGGGGCCCGACCACCAATCCCATGCCGACTTGCCCGGTCGTATCCACGACGCATCATCAAGCGCACTCGGCGGATTGAGATTCATGATCAGCGTCGATTCGATCAGCTTGCCCGGCTTGCTTGCGACCATCACAACGCGCCACGGCGTGCGAAAGCCGTCGCCGCTTACCCGTGCGCGCACGGCGATGCTCGGATCATCTTTGCGCGGCGACAAACGGCTCGCAACGCCGTAGCCGCTGTTTAAGCCGGTGAAATACATGCCGGCATAATCTTGCAAATCGGCTTCTGAGATCGCCACGGTCAGCGATTCGTCGCGCGCCTGCACGACGAGCGGCAAGCCGACGATGGCGTTCGGAGTGATGCGGCTCAAGGTGAGGCGGTCGTATTCGCCTTCATAACTGGTCGTGAAGCTGCCGAGTTGCAACGCCCAGCAAGTGAGATCGGTTGGAAAACGAAACTGGCTGCGTTCGGCGGCAATCTCGATGTCGCTCAAGCCCGTCTGCGGCGGCAAACGATAGCGAAACGCCGCGCCATCGTCATAGGCGCGGAAGATGAGATCTAACTTACGTTGTGGCGCTTGCGATCCTTCAAGCGAGACGATGAGTTCGTTATAGTGATCGCGCGCCTGCCGCGCTTTGCCGGCGACGAGCGCGTAAGTTTCGTCGTGCGCGTCGCGCCGCGTGCTGGTGACGCGCAAGTTCTTTGACAGCAGGCCGCCCTGCTTGAACTCCAAACCGAGCGTGGATTGCTCAATCACCGGCTGCTTGCGATAAGCAATCGAATAAACCGGCGTGCCTTGCTGATTGAGCGCGACCGTGACTTCAAGCTGCTTGTCGGGCGACAGCAGTTTCAACGGCAAGCCTTCGCTCTGTGCCGAGGCGTTGCCGTAGCAAGCGCCGATCATGATCAATAGCAAAATCAAGACCTGTATCTTCCGCACCGCGTCTCCTTGACTAGAGCGGTTTGCAATTGCGCATACGGGAAGAGCCACAAAGACACCAAGGCACCAAGCTACACAATTTCTTCGTGCTACTTTGTGTCTTGGTGTCTTTGTGGCTCTTCGGCATGTCGATCTTTCCCGTACATTGATTCGCAAACGGATCTAATCCTCTCATCGTTCATCATTCATCGTTCATCTTTTCATCGTTATCTGCCATTTCACCTGGCCTTTGAGCGGGTCATCCTTCAACGCGAAGCCTTGCCCCGCAGCCTCAAGCTTCAGGGTTTGCAGATTGCCCTGCGGCTCGGCAAACAGCCCCGTCGCTGGCGATGTGTCGGTGCTGAAGACGCGCAACTCGATATTCTTCCAATCGATCTCTGCGGTGTTCTGCGCGACGCGGGCGTGCGGAATCACCGCGTGATCTTTGACCAGCACGATAACCGGAATCTGCCCGGCGGTCATCTGCTGCCACCCCGCGCCGCGATAGACCTTGCCGCTCTGGTAATCGATCCATGCGCCCGGCGGCAAGTAGACCTTGCGGCTGTTGCCCGCTTCGATCAACGGCGCGACCAGCAAATCGGTGCCGAACATATACTGATCGTCAATCAGCCAGGAGGTCGGATCCTCCGGGTACTCGAAGAAGAGCGTCCGCAACATCGGATAACCGTGCGCTGATGAATCGACCGCCTGCGCATAGATGTAAGGCATGAGCGCGTACTTGAGTTCGACCGTGCGGCGGAACTCATCGACAAAGGCGTCGTCGTATCCCCACGGCTCTTTCGGCGGCGCGCCGTGACAGCGCGTGTGCGAAGTGAGCACGCCAAACCCCAGCCAGCGGCGATAGAGATCGCGCGGCGACCGGTCGACGAAGCCGCCGGCGTCATGGCTCCAGTAAGTAAAGCCTGACAGCCCGAACGACAAACCGCCGCGCAACTCGCCGGCCATCGCCGAGTTGGTGTTCTCGGCATCGCCGCCCCAGTGCAGCGGGTAACGCTGGCTGCCCGCCCAGGCGCTGCGCCCCCAGATGATCCCTTCGCCCGTCGTTTGTTTTGTAATCTCGAATACTGCTTTGTTATAGCGCAGCGGATAGAGGTTGTGTTCGTAAAAACCGTTGCGGCCCGAAGCATAAAGCCCGTTTGCCGGTGCGCCTTCGCCGAAGTCGGCTTTGATTGCGCCGACGCCCATCTTCAACAGGTTCGCCAGCAATCCTTGATACCACTTCACCGTCTCCGGGTTGCTGAAGTCGAGAACCGCATCTTCAAATGGCATCTGGCCGCTCGCATTGCGGACGACGTAGCCCTTGTCAACTGCTTCTTTGTAAATCTCATTTTTGGGCGAGAAGTAGGTGTATTGCCAGAGGCTGATGTGAAAGCCTTGTTGCTTGAGATCGGCAATCATCTTCGCCGGATCACGAAAGCGCGAGGTCGAGAATTGATAGTTGCTGCGCCAGTCGGTCTCGAACCAGCCGGTGTCTAGATGGATCACATCGCTAGGGATGCGGTATTGCCTGAGCTTTGCCGCGACCTCGCGCACTTCGTCTTCGGATTTGTAAGTAATGCGACTCATCCACAAACCGAATGACCAGAGCGGCGGCACCGGGCTGCGGCCTGTCAATGCAGTGTATTCGGAAAGGATCTCTTTGGGGCTGCCGAGAAAGATGAAGAGATCGAGATTCTCGTCGCCGTCATAGATGACGTTGTGGGCATCATAAGTCTTGCCGAAATCGAAGGTCACAGGCGTGCTCGTGTGAACGAACATGCCGTAGCCGTTGCTGCTCATGAAGAACGGAATAGGCTTGTACATATACTCGTTCTGCACGCCCATGCCGTCGCGCGTGTAGGCGACGATCTTCTGGCCGCGCTTGTTCATGCGCGTGAAGGATTCGCCGCCGCCGAAAATCTTTTCATCGTGCGTTAATTCAAAAGTCGCGGCGATGCTGCGACTCAAATCACTGGCGCGGCGGATGAACGAAAACGGGATCGGCGTGACGTAGGTGTGCGGATCGTTGATGTTCTGCGTGCGCGTCAGCAAGCGGCCCTGGTTGTCATAGAACTCGATGTGCCAGGGATTCTTCTGTATCACCACGCGCCCGTATGCGCTGGTGTAGGTGATCTCTTTATCGGTTTGCGCAACCTGCCACGAGTTATCACGCGGCGGGTTGCCGACGAGCATCAGCGAAGGCGTGTCGGTAATCATTGGAGCGTGCGTCGACATACGCAAGCGGATGGTGCGCGGGCTGACGAAGGTGAGAGAGAAAGGCAACTGCGGGTTTTCGTCGTACTCGGTGCCGGGAAACTCGGTGGCGCGGCCTTTCGCCAATGTGACATCGACCTTGTTGAATGACAGCGTCGTGCTGCGCAAGTATCTGTCCCACTGGAGCGTGCCGTTGCCTGTGGCCGCATCAAAGCTGGTGACGTGATTGCCGATAAAGTAGATCTGTTCCATCTTCTGAAAGTCATGACTAATGTCTACGGGGTCGCCGAGTACTTGCGCAGGAATCTCTTTGGCAGCAAAGCAGGGAATTAACCAGAGCAGAAAAAAAAGCCAGCCTTTGCTGGTTCGCCGAGGCGATTGATTTATGCTCAACTGCCAATCTGTATTCGTCATCAGTTTTCCTTTCCAGAGAATTGCTCGTACTGCGACTGCACCATCGCCGGCGTCAGGTCGCCCGACAGAATCAACAAGCGATACCTGAAGGTCGCCGACTGTCCCGGTTCGAGCGTGAATTTCAATTCTTGCTTGCCCTTGCTGAAGACTTTTTGACCGAGCGGATTGGCGGCAAACAAACCGTAGCCGCGCGCGTGCCAGTAAGTCGGATAGCCGGGATTCTGCGGATGATCGAACATGACGAGGGTGATCTTTTCTTCGCCGATCTTGCCCGCAAGGCTGACCCAGCGCCCGCGCGTGCCCCAGACCGCATCGCCGGTTTTGCCTTCGCTGCTGTGATAGGTGCCGCTGAAGTCGGCGTTGTTCATACGCGGAACGATGGTCGTCTTGCCGTTGGCATCGATGTACGCCGCAGGCTCCGTCGACGGTTGCTCCAACTGGCGCGCGACGCGCAGGCCGAACAGCCCTTCTTTGTTGTCGTTGAAGACGACGCGCTGATCAATCGCTGTAAGTTTCGTTACTCTATCAACGACGCGGCGGTTCGCGCCCCCGGAAAACACCAACAAGGTCTCTTCGCGTAAGAGCGGCTTATCGTCGGGCGCGAGCCATTGCATTTCGACTTCCAACTCGCCGCGCGCCTGGCCGCTGGTGGCGCGCTTGATGCGCGTGTGGCGGATCGTGCCGTAATGCCGCCGTTCTTCCGGCTTGATGGCCTCGGAGTTGTTCCAGAAGTCAAAGCCATTCACGTCGCCATAGTTGAACCACAGGCCGATCTGATGCGGATGATCCGTGCGTTCGCCGGGACGCGGTTCGAGCGGATAGCCGCGCGTCACCAGCGTGCCCGCCGCCGTGCGCAGTGGATAAAGCACAGGTTTTTTGATGGTTTCAGGCCAGATGTAAGCCGTGAAGGGCTGGCCGTCCACGAAGACATCGACGCGCCGCGCGGCTTCATTCGGGACGACGCGCACGCCGGATTCTGCCGATTTGCTCTGCGCCTTGATTTGTAATGATCCACACAAAACGACAATGACCAGGCACGCGAGCGCGCGAGCCCAGACGGCTGGCAATCTGCGCATTACAAGTTCCTTTGGGCTATCGAGAAGGGATTGCCACAGAGTCGCAGAGACACAGAGGAAACTGAAAAAGTTTTGCAGGAATAGAAACCTCTGATGATCTCTGTGACTCCGTGACTCTGTGGCCAATCTTCTGTTTCCATATAGTTGGTTTAGCCGACGACCACATCTTGTTTGGCGTCATCGAAGGTAATGCGCTTGCCGGTCTGCAACGCCGCGATGGTCATGCAGAGCGCCGCCGAGTGATTGTAAGCCGCGTGAATATCGGCGTTCGGCGTCTGCCGCGAGCGCACGCACTCCATCCAGTTGCGCATATGCAGAAGCGTCGATTGATCGACGCCGGTGTTGGCCGAGGTTTCGGCCCGCGCCGTGCTGCTGTCAACCAGCGACATCTCCGGCAAAAGGAAAGGCTCTTTGCTCATGGGCTTGGCGTACATGGCTTCGAGCCCGCCGTCGGCGTTGATCTTGTTGGTATCGAGATTGAGGCTGCCGCCGTTGGAATAATAGATCTCCTTCGTGCCGCCGGCGCTGTTGGTCTGGCGCGACGAGTAGACCACCTGGAACCCTTTGCTGCCTTTGGCCGCATCGCCGTAATCGAAGACCGCCGTCATCGTGTCGAAGTTCTTGCGGCCATCGCGCCACAGGTAGATGCCGCCATTAGCGACGACGCTCGTCGGGTGATTGTAGCCGGTGAACCAGTGCACCGTATCGATCTGGTGAACCATCCACTGATCCGGTATGCCCGACGAGTAAGGCCAGAACAGACGGAACTCGACATGCTTGCGGGCGTCGAAGGGCTCGAACGGGCGGTTGATGAGAAAGCGTTTCCAGTCGGTCTCCTGCTCTTTGAGCAAGGGCACCAACTGTGGCCTGCGCCAGCGCCCCGGTTGATTGACATTCCAGGTCATCTCGACCGCGACGATGTCGCCGAATTTGCCGGAGCGGATGAATTCGTTGGCACGCATGTAATTCGGCGTCGAGCGCCGCTGCGTGCCGACCTGAACGATCTGCTTGGAACCCGTGACCAGCTTGAGCGCATTGCGCGCATCAGTCATGGTGTTGGCAAACGGCTTCTCAACATAAACGTCTTTGCCGGCGCGCACTGCTTCCATGCAATGCACTGCATGTTGAAAGTCGGCGGTCGCGATGATCACCGCGTCAATGTTTTTCATCGCGTAAAGCTCATCCGTATTGCGGGCCTGCGCCAACTGCTCGGCGCTCATCGGCACTTTGAACTTATCGGCTTGATGCGAGACGAAAGCCGCGCCTTCCTCGCGCCGCTTGTTCCAGATGTCGCAGACGGCGACCGGCTCAAAGTTCAATGCGGTGGCGAGACCGAGAAACGCCGGAATCAACGCATCGCGGGCACGGTCGCCCGGCCCGACAAAGGCGACGCGGACGCGGTCGTTAGCCCCAAGAATCCGGGCATAGCTCGATGCCCGCGAACCGACCGCGATTGCCGCCGTCCCGGCAACCGTGGTCTTCAGAAAATCTCGACGTGAACGAGTAGGGTTTGCCATCTCTTCCTCCATTCTGCGGCGCAGGCCGCTCGTGTTGGCTTGCGCCATCAAGCGGCTGCCGCGCGGCGCAACAGATCTTTCATTCCGGCCATGCTCTGGCGCGACGATGCTTCGGGCGTGCCCGCGCCGCGCCAGTGCGTTTCCAGGCTCAGGGTTCCGCGATAGCCGTCTCGCTTGAGAGCGCGAAACTGGCCAATGTAATCAATCACACCTTTCCCCATCGCCGCCCATTCGGTCTTGCCGCCGGCGGTGCGTATGAGGTCTTTGCAGTGCATATAGCCGATGCGCGCTACGGGCAGTCGCGCGTAGCCGTCTGGAAATGGCGTCTCGCCGCGCGCTGCGGCGTTGCCAGGATCCCAGTTCAATTTCAAATAGGGCGACGGCACGGCTTTGAGCGTCCGCGCCGCCTCCATGCCGGTAGCGGTGTTGCAGGCGTGCTCGTTTTCAAGCAACAAAGTGATGCCGCGTCTGGCTGCAAGGGCTGCGGCGTCTATGAGCTTCTGATCGATTGCCGCGCGATAAGGCGTTTGATCATCGAGCCGCCAGAAATCGAAAATGCGCAGGTTGGTGGTCTCAAAAGTGTGCGCCAGTTCAAAGCCGCGCTCTAGAAGATGATCCTGTTGCTCGAAGGTGTAACTAGCGCCGAACTGATCGCGCTTCGGACTGAAAGGCGACAGCGGTGCGCCCGGCCAATCGACTTTGAAGATGGGTGAAGCGATTGAAGAGACGCGCAGGTTGAAGCGTTTCAACAACGCCTGGGCTTCGCTGATCTGCTTGGCTTCGAGCGCAAAGAGGTTCTTGCCCCACAACTCGCGGAGTTCGACAAAGCCCAGGCCGAACTCTTTGGCCGCAACCTCCAGAGCGTGGCCGAAATCCTGAGCGATCTCGTCGGTGATGACCGCGAGCGTGAAAGGATCAGCGACAACCGCACGCCTCATAGATGAATCGCCCGACGCCAGCGAGCGCGCTGACGCTGGCCGGGATGCAAGGGCGGCAAACGCGCCGATGCCGTTGATGAACTGACGACGAGATAAGTTACGGGACATTGGCCGCACCTATTGATTTGTGGTTTATCTTCCACTGCGCGGAATCGCTGACGAATTGCCTGGCATCCCCCGATTGACTGCTACGTGAATCGCCAAGAAACATACAAGAGACCCGTGCGCTTGGCAATGCGTAGCGCACAGGGTTGTGGCTACACGTCTGATCGGCACAGACGCGCTTCGCCTTCAAGACAGACGTTTGACCGCCTGCCGGCATTTTTCGCAGCCGACACCGATTTCACCATTGACACAGAGGAACGCCGTAGCTAAAACTACGGTCGTCACCTCTGCGTCAGCAGTACATCACGCGACCATTCCCCGCGCGTGAACGGGTCATCAAGCAGCACTCTTAGCGCAACAGGAAGCGAGCCAGCGCCATGAGCATGAGCGAGCCGAACAACAGCGCGCCACCGTCGCCTGACGATTCAGGCGTCGTGGCCAACGTGTTGTCCCTCACATCGCTTTTAGGCTCCCGGCTCACGCTGTTGGTGCAGGCCCCCGGTGTTTCGCCCGGATCGCAAATGCAACCCGAACAGCCGCACGTGCATGCCGCGCCGCCCATTGTGGAACGGCCTGCAAGCGCGACAGAGTTGAATGGCTGGGGTGAGTGGGAGAGGGTCGCCAACGCCGGCAATAACACGATCAGCATCACGACCGCGCAAAGACACAGGGATGATTTAGATAGTCTCATCGAAACTTCTCCTTTGGTTAATGTAGGCGCATTGCGCCAGAAGGCATTATTTCGAGCCGACACGCTGTTCCGGCTGCTGGCTAAAATAAAAGACATTACACACTTGACGCGGGCATTGATCCGGTTTGCAGAGATCGCCTATGGCCGCCGCGAACTCCAAATGCTCGCTTATATAAGCGCAGTGTTGTGTACACTGCCTGGAGGTGAAGCACAGGCAGCCGGATTGTACTATCAAGCCGTTATATTGAGACGAGAGGGCAACAATGGAGAATCGAGACACCTGCTTGAGCATCTGAGTACAAACACATCTCCGTCTATACGAGCACGCGCCCTCCAGACACTTGGCACTGTTTGCGAAAGAGAAAGACAATGGAGCGAAGCCGCACGCTTGTATACCGAATCGTTGCGCGCCGCGCGTGATGTGGATGGCTTCACCCTTTTTACCTCAATCGGACAGCTATCAGTTCTTAAGAGCATGGCCGGGGATCACCACGCGGCTTTGCATGACCTCGAAGCCTTATGGCCTCTAGCACGAATTGTTGCACGGCAACATCCACATCTTTACTATCAGCTTCACAATGAAATTGCTTTCGAGCTTTTGCAGATTGGCAGAATTGAAGAAGCCCACGCCGCCTCAGCGGTTGCTATGGCTTCGCCTATCGCTCGCGCTTATCCCGAATGGCAGGAGACTGCCGAAGAGATCGCCGCGCAACAACCAACAAGAACCATCGTTGCCGTTGCGATTCCACAAACCGAAACGGACGCGCCGGAGGAACGTCCGCCCTTAATCATTCGACACCCGATAATCATTCAACACCGCATTGCATCCCCGCTACGGCTGCCACTCGCGCCGCCGTCGCCTATACCTGCGCGCCTTTTGACCTGCGCGCCGATTCACGGCCCGCCCTTTTACATCTGAACAGGTTCTCTCAATAACTTCAGAAAAGATCTGCGAGTGAGCCGCCACTCGTGATGACGGCCCACTTTGCCTAACTGCGCGTGCGGGCGTATCAGGACTGGTCTGCCTAATTACGCTCGCGCTGCTGAAAGGACGGCTACATGACATCATCAGACGACAATCCTACGCAAGGCCGCGACATCTTCCTTGAGGAAGAACGGCCCTTGATCATCAGGGACATTATCGAAGACGATCAGCCTCTCGAACGCCGCGAAGCCCTCGCCGTGTTGTTGATCCAGCTACGCGACCGTCTCGGCCAGCACGGCGAAGGCTGGTCGCTGGTTTCGGGCGAACTCCAACGCTTGCTCGAAGAGACCTTCAAAGGTTCGGAGACTTACGTGTTGGCGCTTGAACTCTACGAACAGCGCTTTTCACTGCGGGGCTATGCCGATCCGGCGGAAGTCTTGCGGATGATCCTTGACCAGCAGTTGAGCCCGACGCCGCGCACCGATCAAGGCTGGCCGGCGCTGGTTCTGAAGGAGTCGGGTTCGCGATTTTCGCCCGAACAGTACAAGAAGCGGCTGGAGGTCGCCGGCACAGCGATTCTCGGAACCGACGCGCAACGGATCGATTGCATGCACGGCTGTCTCAAGGCAGACGACGCGACGCTGGCACGCATTCTCAGCATCCTGGAAGAGACCTAAAGAAGCAGTGTGCTTCTTAGGAATGCCATGGAGTGCGGCGACTCAACACCGCTTTGGTAGTCTCTCGCAATATGGTGTTGTCGACAAAAACTAGCACAGCGGTGACAGGCCACCGCACTCCATAGCCTGCGGCTTCCCCTGCACGCCATCGTCTCTTTGATCGATGCAAGCTCATCATACGGATGCCGATCAGTATAAAGGAGCGGGTTATGTCCCACTCAAAATTTCAGGTCACAGGGTCTGGTGCCCGTTTTGTAAACGATGTGCGCAATTGCTCAAAATCCCCGACGCCGCGAAACTCATCAACGTCAACCGCAGGACGATCTACCGCTATATCGAGCAAGGCGCGGTATACGCCGTCAAGACCGCCGGCAAGCGGTTTAAATATGCGACTCTTGCCTGTTGAAACACAGCGATGACGAATAAAAATGACGGCGCACAAAAAAAGTGTGACATAGTGTGACATTTGGTGTTGACGCAAAATTCGTATTGGAGTATTCATTACGTCACAAAATCGTTAGCAACGCCAAGAGTCGTTGAGAGAGGAACCTATGCGTATAAAACTCAGATCTTCAATTCGGTTGTTCATGCTTATCCTCATTTCTGGAATGGCCCTGTCCCTTTTCCTTGCCAACCGGCAAGAGCGGGCCTCATCACTGCCCCAGCAGAAAACAGACCTGGAACAGCAGAAAGCTGAAATTGATAGGGAGCGGCGCAACAGAGCCGCGCTGCCACAAGTGGACTACACTGCTGCCCAATTAGAAACAGAAAGACAAAGCGAATTCAGAAAAGCCAGAGCTAAGCGCCATAACCGTAGAAGTGTACCCTTTGCTGATATGCGCGGAGACACTACAGAAATTACAAGAGTAGAAGATTCGTTTGTACCTCTACGAACCTTGCCTGTAGAAGAAAGCCAAGTTGTGGTGGTAGGGAAAATTACGAATGCCAAAGGCTACCTATCGGAAGATAACTCCGGGGCTTATTCAGAATACTCAGTCCAGGTCACAGAAGTTCTCAAAGGCGCGGCCAAACTTAGCGGCAGCCAAATCATCGCTGAACGCTTTGGTGCAAAGGTCGTTTTGCCGAAGGGTCGAACGATCTTGGTTTGGGACACGGATAAGGGCATTCCAGAAACCGGACATCATTACGTGCTATTTCTGAAGTATGACCCCGAAGGCGATGATTATTCAATTATCACGGGTTATGAGCTAATCAATGGCCGTGTAACCCCGCTGGATAGACCTGAACCATACGCAATTTTTGATGGCAACGAAGAGGCCGCCTTTCTTGATCTGGTAAGGTCAAGCATCAAATCGGTTAGTAGCAACGCTGAGAATCGCGGTTGAGAAAGGAACTTATGCGTACTAAAAGCAAATCCTCAGTTCGGCTGTTTACTTTGGTCATGATTGCGGCAATGGTGGGAGTTATCTTGCTTGCCAACCGGCAGGAGCAAGCCGCATCACAATCGCGTCAGCAACTAGACCGAGAGCGTCTGAAAGCCGAGATTGAGAAAGAAACGCGTAATAGAGAGGCCCTGCCGCGAGCAGACTACGCCGCGCCTGAACCTCAAGACCCGGCTCTACGCCAACTCAGAAAAGCTAGAGGCAAGCGATACAGAAGGGGAACCCCTCTCGAAAACCTTCGTGCGGATGTGACCGAAATAACATCTGTTTCACATGACCTGCTTGATATATCGGGATTGCCTATGGAGCAAAGCGATTTGGTTGTGGTCGGGACAATCGTCGACGCAAAAGGCTATATGACAGAAGACAAATCTGCCGCCTATTCAGAATACTCGGTCAATATCACTGAGGTTATGAAAGGCGCGGCCAGACTGACTGGCCGCCAGATTATCGCTGACCGCTTCGGCGGAAAAATTGTCATGCCTACGGGCCGCACAATCTTGTACTTAGATGCGAATCGTGGCATGCCAGAGACCGGACATCGTTACGTGTTGTTTCTGAAGTATATCCCTGAAGGCGAAGATTACTTCATCGTCACGGCTTACGATCTGAGAAATGGCCGGGTGATGTCTATAGATCGACTGCCACGATGCGAGTTCTTCGATGGCAATGAAGAGACCGCCTTTCTTGATCTGGTGCGGTCAAGCATCAAGTAAGCAGCGTTCAACCCGCTCCCAGGAGAAAGATTATGAATAGCCATCGTCTCTCCCTTTTAGGGATAGTTATGTGCTCACTTTTCGTGAGTCTGCTGGTATTGCCGGTAATTCCTCCTGAAGCTGAAACGCAAACCAGTTGCCCCAATATCCCTGCTTTAAATATGTCTTTCCCGCCGAGCAAATGTTGGCCGTTTGGTGCCAGAGTACGCTACTACTTTACCATAGATCCAAACACTCCTGATTTACCATTCACCAACGCGGAAAAAAACCTTTACCGGCAGGCATTCGCGATTTGGAACGGGTACTCTGGTATAAACCACAATTGTTCAGGGGTGATCTTTTCTGAGACTTCCGGCGATTATTTTTACGAAGTGCAGAAAACTATTTTTACTCATTGGACAACTGACCCACAGACAAATGGTACTTTTTCAGTAGGAGCTAAGACTTTAGTAGGTGGCACTTCTCCTTTCGCAGACACTCCAGCCATAAGAAAGACCATCATGATTCATGAAATTGGTCACAGCTTTGGCATGAGTGACTGCTATGGCTGCCAACCCTGTACGGCTTCACTCATGATTAGATGTACCCCGGAGGCGCTGCTGCAAGCCCCGCAATATTGTGATGATCTGACCATCAAGGCCATCGGCTTATTCTGTTTCTATTCAGAGCCGCCCGGTGGCATCGGTGGATGTGAGGAAGTCTATCAATGTACGGAAGGCAGCCAATTCAATTACGACACCTGTAAGTGTGAGGTCACTTCGCCCATCCTGATTGACGTTCAGGGCAACGGCTTTGATCTGACCGACGCGCCACACGGCGTGCGGTTCAACTTTAATGGCGATGGCAACCGGCAGATGTATGCCTGGACGGCGGCTGGCTGCGATGATGCGTGGCTGGCATTAGACCGCAACGGCAATGGTCAGATTGACGATGGCCGCGAGTTGTTTGGTAATTTCACTCACCAACCGCCATCTGCGGAAGGCAACGGCTTCCTGGCGCTTGCCGAGTATGACAAGTTTGAGAACGGCGGCAACGGCGATGGCCGAATCGATAGACGAGACGCCATATTCTCGTCGCTGCGACTGTGGCAAGACCGCAATCACAATGGCGTCTCAGAGGCGAGCGAGTTACATACATTGCCGTCGCTAGGGGTCTACGGACTCGACCTGGATTATCGAGAATCGCGGCGGACGGATCAGTACGGCAACCAGTTCCGCTATCGGGCGAAGGTCTACGATGGGCACGGCGCGCAGGTCGGTCGGTGGGCCTGGGATGTCTTCCTGGTGAGCCAGTGAGCTTTGCTGAAGCATCAATCGGCCAAGAGCAGCGGCTCCAATGTGGGCGGCTGCTTTAGTGATTTACCTTCCATTCCTGAATGCCTGCCGACCAGGCCGGTTGCAATGTGACTTCAAGGCGCAGCGCCGTCGTCGTCACCGGCTTGAAGGTGATCGTGTTATAGCGATCCTTGACGACCGCATACGGCTGGAGATTATCGACCGGCTTCCACTGGTCGCCGTCCTTGTAGAGCACGCGCCACGAAGCGGGCACGCGGCATTCGCCCTCGCCGGTATCGTCAAACCAGTAAATCGCCGTCTCTGAAATCGTCGCCGCTTTCTCGAAAGCGTATTCGACCCATTCCGCCGTGCCTTTGTTGGGCCACCAGTGAAACGGCGGATTGGCCGGATCGTTTGAAGATCGCGGCTCCTCCTGATCGTTGATGGCGCGCGGATTCCGGCCACCTGATGTGCGCAGCTTGCTCGTCGATGCAATCGTCGGCACGGGCTGTGCACGGACGCTCTCCGGGCGATTCGCAATCCAGACGGCCATCTCGCCGGGGCCGCGATTGGCCCAGGCGTAGTAAGGAATCGCCACAAAATCCTGCTCGCTCTTACTCACTCGCCCCGATTCGTTATCGGCAAAGCCGAAGGCTCTGCCCTTGATGACGGCGACGCCATTCAACAGGTCGGGCCGGAACTCTGCCGTCAGCCTGGCATCGTCAGGCAGCATCAAGTTGCGCACATGATGAGTTGGACTATCGGGCCACTCGGCGCAATAAACCAGCGGGCCGCGCTGCAAAGCGACGCGACCACGGTCGGCTTCGACCTGCGGATTGGCGACGACACGACGCACAGGCATCGGCAATGTAAGCTCGATCACATCGCCGCGTTTCCAGAGGCGGTTCAGCATGACATAGCCTTTATCGGTGTTGAGCGCCACCGCCTGGCCATTGACTTTGAGCACGACCGGCTCGGTGGAAGAATCCGAGAAGTGATATAGATCGCCGGGGACTGCCTCGTTGCGCGCCCAGCCGGGAATGCGCACATTGATCGTCATCCGGCTGGCGCGGTCGGGCGCGACCGTCACGCGGATGTCGCCTGTCCACGGATAGCGCGTCTCTTGCGCGACACGCAGGGTGCGGCCATTGTCCAGCTTGATCGTCGCCGTGCTGTTGACAAACAGGTTGATGTAAAGCGTGTCGCCCTGCTCGGCATAAACGTAGCCGGGCACAGAGGCCAGAAAGCGCGTCATGTTTCCCGGACAACAAGCGACGCCGAACCAGGGGCTGCGCTGGTGCTGGCCGTTGGATTCGAGCGGATTGGGATAGAAGAACGACTTGCCATCAAGCGACACCCCCGACAGCAGACCGTTGTAAAGCGTCCGCTCCATCACGTCAATGTAGCGCGCATCCTGGTGCAGCAAAAAGAGGCGATAATTCCAAAAGTCATTGCCGATGGCGGCGCAGGTCTCGTTATAGGCGCTCATGTTCGGCAGTTCATAATTGCCACCGAAGGCTTCGCCATTGCCGGTCGCGCCGATGCCGCCCGTAACGTAGAGCTTTTTGTTGACGACGTTCCCCCAGATTCGATCAATGGCCTGAATGTAAGAATCATCACCCGCGAGCGCCGCGACATCGGCCATGCCCGAATACATATAAGTGGCGCGCACCGCATGGCCGACGGCTTCGGTTTGCTCGACGACTTTCATGTGCGACTGATTGTACTGGCGGCCACTGCCTTTCGTGCCGTCCGGGCCGCGCGCATCGAGCAGAAACTTTGCCAGCTTGAGATAGCGTTGATCGCCGGTTTCGCGATAGAGCTTGGCCATGGCCATCTCGGTGATCTGATGACCGGGCCAGATGCTTTGCTTTTCGGGGCCGAAGGTGTGATCGAGCAGGTCTGCGCTCTTGAGCGCAACGTCGAGCAGAGCGCGCTTGCCGGTGGCTTGATAATAAGCCACGGCGGCTTCCGTCAGGTGGCCGATCTCGTAAAGTTCGTGGCTGTCGACGCGCTCCAATTCCCAGCGCCGCGAGCCGGCCCACGGGTGCGGCTTTTCGGGATTGATCGTGCGCGCCGGATAAAGATAGCCGTCGGGTTCTTGCGCTGCGGCGATCTTGGCGATCAAGCCGTCAATATAAGTTTCGAGCTTTGCGTCAGGCTGCACGCTGAGCGTGTAGGCCGCGCCTTCGATCACCTTGTAAAGATCGGTGTCGTCAAAGGGGTAGGCCGGCAGTTTCTTGTCGCGGTTCGGCGCATTGCTGATCGCAGCGGCGGCGCGCTCAAGGTTAGCGATGCGCCCGGTCTCTTCGCACTTGTTGAAAGCGAATGGAATCGTCACCCGGCGATTGATATCGATGCGCGGTGCCCAGAACTGATCATTGAAATGCACGGCGGTGAACGGCACGGGCTTGACCGGATAATCGCGCAAGGGTTTTGCCGCAGCTTGTCGCGGCATGGCGGCGGCGGGCGGTTGTTGATTTGCAGAAGTGACAATGCCGGCGCAGCCCCACATCGCCAACATCAGGACGGCACACGTTTCCTTGAGTTTCATAGGCAATCTCGCTTGCGGTGATCCGGGCCGCTATTGTGACAGACAAGCGATTCGTCATTCAAGCCGCCTCGTTGCTGTCCGTTCAGCGAACCGGGCCGGGCATGTTATGCTGACACTCTCGCAAAGCAGCAATGATCGAAAGCGCCTTCGCGTTCATCGCGGATGATTTGCGCTCGCGGCGGATTGGCCGAATCGTTCGCCTGGGCCATCAGATCGAAAGGTGCAAAGTAAATTTCGCTACTTTGGTAATTTGACTGGGGACGAACTATGAAAAGCAATCGCCTTCATCGCCTCGTTTCATTGATCTGTGCGGCGCTGATTTTCGCGTCGCCGGTTATGCCAATCGCACGGGCGGCTGAACCTGACACGATCATCGTCCACGCAGACAAGCCCGGCGCGACGATCAATCCGCATATGTTCGGCGTCTTCTTTGAAGACATCAACTTCGCAGCCGACGGCGGCATCTATGCCGAGTTGGTAAAGAATCGCTCGTTCGAGTTTCCTGAACCCATGATGGGCTGGAAGAAGATCGAGCGCCGTGGCGGGCACGGAACGCTTGAAGTCTTGGACAAAGATCCGCTCAACGCCGGTAATCTTCATTACTTGCGACTGAGCGGCAGCGCCGTCGGCGAATTTGGCGCGAGCAACGAAGGCTTTCGCGGCATCGGCGTGCGCCAGGGAGCGGAATACAACTTTTCCGTCTATGCCCGCCGCGCTGATGGCAAGCCGGCGGCGTTGCGTATCGAGTTGGTCGATTCGGAGGGCAAACGGCTCGCTTCGACAAAAGTAAGCGGCATTACACAAAGCTGGGCGCGCTATACGGCGCGGCTGCGCGCTTTGGCGACCGAGGCGAAAGCGCAATTGCATCTCTTCATTGAAGGCGGCGCGCTCGATGTCGACATGGTGTCGCTCTTTCCGCAGGACACCTGGAACCGGCGTCCGAACGGTCTGCGGCCCGACCTCGTGCGCTTGCTCAAAGAGATGCAGCCGGGGTTTGTGCGCTTTCCCGGCGGCTGCATCGTCGAAGGCCACGACTTGAATAATCGCTATCAATGGAAGACCACCATCGGCGATCTGAACGCGCGGCCCGTGCTGCTGAACCGCTGGAACGACGAGTTCAAACAGCGCGCCACGCCGGATTACTTTCAATCGTTCGGGCTCGGCTTCTACGAATACTTTTTGTTATGCGAAGACCTCGGCGCTGAACCGCTGCCGATACTCAACTGCGGCATGGCCTGCCAGTTCAACACCGGCCAACTAGCGCCGCTTGACGACCTCGACCCGTACATACAGGACGCCCTCGATTTGATCGAATTCGCCAACGGAGGGGTGGCCAGCCGATGGGGCAGCAAGCGCGCCGCGATGGGGCACGCCGCGCCCTTCAACTTGAAGATGATTGGTGTCGGCAACGAGCAATGGGGGCCGCAGTACATCGAACGCTACGAGCGCTTCAGTAAAGCGCTCAAGGCGGCGCATCCGAAGATCAAGCTGGTGTCGAGCGCCGGGCCGGGGCCTGACGGCGAGCGCTTCGATTTTCTGTGGAAGCGCCTGCGCGCGCTCAATGCCGATGTGATGGATGAACATTACTACATGAAGCCGGAGTGGTTTTTGAAAAATGCCTCGCGCTACGATGATTATGACCGCAGCGGCCCGAAGGTCTTTGCCGGCGAGTTCGCCGCGCAGTCAACCGGCGTGGCTCGTCAAGACAATCGCGGCACCTGGGAATGCGCGCTTGCCGAAGCGGCTTTCATGACCGGCCTTGAACGCAACGGCGATGTCGTAACCATGTCGTCATACGCGCCGCTGTTCGCTCACGTCGAAGCCTGGCAATGGACGCCGAACCTGATCTGGTTCGACAACCTGCGCGCCTTCGGCACGCCGAGTTATTATGTGCAGAAACTGTTCAGCGCCAATGGCGGCAGCGCCAGTTTGCCGGTGACGCTCAATGGCTCGGCGAAAAACGGCGAGGGCAACCTCTACGCCAGCGCCGCGCTCGACGCGCCCGCCGGTCAGGTGATACTGAAGATCGTCAACACCGCTGCCGCGCGTCGCAACATACGAATTGACCTGGCGGGCGTCGTTCGCGTCGCCACCTCCGGCACCGCCTGGAAGCTGGCGAGCGACGACCTCAACGCTGAAAACAGTTTGCCGCAGCCGATGAAAGTCGCGCCGGTTGAATCGAAGTTGACTTTGCCATCATCATCATTTGATTACGAACTCGCGGCCAACTCGCTGGTGGTGCTGCGGCTGCCTTGCCTGGTGAAATAAAAAGCGATGCGCAAGAAATCCAACGACTATCGAATGCTGATCGGCGTGCTGATGCTTCTGCTCTTGAGCGCCCTGGCTTTGGCGTCGCCGCGCCTGAGCGAAAGCGGGTACGCCGCGTGGCTGCGCTATGACGCGATAGATGAACCGGCCCTCAGGCAAGCGTATGAACGATTGCCCGCCGCCATTGTCACGCTTGATGAATCGATGGTGATCGAAGCCGCTCGTGAAGAATTGTTGGGCAGCGTGCGCCGTATGCTCGGCAGAACCTTGCGCCTTGAGTCGCGGCTGCCACAAGAGGATGCGATTTTACTCGGCACGCTTGAGACGCTGCGCAAAACCTTTCCGGCGCTCAGACCGGGCGTCGCCTTGAAAGCCGATGGCTTTCTGCTGAAGACCTTGAAGCGCGACGGCCATTCGTATCTGATCGTCACCGCTTTGAATGATCGCGGCGTGCTCTATGGCGCGTTTGCGCTGCTGCGCCGCCTGGCGCTGCACCAGCCGATTGAGGCGCTTGATGAACTAGAGAATCCTTACGCGCCGGTTCGTATGCTGAATCACTGGGACAATCTCGACGGCAGCATCGAGCGCGGCTATGCAGGGCCATCGATCTTCTTCGCCAACAACAATGTCGTCGAAGACCTCAGCCGCGTGCGCGACTATGCGCGATTGATGGCCTCGGTCGGGCTCAACAGTTGTTCGATCAACAACGTCAATGCGAATCCGCGCGTCATCAGCCCGGAGTTTCTGCCGCAACTGGCGCGCGTCGCCGCAGTCTTTCGCGTCTGGGGCGTCAGGCTATTCGTCTCGATTGATTTCAGCAGCCCGCAGAAACTCGGCGGCCTCGACACCTTCGATCCGCTCGACACGCGCGTCGCCCAGTGGTGGAAAACGCAGGTCGATGAAATTTACGCGGTGATTCCCGACTTCGGCGGCTTTGTGCTGAAAGCCGATTCCGAAGGCCGCGTCGGCCCCTCAGCTTATGGGCGCACGCATGCGGATGCGGCAAACGTGATTGCCGGCGCGCTCAGACCGCACGGCGGCGTCATCTTTTATCGCGGCTTCGTCTATGACCATCACATGGATTGGCGCAACTTGAAAAACGACCGCGCCGCTGCCGCCTATAACAACCTGCATGGGCTCGACGGCCAGTTTGCCGATAATGCCGCTTTACAGATCAAACACGGGCCGATTGATTTTCAAGTGCGCGAGCCGGCCTCGCCGCTGTTCGGCGGGCTTGAAAAAACTAATCAAGTGATTGAGCTACAAATCACCCAGGAATACACAGGCCAGCAGCGGCATCTCTGCTTTCTCGTGCCGATGTGGAAAGCCGTGCTCGACTTTGACATGCAAGCCAACGGCGCGGGCACGCCGGTCAAACAACTGGTCGCGGGCCGAACCTTCAAGCGGCCCATCGGCGGTTTTGTCGCGGTCTCGAATGTCGGCGCGAGCCCGACCTGGCTCGGCCATCATCTGGCAATGGCCAATCTTTACGGCTTCGGACGCCTGGCCTGGAATCCTGATTTGAGCAGCAAGCAGATTGCTGAAGAATGGACGCGACAAACCTTCGGCCACGACCCGCAAGTGGTGCAGACGATCACCGCTCTCGAACTCGACTCCTGGCCGGTTTATGAAAAGTACAGCGGGCCGCTCGGTGCCGGGACGTTGACCGACATCATCAACATACACTACGGGCCGGCTCCTGAATCATCCGAATATAACGGCTGGGGCCAGTGGCATCGCGCTGATGAAAAAGGCGTCGGCATGGATCGCACCGTGGCGACGGGCACCGGCTACATTGGCCAGTACCGCCCGGCGGTGGCGAAGATGTATGAAGAGCTTTCGACTTGTCCTGATGAATTGTTGTTATTCATGCATCACGTGCCGTACACCTACGTCCTGCATTCGGGCAAGACGGTGATTCAGCACATTTATGATTCACATTACGAAGGTGCGGAAGCCGCCGCCGGCTTCGTCAAACAGTGGCGGACGCTCAAAGGGCGCATTGACGAAGCGCGCTACGCGGAAGTCGAAGCGCACCTGGAGTATCAAGCCGGCCACGCCCGTGTTTGGCGCGATGCGATCTGCAACTGGTTCCTACGCAAGTCCGGCCTGCGTGATGCGAAGGGCCGAGCGGGCAATTATCCAAATCGCCTTGAAGCCGAAGCCATGCAGTTGAAGGGTTATCAAATCCTTGACATCACGCCCTGGGAAGCGGCCTCCGGCAGCAAAGCGATTGCGTGCACAAGCAGCGACCGGCATTGCTCGGCAAGCTTTCGTTACAACGGCAAAGCCGGCTGGTTCGATCTCGACGTGCAGTATTTTGATGAGAGCGATGGCAAGTCGCAGTTCAAACTGTTTGTTGGCCAACAACTGGTTGACGAATGGACGGCTGACGATCATCTGCCGACGACCAAACCCGACGCGCACAGTTCGACGCGCCGTTGTGTGCGCGGCCTGGCCTTGCGCCCCGGCGACCAGGTTCGCATCGAAGCTACAGCCGATGGCAGCGAGCAGGCCGCCATTGATTACATCGAAATCAACCCGGCTGAACATCTGATGAATCGATAAAGCGCGGCTGTGTTCGCAGCCAATTTAGGCGCTTCACTTAATCGCGAAGACCGCGCCCGTCAGCGTCACTTTCGTCGTCAGCACCTGTGTCGAACTCGGCTGCGCGCCCGGCTGCGCGCCACCGACGGTGATTTCAAAATCTCCGGGCTCAACCACGCGCTTGAATTGTTGGTCGACGAGCGACCATTGTCGCGGCGTCAACGTGAACGTAACCACCTGTGATTCGCCGGGACGTAGATGAATGCGCTTGAAGCCTTGCAGGGCGCGCAACGGCACAGGCACCGTCGCCTGTAGATCTTTGACGTAAAGCTGAACCACTTCGTCGCCGGCCACTTTGCCCGTGTTGGTCACGCGAACTTTGACGGTGACCGTTGCGCCGGCCCTGGCGCGTTTGGGCACCGAAAGATTGCTGTAGGCGAAGCGCGTATAGCTCAGGCCATAACCGAACGGATAGAGCGGCTCGCCCGTGAAGTAGCGATAAGTGCGGCCCGCCATGCGGTAGTCTTCAAAGGGCGGCAATTGCTCGATGGATTTATAAAAGGTCACCGGCAAGCGGCCCGCCGGGTTGGTGTCGCCGAACAGCACATCGGCCAGCGCCGTGCCGCCTTCTTCGCCCGGATACCATGTCTGCATAATGGCCGGGAGATGCTCGTTGGCCCAGTTGATCGCCAGCGCCGAACCGCTGGTCAAGACTAACACCACAGGCTTACCGGTCGCGGCCAGCGCTTTTAACAATTCCTCCTGCACCTTCGGCAAACGAATGTCTGTGCGGTCGCCGCCGCGAAAACCTTCCAAGCCGACGTTCATCTCTTCGCCTTCGAGACGCGGTGTAATGCCGCCTACAAAAATCACGACATCCGATTCTGCCGCCAGCGCCACGGCTTTATTAGTCGGCCCGGCTTCCACCAAATCGCAGCCCTGCTCATAAACCACGGTCGTCTGCGGCGCGACCTTGTTCTTGATGCCTTCAAGCAAGGTCACCGCGCGCGACGGCGTGCCGTTGTAGTTGCCCAGCAAGACGAGCGGATCGGCGGCTGTCGGCCCGATGACGGCGATCTTCTTCAGGTCGCGCTTGAGCGGCAGCATGCCGCCGTCATTCTTGAGCAAGACGATGGATCGCCGCGCCGCTTCGAGCGCCAACTGGCGATGCGCCGGACTATCATTTTCTGATATGGGAATCCGCGCAAAGGCGACCATTTCCGGCGGGTCGAACATGCCTAGCTTGAAGCGTGCCGCCAATAGGCGACGCAGTGAAACGTCTATCTCGGCTTCGCTGATCAGCCCGCGCTTCACCGCTTCAATGAGAGATTTGTATTCCTGACCACATGACAGGTCTGTGCCGATCTTGACCGCCATGGCCGAGGCTTCGGCTTCCGTCTTGACGAGCTTGTGGCCGGCGTAAATGTCGGAAATCGCCCCGCAGTCGGAGACCACATAGCCGTTGAATCGCCAATCCTCGCGCAGCAGCCTGCGCAATAAGGTGTCGCTGGCGCAGCAGGCTTCGCCCATATAACGGTTGTAGGCGCACATCACCGAATCCGCGCCGGCCTCTTTGACGCAGGCTTCAAATGCCGGCAGATAGGTATCGTAGAGATCGCGTTGATCGGTCACCGCATCGAAGCGATGGCGTTCGGGTTCCGGGCCGCTGTGCACGGCGTAGTGTTTTGGAGTCGAGATTACTTTGTAATACTTCGGGTCATTGCCCTGAAGCCCTTTGACGAACTGCACGCCCATGCGCGCCGTAAGGTATGGATCTTCGCCGTAAGTTTCCTGGCCGCGACCCCAGCGCGGGTCGCGAAAAATGTTGATGTTCGGGCTCCACATGGTCAGGCCCTTGTAGCGGCCATAGTCGCCGGAACGTGCGGCTTCGTGATGCTTGGCGCGCGCTTCGGTCGAGATAACATCGGCAACGCGCAGCATCAGATCGGTATCCCAGGTGGCCGCCAATCCTATGGCCTGCGGAAAGACCGTCGCAAGACCGGCGCGCGCCACGCCGTGCAGGCTCTCGTTCCACCAGTTGTAAGCCGGAATGTCCAATCGCTGGATGGCGGGCGCACGGTCGATCATTTGCGAGACCTTCTCTTCGAGCGTCATTCGCGAAATCAGATCACTGACTCGCTCATCAACCGGCAGGCGCGGGTTCTTATACTTCGGCAGCGGCTGATTGGTTTGCGCCGCAAGCGACAGGCTGAAGATTACCGAGAGAATGACCGCCGCGAGGAATTTCGTGAGCCTCATTTCATATGCCTCATGGAGCCTGCAAAGCAGGCGGGAGAATATCGCCCAGAGCATCATCTTTAAATCGAACCGCACGACACTGGGACAGAAGATTGGCCATAGAGACACAGAGACACAGAGAGAAAATAAAAAAGTGCTGAGAAGAACCAAAGATGTTTATCTTCTTCTCTGTGCCTTTGTGCCTCTGTGGCAATCTCTTTCTCTGCCATTCTTATGCGCTCGGATTTAGGATGCTTATCGTAGCGAGACACTGGCAATCGGAATTTCTGCGCCGGTCAATCCGTCAGATTGCGCTTTGAGCTTGATCTGTCCCGGATGGCCTGCGAGGGTGCGAACAATGACCAGGCATAGCCCGTTGTAAGCACGGCGCTCTTTGGCTTGAAAAGATTCGTGACTCGTAGCATCGCCATTGTCTACGGCTACGATTTCTCCCGGCCCTGAAAGCTCGAAGCGAATACGATTCTTCGAGCGCGGTACTAACTGACCGTCATGGTCGGCAACACTCACGGTCACAAACGCCAGATCCTGACCATCGGCTTTGAGACGCGGGCGGTCGGCTTGAAGCCTGACTTGCGAGGCCACGCCGGTGGTGCGTGTGACCGCTTCAGCCCATTGCTTGCCGTTTTTGTAAGCGACGACGCGCAACTCGCCCGGCTCATACTTCACCTCGTCCCAGCGCAGCCGGTACTGATATAGCGCTTTCTTCCTGCGCCCCAACGAGCGGCCATTCAAGAACAACTCGGCTTCGTCGCCTGAGGTGTATACATGCACGGGTGTAACTTGGCCTACACGTTCGGGCCAGTTCCAATGCGGCAGAATGTGAGCCATCGGCAAATCGGCACGCCATCGCGCCTGATAGATGTAGAAGCGATCTTTCTTGAAGCCGCACAGATCAAGGATGCCAAAATACGAACTGCGCGCTGGCACACGAATTTTCCCCATCTCCTTAAGTTCGCGAGCCATCCGTTCCTGCTCTGCCGGGTCAGTAAAATTCAGCATGCTGCTGGTGTCGCCGCCGAACGGCGTCGGCTCGCCTAGATAATCAAAGCCTGTCCAGACGAACTCACCGCCGGTGAACGGGAACTCGTCCTGTCCGCGAAACTCTGTGTCGGGCGGCGTCGCCCACGGCGGCGCAGCCAGATCATAAGAACTAACCTGAAAATCGGCTCGCCCCTGGCTTTTATCGTCAGAGAGCGGAAAGAAATATTCGCCGCGCGAACTGACACACGAAGCCGTCTCGGTGCCGATCAGCGGGATCAGCGGATTGCTCTTGCGGAAGCGGCCATACTCCATCGGCTTATAGTTGTAGCCGAAGACATCAACCGTCTTCTGAAAGCCGTTGAAACCTGAGGGCGTGATGTTGCAGGCGGCAGTCGCCGGGCGCGTCGGGTCTTCTTCGTGAACGATACGGACCAGGGCTTCGGCGATGGGGATGCCTTCGGGCGCAACCTGCTCGCTGATCTCATTGCCGATGCTCCACAAAATGACCGACGGATGATTGCGGTCGCGGCGAATCAAGGCGCGCATATCCTTCTCGTGCCAATCGTCGAACAGCAGGTGGTAATCGTTCGGTTTCTTGGCGCGTCGCCAGCAATCGAACGATTCATCCATCACGACAACTCCCATGCGGTCGCAGAGATCGAGCAATTCGGGGGCCGGCGGATTGTGGCTGGTGCGGATGGCATTGACGCCCATCTCTTTGAGCAGCTCGATCTGACGCTCTAAAGCGCGCGTGTTGATGGCCGTACCCAGCGACCCCAGATCGTGGTGATCGCAGACGCCATTGAGCCGCACCGCTTCGCCGTTGAGCAGGAAGCCCTTGTCGGCATCAAACTTGATCGTGCGAATCCCGAAGACGGTTTCATAGCGGTCAACTACTTTGCCGCGCTGTTCAACGCTAACCACGAGCGTATAAAGCTCCGGGGTTTTCAGGCTCCACAGCTTTGGCTGGTTGATTTGTATATTTGTAGTTCCTGTTACGTTTCCACCAGGAGCGAGGCCGTAGCGCAACGGCTGGGCGAAGGCTATCGCGCCGCCGATTTTCTGGCCATCGGCGGCGAGTTTGTAAACCTCTGTCCTGACGGTGATGCCCGTCTCATCAGCAGCAGTGTTTTCGATAGTATATTGGAGATGTGCCGTAGCCGTGGACGCATTGACTTCTGGGGTCGTCACAAAGGTTCCCCAGTGACGGACGTGAACGGACGCGGTTTTCACCAGCCAGACGTTGCGATAGATGCCGCCGCCGGGATACCAGCGCGATGATTCGGGCGGGTTATCCAGGCGGATGGCGATGACGTTATCTCTGCCGAAATCGATGTAAGGCGTCAAATCAAGCTCGAACGACGCATAGCCGTAAGGCCAGCCGCCGACGAATTGATCGTTCAACCAGATGGTCGCATAAGCCATCGCGCCGTCGATATCGAGATAAAAGCGTTTGTCTCGGTCGCTCGCCGCAACCGTGAAGTGTTTGCGATACCAGGCGACGCCCCACCAGGGCAGCTTGCCGGTTTCGCCGGAATTGGCCTGATCAAACGGCCCTTCGATGCCCCAATCGTGCGGCAGGCGCAACTGCCGCCAGTTGCGGTCATCAAAGCGGCGCTCGGTATAAGCGACATCTGTGCCGAGGTTTCCCTGCGGTCGCCTGGTCGTCATCGCGCCGCCCGCCAGTTCATTGCCGGTGGCCGTCACCCAGTCTTTGATTTTGGCGTAACCCAGGCGGCCTTCGACGCCCGGCGGATCGCCCTTCTGAAAACGCCAGTCGTCGTTGAACGCCAGTCGCTCGCGCGGCCCGCTGGCAGCGCGGGCCGAGGCCGAAAGCAAACCCGCGCACAGACAGATGACCAGACCTATACAAAACCCGGCTCGCTGGGCGACGCCGGGATGGCGGCTTCGCGAAACCGTAGAGTCAATCGCGTGGCGCATGGATTCTCCTATCTATGATCAGCGATTGCGCGCTGATTGAGTGATGCTGATCGCTTTGCTGAGCTTGAGGTCTGCCGATGATCGCCCGACCATGATTTGTACGCGGTCGCGTTCGACGTAATCCTGAGTTGCTGCCCTAAATTCTTCAACGTCTTAGTTCTGCTTCCGTGTTTTTCTCCCCGCTGTTGACAATGATTTGGGCAAATCCAACTCATCATCAACCAAGACATTGATTGAAAGCCCGGTCAGCTTTGAGTAGGCCAATAAGACCAAATGCGACGGGGCTCTTTTATCCCTCTCGAATTCTCCAACGTAATGCGGGCGCAAATCTCCACTGCCTTTGCTTTGTAAAGCTCGCGTCATTTCTGCGATTGTAAACTCAAACTGCTCTCTAATCCTACGCAGCTTGTCAGCGAGATGCTTAGATCGCGGTTGTGCCCCACGTCCCACTAGGCTTTACCTCCCAATGGGCGCTTGCATATCAACCTATTTAGGTGTATAAATGGGTTGGTTTTCAGGTCTGCCGAGTACACCAAAGTGTTTCGAGACCTGCTCACTGTCAATCCGTGAGTCTACCACGTTCGCCGCTTATGACAGAAGAAACAAAGAAAGAAGCACACCACGAAGGCAATGGGCAGAAACCCATAGAGGTAACACCCATAAAATTGCTTGAGATTATCCTTAAAGTCGTACTGAAAAACCGAATCACAGATGAAGAAGTTGAGACGATTTGCTCTAACTACTATAAGACGGTTAAAGATTGGTGGGGAGAGTAGAATTTATTGGCGAAGTTTGCTACCCCTAAGCGATCAGAGCAAGGTCTCAGCCAGACGGACGTGACCGTGTAAGGCAAGGCGCTCGCGTTGCTCGTGGCTTCACAAGCCGGACAGTCTGATTTTACAATTGTGTAGCATTGCATTAACACAGTTGAAAGACGCGTGCGGTATAAGATGAAGATTCGGGCCGAAAAGGCGCGATTAGTGAGAGCCGGCAAACCTCTGCACCCAACGATCCAGCTCTATCGGATTGACGCCGCATCGAGGAGCCAGGCTGCGCGTGAGGCAGCCCGCGCCGGCGCTGCCGATCATCGGCAGCGTTTTCCAGTATGCAGCGCGCGCGCGATTGCGCTAATCTGATTATTTGGTTCTGCGAGATTATGATAAGGAGAAGCAAGGTGAAAACACTGAAAGAATTGGCACTGGAAGCCTGGTCGCAAGAGCAAGAGAAACGCCGACAGTCCGACTACAAAAAGCGCAAGCGGCTGGCAAAGAAGATCGAAGGCGAGATTGATGATTTGCTGCCGAAAGACGCGGACGATTATGCCTTCGAGCGCAATCTTGAAGACAAGCGCTACGAGGCGATTGTGAGCACAGAGGAAGCCGGCGGCGTGCTGCGATTCACGCACGACGACAAAGACCGTCTGGTGATCATCGGCGAATGTCCTGCCTGTCGCGGCGAAGCCTTGAGCAAGCCCATAGAGGATATGGCCGATCTCGGACAACTGCTTGAAAACTTTCAGGCCGGCGGATCACACGATTGTCCCATCAAACGACCCTAATCCGTTGCCAGTGGCGTAGGTCTGCGGCATAAACCGGCAGAAGGAACGAGGGATTATTCGCGCCGCGTTAATGTAATCTACAACACGGTCGCGGTTAACGGGGAGCGAGATGGCGCGCGCCGGTGCGGAGGCTTGCTTCCCCCTCAGGCTTTTTCCTGATTGGCGGTCGATAATATCATTTCCCACCGCTTTCCTCGCCTCTCGTAAATATCCATCGCGGAGTACCTGCCATCGTAGCCCGCCTTCTTCGATTGTGCTCTCACACTCAGGCTGGCCTGCACCGTCGCCACATCTTCACGGACGCTCACCTGAAGCGCTTCAATCTTGATCGCTTCGAACCTGAAGTCGCCATTCGTAAGATCGGCCAGCCACTCCTGTTTGGTTAGATTGACTCCATTAGGATCAGTGAAGATGAAATCATCTGCCAGGATGGAATCAAGCACCTGCGTGTCCTTCTTAAGACAAGCTTCAATAAAACTATACTCAAGCTCCATAATCTGGTGTTGCTCACTGGTGCATTGATCTGTCATGCAACCGTCCTCCTTAAATGAGGAATTACTATATCAAATGTAGGAGGCGGGCGGCATGATTCCGTGCCCGTTTTCAGAGGTATACATTCCTGCTACGGCGGCGTGTCGCTCGACCGTTCAGGGGGCGCTCAAATGAGTCAACAGAATTTCTCGACAATCCTTCTCACGGTATTCATATTCCGTGAGGTTGTCTCAGTCCCTAGCGCCTTGCCAAGCAGTGTTCCGAAAACATCTGAGTCCTTGCCCGGCGCGCGGCGCAACCAGTAGACCTCTCGCTTGCCGATACGGACTTCATCATTGTCCGTGTTTAGGGCCGTCAATGCTTGCTGCACTGCCGGCTTCGGTTTTTCCCGAAGAAAGATTGCGTAAACCACCGCACCAGATCCCATCTCAGCAAGCTCGAATGGTTGTTGCCGTGCGACCGCAGCGAGTTCGGGAGCCGTCCGCAGGAACGTCGCCACCTGATACCCAAGAGCCTCTGCAAGCAGCCTCTCGATCTTTTGCTCCAATGTGCGGCTCCTGTCTTCAGCAGATTCAAACACGATGTTTCCGCTCGCTATCACCGTCTCGACGCTGCTGAAGCCGAGTGATGCGAAGAGTCGGCGCAAGTCCTGCATTTTGACGGTGTGACCGCCAACATTGATTCCACGGAGAAACGCGATGTGACGTTGCATACTCAGTCTTTATCATGTGGCGATAGCCTTATGTCAACCGCGTGCCGCTCTCGGAAGCTTACGGACTGGTAGGAGTGAGCACGCCGGCATCACAACGGGCCAGGCCGGGTCAACGCGCGGGCCGCGCCGTTGAAAACGCCGCTCAGAGTGTCCACAAAGTGTCCGCGCCAGGTGAAGATTTTCGCCAGGCTCGCGGGTTTTAAAAGAAGAAAAAGCCGGAAAAAGATGGCAGGCAAATAAAATAGCGGAACCCCATGGGAAATCAGGGTTCCGCTATTTATGTAATTGGCTCCTGAGGTAGGACTCGAACCTACAACCCTCCGGTTACGCATGGGCCTACGCTTTCGCATAGGGGCGGACTATCTCATCAACTTCATGGGAAGTTGCCGGGCGCTAGTGGAGTTTTATTGGTCAGGTTCCTCAACTCCTAGTCTCTGCACGTTCCTGCTTACACGATGACCTTTCAGCAGGCTTCGCTCAGGATTGCCGTACCAGCTACTGCTGGGGTAGGGTTTTCTGAATTCACCCAGTTTTTCAACCACAGTCACCTGTGGAAGCTGCATTGTTACAGCCGGATGCTCTGCCATTGAGCTACTCAGGAATAAATCAGTTTTCAAATAACCATTCAACGGAAATGAAAAACTACCAGACGGCGCGTGATGGTGTCAACTGCGGGCTTGCGGCGCTCGCTTGCTCGTGCTTTCGGATTTCCACTACACTATGGCACCTCTTGAAGTTCGATCCACTCATCAGGAGGGGCCCCGCAGTACCAGCAGGCGGTTTCCAGGAATGTTCGGGGGGACGGTGATATGCGATAATCGCTTTTGCAACAATCCCTTTTGCAACCAGGGGCGCAGACCGTAGGATGGAGCTGAGTAATGCCAGGCACCGAGGAAGGATTCCGTCAAAGCGAGAGGCCGTTTGATGAACTTGAAAGCTCAGCCTCAAGCGGTCGCACCTGGAAACGCGCTCTCCTGGTGATCCTCTGTATTCTGCTGGGTAGTTGCCGCTCGCAGCCAACCGACGCCAGACCCGCCATCGAATTCAGCAAGGTTCCCCAAAGAGCAGAGGGCGGGCCGGACAAACTCGAAATCATCGAAGGGCGTGTCATCGGCGCGCGCTCCGGGCAACAGATCGTTTTATTTGCCAAGAGCGGTGCCTGGTGGGTACAGCCACTCGTTGACCAGCCATTCACGATCATTGAAGCAGATTCGCAATGGAAGAACTCAACCCACCTGGGAACGGAGTATGCCGCCCTTCTGGTCGAGCCCGGATACCATCCGCCGGCAACCCTGGATGTGCTGCCAGTCGCTGGCGGTGCGGTGGTCGCCGTGGCCACGGCGAAAGGCGCAGAGCCTACGCCCGAAGACTCTAAGACCCTGCAATTCAGCGGCTACGAGTGGAAAGTCCGCAGCACGGCAAGCGAACGTGGCGGCAGGACGAATCCCTACGATCCGGCGAACGCCTGGACAGACGCCAGCGGGTTCCTGCATCTGCGCATCACCCAACACACCGGCCAGTGGACATGCGCGGAAGTGCGCCTCACGCGCAGTCTCGGCTACGGCTCGTATCGATTCGTCGTGCGCGAAGCCGCGCATCTGGAACCGACTGTCGTATTGAGCATGTTTACCTGGGATAATCTGGAAGCCGACCAGAATCACCGCGAACTCGGCATTGAGATCGCTCGCTGGGGTGATCGCAACAGCAAGAATGCGCAATATGTGATCCAGCCTTATTATGTTCCTGCCAATGTTGCCCGGTTTATAGCGCCCTCAGGAGTTCTCACCCATTCGTTTCGTTGGGAACCGGGAAGGGCGGCCTTCAGAACCCTTCGCGGCTCCGTCGACGGCAACGGATCACCCGTCGTCGCCGAACATGTCTTCACGTCGGGAGTCCCTTCTCCTGGCGATGAATCAATCCACCTGAACCTGTATATCTTCGGCGTCTCCGGAGAACCTCCGCAAAACGATGCTGAGGTTGTCTTTGAGAAATTCGAATACTTTCCGTGATGCGCAGGCTCTACAGCACCTGTTTATTCAGATGGCTCCTGGCCGGACTCGCAGCGGCGGGTTTCGTCATCGCTGCCCGCGCCGCAGAGCCAGATCGAGCCCTGTCGCAGTACATACGCAACCGCTGGGGAACCGAAAGAGGATTTCCGGGCGGGCCAGTCTATGCCATCACCCAGACCGCCGACGGCTATCTTTGGATCGGCACAGAGAAAGGTCTGGTGCGTTTCGATGGATTGAACTTCCAACTGATCCAGCACGCCAACACACCTGCCCTTCCCGATGGCCCGATTCTTGGGTTGACAGCCGACGCCGAAGGAAATCTGTGGATACGCTTGCGTGGGCCGAACGTGTTGCGTTACCGCGATGGAAAATTTGAGAATGTCTTACGCGATATTGAGCCGGGAGAGGTCGGGGTCACGGCTATGTGCCGTGGAAAAAACGGCGGGATTCTGCTTTCAGGACTCATCACCGGCACGGTCAGCTACAGCCAGGGAAGCGTGCTGAGGCTTGCGCCCAGGGTCAACCTGCCTAACTTTCTGGTGATTTCAATGGCGGAAACCCCCGGCGGCGACATCTGGATTGGTACGCGAGATACAGGGCTCTTCTACCTCAGCGAAGGACAGCTTGTCGCCGTCGCCGCAGGATTGCCTGATCGGAAGATCAACTGTCTTCTGCCCATCAGTGATCGGGAACTGTGGATCGGCACAGATAACGGTGTCGTGCGCTGGAATGGGACAGAGATCACCAGGGCCGGTGTGCCGCCGGCGCTCAGCCGCATACAGGCGCTGGCCATGATCAGGGATCGCGACGCGAACGTATGGGTCAGCACGTCGGGCGGGCTTCTCAGGCTCGATGCCAGCGGCATTGCTTCAATTGATCAACGCAACTATCGACCAAGCGAGGGCGTGACCGCGCTGTTTGAAGACCGCGAGGGAAATATCTGGGTAGGCAGCACGCAAGGCATCGAGCGTCTGCGTGACAGCGACTTTATGACCTATTCGGTTGCAGAGGGCATGCCGTCGGAAAGCAACGGGCCGGTTTACGCCGATGCGGAAGAGCGCACCTGGTTCGCTCCTTCGGCGGGCGGGCTCTACTGGCTCAGAGGCGGGCAAATCGGGCGCGTCACAACCGCCGGACTGGATCGCGATGTGGTCTATTCAATCGCCGGCGGCAAAGGCGAATTGTGGGTCGGCAGACAACGCGGTGGATTGACACGCCTGCGTTATAGAGATGGCTCGTACAAGGCGGATACTTACACACAGGCAGAAGGGCTCGCGCAAAACAGCGTCTACGCGGTTCACCAGAATCGTGATGGAAGCGTCTGGGCCGGCACCCTCAGCGGCGGCGTTAGCCGGTTCATCGATGGCCGATTCACCACCTACACGACGGCCAATGGGCTGGCGTCGAACACGGTTGCCGCGATACTGGAAAGCGCCGATGGCACGATGTGGTTTGCGACACCGAACGGCTTGAGCGCGCTGTCGAAAGGCCGCTGGCAGGTCTATACGGTTCGAGACGGCTTGCCCTCGGAGAACGCGAACTGTCTTTTCGAAGATTCGACGGGCGTGCTCTGGATAGGCACCGTCGAGGGACTCGCCTTCTTCAATTCCGCTGGCATACAGATTCCTGCCAATACGCCCGCGCCATTGCATGAACAGATATTAGGGCTGGCCGAAGACCGTAACGGATGGCTCTGGATAACCACGGCGAATCACCTGCTGCGGGTGAAGCGCGACAGCCTGCTGAGCGGCGGCCTCACAGATGTAGATGTGCGCGAGTACGGTCTTGCGGACGGCTTGCAAGGGCTTGAAGGCGTCAAGCGGCATCAATCCGTTGTCGCCGGTCTGCAAGGGCGGATCTGGTTTTCCATGAATCGCGGGCTGTCTGTGGTTGATTCCAGCCGACTGACCGGCAGTTCTCCTCCAGCCCTGGTTCGCATTCAAACGATTTCGGCAGATGGCCGCTCCGTTGATCTGCAAGAACCGGTGTATATTCCGGCGGCTCGTCAGAGGCTGGCATTCAGCTACGCGGGGCTGAGCCTTTCGGTGCCTGAGCGGGTTAAATATCGCTACATGCTCGACGGCTTCGATCACCAGTGGAGCGAGCCAGTCGCAACCCCTGAAGCGATCTACACCAATCTCAGTCCGGGCGTCTATCGCTTCCGCGTGATCGCCAGCAACAGTGACGGGCTCTGGAATAGCACGGAAGCCATGATCCGATTCGAAATCGAGCCGGAATTCTGGCAGACATGGTGGTTTCAGCTCTCAGGTATACTGGTCTTTATGCTTTCCGTACTGGCTTTTTATCGCTTCCGGCTGCACCGTTTGACCAGGCAATTGAATGTTCGCTTTGAAGAACGACTCGCCGAGCGGACGCGCATCGCGCAGGAACTGCACGATACGCTGTTGCAGGGCTTCTTGAGCGCCGCTATGCAACTGGATGTCGCGGCTGATCACTTGCCCGCCGAATCGCCGGCCAGGCCGATGCTCTCCCATGTTCTACAGTTAATGAGGCAGGTCATTGACGAGGGCCGGAACGCCGTTCAAGGACTGCGGTCGTCTAATCGTAGCGGCTCTTTTAATCTCGAACAGGCATTTTCCCTGATCCAGGAAGAACTGGCCATCCAAGCGCCCATTGGATTTCGTGTCATTGTTGAAGGCCGCCCCAGGGCCCTGCACCCGATCATTCGCGATGAAGTCTACCGTATTGGCCACGAAGCCCTGGTCAATGCCTTCCGCCACTCCGCCGCCCGCAGCATCGAGGTCGAGGTCGCCTATCTGGCAAACCACTTGCGCCTTCTGGTCCGCGATGACGGGCGCGGCATCGACCCACAAGTCCTGCGGTCGGGACTTGATGGACACTGGGGGCTTTCCGGCATGCGCGAGCGTGCAGAGAGAATCGGTGCGCGGCTCAAAGTCCGCAGCCGCGCCGCCAGCGGCACCGAAGTCGACCTGACGGTCCCAGGCCATGTGGCTTTCCAAGACCCGTCTTCACTGCGCCCGTTGCGCTGGTTTGCTAAATTCTATCGGCGAAAGGCCGACGCCGAGACCATCGAGACCGAGAAGCGAGGCAGATAAATGAGCGATCAAAGTAGCATACGCATCCTGAGCGTCGATGATCACCCTTTGCTGCGCGAGGGAATCGCCGCCATCATCAACAATCAACCGGATATGCAGATGGTGGCGCAGGCGGCGACCGGCTGCGAGGCCATTCAACTATTTCGCCAGCACCAGCCGGACGTGACTCTCATGGATCTGCGGCTTCCCGACATGAGCGGCATCGATGCGTTGATCGCCATCCGCACAGAATTTACTGAAGCCCAGATCATCATGCTGACGACGTTTGAAGGCGACGTTGATATACGACGGGCGCTTGAGGCGGGAGCGCGGGGCTATGTGCTCAAGAGCATGCCGCCTAAGGAACTGATCGAAGTCATTCGCCAGGTCTATGCCGGGAAGCGGCGAATTCCGGCGGAGGTGGCGGCGCATCTGGCAGAGCACTACGGCGAGGATAGGCTGACCGTGCGAGAGATAGAAGTGCTGCGCGAAATCGCCGGCGGCAACCGCAATCGAGACATCGCCGAACGGCTGTTCATTTCCGAGGAGACGGTCAAGGTACACGTCAAGCACATCATGGAGAAGCTCGGAGCCAGCGACCGCACGCAGGCGGTGGCCATAGCCTTGCGGCGCGGCATCATCCAGTTGTGAGCCGCACAGAGCGTCCGGTCAAAGATCATAACCCGATAGTGGTAGGAAAAGATCATGAGTCTTGGGGATTCGCTTTTAGATAACAGCCATTACACTCATGTGTGCTCGAAGAATGCCGACGAATACTAAGGAGGCAAGGCTCTGCAAAGGCTATTTTCCAGGTTTCCGAGCGGGCGGTCTGGCCTGGGCCTGCTGCTGTTGCGAGCAGCGGTTGGGCTAACCGCCGTCGTTCAAGGCGGAGTCTATCTGGCTGAAGACCGCCATACGACGCTTGGAGCGTGGGCCGTCGGCTTCCTGGCACTCGCCATTGGCGCTGCGCTTCTGATCGGGTTTCTCACGCCACTAGCCGGCCTATTGGCGGGGCTAGTCAGTGCAGGCGGCGCGCTTTCATGGTTTCCAGCGCCGACCGCGAATTTGTTAGACGCCAGGCTATCGGTGGTCTTTGTGATCACGATGGCGGCAGCTATTGTGCTACTTGGGCCGGGAGCCTTTTCGCTCGATGCCCGTCTGTTCGGACGCCGCGAGATCATCATTCCGCAGGCTTCACGTTCGCCGAAACCTTGACATCACAGGCGGCCTGCGATGATTCGCGCCGCCCAAGACGAGGACATACAATGACGCTTCTGTTTGCCTTTCTCATTGGACTGTTTGCGGGGCTGCGCTCGCTTACGGCCCCGGCGGCGACGGCCTGGGCCGTGTACCTGGGCTGGCTGAGACTTGAGCGCCCGCTCTCGCTGATTGGCTCGCTGCCCTCAGTCGTGATCTTCACACTGCTCGCCGTAGTCGAACTGGTCGCCGACAAACTGCCGAAAACCCCCAGCCGCACAGCGCCTCCGGGCCTGATCGCACGAATTGTGATGGGAGGATTGACGGGGGCTTGCATTGCCGCTGGCGGCGGGCAAGGCGTCTTGCCTGGCGTTCTGCTTGGTGCCCTCGGCGGCGTGGTTGGCTGTTTCGCAGGCTATCAGGCGCGCGCCCGGCTCGTGAAAGCTCTGGGCACGCCCGACATCACCGTCGCCTTGCTGGAAGACCTGGTGGCCGTCGCCGGCTGCCTGTGGGTGGTTTCGCGATTCTAAGGAAGGCGGCGGCGAAACAAAGGAATAGAGCAATGAAGCAAACACTCGCAGGTAAAGTGGCATTAGTTACCGGCGGATCGTGCGGCATTGGCGCGGCGATTGCCAAACGTCTAGCCGCTGATGGCGCAGCCATTGGCCTCACCTACACCAGCGCGCAACAACCAGCCGAGGAAGTAGTGCGCGCCGAGGATATTGATTTTCGGCTGACCTGCGGTGACGATGAAACCTGTGTTGAGGCAGGGAATCGAAAGCCAGCGGGGCAGGAGCCGGGCACACAAATCCTAAGGCGGCTTAGACGGTAAACCTATAATCAAAGACGGCGGCCCGCTGGCAGCTTGCTTAGAGCGGTTTGCAGATCAGCTTAGCCAGAGAATCAGCCACAAAGGCACCAAGAATCACTATTTTTTGTGACCCTTGGTGCCTTCGTGTCTTTGTGGCATAGGCTACATTAAATTGAAAACTGCTCTAGGCGACGCCGTTGCGCGTGATCACTTCATGATAAAACGAGGCGCTCAGTTTAGGCGTGCGCTTCTGCGTTTTGTAGTCAACATAGTGAAGGCCGAACCGATTGGTATAGCCGTCGGCCCACTCGAAGTTGTCCATCAAACTCCACAAGAAATAACCGCGCACCGGCACGCCCTCTGAAGTCGCGCGCTGCAACTGCGTCAGGTAATTGCGCAGATACATCACACGATCCGTGTCATACACCATGCCGTCTGCTGATGGAACGTCCGAAGACGAGCAGCCATTTTCTGTAATATAAATCTCTTTAACGTTCCAGATCCCGGCGACGTGGCGCGGCCCCCAGTAGAGCGCCTCCGGGCCGACGAACAGCCATGGCGACGCCATGTGCGGGAACGAAGCGGGGTGTCGCACGACGGCGAAGCCAGACGGCGAGTTGTCGGCGCGGACGTAGACTGGCGTATAGATGTTGATGCCGACGAAGTCGAGCGGGCTGGAGATGATCTTCAAATCTTCGGGAGTGAACCTGGGCGCGTTGGCCCCTGCCGCTGCGAGGTAGCCTTCTGTGTACTTGCCCTCCTGGATCACCGTCATGTACTGCGCATTCAACTCGCGCGTCGCGCGCACGGCGGCCTCGATGTGCGGCGTAGTTTCGATTACAGGAGCGCAGATGGTCATGTTTTCAGCCAGACCCACCTTGGTTCCCGGTTTCGCATGGGCGCGGATCGCCTGCACCGCCATGCCATGGCCGAGCACGGCATGGTGTCGCGTCTGGTTGAAGCGTCCGGGCGGCAGCTTGAGGCCCGGCGCGTGTATGCCTATACGGTAGCCGAGTTCGACAAACGCCCCGAATTCGTTGATCGTGAAGATGTGCTTCACACGGTCAGAGAGCCGCTCGGCGACGTAGCCGGCGTAATCGGCGAATGCCTTCGCGGTGTCGCGCGATTCCCAGCCGCCCCCTTTTTCTTGTAGCGCCTGCGGCAGATCCCAGTGATAGAGAGTGGCGAAAGGGCGTATGTCGTTGGCGACCAGTTCGTCGACCAGCCGGTTGTAGAAATCGAGGCCCTTCGGATTCGGCGCACCAGCGCCTTGCGGAAAGATGCGCGGCCAGGCGATAGAGAAGCGATAGCATTTGACGCCCAGAGATTTCATCAACTGGATGTCCTCTTTGAATCGGTGAAAGTGATCGTCAGCCGTATCGCCGGTGGCGTTGTTCACCACCTTGCCTGGCGTGTGCGAGAAGGTGTCCCAGATCGACGGGCCGCGCCCGTCTTCTTTGATCGCGCCTTCGACCTGATAGGACGCCGTGGCGGTGCCCCAGAGAAAGCCGTCGGGGAAGCGTCGATAGTTTGCGTCGGCATCACGGCTTGCCTGGGTGCTTTGCAAACCTGAGCCAAATGCGGGGATTGCCTTGGAGCCGAGTGCTGCTGTCCCCATGAGCTTTGCGAAAGCCCGTCTTGAAAACTTCTTCAGCATCTAAATTTTGTCCTCCCAATACAGTTTGTCACAACTTGTCTGGTCATTGTCCGGCGCGGTGCGCGCGGCGTGTCGCAGGCGGCGGATCTTTTGGTCGCGTTGCTATCTTGCCGTTCGTTCCGCTGTTTATTGCGCCGGTGTGATAACGATATTCCTGAACGACACTTTTCCGTGATCTCCTTGCAGCATCAATGGGCCTGCGGCACCTTCGTCGCTATCGAGTGCGCCCCCTGTGATGCCTGGGATCTCCGCATTGTCGATGATGGTTTTGCCGTTCAGGATGACAGTGACTCGCCGGCCAATCAAAGTAATGTCGTAGCTCTGCCACTCGCCCGGCTTTGCGGCGGCGTTGACGGCGGGCCTGAGGAACCCATAAACGCCGCCCATGCGCAGGCTGTCGGTCGCCTTGCCGAAATCATCATTGATCTGAACTTCGTGTCGGCCATGAAGGTAGACGCCGCTGTTACTCTTTTCGACAATGTTGAATTCAAGGTGCAGCTTGAAGTCGGTGAATTTCTGCTCGCTGATGATGTCAACGCAGGGCACGTTGTTGGTCAGCGTGCCGCCCGCCGCCGCCCAGCAGTTGCCCCTGTCGTTGCTGCGTAGCTTCCAGCCCGTCAGGTCTTTGCCATTGAGCAAACGGATAGGCTTCCCCCACTGAGGCCGCGCCGTGCGCGCCATCTCGGCTGTCCGCACGCCTACCCATGTCAAGGTCTTTCCGTCAGCGCTCTCCGTCGTGCCTTCCAGGCGATTGCCGCTCAGCTTGCCTTTGAAAACCAGGTCGCTTGAGTTGGTTTCGTACTGCACCGGCACCCTGAAGAAAAGCTCGCCGTCTTTATAGTCGATCTGCGCGATGTAGCGGTTGCTGCCGAAGCGCCCGACAAAGCGGCCCATCAATTCGGTCTCCTTGCGCAGCGAGATTTCAACCCACGAAGGATAGGCTCCGTCCGGCGCTTGTACGGTCAGATCCCAGCGTCCGAGCAGGGCGTCGGCGAAGCCCGGCTGTGGCGTCTGTGCGTCGGCAATCGCGCTCAACAGCGTAAGCAGACAGAGAACGGTCGGCGGCAACAACGCCAAACGAGATTTATGCATGATGTTCCCTTTCATTCGAAGATGTTTTGAACAGCCTGTTGTACCAGCAAGAACGTCACGAGCCATCATACTACAGACACGCAATCTTGCCAGTCGACGGCGTCGCCAACCGCCAGAAGATACGATGATGAGCCATCAGCCGCGCCCAAAGCCTGGGCAGCCGCACTATTGCCTTCCCATACCTTTTATGCTCTTATAAAAGCCTTCTACTTTATCGCTATCTGCAAGAGTTAATGGGCGGGCCCTGGCATCCTTGATGATCGCGGCCCTCCTGCGGAGGTCATTTATGGCTGGGCAAAGCATCGAACGCCGCGATGTGTTAAGGATTCTCACGCTTGCCGCCGCCGCAAGTCAGTTTCCCGGATTCAAGGATTGGGCATTTGCTCACGACCATTCATCTGATGAGCCGCACCTCCACGCCATTCACCAGAAGCAGGCCGCGCCGGCACGAGCCGAGACCTATAAGCCGCAGTTTTTCACACCGGAAGAATACCTCCTGGTTGCGCATCTGACCGAGTTGATCATCCCTACAGATGATACGCCGGGGGCGCGCGAAGCCGGCGTCAGCGAATTCATCGATTTTATGGCGGCGAGCGACCCCCAACTTCAACCGCCGTTTCGTCGCGGTCTGACATGGATGAATGCTCATGCAATCAAACTTCACGGCGCACGCTTCATGAACCTTAGCCGGGAACAGGCGATTGAGATTCTAAGTAATCTGGCCTACAAAAACCGGCATCGCTTAGGCGAAGAGGATGGCCAGGCGTTTTTCAGCTTGATACGCGAATACACCCTGATGGGCTTTTACACCTCGCGCCTCGGCATGCAGGTGCTGGATGCGCCAAGTCTGAAGCAATACTACACGGATTCGCCGGCCTGTCCACACGTCGATAATCGCGAGCACCGCGACTTGAAGCCGAAATACTGAGGCAGAGCCGGAACGGTCAACGCCAATGCCGGGCGGCTTTCACGTTAGCCGCCCGGCGGTACTGCAAACGCTTAAGAAAGTCACTCTATGCAAATCCGAAAGACCAGGAAGCTGTATGACGCCATCGTCGTCGGCACAGGCGCGGGCGGCGGCATGGCGATCAAAACTCTGTGCGAAGCGGGGCTGAATGTGCTGGCGCTCAATTCAGGCCGCCGCCTGGATCCGGCCAAAGATTTCCGCAATCACAAGCTGAGTTACGATCTGAAGTATCGTGGCTTCGGAGACCCCAAAAAACGTGATCAGTATTACCATATCGAAAACGAATATAGCGACGGCCTCTGGGAGCATGGGATTACTTACACGACCGCGCCGGGCACGCAATGGGAATGGCCGCGCTGTCACGCCGTCGGCGGCAAGACGAATTTCTGGGGACGTTCAGCGGCGCGTTTCGGCGACATAGACTTTCGCGCCGCGAGCCTGGATGGATTTGGCGCTGACTGGCCGTTGACCTATAAAGAGATCGCGCCATATTACAGCCGCGTCGAGCGCATGATCGGCGTGTGCTCGACGGTGCAGAATCGCCCAAGCAATCCCGATGGCGAGTATCTGCCGCCGTTTAATTTTCGTTGTCTTGATTACATTCTACAAAAAGGCTGCGAAGCTGCGGGCGTGCCTTATCTGCCGGATCGCCACGCCCAACTTACGCGCTCGCACAACGGCCATCCGAAGTGCCATTACTGCGGCAACTGCACGGAAGGCTGCGACACCGGATCGTTTTTTTCAACTCCCTGGTTTCTGCTGCCGGCTGCGGAAAAGACCGGCAAGCTCGAATTGCGAACCGATGCGGTGGCCCGTCGCGTCCTGGTCAACCAGAAAGGCGACGCCAGCGGCATGGCCTACATTGACCGTAAGAGCAAACAAGAAGTTGAAGTCTACGGGAAGATCATTATACTGGCGGCCTCTTGCGTCGAAACGGCGCGCATCATGCTCAACTCAACTTCGCGCCACTGGCCCGCAGGGATAGCCAATTCCAGCGGCCAGGTGGGGCGTAACCTCTGCGATCATCTGTATGGCACAAGCGGCAACGGATACCTGCCGCAGTTGCTCGGCCAGCCGAGTTTCCCTGACAACATCTCTTCAGCGCAAATTGCCTGGATGCCGCGCTGGCAGAATCTTGAGAACCCGCGCCAGGAAAAATTCATTCGCGGCTATTCCGTCTATCCCTATGGCGGCTGTGGTGACTATCCCTGGTATTCCAACCGCCTCGAAGGCTTCGGCGGGCAGTTCAAACGCGACATCAAGCGTTACTATCCGACGCCGGTTGGATTTTATTGCCAGATCCCTTCGCTGCCTTCAGCCACCAACTTTGTCGAGATTGATCCGGAAGTAAAAGACGTTTATGGCATCCCTGTGGCTCGCCTGCATTTTCAGTGGGGCGAGAATGAATTGTTGATGTGGGAGCACGCCAAGAACATTTGCCACGATGTCATCAAAGCTTCCGGGGGTGAATACTGGGGAGCCGCAGACCGCCCGGAAACGCCCGGTTACAGCCTGCACGAAACCGGCACTTGTCGTATGGGCGACGATCCGAAAAAGTTTGTCACCAATCGGTTCGGCCAGTGCCATGACGTGGCGAATCTTTACTGCTGCGATGCCAGCGTATTTCTCTCATGCACGGATAAGACGACGACGCTATCCATACTGGCTTTCACCCTGCGAACCTGTGAATACCTGATTGAAAACTTTCGCGCCGGAAAACACTGATCCGCCCGGATCAACATCTCAGAAGGTGGCTATGGTGCTTGCTAACCGCGAGATCGACAATCAACCAGGCCAGGGGATAAAGTGGCGCGGCCCGGCAAATGATTACCAGGCGATGAGCCGGCTTGCCTGTGAATTGATTGTCGAAGAACTCCGTCGACAGCCGGACCTGTTATTGTGCGCTGCGTCGGGCTCGACCCCGCTCGGTTGCTATGAACGGCTCGCTGAACAGCGACAAGCCGAGCCGCAATTGTTCGACCATCTGCGCCTGTTGAAGCTCGATGAATGGGGCGGGCTGCCAATGGATGACCCGGCAACCTGCGAGGCTTATCTTCGGCATTATCTCATCGAGCCTTTGGGCATCACCGATAATCGTTACCTCACCTTTCAAAGCAACCCGCCCGATCCTCAGGCCGAGTGTCAGAGAATCCGCGCCTTACTGGCCGAGCATTCTCCTATCGGCCTGTGCTTGCTTGGGCTCGGTATGAATGGACACCTGGGGCTGAACGAGCCAGCCGATTCACTCTCGGCTGTCGCTCACATCGTGGAACTGTCTGAGAGTTCCAAACAGCATTCCATGTTGGATAAAGCCACAAAGCCGCCGGCGTATGGCATGACTTTAGGTATGGCAGAGATACTGGCAGCCAGAAAAATCGTTTTGCTCGTCAGCGGCAGTAATAAAAGAAGGCAACTAAGTCGTTTGCGCTCCCCACAGATCTCGACGGCTTTTCCGGCTTCGTTATTATGGTTGCACAACGATGTAACTTGTCTCTTTGACGAGGAAGCGGCACCGGAGGTGTAGGGTTTAAGCCCTGCGGTCAAGTGCAGGAGCGGGCGATCTGAAGTAGAAGACGCAAGGGAAAGGGATACCCCATGAATAAGCCCATACGTGTTGGGATCATCGGTTCACAGTTCATCTCAACGATTCACGCTGAGGCTTTGCGACAATGCGCGGGTGCCGAGTTATTTGCCGCCGCCTCGCCCAACGAGCATCATATTGCAGCCTTCGCGCAACGTTTCAACATCGCGCATCACTTCACCGACTATCGAAGGATGCTGGAGATGGACGAAATCGATATGGTGGTGGTCGGCGTGCCCACCGATCTTCATTGCCAGATCGCCGTCAATGCCGCCGCCGCCGGCAAGCACGTGGTTATGGAGAAACCTTTATGCCTTAACCTGGCTGAAGCCGACCAGATGATCGCCGCCTGCGGCAGGGCGCGCGTCAAGTTGATGTATGCCGAAGAACTCTGTTTTGCGCCGAAGTATGTACGGCTCAAGCAACTGCTGGATTCAGGCGCGCTCGGCAAGCCCGTGTTGATCAAGCAATCGGAGAAGCACGATGGCCCGCACACCGCGCACTTCTGGGATGTGAATCGCGCCGGCGGCGGCGTCACCATGGATATGGGCTGCCACGCCATAGAGTTCTTTCGCTGGATGCTGGGGCGGCCTAAAATCAAATCTGTTTACGCGCATATGGGAACTTACTTACATACGGATAAGACCGAGGGCGACGACAATGCGATTCTGATTCTTGAATTTGAAAATGGGGTGACCGCAATGGCAGAGGAAAGCTGGACCAAGCCGGGAGGCATGGATGATCGGGCCGAGGTATACGGCTCACAAGGGGTGGCTTATGCCAATCTGCTGCAAGGGAATTCAATCCTCACCTACAGCAGTGTGGGCTATGACTACGCGGTCGAGAAGGCAGGCTCGACGCTTGGCTGGAGTTTTACCATATACGAAGAGGCATGGAATTACGGCTTTCCACAGGAACTGGCGCATTTCGTTGAGTGTGTGAAGCATGATCGCCAGCCTGAGGTTACGGGCGAAGATGGACGGGCAGTGCTTGAAGCCATCTTTGCGGCTTATGAATCAGCCGGCAGCGGGCGTAAGGTTGAACTGCCATTCCATACTGACTTGCAAAAGCCGCATGATCTGTGGCGGAAAGCCCGATAGTTCAATGATCCGCTGCCGGGGCAAAGCTCAGGGGAGAGCCGTTTGTTCGATGAAACAGAGCCAAGCATCCGCCTTTCACCCGATCAAAAGCCTGGCTGTCCCAGGGCGAGGCCGAGATGGCATAGCAATTTACCATTGCAGTTAAACTAATGCAGGAAGCGGGCTCATCCCCTGCTTATGCGTTAGCCGCCAGTCAGCTTTTATCTCCTCGTTCTGTGCCTCGCCTGAATAAAACAGGACAGGCGTGCGCTTGTTGAGATTGCGGATCTGCCGGCAATGCTCCAGCCCCTTGCTGAGAAGGCGAGAGTCGATGAGGATCAGATCAAACTCTTGTTGTCTCACCAAGGTTAGACCTTCGCTTGTGGACCCGACCAGAGAGACACTGAAATTCGCCATCCCTAGCCATAAGGCTAATGAATTCCGACGAGGCTGGTTGTCATCAATAAGGAGGACAGACCTGTGATTGTTGACGCAGGCTGTAGGATTTGTAATGGTAAAAACATTCTCCATAACTCCATCCTGTTTAGCAAAGGGCTTTGTTACACGCCCAGCCAGATTCAACTGATGTGCCAATCCGCCGGCAAGCTATTTTGTCAAATTTAACCTATTCCTATATGGGAAAGGAGCGCAGGCTGCACGAAATGGGATGTTCGAACAACTGTATCGTAGGGTTGATGCTGATCTCATCATTGTTTCCACCCGCAAACAATTCGCCGTCAGCACATCTTGTATATCGCGGATGCACTATTCGATGGAAAGCCAGGCGGTAATTGGCAAGGCTCTAACGGTTGGCTTGACCGGGCCGGCTCTCGGTTAATCAACAATCGGCAGGGTTCATGCAATCGCCTTCGCTGGCTTCATCGTATGAAGCGATTGATGGCTCTTGACTGTCGGTGGAAGGTGAATTTCAGTCCGGTAAAAGAACGAAGCCAGTGAATGCGGCGCAGCCCCCGTTGCCCCACACTCACCGGCTTTATACAACTACTTCTGCTGTCGCTTCTTTGAGACTTGCAGTGGCCGACGCAGCCCCCGTTGCCTCGGCCACTGTATAACTACCAAAGCTACGGCTTATACAGTGGCAAGGCTGGTGCCACAAAGATTGCGCTGTGCGAAGCCCCCTAAATATACGGAAGTGTTGAAAAACGCCTTTACATTCCCGTTTCGGGTGGCGCGATTTGTCAGGTGGGCAGTGACAGAAAGCGTGAGGGGAAATGGGCGGGCAGAAACATCGCTGGTGGCCTTCCGACTTGAGATCTTGGTAGCGGGGGGCGGACTTGAACCGCCGACTTACGGGTTATGAGTCCGAGCGCACCGTGTTTCCGCTATGTGATTCGTGCGCGCCAAGACCAAATCATGACTGTGCAAATCAATTGGCGACGTGAGCATGATGATGAGCTTGGCGACAATCATGCTGAGTTCTTCGTAAGTGAATTGCCCAACTTCAACGGCGACGGGCTAGTGAAGTTCGGCAAGGAGTCTGACAAGGGTAAGCGATGGAGCGGCAAAATTCCCAAGACAGGGAATTATTACATCTACGTTAACGCCTACCCTACAGCGCATTACACTCTCAGGGTCACAGTCAGGTAAGACTGGCCGAACTGGCAGGGGAATGATTGTAGTTTCTAATACAAAATGAAGGAGTCATTCATGGAGACTATAGAGCGTTTCTGAAAAGCCCCGAAGGGGCATAATTCAATAGCTTGGGGCATCGCCCCAAGATCAGCAGCCGCAACCGGGTAAGCCCTGAAAGGGCGCGATAACCCAGGGGCGGCTCCGATATTGCGCCCTTTCAGGGCTGGGGTGCTTAACCTGACTTCTCCCCGGCGCGTTGCGCCGGGCTATTGAATTACGCCTTTTCAAGGCTTTCACTGACTTTTCAGAAATGCTCTATAGATGGTTTCGCCCGTTTGCGCAGCTTTGCCGAAGCCTATACCGCCGCATGGTGCAGCCAAGACGCTGCGCGCGTGGCGGCTTTCTATGCGGAGGACGGTTCACTCAGCGTCAACGAAGCGGCTCCGGCAGTGGAGCGTGCGGCGATTACCGCTGTAGCGCAAGGATTCATGACCGCCTTCCCGGACATGCAGGTCTATCTGGATGAGCTTCGCCTGGAAGAGGATCACGCCCGTTATCACTGGGCTTTATCCTGATGGCGCTTCAGTTCGGCGGCGCGCGCGCTCCCCTATTGATTGTGCCTATTCAGATGCGCTATGGCTGGCGTGCCTCGTTTTACGTGTTGGGCGTGGTGGGTGTCGTCTGGCGCATCGCATGGTATCGGTGGTATCGCGACACGCCGGCGGAAAAAGCCAACGTGACGCAGGCTGAAATTGAAGAGATCGGCGCTCGCTCGTTTGCGGATAATCACAGCATGCCTAGAGAAAAGGGTTACTTGGCGCAAAAATGGCATATAAATTGCACCTATAATTATTGTGGACATAAAAAGAGACTAGGGAGGTGTCTAATGAAGTACACAAGCACAAACAACGAGCGAGAATCAGACAGTAAAGGTTTTTTTAGCTCTTATTCTTCAACCAAGCAGGGCAATGTAATTAAGCGCCTATTAGTGTTGGTGATGATGACGATCTGCCTGGTGGCGGCTGGCGCTCAATCCGCGCCGACTGTCAAAGCTGGCGGAGGTAGCGACCTGGTGTGTAGTGAACCTTACATTGATCCAACCGACGGGCAGTGTTATGTAACCTGCTGTCCGGCAGATGAGCAGATCAAAGCGCCGTGTCAGAGAATACCCTGCGATAGTCTAGCTCCTAGAACCAGGTAGCAGGAGTAAAAGTCTTCACTAGATAAGCTTGGCAAAGTGGTTTAGATCCCAAAACCCGTATTGTGTCTTTGGGACAACTAGGGTGGGAGCCCTGGTAGAGTGAGAGAGCTTTTGATGTAGCGGTCTTCCAAGCTTATCTGATCCTCATATAGTGAAACGCTAACTTGAGCATGGTTGAATTTCTGCGGTTCCCAGCTGGCGCGACCGATCACAGGCTTAAGGTGAAGGCATTGGAGCTCACGCCGTTGCTAATGATCTGCACCTCGTTGGAATCGCTCTGAAGATTCAAGGTGCTGCGGCTGGCCTTGATCTTGATCTTGCCGCTGCTAACCAGATTGATGCCGTTGGGCGGGCTGATGGCCAGGCCATTGATGAGCACTGTAACCTGTGCGCTGAATCCCGTCCCTTGATCGTCAGCTTCTTTCCGCCCTACGATACGTTGGTGATTGTCGGTGCGCCCGGCGCGGCGCTGCTGGCATTGACCGTATAGCTAGAGAAGAAGGGGGCAAAAATGGAAATCGAGCGCATTAAGGCGGGGCCGCGCATGAGCCAAGCCGTGATCCACGGCAACATCGTCTATTTGGCCGGCCAGGTGGCGGACGATCCGCGCGCAACCGTCGCCGAACAGACGCGGCAAGTATTGGCCAAGATAGACGGCTTGCTGGGTGAGGCCGGCACTGACAAGTCAAAGCTGCTATTTGCCAACGTATGGCTGTCGGACATTTCGACCTTCGAAGAGATGAACACGGTGTGGGATGCGTGGGTCACACCCGGCCAACCGCCGGCGCGCGCCTGCGTTGAGAGCAAGCTCGCCCATCCACAGTTGAAGGTGGAGATCAGTGTGGTGGCAGCCCGCTAAATCGAAGATCAACTGTGTGGTCGCACAACTAGTTCATAAACTGGAAGGTGATTTCGGTTCAGCCAACTCTGGATATGCATGCCGGGTTCGAATCTCTACAGCGAGGATAGCGGATTAACCAACAACTCTAAGCGATCTGAGCCAGGTAGTCAGTGAGCTTCTTTTCTTTGATGATGAGGAAGTGCTCGGCGCTCGTCTCGATCAGCCCAAGGTTGCGAAATCGCTGCATAAAGACGCTGACTCGCGACCTTGTCGTGCCGACCATTTCCGACAGTTCCTCGTGGGAAATCTTATGTTCGAGGAGGATGCTTTCAGGCCCTTGCTTGCCGAGTGTGCGGCCCAGTTGCAATAGCGTCTTGCCGAGGCGCTGTTCGCTATCCACCGTCACCAGATGAGCGATAACCTGCTGCTGTTCTGCAATACGTACGGCCAGGTAGCGTATGAATCCCTCAAGCAGCGAGTGACTACCTAGAAGCGCAAAGAATTTAGAAGCTGGAATAACTTTCAAGTCGGTCTCTTCCATGGCCGTCGCGGTTTCAATGCGTTCGCCTAACCCTGACATGCTCAACTCGCCGAAAACTTCGCCGGCCCCGTGGACGGCAAAGATGCATTCTCGACCATCAGACGAAACCATGACGAGTTTGACCTGGCCACTTTCAATGAAGTAAACCGTGTCGCCTGGTTCTCCACAAGTGTAGATGTTTTCATGTTTGGCGACCTTGATGGCGCGCGCGTTTCGGGTTTCGCGTCGCAAGGCATCGCGCAATTGTTGTATGAGGAGGTCAGCCTGAGAAGATTGTTGAATCATAGGCCTCTATCTCGTCGATGCCTCTGATTGCCGAGGACCGCAGGCTTCCTCATTATATATTGAGATTTATCGAATCGCCATCAGTCGCCGGCGTCCGGATTCGCTCGCCGGCATGAGTGAGTGTTGGCGCGAAGAGGCTTGACAGCCTCGCCGCAGCCAATTGGCGTGTGCGGCGTTTACTGTGATGGCGTCATCGATTAGCAAACCCTGAATCCTTGAACTCTTCCTTCAGGCGATCTCTCGTCGGCTCGCCTCCGGCATTCCCATCCGCCGCAACCAGCGAAAATGCGACACGACGCCGGCCCAGAAAGATGCGTGCTCATTGTATTTCACCCCAAATTCTCGACATGTCCGCTCGACGAGTTTCGAGATGGCCGGGTAATTAACATGACAGATTCGCGGAAACAGATGGTGTTCGATTTGAAAGTTTAAGCCGCCCAACAGCCAGGCTGCCACACGACTGCGCCGGGCAAAATTCACCGTGGTCTCTACCTGGTGGATGGCCCAGGCGTTTTCGATTCGTCCGGTCTCAGATCGCGGCAACGGAAACTCCGCCGGCTCGACGCAGTGTGCCAGTTGAAAGACGACGCTCAGCACCAGACCCAGCACCAGCGCCGCCACCGTATAAAACAGCGCTACGACCCACAGGGGATGCGACAGCAGAGGGATCCCGAATGCCAGCATAATAAAAATTACTTTACCGGCGAGGAAGATGCCCAGGTCGGTTCCCGTCGGGCGCGGCACGCGATGTTCGCCGACTCGTCCGATGAGGACATCGCGGAAATCACCAATCAGATGCCAGTTGATCGCCAGCAATCCATAAAGCGGCCAGAGATAGAATTGTTGCCAGCGATGAAACCAGTAGCGTCTCTGATGCGGCGTCAACCGACCAATAGCGCCCATGGCGATGTCCGTGTCATGGCCCATGATGTTGACATAGGTGTGATGGAAGATGGCGTGCTTCCAGTGCCATTGATAGGAACTCCCGCCGATCATATCCAGCGTCATCGCCATCAACTGGTTGACCGAGGCGTGATTCGAATAGGCTCGGTGGCCGCCGTCGTGTTGAATATTGAAGCCGATTGCCGCTGTGGCTAACCCAAGCAGGACAGCCAACGGCAGGGCCTGCCACCAGGTTTGCGCTACGAAGGCCAACAGCACATAGGCGGCGGCGAAGCAGGCGAGCAGGATCGCCGTCTTCAAATACATTTGCGGGCAGTCACGCTCTTGCCGCCCGGTACTTTGAAAAAACTCATCGATCCGCCGCCGAACCTCGACTTGAAACTCGATATTGCCGGCGAATTTCAGCCTCTCGTTATATCCGGCGGTTCGAATTGGCTGGCCGGCATCGCGCGATTTTATCTCTTGATTCACTATCATGGCGACCTCCTTAATTAGAATTACTATTGCCACCCGGCACCCGCTGAAGGCTATCAGACATAGATCATTGTCTCTTACAGCCGTCCGCGCAACTATAGAATATGTCTGTTTAAGAATGGATGCTGTTCACTATTAAACAATCATCCGATCAACCTTTTGCTCTACGAGTCGCGGTCTTTCCACTTGCTGAAATCCCCAACGTGCCGCTTGCAAATCCATGTACGGGAAAGATCGACATGCCGATGAGCCACAAAGGCACAAAGACACCAAGTAGCACGAAGGCATGGTGTAGCTTGGTGCCCTCGTGTCTTTGTGGCTCTTCCCCTATACGCAATTGCCAACCGCTCTAGTGATCTGCGATATTGCGATCTTGACGACTAGCTTGCGGGCGCGGGTCGTAACGGACCGCGCCCCTGGGAGGCTCACATCGAATGCTACGCTTTGTATTGATTCTTTCGTTCGCGCTCGCGATTTCGGGAAGCGTGCTCGGCCAGGCCGCGCAGCGGTCTCTAGCCGAACGGCTCGGCTACTCTCGCGATGCGAAGCTGCTCATCGTGCACGCCGACGACCTCGGCATGGCCCACTCGGTCAATGCCGCCTCCATCAGGGGGCTTGAGAGCGGGCAGGTCAACTCGGCAAGCATCATGGTTCCGTGCCCGTGGTTTCCTGAGATCGCCGAGTACGCGCGCACGCACCCAAGCGCCGACTTCGGGCTGCATTTGACGCTGACGAGCGAATGGCCCACGATCCGCTGGAGGCCGATCACGCCAAAGGAGCGCGTATCGAGCCTTTTCGACCCTGCGGGATACCTCTACTCGACGACAGCCGCCGCCGTCGCGCACCTTGAGCCCAAGCAGGTCGAGGCCGAACTCCGCGCGCAGATCGACCGCGCCATCGCGTCCGGAGTCAGACCGACGCACCTCGATTCGCATATGTTCACGCTCTACGACAACAAGAAGCTCTTTGAGGTGGCACTGCGTGTCGCACGCGACTACAAGCTCCCGCTCAAGGTCGCGAGGGACTGGTTTGCGCGCTCCCCGTTTATGGCCGAGGTGATCAAGCCGACCGACATCGTCATCGACAGGACTCTGACCATCGAGGCACAAGTCGCGCCGGAGCGGTGGGCCGAGTTCTACACCGATGCGCTGCGCGGCTTGCAACCGGGTGTGACAGAGTTGATCATCCACCTCGCCTACGACAACGACGAGATGCGAGCCGCGACGCTCGGCCATCCGGAGTGGGGCTCGGCATGGCGGCAACGCGAGTTCAATTTCTTCACAAGCGAGGCGTTCCAGCGTCTGCTCGAAGAGAACCATATCAAGCTCATCACCTGGCGCGAGATCGGAAGGCTCCAGGGTCGATAGCGCCGCAAAGTGTAATGGGTTGCAGTGGGAACGAAGCCGGCGCAAGAAGCCCTGAATTGTCTAATAATGAACAGCGCCCATTCTTAAACAGGCATATGCTAAACATGGATTGAATTCATGGGCTGAAGTTCACGGCGCATCGCTTCAGGCTTCGATAAATCTCAAGTTCGAGCGCCCGCAACATTAGAGAGGCATGCAATGAAAAGTAAAATCTTGAACTGGACGATGGTGGCGGTTGTAATCAGCGCGGTGTCGCTGGTGGGAATGAACATACCGGCCAACGCACAGCAACAGCCGCCGCAAGAGCAACCACAGCAGGACCAAAAACAGCAACAGAAACAGCAGCAAAAACAAGAAAAGAAACAAAAACAGCAGCAAGCCCAACCGCAGCAAAAGCAGCAACAAAAGCAGGCCAAGCCGCAGCAACAGCCGCCGCAAACCCAACCGCAACCTGTCCAACCACCGCACAACCAGGAAAGGCAGCAGCGCAAGCAGCAAGCTCGGCAACAGCAGCAGCAGCAAGATCAACAACAGCAGCAAGTCCAGCAACAGCAAAAACAGGCAAATCAGCAGCGCAAGCAGCAAGTTCAGCAACAACAGCAGCAAGTCCAACAACAACAGCAGGCTCAGCAACAGCAAAAGCAGCAACAAAAGCAGGCCAAACAGCAACAGCCTCAACGAGAGCGCCTTCCACAAGCGCGTCAGCAACAACTCATTGAGCAGCAGCAACAGCGACTGACACAATACCGCCAACACCTGGAGCAGCAGCAGCGCGGCGCGCAACAGCGGAACGCACAGTTGCAGCAACAAAAGCGTATGGCGCAGTACCGTTTTCAGCAACAGTATCAACAGCGCATGCGTCTACAGGAATTACGCATCCGTAATGATCGTAATCACAACTACAATAACGATCCGTACTACTACACGGCCTCGAATTATCGTTACAATCGTGGCGGCAGCTACTACGAAACCAACAACTACGGCGCGGCTTTGCTCCGGCAATCCGTCAATAACGGCTATCAGGAGGGCTACAATGCGGGACGTGCAGACCGGCAGGATCGCTGGGCATCCAGCTACCAGGACTCCTATGCCTATCAGGATGCCAACTACGGATACACCGGCTATTACGTAGACCAGGACGACTACAACTACTACTTCCGCGAAGGCTTCCGGCGCGGCTATGAAGACGGCTACGGCAGCCATTATCAATATGGCAGTTATTCTAACGGCAAGTATAGCATCCTTGGTGCCATCTTGACGCAGATCCTCGACTTGCAGCCGATCCGCTAAAGACCGTAACGACGCCGTCTTGAACAAGCGCCCGGCCCATTGATCCAGACGGGTCAGTGGAGCCGGGCCCGCGTCACTTTAGCGAGGCATCTGCTGCGTAGACGGCAGGCAGGAAATCTGCTTGCCGGTCAATGAAGGCGAGCGGAGGGTAGATCAGATGGATCAGTTAACCCTGATGCGGCGAGCCAACGGCGAACTCTTTACTTTAATGCTGAAGGGGCGAGCGCATCTGGCGCTGTGGCCGAGCCCGCAGAGCGCAAGTTACTACAAGACTCGAAATCCGCAGTTGCTGGTTTTCTCGCCTGCTCTGGTAGCCAGCGCTTCCGGCCAAAAGAGCCTGGCCGCTTTGCAACGCGAGGACATGGGATGGTTCCTGTTGACAGACACTGGCAGTGCCCACCTCAGCAATGGACGCAAGATGAACTGGGAAGAGATCAAAAGCCTGCTTCCCGCTTCGTCACTGGCCTCGGCCTCTCCCGCCATGAAACCTGCTTCGGCCCGATGAATCTTACGAATTGAAATTCATCATCGACGGGCCCACAGCTACGGTGTACTGATGAACTTGAATCGCCCCGCCTTATGCCAGCCAGGAATCCTTTTTGGAACGGTCTCTTATTGAACAGCGCTGAACAGAGAAGCCGAGTATTGTAATAAAGTAGATAGAGATGCAGTGATCACCAGAGCCGCACCGGCTCGCGACTTCCTATAAAGATCTATCAGTCAAGATGGGCGCGCGGGCGGCAGTGTCGAAGTATAGGCTCTCATAGTCAAGGTAGGCATTGGTAACAAGATCCCAAAGGAGGGATATGCATATGAACTCAAAAAGGGTATTTGTCGCAAGCGCGCTGATAACCGTGATGATTGCGGGCGTCAGCCTCGCCCAGATTGTGGCAGCGGGGCAGGAAACCGCGAACTCACAATGGATGGCGGTTAAGCGTAAAACGCTCGCCATCAGGTATAAGGATAATGACAGCACTGCGGTCAACATGGTGGGTTCCGCCATCGCCCCGCGAGCGCTGGGGAAGGCCGAGGTCAAACACCGAAACGGCCGCACGCGGATCAAGCTTGAGATGGCCAACCTGGGCAACCCGCAAGCCATCGGCCCGTACTACACAACCTTCGTGCTCTGGGCGATAGCTCCTGAAGGACAGGCAGACAATCTGGCCGAGCTTCCCTTCAAGACCAAAATCGAGATCGATGTGACGACCAATTTTCAGACATTTGGTTTGATCATTACGGCGGAGCCGCATTCGGCGGTCAAGCTGCCCAGCCCGGTGATTGTCGCGGAAAATACATTGCGTAGCGGCACGGAAGGCGGCATACAGACAAGCAACATCGAGTACAGCGGCGACCCCGGCACGTTTTACGTAGCCGCTTCGACATCCGAGCCCGCGCTCAACGCCGATTACAATACTCCGCTGCTCATTCTTGGCGCTCGACGAGCGGTAGAGATCGCCCATCGCGCCGGCGCTCGCCACTATGCCGAGACTGAGTTGCGCGAGGCCGAAGTCAAGCTGGCAGCTTTGGAGCAGACCTGGCCCGAACGTCGCACGGATCAAGAAAAATACAGCGGCGCGGCTCACGATATTATGCGCATCGCCGAAAATGCGCGGACGCAAGCAGTCGAGCGCCGCGCCCAGGCCCGGCTCACAGATGAACGTCGCGATGCGGTGTTCACCATAGCTCAAGCGCAAAGTGATGCCGACCGCGCGCAGAACGAAGCCAACCGCGCGCACAACGAAGCCGATCACGCAAACCAGCAAGCGGCGACCGACCGCGAGGCGATGAACCGCGCACAAATCGAAACCGCCACGGCGCGCGTGCGGGTCGAGCAGGCGCAGAACGAAACCGACAAAGCAAAAGCCAGTGAAGAGTTAGCGCGGGCAGAGGCAGAACGCGCTCGTCTCGACACACAAGTGATCAAACAGCAGCAAAGCGACGTGCAGCAACGTCTCTTCGTTTCTCTTTCGGAGATCTTGGAAACCCGGCGAGAAGCGCGCGGCTTGATCGTTAACCTGTCGGATGTTCTATTCGACTTCAATCAGGCGACGCTGAAACCCGGCGCTCGCGAGAAACTCAGCAAACTCGCAGGCATCCTTCTAGCTTATCCCGGCACCTACCGCATGCAGATCGAGGGTCATACCGATTCGGTTGGCTCGCAGGATTACAATCAGAAGTTGTCGGAGGATCGCGCCGCAGCGGTGCATGATTATTTGATTAGCGCCGCCGTGCCGACGGACAGGATGGTTGGCGTGCGCGGCTTTGGCAAGATCAGGCCCGTGGCCACCAATGACACATCCGAAGGCCGACAGACCAATCGGCGAGTCGAGATCGTCATCAGCGATACCGAAAAATAGATGGCCCTGAATGTTGAAGGCCACAACCAGTGAGAGTTCGGATACAAACGGATGCGGGCGTCGCCGAAATGACAACGGCGACGCCCGCTCTGAGTTTGCTGGATTAAGCATGTCACGCCCATGAGGGCCAGAGGGTTGTGCAAAGGTCAAAGAAAAATGCTTGCGTCACACAACCATTGATTTGAGATAGGCATTGGGATCGTGATGCATCGCCCCTTCCGGCAGCCACTCCCACAATGGGCCTAGATCCTTGCGCGCCAACTCCACAAAGAACTGCGGCAACTCGGTGGTCTCCTGCTCGAAATAACGACGGAACGGCAGATCGGTATTGAGCCGTCGCTGCACTTCCGTGTGGTACTTGATCCTGCCAAAGCCTTCTGATGATACGGCCCGCACCACGTTCATCCAACCTGGAATCATCCCTTTGGTCCCTCGGCTTCGATTAATAATCGCGCGCCATGAATAGGTGTATTTTGTCAGTCCGATGACATGCTTGTAGAACTCAGGCCAGGAATAGTTCTTGGGCTTCACGTTCATGGCTTGATTGTTATTCAGGAACTGGAAGGGGAAGGGGAGAACACGGTTGGCGCGCTGGTATTCAAGGTTGAGTGGCGCAGCTTGCCCAAACGCGGTGAATAACGAATAACCGGGAAACGCGCCCGGTGCCAGATCGACAAATCGTTTCGTTAGCTCAAAAGGTTCCGCCCCTTCATCGACATCGAGTCCCAACACGAAGTTGGTTTGTATATAGGGCATGTACCGCAAGATCATGTTGACGTGTTCGGCGACCTGGCGGACCTTATCCATCCCCTTGGTCTTACCGGTCTTCGACTTGTCGCCCAGATCGTACCATGACTCGATCCCCGGCAGCAGCGCTTTGAAGCCATTTCGCTTGAGCCGTTTCAGGCGCGGCTCGGCCAGCAGTGACAGACTGCTTTCGGCGATGAAGTCAATGCTGCCCGGCGGCACGGCCTCCTCAATCGCGTCCATGCAGTCGTTGAATCGGACACCGAAGTTTGGATCATGCCAGCCTACGAGTGGCCGCTTAAACTTCCGCAAGAGGAAACCTAAATCCTCCTTCATCACCTCGAAATCCAGCGGCTGATAGGGGACGACCGCATCTATGCAGAAGCTGCACGTGTAGGGACACCCCAGACTGCCGAGCATCGGCACCATCTTGATGAGCGGCGCTTTTTTAAGCGTCGGCTCGATGAACTTCCAGCGCTCGCGTACTCCGGGCAGCGTCGTCGGCTGCTGTCTGGCTGCCAGGTATACGCCGATTGGCCTATGCCTGGCGCAGTCTCGTAAAACGTCACAGACCACCGCCTTGTCCGTAAATCCCAGGACGTAGTCGAAGTACTTTAATGCGTCCTGTGGATAGCAGCGCGCATGCGGGCCGCCGATGACGGTAACCGCGCCCCGCGAGCGGAAGAGGTTGCTCAGCGCATAGGCCAGTTGCGCAGACTCTGTGAACGCACCGATGAAGACGAGGTCTATATCGTCAGGTAACTCCTCGACCAGATTCTCAAAACCGGTATAGCAGACGAGCTTGACATCGTGCCCTTCTTCTTCGCACCACACGGCGATGACTTGCGGCATGATGCTGGCGAGATTGGCATTCATGACGCGCGCGAATAAGGCTCGCGTAGGCCCTTTGCTGACGAGGTCGATGATTCCTATACGTAGCTTTCGCAAAATGACGCCTCCGGCTTGGGGATTTTTCCAATCGATGATTCGATGAATGTGGACAGACTTCTCTTTTGCGTCCGCCGCACACGAGAATGCGATTGTCTGGCGTTATCCCGACGACTACTGAAACGATTATCGAGAACAATCCTAGCGCCAGACAATACCCATATAAGCATACGCTCACTATTAGAAGAAGCGCTGTGCAATATTGTACAACGATAAACGCTAAGCACAGGCAGCCCCGAACGCTTGCGAGTCCACTCTGCCGCACGAGGCTGTCCTAGACAGCCATGCACCGCAGGCGGCGGAATTATTTTGAATCCTGTCTAATTTTGAACAGCTTGTTTGAGTATTAGGCGCGCATAATCTTAATTACCTTCAGAAATACTTTGGCAAGCAACGGCTGTGAAGTACGAACAAGGATGATAGTTTTTCTCACACACGATTGTAACCCATACTGAAGTCAACTCGGAATATCAGAAGAGGCTGAGATGAGAAGAAGAGTTTCCGCGCCGAACCGCGATCCTTTTGGTTTGGCTGTTGAAAGGCGCAAGCATGTCTTGTGCGCTGATGATGATGAAGATACACGGGCAATGATGGCCATATTGCTTGAGATGCGCGGCTACCAGGTAACCACGGCGGGCAGTGTGGCCGAAACCCTGCCCCTGACCGAAAGCGGCGGCTTTGATTTGCTCCTCCTTGCCGGCGCGTATCCCGACGGCCTTGGCATTGACCTGTGTAAGCAGATTCGCACGTTCGATACTCGCACGCCCATCGTTTTCCTGTCGGCTTACGCTTATCCAGCCGACATTAATCAAGGGCTGGAATCGGGAGCGCAAGCCTACCTCACCAAGCCTTTTGACTTCGACGTGCTGGAACAGACAATGGAGCAGTTTACTCTGTAGGCGAGCCGCGTGCATCGTTCAGGCGAAGCGTTTCGAGAGTGTTCAAGATAGAAGCTAAGCCGCCTCCCGCAACCTTTTGTCAGGCTGCAATTCGATTCTCATCGGCGGCCATCCAGATATGCTCAGCGCCGTACAAGGCAAGTCTCCATAGTTGCTCACCAGGGTCAGCGCTAGATCCGGATGTTCCTTGAGCGCTTTGGCAAAGTCTGGAGACCTCTCGGCATCGACCCACACGACAATCACTCCTGTTCTTACTGCGGGATCATCAGACGGCCCGCTCAGCGACTCTTCAGCATATCCGGTTTCGTTTAATAGCTCGGCCTCGAACCCGCCGCCTCGTATAGCGCTTAATACCACACGATTAAATCCTGTCATGGTCAGTTCCTTTTATGGTGATCAAGTTTTATCGTTGAATTGCTTGCCGCCCAGTCCCATCAGGCCGATGAATGAATTGCGGTTGCCGCAGGGTTAATGAATTGGCGATGCAGGGACGGGCTAGGCGATTGATTTCAGGTAAGTCATCAGCTTATTTTCCTTGATGATGAGATGGTGCTCGGTGCTCATCTCAATGAGGCCGAGGTTGCGAAATCGCTGCATGAAAACGCTGATGCGCGGTCTTGTCGTGCCGACCATCGACGCCAGTTCTTCGTGTGAGATTCTCACGTCAATGCGTATGCTGCGCGGGTCTTTTTTGCCGAGTTTTCTGGCGATTTGCAAAAGCGTCTGTCCAAGCCTTTGCTCGCTATCGACGGTCACCAGATTGGCGATGACTTCCTGCTGGTCGGCGACGCGCACCGCCAGGTATTTGATGAAGCCTTCAAGCAGAGAGTCCTTGGCTAACCGCTCAAGAAATCTGCCACAGGGGACCTGTTTCAAAACCGTGTCTTCCATGGCGCTCGCGGTTTCCAGCCGACCCTTTAGTCCCGACAGGCACAACTCACCAAACAAATCCCCCGCGCCGTGGATCGCCAGCATGCATTCCCTGCCTTCAGACGAGACCATGACAAGTTTGACCTTGCCGCTTTCGATAAAGTAGACCATCTCGATGGCCTCGCCAATCGTGTAGACATTGTCGTGTTTGGCAATCTGGAGCGCGCTGGAGTTGCGGGTCTCGCGCTGCAAAGAGTCGCGCATCTGTTCTTTGAAAAGAATCGTATCGGGATTATGTTCAATCATTCTTATTCATCTTCGCTTCCAGCGATTCTCAGGTAAGAATCACTAATTATATCTTCCCCGATAACAGTTTATACTCAATATAAAATAATTGCCGTGCAATATTGGACAATAACCGAAAGATCACCCGTCACTGGCGCGCCGGCGATCAGCCGCAGAAAGCTCAGCATAACTGCCGAGGCGGGTTGGTGCCATCACCACAGTGCTTGCTGATTATCAAAAGCAGTTCAGCAATTACTGGGATCGTTTAGCCGCCAACGCTCATTTGCCGACTATTCGCTAATATGTTCTTTAATGCACTGAAACCCACCCTGGCGAGGCGTATCCTTAAATGGAAACCGGATGTTGAGTTAAAGCGCAGGCGCACTCGACACGGTCAATGTGGGCAAAGTCCCAAACCTGGAGGTAAATGATGCTTTGGACCATTCTTGTTATTCTTCTTGTTCTCTGGTTGCTCGGCCTGATCGGCCACATCGGCGGCGGGACGATCCACCTGTTGCTGATCGTTGCGGCAATCATCTTAATCATCAACCTGATGAGTGGTCGCCGAAGGGCGCTCTAGCGCGATCAGACGATCAGCCTATTCATGAATGCGGGCTGCTCGGAACGCCATGATCCGGTTCTGAATACTTCCGCAGAGATCCTCATCCGCATAGCGAATCCTCGCCGCCGCTGAGTTCTTCATCTGGTTACCGCTAAGCGCAAAAGACGATAGCCGGTAGTTGGCTGGAGAGCGAGATTTCGAGGAATTAGGGTATTAATCACAAACGAGGCTGCGGCCTGATTGGCCCGGTCGTCAGGGAGGCAATGATGAAAAAGAATGCATACAGAACAAGTCTTGCGGTCATCGCGCTGCTGGTGTTTGGCCAGATGACGGCGCTCGCACAAACCAAAACTCAGCAGCGATATGCTGACCAGACGGCATCCGCCCAGGCCGTTAAGAAGGGGCCGGAGCGCATGAACCACGACATATTGAAGAGAGATATGTCCGATATTACCAGTGAGCCGCACCAGGTCCTGGCTATGGCCTTTATGCAAAATATTGAGACCTTCGCCAAAGTCTTGAGTGAGCAGGCGCAAGGCAGCCGCCCGCTTAGCGCCGATTTCGCGCGCGCCGCCGTTGCTGAGATCATACGAAACTTCGATGAGGCGAACACGCATCATCAGGAGCATGTGAAAACGATGCGCCCCGGCAGGCCCTCCAGGATGTCAGGGTTGTCAGAAATGGGCATGCGGGACTCCAAACTCAAGACGGCAATCGACACGCTTGAGAAAGACGTTCAGGATTACACGCTGAACTTGAAGCAGATTGCGGCGGACTGTGCTGACCTGCTCAAGCATCTCGACGAAATGTCAAAGACGCACAGCCAGGAATAAGCAAATCTACGCAAGCCGAAGGGCTCCTGAATCAGATGAACTTTAGATAATATTCCAGCAAGGTGCCATACCCTGCTGTATCAAATAGTAGAGCCTAAACGGACGCCGTGCGGCACAGGCAGATGTGACCGCCGTCACAACCGACCGGGTAATATTGCGGGAGGCGCGCGCAAGCGATCAGGCACTTACGGCCCTGATAACCGATTGCGCGCGCTTTTTTGCTATCGAGCCGATAACCGCTCACCGGCGGCGCGGGCGGCGGGTAATCCTCGCTTACCACCATCGTGGTATATCAACACACGGTCAATAGTGGTAGCCAAAAACCAGTCGATCTCGTGATGTATTCTCGGCTACGATGTTCCATAGTATGATGTAGCGAGGCCGACAAAGCTGGCACGCGGCAGAGGGGAAATAGGCGGCGAATCGCTTTGCCGCGACTGCTGCAACCATCAGCTTCAATAAGCCTGCAAAACAGCAACAGGGGGGCTTAAATACCATCCTTACTTTTGTAACCGCCTTGCTTATGGAGATCCTATGAATTCACTCGTTTGGTTTGTTACTGGGGCATCTCGCGGATTCGGCCTAGAGATTGCTCGAACTGCACTCGAACGAGGCGACGCGGTGGTTGCCGCCGCTCGAGACCCGCAGGCGGTAGACGAAGCGCTCGGCAAGCACAAGCGATTTCTGGCGGTCGCCCTGGATGTCACCGTCGAGGCGCAAGCAGAGGAACTCTCGGCGTGGCGTGAGGTCGCGCTCTCGACCGAGTACCGGGAGGCTGCCGCCACGAACGCCGCGCCACATGGCGCTGGCAAGGAGCTTTTGTAATAGGAGAATTACCATGACAAATCAATCAACATCACAGAAAGACACGATGGATAATAACCGCCCGGCGCTCGACAGCGGCACCTTCCTGATCGGCGGCGATCTGCCGGTGCGGCGGCTTGGGTTCGGTGCCATGAGGCTTACCGGCGACGGCATCTGGGGCGAGCCGCGAGATCACGATGAGGCGATCCGCGTACTTCGCCGAGCCGTCGAACTGGGAGTCAATTTCATCGATACGGCTGATTCCTACGGCCCCGAAGTCAGCGAGCGGCTCATCGCCGAAGCGCTGTACCCATATCCGGCAGACCTGGTTATCGCCACTAAAGCGGGCTTGGTTCGTCCGGGGCCCGATCAGTGGACGGAGAATGGCCGCCCCGATCACTTGCGTGCGGCCTGCGAAGGCAGTCTGCGCCGCCTCCGCGTCGAGCGCATAGACCTGTTTCAACTCCACCGCATCGATCCCAAGGTGCCGGCTGAAGATCAACTCGGCACGCTCAAGGAACTGCAAGCCCAGAGTAAGATCAAATACATTGGTCTTTCTGAAGTCAGCGTTGCTCAGATTGAGCACGCCCGCACAATCGTGCCCGTCGTCACGGTGCAGAACCGCTACAGTCTTGCTGACCAGACAGCCGAAGATGTTCTCAATTACTGCGAGGGCTCGGAAATCGGCTTTATTCCCTGGTTTCCGCTTGCAGCCGGCGAACTCACTGCGCGAGGCGGCGCGCTCGACCGCACCGCCGCGCAGTTCAAGATCACCACTTCCCAACTCGCTCTGGCGTGGCTACTGTGGCGCTCGCCCGTCATGCTTCCGATCCCCGGAACATCGCGCGTTGAGCACCTTGAGGAAAATATTGCCACGGCATCCTTGAAGATTGATGAATCGAGGTTGCGAGAGTTGGGGGAAACGGCTCGCGCTGCTGTCCAGGCGACCAGCGAATGAACCTGCGCCATGAACCGATTTTCCGGATCTATTCAAAAGGAGAAGATTACTATGACGACCATCACGACTAAAGACGGTACGCAGATCTATTACTCGGCATCATCTCGCTGATCGTGCTGACGTTTGCGATCCTCGCGCGTTACACTTTTCACCTCGCCGGCACTTGGCGTAGGATCTATGTGGTTGGTGTCGTAGTGGCGCTCTATCTGAATGTCTTCGTCGGGATCGTGCAGGCATTCCAGAAGGTGCCGGCTCTGAAAGCGGCGGCTCCGACGCAATCCGAGCTGCCGTTTTTACTCACGCAGCTTGTCGTGATAACGCTTTTCGTCGTGCTTGCCCTTGTCGTGGCGATCAGGTTCCGCAGCGCTCGCATTTGATCTTCGCGCCGCAAGGCGGCAGAAGGTCGCGAGTCGCCTCATGCGGTCGCGGTCGGCAACTTGACGTAGGCAAACACTGACTACAAACGAAGGAGATACGCAGATCGCGATGACCGATAGAACTCCAATACTCTCATCGGCCAGGGGGTCGCGCGCCGACGAGATGTTTCCGACGCTGACGGCGGCCCAGATTGCGCGAATCGCCGCGCACGGTCGCGTGCGCCAGATGCAGCCAGGCGAGGTGCTGGTCGAAGCGGGTGATCGCACCTCACACTTCTACGTCGTCACCGCCGGTCAAATCGAACTCGTTCGGCCTTCGGGGGCAACCGAAGAACTCGTGGCCATTCATGGGCCGGGAAAGTTCACCGGCGAAATCAACATGCTTTCGGGTCGCCGTGGGTTCGTCCAAATACGGGCAATCGAGGCTGGCGAAGTAATCGAAGTGGAGCGCCAACATTTGCTGGCGCTGGTGCAAACCGACAGCGAGTTGGGCGATATACTCATGCGGGCTTTCATTCTCCGCCGGGTGGAGTTGATTGCCCAGGGATTAGGAGATGTCGTGCTCGTCGGCTCGATGCATTGCGCGGGAACCATGCGCATCAAAGAGTTCCTGACGCGCAATGGCCATCCCTACTCATTTGTCGACCTCGATCATGACAAGAGCGTCCAGGAGTTGCTGGATCATTTTCACGTTGCCGAGGAAGATGTTCCGGTTCTGATCTGTCGCGGCGAAGTGGTGCTGCGGAACCCGACCAATCGGCAGATCGCCGACTGCCTGGGCTTCAACGAAGCCATCGACCAGACAGAGATCCGCGACCTGGTTATCGTCGGTGCAGGGCCGTCTGGCCTTGCGGCGGCGGTGTACGGCGCGTCTGAAGGGCTCGATGTTCTGGTGCTGGAATCGAATGCGCCGGGCGGGCAGGCCGGTTCGAGTTCGAAGATCGAAAATTACCTCGGCTTTCCGACGGGTATCTCAGGTCAGGAACTCACGGCGCGCGGCTACACACAGGCGCAGAAGTTCGGCGCACAGATGATCATCGCAAAGGGCGCTAAACAACTGGCGTGCGACCGCAAGCCTTACGCCATCGAAATTGACAACGGTGTGCGTGTGCCTGCGCGCACGATCATCATTGCGACAGGTGCTGAATATCGCCGCCTGTCGCTCGAAAATTTGTCACAGTTTGAAGGCGCTGGAGTCTATTACGGCGCAACCTTTGTTGAGTCGCAGTTGTGTCGTGATGAAGAAGTGATTGTCGTGGGCGGCGGCAACTCAGCCGGCCAGGCGGCGGTGTTTCTTGCGCAGACCGCCAAGCGCGTACACCTGCTCATCCGTGCGGACGGCCTGGCAGAAACCATGTCGCGTTATCTCATTCGTCGCATCGAACAGAATCCGGCCATCACTTTAAGACCGCAAACCGAGATCGTGGCGCTGGAAGGTCGTGATTATCTCGAACGCGTCTGCTGGCGGGACAATAACGCAGGCGAGGTCGAGATCCAGGACATCAACCACGTCTTCGTCATGGCAGGCGCGATTCCTAACACACACTGGCTCGACGGTTGTCTGGCGCTCGACGCGAAAGGATTCATCAAGACAGGCCCTGACCTGTCGGCGGACGATTTAGCCGCCGCTAGCTGGCCGCTCGCCCGAGCGCCGTATCTTCTCGAAACCAGTCTGCCAGGAGTGTTTGCGGTCGGCGACGTGCGCGGCGGCAGCATCAAGCGGGTGGCGTCGGCAGTCGGCGAAGGGTCGATTGCCGTCGCCTTCGTACATCGAGTGATTCACGAATGAAAGGAAGATGATCATGGCTGATCTCAATTGCGCTCATCTTGGCGCTATCGCAACGGTCAAACATGCGAAACGCCGGGAGTGCGAGGAGTGTGTGAAGACTGGCTCACGATGGGTTCATCTGCGGACGTGTCAGGAGTGTGGCGCGACGCTGTGCTGCGACAGTTCGCCTAACCGCCATGCCACCAAACACGCGCGCGCCAGCGAGCATCCGGTGATCGCATCGGCGGAGCCCGGAGAGCGCTGGTTGTATTGTTATCCGGATGACGCTTTTGCGGAGTATTAAGTTCTCTTGGAAAGGGCTTGACAGGCCGTCAGCCAGCACCCCTTTGCACCTGGCAATGAAGGGAACGTGCAATGATCAAAGTCAGACTGGCAAGAGAACCAGGCTAAGCCTTCACGTAGAAAAGGAGCAACCGGAATGAATTCTTCCTTATGGCCGGCACTGCCGTTGCACGAGTGGCAGGATACCTATGCGACGCTGCACATGTGGACGCAGATTGTCGGCAAAATCCGTCTGGCGCAAACCCCGTTGATCAATCACTGGTGGAATGTGCCGCTGTATGTGACGAGCCGTGGCCTCACTACCTCAGCGATGCCTTACCGGGATAGAACCTTCGAGATTGACTTCGACTTCATTGACCATCAACTGCTTATCAAGTGCGATGACGGTGCCATCGAATCGCTTGCTTTAGCCCCGCGTTCCGTAGCTGACTTCTACCGCGAAGTGATGCAAAGGCTCGGCAGCCTGGGGATCGAGGTGAAAATATGGCCCGTGCCGGTCGAAGTGCCCGACCCCGTTCCTTTTGAGCAAGATCACCAGAACGCGGCTTATGATGCGGAATACGCCAATCGCTTCTGGCGCATTCTGGCGGCGACCGACAAAGTGTTCACGGCATTTCGCGCGGGCTTCATCGGCAAGTGCAGCCCTGTACATTTTTTCTGGGGGAGTTTTGACCTGGCGGTGACGCGCTTTTCAGGCCGTCGCGCGCCCGAACGTGAAGGTGCCGACTCCATCACTCGCGAAGCCTATTCGCATGAAGTAATCAGTCATGGCTTCTGGCCCGGAACCCGTCCGACGGGCGCGGGCGAGCGCGACCCGTCGGACGGCACCATCGCCGCGCCGGCCTTTTACTCCTACACGGCTCCTGAGCCTGCTGGTTTAAGTGGCGAGCCGGTTCGTCCAAAGCAAGCCTTCTACAGCACGGCGACCAAAGGGTTCATCCTGCTTTATGACGATGTTCGCAACGCCGACACGCCCGAAGCGGCGCTCATGGAATTTCTCGAAAGCACCTATGAAGCGGGAGCCGGGCTGGCACAATGGCATCGCGCAGAATTGGAGCGAACAACTAACGGTTAGAGAACCGTCGTCTTACGGCATCCATAAATTTCAGGAAATCGGATCCGGCTATTAGCTGCTGATCAAGCTCACCGCCTGGGAATCCATGGGAAGAAGGCGCTGGTGCGTCTGATGTAATCTTGATACTCCGGCCTGGTCTTGACCAGACTCTTCTCCAAGAGCGCGACTCCGGAAACCTTCATCAGCAGGAAGCTCATCGCTATCGGGCTGATGATTATCCAGAGGCTGCCAGGAGTCGCCAGTGCGATAAAAAAAAGGCCCCACCAGAGCGTCGCATCACCGAAATAATTTGGATGCCGTGTGTAGGCCCATAGCCCGCGCCGCATCACTTTGCCCAAATTATTGGGGTCAGCTTTGAAGCGCATCAACTGCCAGTCGCCCACCGCTTCAAATACAAATCCTATGATCCAGACCACAATTCCCAGTATGTCTAACCAAGTCAGGCGGTCAGGCACTGGCGATTGTTGCGCCATCTGTATGGGGAGAGAGATGAGCCACATCAGCAGCCCTTGAAGGCCAAATACGGTAAACAGGCTGACCAGAGCGAAACGCTCTTTATGACGTGCGCGCATACGGCGATAGCGGAAGTCTTCGCCGGCGGCGTGGTTGCGCCGGAAAATATGCAGTGCCAGTCGCAACCCCCAGATCGTCACCAGCATGGTGATGAGCAATTTGCGCAGCGCATAGCCGCTCGTGATTGCAAAGCACATCCAGGCGACGGCGGTGAAGCCTATACCCCAAAACGTATCGACGATGCTGGCATCTTTGCGGGCGAGGCTGAGAAGCCATAAGAGAAACATCAATGTAAGAATCAAAGCCAGCGATGCTCCTGAAATAATCAGCACGTGCACGAATGTTTCTTCTCCTTTGGTCTAAGCTGTTCTCGCCGCCTTGATTTTTTGTAAACTTGATTACTAATTCCTACTCGGCGCGCGGCGTGCGTATTTGACGGTTGCCTTGCTTGACTTGCAGCGATCTTTGCAATAAATCTCTTTACAAGCTGCCGGGAAAGGAGTCAACATCATGTCAAGCCAGGCGGAGAACGAAAATTCACCTTCAACGATACAAGCCGAGCAACAACTGCGGCGCATCAACGAGGAGTGGGTCGAGGCGCTGGTGCGAAGCGATACGGCAACCCTCAACCGCCTGATGGATGAAGGCTGCATCTTCAGCTATGCCCTGGACGGTGACGACAAGGCGCAGTTCATCGCCGATATTGAGTCAGGAGACCTTCGGGTGGCGACGCTCAAGCGGGATCATGTCGAAGTGTCGATTTATGATTCAACAGGTGTATTGATAGCCTTTGATACGGCGGACTGGCGGTATAAGGGTCAGCACATCCAGAGCCATTATCGAACGATTCACGTCTACGCCGAGCGCGCCGGGCAGTGGCAAATCGTCGCCATACAGGCAAGCCCCATCTCGTTGAAATAGTCCCGGCCCGAAGGTTCATCTATTGACTCACCGGCGTTCACTGGCTATCTTTCAGCGCGCCGCAAAACCAATCAAGGAGCATGATCGAATGGAGCCGATGTACTTGAAAGATGTCGAGGGCAAGCCGCCTGCGGGCGGCTTTGCCGAGATGGTCGAGCGCATGAAAGCGGCAGGCATGCCTGTGCCGCAGATCTGGTATCTGTTCGCCTTCAAGCCCGACGTGACCCAGCATCTCGCGGATTTCACGCAAGGCGTGATGCGCGGGCCGTCGCCGCTCGCACCCGGTATGCGCGAACTGATCGCCGCCTTTACGTCGCGGCGCAATGATTGCCCGTTCTGAATCGGTTCGCACGCCGCAGGTGCTGCGGCGCTTCTGGAAGACACGGAGTTGGTCGAGCAAGTCCTTGATGACTATCGCACGTCGCGGCTGACGGACAAAGATAAAGCCTTGTTCACTTTTATAGACAAGGTCAATCGCACATCGAATCAGATTCGCCAGGAAGACGTTGACGAGGCGAAGCGCGCCGGCTGGACAGACGAAGCCATCTATGACGCCATCGCGGTCTGCTGCCTGTTCAATTTTTATAATCGCTGGATTGACGCCACCGGCGTGCATGATATGCCGGCCTCGGCTTACGAACTGTCCGGCAAACGCCTCAGAGAGCATGGCTATCAGACGAACTGGAAGCCAGAGCCGCCATGATCGAAGCGCCCCGAATGAAGTGTGTGAGATGAGCTACAAAGCCGCGAAGGCACAGAGAATCATGCAGAAGGCTGCATGATTCTCTGTGCCTTCGCGGCTATCGCTTATGCGCTTGTCATCTGCCTGGGATTAGAAGTTGAACTTCAGCCCAAGCTGCATCTCGCGCGCACGGCGGGTGGCGAAGACCTGTCCGAACGGCGAGGCGGTCTTCAAGAATTCTGTCAAACTGGTGAACGCCACGTTGTTCGGCAACAGGTTCGGCACCGTCTGGTTGATGTCGCTCACTGTCGTCCGGTTGAAGACGTTGTAGAACTCTGCGCGGAACTGCAAGCTGTAACGCTCGGTGAAGCGCCAGTTCTTGGCCAGGTTCAAGTCCGTCTCATAGACCGGCTGGAAGCGGAACGGCGCTCGCCCAGACGAACCGATCTCGCCGATGTCGGTCGGGATGAAGGCCAGCGGGTTGATGTAATAAGGGATGCGGCTGACGCCCGTGGGCACGTTGGCGAACGGATCGCTTACCTGATTCGGTCGCGTGCCGCGCGGCCCAGGGCCGGTACCCTGCACGACGCGATTCAACGGCAGGCCGGTCATCGCCGTTGTAATTCCGGCTACTTCCCATCCGCCGAGCACCTGACGCAGAACCGGCGCAGCCATAAATCCATTCTTCGGATACGGCACTTCGTAGACGTAGCTCGCCTTGAAGACGTGCGTGCGATCAAAGCGCGCCACCGCCCGCTCTATCGCAAAGTTGTTGCGCACCTGCGGCAAGTCTATAGCGTCGCGGTCGTTGGTCGAGTCGGTGAGGTTCTTCGACCAGGTATAAGATAACTGCGCCGTCAACCCATGGACGCGCTGTATGCGCAGCGAACTGATGAGCGCGTGATAACGCGAGGTCGCCGTCGTCTGGCGGTCGGTGATCGACGTATAGCCACGGAAGGGCCGCGCCAGGTTGATGCAGTTGTTCGGATTGTTCGCGGCGTTGAGCGCCGGATCGCAGCCGACGACGCCTTTGGTCGCGGTGAGAATCTCCTGCGGCGTCGGCGCGTTGATGTCGACAGGGCGCGTCAGGTGATTGCCTGCCGAGCCGAGATAGCCGATCTCAAAAGCGGTGGCGTTGCCAAATTGCCGCTGAATTGTCAGGTTCCACTGCTGTGTGACCGGCGTTACAAATGGGTCTGTCGTGGTGATCAGCGAGCGCGCCGCCAGCGTCCCCGGCGGGGTGCCCGCCGCCGGGTTGGTGAAGAGGATCGGCGTGGTCGTCGAGCCGGTCAGCGACACCGTGTTGACGAAAGGCGGATTGGTGAAGGTGTTCTGCTCGATGATGCCGACCAACACCTGATCGTAATAGATGCCATAGCCGCCGCGAATGACGGTCTTCTCCGGCCCGCCGGTCAGCGAGCTAATGAAGCCCTCTTTGCCGCCCGGACTCCAGGCGAAGCCGAAGCGCGGCGCGAAGTTGTTCTTGTCTGACTGCTCTATGCGCCGACCGAACGGCGAATTGACCGCCGCGACTCCAATGCCGTTCTGCGGGTCGCCGACGCCGCGAACGAAAGCTGTGCAACTGGCGTTGGCGCATTGCAAGGCTTTGGCCGGGTCATAAAGCTGTGGCAGGAAAACGTCCAGCACGTCATTCTTATCCACAGGCAGGCGGAAATACTGATAGCGCATGCCATAATCGAATTGCAGATTCGGCCTCGCCTTCCAGGTATCCTGCGCATAGACCTCGGTTCGCCCGAAGCGCAGATGATTGGTCACGTCGCGTTCGGACTCGCTGTAGGTGCTGGCGCGTCCGAGCAGGAAGTCGGCCAGCCCTATGCCGCTCGCCACGCCGCTCTTGCGCGTCTGCGTGCCGTTGAACCCAAAGTTGCCCTGCGTGACGTTCGCGGCGTTCTCATTCTTGGCTTCCCAACTCAGGTCGCCGCCAAACTTCATGGTGTGCGCGCCGTGCACCCAGGTGAAGTTATCCTTGGGATTGAAGTTGGTGTACTTAATGTTGAAAAGCTGGTTGGCACCGAGCGTCGGCAATCCACTGATGGTGATGAACGGCGGCAGGTCGGAGTTGTTCTCAGGGAATAGCTCCGTGTTGCCGATGTTGACATTGGCATTCGTCCATTGGCCGATGAGAACGTCGGAGATGAGGTTGCTCGAATAATTGAACGAGAGTTCGTTGACGAGGTGTGCGCCGAATGTGCTGGTCAGACTGACGGAGAAGACCTGGCCGGGCACATTGGTATTCGTCGTGGCGATGTTAGGTATCTGCGCGCCGGCACCCAGCGGGTTGAACAAGCCGCCCTGCTCGCGCGTCTGGCTCAGGTCATGGGTGTAGCGGCCCATCAGCCGGTGATTGTCGGTCAGCGCGTGATCGATGCGCAGAGTCTCCTGGCGCGTGTTCTGTATGCCCGGCGCTAAGGCTTGAATGCGGTTCGGATCAATTCCGGGAGTCGCCGCCGCAATCGTTGGTTCCGGGAAGGCGTTAAGGATCGCCTTTGAAGCCGGGTCAATGCGGTTGGCCGGAATGCGGTTGCCGGGGAACTGCTGGCCGGTGAGCGGGTCGATAATCTGTAGGGTGCTTTGCGAGAAGTCGCCCTGGCGCTCGCGCAAGGAAGGGACGGTGAGAAAGGCTTCAGCCGGCTGGCGAATGATGCGCCGCCACTCTTCGGAGAAGAAGAAGAAGGTCTTGTCGTGGCCGCGCGAATAGATTCCAGGTATCCAGACCGGGCCGCTGAATGTGTAACCAAAGTTATTATAACGCAGGGTCGGGCGCGGCGCTCGCAAGCTGCCGCACGTCTTGCCGAGAGGTGCCGGCGAGCCGTCGTCGCAGAAACGTCCCTGCGCGTTATTCAGAAAGCTGTTGGCGTTGAGTTTGTCGTTGCGGAGAAACTCGTAAGCGCTGCCGTGAAAGTCGCGCCCGCCGCCGCGCGTGATGATGTTGACGACGCCGCCCGAAGCCCGCCCGAACTCGGCGGTCGGCACACTGGTGATGACGCGGAATTCCTGAATCGAGTCGACGGTCGGCGTCGACAGCAGTGTGATGTTCGATCCCACATCGACATTCGCAACGCCGTCGACCAGGTAGTTCGTCGAGTTGCGGCGGTTGCCGGCAATCGAGATGTTGGTCGTGCTCGTCAACCCGATATTCGATTCCGTTGTATCGTCAGCGCTGACGCCGGGAACCAGGGTCACGAGTTGCAGAAAGTTGCGATTATTGAGCGGGATCTCGACGATCTTGCGATTCTCCACCACATCGCCGACCGTCGGCGTGCTTTGCACGATGGGCGCTTCGGCGGTCACCGAAACCATTTCGCTGATCGCCCCGGCTTCCAGTTGCACGTTAATCGTCTTGCGGTCGTTGACCAGCAGTTCGATGCTGCGGTTGAGAAACTCTTTGAAGCCCTGCGTCTTGACCGAAAAGTCATAGATGCCGGGCGGGATGAAGGTCAGCGAATAATAACCGTCATCGCCTGTCTTCGTGGTGCGCGCTTCCTTCGTCTTCAGATTGGTGAGCGTGATGTCGGCGTTGGCAACCGCTGCACCCGACGGATCAATCACCTGACCGTTGATCGTCGCCGTCGTTTCTTGCGCCATTACGCTTGATGAGCCAATCAATAGGAGCAGCACGAGGCACAGAGTGAAAACCGGCTTTGTTCTTTTCATGTTTGGGTTCTCCTTCCGAATTCAAGTGAACGGAATTTTTGTCCCTGCCGCAGGTAAGCACGAATGATGTGGATTGGCGGTAGCCAACCCGATCAGCTTTCACCCGATGGCCAGGACTTTGCGCTGTCATTTAACGCAGCCTTTCCGGGCTGCGCCCGTTGCTTTAAGGTAGCCTTCTGTTTGCCATAGTGCAAGCCTTTGATCTGCACTACAAACGCTTACGCGCCCGGCGCTTCGCCATTCAATAAAGAAGATACTTCTGGCGCAGGCGTGCGAACTCCGCTAACCGCGATTGCCAGGTCGCGGCAATCTCAGAAACCGATTTGCCCTCTTTGAGCGCCGCCAGCGCCGCACGATTGGCGAGCAAGCGAAGATAATCATCCGCCTTCCATGTGCCTGAGTAGAGACGGTTGATTTGATAAGCGATCTCCAGGCCGGCGGCCACCGGATGAAAGGCTGCGCGGTCAGTGATAACGATGTTGATGCCGCCACAGGCTTCGCCGGCGAACTTCGACGAACCGGGCGTGAAGCGGAGAGGCACAAAGCGCACCCCCGCCAGCCCTGCGCGGTTGAGCGCATCGCTCAAGGCTTGTGGGTCAATCCACGGCGCGCCGACGACTTCAAAGGGCGTGTCGGTGCCGCGACCGACAGAGAGATTGGTCGTTTCAAGCAGGCCGATGCCGGGATACAACATGGCTTCGGTCAGACTGCGCATATTCGGCGAAGGATTCACCCAGGTGAGCGACGTGCCGTCAAAGTAATCCGCACGCCGCCAGCCTTCCAGCTTGATGACCGTGAGATCGACGCCAAGCTTGCGCTCGCTGTTGAACAGCCAGGCCAACTCGCCAATCGTTAAGCCGTGGCGCACCGGCAGCGCGAAGGGCGCGGTGAACGACAACAAGTCGCCGTCGGCGACCGGCCCTTCGATGTCGTAGCCGTTGATGGGATTCGGGCGATCCAGGACGACGAATTTGAGCTTGCGCCGGGCGGCTTCTTCCATCGCATAAAGCATCGTCGTGGTGTAGGTGTAAAAGCGCGCGCCGATGTCCTGTATGTCGTATACCAGCGTGTCAATGTCTTTCAACATCTCATCGGTCGGGCGTTTGGTCGCCTGATCGTAGAGACTAAAAATGGGCAGGCCGGTCTTGTCGTCGCGCAAGGATGCGACCGGCGCGTCTTCGGTGCCGCGCAAGCCGTGCTCCGGCGAAAAGAGCGCCACCAGTTTGCAGTTGGTCGCCGCTGCGAGCCGGTCTATCGTCGAGCGGCCTTCGCGGTCGCGGCCCGTATGATTAGTAATCAATCCTACACGACGACCTTCGAGCGCTTTGAACCCGTCGCGACTTAAAACATCAATGCCGGTGAGCACGGGGTGCAGCGGCCCTGTGGGCGGCCCGCTACGGTTGATGGCGGCGCGCGGCGCTTCGATGACCGACACGGGCGACCCAAGCCCGTCGAAGACCGGCCCATAAGGCGGCGCGGTGATGGCTGCGGCAACGATGGAGGCGACGAACGAACGTAGCCGCGTCACGTCGCCCTTCCCGTTGGGATGAACGCGATTGGTAAGCAAAATAACAAATGTTTCGCTCGCCGGATCGAGCCACAAACTGGTGCCGGTAAAGCCGGTGTGCCCGAAGGTGCCGACGGGAAACAGGTCGCCGCGATTGGATGAGAAGTTGGTGTTGATGTCCCAGCCGATGCCGCGCATCTGCGAGGTCGGAAGCGTGTGCGCGCTCGTCATGCGCTCAATGGTATAGGGCGCGAGTAGGCGCACGCCGTTGTACTCGCCCTTGTTCAAGAGCATCTGGCAGAAGATGGCGAGATCGTCTGCGGTTGAAAAGAGGCCGGCGTGACCGGCGACGCCGCCCATCTCATAGGAGCGCGGATCGTGCACTTCGCCGCGCATCCAGCGGCCCTCGCGCATCTCGGTCGGCGCGATGCGTTGCGCAGAGTCTGCAATGCGTGCCGCCGAGGCTTGCCTGACTGCATTATTGTCTAGTGGTCTGAAGTGAGTATCTTTCATCCCCAGCGGCGCGAAGATGTTTTCATGAGCAAACTCGTCAAGGCGTTTGCCCGAAACGCGGCGGACGATTTCTGCGGCGACGATGAAGCCGACATCCGAATAAACGAAGCGCGTCCCCGGCTCATAAACTGGTTGCAACTTGTAAATCTCTTCGAGCGGCTGGACAGACGCGCCGACATAATCGCTGATCTCATTATCAGGCGGCAGCCCGGCGCGGTGGGTCATCAGTTGCTCGATGGTCACGCGTTCCTTGGCGTTGGCGGCAAACTCCGGGATGTAGAGCGACACAGGGTCGGCGAGGCTCAGCTTGCCGCGCTCGACCAGCATCATGATGGCTGTCGTCGTGGCCACGACTTTGGTGAGCGAAGCAAGGTCGAAGATCGTATCAACGGTCATCGCCTCGCGCTGCGGTTGGACGGCGCGGTCGCCGAACGCCTTGCGATAAACGATTCTTCCATGGCGACAGACCAACACCACCGCGCCCGGCGTCTCATGGTGTTCGATGGAAGCGCGCACGGCGTCATCAATCCGGGCGAGCCGCGCGCTCGCCATGCCGACGGCTTCGGGCGTCGCCTGCGCCAGCGGCTCGCCCGGATTGGCCGCCGCTTTGCGCTGCGCAAGCAGTGACGGCGGCAGCATAGAAGAAACCATGACGATGGCAAGGATGAGATGAATGAAACCAGTTTTTTGCCAGGACGCCGGGCGGCGCAAAGTCGGAGCGCGCAGGCTATCGCGGCGGGGTGTTCTGGCGAGCAATCGTTTTGTAAGCAACTTCATATTGGCTAATCGTTGGCGACGCCGACGCTGCTGGCGCTTTCAATCGCTTGCTGAACCGGTCGCTTGCCGAGCAGGCTAACCGTATAACCGACCGCCAGGCACACCAGCGTGCCCATCAGCACGTACCATGTCCACGCAATCGGCGTGTAGATTTTGACGAGCAGCATGAAAACCAGCGACACCGCCATGCCCGTCATGACGCCGGTTTGATTGGCGCGACGGGTGATCACGCCCAGTAAAAAAGCACCGAGCATGGGCCCGTAAACCAGCGACGCAATCGTCAGCCCCGCAGTGAAGACCGACCCCCAGCCGCTCGCCAGCACGGCGATTACTATCAGCACGATGCCCCACGCGGCGGTGAACCAGCGCGATAACCGCAGCAAACTCTCGTCGCTTTTGCCTGCGCCTGCCAGCGGCTTGTAAAAATCGAGCACCGTCGTCGAGGCCAGCGAGTTGAGCGAGCCGCTCAGGTTTGACATGGCCGCTGCAAAGATCGCCGCAATGACCAGTCCGGAAATGCCGTGCGGCAAGCGGTGGACGATGAAGAAGGGAAAGATTTCGTCGTTGCTTGCCAGCCCGGTCTGAAGCGGAAAGTATTTGTAGTAGACGAACAGCATCACGCCGATTAACAGAAAGAGCGCAAACTGAAAGAGCACGACGAAGCCGCTCAGGATAATCGCCTTCTGGCTGTCGCGCTGGTTGCGGCACGTCAGCAAGCGCTGCACGAGCAGTTGATCGGTGCCGTGCGAGGCCATGGTCAAACAGGTGCCGCCCAGTAAGCCTGCCCAGAACGTGAACGGCAGCTTGAAATCCCAGGCGAATGACATGACTTGAAACTTATTAGCCGGCGCGGCTTCGGCGACCACTGTCCCCCAACCGCCGGGAATCAGCCGCAGCAGCATATAAGCAGCGAGCAGCGAGCCGGCGATGTAAATCACCAGTTGAATCAAGTCCGTCCAGATGACCGCCGCGATGCCGCCCTCGAAGGTGTAGATCAATGTAAGCAATCCTACAATAAAGATGGACCACAGCCAGAGGTGCGATAATCTGGGCAGACTGGCGCTCAACACGGCGCTCAATACCAGCGACGCGGCAAAGACGCGCACGCCTTCGGCCAGCGCCCGCATGATTAAGAATAACGAAGCGGCAAAGTTCTTCGTCTGCGGGCCGAAGCGTTGCTTGAGCAGTTCGTAAGCCGTCAGCAGTTCGCCTTTGAAGTAGGCCGGGATGAAGAGCAGGCTGATAATGAAGCGCGCGACGACGTAGCCGAAGACGACTTGCAGATAGGTAAAAGAGCCGCCCATTTCGGGCCGCGCTTGATTCGCATAGGCGAGCGCCGGCACGCCGATTAAGGTCAGCGTGCTGGTCTCGGTAGCGACGATGGAGAGACTGATGACCACCCACGAGGTATTCTTCGAGCCGATGAAGTAATCTTTGACCGTGCGCTGCGCGCGGCGAAAGCGCGTGCCGAAGATGGTGATGCCCACAAGGTACAGCAGCAGGACGATGTAATCTATCGCCGAAAACCCCATGCCGAAGAACCTATCAAGCCCGCTAAACGAACGGCAACCGGAATGAGAAGGAAAACGTCAGACTGCCTGATTTCAGAAGCACCAATTACTGGCGCACTTGCTGCGCCGACGGCTTTGCTTAAAGGTCTGGAGATGAGCGCAATGCCGCCTCTGGGTTGACCTGTGTTGATCTGCAAAAGATAAGCAGCGCCGGTTTAGAGGCGGCCTGCAAGTCGCCCGCCCGTCGCTTGCCTCTAAACGTACAAATCGCTTTAAGCTTCGACTGCTGCCCGCGCCAGCTTCACCGCGCCGATCTCTGGCGGGCCGAGCGGCGGGCCGACTTCGGCGCGCGGTGCTGCCCGAAGCACCGCCGCACGCAACGGCTCCATCACACAATCGCCGGCATTGAAGACGCTGCCTACGTAGGCGACGCGGAAGGTTTTGGATTCGAGACCAAGTTTGTGAATCACCGACACGGCCAGTTCGCCGAGGTCGCGCCCGGCTTGCGCGAGAATGTTGCGCGCCACGGCGTCGCCCTCTGCGGCAGCTTCGGCGACCAGCCGTGCAAGCGAAGCGATCTGCGTCGATTCGGCATCGTTGTTATAAATGACGCTCGGCAAATCTTTGGCGCTGGCAATGCCGAGTTGCCGGCAGAGGCGTGCCGTCAAGACGGTGCGGGGGGCGCGGCCATCGAAGGATGCGGCGACGGCTTTCAACGCTTGCCGCGCGATGTCATACCCTGAGCCTTCATCGCCGAGCGTCGGCCCCCAGCCGCCTGAGCGCTCGACCGTGCGGGCTTCATTCATCCCCATAGCAATCGAGCCGGTGCCGGCAATCAGCACGACGCCTTGCTTGCCATCGAGTGCGCCTTCCATCGCGGCGCGCGCATCGGTGACCAGTTCCAGATGCCCGATGCGTAGTCGTGCGTCGAGCGCCTTTTTCATCGTGTGGTAATGAATGGGATGGCTGATACCGGCAATGGCGGCGCAGCCCGCCGTGATCTCTTGCGGCGTGATGCCGGCCTGCTCGCAGGCTTGCCTGACTGCTTCGTTGACCTGCGCGGCTGCCGAATCAAAGCCGACGCGCACGGGATTAGATGCGCCGCTGAATCCTTCGCCGATGATCTTGTAAGCCGATGTCGTAATGACGGCGTGGGTCTTGGTGCCGCCGCCATCAATGCCGAGAAAGCATGGCGCGTTGGTCAGAGCGCTATCGATGTGACGGGCGAAGTGCGGTGTTGCTGCAGGGCCTGGCGAAGGATGTGTCGTGAGGTTTTTAAACATAACTGCTCCGCTGGCTCTCTTACGGCTTGCGGCAAATGCGGAGGCTTGCCCTTTCATGGTGCCAACCTATCGGCAGGCCCGGATGCGAACCGTCACATCGTCTGACCATAGGAGCCTTATATCTGTTATAAGCGAGAGCCGGCAGGATGTAAAACGAATTGTTTTTATGGATTCGATAACGATTTCTTTAGCCCGCGTTCTATTTCTGTTGATTTAGCTTACTTCTTCTCCTTTTCGTAGCTCCTCGTAGACGGTGTTAATCAGAGTGTTTAAGTATCGCTTTGAACTTTTTTTGTTGATTATCTTTTCAATTGCTACGACCATTTTTGCTCTGAGAGTTTGATCCTGTCGTAAAACATTTACTGGCTGTTCTACTTGCCCTTCCAGTTTAGCCACCATATTTTTTGCTACCTTGTGCTGAAATTCAGAAGCGGCCTAATTCGGTTTGCACGACCAGCGGGCCGCAGCCTTCTTTCGTCATGCCTCGGCGCAAGACGATGAGTAGATCGGCGAGAGCTTCGCGGGCTTCCTCTGGGACTCCCTCAATGCGATAACCCCGGCTCTCGTCGTCAGAGGATAGCGAGGCAAGAATTATTCTTGACAGAGGTATTAATCACGTTTAACATACTTTTTTGGCATCAAATGCTCTTAGCTGATAAGTTCTGTAGACCAAAGAGATTAGTTTTGTCCCAGCTAGTCCCATCCTCACATAACGACTAGTATTAAAAATGTCTTAAAAAGGACGTTGCTTGGTGTCCATTTACAAAGGTAAATGGCATCGCGAGAAGCATTGTTCTTGTTGAGTAGGGATCGTGTCGATTCAATATGAGTGATGTCCATTACTCAGACTCACCAATGAGTTTGAGTCAATAAAAGCTCCTTCATCATCTAAAACTTGGGGCTTATACAAACACAACTCTGTCACCGGATGTGAGCAGGGCTGCCTTTACGTGTCAGCTCGGTTCGTTTGGCGTGGGTGACAGCGTTTTAACCAAAGGGAGATTAGTAACGATGAAACAGACACACCGTCGCATATCAAGTTTGAGAACCTTAATTACCGCTGTAGTGCTTTTTTGCGCACTGGCCGTAGCTCCACTTCAAGGTGGCACGTCCAGGCTAAGATTTGACCCATTTGCTCCCGCCCTAGCTTTCCAAAGTGGAGCAACGGTCTATGTGAGTGATTTGCCTTTATGCCACACGCAAAATGGCTGGGGGCCTGTTGAAAAAGACAGGAGCAACGGAGAGGATCTTCCAAATGACGGTAACATTATTACGCTCAATGGAGCCACCTACTCAAAGGGGCTGGGGGTACATGCAAACTCCGAGGTACGATTCTATTTGGGGGGAGAGTACACATCATTCGTCTCTAACATCGGCATAGACGATGAGGTCGGGAATAACGGATCAGTCATTTTCCAAGTTTACGCTGATGGCTCGCTCTTATACAACAGCGGCGTAATGTTTGGCTACTCGGCTACACGGACAATCAACGTGAGTGTGGCTGGCAGAAATGAACTCCAACTGATCGTAAACTATGCTGGCGACAATTTCGATAATGACCACGCTGATTGGGCTGGCGCTTATCTTGTGCGGACGGCACCGCAACAGCACATCAAATATTTTGGCTATGTTGGCCCTGGTGATCCCAATGAATTGTCCCAGGTCAACTCCTTTAGTAATTTCTCGTACATCGCCGGTGTATACGGCCAGTCTATCACCGATCAACTCAACGCTCTGCATAATAATGGGATGCGGGCTATCATAGATTTGGGGCGAGTCCTATGGTGTACGGACAGCGACCCGAATGACTTTAATGCCAAGTGGTACTTGTGTCCCGATTATCAAGCTCGGTGGAACCAGTGGACGACGGATAATCCCAAGGTTTTAGACCCCGCCTATGTACTCGCTTACAGTGTGATGACTGAGCCAACGAAGCGGGCGGTAAATGGAGATGTCGCTGCTATGGCCGCAGCGATGGATGAGGCTGCTTGTTTTCTGAAGAGCGCCGTAACTATCCCAACGATGATGCTTGATAACGCCCCCGATGTGGCGGCTTACGGCTCATCTTACGTAGTGCCTCAGAAAGTGGACTGGGTTGGCGTGTCTAGTTACTATGTCCACCCAGATTCGGATACTGTCTTTAATGCAGGTGCTACCATCCTGAGAAACAATAAGAAGTACTGGCAGCGAACCCTATACGTGCTCGATGGATTTTTTGAAGAAGCGAATCATCCTCATGCGCCAACTAGCGCGGATATGGATTTAATCGCCCAACAATGGTACAACGTCGCAAGTCAAGACCCTGACTCGATCCTGCTTGGAGTATTTCTATGGGATGATCTTACGGGTGAATGCGGACGAGGCTCAAGAAGTCTCCCACAGAATGTCCGTAATACACATTACACAATCGGCAGGGCTATTCTCACAGGGGGGATTCCAACGTTCAGTCCGAGATCCAGTAATGCGATAATCTTTACCACGCAGCAGCCTGTTAGTGAAGCCGACGGAGGCGGATCAACTTGGGAGGAAGCGACCCAGTTCAGCGCATCAGTAAATGGCAGAATCACGGCCATACGGTTCTATAGACACAGCCTCGAATCAGGCGTTCATGTGGGTCGTATCTGGAGTGATACAGGCACACTGCTTGCACAGGTGACATTTAATGAGCTTCCCTCCTTCTGTCCCGGATGGCAAGAGCAGGTCTTACCAACCCCCTTGCCGATTACCGCTGGAGTTAGGTATAGAGTTTCTTACAATATAAACTCGAAACTTTCTAAGACATTCGGCGGTTTAAATACCCCGGTGACCAACGGCCCGCTGACTGCATATACCGGCTTCTACTCTACCCCCGCCGGGACATTCCCGAATACGGGCAGTGGCAGCAACTTTTTTGCGGATGTGTTGTTCAGCACCCCCTAATGAGCAACGGAGCAATCGCTCACCAGAAGGGCGATTTTGAGCCAATCTAGGCGGCTAGAGGGTCTTTCTAAGAACGTACCCTCTAGCTGCCGATTCTGTAGCCCTGCTATGGAGCATCTTATCTCAGAGTGTGGTAGTTATTAGCGGGTGGACTTAGGGGACTTCAATTGCAGAGTAATCAAGTAGCTGGCACAGAAACCAGTCAAGCCAGGGCTTAAAGTAAGACTCGCCCAGTTTGCCAAAGAGAAATACCCGGCCTGGATCAATGGAAATGAATTTGAACTCTTTGCTATTACTCTCGGAAAAAAGGCGGGCAATGGAAGCCGGAGATGTAGAGAATTGGCTGACGAAGGAACTCTTGAAAGACGTTTAAATGGCAAATCAGTTGAGTATCGCTATCTTCAAAAGGAGCCTCAGAAGAACCCAGCGACAAACTACAAATGCTCCCACCCTATTTGCTCCAAAGTCGCAGTAAAATATCTAGGCAACGAACCCCGTTGTCATTTACACCTTTCTAAGATGGAACTCAATCAGCCTGCTTTGCTTTAAGCTACTGTACCTTCTTCGGCTTTTGTTTTGAAGAGATTCCACATACCTCGCAGTAGCAATCTGCTTCACATGACTTCCAATCCAGATTGCACTGGCCTATACAGGAGAAATGTCCAGGCTGTCCTGGCCCCGGACAACCAGCCGTACATTCTGTATAAGCTTGATCGCACCACGGACAGTCTGGATCGGCAGAAACTTTCTTCTCCGCTATGCCAGAAGGCAAAATAATTAGACCCGCAATAAACACCATCAGGAGAACGAGTCGAAGAGCAAGCTTTCTCATAGCAACCTCCTAGAAGTCATTTGATTACTCCACAGCCTTAGGAGTTGTGAAGTAGGATTTTGATGAGCGTTATTTTAATTCAAAATAAATGTAGCGTAAAGTTATAGAACCTACCTTGAAGATAAGCCTGTGTGTCAGAGTCGTAATGTAAGGGAAATAGTCGCGGCGGGATGGTTCTAAATGATTAAGCCGAGGGGGACCTAGCCCCCTCAGCAAGGTGGAATTAGTCGCTTACCAGGATACCATCGCCCAAAATTATCCCGCGAGCTTCATTAGTTTGAGTCTTCATAGCACTTCTCCTTTCCGAACAGACAAAACTTGTTATAGGTATTGCCCTGAGGAGCAACCTAACCGTTCAAAATTAGTAGTGAGATTCTTTTATAATGTGTAAGGTTTTCCCCGTTGTCAAGGCCCCAATGGGGTACGTTTTTTCCGATCCAGTCTGTCAAGTTCATTGCGTAAAGCGGCCCCTGTGCAAGGACTGCTTTAAGTGGGAACGGCGCGTTGAAGAGATTGAGTTAACTCGCGCCGTTCCATAGCTCGTGCATTCAGCGCCGGTCAGGTCTGTTGTTTAGAAACAGGGGAAAGAGTCTGTCGTAAAATACGCCGTGTGACAGCCTTCGGAGTATACGTGGCAACCGCACGAGATTATCCTATAGCCACACTCCACGGTCTTGCTGGCATCTGTGTAGTAGGTGGTGTCAACCTCATTTGGCGGGCAGGCATTTGCCCTTGGAGCCAAGGCAAATGTAAGCGAACCCCAGACCATCACGATAGCCAGGATAGTCAGGACGGCGCGGTTTTTGAGAAAGCTCTTCATCTGCTGCATGGTGCTACTCCTTCTTCCTCAGTCTTGGCGTCCACAGATTCGTACCCCATCCTATGTCAAACAGATTTTTATTTCAATCTCAGATATTAAAATTACATTTATTGTAGATGGAAGATAAAAATTACTTACAAGAATATTATATATCTCAGATTCCAAGCCAGTATGTTAGGGGCATTCAGTAAGAGAAATAGCCGGTCGTGATTGAGAAATGAAGCTGGTGGAGCAAGCGGCACTTGTCAAGCTAAAGTTTGAGTATGCAATTCAAACCCATTAGCTGTCCCAAGTGCCACTCGCTGGCCATTAAAAAGAATGGCAGAACCGCCAATCAGAAGCCACGCTACCGTTGTAAGTGGTGCCTTCGCCAGTTCATCCTTGACTGTAAATCACTTGCGGCACGGCTTCGGCTCACACCCTCAGTCGCGCCCGCATCCTCGACCATGATCAACGGCGCGGTCGATGGCGACATCATGAGGGACTATTTGCAAGCCCACGAAGGGCGAGGCATTTGTGAAGCGATAGCAGGCACGCTGCTGCCGTATTTGCTGGACACGTCGCTAATGAAGGCATGCTAGTCGAAGATCAAGACGGCGCTGCGGGCAGCAAGCGCACGGACGCGACGAGAGTTGGCGCGAGTGATCAAGCACGCTCTCGAAGCGATCACCCGCTCCTGGCACGACTGCCCGTCTATAAGAAGACCTACAGTATTACGGTCTTCCTGCTCTGGTGTCCTCCGCTCCTGTATCAGCGCCTCTGATCTCGATTGTGCTGTCGGTGGCGGGCTCGGTGGCGTGAGAACTTGCGCTATCGCTGTCGGCACTCCTGGTATCTTCGGTTTCCTCGGCTCGAAGCATGTTCTGCGATTGCTCAAACGTGTCGGCAGAATCATCGATACTCCTCGTGTCTTCCGGCCCTCCGGCACGAACGGTGTCTTCGAGCGCCTCAAGGTTGCGAGCGGGGGGATCCGAAGATCTTGTATCTTCGGATCCCCCCGCTCGCAGTGCGTCCTGCGATTCAATCATTGAAGTCCCCTCAGGTTTATTGGTAATCATCAGTATCTCCTCCAATCGTTGAGTTAATGTCCCACTGCGGTCGGTGTCCAATTGGCTGATTAGACTCATCAAATTCCCCTCAAGTTTGCGGTCCGCGACCTGGCGGCTGATCGGCAGCGCTTGGTTATAGTAATTAAGAGCTTGTGTTTTGTCGCCGCGAGATTGGTGGACCAGCCCGATGCTCTTTAGCGCATAAGCCTCTATTCTGGGCTGCCTGAATATCCGGCTCGCTGCCAGCTTTTCTTCATAACAGTCAAGTGCTCTGACATCGTCCCCAAGTACTTGGTATATCATTCCTATGTATCCCAAAGTGATTATTTCGTAATTATGCTTCTGAATCCTCCTGAAGACTTGTCGAGCTTTGGCATAAGCACTGAGAGCTTTCTGATTGTGACCCATCTCGCTATAAGCATGGCCTAAACCGTTGAGTGCCGCAGCCTCGCCGCTGCGATCACCAAGGGCCTGGAGAAAGGTAGCAGCCTGCTGGTGGCACTCAATCGCCGCTTCGACTTCCCCAAACACGCAGCGAATCCCGCCAATGGCGGTTAGTGCGAGAGCCTCACCCCAGGGATTACCAATGGCTTTATAGAGAATCAGAGCCTGATTAAGCTTATCAAGCGTACGCTGCCAGTCACCCAGATTGTTATAAGCGTATCCGATATTCTTCAACGCTTCTGCCTGACCTTCCTGATCGCCTAATTCTGTAGAGATAGAAAACGCCTGGTTGAAAAGCTCAAGCGCCCCTTCGGCATCAGCGGAGATGAGCCTAGCAAGCCCCTGATTGCTCAGCGCCTCAGCTTCACCACGGCGGTATCCGAGATCACGGCTCAGTTCGATTGCTCTGGTGCTGAACTGAAGCGAGGCTTTGACCTCCTCCAGTTCGACGTGATCCCTGGCAACCTTATTCAGCGTGTCGATTCGGGCAAACTGGTCTGCTGCCGTTTCAAGTATCGAAAGCGCCTGGCTGTGGCATGACAGAGCGTCCCTGAACTCGCTTAAAATCCAGTAAACATTGCCGATCCGGTTGAGGGCCTTGACCTCACTGATCGGATCGGTATCAGCGTGCCAGTGCGAGCGCGCCAGTTCATATTTTTCAATCGCTTTATAGAGGGAGTCCATCCGCCATTCCTTCATCAAATCTTCTGCGTTTGCAAAGGCCGTCCGAGCAATGGTAGAATCGGCGTTCAACGGCGACATTCCGGCACCTCCGTTTGCTAATATTTTATCCTTATATTCCATTAGTGAGTATTTCAGTCTAAGAATTTCACCTGTAATAATATTATGAAGAACTCGCCGCCTTCTGGCCTAGTCAGCCGGTCTCGAACCCTGATCTGCGTGGCTATTTTGGGCTTGACCAGCCTTCCAACTTCGACCGGACCGGAACTCAGAGCCAAACGGGCGTTTCTTCAGGCTGAACATCTGCGCCTGGAATGGAAAGAGGAAGCGCTCCGAAATGCGATACAGAAGTACGAAATAGCACAGAAGGAGTCGCATAACTCTGGCAATATTCGCCAGGAACTCGCTGCCCTCCAGCAAATCGCCAACTGTTATGTCATTTTGAGTGAATATGACAGCGCCTTGAAATGCTTGACCGAAGCGCTTAGGCTGGCTCGCGCCAACTGGGACCAGATCGCAGACACTCAAGTTATGCTTGGGATCGGCGAGATTTTTCTTGATCTGGCAGATTCTGAAGGAGCCCACAATCCTTTGAACAGTGCCCTTGCGCTCAGCCGGATACTGAACAACCGCCGGTCTGAAGCAATGGCGCTAAATAATCTGGGAATGCTGGAAGACATTCAGGGTAATTCAGAAAGGGCGATGAAGTTCTTCGAGGACGCAATGGTGATATGGAAGGAGATTGGTGACCAAACGGGCCAGGCCGAGACCCTCATGAATCTCGGCTATGCTATCGGCAACGAAGGTTACACTGTGCAGTCGGAGGATTACTATAATCAAGCGCTCGCAGTCTGGCGGACAGAGAAGAACCGATTCAAGGAAGCGCTCACGCTAACAGCCATCGGATCGGCCTATGCGGTCCAAGGCGAATATGAGAAGGCCCTTGGCTTTCACAGGGAGGCCGAACAATTGCTTGAAATGATGGGTAACCGTGGAGGACGCGCTGCCGCCTTGAACAGCTCCGGTAGCGTTTATCAGAATCTCGACGACCAGGAAAAAGCTCTCGCGTGTTACGAACAAGCCGAAAAACTGTTTCATGACTGCGGCAATAGACATTATGAAGGAATTACTCTCGGTTATATCGGTCAGACATATCGCAGAAAAAAAGAGTTTCAACAGGCGCTTGAATATTACAATCAAAGGCTTTCATTAAGCCGCGAGATTAAAGACCGCCGCATGGAAGCTTTCACGATGCTGGGTCTGGCCGAGATTCTCTTCGAATCAGGACAGAAAGAGCGCGTTCTGGAACTCTACAATAAAGCGTTGGACCTCAGCGAGAAGTTAGGCGACAGGCGAGCAATGGCCCGCACCCTTAATGGCCTGGGTCACTTTTCTGAGGCTGCCGGTCGCCAGACCGAGGCACTGCGGTATTACGGCAGAGCCTTGATACTGTTTCGTGAGATTGAAGACCGCGACGCCGAGGTCGGGGTACTTTACGGCATTGGCCGCGTGGAGTGCGACCTAGGTAAACTCGCATCGGCTCGCACCCGCGTAAAAGACTGTCTGGACATGATTGAATCGCTTCGCGCCAATGTCTTGAGCCCTCAGTTGCGTTCGTCGTATCTGGCAAAGGTCAGCGAGCTTTATGAGCTCTATGTTGACATCCTCATGAGGCTTCACCAGAAGAATCCTGCAAAGGGTCTGGACATAGCCGCATTCAACACCAGCGAACGCGTCCGTGCCCGCAGCTTTCTGGACATGCTGATCGAGGCCCAAGTAGATATCCGGCAAGGAGTCGATCAGCAGCTGCTTGAGAAAGAGCAAGAGCTTCTCAAACAACTCAACAAAAGGCTTCAAGATTACCAGCGGCAACCAGAGAGCTCAATAACTTCGGAGATCGAAGCATCCTTCCGGAGAGATCAGCATAAGCTTGAGGAACAGCTCGATATGGTCCGCTCAGACATTAAACTGAATAGCCCACGGTACGCTGAGATGACTCAGCCTGCTCCGTTAACCATGCAGGAAATTCGGGCTCGCCTCGTCGATGCCGACACGATCCTCCTTGAATTCCTGTTGGGAGATCAATGCAGCTATCTTTGGGTTGTAACGAAAAAGCATTTCTTCACCTTCAAACTCCCTCCTCGCAAGGATATCGCGCGTGACGTGTGGGAACTCTACGAGTTACTTGCGCCTGACGATTCGCTCGTAAATGTAGATGCTAACAGATCTAGGGAATCAAGATCAGGATCATGGGAATCACTCTATTCGGCCACCACATCCCGATTGAGCCGGAGCTTGCTCGGACCGGCAGCGTTCCTTCTGAAGAAGAAGAGGTTGTTGATCGTAGCTGATAAAGATCTTCAGTACCTGAACTTCGGGGCTCTACCCGCGCCCGGTCGGCAGGCCGGAGAGAACGACTTCAACCACCCACTCTTCATCAATCACGAGGTCATCAATCTGCCGTCGGCGTCGAGCTTCGCAGTTCAGCGCCAGGAGATCCAAAACCGAACCCCTGCTCCTAAGACGCTTGCCGTACTGGCAGACCCTGTATTCAAAGCCGATGATAGCCGAGTCGCGCAATCTCACAGAAACGTAGAGCACAAGATGCCTGATCAAGTGCTCAATCTAAGAAGGGGGTCGCTTTATCAGCGGCTTGCAGGGTCGTGGAAGGAAGCCCAGACTATCCTCCAGTATGTCAGTGAAGGAGATCACTTGGAGGCCGTCGGCTTTGACGCAAGTTTGGAGACTGCTACAAGCGAACAACTTAAAGACTATCGGATCATCCATTTTGCGACTCACGGAATCCTCAACAATTCCCATCCGCAACTTTCCAGCCTGGTGTTGTCGCTGGTAGACCGCAACGGCAAGGAGCAAGATGGTTTCCTGCAATTACATCAGGTTCAAAACATGAAACTCCGCGCTGACCTGGTCGTGCTCAGCGGATGTCAGACCGCCTTAGGCAAGAATGTAAGGGCAGAAGGACTCGTCGGGTTGAGCCGGGGATTTATGCAAGCCGGTGCTGCGACGGTGGTCGCCAGTCTGTGGAAGATTGAAGACAATGCCTCTGTCAGGCTGATGGATCTCTTTTACCGAGGCATGCTGAAAGAACACCTGCGGCCCGCTGCGGCATTACGTGAAGCCCAAAAGGTGATGTTGGAAGAAGGGTGTCCCCCAAGTCAGTGGGCTGCATTCATTATCCAGGGCGAGTGGAAATAAGTGAATAAGAAGACCTGCTGGCGGAGTTGATCTCATCGGATTAAAGTAGTTTTATTTTGTCATGGTAATTATTCAGGCTGATTCGTCACTTATGACCAAGGACAGATGATGCCGTGGAATCGGAGTATGAACAGGAAAAACTGATGGTCTGCTACCTTTGTGGCGAAGCCTCTCCTGCGGAAAGCTTCCGGGTGGAGCAGCATTTTTTTTCGGACAATGACTACTTCGAACAACTGCTGGCGGCTGAAGACGCGCTTGTTGATGAATACCTAAGGCCGAAGACACCAATGAACGTCCGTAAGCGGATAGAGCCGCTTCTGACTTCTTCCGCATTTCAACTTCGTCAGGTCAAATTCACTCGTTATTTGATGGAGCAATTGTGCGGATCGACAGTGGAAAGTGCTTGAACTTGAAGCCCTCTCTAGAAGCTTATCCTGACGGGAAGGCGGCCCAGTCGTTTGCTATCTTTCCACAGCAAAGTAGTAATACAAGGTCAGCGGCTTGCGGTCAGTGTCCAGCCCCTTGATGGTCACCATATAGTCTGCCGCCGGAAAATCACTGGTCGCGAGGGTCAACTCGACCGTACCTTGTTCGGTTATGTTTTCAACCCTGAATTCGTTCTTCCAAACTGCTGGATCCGTGATTTTTTGACCGACTTTCTCAATTAGCACAGAATACCTCTGGTGTGACCTCTCATTGATCTTGAGCTTGAGGGTGAATGTCTGCATCCACGTTCTGATCTTTATCGCTGGAGGCTGGTCACCATTGGAACGGAACTGAGAGGTTGGAATAAGCAGCAGCGATGGGGGCTCAATGCTCTGCTTTATTTCCTCGGTCTGTCTTGCGAGATTGGCGTACTGTTCGCGCAGCCCCGTTAGCTCGCGCCATAAGTAAAAGATGGAGGCGAGGGCGATAACTGCAAAAACCGCAGCCGCTGTCGCCAGCGCGATTGCCAGAGCCGGCCTGGGCCGACCTACAATCTGAGGACGTGACACCTCGGATAAACGAGGCGCAACCGTGGGCAATGGCGAAACTGACGCAGGGCCATTTGCAGACGGCAGACTTAGTGGGGGTTCCAGTACCTCAGGCTCCTGTTCTTCCGGTCGAAGAGGCAATTGGCGGGCGGTTTCAATCAGGTCGCGGGTGGTCTCCAGTTCCTGTACTTGGAACCGCGAAGCAAGCAGATTTTTTCTGATGCGCTCGACCTCGCGGTCAGAAAGCTCACCGGCCAAATAATCGTCAAAGAGCGCCCCCTCTACCGACAACAACTCTTCGAAGTAGGAGTAGTCCGTAAAGAACCGCTCTTCAATGGTTATCCGCTCCTCCTCAGTAAGCTCTCCGAGCAGGTATCGAACCATTAATTCTTTCTGTTTTGTTTTGCCTTCCAAACAACTTCCACTTTCCAAGTAATAAGTGACAATCAACTCAACGGAATTTCAACGCTCCGGCTTTTCATTTCTGCAATCTTCGTAACAATCTTTCAACTCGCTCTTGATTCGATGGATCTGCAATCGCAGGGCATTGAGGGTTACCCCCAGTGATTTCGCCAAAATATCACGGTGTTCCTCGTCATAGTACTTCTTCAATAGCTCTTGCTTCTTTCGCTCAAGTTGGTTCCAGCACTGGCGCTGGCAATCATTAATATCAAGTTGATGGGAGATGGTTTCCAAATCCGTCAGGGCATTCGTCAACTTCTCCTGTTTGCCCTTATCACGAAAATATTCTCTGAAAACATTGGTTGCAACACCATAAACAAAGGCCCATTCCGACCTGATCTCCTCTTTGGCGATGATCCTCCCAGCCAGCCTGGCGATTGTCTCGTCGGCAAGAGTTTCGGGATCATCACAACGCCTCCAGGCAAAGAATTTTACCAGCTTGAGGCGGAGTCGCCTGTATCCACTCTTCAAATCAGTGCAAGCGGGATCAAGGCGTAAGATGAAATCATCAAAATCCTGGTCGGCTATTCCCATTCGTCGTAATGACACCAGCTTCAAAACCTGCGCATAAGCGTCAATGTTAAATCAGTAGAATGCCAATAACATCATGTGATTTGTTCTTTCAAATATTCGGCCCGGATATAGTATCTAGAATATATGCAACTTTCAGGTTCAAGCCTTATCATAACCTAGCCGTGGGGTTTGGGCCATGAAATTTTGGCCGCTCGATATTCACTTATAACCCGGATAGACAGTCGAACCAGACGAAGAGACATTTGCCCTGATGTTCGCATCAGTGTGGTCGCGACCACCTTGCAAGATGATGTCTCCTCCAACACCGGTCTGGAATCTCCGAACCGGGCTTCAACGAAATTTTCAGCCTGTCTTTTGTCACTATGTTAATAGCAAGGGCAGTTGTGGCGGGCACAGGTTTACCAGAACGATGGCCCAGATCAGTTTTCTGAGACCCATGTGACAAATGGAGGAACGATGAACGAAGAAGAGATGTTGATACTGAATGAGACCAAGCGGATTGATGATGAGGCGTCTGCGGCAAATGTGCATCCGGTGCTCATCGTCACCTGTGGGAGCACGTCAGCCGAACTCGCCGTCATACTACACGGCCAGCACCAGTCAGAACACGATGTCGTTCCTTACCAGGTGCTTGCCGTAGACAGCCTGCCTTACGAGCATCTGATTACTCGTCTGGAACAGGCCGGTTACCCGCGCGAACTGGCTGAGGCGGCATTGCCTAGAAGCCACTACTTCGAGTTGACCAACCCCTTTTCGGAAGGATTCGACTTCCATGCGCCGTTGAGCAAGGACTGGAAGCAGACTATCTTCGACCCGTCGCTTGAGCGTATTGCATCCAGGCCCGATACTCCGGGGGCTGCTGGCACACCAGCACTTGGCCGCGCGCGAGTGGAGGCTAATGAAGAGGATTTAAAGCTGTTTTTCGAGAATCGGATTCAGGAGCTTACCCAGATTCGCACGGCTACATTCGGACTGCTTGAGGGGGTGATCTGCTTTCTAGACACGACGGCGCGAGGCGGCACCGGCAGCGGCGCATCCGCGCCACTTGCAGCGGTCATCCGCTCTGTTCTTAACGGCAAGTTGCATCTCCGCTGCATCATGCCATGCGTTTTTGGTGGAGATGAACGTGCCAGAGCAAACGCATTTGCCGTGATGGTCGAAAACCAGCACCATCACCGTTACCGTGGCCAGTTTCCGATGAAGGGCAACCGATGGCTGCCCCCGCCATTCGACACAACCAACTATACCTTTTTCAACAACGGCACGGTCTCGCTTTCGCAGGTAGACGCGATTATGCAGGAGGCCGCCATTCTCTCCGCCTATCTTCGGCCAAGAACGCAGGCCGCGATTAACGCCCGTGAAGCCGACTTGACAGAAGTCGTTCCGCACGATTTCGATGATAAACCGATGCATATTCGGATCGCCACGGCAGTCTCGATTCGTACTGTGCATCCAGGTGTTCAGGATTATCTGGTCACGGAATGGGTCCGCCAGGAAGTTGAGCAACAGCACCAGCGATTTGAAAACTGGTACCAGGATGGGCTGCTCAGCGCCGAAGAAGAGGCCGATTTGTCAGGTTTCGTCGAGCAGGCAAAGAAGGATTTAAACCTGACGCCTGTAGCCTTGATGAATCGGCTCGACCCAGGAACATCAGCTAATGCACTGCGGGCCTACTTTGAACAGGCGCGTGCGACTCTGGCCGCGATGAAGGCTCAGGTGATCAAAGAGACCGTCAAGGGATTGCCGCAGCGGGTGAAGGATCTCTTCACGAGCTTCGTGCGAACCTGGGAAACCCACGCCCCTCAAATAGCGGTCGCTATTCCGCGCGAGATCGAGGAGTATGTGACATCAAGGCTCGCGGCCACACCGCATCTGGCCATCGCGGCCCGCAACGCATTACTGCAAACCCTTATTTCGATTGCCGCCGATTCAACCAAAAACGCCGAGCGTGAAAAAGAGCAGCGAGATGCTGCGGGTAAGAAACTCCCCCAGGCGCTGGGCGCGGTCCAGGATGCAGGAAGCGTGATCTGGCTCTATAAAGACGAGGTAACCCGCAATGCGGCGGTGGAGGCCCTCAATATGGCATTCTCTGCCGCGAGCGCACGAGCGCGCCAGCAACAGCACGAATATCTGGCCAGAGCGTTGGAGGGCGAAACTAGCTCGATAGACGCGCGCGGAAAGCCGATCACGATACAGGGAGCCATAAAGGTTCTTCGTAACAATCAGAGCGAGTACCTGAGTTTCATTCGCCGTCACCACGCCTCCACCTTGGAAGTCCTCGGTCGCAAGCTCGAAGCCGTGGCGCTGGGGATCGAAAAACGGTCTCCGGTATTTCAGCGGGCCATCATGTTCGATGGCCTGACAAGGCCAACGCTGAATAAACTGGTAACTGACATTCGGGCGAAGGATTCCGACGCGGCCCCGATCTTGAGCCTCCTTCAAGGCCAGCAGAGTCTCGATCAGACCCTTGCGCAGTTGCCGCCGCGACTGCCGCTCTACGCGCAGAGCCTCAGGAACTTGACCCAGGTTCTCAGTGAAGATCTACCGAAGCTCAATGCGGTAGTCCAGTTGCTGAGGAACAGCAAACCATTCACTCCGATTGAATCTGTGGTCGAAGCCCAACAAGGATTAGGCGGCCAGAATCGCCGCGACAAGCTTACGATCCTTGAGGTTCCCGGCGGCAAAAACGGGGCTCTCGGAAGAGAGTTGCTGAGACAGGGCGTTGTCAATGACCCGAACTGTATAGTTGACTCGGTCGACGACGAGATTCGGCTGTTCTTCTTACGCGATGGCTTGCCCTACGGCGCTATCAAACCGATCAAAGATTATAAGAGCAGGTACGACCGGTATATGGAAAAGCCCGGCTCGATTACGCCCTATTCGATAGTAGGAGCGCAGGGCTATCTCTCGATTGAGGCTTCGCAGGTGAACCTGCGCACTCACACAGAGGGGTTGTTGTATAAGGCAAAGGCAGTGCTTCCCAACAGGGTGGCAAAGCAGCCCTCCGGTCACTGGATACTGCGCTATGAGACTGACCGGGGAAATGGCTTCAAGATCAGTGACGAAATAAAGCTCGATAATTTCGACAAGATAGTTGTCTGGCTTGAAAAGCAGGTCGAAGTACGCAAGGGCCTAAACGAGACGTTGCTTGAGGCCCTTAACAACAACACGGATTCCTACAAGGAAGCCCTAATCACCGCCTGGCAACAGGCATCCGACCAGGAGCGTGACTATCTGCAAGAGGAGTTGTTCAACCTCCGAATCGACCCGTTCAAATTCAAGTTACCGGAGAGCGACGACCGAGCGCCATGGGCCTCTAATTAGATTCTCACGGGGGAACATAATCCAGGAGAGTGTATGAGAAAGATAATCCAGACGCTTGCGTTCGCGATGTTAATTCTTATCTTCTCTTTGTTGAGCGCGGCCTGCGGCACCCACAGAAGAGAACAGATATTGTTCATCATTGACAGCAGCAGCTCAATGACCGAGCCCGCCGGGTATCCGGAAGATCCAAAGGCCAGCCGGTGGCAGGTCGTCCAGCGCCTCGCTCCCGAGTGGCTCTCTCGGATTCCAGACGATACGCTCGTCGGCGCAGTCTCGGTTGGAGGGGACTGTCATGGCTCCCCGGCCATCAATCTGACTGTCGGTGCAAACCGTTCCCAGATCGCCGAAGCGATAACGAATGAGGTTCCGAGCGGCGGAACGCCGTTGAACGCCGCGCTCAAGGCGTCGCCTTCGTTGTTTGCGGCGAACCTTCAGGGCGGCAAGAAGGTCGTCGTTTTCTCCGATGGGATGAACACCTGTCCGCCCGACGAGCCGACCTGTGAAATCGTGCGTGAACTGCATGCGAAACACGGCATCATAGTGGATGTCGTAGCCTGGGTGACCGAACCCTCGATGGTGAATGAGTTCAAATGTGTAGCCGCCTACGGCGGAGGCACGTTCACTGCGCCAAGCTCTTTTCAAGACCTGTTCAAACTGCCGTTTCTGGTTTTCGACCCCTGGCGTTATGTCGTTCTGGCGCTGGGCCTGATGACGCTCATGCTTGGTTCGCTCGTCATGTATCGCCACGGATACTACGCCATGAATTGGAGTAACCGAACTGCATCAATGGTAGCCAGCATCATCACTGCGGCAGGCGCGCTGGCGCTCTACCTGGTGCTGTTTGTCGGGACCGGATGGATTGCGTCGCTGCTTGGCCTCGTCCTGATCGTCAGCGCCATCGCCATCGCCATATCACGGTCGAATCGTTCTAAGCGGTCAGTTCCTCTTTCAACGGGTATTCTCGTTATCGCCTGGCTGTCAGCGTGTCCGCTCACCGCCAGCAGCCAGTCCGGTCAATGCTCGCAGAGCGTCCAGGGGACTGCACGTTATCACCACATTCTGGCGCTGGATACGTCTGGCACGGTGACTAGAAATTTCAACGAGATGAAGGCGCTGGTTTCGTGTTACGCCGAAATGTACACCCTGCCAGGCGAAGAGATTTCGCTCGTGGCCTTCGGTATCAATGCGCAAGGGTCGGTACGCGAGGTCGCGACCTTCACGGTGCCGCAGAGCCGCTCTACCGGTATGCTCAACCGGGCGCTGAACGATCTCGAAATCCAGAATCCTGCGGAAACCCGAACCTATTTCAAACCCTTGGCCGACTACTTCAACCAACGGCTCAGGACGGTACGATTGGAGCCGGTGATGCTGGTCATCTCAGACGGCAAGAGCGATGGTTTCGAAGACGCCCGACTAGGCCGGGTGAATTTTCGCGAAATTCCATTCGAGTCCTTTGGTAAGCGCGGCATGTATGCTGCGCCGGGCGTCTCCGGTTGGAGAGTGGCCGTCCAAGGCGGAGCCGGTTTGGATCTCACTGCCTTATTCAAACAGCGAATATTTCCGAACCAGAACACCACTGGGGATTTGATTGATGAATGCTTGGTGGATCCGAACCTCCTGTTTGAGACTAGTGATACGGTGATACTCAGGCGAAGATTCAACCCATTTTCGAAATCAGTCGAAGGAACGCTGACGATGACAGTCAAGCATGATTGCGTCTCCAGATTCCGCTCTTTCAGGGTCGAACTTCGCCGGGGTAATGAAGTTCAGGAGATCGGAAGCGTTTCAAATATGAGCATCAATACAGAGCCCAGCGACCTGAGTTTCAGCTTCCGGCGGGATGCAAGCGGGGTCGAATTGTCGGAGGCCATCGTGCAGCTTGAACTCGATCAAGGAGACACCGAGAGGACGATTTACGCGGTCAAGCCTTCGCGGATCGTCCTTAAAGAGATTTCCTACATGTCGGCATACGGCTTTTACTGGGGCGGCGCTCTGGCCGTTGCGGTGGTCATGGTATCGATCTTTGTTATCGGCACAAGACGGTGGCGCACGCGCGAAGGCGGTCGGCCCCAGCTAATCGGAGTGATGGGAGGCAACAGCATAGCGTTGGGGCCGAATCAGCGAGTGGAAATGGGTGGCGCGGGAGCCGCGCTTCAGGTGCCTGGCGTCGGAGAGGGCATCATCCTAGGCTCAATCGAGTCCGCCTCCGTCAAGGGAAAGTTCACGGTTCAATCTGCTGACCGCTTCAGAATGAAAGTCAACGGGTTCGAGTCAATGGGAAGTTCCGACTATACGCTCGGCACTCCGTTGCAGTTTATAAATATTCAAGACGGAGCCACGTATGATGTGACCCTTTATTCCGGTAACACCTCCGGAGCATCCTCGAACAGTGACCCCGAAAGCGGTTCGTTCGGGGGCTTCCAGAGCTTTCAGGATTTTAGCCATTCAGGGTCTAGCCAGAGCGACTCTTTTGCGGCTGGCGGAAACGACCATTACATCTAAGGGGGCGTCATGGAACTGTTCTTCAGCAAAATTGCTCTTGGCTTGGTTGTGTGTCTCTGGCTGTTTTTCTGCATAGCCATATATCGGAAGTTTCGGGGTGCGGCATGGCTGGCTGCTTCGACAGGGGCCTCCGGTTTATTTTTTCTTGGCGCGACGATAGCCGCAAGTTTTCTGGTTGCCGGCGCACTGTTCCTGTTGCCACTGTGGATCGGCATCGCCGTGCTGAAAGTCATCCATCTGTTTTCGGCATATCGCAGGGCCAGAGAAAACCGCTCGTTTTCGTCAAGCCGTTCAGATGCCTTTGACAAGGGTGGCGAAGATCAAGCTGACAACTCTGCGCTGGCCGGTCAGAGCGAATCGGATATGTATATCTGAAAATCGAGCGCCGGCGCGCTTGGAATGGATAGCAAACTGATCATCAACCATGATCTGACAACGTCTAGAGATTGTCTCATTGACTCCGGGCTTACTGAGCTATGATTAACTATATAACTGTATTGTTTCTTGCTGCCAGTCCTGTAGATGTAAACCGCCTGCGACTGGACAAAGAATACCGGGATATCTGCGATAGAGTGCGCGCGGGGCGGTACCGCGACTCTATAAGGCTGGCTTGCGAATGGTCTGTGAAAGCTTCGCATGTAACGCAAGCCCTGCTTGCTCACAACCCTCAAATAGTCCATTTCAGCGGCCATGGCACTCAATCAGATGGCATAGTACTTGAAGACGATTTCGGCAAAGCAAGGCCGGTCAATAAACAAGCGCTCGCACGCTTGTTCAAAGCGCTTAAGGACAACATTGGGCTCATCGTGCTGAATGCTTGTTACAGCGAAGATCAGGCGCGCTGGCTGAAGGAAATAGTTGACTACACCATTGGGATGAGCGCAGCGATCCATGATAAGGCAGCAAGCGCGTTTTCCTCCGCCCTTTATGAAGCCCTTGCTTATGGACGGACGGTGCGCAGTGCCTTTGAACTCGCGTTGACTAGCTTGGATCTCGCAGGCCTTCCTGGATCGGATGTGCCAAGACTCATAGTCCGTGAAAGCGTTGATGAATCGCTACCGTTCTTCGACCCTTTGAAGAGAAAGTCAGACGCTATCGTGGATCAGCCCATCTACCCGCAAGGCCGCATCAAGTCCGTGGCCGAGGCTTCGCATATGAAACAGACTATCAACGTCAGTGGTAAAAACATCATTACGCTTACCAGTGGCGGGGATCTGAGCGTTGGGACATTGAGTGCGACGAAGCAAGACATCGATGATTCGGACATACGCCCTACAGAAGCCTGCGAAGGGCAATCAAAGACGGCTGAAGCAGGACAAAATCCAAAACTCGAAGAGTGAAACCGCGATGGTTAAACAAAGGCCAGAAGTCCGAGAGATGGCTGGGTAGCCGGGGGATCGTCTTTATGGCGTTTTTAGGAGTCCTATGAAACTGACTATTTCTATGACAGCGCTTACAGTTCTTTTCTTTCTCCTATCAGGTTGCAACCCGTCTTCCAATGTTCCTGGTGAACATCAGGCTTCTGCGTACCGAGCCCTGTCCCTGAGTGCTCTCCAGACGGCAATACGGTCTTGCCCTCAAACTGAATCCTGCCCGGAGGAGGTTCTTCAACTAGGGTACCTCAAGCGAATCATCGGGGTCGTCTCGGACGAAAATACCAATGACCTTATTCTGCTGGGAGAAATAGATCCCGATCTTCCTCCGCTTTATCTTGATGACTTCGTAGTCGCCCTCAGAAATGTATGGCTGAAATATGCGCCGCTGAGGGGGAATGTCTATCAATATGCCTATCCGGGCTGTTCGATTGATCCCAGGCCCCAATCAATCAGAAACCTGGAGGCGATTGAGCAGCAGATATACAAAGGGTCTCCCGACAGTATGGAACAGCAGCTTCAGAAATGGCGCAGCGTGTGTGAGCAACCACAGCAGGTAAGCGTCCTGGGCATGCCGTTCAATACCCAATTTGCATCAACCATGGTTAAGGCTGATTACGACCTCAAGACTTTGGCGGATGGAAGCGATGCTCCTGAAGTGCCAGGTTTCGTCGGTATAACCGAAATGATCAGCGAAAAAACAGGTCGCGAACTTACCAGCGCCAGACCAATCTCGATTCATTCATCAGGAATGAATCGCTTCTGGTTTTATCCCGGAGAACTCGTTCTCGAAGCGGATCAAGGTATAACCGTAATAAAGCAATGCCAGGTAAATTTGCTGACCGAGCGAATGTATCTAAGCGCCAGTGGAAGCGTGACTGGCGCGAAAATAGTAGACCCATATGCTCAGATATTCGCCGATAATTTCACTGCCCTGTATGACAAAATATCCTACCAGCGACAGATTTACAGGAAGCTTGAGAGCCTCTTCCGCTTCGTAGCTGTAGCTAATCTCATAAAGTCCTCATACTCGCAATCCAATCCACGATTCGATGCGAATTTTTTAGCCGATTACAAGTTGTCAGAGAAGGAAGTGGCGGCTACTTTACCAGGCCGGCATGCCGTAAAAGAATTGAAACATCGCGAAGAAACAGAGCGGGGCTATAAAGCCTTTCACTTATGGATTCCTACCTGTGGCGGTGTGAATATCGCAATCAACCTTGATGCCGCCAAAATTCACAATGGCGGACGGCTTTCGTCCCTGAAGGAGATAGTGATCAAAGCAAGAAAGTCGGTCGGCCAGATCTTCTGGGATTTCGCGGATGATTCCCGCCAGCTTGGCGACTTGAAGAATGAATCCCTGGCTCGGAATGTGAACAGCTATAGCAAAGAATTCCGAATGATAACCGTAGAAGACAAGGGAGCAAAGTACAAAGTCTGCGATGGCGATTGGGAACGAGAGTACCCAATCCAGGAGATCTCCGAACTATGGAAGGATCTAGATGTAAAAGCCGCGTCAGACCCCAGAACATCGATCTATCTGAGCCTTATTGGTGTTGAATCAAAGAGCAAGATTGATGCTCTGGCAACCTCCCTACGGCTCCAGGCCCGCAGCCATAAGACGAATATTCAGGTTCGGCTTCTCCCTAGAATGAACGGCTCATCAGATACTCACGAGGCCATTTCTTTACCGGGCATCGCATTGGAGAAAACGCCTCCGGCGGTAGAGGAAGTGAGGGAAGGGCAATACACAGGCTGGTCCAGAATAGTGGTTAAAGCTACAGCGCAGGTAAGGGGCATGATCAAACAATTGGTGATCCATATCTACGTTAAGAGTCCGCAGGTTGTGCAGCGGATTTTGGAAGCAATAAACAACCGCATTTTCAATATAGATTTTCGAGCCGAGAGCTTGCTCGATTTCGCCAATGGGATTCGAAAAGAGATGAAGGCTTATGGGGCGAAAGACGACGAAATAGATGTCGAGCTCGAAAATGAATTCGGAGAAAAATACTACGTATGGCTGAGAAGCGCGAAGAAAAATCTCTTGAGTTAGTGGCAACAGGCATATCACAGAAAATAGTGAAACCGGAAAACTGCGCGCTTGCGATTGCCATACCCCTATCAATCGAGGCATTCAAGAGCGACAAGGACAGCCACAACAAAAGCTTTGCGAAGTTATATCGTGGCGGGTGGCCACAATACTCGCACGCGATTATCACCCCTTTCCAGAGGCATATGCCGGAGATTATCCGTCTCAAGGTGCAGTTTCGCACTGGCCTTACTTTGCAGGAATTCGGAGACCTCTTCCACTCGGAGGGTATTGATGTGGTCATATTATTTACGCACTGGGATACCAATACCGTTGAATTTTTCGACGGCCCGGCCAATATCGCGGCCATTGTGAAGAAGGTGCCTCGCGCCTATAGCGGCATTCTCGACCTGTGCGTTTGCCAGCAGGCGGAATTAGCTAGCGTCCTCAGACAAAAACGGCCTGATTGCATAATTGGATTCACGAACCGGCGCGCTACTCCCTATCGCTGGCTCTATTTTTACGTGTTGGTCTTCAAGTACCTTAGCGAATACGAGCTTACTTATTTCGAGGCGGTCGAGAAGGCTTTCAGCGCGTTCTTTAACGCCAGGAGTAATCGTCTATGAAAAGACTAAAATCTGTAGTCGAAGAATATCTGAAAGAGATTGGGCGACTGGAAGCCATCAAGCTCGGTCCCGACAAGAAGCCGATTGTTACGACCAGCGATAACCGCAAGCTTGCGAAAGCCATATCCCAAGCAGCCAGGCTTAATATCTGTATGATCGCAGTTGCTTTTTTGATGCTGTGCGCTCTCTTCGTAGTCGCGGTCTTTCTCTTATTCCATTACCGGAGCAATATTGGCGTTTCGCTCGGAGGAGGAAGCATCAGTTTTGCGGCAAGTTTCGGGGTTGTATTTTGGCTGCGTCGGCTCACGGTCGAAATAACTTTGATGCAGGTTTCACTATCAGTATTGATTGAAATGCCAGCGGAGCAGGCGGCAGATATCCTCAGCCTGCTGTACTGGGGTCACATCAAATCTGTTAGGAAAAGCTTGCGCATAAAACAAAATATTACCGTAGCCGGTAACCAGCACACCATTGTTACGAGCGGCGAGAATACAACGATCAGGGCCTTGAGTGTTGCGCCGAAACGCATGTCCGATTCTCACGCCGTGGCGCAAACCGTGGCGCGGCACAACCCAAGTGAAATGCCAGGGCCGGCCCGGCGTGAGGATTCAAGTAATGACATGCTTAAACGCCAAAAAATGGCGATTTATGAAGCCGAAAAAGATCGCGGTCAGCAATAACTTGCTGGCCAGCCAAAAGTCGAAGATGTGCAACTGAGGATCACTCTGGTGCCTGGAAGGATTAAAAAGATGATAACTGATCGTTTGCCTGGTGGCGGCAGTCCCCGCGACTGCGCCATCTGGGTGCTGCATCGGTTGCTGCCCCGCAGCGTGTTTCGCAGGCTTGGGCTCAGCCGCCTGCGTAAAGCAATCGAAGAAACCGCCGCAAACAAGTCAAGGAGAATGACCCTTGGCGGTCAGATATGTCTGATCGCCAAGGAGGTGATCTTGTTCCTTGAAAAGCTCGCCGGTTACAAGCCGGTCGTTTCGCCAAACCGTCTCTATGCGCGAGCGACGCCCCAGGCAATACGGATTATAGAAACCTATTCTTTCAGTCAAGAAATCTTTGGGAGACTGGGTTCAGGTGCTCATGCAAAGCCAGTCGGCGAGATACAAGTGGTCACGCCCTACGACGGGCTGGCGCATTTTGATGAGCATGCGCGTAACGATGTCGCTCGCCAACTGGCGTATCTGGAGCCCTGCGCGCAAGCGGAAGCCCTCATAGGATACCTGCACTTCACCAATCACCAGCACACCAACCTGCCGGAACTCCTGGCTTCGAGCAATTCTGAATGGTCGCTAGGTCTCCAGGTTCCGGTGAAGAACGCCAAAATCACTAAGCCCGATCAGTTATCTGTCGACGGCTATTTATCGGTGACGGATCTTGCCTATGAGCCCAGGCCGCTTGATGCATATCCCCTTCAGCTTCAGATCGAACTGATCGAGGATGAAGCGCAATTGTCTGAGCACTTCTCGGCTATGGCCGGCACCGGCAGGCGAATTGATCCGCAGAAAGAGGTTTCGATACAGATCAGCGAACGCGCCAGGTCAACCCACCGGTTGTTAATTCGTGTGACCGTCAATCTGTACCTGAGGTTTGATGCGGAGACACCTTATCCTTTGGCCATTGCGCCGAGGCTCAAGCGGCTGTCCCTTGACTGGCCGGTTGTCGCAACTTCCCGCACTATGCAAGCGCTGGATGAGAGTGATGAGTTTGGAAAAGTGAATTACGATCCGATCAAGAAGCAATTCGAGTGGTTTGACCTGGATTTCAAACTTCAGTCTCCCGATCCAGTCGAAGGCAGAGAAAGTGAGACGCCGCAGACAAAGAGGTTCGTCTACGGCTTTGACATCGAGGTTGTGCATCCGGGCGTGCTCTATGAACTGAGAATGGTATCAGGCCAAATCGAGATTGAGATTTGCGGCGCGCTGCTCTCTGGCCTCTGCGCCAGGTTTTACGACGCGCTGGGCCGCCAATCAAATCAAGGCGGACTCGAACTGTCGACCAGACTGAAAACCAGGTACAGCCTGGAACTCGATGAAGCCTTCTTGCGACAGCAACATTCACCGTACCTGCATCTCTACTTTCCCGGCGTGCTCCCCAACGATGACCGCGTCAACGTAGTGGTAACTGCGCTCACAGATCGGGGGTTTCAGGTGGATTGCGGCAAAAACATGGCTTCCGCGCCTGATCGGTTGAAGGTCTGCATAAAGGCGAAAAGAGATGTGTTGCCTCAACCGGTGGAGCTAGAGCTTGTGGTAGTAGGAAACGGGTTTGATGCAACTCGAAGGAAGGATGTCGGAGGCACTGAAACTTTTACGAGGCAGATCCGGGGCGGCGAACTGGAGATATTGATGCGCGCTAGGGTGTCGGGCAACGGGGAGATGCTGATCAAAGAGATGAACGAGCTTCACCGTGTTCTGCGCGAACGATTGCCCCAGAAATCTGTCTAATCCGGCAGAAGGAGAAATTTATGGCGGTAAACACCGGAATTCGAACCCGTCTTATGGCCTGCGCCCCCCGCTCTTGTTGCTACAAGTGCGCGGGCAAAGTGATCGCCGTGATCTGCCATCAGTGCGGACGCCCGATTTGCGACAAGTGTCTGTCCGGAGGTCGCTTCGGCTCACCGTTGAAAAATCGCAAGAGCTACGAATTCGCCGGTCTGGACCTGGACAAGAGCCAATGCGGTGAGATGCCGGTTCACTGTGAAGACTGTTTTCACATCACACAGTCACCTGTGATTGGCGGCCTCATAGTGATTGCCAGCCTGATGGTGGCAGCTCTGTTCGTCGCCTTTGCTTCTTCACCCGCCATGATCGCCGCTGCCGTGATAGTCTGCGCCGCCATGTCGGGTTATGGAGCATACAAATGGTATCGATGGAATCCAGCGCGCCTTCAAGCGCCGCCGCTGCCGGTGCTGCCAAGTATAGACAATGTCCGATTGCGCGAGACGCTCTCGGCAAAGATTGTCCTTGATCCTAAGAATACCTATCGCGTGTCCCCGCCTGAGTTCGACGGCCAGATTGAGCTCGCATGGAGACTGTCCGAGTCCGAGCGGTTGCGATTGAAGAAATACCGGGACAAATTCAAATTGAACCCTGAAAAGGAGATTCAGTTCAACGCAGGCTTTGTCCTGTTGGAAGAACGACTCGGTTTGACTCTGCCTGGCAAAAGCCCCACGAGTGAAAACACAAATTGCGTCATTCCACTGGTGGGATTGGTCAGCAAAGAACCCTTTCTGGCAGGCAGCATCAAGGGAGGATTCGTGCGCCAGCCGATCACCATCAAATACCCGCTTAGGGATGAACTCCAACGGTTGCTGCCCGAGCTTCCTTTGATTCGAGTTCTACCTTGCCTGGTACAACAGTCGGGCCGAAAGGCACTGCAAATAGAGTTGCAGTGGAACAACCCGCCCCCACAGAGAATTGACCTGGAGCGCCTACAGAACTACCCCCATTCCGCGCAAGAGATTGAATTTATGGAATGGAAAGTGCCAGCCTCCTGGGGTTCAGTCACGCACGCATCCAGTCTGGTCAAGTGCGCGCCGCTTGAGGGTCATCTGCAAATTCTCAGATGGGACCACGAAACGCCCGACAATGACGCCGATAGACATTCCTTCTCGGCCAGCTTCGAGCATGAAATCGGCCTGGACTCGGTCGTCTACGGGAGAGCCCAGATACTGCTGCGAAACACCTTTTCCGGTTTAGAAAGGCTCCGATTGTTCTATCCGCTTGGACTCCCTCTGAATTGCCAGACCGTAACAGAAACAAGGCTAATTCTAGATTTCGAATTGAGCCTGGCGAGCCTCAGATCTGAAGAGCTTCGAATAGTGCCCGACCAAAAGAGTGAGCACGACAGTAACAAGAACAGGACAATAACTTTTGAAGGAGTGGTGCCGGACCATCTGACGATCATCAATCTGCTGGATGCGCTGATCAATCAGCACTTCTACGTAAGCGATGTAAGAGAGAATTCGCCCATATCCGGGGCGGTCGCTGATCTGGTCAATCGAAAATGGGAAGTTACTGGCCGCTGTTATGAAGGGTTGCCGACCGATTTTCACCTTGTCCTGATCGGCGATGAGGTTCTTGGTGCCGGAGCTCCCGGCGGAACGACCAACGTGACGCTGACTGTGCTTGGCATCTACACCAGCGCGCAGATGGAAAGTCATATCGAAAATGCGTGGATAAAGCTTGAAAAATTGATTAGAAGTACGCTGGCCACCACTCAACACGCCAACTCGGTTTTCAGAGCCTCGTACCCACGCCCCAAAGTCAGGCAGAGGCCGAGACGCGACAGAGCCCTTTGAAGACAACTTGAGCAGTTGCGAGAAGCGCTTGTCGACAGGCGCATCTCCGAAGCTACTTAGGTTCGGACTACTTTGCAGATTCAAAAGGAGCCGGATGAAGCCAAGCCTGAAAGCACTTCATACCGGCCTTGAACTAGGGAGACGACAATGGCGCTTTCATGGGAGTGCAGTCACTGCGGCAAAAAGGAGCCTGAAGACGGCGTCGTGATTGATGCGGTCTGTCATCACTGTGGCAGACCCTTATGTTCGAAGGACCGCATCGCTCTTCGCGATGAGGTTTTCGACTCCCGCGCCGCGTCATCGACAGCTGTGGCATTTCACTGTGAGGAGTGTAGGAAGCGATTTCATCCGTACACCTCCTCACTTGGTTGAGGCGACTAATGATTGAAGTCACATTAAGTCCGGCTGACATCACAGCCAACATCGAAAACGAGCTTTTGGTTGCTCTTACCAATCGTTCGAATGAGCCATGTACAAATATAGTATTCAAACTGCGGCTGCCACCGGAAATCCTTCTGTTGCGCGGCTCCGATAAGATCGAGTTGCCGATCCTCGATCCCGGTAAAAACCATACGACCAAAATCGTAGTAGAGCCCAAGCTCGCCGGTGCTTGGACGGCTACAAGCTCCAGCATCTCATTTCTTGACCATAGAAACTGCCGCACTAGTGTCAAAGACCTGAACCTCGTACTGAGGGCCACAATCCAAAAGCCGATGCCTGCCCCTAAGCTAGATCTCCGAATATTCCTCAAGCCGTTGCTTTTGAAGTATTGGCAGAAGATCGAGGGACAGGTAGAAAACACGGGTGGCGTTGAGCTACGAAGGATACTGGTGCGGGCATCTGGGGGGATTGAATCAGACGGGCCATGCCCGGTTGGTGACCTGCATCCCGGCACCAGCCGGAAATTTGCAATCAGCATATATCCGCTTCAGACTGGCGCTAGCGTGCCTCTCAAGTTCGAAATCAAGTTTCTGAATACGTCTGGCAAGTTTCAGCTTATCATTCAAAGCTTCGACCTGGAAGTGCATGAGTCCCCGCAAATCACCGGACGGGGCAGCGATACGCCATCACCGAAATACAATTTCAAGAACATCAGGACACTCTTGCACGAAGTCTTCACCGACACCGAGCTTCGTCGGATGTGCCTTGATATTGATGCCCTCCGGCCCGTCTACGACAGCCTCGCACGCGGCATGGGTAAGGACGAGATCGTTGACAGGATAATCGAGCGCGCCAGGCATAAGGGCGGTTTTGATTCGATAATCGAGCTTGCCAAACAAGAGAATCATAGTGCCTGGGAGATGTATCAGCCATATTCCACCCAGAGTGTAGGCAAGAGAACGATTCTGTTTCTAGCGGCTGACCCACAGGACATCTCACGATTAAAGCTGCAAAAAGAAATGCGCGAAATTAAGGAAGCCCTTGAACGAGCGCCGCTGCGTGACAGATTTGCGCTGCATTCAGAACTGGCAGTATGCTCTGAAACGCTCACTCGTGAACTGCTGAACATAAGACCTTCGATAATGCACTTCTCAGGACATGGATCAAGCAGCGGAGCCATTTGCATTGAGAATAAAGACGGCAAGACCCATCCTGTTGAAGCCGAGACGCTGTCGTTCCTGCTGCAACTCGACCTGCTTGCCAAAAGCCTTGAATGCGTAGTGTTGAATGCCTGTTATTCGGAGATTCAGGCGCGAGTCATTGCGCAACATGTGAAGTATGTCATCGGAATGCGTGATACGATCAAGGACAATTCAGCCATAGATTTTTCAGTTGGTTTTTACCAGGCCCTTGGAGCCGGGAGCCATATCGTTGACGCCTTCAAGACAGGTTTGGCGTTAATACGGCTAAAAAAAACGAACACGGATCTCAGTCATGTTATTCCAAGACTCTATGTTGACGGCCTGCTTTCTGTTCAGGACCAGAGCTAATTACGCCGCTGCGCTTACGACACCCCACAGGTTGCGGTGCCAATTTCAAAAAAAGTGCAAGCCTCTACGATGTTGTGTTTAATGGTCGCCATGCACAAAACGGCGGTGTCGCTATAGGTAGGTGGCTTGCCGGTCTTGCCGGTTTGATCGGTGTTGCGCCAAGCTGTGACCACATCATCACTGACCCAGAGGGTGAGGCTTCCGCGCTGGACGAGAGCCGCGTTATATCGTTTCCAGTTGCGGAGGCGGTAGGCGCGCTTGGTTGTCTTTTTCTTCACAAATCAAGAATACCAGCCCTACCGTCTCCCTGCTTTATGCAACAACGCCTTTTTATATCGCAATTTTCGAGAAGTTTTTGGACACCCCGATGATGCCTATGAAAGCCGCACTCTACGCAGGTGTGTCGACTTAGACCAGCAGACGCTGCCGCTACAAATTAAAAGCCATGCGGAGGTACGCGAAAAATCGTGGCTGGAAAATCGTGCTGCAAATTGAAGAGGTTGGTTCTGGCGCGAAGGCGCGGCCACAGCGCGAAGATCTATTGAAAACCGCCCGCCGGCGCGATGTCGATGTAATTATCGTCTGGCGACTGGATCGCTGGGGCCGCTCGCTGGCCGATCTGGTGACGACCTTCAAAGAGTTGGCTGAGATTGGTGTCGGGCTTGTTTCGCTCTCAGAAGCCATTGACCTCACCACTGCATCGGGTCGGGCGCTGGCCGGAATGCTTGCCGTCTTCGCTGAATTCGAGCGCGACATTCTGCGCGAGCGCGTCAAAGCCGGGATCGCTCAAGCCAGAGAGAAGGGAAGGCCCCACGGCAGACCGGCGACCGCCGCAAAACAGGCGGCAGAAGTGAAGCGGCTCTTTAAACAGGGAATGAGCAAATCTGAAATCGCTCGCCGATTAAAGATTGGCAGGACTTCGGTGATACGGATTTTAGGCTGAAGCAACTGAAGAACAACTAGGTGTTCGAAGATTTCTTCAACTTTACCTTGGCCGAGATCTGAAGTTTAACCATGGAGTAGACAAATCATCATAGGAGTAGGTAGATTCTCTCCGATGCCCTTGACTTCGAGAGTTTTCCTGAAAAGGGATCGAAATGAGGGCGACAAGAGGGCCAGGGTTTCAAAATAATCATGCGGCTTTGCCGCTGACTAGTCATATGGAGAATGAAAATAAAGGAATTACTCAGTTAATTATTTGACTTCGCGCGCCCCGTCTTTGCTTTATTCTGGCTACGAAGGCCACTCTGCTCATATTGTTCTTCAAAGACCTTTTCCTGGCATCATTAAGGGAAGGCATTTCTTTTGTGGCATAACAGTATTTACACTGGTCAATTCTCTTCGATATGGCAATCGATACAACACAAGAATGGGTTCTGCTGATTCACCAGTTACCACCTACACCCACTAACCTGCGTGTCCGCACGTGGCGTAAGCTTCAGAGGCTCGGCGCGATCACCCTCAAGAACTCCGTTTACGTGTTACCCTTCAATGAAAAGACTTATGAGGACTTTCAGTGGCTCAAGCAGGAGATCGAGTCGGCTGGCGGGGAAGCAACCCTGCTGCGAGCCGGTGTGGTCGAGGGAACAGCCGACAAGGAGATCATCAGCGTTTTTTGCCAGGCGCGTGATGAAGAGTATTTAAAGCTCGCGGCTGAGTTTGAGGGTTTGGTCGGAGGCATCCGAGAGCAGAAGCGGGGCGGCCATCTCACAGACGCAAGAGTCAGCAGTTACGAGGCAGAACTTGATAAGCTGCATAACGAACTGGAGCGGCTCATAGCTATTGACTTCTTCAACGCTTCCGGTCGTTCGACGGCGACGGCAGCTTTCCATAGTTGCCAGAAAGCTCTCAGGGTTTCGCAGAACAGAAACCGGAAGCTTGCGGAAAGTGTTCGGGGCGAGGACGCAACGCTCACTCTCAAGAAGTACCAGGGGCGTCGATGGTTTACTCGTCGCAACCTGTTCATCGACCGCCTGGCGTCTATTTGGCTCATCAAACGCTTCATCGACAGGCACCCGCGCTTCTACTTCGTCTCGGAAGGAGAAATGGTCACAGGCGGAATTGGTTTTGATATGGTCGGTGCAGAGTTCACGCATGACGGCGAGGATTGCACCTTTGAAACACTGATTAAACAATTCGGCTTGAACCAGGATGTTGGATTACGGGCCATTGCTGAAATCGTTCACGATATCGACCTTAAAGACAACAAGTTCAACCGGCTGGAAGCGGCAGGGTTCAGCGCAACGATTAGAGGGCTGGCCAACATGCTAAAGAATGACAACAAACTCATGCGGCAAGGCATCCTGCTTTTCGACGGTTTGTACGCACTACTACGCCAGCAGGACGGCGGAGCCACGGAGCCGAAAGGCCGTGAAAAGCGAGGGCGACAGGTCCGACAACCCAAGAAGCGATCCGGGACATGAGATGCCGTTTTAAAAGTTATGGATCGAATGAATTTCAAGCCCTTACAGGGAAAAAATGATCGAAATTATGGTTTGCTCATCTCCGTAAGTCCTCTGAAATCAATGAGCCCATTTTTACCCTCCGACTTCTAAACCAACTTCTTGAATCTGTTCATGACGTTCGGAGTTAGATCTCGCTGGGGAGGCGTCTCGATTCTCCTCTCAATTTCGCTGCCCTCAGAATCGTTGAAAATAGTCCAGGTGATGAGACCATCTTTAAATCTCTCGAAGCCTCAGGTATCCACGCTCGAAACCCGATTAGAACTCACAACACACAAATTGTTGACAATTTTTACAGCAAACTAACGAAGCAATTATAAGTGTCGCCCGTTTTTTTAACAAAGGAGCTTGACTTTTTGTGATTTTGAAATAGAATTCTTAGGCGTAACGATTGTTACATCGAATGATGCTTGTCTTGCCCTGAGTTCTTAATATCGGCTCTATAGCGGCTTTTATTCGAAAAACCATAGGTGGTGGTATCTATGAGAACGTGTTCCCGAACTGTCTGTGAGCTACTCAGGGCATTGATTCTTGCGTTAGCCGGGGTTCCGCTCCTTGACGGCTCGGTACGATCTTTCGCCGATTGGGGATAGGCGTTGTGATCATAATACTTAGAGCCGATTGCTCGATAGGCTTACGATTTCTCGCTAGCTTGTGTTGCGCCGATGGCCAGGCTCGCGATTACAAGTAGAACGTAACGGTGTGCCTGAGAGAGGCCCTGAGTAAGAGCGGAGATGAGGTTCACTCATCCAAAACCTAAGTGGGCCATCTCGGCCGTGCAGGGGAAACGGCTGGATCAGAGCAGTTCTTGTAGTCAAGTACAACCAAGTGTGTATAACAAAAAGGCAAGATAGCTCCAGGCTTTGCGGGCAGAAGCTATTCTTGCCTAAAACACATCTAACCTTAAAGGAGTGTGTTTCATGCGCATCATAAATGAGGCATCCCGCTTCAAGCAACAGTTATGTGGGCCGTTACGTCATTACCCGCCTTTATTAAAGAGAGCTCGTATACTCGTCATCGAAACCTGCCTGGCGAGCGGAGATAAATTGTCTCAGCAAGCCTGAATGTAGACTTTGTCGCGAGAGCTGCAGAATGAGCAAGCTCAGGCGCATGGTTAGGATTCGTCCGCTAAAAGGCATAGGCCGTTTCGGAGAATGGCTGAATTTACGGGCGAATTGCTACCAATACTCGCTCCTCCATGTCGGGCCCGGATTTGGCTCCGGTAACCCCAACGCTACTCAGTAGCTTCCCATCAGGGTTCAACATCACAGACATCCGTGTGCGTGAAGACACCATGTCGAAGACCGCCATTCACCACTCATTGATTGTGGAACAAGAGGGCGGCTTGAAATCTAATCTTGGGGCGAAGTAACTGCGGCAAGTCATGGAATAAGACCGGAAATGAGTATGCACCGTTCTGATCCTACTTTGGTACGACTTCTTCGCTCGACCGCATGCCACCAGCCTGATAAGCGTGGCTATACCTTCTTGTTAGATGGCGAAGAAGAAGGGCCCTCATTAAATTACTTCGAGCTCGACCAGCAAGCCAAAGCCATCGGAGCATCCCTCCAAAGCACCAGAGTAAAGGGCGAGCGCGCTTTGCTGTTGTACCAGCAAGGGCTTGAGTTCGTAGCCGCTTTTTACGGATGCCTTTATGCAGGAATGATCCCTGTTCCCACACCACCTATTCTCAATCAAAAACGGTCGAATCAAACTCTATCCCGGCTTCAAGTAATAGCAAACGATGCTCAGCCTACCAGCGTACTGACCACGTCGGCGATTCTATCCAAGGCCAAGCCTTTGTTTGATCATGTGCCCGCCTTAAAAGCAGCCCTTTGGATAGCTACCGATCTAATTCCTGTGGTTATGGCGGAGACCTGGCGTGATCCGGATGTTAGGGGCGATGATCTCGCCTTGCTCCAATACACCTCCGGCTCAACGGCTTCCCCCAAGGGCGTCATGGTGAGTCACGGAAATCTGCTCCACAACTCCGCCTATATCAACGAAGGATTCCAGCACACACCAGAAAGCATCAGCCTGACATGGTTGCCGCACTTTCATGACATGGGGTTGATTGACGGCATCATTCAACCCCTCTATATGGGATTCCCGTGTTATTTGATGCCGGCCACTTCTTTTCTACAGAATCCCTTTCGATGGCTCAAGGCGATTTCCCGCTATCGAGTGACGCATAGCGGCGGCCCGAATTTCGCCTATGATCTATGCGTCCGCAAGATTAATGCGGAGAAGCGCGCGTCGCTCGACCTTAGCAGTTGGAGCGTGGCTTACGATGGCGCAGAGCCAGTGCGTAACCATACACTGGAAGAATTCGCCACAGCTTTCGCCTCATGCGGTTTCCGAAGGAATGCGTTTTATCCGGCTTATGGGTTAGCCGAAGCGACGCTCAAAGTTTCAGGTGGACGAAGGAACAGTGAGCCTGCATTCTGCGCGGTTGAGATTGGCGCGCTTGAAAAGGGCAAAATCGTTGAGGCGGTTGCTCAGGGGACGGAAGCACGAACGCTGGTTAGTTCAGGCAGAGTGACGTTCGATTCCAAGGTCGTCATTGTTAATCCTGAAACTCTTGCCCGATGCGCGCCGGACGAGGTAGGTGAAATTTGGGTCTCAGGGCCCGGAGTCGCCCAAGGCTATTGGCAGAGGCCGAAGGAAACTCAGGAAACCTTTCAAGCGCACCTGGCTGGCACTGAGGAAGAACCCTTTTTGCGCACGGGTGATCTCGGATTCATCAAAGACGGCGAGCTTTTCGTCACCGGGCGTCTCAAAGACCTCATTATCATTCGAGGTCTCAATCACTATCCTCAAGATATTGAATTGACTGCGGAGCGAAGCCACCCGGCCTTGCGTCTGGGGGGAGGAGCCGCATTTTCAATAGAGATCGACAGTGAAGAGCGCCTGGTAGTGGTCGACGAAATTGATCCTCGCCATTCGCCTGACTTTAATGCGGTCATTGATTCCATTCGCCAGGCCATAGCTGAAGATCATGACGTGCATGTATACGCCATTGCGCTGGTGGAATTTGGAAACGTTCCCAAAACGAGCAGCGGCAAGATCCAGCGCCGCGCCTGTCGTGCAATGTTTCTGGAAGGCCGCTTGAATGTACTGGCACAGTGGCGAAGCCTATCTAGATCCGACAGCGATTTATCTTCTCAAGGGCCGGCACGCCCCATCCAAAATTTAGAAGAGGTTACGGAATGGCTCAGGTCACAGTTTGCGGCAAAGATTGGGATGAGCCCTTCCGAGATTGACATCAACCAGCCCATAACACGCTATGGCTTAGATTCTTTGATAGCCGTCGAGTTGACCCACAGTGTAGAAGCCAGCTTGGGTATCACGCTTTCAATGACGAGCTTTCTCGATAGTCCCAGCATCAGCCAGTTGGCGGCTCGCGCGATGTTCCATTTGGCGATGAAGGCCAGTTCACCACATGCCTCCGACGGCGAGAGCCGAGAAGGGCAAGAAGTTGAAGAATCTCTCCTCTCCCTCGGACAGCAATCTTTATGGTTTCTGCATCAGATTGCCCGCGAAAGCGCCGCCTATAACATCTCGTTCCCTGTCCTGATAAAAACATCGATTGATCTGACCGCTTTACGACGTGCCTTTCAAGCCCTGGTAGACCGTCATGCTTCGCTTCGCACCACGTTCAGAGTTTCACATGGCGAGCCTTTTCAACGGATCCATCAGCATATGGAAGTCAGTTTTGAAGTGATGGATACTTCGCTGTGGAGCAATGAATTGTTGAATGGGCACCTTGTAGGGGAAGCTTACCGGCCTTTCGATTTGGAGTCAGGCCCATTATTCAGGGTGAAAGCATTCAAGCGATCTCCCCACGAGCATGTCTTGTTGGTCGCCGTACATCACATCGTCGCGGATCTCTGGTCGCTGGCCGTGATCCTGTCCGAATTGGGAATCCTATATTCTGCGGAAAAGCGTGGTGTAGCGGCATCACTCCCGCCAGCGACGCTTCGATACACCGACTATGTTCGCTGGGAATCACAAATGTTGGCGAGCCAGGAAGCCGAGCAACTCCTGGCTTACTGGCGCAGGCAACTTGATGGCGCATCGCCAGTCACACATCTGCCGACAGACCATCCCCGCCCCAAGATCCAAACCTATCGAGGAGCAGCCAAAGCCTTCGCTTTCGCTGCCGAGCCGACTCGCCAATTGAAAGAACTAAGCAGCGAAAGCGGGGTCACGCTCTTTATGACTTTGCTGGCTGCATTTCAGGTGCTGATTCATCGTTACACCGGACAGAAGGACATTTTGGTCGGAGCACCGACAGCCGGGCGAGATCGTGCTGACATGGCTGGGTTGATTGGATACCTAGTCAATCCGGTCGTGTTGCGCGCTGATTTTTCTGAGGCACCAACCTTCAGAAATTTTCTTGGTCAGGTGCGGCAGACGGTGATCGACGCTCTCGATCACAGCGGCTATCCATTTCCTCTATTGATCAAGCAACTTCAATTGGAAAGAGATCCCAGCAGGTCGCCGCTCTTTCAAGTCTTTTTCGTTCTCCAGAAGTCGCAGCTTCTTAATGAAGCCGGGATCACCTCATTGGCGCTAGGCGAAGCAGGAGTCCGAATTAAGCTTGGGGGGCTCGATCTGGAGTCAATGTCTCTAGAGCAGCGGGCGGCACAGTTTGATCTGTCACTTGTGATGACTGAGATAGATGGAGGATTGAGAGGTTCGCTGGAGTACAACACAGACTTGTTCGAAGGGCCGACGATTGAAAGGATGACTGGCCACTTTCAAATGCTAGTGAAAGAGCTTATCGCCGGCCCGGACAAACGAGTTTCCCGCTTGCAGATACTAACCGAAGCCGAGCAGGAAACGATTCTGGCGAATTGGAACGAGACCGCCGTCGATTATGATGAGTTGCAAAGTCTTCATCACTTATTCGAGTCACAGGTTGAACGCACTCCTACTTCAGTTGCCCTCGTCTATGAAGACAAGCGCCTCACCTACAGTGAACTGAATCAGCAGGCTAATCAACTGGCGCACCGGCTGCGTTCGGCAGGAGTTGGGCCGGATGTGTGCGTCGGCGTTTTGATGGAGCGTGCGCTAGAGCTTGTCGTTGGATTGCTCGGCATTTTGAAAGCTGGCGGAGCCTATTTGCCTCTGGATCCGCAGTATCCGCAGGAACGCCTTTCGTTTATGATGAACGATGCAGGCGTGAAGATCATATTAACGCAGAAGCGATTTGCGCAGAACCTCACTACTCAAAATCTGAAGACATTTTGTCTCGATGATGACTGGGATGCGATTGCTACAGAAAACACGCAAAACCCGGTAGGCAAAACCTGTGGGGATAATCTCGCTTATGTGATCTACACATCGGGTTCGACCGGCAAACCCAAAGGAGCGATGAACACGCATCGCGGAATCATCAATCGCCTTTGCTGGATGCAGGCTGCCTATGGATTGGCCGATGCGGATTGTGTGTTACAGAAGACACCTTTTACTTTTGATGTCTCGGTTTGGGAATTTTTCTGGCCGTTAATTACAGGGGCTCGCCTAGTGCTGGCTCGACCGGGCGGGCATCAAGACAGTGCGTACCTCGTGAGCTTGATCTCCGAGCAACAGATCACGACACTGCATTTCGTCCCTTCGATGCTACAGGTATTTCTCGAAGCGCCGAAACTCGCTGAGTGCCGCTCGATCAAGCGCGTCATTTGTAGCGGTGAAGCGCTCGCAATCGAATTCCAGAATCGTTTCTTTGCTCGACTCGATGCGGAGTTGCACAACCTCTATGGCCCAACCGAGGCGGCAGTAGATGTCACTTCCTGGGCATGCGAACGGCAAAGCAAACAATCGAGTGTACCCATAGGACGGCCCATCGCGAACACACAGATATACATATTGGATAAAGAAATGTGGCCTGTGCCGGTTGGCGTGGCCGGCGGATTGTATATTGCGGGAGTGGGGTTGGCGCGTGGTTACCTGAACCGCCCAGACATGACCGCCGAAAAGTTCGTTCCCAATCCTTTTGCTCATGAACCGGGCGAGCGTATGTACGAGACTGGCGATCTAGCACGTTTCCTGCCCGGTGGCGCGATAGAGTTTTTAGGACGCGCCGACTATCAGGTGAAAATTCGCGGATTCCGCATCGAACTGGGCGAAATTGAACGAGCCCTTGCCGCTCATCCTGCGGTTCGCGACGTGGTCGTTGTCGCACGCGAGACCAGAGCAAGCGATAAGGCGATTGTCGCTTACGTGTCACCGACGCCAGAACATTTGCCGACGCTGTGCCCTACGGCGGAAGAAGACGGGGCGACCAATTCGAGTTTGTCCATTAGTAAATTGCGCAAGTACCTACAGGCGAAATTGCCTGAGTACATGATTCCTTCAGCTTTTGTATTACTGGAGATGCTGCCGCTGACTTCTAACGGCAAAGTTGACCGGCGTGCGCTCCCTTCGCCTGAATACACAAGAGACAAGCTGGAGCCGGAATACGTCGGCCCGCGCACCGACAACGAACAGATCATCGTCAACATCTTTGCGGAAATCCTCCGCCTCGATCAGGTCGGCATCAACGATAACTTCTTCGACCTCGGCGGCCATTCCCTGCTCGCTACCCAGGTGCTCACCCGCCTGACCGAAAAATTCAACGTCGAGGTCTCGCTGCGCCGCTTGTTCGAGACTCCGACGGTCGCCGGTCTAGCCGAGGCCCTGGTTGACCTTCAGCAGCAAAGCGCCGTGCCGCTCACTCCCATCGAAAAGATCAGCCAGCCGGTCGAGGAATTGCTGGCCCATCTGGATCAACTCAGCGATCAGCAGGTCGAGGCCCTGCTGATGAATTTCAGCAGCCCTCAACGGAGAACTTAATGGACGGCGGATCCGAACCCCTCAGTGGCCTATCTCCCTCTGAAAAACGAGAGAGACTGGCGGAGCTTTTGCGCCAGAGGGGCCAGCAGCAGTTACGGCAATTCCCATTGTCGTTCACGCAGCAGCGATTATGGCTGCTCAACGAGATGGAAGGCGGCCAGACCATCGCCTACAACATCCCCATCGGTCTGCGACTGCAAGGCAAGCTCGATGTCGCCCTACTCGAACGCGCGTTCGGCGAAGTCACCCGCCGCCACGACGCCCTGCGCACCACCTTCCAGTTGCATCCCCAGAGCGGCGCTCCCGTTCAACTCATTCATCCCTGGTCGCCTTTCCACCTTGAGGTCGTCGAAGTCAGCGCCAGTCATCCAGACGAGCAGGAATCGCAGATGCGCCGCCTCGCCAGCCAAGAGAGCCAGCGGCCTTTCGATCTCAGAACCGGGCCGTTGATCCGCGCGCGCTTGCTGCGCCAGGCCGCCGATCATCACATCCTGGTCATCACCATGCATCACATCGTCAGCGACGGCTGGTCAGTCGGCTTGATCATCCACGAACTGGCGACGCTGTATGAAGCCTACTCGCAAGGTCAGGACTCGCCCCTTCCTCCTCTCCCCATTCAGTATGTGGATTTTGCTCATTGGCAGCGGGCGTGGATGACCAGCCAGGTGCTGGAGCAGCAACTGGGATATTGGCGAGAGCAATTGCAAGGGCCGTTGGCGGTGCTGGAGTTGCCGACGCGGGGGCCGCGTCCAGCCACCTACAGCACGCGCGGCGCGGTGCGCGTCTGGCGCATGGGGCGCGACTTGAGCGAGGGGGCCAAGGCCCTGAGCCAGCGCCAGGGCGTCACCTTGTTTATGACCTTGATGGCGGCCTTCAAAGTGCTGCTCTATCGCTACACCCAAGAGCGCGACCTGCTGGTGGGGACGCCCATGGCCGGGCGCAGCCGCCGGGAACTGGAAGGGCTGATCGGGGTGTTCATCAATACGTTGGTGTTGCGCACGGATATGAGGGGCGAGCCGAGTTTCGGGGAGTTGCTGGGCCGAGTCAAGGAAGTGGCGCTGGGAGCGTATGCGAATCAGGATGTGCCGTTTGAGAAGTTGGTTGAGGAGTTGCAGCCGGCGCGGGATATGAGTCGCAGTCCGTTGTTTCAGGTGATGTTCGTTTTGCAGAATGCTCCCATGCCGGCGTTGAAGATGGCGGATGTCATCATCAGTCACCATGACCTTGAGACGGCGACTTCCAAGTTCGATATGACCTTTGCGGTGATGGAAAAAGAGGACGGCACCCTATCAGGATGGCTGGAATATAACACGACGTTGTTCGATGAGCCGATGATCGAGCAGATGATCCGGCATTATCAAAATATCGTTCGCAGTATCATCGCCAACCCCGATCTGCCGATCTCCCGCATCCACATGCTTGATGCCGCCGAGCGCTTACATGCCCTCGCTCCGGCTTCCGGCTCGCCGGCTTTTCACCCGAATGCGCCTTCTCTTCACCAATTGTTTGAAGCCCAGGCCGCAGCCTCGCCGCAGGCTATCGCGCTGGTCTTTGACGGCGCTTCCCTGACTTACTCCGAGCTTAATCAACGGGCCAACCAACTCGCTCATCTCCTGCGCTCGCGCGGCCTCGGCCCCGACCGCCTCGTCGGCCTCTCCGTGGATCGCTCCCCTGACATGGTCATTGCCATCCTCGCGATCCTCAAAGCCGGCGCTGCCTACGTCCCGCTTGATCCGGCTTACCCCAAAGACCGCCTGGCCTTTGTCCTGGATGACGCGCGCATCTCCGTCTTATTAACGCAGCAGCCTCTCCTTGATGCGCTCCCGCAATCTCAGGCCGAAACCATTTGCCTTGACCGCGACTGGCAGATCATCGCGCGCCAGCCGTCCGACAATCCGCCGCCCTGCGCGACCGCTGATCACCTCGCTTATGTAATTTACACCTCAGGCTCGACCGGCAAGCCCAAAGGCGCTCTGATCACTCACGCCAATATTGTTCGCCTCTTTGCCGCCACTCAAGCGTGGTTTAACTTCGATCATCGCGATGTCTGGACTCTGTTTCATTCCTTCGCCTTCGACTTCTCGGTGTGGGAACTCTGGGGGGCGCTACTCTATGGGGGCCGCCTGGTGATCGTTCCTTACCTCGTCAGCCGCTCGCCGCAAGCCTTTGATGATCTGCTGGTCGCCCAACAGGTGACCGTGCTCAATCAGACCCCTTCGGCCTTCCGCCAGTTTATGCAGGTGGCTGAAGCCACGGCACACAGAGATAGCCTCGCACTGCGGCTAGTGATCTTCGGCGGCGAGGCCCTCGACCTGCAAAGCCTCAGGCCGTGGTTCGAGCGCCACGGTGATCAGCGACCACAGTTGGTCAATATGTACGGCATCACCGAAACCACCGTGCATGTCACCTACCGGCCTTTGACGACTGACGATGCAGCAGATGGCAATGGCAGCATGATCGGCAGCGCCATTGCTGACCTCTATGTCTATGTGCTGGATCAACAGTTCGAGCCGGTGGCTGTGGGCGTGGCCGGCGAGCTCTACGTCGGCGGCGCAGGCGTGGCGCGCGGCTATCTCAACAGGCCGGAGATGACGGCGCAGCGCTTCATCGCCGACCCGCATGCGGTGGAGGCCGGGGCGCGGCTATACCGGACAGGCGATCTAGGGCGGCGATGGGCCAACGGCGAATTGGAGTATTTGGGACGAATCGATCAGCAGGTAAAGATACGCGGATTTCGCATCGAGATGGGTGAGGTGGAAGCGACGCTGTACGAACAGCCGGGAGTCAGAGAGGCGGTGATCGTGGCCAGAGAGATGGGCGGCGGCGAGAAGGAGATGGTGGCCTACATTGTCGGCGATGAGCAGGAGCCGCCGAATGTGAATGAGTTGCGCAGTGGGTTAAAGCGGAAGCTGCCGGAGTACATGGTGCCGGCAGCGTTTGTGATGCTGGAGCGTTTGCCGTTGACGGAAAACGGCAAGGTGGATCGCCGCGCCTTGCCCGCTCCTTCTCGTCATCGGGATGAATTAGAGCAAGCATACGTCGGCCCGCGCACCGACAACGAACAGATCATCGTCAACATCTTTGCGGAAATCCTCCGCCTCGATCAGGTCGGCATCAACGATAACTTCTTCGACCTCGGCGGCCATTCCCTGCTCGCTACCCAGGTGCTCACCCGCCTGACCGAAAAATTCAACGTCGAGGTCTCGCTGCGCCGCTTGTTCGAGACTCCGACGGTCGCCGGTCTAGCCGAGGCCCTGGTTGACCTTCAGCAGCAAAGCGCCGTGCCGCTCACTCCCATCGAAAAGATCAGCCAGCCGGTCGAGGAATTGCTGGCCCATCTGGATCAACTCAGCGATCAGCAGGTCGAGGCCCTGCTGATGAATTTCAGCAGCCCTCAACGGAGAACTTAATGGACGGCGGATCCGAACCCCTCAGTGGCCTATCTCCCTCTGAAAAACGAGAGAGACTGGCGGAGCTTTTGCGCCAGAGGGGCCAGCAGCAGTTACGGCAATTCCCATTGTCGTTCACGCAGCAGCGATTATGGCTGCTCAACGAGATGGAAGGCGGCCAGACCATCGCCTACAACATCCCCATCGGTCTGCGACTGCAAGGCAAGCTCGATGTCGCCCTACTCGAACGCGCGTTCGGCGAAGTCACCCGCCGCCACGACGCCCTGCGCACCACCTTCCAGTTGCATCCCCAGAGCGGCGCTCCCGTTCAACTCATTCATCCCTGGTCGCCTTTCCACCTTGAGGTCGTCGAAGTCAGCGCCAGTCATCCAGACGAGCAGGAATCGCAGATGCGCCGCCTCGCCAGCCAAGAGAGCCAGCGGCCTTTCGATCTCAGAACCGGGCCGTTGATCCGCGCGCGCTTGCTGCGCCAGGCCGCCGATCATCACATCCTGGTCATCACCATGCATCACATCGTCAGCGACGGCTGGTCAGTCGGCTTGATCATCCACGAACTGGCGACGCTGTATGAAGCCTACTCGCAAGGTCAGGACTCGCCCCTTCCTCCTCTCCCCATTCAGTATGTGGATTTTGCTCATTGGCAGCGGGCGTGGATGACCAGCCAGGTGCTGGAGCAGCAACTGGGATATTGGCGAGAGCAATTGCAAGGGCCGTTGGCGGTGCTGGAGTTGCCGACGCGGGGGCCGCGTCCAGCCACCTACAGCACGCGCGGCGCGGTGCGCGTCTGGCGCATGGGGCGCGACTTGAGCGAGGGGGCCAAGGCCCTGAGCCAGCGCCAGGGCGTCACCTTGTTTATGACCTTGATGGCGGCCTTCAAAGTGCTGCTCTATCGCTACACCCAAGAGCGCGACCTGCTGGTGGGGACGCCCATGGCCGGGCGCAGCCGCCGGGAACTGGAAGGGCTGATCGGGGTGTTCATCAATACGTTGGTGTTGCGCACGGATATGAGGGGCGAGCCGAGTTTCGGGGAGTTGCTGGGCCGAGTCAAGGAAGTGGCGCTGGGAGCGTATGCGAATCAGGATGTGCCGTTTGAGAAGTTGGTGGAGGAGTTGCAGCCGGTGCGCGATATGAGCCGCAGTCCGTTGTTTCAGGTGATGTTCGTTTTGCAGAATGCTCCCATGCCGGCGTTCAAGAAGGGCGATCTCGTCATGAGCCCTCTGGTTATTGAGGGAGTCACCTCCAAGTTCGATCTGACCTTGTCTCTGATGGAAGAGGAAGATGGAATTATACTGGGATGGCTGGAATGCAACACCGATCTATTCGATGAGCCGATGATGCTGCGGCTCATCGGCCATTACGAAACCCTGCTGAGAGGCATTATTGCCGACCCTGGTGAGCGCATCTCACGCTTGCCCTTACTAACTGAAACGGAGCGGCGGCAGTTGTTGGTCGAGTGGAACGATACGGCGGGCGATTACGCTCTCGATCATTGTATACATGAATTGTTTGAGGCTCAGGTAAACCGCACCCCGCAAGCCGCCGCGCTTATTTTTGAAAGTCAGCGATTAACCTACGAAGAATTGAATCAGCGGGCAAATAAGCTTGCTCGTTATTTACAGGCCAGCGGTATCGGGCCGGAGATACTGGTCGGCATCTCTATGGAGCGATCATTAGAAATGATCGTTGCATTGCTTGGCGTGCTCAAGGCCGGCGGAGCCTATGTTCCCCTTGATCCAACTTATCCGAAAGAGCGACTGGCTTTCATGATGGAAGATGCCGATGTCAAGCTAGTGCTTACGCAGAGTCATCTTGTACAACAACTCCCCGACTATGAAGCACCGGTCATCTGTCTGGATACGGACGAGGACGGCCTGATTCAGTCGCAGGGGAGCAGGCCGGAAGACAGTCATAACCTTCAGACTGGCGTAAGTCCGCAGAATCTCGCTTATGTAATTTACACCTCAGGCTCGACCGGCAAGCCCAAAGGGGTGATGACCTCGCACCAGGCGATGTGCAACATGATCCTCTGGATGCAGAGCGCCTATGGCATGACGACAAGCGATAGATTATTGCAGAAGACTTCCTTCAGTTTCGACGCCTCCGTGTGGGAATTCTTCTGGCCCTTGATCGCAGGGGCCACGCTGGTCGTCGCCAAGCCCTACGGTGATAAAGACGGCGCTTACATGGTCAAAACGACGGCTGAGGAGAACGTCACCATCTTGCAGATGGTTCCCTCGGTGTTGCAGATGGTCGTCGAACAGGAAGGCTTTGAGAACTGCCGGAGCTTGCGGCATCTCTTCAGCGGCGGCGAGGCGCTGTCTGCGGCGGTATGCGAAAAATACTTTGAGCGTTTGGCCGAAGCGCGATTGACGAACGTCTATGGCCCAACCGAAACGGCGATGCACGTGACGATCTGGGACTGCGAGCGTGGGAGCAAACAGCGGATGATCCCGATTGGCCGTCCAGTCGGGAACACACAGACCTGTGTGCTTGACGAGCAGATGCAACCTGTCCCCATAGGCGTAGCGGGTGAGCTATACATCGGCGGCGTACAGGTAGCTCGCGGGTATGTGAATCGAGCCGATTTGACCGCCGCGCGGTTTGTGCCTAACCCATACGGTCGAGAGCCGGGAGAACGGCTGTATCGCACGGGAGACCGTGTACGCTATCGAACGGATGGCGGCATAGAGTTTCTGGGGCGCATCGATGATCAGGTAAAGATACGTGGATACCGTATCGAATTAGGAGAGATAGAGAACGTGCTCAGGCAACATCCCGGCGTGCTGGAGGTGATTGTGATGGCCCGCGAGGATGTGCCTGGCGATAAACGCCTCGCCGCTTATGTCGTTCCAGAATCGGCACAGGAGCTTAGGATCAGCGAGTTGCGCAACCACTTAATGGCGAAACTACCCGACTACATGATCCCTTCCGCTTTCATGCTGCTGGAGAAACTGCCGCTGATGTCTAACGGCAAGGTGGATCGCCATGCGCTGCCTGCTCCCGAACACACACGGCAGGAGTTGGAGCAAGACTATGTCGCCCCGCGCAATGCGGTTGAGGAAAAACTGGCTGCCATTTTTTCCGAGGTGCTGGGTGTGGAAAAGGTCGGTGTGGAAGACAGCTTTTTCCTCCTCGGCGGGCACTCGCTTTCCGCCACTCAGGTGATCATCCGCATACTCGACGTTCTACAGGCTGACATATCCTTGCGGTGCGTCTTTGAGACGCCGACGGTGGCTGGGTTAGCCCTGGCGGTCGAACAGAGCCAGAGACAATCCCAAGAAGATCGCGAAGAAGATCGTATCGAAGTGATTTCAAGGCCCAGCACCGAAGCAACCGAGCCGCTAGAGACCTTGCTCGGCCAAATGTCGAGTGAAGAGTTGCAGGCATTGCTGCTTGAAATCGCCGCCAGAAAGAGAAAATAAATTGCCGGATGAATCGTCAGACAGATTATCTGAGGAGTAACTAATTTGCGAAACAATACGGGGATCGCGAAACACCCTGCCTATAGTAGTAAGTTCCGCGAATGGGATGCTCAAGCGAGCGTGAGAAACGACCCGCGCATCATCTTTCAGGACGAAGAGAGCATGGGCAAAGTCTATTTCTCTCCTGACCTGGTGCCCATCGTTCGGCATCCGCTGGTCATCCAGCTTGGCCCTTCAGCCAGGCGAGAGATATTGATTCAACACCTGTACAACTATTTTGAGTTCACCGCAGGCTTCGAGGTTGAAGTAGTCAATTGGGGAGTAAAGCGAATCTTTCTAAGGAAGACCGGGTTCGAGGTCCCCGAAGAAATGCTGTTCGATGCATATAAAATCTATTGCGATGAAGCGTATCACTCGCTGTTCTGCGCCGATCTCAAATCTCAGATTCAGGCCGTAACCGGCGTCATCCCTAATTCTCTGGACTTTCAGGCATTTCTCTTCAAGCTGGAGAAGGTTCAAGCCGCAGTGCCGGCAGACCTGAAGCCGACCACCCGGCTATTCATCGTCATTCTTTTTGAAACCCTGATCTCGTTAATCCTCCATCAGATTCCCAGAGACGAGCAGGTGATGTCAGCGGTTCGCCAATCGGTTTCCGATCATGCAGATGATGAGGCTCGGCACCATTCCTACTTCTCAAATTTTCTCGATATTATCTGGCCGCAGATCACTAAAGAACAACAGGCGATCATCGGCCCGCTGCTGCCGCATTTCATTATCAAATCGCTGGAACCGCATTACGAGACGATCAAACAACGTCTGGCCAAATTTGATCTGACACGCGATGAAATCGAGCAAATCGTCGAAGAGTCATATCCCTACTCAAAGGTCATTGCTGGGCTCAGGAAGACGGCCAGAGTCACCTTATCTATCCTTGAGCGCAACGGCATCTATGAAGACCCGAAAACTTTAGAGGCATTTCAGATGAGCGGCCTGCTCTAGAACGCTTCGCCGCCTGCGACGACGAAGGCCATCCCCAATCCGGCACGTTGTATGTCGCGCGCCAACTGATCGCCCGGCGGTTGGCGGTGCGCCGCTATGCGTGTCGTTAGCCTGTAGAGAAGCAGCCATGAAAGAAGGAATATTAGCCACCATCGGCAACACTCCCTTGATTGAATTGGTGAACATTTTCTCGCCGCTGCACTTCCGGCTATACGCCAAGCTGGAGGCGCTAAACCCCGGCGGAAGCATGAAAGATCGCCCGGCTGTCAATATCATCAAAGAAGGGCTCAGATCAGGCGCGATTCGCCCTGATAGTGTGATCATTGAATCCAGTTCCGGGAACATGGGCATCGGTTTAGCGCAGGCGTGTTCATATTTCGGCCTGAAATTCATCTGCGTGATTGATGCGAAAACCACTTTACAGAACCGGCTCCTTTTACAGGCGTATGGCGCGGAAGTCGACCTGGTCGAGCAGCCTGACCCTGAAACGGGAGAGTTTTTACAAGCCCGTCTCAACCGCGTTAAGGAGCTTTTAGCCTCAAACGAAAATGCGTTTTGGACCAATCAATACGCCAACACACATAATTCCGACGCCCATCACCAGACGATGAACGAGATCGTTCATGCGCTGGATAGCAGGGTGGATTTTGTCTTCTGCGCCACCAGCACTTGCGGCACCTTGCGAGGATGCTCCGAGTTCATCCGCGAGCAAAAGTTGACCACGGAAGTGATTGCAGTGGATGCCGTAGGCAGTGTGATTTTCGATGGGCAGTCTGCCAAACGGTTAATCCCAGGGCATGGGGCGGCGGTGCGGCCTATGCTTTATCAACCCGGCCTCGCGGGTCGCTGTGTTCATGTCACGGACCTGGAATGTGTCATCGGCTGTCGCTTACTGGCGCGGCGCGAGGCGATACTGGCGGGCGGCTCATCCGGGGCAATCATCATGGCGGTCAATCATTTGAGGCCGCGCATCCCCGAAGGCGCTGTATGCGTGGCTATTCTACCTGATCGCGGAGAACGCTATCTCGATACCATCTACTCAGATTCGTGGGTTGAGGAACATTTTGGCTCCTTATCATTGTTCGGCTCAGAATCGCCGTTCGGCTCGGATTCTCAGGAGCGTTTACAACTGCACCCGCAAGAGTGGATAGCGATTCCATACCAGGGCGAAGCAACCGGGCGAAGAAGATGAGCAACATCACCGAGCAACTGGCCGCGATGGCGGCAGAGCAGCGAGAGGAATTACTGGCGAGGCTATTGCGCGAGAAGGCACCGCCGAAGCCTCGACGATTTGCGCTCTCGTTCGCTCAACAGCGGCTGTGGGTACTCAATCAGATGGATGGCAACTCGCCCGCCTACAACGTGCCCGCCGCACTATGGCTGCGCGGGACGCTTGATGTGAAGGCTTTCGAGCGAAGCTTCGGAGAGGTGACCCGGCGGCACGAATCGTTGCGCGCGGTTTTCGAGGTGAATGCAGAGACCGGAGAGCCGCAGCAGTTAGTTCATCCCTGGAAGCCATTCCAGCTTGAGTTACTGGACTTGTCCTTGATAGCAGAGGCGGAGCGCGAGCAAACCGCGAAAAGATTGGCGAATGAAGAGGCGCAACAACCGTTCGATCTGGCAAAAGGGCCTCTTTTGCGAGCCCGCTTGTTGAAGATTGAAGCGGAAGAACACGTGCTGTTGTTGACTCTGCACCACATCGTTTCAGATATGTGGTCTACAGGGATACTGACCAGAGAATTGATCACGCTGTACGAAGCCTACTCGCAAGGGCAAGAGTCACCGCTTCCTGAATTGCCGATTCAGTACGCCGACTTTGCGCACTGGCAGCGAACGCGAATGACCGGCGGCATATTGGAGCGGCAGCTTGCTTATTGGCTGGAGCAACTGAAAGGCCCGCTGCCGGTGCTGGAGTTGCCGACGCGCGGGCCGCGCCCATCCCGGCACAGCACACGCGGAGCCGAGCGCGTGTGTCGACTTGAGCGCGAACTCATGGATGCGCTCAAAAGCCTGAGCCAGCGTGAAGGCGTGACTTTGTTTATGACCTTGATGGCGGCCTTCAAAGTCCTGCTCTATCGCTACTCAGGGCAACCCGACATCATCGTCGGCACGCCCATCGCCAATCGCAACCGCAGAGAGATCGAAGGGCTGATCGGCCTGTTCATCAACACGCTGGTGCTGCGCACGGATTTATCCGGCGAGCCGACCTTCCGCGAGTTGCTGGCCAGAGTCAAGGAAGTCGCCCTAGGAGCCTACGCCAATCAAGATGTGCCGTTTGAGAAGTTGGTTGAGGAGTTGCAGCCGGTGCGCGATATGAGCCGCAGTCCGTTGTTTCAAGTGATGTTTGCATTACAGAACGTTCCGCAACAGGAAGCGCAAACGCCGCATTTGTCCATAGCCCCGTTCCCTCTGGATCTGGTCACGGCAAAGTTTGATCTGACCGTACCCATGCTGGAAACCAAAGAAGGGCTGGTGGGAACATGGGAATACAATACGGATCTATTCGATGAGCCGATGATCGAGCAGATGATCCGGCATTACGAGAATATCCTTCGCAGCGTCATCGCCGATGCCGATCAGCCGATTTCCCATATCCCGATATTAAGCCAGACAGAACGCCGGCAATTGCTCGCCTCTTCGACTGACGCTTCTACAAATAACTGGAAGGGCGCATCTCTGCACGAACTATTTGAAGCCCAGGTGGAAAGCACACCCAAAGCGGTTGCTCTGGTTTTTGAAGGCCGCAGGCTGACTTACGAGGAGTTAAATTGCCGAGCTAACAAGCTGGCGCATCATCTGCGCTCACGCGGCGTTGGCCCGGATGTGCTGGTTGGCATTTCCGTCGAGCGATCTGTGGACATGGTTGTTGGCCTGCTCGCCATCCTTAAAGCCGGTGCTGCTTACGTCCCGCTCGATCCTGCCTACCCGCAACAACGCCTGGCTTTTGTGCTGGAAGACGCCCGCATCACCGTTTTATTAACCCAGCAACCGATGCTGGACATCCTTCCGCAAACGAATATACGAACGATCTGCCTGGACAGGGACTGGGAGATGATTGATCAGGAAGATCAACACAACCCTCTTCACCGCACAGAGGGAGATAACCTCGCTTATGTCATCTACACATCCGGCTCAACGGGCAAGCCCAAAGGCGTAATGGTTACCCATGCCAATGTTGTCCGTCTGTTTGAGGCGACCGATCCGTGGTTTCACTTCGACGAGCGCGATGTGTGGACGTTCTTTCATTCTTACGCATTTGATTTTTCAGTTTGGGAGTTATGGGGCGCGCTCTTAAAGGGCGGGCGATTGGTCTTGGTTCCCTATCTTGTGAGCCGATCACCGCAAGCGTTTTATGAGTTGGTGTGCGATGAACAAGTGACGGTGCTCAATCAGACCCCTTCGGCCTTCCGCCAGTTTATGCAGGCGGATGAAGCCTCGGCACACAGAGATGGCCTCGCACTGCGGCTGGTGATCTTCGGCGGCGAGGCCCTCGACCTGCAAAGTCTGAGTCCCTGGTTTGAGCGACACGGAGATGAGAGGCCGCAGTTGGTCAATATGTATGGGATCACCGAAACCACCGTGCATGTCACTTATCGGCCTTTGACGAAAGCCGATTCGGCCAAAGGGACTGGAAGCCTGATTGGCGTACCGATTGCCGACCTGCAAGTCTACACGCTTGATAAGCATCTGGAGATGGTTCCGTTTCATGTGGCCGGTGAGATGTATGTGGGAGGGGCCGGTGTATCGAGAGGTTATCTATTTCGTCCGGCATTAACTGCCGAGCGGTTTATCCCGAATCCTTTTAGCGGCGAGCCGGGCGCATGTCTCTATAAAACGGGAGACCTGGCCCGTCACTTGTCCAAAGGAGATTTAGAATATCTAGGGCGAATAGATCATCAAGTAAAGATTCGCGGTTTTCGGATTGAGTTAGGAGAGATCGAAGCGGCTCTGTACGAGCAGCCGGCGGTAAAGGATGCGGTCGTTGTCGTCAGAGATAGCGGGCCCGGCGAGAAGCAGCTTGTCGCTTACCTGGTTTCTGATCAGGAACAATCGTCAAGTGTGAACGAGATACGAACTCTCTTAAAGCGGAAGCTGCCGGAGTACATGGTGCCGGCAGCGTTTGTGATGCTGGAGCGTTTGCCGTTGACGGAAAACGGCAAGGTGGATCGCCGCGCCTTGCCCGCTCCCGGTGAGATGAGGCCCGACCTGGAAGTGGCCTTCGTGCCTCCGCGTACTTTTGTAGAAGAAGTGCTGGCCGATGCCTGGGCTGAAGTTCTTGGACTCAACCAGGTCGGCGTTGATGATAATTTCTTTGAGCTTGGCGGAGATTCCATTCGCAGCATACAGGTACTTACGAAAACTCAGAAACGCGGCGTGAGCTTTTCGCTCCAGCAACTCTTTGAGTACCAGACCGTCCGTCAACTTGCACAGCAACTCACGGCGAATGACTTTGCTTCTGACCAGACGCCGCCGCAGAGGCAGCCTTTCGCATCGCTTTCTGACGAAGATCGCGCGAAGCTACCCAAAGATGTGGAAGATGCTTATCCGCTGACATTGCTACAGGCGGGCATGCTCTTCCACAGCAACTACGATCTGGCCGCCGATATGTATCACAATATCGGCACCTATCACTTGAAAGCGCCGCTCGATATAGAGATCCTCTACGAAACTGTCCGGCAACTCCTGGCGCGGCATCCTGTGCTGCGCACGTCGTTCGATCTGGCCAGCTTCAGCGAGCCGCTTCAATTAGTCCATCGTGATGTAGCGGTTCCGTTAGAGGTCGACGACATCAGCCATCTTTCTCCCGATGAGCAGGAGAAGGCGCTGGCGCGATGGGAAGACTCAGAAAAGAAGCGGCATTTCGACTGGAGTTGTGCGCCGCTGCTGCGCTTCCATATTCATCGCCGCAGTGATACGACATTCCAGTTTTCGATGACCGAACATCACGCGATCCTTGATGGCTGGAGCGTGGCGTCGGTGCTCACGGAGTTGTTCAGGGATTATTTCTCCAGGCTGTATGGAGAAGTTCATGCCATGCAATCTCCTCCGGCCAATTTATTCCGAAAATTCGTCTCCCTTGAACGCGAAGCCCTCGCGTCGGAAGACAATCAGCGTTACTGGCGTGAAAAGCTGAGCGACGCCACTATCACAACGCTACCACGCTGGCCCTCTTCGTACAGGGAAACCGCGCCTTCACAAAATCATGTCGTGGAGGTTCCCGTCACGTTCGCAGTCGCGGAAGGGCTGAGACAGCTTGCCCGGTCGGTTTCAATTCCGCTCAAAAGCGTTCTGTTGGCGGCGCATATTAAAGTGATGAGCTTTATCAGCGGGCAGCCCGACGTAGTAACCGGCCTCGTCACCCATGGGCGACCGGAAGACCTTGACGGCGAGCGCGCCCTCGGTCTGTTCCTGAATACCCTTCCCGCTCGACTGAAAATTGCAGGAGGTACATGGACTGACTTAGTCAGAGCAGTCTTCGAGGCAGAACGAGAGTTGATGCCTTTTCGCTATTACCCGCTGGCTCAAATACAACAGGATCAAGGCGGGCAGCCTTTGTTCGAGACCGTTTTTAACTTCACCAACTTTCATGTCTTTCAGACGCTTCAAGAACTGAACGAATTGGAAGTCCTGGAGGCAAAGCTCTATGCAGAGACCAACCTGACATTCTGGGCCAACTTCAGTCTCGACCTGCACTCATCAAAAATCATACTGATCCTGAACGGCGATGCCGGAAGCCTAAGCAAACCGCAGATGGAAGCTATCGGCGGTTATTATGCGGGAACGCTTGAAGCGATGGCCTCTGAGCCTGATGCAAACATGATCCTGAGCAGTCCGCTGTCCGTCGAAGAGCGCCGGCAAATGCTGCTGGAGTGGAACAGCGATAAAACCGAGTCGCCGCAAGAGGACGCCATTGGTCAATTGTTCGAAGCTCAGGTTGAACGGACGCCTGATGAAATCGCTTTAGCCGACGCTGACGAGAAAGTAACTTATCGTGAACTGAATCGCCGGGCTAACCAGCTTGCGCGATACCTCCGGTCGCTTGGCGTCGGCCCCGAAGTCAGAGTCGGAATCTGTATGCGGCGCTCAGTCGATATGATCGTCGGCCTGTTAGGCATCCTGAAAGCGGGCGGGGCTTATGTGCCGCTTGATCTGGCTTACCCGAAAGATCGCTTTGCCTTTATGCTAGAGGATGCGCAAGTGTCTGTGCTGGTCGTCCAGCAACATATCATCGAGGCCCTTCCCCGGAATCAAGTTAGAATCGTATGTCTGGACTCAGACTGGGAAAGCATCAGTCGAGAGCCTGGGCAGAATCTTCCAATCAACATCACAGCGAACAACCTTGCCTATGTCATCTATACGTCCGGTTCAACAGGCAGACCCAAGGGAGTTGCGATTGCGCATCGTAGCGCTTTGACTTTCCTGCACTGGGCCAGGACGGTATTTACTCCAGAAGAGCTTGCGGGTGTACTGGCCTCAACTTCGATCTGCTTCGATCTATCGGTATTCGAGATATTCGCGCCGCTGAGTTGGGGCGGAACCGTATTCGTGGTCGAGAATGCTCTCGATCTGGCAAGCCTCGATGCAGACACAGAGGTGCGGCTGATTAACACGGTGCCATCAGCAATGGCTGAACTGGTGAACCTGAAAGCGGTGCCAGCGCCCGTGCGCACGGTGAACCTTGCCGGAGAGGCTTTGCACAACAAGCTGGTTCAGCAAGTCTACGAGCAGGGAACCATCGAGCAGGTATTCAATCTGTATGGCCCGTCGGAAGATACGACTTATTCGACGTTCGCCCTGATAAGGCGGGGCGAAAGCGCAGAGCCGTCGATTGGCCGCCCCATTGTAAATACACAGGTCTACCTGCTGGACGCCTGGCAGCAGCCTGTGCCTGTCGGAGCAGCGGGCGAATTGTACATTGGTGGAGAAGGTCTGGCGCGCGGCTATCTTAATCGCCCGGAGCTAACCGCTGAGAAGTTCGTTCCCGATCCATTCAGCGGCGAGCCGGGAGCACGCCTTTATCGAACCGGCGACCTGGCTCGTTATCTGCCCGATGGCAATCTTGAATTTTTAGGCCGCATTGACCATCAGGTAAAAATTCGCGGATTCCGCATCGAATTGGGAGAGATCGAAGCGGCGCTCGGCAAGCATACGGCGGTGCGGGAAGCGGTGGTGTTAGCTTGTGATGATCGTTCCGGCGGTCGGCGGTTGGTCGCCTATGTCGTCCCTGACCGCCAGTCAGACGGCATCAATGAATTGCGCGGCTTTCTCAAAGAGAAGCTGCCAGATTACATGGTGCCTTCGACATTTATATGGCTGAACAGTCTGCCGCTGACGCCAAATGGCAAGGTGGATCGGCCAGCGCTGCGAGCGCTCGACAACCCTGCGCCCGAATCGGAAAGCGTCTTCACGCCGCCTCGTGATCTGCTGGAATTTCAGTTGGCCCAAATCTGGGAGAGTGTACTGAACAGGCAGCCCATCAGCATCACAGATAACTTCTTCGATCTCGGAGGGCATTCGCTTCTGGCCGTCCGCCTGGTGGCTCAGATTAAAGATAAGCTCAGATATAATCTGCCATTATCCGCGCTCGTCCAGGCAGCCGATATTGAAAAGCTGGCTCGCATACTGCGCCAGCAAACGGATTCAAAACCTGAATCGCTGATCGTCGCCCTTCAGCCGGGCGGCTCTAAGCGGCCTTTCTTTTGTGTTCATCCGATAGGCGGAAACATTCTCTGTTATATGGAACTGGCGCGTTGCATAGGAACAGATCGGCCTTTTTATGGTTTGCAGGCCGCACGTCTGAATGGACAAGGAAATCGTTTTGCACGCATCGAAGAAATGGCGGCTTACTACATTGAAGCAATACGGGCTGTCCAATCAGAAGGCCCTTACTTACTGGGCGGCTGGTCTTTTGGTGGGGTTGTCGCTTTTGAAATGGCGCGACAGCTTAATCAGCAGAGCAGACAACTCGCGCACCTCGCCTTGTTTGACACCTGGGCACCGGCAACCAATCACAAACCGCTTGCAGATGACTTGAGCACTGCCGATTTAGTGGCTCGTTTTCTCACAGACATTGCGGGCATCTCTTCGAAGGAACTATCAGTAGATCATGATCTGCTTCGGCAGCTTGATACGCAGGAGCAATTGCGATGCATTTTGGAGCAGGCGACCAGACACCATATATTGCCTGCTGATATGGATGTCGCACAGCTTGCCCTACTCTTCGCGGTCTTTGAACGCAACGCCAGAGCGTTTCAGGCGTATTCGCCGCCGAGCCTTGAACCAGTAAGCCGCATCGTTTTATTCAGAGCAAGCGACGGAAAAGATGAAATGCTCGATGGCCCGATGTTAGGTTGGGATGAATTTCTTAGTGACCGATTAGAGGTTCGTAAGATTTCGGGGAATCACTATACGATGCTTGCAAGTCCCAATGCCCGCGAGTTGGCCGAGCAGCTAAGAACATACCTGGATTCCATGAGTGCGTGATTGAAGCGCCTTACAACCGTTGCCCTCTGCCGAGGGACAGATCCGCTTCGCCACAGCTACCTGTGCAATGAATTTCAAAATTCTGGAGGCTTGTGATGACGACCAAAAACCTTGTATGCATCTTTTCATTGCTTGTGCTTATAGCAGCGCTGCCCTGCCTGGCACTGGCTCAGGAGAAAGCAGGAAAATCCGAACAGCGCCCATCCCAGGCAGTTGCCAGGCCGGTCGGAGAACGCATATCTTTTCCCGACACTGACACGAGCCGAAAAGCGAGCAGCGCGGAAGATGTTGAGCAGCTAAAGACAAAAGTTGAACAGCTTCAAGCCCTGGTCGAGCAGCAGCAGCGAGCGCTTGCCGAAATGCAGAAGAATATCGAGGCGCTCACCAGTAAGACGGCAACGCTAGTCCCTGCCTCAGCGCCATCGCCGGCGGCTGATGGGCGAACGGCGACGGCTCTGCCCGCGACCGAAGCGGTTCAGGTTAACAATAGTGGGCCGCCCGCTGCGCCTGCACAAAAAGACTCGAAGGTGAGTGAAAAAAATACCCTACTCGCCGGGTGGGATAAAGATCATGCTTTCCTGCGAAGCGCGGATGGTGATTTCGTGACTCGCTTGACCGGCTTCGCGCATTTCGATTATCGCGGCTATGGGTCGGGCAATCATCCGCCAAATACTTTCCTGGTTCGCCGCGCCCGTATTGCGCTCGAAGGCAAGCTGGCGCGTTACTATGAGTTCAAGGTAGAAGGAGATTTCGCAGATACGACCAGCACGCTCCTGCGTGATTTCTACTTGAACATTCATCGGATTGACGAGTTGCAATTTCGCTTCGGGCAATTCAAGGAGCCGTTCAGTCAGGAAGAACTTCGTCAAGACCCTTACCAAGATTTTGTTGAGCGCTCGCTCGTAAACAATCTTGCGCCCAGCCGCAGTCCCGGCCTGATGGTTTCCGGCGTCATCGACAATGGCGCGTTCGAGTATCAGGTCGGCGCATTCAACGGCAAGGGCCTGCTTGCCAATAACAACAACGGCACGCCTGAAAGCGCTCTGCGCCTGCGGTTCGCGCCATGGAGGAACAGCCAGAATTCTCTGGTTAAGGGGTTTGCATTCGGCGGCGCGTTCGCGCAGGGTCGCAGCTTCGGCGGCACCAGCGTGCGTGGTCTGACCGAAAGCCGCAGCTTTACTTATTTTGCGCCTGACACGGTCAACGGCAAGATCATTCGAGCAAACGGCGAGATGACCTGGGTGATGGGCCCTGCGGCCATACGCGCCGAATACGATCAAACGAACCAGGCGCGCGATAATCTTGGGCTCGGCGGCAGGAATCTTCCGGGCGTGGTGGCGAAGGGGTACATGGCTCAAGCCACCTACCTGCTGACTGGCGAAACCAAGCCTGACGCCGGCGTCGTAGCGCCCAAGCATAACCTGTTCAGCGATGAGAATGGCCGTCCGGGATTCGGCGCGTGGGAATTAAAATTCCGCTACGCGGATCTTCAAATAGCCGACGGCACGGCAAGGTCGAATCGCGCGCAGACGATTTATTTCGGGCCAAACTGGTATATGAATCGCTTCGTGAAATACGTGCTTGACCTGGGCTTTGAACGATTCAAAGACCCTTTGCGGTCACCGAGCCCAGGTGACAAAAACTATTTCGTTATCTTGAGCCGCGTTCAACTGACCTTCTGAATCCAGTGACGAGATAGCGGCTGACCTATACATCTGGCGCGGCGATCAACGGCTGATGATTTGAGGTGACGCAACCCATCTTCGTGCAGACTCGCAGGCGGCCTGACTGTGAAAACACGCATCGCATGACAGCAAGCATAGACCGGGCGGCACCGCCGGATGTCGCTCCCCGCTTTTCCGTTTTCGTCTTCGTCTGGTTAGGGCAAGTTGTGTCGCTGATGGGTTCAGGGTTAACGGCCTTCGCGCTCGGCGTGTGGGTGTTTCAAATGACCGCCTCGACGACACAGTATTCGTTCATCACGATCTGTTCGCGGCTGCCTGCAATCCTGGTTGCCCCGATAGCTGGCGCGCTGATCGACCGGTGGGATCGCCGCCGCGCCATGATCCTTAGCGACGTGGGCGCGGGCCTGAGCATACTCGGCATCGCCTTGCTTTACATCGCTGGCGTTATACAGATTTGGCACATCTGTATTGCGTTGATCATCAACTCGGCTTTAAGCGCTTTCCAGTGGCCGGCCTATTCCGCCGCGACGACGATGCTCGTCAGCAAGAAACATTTTGGCCGCGCCGCTGGAATGGTACAGACGGCAGAAGCGCTAAGCTTCATCGTCTCGCCTGTGCTCGGCGGAGTGCTGCTATTAACGATCAAGCTGAACGGAATCTTTCTCGTAGACTTTGCGACATTCATCTTTTCCATACTCACTCTTTTGCTCGTGCGCATACCGGCTCCGGCGAAGAGTGACGAAACGGGAGCAGGCAGGAAATCGCTCTTACGCGAAGTTGCTTACGGATGGAGATACATCACATCGCGCCCTGGGTTGATGGCGCTAATGATCTTCTTTGCCGTGGCCAATTTTTTGGGCGGTTTTATTCTCGTGCTCACTACGCCTCTGGTGCTGACTTTCGCCTCGGCTTCGGTTCTCGGAATGGTCTTCTCTATAGGCGGGATCGGGATGCTGGTCGGCGGTGTGGTGTTGAGCGCCTGGGGAGGCCCGAAGCGGCGAATATACGGGGTGCTTGGATTCCAATTCTTAAGCGGCCTCTGTTTTATTCTTGCAGGGCTGCGGCCTTCGGCAGTGCTCATAATGATTGCTGCTTTCTTTTTCTTTTTCAGCGGGACTTTTATTTATGGCTGTAGCCAGGCCATATGGCAAAGCAAGGTTCCCCCTGATCTTCAGGGGCGAGTCTTTGCAGTAAGACGCATGGTCGCCTGGTCGTCGACCCCGCTGGCTTATCTGATCGCCGGGCCACTCGCTGAATATGTTTTCGAGCCTTTGCTGGCAGTTGGCGGCCCTTATGCCGGAGCACTTGGACGGATTGTCGGAGTCGGGCCTGGCCGGGGCATCGGCTTGTTGTTCATCATCATGGGCATACTGACCGTGCTGATCGCCTGTGCCGGGTATTTTTATCCACGCTTGCGATTGCTGGAAGATGAGGTGATGGACACGATCCCTGATAGCAGTCTGAAGGCCGCCGTGACCATTACTTGAGCATAGAGTTGAAGGGCGACCTGCCCTGACGGTGCGCGTACTGATTTTGCATTAACGACTTTGCCGGCAATAGGCATCCGATTAGGAGACCAAAGGTTTGCTAATTAGCTGTGGCTTGCTGCCCTGATCGTTCTAATGAAAGGAGAGCCTCCATGCCTATAAGGCATTTTCTGTCTGTCTCAGAACTCGGAAGGGAGAAATTATCCTCTCTGGTTGATCGGTCTCTGGCGATGGCAAGCGAAGGTGGAAGAAGAGCGCAGCCCCTCAAGGGAAAGATTGTCGGTATATACTTCCGCCGCTCATCAACCCGCACGCGCACCGCCTTCACGGTTGGCGCGCTTCATCTGGGAGCCAGCGTGATTGCTTACGGGCCGAGTGATTTACAGATTGTCACGGGCGAAACGATCAGCGACACGGCACGAGTCTTATCGGGATTTCTCGATGCCCTGGTCATACGCACCAACGATCCCATTGATGAGATGGAAATCTTCGCCGGACAAAACGATATGGCAGTCATCAACGCGATGAGCCAAAACGAGCACCCGACACAAGCGATTGCCGACCTGGTCACACTGCGCGAGGAGTTCGGTCGCTTAGGTGATTTACATGTGTTGTATCTTGGTGAAGGTAACAATACGGTTGCGGCGCTGGCGCTGGCGATCAGCCAACTTCCGGGGATGCAATTTACAGTGGTGACCCCCGAAGGTTATGGGCTGGACCCGGACCTGCTTGAAAAAGCCGCTCAGATGGCAAAGAAAAATGGCGCTCGCGTCGAGCAGCATCACGACATGAATAACCTGCCGAAAAGAGTGGATGCGGTATACGCCACTCGCTGGCAGACCATGGGAATGCCTAAGGCCGATCCGAACTGGCTGGAATTGTTTGCCCCCTATTGCGTAACCCCGGAAATAATGAGCCTGGTCTCCAAGCCTTCAGGAACCATCTTTCTGCATGATTTACCGGCGGTGCGCGGCGGCGATGTGCTTGACGAAGTGATCGATGGCCCGCAGAGCCGCGCTTTTCGACAGGCTCAGCACAAGCTGAGCAGCGCCATGGCCATCCTCGAATCGTGCCTGGCCGATAAATAGCGGGCGGCCTTCGAGCGAGGTTCAGCCGCCTCTTAGATTTGCTCTGCACCGAGAAGAATCCCGCGCCGGAGAGAACGCCATGATTGATGAGCAGATCAGTCGCTTTACGACTCGACTAATCGCCAGTATCGGCGGTCAACTTGAAAGCATTACTTTCTACCCGCATCCGTTTACCAACGGCGGGCTCGTCATCGTTCCCTTAGATGATGTGGAGTTTATTCCTGATCTGATCTCGGAGATTTACGAGTGCGATCCGCCGCCGGTCATGTTCTATTGCCTGCGGCGCTGTGAGTTGTTTGAACTTTCGCTTGTCGGAGTTTTCGGGTGGCCAAACCCACTTGAAGAAAAACCGCACCTGGCATTCTGGCTGAAGAACAAAGGCATTGTGCTACACGGTCGCGACATCCGTGAAGAGATTAAATTACCAGCCGATACATCGGGGTTCTTTGAGAATCACATGCAGCGATGCAGACAGTTCGTTCGTAACTGGGCCCTCGATCAGTTGAGGCGCAAGAACTACCGGGGAATGATTAAAGAGTTGGAGCGGCAAACAAGATACTTGATGGCAACCGCACTGCTGTCAAAAAATGAGTGGGATGTCTCACTAGAAACCATTCCAAACCGCTTCGACAGGTTGTTCAAGAATGGCCAGGCGAACCAGGCATGGGAAAATATGGCCGCGCTTGCACGCCAAACCGCCGAGATGGATGACCGCATTTCCCGCCAATCTGCTTTTGAAGCGCTATGGTTTTTTGAGCAGTTTCTTTTAAAAACAGGTGAGTACACGCGATGAGTGCAACTGTGAAAGATTACCATCTGGTGGTCGACGGCTTAGTCGAGGATGTAGGCCGGCTCGGAGACGAGGCGACCAGCATCATTCTCTTTGGGTCAGTGGCTCGTGGAGATGTGATTGCCGGTCAAAGCGATATGATGGATGCATACGTCTTTCTGCGGCACGAAGTCTTTGAAGATAAAACACGATTCTTACAGGCACTCGAAGTCCTGTCTGAAGCCTTTGATCGAATAGCCGAAAAAGCGCCCGGCCCATTTCATCCATTCTTTTACTGGGATGAAATCGACCCCGTACCCGCAGCCTTCAACTATGAACTCACGACGGTCAGTAAAGTCATGCTTGGCGATGACATACGCGACCGGATTGAAAGCACCGAGCCGAGCCGCCAGGCGGCCCGAACCGCCTTTTTTGAAATGCGAAGATTAGGCTCGCCGATGATGGTATACCTCCGCAAGAAAGAATTGACGGAGGAGGACTGTCAGATCATCTTCAGGGTATTGATAGGTATCAGGCGAGACCTGCCGATATCGGCGTGTATGGCATTAGACATTTGGGGCGGGCAACTAGAAGCCATTCGAGAATTAAAGAAAGCTCTGCCGGGCCTTGATACAGGGGCGATTGAAAGCATCGCGAGCCTTCAGCGCCAGCCGCAACCTCTTGCCGATCCTGAGCAGTTACGTAGCGTTCTCAAGCAGGTTGTGATCTTCGTAGAAGATCTTAATAATCGGCTTATCGATAAGCTAAAGGATGAAGCACGGCCTTAGCTTTTAATCAGGCTCACTCGCGCAAACTAACTCCGATCATCGAGATGAACTAGAGCGGTTTGCAGATCAGCTTAGCCAGAGAATCAGCCACTAAGCCACAAAGGCACCAAGAATCACCGTTTTATTGTGCCCCTTGGTGCCTTCGTGTCTTGGTGGCATAGGCTACACTAAATTGAAAACGGCTCTAATCGTTCGAGGTTCATACCAAGAGACTCTTTATGAAATTCTACTTACAAATCCTGATTGTCATCTTGATTGCTCCCGGTGCGACTTTGTCGGGGCAGACTCAGCCAAGCGCGCAGCTTAATGATTTGAAACAGGAGGCGATTAAAAAGGTTGACGACCTGCGCATCTTTACCCAACAGATGGTGGACCAAATGTATAGCTACAGCGAACTCGGATTTCAAGAGTTCGAGACGGCCAGGTATCTCACAGACATTTTGGATAAGAACGGATTCACCGTAGAGCGCGGCGTCGCCGGGATTCCTACCGCGTGGGTTGCTACCTACGGGTCAGGGAAACCCGTCATTGCATTTATAAGCGACATTGACTGTATTCCACTGGCCTCACAGAAACCTGGCGTCGCTTATCACGAGCCAATTATTGAGGGAGCGCCGGGGCACGGCGAAGGACACAACTCCGGCCTGGCCGTTAATGTGACAGCCGCCATTGTCTTAAAACAAATGATGGAGAAGTACAAGCTGGCGGGCACGATCAAACTCTTTCCGGGCGTGGCGGAAGAACTGGTAGGGACGAAGGCATTTTACCTGCGGGCGGGTCTGTTTAAAGATGTGGATATAGTCTTAGGGTGCCATGTCGCCAACCGGTTTGCTACGTCTTATGGGCAAACCTTCGCAATCAGCGGTATGGTCTCCGTGCAGTATTTATTCCATGGCAAAGCGGCGCATGCGGCGGGCGCTCCCTGGAGCGGTCGCAGCGCGCTTGACGCCGTGGAGTTGATGGATGTGGGTTGGAACTTCCGCCGCGAACATCTACGACTTCAGCAGAGGTCACATTACGTCATTATTAATGGCGGTGATCAACCGAATGTCGTACCCTCCGAGGCCGGCGTCTGGTACTACTTCCGTGAGTTGGACTACTCTCATATCAAGGAACTTTATGACATCGGAAATACCATGGCCAAGGCGGCGGCAATGATGACCGGCACCTCGGTTACGCAGCGGCTCGTGGGCTCGGCCTGGCCTCCTAACTTCAGCAAGGTTGTTGCCGAAACGCAACAGAAGAATATTGAAATGGTTGGCATGCCTGAATGGAGCGAAGCCGACCAGACTCTGGCCAGAGCGCTGCAAAAGGAAATCGGCGTTGATGTAGAGGGCCTTAACCTCAAAATCGAACCGCTTGAGACACCCAGAGAGCCGACCGGTGCAGGAGGGTCTGACGATATTGGCGACATCTCCTGGAATGTTCCGACCGTGTATCTGCGTTACCCGGCTAACATACCGAACCTGCCTGGTCATAGCTGGGAAAGCGGCGTAGCGATGGCAACGCCGATTGCTCATAAGGGTTCGACTGCCGGCGCGAAGGTACAGGCCGCTACCGCGCTGGATTTTTTACTCTCGCCGGAATTGATCAAGCAGGCATGGGCCTATTTTAACGAAGTCCAAACCAAAGACATCAAGTATGTCCCGCTGATGAATGCGAGTGACCAGCCAACTATCGAATTCAACCGCGAGAAGATGGCGAAATTTCTTCCTGAGTTGAGAAAGTATTATTACGACCCGACGAGATACAAAACCTATCTCGACCAACTCGGAATTCACTATCCGACAGTGAGAAAATAGGCGGTTACAGGCAAGGCTCGCGCGCCCGAATTCTATTGAGAGCCAGATTGATATGTGGTGTAATGACGGGCACCGTCTTCAAGTAATTCGCGATACATTTCTGCGATGCTTTGATTGAGTGAGGTGAAATGATCGAACTCCTGTTGCAAGACCTGCGCTACGGCCTGCGGATGTTAGGCAAGAATCTTGGTTTCACGATCACGGCTGTGCTTGCCCTGGCCATAGGGATTGGCGCGAATACGGCAATCTTCAGCCTGGTCAATACCATTTTGCTGCGTCCGTTAGCCTTCAAGGACGCCGATCAATTGGTGTGGATCTGGTCAAGGCGTGTAGATCGGGATAAAGCCTTTTTCTCCGTCGCCGACTTTATCGATCATCGTGATCAGAATCAAACCCTTGAGCGGATGATCGCCATTGACCCTAGCTGGGGGGTTAACCTCATAGATAGAGGCGAGCCTGAACGTTTGCAAGGAGTCCGGATATCGGCTGAAGCATTTCAGATGCTTGGCGTTGAAGCAGCGGTCGGGCGGGCTCTCGTACCCGAAGACGGCCAGCCTGGCAGCGCGCGGGTTGTGGTCATAAGCTATGGCCTCTGGCAACGGCGATTTGGATCTGATCGAAGCTGGATAGGGAACTCGCTGACCCTTAACGACAACAGCTACACGTTGGTGGGGGTACTGCCTCCCACTTTCATTATCCCCAATGCCGAGACTGATGTGGTGGCCCCCCTGATTCTGGAAACTGATCCCCGGCGAGCGGATCGCGATAATAACTTTCTCAGGGCACTCGCCCGATTGAAGCCGGGCGTTACTCAGCAACGAGCGCAGTCCGATTTAGACGCGGTCACTAGCAATCTGCGACAACAGTATCCGACGAGTAACGCTAAGAAGATCGGGCCCAGAGTCTTACCATTGCATGAAGAGCTTGTAGGAAATTACCATCTGGCGCTGCTGATGATACTTGGAGCCGTCGCTCTGGTGTTGCTCATCACCTGCTCTAATCTGGCTAATCTCATGCTGGTTCGAGCCTCTGCCCGTCGCAAAGAAATGGCCATCCGAGCGGCGATGGGAGCTTCCCGGTCGCGCCTGATCCAGCAACTCTTAACTGAAGGCTCCATATTGGCTTTGCTTGGCGGCACCCTGGGACTTTTGCTTGCAACCTGGGGCGTCAAATTTCTGCTTCTGCTCAGCCCGGCTAATCTTCCGCGCGCCGGCGAAGTCAGTATAGATCTCCGAGTGCTGGCATTCACTCTCGGCCTTTCATTATTGTCTGCGGTGATCTTTGCCCTTGTACCGGCACTCCAGGCATCAAAGGTTGGTCTCAACGAAGCACTTAAAGCCGGAGGCAGGTCTTCGACCGGCAGCGGTCTCGGCAACCGCACACGCAGCCTGCTGGTGATTTCTGAAGTGGCGCTCTCACTCGTGCTGCTGATTGCCGCCGGACTGCTGGTCAAGAGTTTCCAGCGTATTCAAAAAGTCAGTCCCGGTCTGGATACCAATAACCTGTTGGTAGCGCGGCTCTCATTGCCTCAATCGACCTACAAGGATCGCGAATCGATGAAGGTCTTCTATGAGAAGATTGCCGGTCGGATTGGCGTCTTGCCCGGAGTGGAATCAGTCGGCCTGACCAACGTGCTGCCACTCAGCGGCATGAATGCGCGCACCGATTTTTCGATTGTGGGCCGTGCGGTATTATCGCTTAAAGATTTGCCAGGGGCGCAAAATCGTTGGGTCAGTCCGGGCTACTTCTCGACGATGAAAATCCCCATACTTGAGGGACGTGAGTTCAACGAATTTGATACCGCACACGCTCAGAATGTCGTTGTGATAGACGAGGCCCTGGCTCGCCGCTACTGGCCAAATGAGAGTCCGATAGGTGCACAACTGAGGTTCGACGAAGGGGAACCGATTCAGCGGGAACTGGTGGTCGTGGGGGTAGTCGGAGATGTGAAGCATTTCGGGCTGGATGAAGAGCCGCTGGCGACGCTTTACGCGCCGTTCTATCAAATGCCTGAGAATCTGGTTCCGGTTTGGGCTTCTCGTATTAACCTTGTCGCCCGAACCGCTTCTGATCCCATGATTTTATCGACCCTGGTTCGGGGAGAGGTGCTGGCCATTGACAGGAATGTGCCGGCTTCCAATATCAGGACGATGGATCAATTTCTATCCGCATCGGTTGCCCAGCGACGTTTCAATGTGCTATTGCTGACTCTATTTGCGGCGGCTGCTTTGTTGCTAACGACATCCGGGATTTACGCAGTGATCTCATATTCCGTTGCCCAGCGTACACATGAGATCGGGCTTCGCATGGCGCTGGGTGCTCAGCGCAGCGACGTGTTGAAGGTGGTAGTGGGCCAGGGGCTGAGGCTTGTTCTGATCGGCGTAGTTATCGGGCTGGCTGCCGCACTCGTTTTCAACCGAATCTTATCAAGCCTGCTTTTCGGAGTCAGCACGGTCGATCCAATCACCTTTGCGGTTATGCCATTGCTGTTAATCGGCGTGGCGTTGCTGGCAAGTTTCAATCCCGCGCGCCGGGCGACAAAAATAGACCCGGTAATCGCGTTGCGCAGCGAATAGTTTTTATCGTGCAATTGTCGCATCAGGTTTAACCCCTTCCAGCTTGAATCATCTGGTCGGGCCGCAGCAACGCCAACAAAATCCTCAAGGCAGGCAAAGACCGGCGCAGCCACAAGGGTGCGCCGCATCCGTTTTGAATCTGGCGACCGGCAGATGGCCGAGTTGCACCTGCCTGCCAAGCAATAGAAAACCAGATGAAGCTAGTCGCCAAATGAGTAGCGAAGGATTTCGCACGGCCAACTGAAAGGTGGTGCCGGCGCGGTTGTCCCAAGCTTCAAAGTATCAGGCTACAGCAGCACGAGCCCGTCTATTGTCTCGTCTGCTGACTTCCACAAACTCTTTAAGGAGAGGACGACCATGAAAAAAACAAATCGTTTACTGGCTGGCGCTGTAGGAGTATTGCTGATGCTCCTTTGCGTTTCTGTCTACACTCAAATTGATGTTAAACGGGACAAGGACGGTTTCCTTGAAGGCCGCAACTGGAGAGATGGCAGTGTGATCGTCATGACCTTCGTGAGAACTCGCACGGGGCAGGATCTTGCCTATCTTGATGCCCTTGCCGATACCTGGAAGAAACAGCAGGAGGCGCTCAAGGGCGAGGGGATCATCCTCTCTTACAAAGTTTGGCAAGGAAATGCTGCCTCGGAAACTGATTTCAATGTAATTCTGATGACAGAATATAAAGACTTCAGGGTCATGGAGGAGAATGCCGACAAGCAGACCGTCATCCTCCAACAGATCGCGCGCGAGACGCAAACGTCTTCACAGATACTTGGGGACGACAAAATTCGGGAATTCTTCGGGACCAGAACCGGGAGAACCATCGTCTTGCGGTAGTCCGCAGGCGGTCGTTTCAGGGATTGCCTTCGGAAGCGACCGTCAGCGATTCTCTGCAAGTTTTCTGACCCTTAAAAGGTGTCTATGAGTCAATGAAAGGAGACATTATGAAACTGATCACCAAAATCATCCAAAACTCAATGACCGCGTTGCTGTTGATCATCTGCGTTTCAGCGTCCGGCCAAAATGAAGCTCACAAAGATGCAGGGAGCGCTCCTGCCAACGAATCCAGATTCGAAGTTCGGAAAGACAAAGATGGGTTCCTCGAAGGTCGCAACTTTAAGGGTGGCTCGGTGTGGATCGTGTTATTCGTCAGGACAATGCCGGGCAAAGATCACATCTACTTAAACTACATGGCCGACGTGTGGAAGAGGCAGCAAGAATTGCTGAAGCAAGAAGGCGTTGTCCTTGACTACAAAGTTCTACAGACCAACCAGATTCATAAAGACGACTTTAACGTGATCGTGATGACGCAGTACAAAAGCCGAGCGTCTATAGACGAAAATCAGGGCAAGCTAGATACCGTCGTGCGGCAGGTCGTCGGAAAAGACGAGGTCACGATGGCGGCTTACCGAGAGCGCGAGACGGTTCGCAGGTTCTTCGGCGGAAAGATATGCCGTGAAATAATTTTTAGATAGCGCTGACGATCCTGTGTCACAAGACGCGCAGGGAAAGTGTAGAAGCATCGGACGAAGTCGTGGTTTGCCGAGCAGGATCAAGGTTCTGCTCGGTGCGTCCCACTCGCCACCCGACGGCGTCCTTTCGGGTGAGTCGTCTGCGCTGCCGCCTTCGCCAGGATAAGCCTGCCGGAGTGTTTCGATCCCTCATATAGATCAGAGATTTATTAAACAGATCACAGGTTTCAGGGAGGAGACTCAGATGTCAAAAGATAGAGACCCTTGGGTGCTCGGAATCAGTGCTTCTCATAACGGCGCTGTATGTTTATTGAAAGGCGACGAAATCGTTGTCGCCATCCAGGAAGAACGCTTGTCCAGAAAGAAGCGCCAAAGGATATTTGGCGCACAGCATTCATTGTCGTTAGATTACTGCTTTGACTATGCAGGGATCCGACCGCGTGATCTCAGCATGATCGTTATTTCGGTTCAGGCACGATTAAAATCATCTAACCAGGATCTGACGCTGAACCCCTTGCTGAAGGTCAAAGAATATGGCATTCCGACTCTGGCGGTTTCCCATCATTTTGCGCACGCGGTGAGCGCCTTCGGAACTTCCGGTTTCGGCGAATCGGCGGTTCTGGTGATTGATGGGATTGGCTCTCCAGAAGAAGATATGTCTGAGGACGAGCAAAAGGTCATTAAAAACCCAGTGGAGGATGCCTGGGAGATTATCTCGCTATACTCCGCATCAGGCACGACGGTTACCCCGGTCGAAAAGCATGTCTCCGGAGGCCGCCAATGGCTCACCACGGATCGTACCAAGATGCCAACGTTTCGTAGCCTGGGCGGAATCTTTTCGGCCTCGGCAGTACAAATCTTCGGCGGAGATTTAGAAGCTGGAAAGGTGATGGGGTTAGCGCCTTATGGCCGCCCAGCTTATCCGCCAAGCGATTTCTTTGACATTGTGGATGGACGCTTCGTGTTTCACGACAAGATCCCTGCACTCTTCCAGCACGCCGACCGCTGGCCTGAACGCCACACTGAGTATGAGGATCTGGCGTGCTCCGCGCAGAACGCGCTGGAAGTGGCCCTGCTTTATCTCGTTGATCACTTACACGAGCTATCTCCGAGCAATAATCTTTGCTATGCGGGCGGGGTTGCCCTCAACAGCGTTGCCAACGAAAGAATCATTCGTGAGTCGAAATTTAAGAACGTCTACGTTAAAGCCGCCGCTGAGGACAGCGGCCCGGCAATTGGCGCAGCCTATTATGGCCTCTGGCAGTTGACGAAGAAGAATACCAAGCGGAGATTATTGCACGATGCCGTAGGCCGACAATATCCGCCTTCAGCCATCTCAAATGCCATTGCAGAAACTCCCGCCACCGAGATCACACCTTCGACCGATGTCATTTCGGACACCGTTGATTTGCTGATCCAGGGAAAGATCGTCGGTTGGTTTCAGGGCAGATCCGAGCTAGGCCCAAGAGCACTGGGGCAACGCAGCATCTTATGTGATCCGCGACGCCCGGACGGCAAGGAAGTCCTTAACCTCAGGGTGAAACATCGTGAGGCGTTTCGCCCATTCGCGCCCGTCATTCCGCTTGAAGAGGCGCGTAATTGGTTCGAGATGGACGGGGTCAGTCCTGATAGCGGGTTTATGCTTCGGGTTTGCCCGTTTAAAGAGGACAAAAAAGATCAGGTTCCTGCCGTCGTCCATGTTGACGGCACAGGTCGAATCCAGACCGTGACAAAGGAAGCGAATGGTCGCTTCTATGACCTTGTCAAAAAGTTTCAAGAGAAAACCGGCGTTCCGATTGTTCTGAATACCTCATTCAATATCATGGGGATGCCGATCATCGAAACTCCTCAGGATGCCCTGTTATGCCTGCTCTCAACCGGCATTGATTACTGCGTGCTTGAAGACACCATCGTCAAGAAGCGAGCGCTTATTCTGTTGGGACTTGAGATGGAACCTACACATCAACCGGCTCCGCCTAAAGCGCAAAAGCACAATCAAGATAAGTCACCTGGCATGCAGAGCGGGAGATCACTCAAAGACTATGTTGGGGATTATGATAGTACGAACGACGTTTTAAGAATCGAACAAGAAGGAGATCAACTGAAGGGAACATACAATGGTAAGCCTACGCTGCTGCTCCGAGTGGCCGAGGACGTTTTCGAAGCGACGGACGAAGCCTATGCGGGGTTCAAGATCACGTTTGTCCCGGATAAGAATGGGTTTGCCGAGCGCGCGATTGTGAAACAGGGAGATGTAGCGCTGTGGGAGTTTACCCGCGAGGTCAAAAGGCAATCTGTCAGCAAGAAATTTATGCGCAAGTGCGCAGGCGAATATGAGATCGCTGAAAAACGTGTGAAGGTAGCTTTGCAAGATGATGGAAGGTTTACGATAACCGCCGCAGGACAGCCCAACTACGTGCTGGTTCCTGGTAAAGAGGAAACCTTCGATCTTAAGAACACGCCCGGCTACAGCATCGAGTTTAGAGAAGGCGCTCAAGGGGCGGTTACGGAAGCGATCATCACGCAGCCGAACGGAGCCTTCGTATTGAAGAAGGTGAAGTAGAATCGCCGGCTTTGCATGTCAGAGTCGCAGGAACAACGTCTTTTAAGGAGTTGTGCAGATGTCCTTCCAAAATAATCAAGAACTCATTAGATCGGTTGAAGAAATTCCTGATGCCATCAGGCAGTTGGTCAATGGCGTGGCGCAGGACAATTTAAACCGCAAACCATCGGATCAGGGCTGGTCTCTTCTAGAGCACATCTGCCACCTTCGCGACATCGAGCAGGAAGGATACACGGCACGCATCGAGAAGATCATCAACCAGGATCACCCTTTCTTATCTGACCTTGACGGTGACAAGCTTGCTGCCGAGCGAGATTATAACCATCAACCGTTTGATGAAGCGCTTGAGTCATTCATCGCGGCACGCGAAAGCAATGTGCGGAAATTACGCGATCTATCGGATGAGCAGATGGCCCGCAGCGCGATGTTCGAAAACGTTGGAGTTGTAACGCTGGCACAATTAATTCGAATGATGGGCGAGCATGACAGAGACCATTTACAACAGTTGAGAGAGTTATGTGATCAACTTCTCGCTGAGCCTTAATTGATAAGGAGACGACCCATGACCGAACAGGAGAAGCTCGAACAGGAGAATGAGCAAATCGTACAAAATCTTTACAACGCTTATCTGAGCCATGACATTCGGACAGTGATCGACGCCTGCGCGGAAGATAGTGAATGGTTTGCGCTGGGGCCGCCCGGTGAGCTTCCGTATGCCGGCTTCTACCGGGGCCATCGAGAGATCGAGAAGTATATTGCCATACTCGATGATGTCGAAGAGAGCAATCATTTAGTGGCACAGGAGTTCATCGCTCGCGGCGATAAAGTGATTGTGTTCGGTGAATATATTGCACGTGTCAATTCCACCGGCGTGCAGTTTAAGACCGATTTTGCACATGTCTTTACTATTCGTGATGGCCAGGTCACAAAGTTCCGATACCTTTATGATACGGCGGCGGCGGCGAAGGCTTATCAGGGCGGCTGGCGACAGGAAAAAGCGGATTTGCTGGAAAGACAACCCAACACAAAGGCCGATGGGCCGGCTTTTGATACGGACATCATTGAAGCCGTGTGGGAGAAAGCTCTTCCAACAGATGAGTTCAGGTATATCAAAAAGGATGGATGCGGAGCACTCATATGCAGAGAGAACTATGGTAAAACAGAAAGCCTGGGCTGGGAAATCGATCATATATTACCAGTGACCATGGGCGGGGGAGATGATCTGAGTAATCTTCAGCCATTGCAATGGCAGAATAACAGGGGCAAAGCGGATAACTTTCCAAATTGGGAATGTAAGAACACGGGGTAGTAGCGAAGTTGCCTCGCACCCACCTGAGTCTTCTTATCACACCGATAACAGCGAGTACGTTCATAGGGTGATCTATGGAAGCTATACTTGCGGTTGCTGAGGCATCGCAGCCTGCCTGTCTTTTCTGTCCAATATCACCCCGAAGCGGCTCCCGGCCCGCGCCTTAGCCGGAGAAATTGCCACAAGGGCACCAAGACACCAAGCAACACCAAGGAGATGGTGATTCTTTGTGCCTTGGTGCCTTTGTGGCAAAGGCTACATCATTTGCAAACTGCTATAATCGAACAAGGACGCTTGAACTGACTAACCACAAATGCCAAAACGAACTGACATTCACAAGATACTCATCATTGGATCAGGGCCTATCGTCATCGGTCAGGCCTGCGAGTTTGACTATTCGGGTGTGCAAGCCTGTAAGGCAATTCGCAGTGAAGGCTTCGAGATCGTACTGATCAACTCGAACCCCGCGACCATCATGACCGACCCGGAATTTGCTGATCGCACCTACATCGAGCCGCTCACAGTGGAAGCCGTTCGCGCCTGCATCGAGCGCGAGCGGCCCGACGCGCTGCTGCCCACCGTCGGCGGGCAAACCGCTTTGAATCTTGCCGTGGCGCTTGCCGAAGATGGCACACTCGAACGGTTCGGGGTCGAGATCATCGGCGCAAAGCTCGAAGCGATCAAGATCGCCGAAGACCGGCTGCTGTTTAAGCGCGCTGTGGAGGAGTTAGGGCTTAAGGTGCCGCGCTCGGTCTACGTCCGCTCGTCGGATGAGGCGCGAGATGTCATGAAGATGCTCGGCTGTCCGGCCATCATCAGACCGTCATTCACGCTGGGCGGCGCAGGCGGCGGCATTGCCTTCGACGCCGAAGAGTATGAAAAAATTGTTGCCAATGCGTTGTTCACTTCGCCGGTTCATGAAGCGCTTATTGAAGAATCGATCATCGGCTGGAAAGAGTATGAGCTTGAGGTGATGCGCGACCTCGCCGACAATGTCGTCATCATCTGCTCGATTGAGAACTTCGACCCGATGGGCATACACACAGGCGATTCGATCACCGTTGCTCCGGCACAGACTCTCACGGATCGCGAGTATCAGGTGATGCGCGATGCGGCCATTAAAATTATCCGCAAAGTTGGCGTCGAGACCGGCGGCTCAAATATCCAGTTTGCTCTCAATCCTCAAAATGGCGAGTTGATGGTCATCGAGATGAATCCGCGCGTGTCGCGTTCGTCGGCGCTCGCCTCGAAGGCAACCGGCTTCCCTATAGCCAAGATTGCCGCCAAGCTTGCCGTCGGTTATACGCTCGACGAGATACCCAATGACATCACCCGCAAGACGACTGCCTGTTTCGAGCCGACTATAGACTACTGCGTAGTGAAAATTCCAAAGTGGGCCTTAGAGAAATTCCCCGGTTCTGACCCCACGCTCGGCACGCAGATGAAATCCGTGGGCGAAGTGATGGCGATAGGCCGCACTTTTAAAGAAGCGTTTCAGAAAGGACTGCGCTCGCTGGAAACTCGCGGCATGTACTCGATTCCTGACAGCCTGACGCACTGGGAGCTTCAGCACAGGCTGGTCGTGCCAACGCCTGAGCGTGTCCATTTCATTCTGCACGCGCTCAGGCTCGACTACTCCATCGAACAGTTGCACGAACTGACTAAGATAGATCCATGGTTCCTCGATAACCTTCAACAGATCATCGCGCTCGAACGCGAGATGAAGCGCGAGCGTATCGAAACGATTTCTCGCGAGGCGCTGCTACAAGCCAAGCGGGCAGGCTTTTCCGATCAGCAACTCGCCACCCTGTTGACGACGACTGAAGACGACGTGCGTCGCTTCAGGCACGAACTGCGTATTCGTCCCGTCTTCAAGCGCGTAGACACCTGCGGCGCGGAGTTTGAATCTTTCACTCCATATCTTTATTCGACCTACGAAGAGGAGGATGAGGCAGACACGACCAATCGCAAAAAGGTAATGATCCTGGGTTCCGGCCCGAATCGCATCGGGCAAGGAATCGAGTTTGATTACTGCTGCTGCCATGCTGCCTTTGCGCTACACGAAGCCGGCTACGAAACGATCATGGTGAATTGCAACCCGGAAACCGTGTCAACCGATTACGACACGTCTGATCGCCTCTACTTCGAGCCGATCACTTTCGAGGATGTCATGGAGATCGTCGAGCGCGAGCGCCCGGATGGAGTGATCGTGCAGTTTGGCGGGCAGACGCCGCTCAATCTGGCGATGCGGCTTTTTCGCGCCGGCGTGCCGGTGATCGGCACCTCGCCCGAATCCATTGACCTGGCTGAAGACCGCAAGCGATTTGGTCGCTTGCTCGCCGATCTCAATATTCCGCAGCCGCTAAACGGCACTGCCACATCTGAAGAAGAAGCCCGCGTGATTGCTGCTCGGCTCGGATATCCTGTGCTGGTACGGCCCAGCTACGTACTTGGCGGGCGGGCGATGCAGATAGTCTACGGCGAAGCAATGCTTGACAGCTACATGGCTTCTGCGGTGGAAGCATCGCCGGATCACCCCGTTTTGATCGATTCGTTCCTTGAAGGCGCGGTCGAGATAGATGTTGATGCGCTCGCAGATGGAGAGCGGGTGGTGATTGCCGGTATCCAGCAGCACATTGAAGAAGCCGGGATACATTCGGGCGATTCTTCATGTGTGCTGCCGCCTTACGGGATCAGCAGAGAGCACCTGGACGTGATGCGGCGCTACACGCGGGAGTTAGCCAAGGCGCTACAGGTGGTCGGGCTGATGAACATTCAGTTTGCGATTTCAGGAGATACCGCCTACGTGCTCGAAGTCAACCCGCGCGCCTCGCGAACCGTGCCCTTTGTGTCGAAAGCGACGGGCATTCCTCTCGCAAAGATCGCGGCGCAGTTGATGATCGGTTGGCGGCTTGCCGATTTCGATTTACCCGACGAGCTTACGGTTAACCGCTTCTTCATCAAGACGCCGGTCTTCCCGTTTGTAAAGTTCCCCGGCGTTGATCCTATTCTCTGCCCTGAGATGCGTTCGACCGGTGAGGTGATGGGAGCCGCCGAAGATTTCGGCGGCGCTTTCCTGAAGGCTCAACAGGGCGCGGGCATCAAACTCCCAGGCAAAGGGACAATCTTCATTGCCGTGAACAACCACGATAAGCACGCGGTTATTGATCTTGCTCGCACGTTTCACCAACTTGGGTTCAAGTTGGTCGCCACCCGTGGGACACATCGAAAGATTGCCGGCGCAGGCATCCCTTGTGATGTCGTTTACAAGGTAAACGAGGGCCGTCCGAACATCCTTGATCTAATCAAGAACCGGCGGGTTGATCTGGTCATCACCACCCCACTCGGAGGCGCGGCATTTAACGATCAGCGAGCCGTCCGCTGCGCGGCCATGCAATATAATGTGCCGTGTATAACCACAATGACCGGCGCGACGGCGGCGGTTGCAGCTATCCGCGCGCTGAACGAAGGGCCGCTTGAAGTTCACAGCTTGCAAGAGTATCACGCCCAAGCCGCGTGCAAAGAGGTTCCCTCGCTCAAGCAGCGGCTCATCAGCCAGCCCGAAGCTTTAAATTGGCGGCTTCAACGCGGCAGCATCCAATCGATTAAAATAGGTGACGGAAAAATTGACTTAACTGATGGCCCCGCATCCGGTCGATTTTCTGGAAGCGGTAGAGTGACCGTCGCAGAAGCCCTGGCTCAACTGCCCGGACTGAATGGACAGAGTTTTGTTTCGGTATTTGAACACGGCACCCTGGTTGCAGAGATCCTGGCTCCTCCCAGTTCATCTCCTCTGCATCCACATCCCCGTGACGAAGTCTACATTGTGGCCAGAGGATCTGGAGAGTTGTTCAGGGACGGAGTCAGCCTGCTGATTAGCCCCGGCGATTTCCTCTTCGTTCCGGCTGGGGTCGAACACCATTTCAGAAACTTTACAGATGACCTGATTATATGGGCTATCTTTTACGGCCCCGAAGGCGGCGAAGCCGATTCTGCAAAAAGCAAGGAAGGTTCTGATTAAATGAAAAGAGAAAGGAAACCGCTTTCTGGAGGCGGAAGAGTGACCATCGCAGAAGCTCTGGCGCAACTACCAGGCCCGGAAGGAGCGAATTTTGTTACGGTATTTAAGCACGGCACTCTGGTTGTAGAGATACTGGCTCCTCCCAGCCCAGTTCCTTTGCCGCCGCATACCCGTGACGAAATCTACATTGTCGCCCAGGGAACCGGAGAATTATTGAATGGCGGGACTCGTGTGTCGATTAACCCTGGCGATTTCCTCTTCGTTCCGGCTGGGGTCGAACACCATTTCGAAAACTTCACAGATGATCTGATCATTTGGATCGTCTTCTACGGCCCCGAAGGCGGCGAAGCCGATGAGGTGCCAGTTCAATAATCAGATGGCATGAGATGAGGGCACCGCTAAAGTTCAGATTGTTCCGCATACGGCGAATTGAAAGCCGATGAATCAGCCAGCCGCAGTAGATCGAGCCACAAATACTCTACTACCTCTCTATGTCCGACTTGGCTTCGTGACTCCGACCCGTTTGAGGAAGCGATTCTCCCTTCGCTTTAGCCTTTGAACTCACCTTCCAGCTTGCCCCGTCGTACCATCTCCTGACAATAGGCGTAGAGCGCATCATATACGACCCACTCGGCAGCGTTGATCTCGTGATCATCCTTGAAGCCAAGGTGTCCGAAGCCTTCCGCGATGGCTTTTAGTCCGGGGCCTTCAGGTTGATGCCAGAGTGAATTATCGGTATCCGCGCCATTGACGATTTTGCCCAGCAGCACGAGCGCCGGATCACCATCAAGATCGTATTTCTTCAAGATGGTTTCAAATGAGCACTCTTTTCCGTGGTGGCCAAGCTCTGCGCCGTTCACATCAAACGGAGTCGCGCCGAGGCGTTCGGCTTCGCTCGTCACCTGATGGACGGGAACAAAGTAAAACTTGGCATCCTGATCTATAAACTTGCTGATGAGCCAGGGGCAAGCGACGCGATCTACCCTGACGTTCTCTCGTGTTATCCACTGCATGTGTTGCTCTCCTTAGAATGGCACAAAAAGAGATTGGCCACCGCAGGCACCGCAAGCACAGAGAAGATCATAATAATTTTTTGTGTTTCTCAGTACTTTCGGTTTCCTTTCTGTGGCTGCGGTGCCTGCGGTGGCCAATCTCCTGTCCCAAGGTTGTGCGCTTCGATTTAGCTCGCGTATTTTTCTTCGACCGTGAGCGCGAAAATGATCGTTCCGGCTATGCCGATGAGAAAGGCGAGGACGAAAGGCGTTTGCGGCGCAATCTTCCAGAGCAGCCCGCCGACCGCCGCTGCCGGGGTGATGGTCAGGCTTCTGACCAGGTAATAAAGCCCGACGGTTCGCGCCCGCAAACTGGGTTCCGCAAAGTCTATGATCATGGCTTTGCGCGAGGGCTCGCCGATTTCCCTCAGGCCGCCAATGACGAAAGCTATGACCAATGTCGCAAAGCCGGAGGAAAGCACGACGGCCAGCGGGAATAATGCAAAGCAGGCGAAGGTGGCTATAACGAACGGCTTGCGCCCAATGCGGTCGGCGATCTTGGCGGAAGGGATGTAGACAAGGATTGATGTGATGACCTGTATTGCAACTAAAACTCCATACTCTGCCACGCCTATGCCGATAATATTCGTGGCATAGAGGATGACGAAGATATCCGCCATCCCCTCGCAGGTTCTGATGAAGATGTCGGAGATCAGCAGGCGCTTGAGCGCGAAGTGGAACGACCGCCACACTCCACCTATGCGTACACGGTCGCGAGCGGCCACGGGAACATTGATTGCGCGCACGACGACTGCGGTAATCGCTGCCAGTGCTAATGTGATGGTAAGCCCGGTTTTTACGCCGGAGGTGATGCCCCAGGCCGAGATCAATGCAGCGCCAACCAGCGGTGAGACGATCACCGGGACACGCTTGAGGATGGATTGGAAGGTGAAGCCGATTGCCCGCCTCTCCTTCGGAAGCGCATCCCCGATGATGGCGAATATCGCCGGGCTGGCCATACTGTGCCATGCCATGGCAAAGCCGAGGCCCAGGAAAATGAACGGCCATGAAGGGCTGAGCAAGTAAATGAAATAACCGACCGAAGCGATGGCAATGAAGATCAGGAATGCGCGGCGGCGTCCTAAACGATCAGCGAGCCAGCCGCCCGGATATTGATACAGCGCGTCAAAGAAATCTTCGGCTGTTCCGAAGAGTCCAATGACGCCAGGGCCAGCGCCCAGCGATTCCATGTACTTGGGCAGGAATTTCTTCCATATCTCCTCGCCCAGTCCGAACAAGAAGACGGCGGCTGAAGCAGCGCCGACATTCCGTTCGAGGCCGAGATAATCCGCGACTCGTCGGTGCCGGCCTGTGGCAGTCGTTATTCTCTCTTGTTCGCCTTTTGCTACCAATCGTCACCTCGCTGCCGCCATGGCTTTGATTACTCTCCTAGATTCACGATCATGCCCCTTCCCGAACTGATTGCCTTCTCATAAACGATTGCCGCCGCCGCCACGTCTTGCAGCGCCATTCCTGTGCTATCGTAGATGATTACTTCGTCCAGAGATGTGCGGCCCACTTTCCTGCCTGCAATCACCTCGCCCAGTTCTGCATGCACGTCCGACTTTGTGACCAATCCTTTCTCCAGGGCGTGATGAAGCTCGCCAATCGTCGCGCACTGGTCCAGCAAATCAACCACCACCTTGCTTGACTGTATCAGCGCTGCTTCTAATTCCTGTTTCTCTTCGCTATCGGCCCCAACGGCGGCGATGAAGGTTCCCTGAGAAACATATTCGCGCTTTAGAAAAGGCTCTTTCGATGGGGTGCATGTGACGCAGATGTCGCTCTCGGCGACCGCCTTCGCCAGATCATCCACAGTGCTTACTTCGATCCCCAGTTCTTGTGAAAAGTCGATGGCGAACCGCCCGGCCTGTTTTGCATCAATGTCAAAGGCATAGACGCGGGTGAGCGAGCGAACTCCGGCAAGGGCCCTGAGCGAGATTCGTCCCTGATTGCCACATCCGCAGATGGTGACGACATTGGCGTCGGGCCGGGCAAGATATTTTGCCGCCAAGCCGGTAGCCGCCCCGGTTCGGATGATGGTGATCTCCATCGAATCCATCAGCGCCAGAGGGTAACCGTTCTCGCCGTCGCAGAGCACGATGGTTCCTTGAATGAGAGGCAGGCCGAACCGCTTCATGTTTTGGGGAAAGTTCGCATTCGTTTTGGCCGCGAAGTATGACCGGTCAAGCTCCAACAATCCTGCCTTGATGTGGAACCCTCCGCCTGTCGTGTGTATGCCGAGGATTCCTGGCGGCGGCGTCTTCCCTTGTGCGTGCAGCATAAAAGCCTGCTCGACCGCCGCAAGGCACTCTTCTACGCTAAGCAGCGCTGCGATGTCTGAACGCTTGAGCAACAAGGTGCCCGCTGGTTTCATATGTCACCTCTTAAAAGGCGGGCGAAAGTGGATCGTCGAGTAGATGGTCGAGTCGCTCGCCAGGCATAGTCTCGACCGGCTCGTTACCTTTGCGAAAAATTCGCGCGCCGGATCTGCCCTTCAATACGATAGAGTTCCCTTCGACACGGAGGATCGCGCCTTCTCGTATACCTGCGACTGGCGCATTGTTCTCTTCGAGGAATTGATTAATCCTTTCCTCCTGTGTTTCCCCCATGTGTGTTGAACTGGGATCAGGATCCAGGTAGTGAGGGCTGATCTGGAAAGAGACGAGGCCGAGCGCATCAAAGGAAGGCGGCTGCACAATCGGCATATCCTTGGTCGTTTTCAGGGTCGGGCCCGCGACGATTGCGCCGGCGCTCGACCCGATGAAAGGTATCCCTTCAGCCACCCTCCGACGAATCGGCAGCAGTAGCTCGAAATCGTAGAGGCTCTTCAAAAGCCGGAAGGTATTCCCACCGCCGATGAAAACAGCTTCCGCATCATCGACCGCCTGCTGCGCATCTTTGACAAGATGAACTGATTCAAGATCGTAGCCCATAGCCTTGAATCGTTGATGCGCCAGGTTGGCATAAGCATCGCGATCATATAACGCAAACGGAACGAAGAGAACCCGCCCGACATTTCCTATGAAGTCCCGGAGTTCGCCTTCCGCATGATCGAGATAGCCGCTGCCATGCAGCGTCGAGTTACTGATCAAAAGAAGGCGTTTGTTCTGGCTGTTGTATGAAATCATTTTTCTGCCTCCATTCTATTTCTGCCATCTCATTCTTAAACCAAACCCTCAATCACGCATTTACGGTCTAAGCCGCTGTAGGATTCGCGAGCCTAACGCTCGGCTCCTTCCTCGCTTGCTTTCGGCTCTATGTCCCGACAGCGGTTTTATCATCACTGCGCCTCAGCCGAAAATGAGTACCCGTATAAGGCCGATGATGCCGCCTGCGAGCACTACCCGCAATACATCTGCTTTGAAACGATAGAGGGCGACGAAGGCTGCAAGGCTCATGAGAGCGGCGAACCAATCCATCTTGTTCGTTAATCCACCTGGCCAGATCACCGTTGCGCCGAAGACTAGCGCGAGGTTTAAAACGACCCCGACCACTGCGGCAGTGACACCTGACAATGCGGTAGTCAGGTTCCTGTTTCCCCGTAGCACCTCAATGTAAGGTGCGCCAAGAAAGATGAAGATGAAGCAAGGAAGAAAAGTCGTATAAGTCGCCACCAACGCGCCGGTGATCGCACTCAATGTTTGATTGATGCCATCCGGGTGATTCCATGCGGCCATGAAGCCTATGAACTGCAACACCATAATCAGCGGCCCTGGCGTAGTCTCTGCCAGAGCCAGCCCATCTATGGCTTGTGTATGAGAGATCCACCCGTAACTCTCCGCCGCCGCCTGTGTGACATAAGCGAGAACCGCATAGGCTCCACCAAAGGTGACGAGCGCCGCCTGTGTGAAGAAGCGGTATTGCTGAACGTGAAGACTATCCCAGCCGCGCCAGGCAGTCAGCGCAATAAATGGCAGAAACCAGAGAAGCAGCCCAACGGCAAGCACTTTCAAGCTGCGCCTGGCTGAAGGGAGCGTATGTGCAGGGGGCGGCGCATTATCGTCAATTACGGTTGCAGAAGTTGCCATTTTTGCTTTAACCGTCTCAGACCCGAAGCCTCGCCGGGCACCATTTATTCTCTTTGCATTACCGACACCGAACAGAGCCGGCCTGATCCGCGCCCCTAATAGCCCGATGATTCCTGCGGCGAGCACGATGAGTGGGAATGGGACATGAAAAAAGTAAATGGCGATGAAAGCTGCCGCCGCGATGACAAAGTGTGCGGAGCCTTTGAGCGCTCTGTTGCCAATCTTCAAGATGGCTTCAACCACGATGGCAACCACCACCGGCTTGAAGCCCGCAAGCACTCCTGCCACCGCCGGCACATTGCCATACGCTGCATAGGTATAAGAGAGCGTCAACAGGACGAAGATTGACGGGATGACGAAGAAGGCTCCGGCGACTATGCCGCCGAGCGTGCGATGCAGCAGCCAGCCGATGTAGATGGCGAGTTGCTGCGCTTCCGGGCCAGGCAGCAACATGCAGTAGTTGAGCGCATGAAGGAACCGCTCCTCGCTCAGCCAGCGCCGCCGCTCGACTAGCTCACGATGCATGATGGCGATCTGACCGGCTGGGCCGCCGAACGAGATGAAGCCGAGTTTCACCCAGAACCGGAAGGCTTCGGCGAATGAAACGCGACGCCCGGCAGATTCAGGGTCGCCTCTGCTCGCGTTGCTGTCGTCATTTACCGCCACCGCTGCGGGTTCGCTTTCCACTGTGCTTCTCCCTGGTCGCATCCTCATCTCGGCCCAGTAGCTCGTATAAGCCATCGAAGATCGGGCCGCATTGCTCGGCCAGCTTGCGGTCATCCCGAAGCAGGCGGGCAAGGCCGCGAATGATCGCATTGAGTCCTGCAACCTCAAGTCGGTTAAACTTATTGTCTTTGAGATCCATGTCGTGGACGATCTCGGCAATGGCGCGGAGGCTCGGATCATGATCGAGGCCGAAGCGGTTGATCATGGTTTCGAAGGTGCAGTTTTCCCCTTCATGAGTAAACTCGGCTCCATAGGTATCGAAAGCGATCCCGCCTTTTACGGTCTCACCATCCGAGACGAAGGAAAATCGAGGCCGCCGGTCAATGAAGCGTTTGATGAGCCAGATTGCCGCCAGGCGGTCGATGAACAGGTTCTTGCGCGTCACCCAGCGGCGTCCCTGGAACTGCGCGAGCTTAATCGCCCCGCTCGTTCCCGAGGAAGAATCCGCATCTTGCGGTTTCTGGCTCTTTGAAGTCATGAGAGTTTGGCGGCAGCGGCTATAGGCCTCAAGGGCCGCCGAGCGGCCAGAGGCATGAAAGAAATCGATGGCGATAATGCGCTCCAACTCCTTATGTAACTTGTCGAGGTCAGCCTCATAACCCTTGCTCCGCCCGGCGGAGAGATGGGCGCGGCGTTTCTGTTCACGAATGGCTCCTGTGACCCCTTCGAGTTCGCCCGTGACGAGGGAATATTCCCCATCTCGCGCCGCGCGGAACGTTGCGATTATCTCGCCGTCGGTTGCCCCTTCGACCGCGCCGGCGCGAAGCACCATAGCCTCACCGCCCGCCGATTCTATCTCTTGCTGGAGCCATTGAAAGTCTTCGAAAGTCTTATCATTGAAAGGCAGCACGTAGACGGAATTCTTGATTGCAATCGCACCAAGTGTTTGGAGCTTGCGCCAGATGCGGACTCGCAGGTTCGTCGGCTTCGGCGGCAACTGGTGAACGAGCAGAATCCAATCTTGTTTTGAGATTGACCGAGTCATATTATAGAAACGAGTGATACATTGTAACGATTGTTTTTACCTAAAGCAAGGTGGGTTAAGGCAACGAGAAAAATGATTATTACAATCCCCTTACAGTAGGTCTGGTGACGGTCACTGTCTCAGGCCGGCATTCCCGGTAGTTATCAGTTTACGCGAGAAATTTTACGAAGGGCGGTTACTTGCCCGGCTCCTTCGGACTGTGTCTGTAAGCGTTGCCATTGGAGTCATTTTTATGCCCAGCTTGCCCCTCAGTTGAGTTGCGAAGACTGTGGCTTTTTCTTCATTCACATCAGCGGCAAGAAACATTAGCGCATGAGATTACAGACTTCAAATAATGTTAAAAGGTACTTTGCTAGGCTTAATTTATTCCTGACAGAAGGTGTGTCAATATCCGCAAACAGGAGAAACACATAACAATGAAACTAACGAAGTAGAAAACAACGCAAAAGAAAAGCTAGACCTCAGCGGCGCTGGCGCAGAAGAAAGCTACTCGCCGCAAGAAAGAGCCGCGCGCCTACCTATGCGGGAGTACATGACGGGCGCGAAGAAAGAGTACTAGCGAATTTCAGCGAATTCGTGCATCATGTCCCAGCTTCGACGGAGATGTTCTCCTTCATCACCATCTCCGCTTCTTGTTCCCGAAGGCTTAGAGCATCTGGCCGGAATCAGCCGTCGCCTAAAGACCTGGGAGGTATTGATGAAAGCATTGATCTTTCGCGAGACCGGTGAACCGAGTGACGTATTAAAACTGGCAGAGATCCCTACTCCGCCTTTGGCTCCTGGCGAAGCGCTCGTCCGAGTGCTGCTGAGCCCGATCCACCCATCGGATCTGCACATGGTGCGCGGGCGCTATGGCTATCAGCCGGAATTGCCAGCCAGCCCGGGCATTGAAGGCGTGGGGATTGTGGAGGCTTTGGGCCCTGGCGTGCAAGGTCCGACTGTTGGAACTCGCGTAGTTTTCGTTCGCACCTGGAACACCTGGCGCGAGCAGATCGTGTGCCCAGTGGACAGACTCGTGCCCGTTCCAGACGGCCTGGACGATCCAGTCGCCGCCACTTCCTACACGAATCCTTTGACTGCATGGGCATTGACGAGATCAAGTCACAATCTCAAGGAGGGCGAATGGCTCCTACAGACGGCGGCGGCATCCAGCGTCGGGAAGTTGGTGCTTCAATTGGCGCAGCAGTATCGATTCAAGACAATCAACGTCATCCGGCGGCGCGAGCAGGAAACCATCATACGCGACCTCGGAGGCAATGAGGTAATCTGCACAGAAGACCAGGATCTCACGGCGCGCCTGCAGGAATTGACTGCGGGCAAGGGCGTTGAACGAGCGATTGACTGCGTTGCCGGGGAACTTGGCGCTGAGATTGCCCGCAACCTCGCTCCTGCTGGAACCATGCTTATGTATGGAGCCCTTTCCAGTCATCGGCAGACGGACCCGGCGAAATTCACCATGCCGCTCTTGGCTCCGCGTTTGATTTATTCGACAGCGACGGTTCGCGGATGGTGGCTTCCGCGTTGGGTAAGTTGCCAGCCGCTCGCCGAAGTGCGGGCAGCAACGAGCGATCTCCTCACCATGTTGTCGAACAGAGCACTTACGACGCCAGCGACTGTGCGTTATTCATTTAAGGACTTTCAAGAGGCAGTACGCCTAGCCGATGGTGAGGCTGGACAGCAAAAGGTGTTGCTGGACTTCTCCGAAAGGGCTCCATAACCGGTGGATTTACTGCTGTTGCCGTCTTTGTTTTTGGCCTGTTGAATTTCGCTTTGCTTCAGGCAATGGCTGTGATGCTCGACAATCTTGTAGCTATGCGCAAAAACACTGAACACCTTGCCGGCCCGACAGGAGGGAAGCTGCGATATCCGGCAATAAGAAGTCCTCATCTGACCGGGAAAGCCCGCATCGCCTCCTCATACTCACCCGCGACATCCGACAAAGCCAAATCTCGATAAATTCCCAGCCTCTTTTCCTGCGTGCCCGCTCAAAAGTTGAAGTTTTGGGCTGATGATTCCTTTCCTGGTCAGACAAGTGATGGCTAACAAATTGCGACACGCAGATCGGTAGTGACAAGTCGGCCAGTTTAGAGTGATCGTCAAATGGAGCCTATGCGTGCATTGGCGATTTTGCGTCAACTGAGGAAGCGTTCTGCTGTCCAGATTTCAGAGTCACGACCTGGGCACTTTGCATCGATCCGCCGTTTGCCAAATTGATTCGGGGTAGCTGGTTTGCTACAGTCGTCGTCATGTCCGAGCCTTCCACCGAGCAGATACGCGAATTGCTCGACTCCCTTTATCGCGTGGATTCGGGACGAATCCTGGCAACTCTGATCCGCTTGCTCGGTGATTTTGATCTTGCCGAGGAGGCGATGCACGAAGCCTTTGCGGCGGCGCTGAGCCTGTGGCCGAGGAGTGGAGTACCCGGCAACCCGCGACCATGGTTGATTTCGACTGCCCGCTTCAAAGCCATTGATACTCTGCGTCGACGGGCAAGATTTGATGCGTCTCAAGACGAGCTCATGCGATATCTCGAAGCGCAATGGAGTTCGGCGGAATGGTCCAATGAAGAGGACAGCCTTGAGGATGATCGGCTGCGCCTGATCTTTACGTGCTGTCATCCATCTCTTGCGCCGGAAGCGCGCCTTGCGCTCACCTTGCGTGAGGTGTGCGGGCTGACAACCGAGGAGATAGCAAAGGCCTTCCTCATCACTCCGCGTACGCTGGCGCAGCGCATTGTGCGCGCCAAGGCAAAGATTCGAGAGACGCCGATCCCGTACGAGGTGCCGACGCCGCAGGAATTGCCGGAGCGACTTGGCGCGGTACTTCAGGTCATCTATCTTGTCTTTAACGAGGGGTATTCGGCGGCGACGGGAGCGGAGGTAACGCGGGCCGAGCTAACCGGCGAGGCGATTCGACTGGGCCGTTTGCTGGCCGAACTCCAGCCAGAGCCGGAAGTCATTGGGCTGCTTTCCCTGATGTTGCTACAGGAATCCCGTCACGCCGCGAGAACCTCGCCGACCGGAGATCTGATTTTGCTGGAGAACCAGGATCGCTCGCTCTGGAACCGAGAGCAGATCGCGGAGGGAGTGGCATTGGTGGAGAAAGCCCTGAAGTCTCACCGCTTCGGCTCTTACACACTGCAGGCTGCGATTGCGGCCGTTCATGCGGAGGCGGAATCGGTCGCTGCGACCGACTGGCGGCAGATTGTTGCGCTTTACGACCGATTGGTACGAATTCAGCCTTCGCCAGTTGTACAGCTAAATCGTGCTGTGGCAATTGCAATGTGCGATGGTCCAGAGGCCGGTCTGACGCTTATCGACGCGGTGTTGGAACAAGGCGAATTGGCCAATTATTACCTGGCGCATTCAGCCCGTGCAGATATGTACCGCAGGCTTGGCAGGACAGCTGAGGCACGGACATCTTATGAGAAAGCTCTGGCACTGACCGAACAGGAACCGGAGCGGCAATTCTTGCAAGAGCGGATCCGGCAGTTGAAATAAAAAAAGACTCGTCAGAAGCCGATGCGGATCTTGAGATGACCAGGCGCAAAGCATAGTTCTAAAGCGCGGAAAAAAAATTCTTGGACGATTTGTCGAATTCCGGTCCGGCCGTTCGACTATCTCGTGAAGGCAGGGCAACCGGCCCGCCCGAGAACCGTTACAGGATAAAGGAGAAAAAGTCATGCCACAGTATCTGATTGCTAACTACCTCCCCGACGACTTCGACCCGTCCGCCGTAACCGAAGCGATGATTGAGGAGATCCACGCGCTCAACCGCGAAATGATTGCTGCCGGCGTGAGGAAGTTCGCTTGCGGAATTTCCCCGGCCAGCAACGCAAAGACGGTGCGGAAGCAACCTGATGGTACGGTGCTCGTCACCGATGGGCCATACACCGAGACCAAGGAGCACATGGGCGGTTTCTGGATACTGGAAGCTGCCGATATGGACGAGGCACTCGCGTGGGCGCGAAAGGGTGCCATCTCATGCGATGCGGCGGGCGAGGTGCGCGAGCTTCTTTTCTACCCGGCTCCGGAGGGAGCAACGGAATAGTCTGGCCCGACGCGACTTCGGCGGCATACTCGTCCTTGAGGCGCGGGCATGAATCATGCTGTACAGATCATCGGCCAGCATCCGGCGTTACAGGATAAAAGGAGAAATTATGCCGCAGTACTTGGTTGCGATTCACCACCCCGACGACTACGACCCGTCCGTCGAGACCGAAGCGATGGAACGCGATATCGACGCGCTCAACGATGAGATGGTGGCTGCCGGTGTCAGGATTTTCGTTGGCGGCCTTGCCCCGGCCCGCAGCGCGAGGTCGCTGCGGGCGCAGCCCGATGGTAAGGTGGTCATCACCGACGGGCCGTACCTGGAGACCAAGGAGCACATAGGCGGTTTTTGGATCATAGAAGCCGCTGACCTGGACGAGGCCCTGGCCTGGGGGCGCAAGGCTGCCGTCGCCTGCCGGGCGCCGGTCGAGGTGCGCGCCGTTTGGAGACCTGGAGACCCAACGGAAGCAACTGAGCGGCAGTGACAACGCTTTCGTCGATTCAGGCCTGACGGGCCGGTGTCGTGGCACCGCGAGGCGGGTCAGCATCCCTGCCTCCAAGTGGCGCATTACCTGGCTCATCGAAAATCGGGGACACCCGTAAATTAAACAAAATCAGATAGGACTCGAAGGAACCGAGCATGAGAAAAATTATTGTGCTTGAACATATTTCCCTTGATGGTGTCATACAAGCCCCGGGCGGGCCGGACGAAGATACCAGCGACGGCTTCGCGTATGGCGGGTGGGCAGCGCCATATGATGATGACATCCTTGGAGCGGCCCTGCAAAAGCAGATGAACATGCCGTTCGACCTGCTGTTAGGACGCAAAACCTTTGACATTTGGGCGGCCTTCTGGCCTCAACATGCGGATGTATGGCCGGGCGTCAACACGGCGACCAAGTACGTCGCCTCGAATACCATGACTTCCCACGAATGGCAGCCGTCCGTGTTTTTGAACGGAGATATTGCAGAAAAAGTCGCCAAGCTCAAGCAAGAGCAAGGGCCGGATCTTCACGTTTGGGGAAGTGGTGATCTCCTTCAGACGCTTATCAAGCATGATTTAGTCGATGTGTTCTGGCTGATGATATATCCGATCACGTTGGGCGCTGGAAAGCGGTTGTTTGCGGATGGCACGATCCCGGCGGCCTTCAAGGTGACGGAAAGCATAGTCGGCTCGAATGGCGTCATCGTCGTGAATTACGAGCGTGCAGGCGCAGTCTCAACCGGAAGTGCATAAGCAAGGAGGAATGGATGAAATACCTCTGTTTGGGATACGTCGAGCCAGGAAAATTCGAAGGGATGACCGAGGACGAGCGACACACAACGTTCGACGAATGCTTTGAGTACAACGACCATCTGCGCGCCAACGGACATCTTGTCGCCGAAGTACCTCTTCAGCCTCCGGAGACCGCGTTGACCCTGTACTGGAAAGACGGCAAAGTCGCGACGACTGATGGCCCCTATGCGGAAACCAAGGAACAGCTTGGCGGCATTCACATCCTTGAGGCCCGAGACCTCAATCATGCCGTTCAGCTTGTCTCACAGCAACCATGCTTTAAGCATGGACTTGGACCGATTGAAATACGGCCGGTTGTGGATTTGAGCGAAATCATAAAGGAGAGCGAGCAGCGACGGCGAAAGGATACCTCGCAATGAGGGCGGCCACGAGGGAAAGAATAATCAGCATCATGGCCTTGGTGCTGTAATCGGCATCAGTTTCCTTGTGCCGAAGGCGGCGGCACAGTCGGATAACTATTCGAAAATGGCGACTGTCGAGCAATACTTGATGGAAAGGAATGCTGAGATTCTGCTGGCGCGGAGCGCCGCTCCCGATTCCATATCCAGCGACGCGACGATCCTGGTTTTGGGACGGCAAGGCTATGAAACAGATGTCCGAGGAAAGAACGGGTTTGTCTGTATGGTGGAAAGAAGCTGGCTGGCCCCGTTTGACTCCCCTGAGTTCTGGAACCCGAAGGTGAGAGGTGCCGAATGCCTGAATCGCCAAGCTGCGCGATTGATAGTGCCGATTGCTGATCTGCGGACGAGGATGGTGATGGCCGGCCACTCTAAGGCGGAGATCGTGTCGGCCCTTAAGTCGGCGTTCGACAATAAACAACTGCCAGATCTCGAAAACGGCAATATGGTGTTCATGATGTCGAAGTCGGCATATCTATACGACGCAGGGGATCACAACGGACCACATCTGATGTTCTTTACCACGCTCAAGGACGGCAAGGATTGGGGGGCTGGCGTATCGGGCTCGCCAGTTGTTTCCGGTCCTTACTGGTTCTTATCGTCGAAGGAACCGTCCCAGGTGAAAGGGCTGCCGCCGATTCTTGTATTCGCAGTCGAAGTTGCAAAGTAGTCCGACGGAACGACCGCACCCACGCATCAAGCGTAGATTGACCACTACGCAATCGATTGCATAGTTCTTCCCACCTCGATTACGGATGGCAGATTGTGCGGCCTATATGCGCCTCAATCGCCAAGTGGACACCTTTACACGGATGAATACCAGAGATAAAAGATCAAGCGTTGTACTAGGATAGCACCCATGCTAAATGAGAGAAATACTTGAGTTAATTATGACGATGCGCGAGATGCGGGACGGAAGTGAGTTCGCTTCCGGAATCGTTTGATCCCGAAATCGGGACAGCGACCTCTCGAGACGACATGGCAAACTTGCTTATTGCCGGTTATCGCAGCTTCCCTCCCGTTGGGCCTTGCCAGAATACTTCGCCAATACCGGCGTGAAATCGCCTTTAAAGGCCATGTGTTGAACTCAGTAATGGAATCGCTCCCATTACTGGTCTTCAGAACCGGACGTGCAGCTTTCGCCGCATCCGGGCTGGGGGATTTCCGGCGGGTAGCAGGTGAGGCGAACAATTTCAGTTTCAGTCAGCCAGTGTTCCGACATTCGGCGATCCACCTCCGACTTCTAAACGGCATTGATTGCTGAAGAGAGGCTCTTTAGAGTCTTAACAGAACGAACTTTTTGTCCAGAGTTATCAAGGCGTGGTGTCATAAATCCCGGCATTTTCCAAAGTCAATCCCCGGTCGCCAATGTCCGTAAGGTAAAGGGTCGCCTTCAGATGAATAACCAACGAGTAAAACAGACGGTTGACAGTCGCGGCAAAGACTTCCTGACGGAAGCCGAAATGAAGCGCTTCCTGGAAGCCGCCCGTCAGGGCCGACACGGCGTCCGCGATCACCTGATGATGCTGATGGCCTACCGACATGGACTGACGGTCTCGGAGTTGATCGACATCCGCCTCAAAAACTTGGATCTGGAAATCGCGCGACTATATGTGAGAAGGAAAAAAGGCAGCCTGTCAACCCACCAGCCCATCGAAGGGGATGAGTTGCGGTCACTCCGCGCCTGGCTGCCTGAACGCGAACGCCACCGCAATGCCCGCTCGACCTATCTCTTCCTCAGCGAGCGCGGACCGATGACGCGGCAGACGGTCAATTATCTGGTCGGTGAAATCGGCAAGCGAGCGAAGTTGGGTTTTCATGTTCATCCGCATATGCTGCGGCATTCAACGGGTTACTATCTGGCGAATCGGGGCTATGACACGCGGCTGGTGCAGGATTATCTAAACCAGAGTGCATGAGATTGGCACAGTGAGGTGCTCTTTGATATTTCGATTGTTGCCAAACTTCGATTTATCACGGAGACACTCCTGTGCCTGGTTCGACCATAATTGAGATTCCTAGCGATG